>Ga0070709_10000010_pt1 | contig 175522 bp, 147 predicted proteins | sample LARL51metaG_FD_65449 | JGI IMG/M metagenome (GOLD analysis project Ga0070709, IMG submission 65449) | Corn, switchgrass and miscanthus rhizosphere microbial communities from Kellogg Biological Station, Michigan, USA - LAR L5-1 metaG | ecosystem: Host-associated > Plants > Roots > Rhizosphere ... | reverse complement strand
CGGTTCTCCTCGGGGCTGCTTTTACATTTGGTCTGGCCAATATTCTGGTACTCCTCTGAAAATACTAGTTGACAGCGTTCGGCGAATGGTATTAAGATAACGCTCGCCTGAAATACTCAGGCCATACTCGAAATAACAGTCCGAGCGGCAGTGGTATCAAGAATACGGCAATTCAATGCGCCATTGCTTCAGAACGCTTTGATTCGGAACGCTGTCCTCGGCTTGGGTTTTATCATAACGCGTGGAGGCCGCTCAATGGTTGGAGAGAAAACGTACAACCGCGAGTTCCTGGCATGACCTTCAGGAACCTTGGTTAGTCGGCGCCATGCGCACCGGTTCATCCCCAACGTTCCGCTAAAGGACATTTGCAAGGGGTTGATTCTCCTTTAGCGGTCAGAGAGGGGCGTCTAACGGACGGGTTCATACCCAGGAAGGTCGTCCGCAGGGCGCTCCCTCTCCTTTTTTCCACTGACGTTCTCCATCGCTAACGAAGCCTTGGTGGAGGCGACGACGTAATGCTGTCAAGCCGAGCAAATCAGAAACGTTCTTGGGTGGGCTGCGGATAAGGACGGGTCCTGAATCAGAAGTCACTGCTAAGGGATCATACGTTTCCTCCTCGACGGTTTTGTTGACAATCTTACATTCTCGTCATAAATCATCGCCGCACTTCATCGATTAGGATCTTAGCAGTGGGTTAACGTGGTAAAGAATCCAGGCAAGCAGTCTTAGGTGAATGTACCGATCAGGCAAAGTAGTTTGGGCACTGAAACCAATAGGGCAATGTCCAACTTATCAAGGGTTACAAGAACAGAGGAACGATTCCTGGGAGATCGCAGTAACGAATGAAATCTCATCGGAAGTGAAACCGCCAACGCCGGGTTACTCGTGCTCCGACTGTCGATTAGTTGCCGATCTCTCCCTTGTGGTGCTCCGGGCTAATCGATATTTCTTCATCGTAGTGCGACTCGCGCGCGAATAGGACAAACCCGACTCCAACGATAACAAGGACCAGCAGAATAACGATGACCAGAAAGTACCAAGGGAGGTTCGGCTGGCTTGGATTCGTCGGGTCGGCTCCTCCTAACGCGAGCAAAACGAACGGCCCTGCAACTGCCCCCACAAGACCAATCAGAAGCGCCACTCGATCGAGTCTACCTTCCTGAGGAACCTTGACGTGTGAGCCCCAGTAAGCTCCAATCGCCGCGGCGATCAACGCGAGGACTACGAAGAGCGCGCCTCGAGAGACGCTTGCGAGCAGGTAACCGCTTACGAACTGGCTCTTGTTTCCGACCGGCAGCGCGGTGTAAACAAGCAACGTGAGAATCAGCGTCAGCGCCGCTACTATAAGGGAATCCAGGACCCGCAGCTCTTCGCTCATGACGCCGACCACAAAGCCGCCAATCAGGAACGCACCCAGCATGAAGCCAAACGCGGTTATCACGATCGTGTCTTGCGGCACAGCGGCGCCCCTCGCCGCACTGAAGGCGATGGCGGTGTAGACCAGCGAGATGATTACCTGGAGCCCGAATGTAAAACCAAGACCGACTAGGATCCACCTTATGCGATTTCTCATGACGTCCTCCCGGCATCAGGCTTCCAACGACGCCCGACTTGAACGATGCCTACCAACAGATCACCCCAAGGCATGCGCTGTCTTATCCTGTGCTGAATTCGAAACGACACAATGTTGTTCAGAAGAACGAGTTCTTGCAACTCACGGGTCGGACCTGACGGGTTGATGAACACGAGTCGCATCGCTCCCCTCCCAGCCCTTCTCTGAGCGCAATCTTAGTCTCACCGCTGGTTGGTGTCAAAGGAGCTGGGCTCGTTGCATCAAGCGTGTGTGGAATGGCCTAATCCACTCCGAGCAGCCGGAGCGAAACGACCAGCGCGGACGACATCACGTATCCGATGCCGGTATAAAACAAGAGTTGGAGACCTGCCAGACGCCAGGAGTTTGTTTCGCTGCGCACGACCGCGACGGTGGATAGACATTGCAGCGAAAAGAAGAAGAAGACTATCAAGCCGAGTATGGTTGAAGTGGTGAATATCTTTTTAGAGCTTCCAGCGAACGTGGCCACGCGCATGTTTCTAAGCAAACTGTTTTGCCTTGCATCCTGATCTTCGGCAACGTGAAAAACAATTGCCATCGTGCTTACGAAGACTTCACGCGCCGCAAATGCCGAGATCAGGCCAACGCCGACACGCCAATCGACTCCCATCGGGTGGAGCGCCGGCTCCAATACCTGACCGAGATCGGCCGCAAACGAATGCTCAAGACTACTGGACGCGATCAGCGGCGTCCGGACGCTTTCAGGCCTGCCGGGCTGGTGCGAGCCGAGGCCGAAGTTCGACAAGAGCCAGAGGCACGACGAAATCACGAGGATCGGTGTTCCGGCGCGCCGAAGATAGGCAGACGCGCGCGACCAGGTCACTCTTAGAGTTGGTCTTACCAAGGGCGTTCGATATGCCGGCATCTCCATCGCCAGCAGCGACGCGGTCCGCTTTCGCAGGATCAGCCGGCTAATTAATCCGGCTACCAGAGCGCCCACTAAGAGACTGGAAATGTAGATTGCACCCAACGCGAGTCCCGCCTTCCACGCAGAGCCCGGCAGCAACGCGCCGAGCAGAAGCGCGTAAACTGGAAGCCGCGCGCTGCAGCTCATTAGCGGCAGAATCCAAATCGTCAAAAGCCGCTCCCGGCGTGAAGGAATGGTTCGAGCAGCCAGCACTGCCGGAATTGCGCACGCGAACCCCGACAGCATCGGCACAAAAGATCGCCCGTGCAGACCCAGATATGATAAAGGTCTGTCGACCAACGCCGCGCCTCGAGCCAGGTAACCCGAATCTTCAAGCAGAGTCATCAAAAAAAACAAAATGATTATCTGCGGAAAGAAAACCGCCACCGCGCCGACTCCTCCGACAACGCCCTCGGCAAGGAATCGCGAGAGCACTCCCTCTGGCAGAATCTCCAGCAATAAATGTGCTGTCTGTGAGAAGAACCAATCGATCAGATCCATGAATGGGCGGGCAGCCCAGAATATCGACGAGAACAACCCTACAAGGACCGCAAAGAAAATCGGAAATCCGAAAACGCGATGAAGTACAACGTGATCGATTCGCGCGGTGATTGAATCACGAGCGAGTTGAAAACGATTCGAGTCCTTGAGCGCTTCACTACCTGCGAGGAGATTACGGATCGCCTCGTAGGCAGCCACCGGTTCTTCGGGCAGGTCAGCAAGAGCGCTGAGTCCGGCTGCGGGACGCGCCATGACGCTTCTTAGGGCATTCATCAAGTCGGCGGCTCCCCATCCAGTCCGGCCATCCACGGGAACTACCGGAACACCAATTGCCGCCTCGAGCTTTCGCACGTTCACCGATTGCTGCGTCCGCGGAAGCAGGTCCATCATCGTGAGCGCTATCACCATCGGTTTGTGTTGACGCGCGACTAACGACGCAAATCTCAAGTGACGTTCCAGCTGAGTAGCGTCGACGGCGACGATCAGCGCGTCCGGTATGACTGATTTATGCCGGCCTTCGATGACCCGGCAGGAGAGCTCTTCTTCGGGTGAAACCGCTGAGGTGCTGTGCACGCCCGGCAAATCGACCAGCAAGAGTTGCGGGCCGAATTCGGTTTTCGTCTTGCCGCGCGAAAGCGTGACGGTTACGCCGGGATAGTTCGCAGTGTGAAAGTTTCCGCCGGTGAGCGCGTTCATCAACGCGGTCTTACCCGCGTTCGGGGCGCCCGCCAGGCAGATTGTCGATAAATGCGATGCGGTTTCAGGCGGGTGAAATACGTGCTGGGCTTCGCTGGTCGAGGCCTTCGGAGCCACTTCTGTTGAGTGCATGGTTGCTCACTGAATGCTGATCCATCCTGCTTCTCGCCGCCTTAGCGCGAGACGCATTCCCCTCACCATCACGACCAGCGGGTCGCCAAGCGGGACTGACTGAACAACTGCCAGTTCTTCGCCCGGCGTGATTCCAAGATCCAGTAAGCGTCGGCGTTCGTCGGCCGGACCTGCAACACCTTCCACTCGATACATTTCGTTATGAAGCGCGTCCAACAGGCTCATAATACCTCTTCTGATTTATGCGATATTGAAAATGAATTTCAATTCTTTCCAGCAAGCCAGAATAACCGCAAAGCGATTAGGTGTCAACGGAAACTTTTGGCGAGCCGGCAGTGGAAGATCGCGCAGCCGCAAGCGCCTCCTCTAACGTGGTGACCTTGCCGTCCAGTTGAAGCTCGTAGACCTCTCGAAGCAACCTTCCCATCTGTGGGCCCGGCTCATAACCAGCCTCGATCATGTCCCGCCCCTGTAGTAGTGGCGCCGGCGGGCCGTGCTCGACTCCCAATACGCGCGCCCTATGGATAAACCAATCTTCAGCGATTGCTGATGAAGCCGGTCCGCGTTCAACCGCGCAAGACTTCTCCATGCGATAGAGCAGGTCAATGTCGACCCGCTGAGCGAGTCTGCGAAAATCACCATCGGTAGTCTTCTCGCGCAATTGATAAAACTCGCGCGGTTTTAGCTTCTCGCGCACCAACGAGAGGACTTGCGAACGCACGTCATAACCCCCGATTCCATAGAGTCCGAGAGTGTTCAGCACTGAAAGAACCGGCTCCAATGGCGCATAATCGTTTTCCGATGCGGGCACACCGCCCAGATCGTGGCATAGAGTCGCAAGCATAACGGCCATGCGCTCCGGCTTCGAGAGGTCGCGAGCTTCTCCCGCCGCTTCGTCCAATGCGCGCTTCGTGTGTTGGAAGGCATCGTCGGTGCCATCCTCAGCGTCGCCAGGATACCCCACTAGCGCGCTTATGTCGGGAAAGAGTTTATCGAGAACACCAAGCTCCAGCGCCGCATTCAGCCCGATCGATGGGTGATCGGCGAGCGTGAGCAGCTTTTCGATTTCACCCCAGATTCGTTCGCGAGGCAGATCCGATAAATCGATCGCGCGACAAAGCTCGACTGTTTGCGGGTCTATGGTCATCTTGAACCTCGCCGCAAGCTGAACCGCCCGCAACACGCGAAGGCTGTCCTCGACGAACGTATCGGCCGCGACGGCGCGTAACAATCTGTTAGTCAGGTCCTCTTTGCCGCCATACGGGTCGATCGTCTCATCACTCAGCGGATCGTAGAGAATCGCATTGATTGTGAAATCGCGGCGGCGGGCGGCATCTTCGAAGGTCATCGACGGATCACCTTTGATTACAAACCCGCGATGACCACGCCCGGACTTCGACTCGCGCCGCGGCAGAGAAACGTCGATTTCAAATCTTTCCTGCGGCGCGTCTTCAACAATCGAGGATTGTCCACCGAGATCGCGCCTATGATCTTGCGCAGGCAGGTAGAACACCAGCTTGTAAACCGAAAAATGCTCTCCAACTGCGTTGACCCGGCCAATCTGCTCGAGCACTTCTCGCAGACGATCCGGCTCAAGGCCGTAGACTTCGACATCATAGTCCTTGGATTCCATGTGGAGGAACCGGTCGCGTACCGTCCCGCCGACGAGCATTGCCCGCCCTCCGGCCTCGCGAACAGCCTCACATAGTCTCAGAAGCTCTGAGTGCATTCAGAAAAGAATAGCCTGTTGGAGCGGGCTCGAAAAGGCAGGCGTCTTGCAGGTTCAGTTTAGAGTTCAAGCTTCAGATTGCTCATGGTAATCAGCAGCCAGAAGGCTGAACTCTGAACTTAAACTGAACGACTACCTGTTACGGCTAGAGATCCAGCTTGTTAGCAATGATCGTTTCGATTTCGGCGATCGCAACGCGATCCTGCAGCATGGTGTCACGGTCTCGAATCGTCACTTGATTGTCTTCGAGCGATTGATGATCCACCGTCACGCACAGTGGTGTTCCCACTTCGTCCTGGCGGCGATAAAGCTTACCGATTCCCGCGGTGTCGTCATAAACAGCTCGCATCGATCCGCTTCGCTGAAGCCGCGACTTGATCTCTTTTGCAAGCGTAACAATACCTTCTTTGTTCTTAGCTAGGGGAAGCACTGCGACCTTGATCGGAGCGAGCTTGTGATGAAGCTTGAGGACCACCCGCTTCTCATCTCGCACCTCTTCCTCGCGGTAGGCATCCATCAGAAACGCCAGCACCTTGCGATCGACGCCTGCCGAAGGCTCGATCACGTAAGGGAATATGTGCTGATTCGTTTCGTGATCGAAGTAAGTAAGGTCGGCCGTAGAATCCGGATTGACCCGCTTGCCCTCAGAGTCGACCGGCTTCTTCGAATGAGCCTTGAGATCAAAGTCAGTGCGGTTGGCGATGCCTTCAAGCTCATCCCATTGCTTTTCGTCATCCTCGCGATCAGGGAAGAAACGATACTGAAGATCCACACAGCGCTTGGCGTAATGAGCGAGCTCGCTCCGGGGTTGTTCGTACTTCCTGAGATTCTCAGATCGCATGCCGAGAGCAATGTGCCAGTTGTAACGATCCTCAACCCAGCGATCGTGCCACTCGTCGTCGTTAGTCTCTCCGGCTTTGAGAACCTGCGGAGGCTTAACAAAGTACTCGATCTCCATCTGCTCGAACTCGCGCGTTCGAAAGATGAAGTTGCCCGGCGTTATCTCGTTTCGAAACGCCTTTCCGATCTGCGCAACTCCGAACGGCAGCTTGCGGTTCGTACTGTCGAGAATGTTTTTGAAATTGACGAAGATCCCCTGGGCGGTCTCAGGTCTCAGATAAGTCAGTCCGGACTCGTCTTCAACCGGGCCCACCGTAGTCTTGAACATTAGATTGAATTGACGTGGTTGGGTTAAGTCCGTCGAGCCGCACTCGGGACACTTTCCGCCCTCAATCTTGTCGGCTCGCAGCCTTGCGTTGCACTTTCGACAATCGACCAGCGGGTCAGAGAAAGTCGCTTCGTGGCCTGAATACCTCCAGACGAGCCGGTTCATAAGGATTCCGGCGTCGAGCCCAACCATATCATCGCGTTCGTAGACGACGGAACGCCACCACGCGCGCTTGATATTGTTCTTGAGTTCAACTCCGAGCGGTCCGTAGTCCCAGACCGACCCAAGCCCGCCATAAATATCGCTCGATTGAAAGGCGAAGCCGCGGCGCTTCGCGAGGCTCACGATGGTTTCAATATCAGTCATTTCCATTGTCACCGGTGTCAGTCAAGAAGATCATGTCACGCTGAAACAGCAACTATACAGCATCGAGTTCACGCACGTCTTCTGATGTCCGACAAACTAGTTTGTCGTCTTTAGTTTGTCGTCTTACAGGTTCATCTCGACAAGCTGAAATTTGTCGGACATTCACCTGGCGCGCGGGTCCATCTTAACCGCGAGCGGTTGAGTGTGGCTCTTACCATTTACAGTGAGCTTGACGGTGTAGCTTCCCGGCAGGGCTCTTGCTTCGCCGCCGCGGCCGAATATGTCGGCGCCGCCACCGCCGCCCCGTCTGCCCCCGGCAGTCGGAGTCGGACGAAGATCCCACACCCAGCGATGCATACCGGCCGCCGAAGAAAGCGGCTCGGGCGGACGCCTCCAGAACGCAGGGATGTTTAGCATCTCCGGGTTAACCGGCGCTGGGCGGTCTTCGCTCGAGTAGCGGCGAATTACTTCGCCTGCGGGATCGAGAATCTCGATCGTGACGGGGCCTCGCGCGGCCGATCCGAGGTAGTAGTCAATGATCGCGCCATAAGGAGGATTCTCCGCAAGCGGTTCATCGCGCGGCTGCGGTGTTCCATTCTCGCTTGACGGTGGAATGTTGATCGCATCGGCCGGACGAAACAGAAGCGCATCCGCATGCTCGACGTCGCTGGAGATTTGACGCAACGCAGTTATGTCATCGAGCACCCAGATTCCTCGCCCATGTGTCCCGACAATCAAGTCGTCTCCGTGAATCACAAGATCGCGCACCGAGCAGGCCGGCAAGTTGAGCTGAAGCGATTGCCAATGATCTCCATCATCAAACGAGACGAAGACACCAAGCTCGGATCCGGCGAACAGAAGATCTTTTCGCGCGGGGTCTTCCTTCACCGTTTGCATGTAGACGCCTACAGGAAGACCGTTCGTGATCTTCCGCCAACTCTTGCCGCCGTCGCGCGTGCGATAGATATGAGGCTCGTAGTCTTCGAGGCGGTGACGATCGATCGCCGCATAAGCTTCGTTCACATCGAAGTGCGACGCGTCCATCATCACCACCTTGCTCCACGGCGTAAGCTCCGGCGGCGTGACGTTCTGCCATGTCTTCCCATCATCTTTGGTCACATGAATGAGGCCATCGTCAGTGCCAACCCAAATCATCGGCGCGCGCAAAGGCGAAGGAGCTATGGTGTAGATCACACCGCGGCGTTTGTCCTTTGGCGCATCGGCCGCAGTCGCCTCGTCCAGGTTTGGCGGAATGCCTGGATCTTCCCGTGTCAGATCGGTGCTTACGGTAGCCCAGCTCTCGCCACCGTTAGTTGTCTTGAACAAAAACTGATTGCTGAAGTAGAGAGCGCGCTGATCGGCTTGAGAGAAAACGAGCGGCAGTGTCCAGGTGTGGCGGGCGGGCTGGGTCATGCCGCGTTCGGGCGAGACAATTTTCGTTTCACCGGTGATCACGTTCCAGCGCTCGACGCGGCCGCCAAATAAAATCTCAGGATGCAGCGGGTCCGGCGCTGTGTAATCCGACTCACCGCCGGCCCCAACCGGCATCCACTCGTGCATCGAGATTTCCGCGCGCATGCTGCGCGAGGGCACTCCGACAGAGCCGCTGTCTTGCTGGGAACCGGTCAGCCAGTAAGGAAAGCGGTTGTCGGCCGCTACGTGATACAACTCGGCAGTCGGCTGGTTATACCACGAGCTCCAGGTCTGCGCTCCGTCGACGCTTACGACCGCGCCCTGGTCGCTGCCCAGTATCATTCGATTCGGATCGTCGGGATAGATCCAGAGTTGATGGTAATCATCGCCACCCGGAGCGCCCTTGATTGGAGTCCAGTTCTTCCCCGCGTCGATCGAGCGATAAAGCGACGTGTTCGACACGTAGACGATGTCCGGATTTCTTGGATCTACTGCCGTCTTCGAGAAGTACCAGCCCCGGCCCCAGATTCGAGTGTCGCCCGAAATCTTTGCCCACGTAACGCCTGCGTCATCGGAACGATACAAGCCGCCCTCTTTAGCATCGACGATGGCGTAGACTCGATTGCGATTGGCCGGAGCGACTGCGAGCCCGATGCGACCGAGTCCCTCGGTTGGTAATCCAACCGTTACCGGTTGCCACGTAGTCCCGCCGTCCATCGATTTGAAGATGCCTCCGCCCGGCCCGTACGACGGAGGGTAGATGCTCCAGGGGGGCCGCCGTGTGTTCCACATGCTTGCGTAGATAATCTGAGAGGTCTGTGGATCAAACGAGAGATCGATCGCTCCCACATTGTCGTTCTTGAATAGAACCTTTTCCCAGGTAGCTCCGCCGTCGCGCGAGCGATAGACGCCTCGATCCGGATTCGCTCCGTAAGCGTGCCCGAGCGCGGCCACGAAAACGACGTTTGGGTTTTTAGAATCGACCAGGACTCGTCCAATTTGGCGCGTGCCGTCCAGACCAATGTGTGTCCAGCTATTCCCGGCATCGGTCGACTTGTACATTCCATTGCCGTAGGAGATCTGCGAGCGCATATCGGCTTCGCCGCTGCCGACGTAGACTACGTTGGGACTCGACGGCGCGACACCGATTGCTCCGATCGAAGCGATCGGTTGCGAATCGAACACCGGCGTCCAGGTGCGGCCCGAGTTTGTAGTCTTCCACACACCGCCGCCGACTGAGCCGAAATAAAAAGTGTTTGGCTGTGAAGGGACGCCGGATACGCCGTTGACGCGGCCGCCTCGAAACGGACCGATCATCCGCCACCGCAAACCGGAATAAAGCCTCGCATCATGCTGAGCGAGCGCCGCAGGCGCGAGCGGCAGACTGCCAGTCATAGCAAGAACGATGACGCTCGATGCGGCGAGCACGCGCATAGCGGCTTTCGCAATTACAGACATAGATAGATCTCCTTGTTTTGAAAATGAAGATAATCCTGTTTGCGCGCTGGAACAAGCGCGACGACCGCGATTTAGCCAGGCGATCAAGTCGGCTTCGTTGAGATTTATTCTCGATCAGTTAACCGCAGCGCATAACATTGGGGCGGAGTAAAGGTCGAGCAGAAGGTAAGAATGTTTGTGACAGGAAAGGCCGGACCACCTATGCACAATTTCCGTGAAAGCGGTCCGGCCAGGTTGCCGATCGATCAGCTTCCGCCAAAAGCGGCTAGCCAATGGTCAGTGTGTTGACGACGCGATTGAACTGCTTTCCGATCTGCGCAGCAAATGTCGATGAGCCGGCGCTGACGCTTCCGGTTTCGTTGCCGCTGTTGAAATCATGCGCGCCGTGCAGCGTCATGTTATCGGGCGCTCCTGGTTTCTTGGGTGGGAAAAACAGAGTCAACCACAGCTGGGCGGTGTTGAACTTGGCCGTGCCGCAACTTACACGCTTTACGCTGGAATAGGTGCCCACTGGCTTATTCTTTTGTAACACGGTGCCACCCTCAATCTGCCAGCGGATGCCGGCGTCTTCGACGTTGTTCAAACATTCTCGTTGCAGAGTATAGGTTAGGCTCATTTGTATCTCCTCTTACGGTTAATTGTTGTGGTGATAAAGATCTCAGCCAGCCGCGCCATCGCAAAGAGCCGAGCTGATTTGCCGGCGACGCTGTAACAGACAACGTCCCCTGGCATACATAGACGCAAAAACTGCGACAGGTAATTCGGAAAACCAGGCGGGCTCTATCTTTTCGATGTGGGCTGGAAGGGCCTTTTGATTATCAGGAATCGAAGCTATTTCGAAGCTTGCCTGACAATCTGGCCGCCTTTCATAACAAAGATCACCCGCTGAAGCTGGGTTATGTCTTTGAGCGGATCGCCTTCGACTGCGATCAAGTCTGCGAACTTGCCTGCTTCGATAGTACCGACACGATCTTGCCAACCCAACAGCTGCGCTGCGTCGGCAGTGGCGGCGCGAATTGCCTGGGCAGGAGTCATTCCGTCTTTCACCATCCACTCGATCTCTTTCGCGTTCTCGCCGTGAAGCCCCGCTACCGCGTCCGAACCCATCACGATCCACACCCCGGCGGCAAGCGCTTTGCGAAAGTTGGCGGCGGTGATGCCTCTAAGTTGTTCGAGCGCCTGCCATCGCGATTCGTTGAAGTTGAACCTCTCTCGGTGAGCGAGATAGTGATTCGGCAGATAGAGCGTCGGCACAAGCGCGGTGTGGTGTTCGATCATCAGCCGGATCGCTTCGTCGTCGAGCTTTGAGCCGTGCTCGATCGAAGTCACGCCCGCGCGAACCGCCGCCTTGATGCCTTCGGTCGCATGAGCGTGCGCGGCTACTTTCAAATGAGCCCTGGAGGCTTCATCGACGATCGCCTTGATCTCTTCTTCGGTGTAAAGAAGAACGTCGCCTCCTCCAGCGCCCGGAGTCACGAAGACTTTTATGACGTCAGCGCCCGCGCTTACTTGCTTTCGCACGAACTCGCGAATTGCGGTGATGCGCTCGGCGAGGTTCGAATTGGGATCCGGCGGGCGCGAGCGAATCAGCGGCTCGCCACATGCCTCCATTCGAGGACCGGGCGTCGCGCCCTTATCGATGGCTCTTCGCAGATCGAAGTCGATACCATCGCTGGCTCCAAGATTTCGGACTGACGTGAAACCGGCTCCCAGAGTCAGTTCCGCGTTTCGGGCCGAATAGATCGCGGTTACCGCCGGTTTCTCGTCCGCGGTGGTATCGTAGTGATACGTAAGGTGCGTGTGAGTATCGATCAAGCCGGGAAGCATAGTCGCGTGAGTTAGATCAATCACCTGCGCGTCCGCTGGAATCTTCAAGTCGCGGCCAACCGCGACGATTCGTTCTCCTTCGATGAGGATCATCGCGCTCTCGACGGCAGCGCCGCCGTTTCCATTTATGACTTTGCCGCAGCGAATGGCGACCTTTCTTGCGTTCGAATTCACAACCCTGTTTTGAATGCTCAACGGAGCGATCGGCGCCGCTAAACAGAGGAAAGAAGTCAGGAAGAATGCTGAAAGCTGTTTCATCAAGCCTCCCTGCAAGAACGAAAGCGTTGAAAGTCACACCTCGTGATCAACTCTTCTTCACCGTCGGATACTGGATCCCGAGCTGTTCGAGATATGTCTTGTACTTAGCCGGATCGTAGTAATACTTCTTGAGCGCGGGCCGAAACTTCTCCATCTTCTCTTTATTCAACTCAATCGCAGGTTGATCAGTCGGATTGATCAAGGGTGTGTACTTGATGTCTTTGGTCTGAACATCCGTGAAGTAAGCCCACGCCTGTTTGATCAAATCCGGTTGAAGCAGAAAGTCTAGCGCGGTTGTCGCCTGCGCCTTTGCTCCAGCGGTTGAACCCTTGTGCGCGATAGGCGTTGCCATCGCGACCGCGTTTGGCCATGCGTGGCCGGGCAGATTGGGAATGTTCGCCGGGTAGCGCATATAAACCATCGGCAGATTCCACGAGATGTCCCCAACATCATCCGAGCCTCCGCCGGTTGGCTCCTTTGGGGCCGTCTCGATCGCCTTAACCTTGGTCTTCAAGCCTTCAACTTTCGCGCCGATGTCCTTCTGAAGAGCTTTCGCTAGAGTTTGGTCTGCGTCGCTCCATTCAGGCATGCCGATCATATCGATGTTCTTCTGCTGAACCTCGGCAATCACTTTGTTGAAGTGACACGGCCAGGCGGAACCGACCACGCGTTGGGTGACCGTTGTGTCGGTCATCATCGTCGCAGCCTGAGCCATTTTGTTGCCGAGCTCGTAGAGTTCCTTGATATGCGAATAATCTAGCTCACGGAAGTAATACCAGACGGCGGCTTCGGAAGGCACAACATTAGGCTGATCCCCGCCGTCGATGATTACGTAGTGTGAGCGCTGCTGTAATCGCAGATGCTCTCGACGAAAGTTCCATGCGGTGTCCATCAGCTCAACTGCATCAAGCGCGCTTCGGCCCGACCACGGCGCTCCCGCCGCGTGAGCCGCCTTGCCGTGGAAGAAGTATTGAACCGAAACAAGCCCGCTGTTGTTAGCGGCTTGTCCATACGAGGTCACAAAATCCGAATCGACGTGACAGCCGAGTACCAGGTCGACGTCTTTGAAGAGGCCGGCTCGAACGTAAAAGGCCTTCGTCGCGACCAGTTCTTCGGCGACCCCGGGAAAGAGCTTGATCGTGCCGGCGATTTTGTATTTCTCCATTAGCTTCTTCAAGACAATCGCTGCGGTCACGTTCACGGCTTGCCCTGAGTTGTGACCTTCGCCGTGACCGGGCGCGGCTTCAACGATCGGATCGTGATAGGCGACGCCGGGTTTCTGCGAAGCTCGCGGTATGCAGTCGATATCGGTGATGAAACCGATGACCGGCTTGCCGGAACCGTAAGTTGCGGTCCAGGCAGTTGGAATGCCAACGACTCCGCGTTCGATCTGAAAACCGTTCGTCTCGAGGATGCCGGTGATGTATTTAGAAGTTTCGTATTCCTGAAATCCAAGCTCGCTGAAGCTGAAGATCTGATCGACCATCTGTTGAGTTAGGATCTTCATCGAGTCGACTTGTGTGATGGCCTCGTGCTTCAAGTCATCGAGCTTCGGAGCGGTTTGAGTACTAGCCGGCAGACAAACTGCCAGAATCATTATGATAGAGAGCAGCAACGACCTTGTCCTCATCGTCCCTCCTTGCAGCCGATTAGTTCATTTCTTAAACACCGCTGGCCACAAAACGTGTAATACGAGCAACAAAGCGGACATCCCTGCCGAAGTTAGTAGCGCCCTAAGTGCCCATTTTGCCAGCCCATGCTTGCGATACCTCGGCGCTCGCACGGGATAAAGCATCAGCAACCCCGCGAAGCAACTGATGCCCAGTGCGAGATAAGGGGGTACCCATTTTTCTAGCAGGCTACTCGCCCAGAGAACCGCTACGACCACGGCGACAATCGCAAGCGGGGTGTTGACAGTCAGCCTGCCGGGCTCTCTTTCGTTCGCGGTCAAATCCCTGTCCGGATTAGTTTCTTGGGGATTAATCTCTGACATAAGCACACCTCGCACAAAGGCCACTCAGGACTGCGCGAGATTATGACTTTTCACAGATCAAGTCAACGACCTGGGAGCGCAGGCATCCTGCCTGCATCGCTTTAAGAGGGTAGTTTGGAAAGCGGAGTATACTTTTTGCCGAGGACAATGCAGGCAGAGAGGCCTGCGCTCCCGGACCTTGCAAAATAGCTACGTTGCTGACAGGATTGCGCTTCCAAATTGTGCTCTGAATTTTTTGTAACCAGCCCGAGGCTTTTTGAGTCTTAGGCGTCAGGCGGGCGCGCTCGTGACCGTGCTTCCACTGGCGCGGACGCGAGCTCGCTCTGCCATCATCTTCTAAACGCTGAATTATGAGTGCTGAATAATAACGGTCACCTCCGTTCAGTATTCGTAATGCACGATTCATCGTTTATCATCCATCGTTCATCATTTCCAATGGAGGACATCATGAATCCAGGACGCTTCCTCTCAATTAAGCGGACATTTGCGCTTGCCGTAGCGGGCTCGATGCTCGCAATATTCAGCGGGACCGGCCGTGCTGCCGATCCGGCGCCGCAGAGAAAAGAAAAACCTAAAGCCGCTGGCGCGTCGAAGATCAACGAGGAGTACTCGGCTAAGATCAAGGAGTACACGACCGAGAAGTACTTCCTGACTGAGCTTGTCGATCACCTCCCGGCTTCGGACAAGGTGCCCTCCCCTGACAAGGTCCTCGGCTACGTCGTCGGCACACCAAACAAGCTGACTTACACAAAGGACATGTATCGCTACTATCGCGAGCTTGAGAAATCGACGCCCCGCGTACGGATATTTACCGCTCCGGAGAGAAGCGAAGAAGGCCGCGAGCAAATGCTCGTTATCGTGAGCGACGAAGCGAACATAGCGAAACTTGATCGCTACAAGGAAATAAACGGAGAGCTCGCCGACCCTCGCAAGATCACCGACGCCGAGGCCCAACAGTTGATCGGCGAGGACAAGATTATGTACTGGGCGTCGGGCTCGATCCATTCGCCCGAACAAGGTTCCTGTGAAATGTTAATGGAGCTTGCGTACCGGCTTGCGGTCGAGGACTCGCCGCTGATCGAGGCAATTCGAAAGAACGTGATTGTGATGATTACTCCTGCGCTCGAGGTCGATGGACGCGACCGGTCGGTTGATCTTTACAACTACCGGAAAGCGAATCCGAACAAACAGACTCCGCCTCTGCTCTACTGGGGAAAGTATGTTGCGCACGACAACAATCGCGACGGACTGGGAATGGGATTGGCGCTTTCTCGCAACCAGATGAAGACGTTTCTCGAATATCATCCGGCGGTACTTCACGATCTTCACGAATCGGTTCCGTTTCTGTACACGTCAACCGGGACGGGTCCTTATAACGCGTGGCTCGATCCGCTGGTGATCGATGAATGGCACGTGCTCGCTTATCACGAGATCGAAGAGATGACCAAGCGCGGCGTGCCCGGAGTATGGACGCACGGGTTTTACGATGGCTGGGCGCCGAACTATATGTTCTACGTCGCTAACGGGCACAACGCGATTGGCCGCTTCTACGAAACGTTCGGCGGCCAGGGCGCGGACACAAGCGTGCGCAACGTCGGCCCGCAGTCCCAGCGCGATTGGTTCCGTCCGAACCCGCCGCTCCCCTGGGTGAAGTGGTCGATCCGAAACAACATCAACATGCAGCAGTCGGCGCTTCTGTTTGCGATGAACTACGTCGCGAATCAGAAGGACCGCTTCCTGAACAACTTTTACATCAAAAGCAAGAGATCGGTTCTAAAAGCCGCGAACGAAGGACCTTATGCGTGGGTGATCCCGGGCGACACCGCGCGTCCGGTTGAAGCTGCCGACATGGTAAACCTGCTGCGGTTGATGGGTATCGAAGTTCAAACAGCCACGAAAGAGTTCTCGATCAAAGATCAGAAGTATCCAGTCGGCTCTTACATCATTCGGATGGACCAGCCTTACTCGCGAATGGCCGATATGCTGTTCGACACGCAGTACTACAACGTGAACGACCCGCGACCCTACGACGACACCGGCTGGACGCTGGGCGCGCTACGCAATGTGAAGACGGTTCGGATCACCGACAAATCGGTACTGGAAACCCCGATGGTACTGCTCACCAGCGACGCGAAGATCAAAGGCCGCGTCACAGGATCGGCTTCCACAGCCGGTTTCGTGATCAATCACAACGCGGACAACACGTTGATGACTCTTCGCTACAAGTTGAAGGACGTTAAGATGAACGCCGCCGAAGATTCGTTCAAGATCGGCGATCAGCAGTTCAACGCCGGCTCGTTCATCATCAAGACCGACGGCAATGCATCCGACGTTCGTCAAAAACTAGATGCAGCGGTCACCGAGCTTGGGCTCACGGCTATTGCGGTCGACAAGCTGCCTGATGCAAAGAGTCACGATATTGCCACCCCGCGCATCGCGATCGTGCACACTTGGACCAACACTCAAAACGAAGGTTGGTATCGAATGGAATTTGACCGTCTGCAGATTCCCTACACGTACATCTCGGATCACGTACTGCGCGACACGCCGAACCTTCGCGAGAAGTACGACGTGATTTTGTTTCCACCCGTCGGCGGCTCGGCTCAGGGGATCGTAAATGGAACGCCTAAGCGCGGCGACCCGGTGCCGTGGAAGCAATCGGAAATCACTCCTAACTTCGGATTCTCGCCGGATCAGACTGACGATATGCGCGGAGGCATGGAGCTTCGCGGGGTGCTGAACCTTCAGCGATTCATCGAGGACGGAGGATTGTTTATTACGATTGCCAACGTCTCGCAGATCCCGATCGACTACGGCCTGACTACCGGTGTGACGATTCAAGACGGGCGGCAGCTTCAAGCGCGCGGGTCGGTTTTCAACGCGACTTTCGCGGATAAAAAGAGCCCGATTGCGTATGGCTACGGTGACTCGCTTCCGGTGTACTTCAATCAGACGCCGCTGATCAGTGTGAGCGCACTGGGCGGCTTCGGCGGCGGCGGGGGTGGTGGGGGAGGCGGCGGAGGCGGGCTTCCTCCGGGACAACGACCTTCCGGTCGAGGAACGTTGACCGATCCGGACATTGTTCAGTCGATGCCGCAGGCCGGCGTAAGACCAGTACAACCGGCTCGTCCCGGCGAAGAAGGCATCCCGGAAGAGCTCCGTCAATTCGCAGCTCAATTAATTCCGCCTCCAAATATGCGTCCGCGAGTTGTGTTGCGATTCAACTCGAACGAGAAGGAGTTGTTGATCAGCGGTATGCTGGCCGGAGGGTCGGAGCTCGCGGGCAAGGCCGCAGTAATCGATGTCCCGGTCGGCAAGGGCCACGTGGTGATGTTCGCAAACAACCCGATGTGGCGGCATCAGACTCAAGGGAGCTTCTTTTTGTTGTTCAACGCGGCGCTGAACTACAACAACCTCAGCATCGGAAGACCCGAGCCACCGGCTCGCCGTCAGGACGCAGCAACCACCGGCGATGATCAGTAGGTGAGCGGCGCAACGGTCGATTCTTTAAGGTAAAAAGGGGACGCCAGGCGAGCGTCCCCTTTTCAATCCTGGGTTTGGTGTATTCCTATCTCGTAGTACACTTCGCTTAGCGAGGAGTTGCATAATGTCCACCAAGACATTGCCGGAAGTGCGGAAGTCGAAGCTTCCCTACATTGACCGATCCCGCGAGATGGCGTGGTTGCACAAGCATGAGAAAGAGTATGCCGGTCAATGGGTGGTCTTGTGGAGTGATCGACTCATCGGACACAGCGATGATCCGAAACCCTTTATTGAGAAGGCTCACGCGGAGGGAATTGATCGACCGCTCATTATTCACTGCAGGCGCGAATTCGGACCTTCGATCGGAGGGTGGCTGTAGACACAATGCGACGCCAGAGGTCCATCAGATCTGTTGGGAGAGCGGCACTCGATGCTGCGCAGGCTCGCGCGCGGGTCAATCGCTTCTTGCTGTCCCAGGTTGGCAGCCAGTTCTGCGCGGGTGACCCCGACCTAGACGTGGCGGGAGAGAAGTGGAGCGTTCCAATTCTGCTCGTGACGCCCGGATTCGTAGCGGGTCAAGTGGGCGAAGCGTCGATCAATTTGAACACGGGTGAAATGGAAGACCATACCGACAAGGAGCGAATCTATCTTTCGGCCGACAAATTGAGGAAGCGCCACCATGCAGCTATTAAGGCCGCCTTTCTACGCGCAAGAGAAGGATAGCTCTTGCCTCGCGGCTTGCCTGCGAATGGTGCTTGCGGTCTATGGCTCTATCCATTCAGAAAAAAAGTTGCGCGACTTATGTGATTGGACTCCTCAGAGATCAATCTCTTCAACAGCTGCCGTGGCTGCGGCACGGGCGTTAGGGTTCATCCACTCACGCGAAGACTATGGGCTGCGCCTCCACGACCTGCGCGACGCGTTGCGTTTTGGATTGTACCCAATAGTAGGTGTCGACTTGCGAGCATACGGATTGTCAGGTCAACACGCGCAAGTAGTCGCTTCACTGACCAGCCGCGGCGTGCGCGTCAACGATCCGTTGATGGGACAGTTAACAACCGGGCTGCTTGTCTTTGAGCAAGCCTGGAGTGAAAGTGGCTTTTTGACAATCATCATTGAGTAGAGGCGATCGGCAAGGCACGGCAGCTCAAAGCGCGATGTGTTCTCGAAGAACCTCATGTGGGGGATCAACCTCCAGCGAAGGTCGCCCTTATAAGACCAACGCAGCATTGACGCTACAACGTTGGTCGCCGAAGGAGCCGAGTACGCAACACGCCGACCTGAATGAAGCAAGTGACGATGAAAGTTCGATACCCTGACGAATGGCAGACAAGGTAAACAGAACCTTTCGAATCAATTCTGGCTTCGTAAAGAGCGTCGCTGAATGGTATTGCTTTGACCAAGCAGACCTTCGTCGGGCGACTGAAATTTGGGCGAAACGGAACCAGAGTGAAATGCCGAATCCCGGACCGCGTCAACCGATTCCCGAGCGACGCATAACACGGGACATTAGATCTATATTGGAAGAAGCATTCTGGGCTAGCCTCAGAACGGAGGAGGACCGGCTCCACAACTTCGCGCTAGTTTATCAACCCCAGGGAAGAAGCGGACCGCTCAATAGGGATCCAGTTGTGTTTGAGAAACCGAAGGCGTTTGACTCAATAACCCTTGCTAAGATTGCACCCGCACTACACTCAACCCAGTTGATCGGTGTGTGGCCTCGAGATGCTGCAACCGAAAGTAGCAAGCTAATCATTTGGGGTTTGCTCGGAAATTAATGGGCACCGCTCTGTCGCTAAGAACGATTGAGCCCGGAAAAATAATCCTCGCTCTTCGTGACTACCAAAAGTTTGGCATCGATGGCCAGCGAGCGGACTACGTTAGCGAATATGCCCTTCGCCTTCTTCGCGGGGTTTTTCGCATGGCGCGTCGAGGCGACTCAGCACAAGATGAAGAGCTTGTCGAAGTCTTTCGATCGAGGGACCTAGAAATAATCGCCCGCGCCATGCGATTTCACGGAAAGGATGGGACATTGCTCGTAGTTCGCAACTACGACAAGAGCCTTGTCGATGAGATGCGCTATGGGGTAGAGCCCGACGAAACGTTCAAGACGTATTTAGCGACCAGAGACAGCGTGTTGCGTGAAGGGCGCTTCGCTGGCGACCCCGAAGCCTTTACGGAGTTCTTAGAAACAATCGGCCAGCTGACCTCCATAGACGGCGCTACAATTGTTACAAACGATTTATGCCTCGTGGGATTCGGCGCCAAGACTAAACGCAGGAGCAGTGCTCAACCCACCAAATTCCGGCGCATCAAACCATTCGAAGGCGCCAAGCCGATACTGAGAAAAGACATCAACTGGGGAACTCGGCACGGGTCAGCAGCACAGTTCATATTCGACGACAAAGATGCGCTTGCGATTGTAGCTTCGCAGGACGGGAAGCTGTCTATGTTTGTCTGGGATGACGCCGAGCAAGCCGTATCAGTCATTGAAGAAGCAGAGTTCCTACTCTTGTGAATAGCCATCAAGGCGTTTCAGCCGCGCTTGCCGGAGATATGAGCGGTCTTTTGTCTCAGACTTTACGATCCGCAATGAGCTGATGTAGAACGAGTGCACCGATTCAGTGGATATTCAAGAGTGAATTCGACAATGCGTGCGAGGTCCTTATGAATAGGCGTGAGAGCCAGTTTATTGCAGCAACTGTTGCAGTCTTGCTTCTCCTAGTGGCGACAGCATTCGCCCAAACCAAAGTCACAAGCCCGAAGGAACAACTCGGGTTCAACTTCGGCGATGACTATCAACTTGCCAACTACACTCAGCTCGTCGACTACTGGAAGAAGCTCGCCGGGCAGTCCGATCGCATGAAGCTCGTTGAAATCGGCAAGAGTGCTGAAGGCCGCACGATGGTTATGGCGATCATCACCGCGCCGGAGAATCACAAGAAGCTCGAACGCTACAGGGACATCGCAAGACAGCTTGCAACCGCAGAAGGTCTAAATGATAACCAGGCTCACGCGCTTGCCGCCGAAGGCAAAGCGGTAGTCTGGGTGGACGGCGGCTTGCACGCGACCGAGGTTCTAGGCGCGCAGCAATTGATGGAGCTCGTGTATCAGATGGTCAGCATGAACGATCCCGAGACGCTGCGCATCCTCAAAGATGTTGTCCTGCTTGCAACTCCGGTGAACCCCGACGGTTTGGATCTCGTGGCGAACTGGTATATGCGCGAGCAGGATCCGACGAAGCGATCGCTTTCAGGGTTGCCTCGGCTGTATCAGAAGTACATCGGACATGACAACAATCGCGATTTCTACATGGTCAACCAGCCAGAGACCGAAGCGATCAACCGCGTGTTCTTTCACGATTGGTTCCCGCAGATCGTATACAACCATCATCAAACCGGACCGGTTGGCACGGTATTATTCGCGCCGCCGTTTCGAGATCCGTTCAACTATTATCTAGATCCGCTCGTGCCTCTTGGGATTGATTTGGTAGGAGCCGCGATGCACGGCCGCTTCGTTGCCGAGAACAAACCCGGCGCGACGATGCGGTCCGGCTCGTCTTATTCGACGTGGTGGAACGGTGGACTGCGTACGGTTTGTTACTTTCACAATATGATCGGGTTGCTGACCGAATCGATCGGCAATCCGACACCGATGGAAATTCCGTTCTTGCCGCAACGCCAACTTGCAAAGGGTGACTTGCCTTTTCCGATCGCGCCGCAGAAGTGGCACTTTCGTCAATCGATCGATTATTCGATCACTGCCAACCGGGCGGTGCTCGATCTCGCCTCCAAGCATCGTGAGGATTTTCTGTTCAACATCTATCGCATGGGAAAGAACTCGATCGAGCGTGGAAGTGAGGACTACTGGACGATCACTCCAAAGCGAATCACTGAAATCCAAGCAGCGATCGCTAAGGATTCATCGCAGCCGGCACAAGCAGCGGGAACGGAAGAGCGGCAGCGGCGAGCCGCCGGCATTGCGTCCGATGCGCCTGCCGGCGACAGCCCGCAATTCGGCGGACAGCCTCGTGGCGTTTCGATGAAGTACTACGAGATGCTCCGTGCGCCGGACAAGCGCGACCCGCGAGGCTACATCGTTCCATCGGACCAGGCCGACTTCCTGACCGCGACCAAGTTCATCAACACGCTTATCAAGAACGGGATCACGATTCATCGAGCAACGAGCGCGTTTCAAGTTGCCGGCAAGAGCTATCCCGCCGGTTCGTATGTAATCAAAACTGCTCAAGCATTTCGTCCCCACGTTCTGGACATGTTCGAGCCTCAGGACCATCCCGACGACATTCCGTATCCGGGAGGCCCGCCGACTCCGCCTTATGACAACGCCGGCTACACCGTTGCTTATCAGATGGGTGTGGTGTTCGATCGAGTACTCGACGGCTTTGATGGGCCGTTTGAAAAGATCAGTGGTTTGGCCAGGCCTCCGGCTGGAAGGATCACGCGGCTCGAGGGCGCCGCGGGGTTCTCGCTCGATCATCGAGTCAACGATTCGATCATCGCAGTGAATCGGTTGCTTGCAAGTGGTGAAGAAGTCTACTGGCTTAAGAATTCATTTCTGCGCTCTGACAAGCCGTATGGGGCAGGGTTGATCTACATCAGAGCAAAGCCGTCAACACTTCCCAAGCTTCAGAAGCTCGCCGCCGAACTAGGGCTGAACTTCGCGGGTGAATCTCAAAAGGAAATGGGTGAGGCCTATAAGCTGCGGCCGATGCGGATCGGGTTGTGGGATCGCTACGGCGGATCGATGCCTTCGGGTTGGATTCGCTGGCTGCTCGAGCAATACGAATTTCAATTCACCGTAGTCTATCCTCCAACGTTTGATGCCGGTGATCTCGCGAGCAAATTCGACGTGCTGATCTTTCCTGACGGAGGCATTCCGGCCCGCGACGCTCGTGTAGGCTCGGGAGGAGGGGGCGGAGGCTTTGGGGCAATGCCGGATCCGCAAACCATTCCCGCGGAGTTTCGAGAGCGCCTTGGCAACGTAACCGTGTCGAAAACAGTACCGAAGCTGCGAGACTTTATAAACGCCGGTGGAACTGTTCTCACAATCGGCGGGTCTACGAGTCTGGCTTACAGCCTGGGGCTGCCGATCGCGAACGCATTGATGGAGAAACAATCGGACGGCTCGGAGCGCGCGCTCTCGCGCGAAAAGTTCTACGTTCCCGGATCGATTTTGCAAGTGCAGGTAGATAACACAAACCCGCTCGCCTATGGAATTGGAGAAAAGCTGGACGTGTTCTTCGATAACAGCCCGGTGTTCCGCTTGAGACCCGAAGCGCTGATCAAAGACGTCAAACCGGTTGCTTGGTTTGAAAGTGATAAGCCTCTGAGAAGCGGATGGGCCTGGGGCCAGAAGTATCTACAGGACGGCGTCGCCGTTGCCGAGGCGAATATTGGACGCGGCAGGATATTTCTTTTCGGGCCCGAGATTACCTTTCGAGGTCAACCGCACGGCACGTTTAAATTCTTGTTCAATGGGATTTATTACGGCGGCGCCGAACCAGTGAGGATGAACTAGCAAAGCTTCTCCTCTCTTTCGACAACACGGGTCGCTACTTGTCATGCCGGGTCCGGCATGATAAGAAATCTGCGGCGCATCGAGACGCTCATAAAGGACATTGCGATTTAGAAAAGGCGGCAGCCATCCTCACAACGTGCCTGGACGGTAAGGTATGAACAGGAGTTCTTAACCAAACCGCGAACCATTTACAGACAGTTAAGACAATCTCCCCGAATACTTCTCCGTTCTCTATCCCCAGTCGTTCAATGAGCAGCCTGTGCGTCAAGAATTAATTCATCCAAGGCTTCTTCTAGTCGGTCCGATTCTTCTGCTTGCGTCGTGCAGAAACGGGCCGGCGTCGCTATCGGGCGGGCATCCGGAGCGCTGGATCGCAGGCTCACCGCTCGGTGAAGTCAACCTTCTGGGAGTTGACTTGATTGATGAGAAGAACGGTTGGGCCGTGGGCGACCTGGGGTTGACGAATGGCGCGGTACTTCGAACATCGGATGGCGGCTTAACCTGGAAGGCTGCGGCGAGAACAGACGAGATACTGGCTGCGGTCCGTTTCGTTTCCAAAAGTCGCGGTTGGGTCGCGGGTTATGCTGGGCGTATTCAGCGAACCGACGATGGGGGAGATAGCTGGAAGGTTCAGCGCGTTGAGCGCCAGCACGAAATCCTCAACGCAATTTGTTTTCTTGAAGACCGCGGATGGGCGGTTGGAGGAGCCGGACTCCTGGTCGCAACTGAGAACGCCGGCGAGACCTGGGAGGCGATTCCCACTGGCCGGGTGGAAGACCTGTGGTCCGTCAAGTTCTCTTCTCGCGATCGCGGATTGATCGTCGGCGAAGACGGTTTGATTCTGATGAGCAGCAATGGTGGCCGCGAGTGGATTCAACAGTCCTCCAGTACCGGTCGTGCATTGTTAGGTCTCGCGGTCGGACCTGATTACGCAGTTGCGGTCGGCGAAGCCGGATTGATATTGCGAACCGATGACTTCCACACCTGGACGGAGATTCCATCGCGGACCGGCGAAACGTTAAACAGCGTTGCCCTGAGCGGCGACACTTGCTGGGCCGTGGGTTCGAAGGGTGTGACGATTGGCTCATACGACAAAGGCCGGTCGTGGAAACTCGCGCCATCTGTCGTGGGCGCCGATTTGACGGCGGTCAGCCTTTCAAGCGCAACTACCGCCGTCGCAATCGGACGGCGCGGAACTATACAGGTTCTTCGCTAACACCAATGATTCGCGATCAGAAATATGAGGTGGTCAATGACTCAAGGACTGATCAGAAGCGCTGCTTCAATCATCGCTGCGCTGTTGATGCTCGCGCAAGCGACTTCGATTGATGCTCATCACATGGTACTCAGATTCAATCTGGAAGAAATGTCGGCCACCGCGGACAGGGTATTCCTTGGACGTTGTGTTGGCGTAGAGGAAGCCGAGGAGTTGATAGCCCAGGGGATCCTGCCAGTGACGCACTACACTTTTGAAGTGGAGCGCGCAATCAAGGGAAAGCTACCCAGACGGCTGACCTTCAGTCAGTTGGGTCATCCCGCCAGGCATGCGTTGGGCAAAGGCGGCGAGATCACCATCCACGGGCGCACCGCGACTCCCGATACTTTCATTCACGGAATGAGTGAGTATCGAATAGGCGAGCGCTTCATTCTATTTCTCATCCCGAACTATATGGGCCGCAAGCTGACCTATCCGGTCGGTCTGGATCAGGGAGCATTTGCTGTATCGCGAATGCCTTCCGGTCAGGAGCTGGTTCGGAATGGCATTAACAACCTTGAATTGTTTACAGCCCGGTACAACGGCACGAAGATGCAGTCTCCTGACGGGAAAGTTATCTATCCAGATCGCGAAGTCACGCTGCAAGCCGAGGGACTTAGCCCCGCGAGTCAGGCGCTTACGCGCAAAAGAGGCGCCCTGCCGCTGGCGCCATTCGTTGAACTTGTAGCGAGGATCAATAGTGCACACGGAGGGACTGATGGCGTTGTGGTCGACAGTGTCAAAGGAGGAAAAGCCCAATGAATCGCCGCTCATCGAATCTGCGGCTCATCCTATCTCTGGCCACGCTTGTCGTGCTGGTGGCAATTGTTGCCCCGCTGGTCCGGGCTGGTGGTCCGCTTGCCGTAATAGACGGACGCGCGGTGCGATGGGCGAGCACCGAAGTTCGTGGCGGCCCGCTCAACTCAGCTACGGTGGATAGTCAGGGACAGGTCTTGTACCGTGTGGACTCGGGCAAACTCGGGTCTCTCACCGCAGCACAGGCGACTGCGTTCGTCGATCGAATATTCGGGGAATACTCGAGCATTCCCACATCGACGATCCGCTTTGTAAACGGGGGACCCATTATTGACCCGAGGACTAATCAACCTGTTGATGTGGACGCGACAAACGCTGGCCTCTTTTTGAGCAGCAAGAATCCGACCTTTCAGAACCCGATCATCTTTGACAGCGACGGAGCGATTACCGGCAAGGGCGGGGTACTCGGGTTTTTCGGTTTCCTGCAAACAGATGACGCCTCAGCTACGCTTAAGGAAGGTTTTGTGGTGTTAAACGGCTTGCCGCTTAAGAAAGGCTCGATTGGCGCGACCTCGTTTCTCGGGGTGTTCACTCATGAGTTTGGACACTTTGCGGGACCGCTCGATCACGAACAGAGCAACGGCAACATCGCGGCGGAAGGATCGGGCTCGGTGGTTCCGCCGGGGTTCACACCCGGACAGGCATTTGATCTCTTCGCGCCATTCACCGAGACGCTATACCCTTTCCTCTTCGATGCTCCACAATTCTCGCAACTCGCCAGTCAGTTTGGAGACTCAGGGTTCTTCGTAGCGACGCTCGATATGGACACGAAGAATGCGCTCTCGAATCTTTATCCTGCGCCGGAATATCTCGCCACGCGCGGCTCGATTGAAGGACATGTGCTGCTGCAACTTGACACCGGCAGCATCCCGATTTCTGGAATCAATGTAATAGCGCGCCGTATCGACCAGGGGTCGTTTCCGCCGCCGGCAGGAGTATCAGCATTTCCTGCAGCGCCTCTACTCGATGGCGATGGAGTTCCTGAGATTCCACCCGCTCAGGGATCGACCGACTCTCTGGCTTCTGTTTCGAGTGCGGTGACAGGACTGGACTTTGGATCCGGCACCTATCGGATTCAAGGTTTGCCGCCCGGTCAATACCTGGTTGAGATTCAGCAGGTAAATCCGAACGCGACGGCAGGCTCGGGAATCGGACCGTTCAACACTCAATTTCCGCTTCCGGTCAAAGAGGAGTTTTTCAACGGGCCGACAAACTCGTCGAACTCGTCAAGTGTCTTCCTGCCGGTTAGCGTGAGAGCGGGTGAGGTAACTGCCGGAATAGATTTGATAATCAACGGCATCAGCAACGCGGTTCCCGCCCTTGTCAATGAAAGAGAGCCGAACGAAAAGAAAAACAAAGCGCAAAAGCTGAGCATACCGGTCCAGGTTTCGGCCAGCGCTTCTGCGACCGATGATTCTCTCCTGCGCGTAACTCTTCCTGATGGAAGCGTCGATCCCATTGAAGACCTCTACTCGATTACCCTCGATCAGCCGCGCATTGTTTTCATAGTTCTGGAGCCCAGTTCGGGTGCCGGGGATCTCGACCTTTATTTGTTCAATTCAGATGTCAGTAAGAAGAAAACATCGTTGGACGATCCCAATCTGGTTTCCTTCAGCGCGGGACCGACCGCGAATGAATTGATAGCGGTGCAACTTGAAGCCGGCACGTACATAGTGGGTGTCAGTGCTTTTGAGGGAAGCTTGAACTACAGGCTGCGAGTCTTTACATCGCAGTAGGGGGCCGGCTTTGCGCAGAACTAGCTCGTGTCGTTCGATGTTCGATTCGCGACGACAAGCAAATCGACACTTCCTATTTCATCTCGCTAATCTCGCTGAGCAATTCGTCCCGGAAATATCCCGCCGGAATTGTGCCTTGCTTTATGAACAGAAGATGAAACGTCTTGGCCGAGAAGCTATCGCCCAAAATCTTCGCGGCTTCTTCGCGAAGAAGATAGATCTGATCCTTGCCCAGCCGATACGTGATCGCCTGAGTCGGCGTTTTCGAATAACGAAAGATCGCAGCCTCCGCTGATTTGCAGCTTGCTCGCTTGGCGTCATTCGCCGCGCCAGGAGAATCGCTACATGACCCGGGAAGGAAATCGACTACCTGCGAGAACAAATCGACCGCGTCGTCGTAGCTCATGCGGCCGATGTGAATTCCGGTGTCCACTCGCACTCGAAGATCCCGATAGAGCTTGCCCTGCAGTTGATACAACCTCTCTTCCGGCGTGTAGGCCCCTTGAGGCGCGCCCGGCTGTGGTTCAGCCATTAACGCTTCGGCGTAGAGCGCCCAACCTTCGGCCGGCATCGAGTCTTCCCACATCGAAGATGAATCCTCGACCGCGCCCGGAGTCAACCATCTGACCGAGCCTATCTGATCTTTGTACTGAGTCATGACTTTGTAGTACCAGTCGTGGCCGGGGAAGCCTTCGTGAGCAGACAGGTCTGCGAGCGCTGAACGATTATTCGATTTCAACGCCGCCGGATCATTATCGGTCGGGCTCACGTAGAAGCGCCCGACTCCCGTGGTCTTGAACGGAGGCGCCGGATAGTAGGCCGCGCCGTCGATCGAGGCTCGCAGAGGTGGCGGTGTTTCCACTACATCGAGCTTGTAGTCGGCGGGCACATCGAAGATCCCGGTCTTGCGCGCGTAGTCGACAAGCCTGAACGCGGCGTCGCGATACCAGGAGATCATCTCGGCATCGGACTTCGGATAGTCTTTGGATAGTTCGTCGAATACGACGCGCACCGCCGCGGCACCTTCGGGAGGCAAAGTCCAACCGTGAGCTTTGCCGATCTCGCGGGCCAAATCCATCATCTCCTTCTGGGTGGCTTCGACTATCGGCCACGCTTCTTCGTAGAGCTGAGCCGCGGTCTTATCGACATGGAAATTGTTTTTGAGCGCCCAGTTGTATTCAGCTTCGCCCATTCCGAACCTGTTGCCGGCGAATTCAGGTTTGACTTTGTTCGACGCTGCGTCGTCAAAGAAAGTCTTGGCCAAAAAGTCGCGGAACCCACGATAGGCTCCTGCAGCCTGTTTCGAGGCATCGCGGGTCTGACCGAGCAGCCGATCTCGCTCGGGACCGCTGATTCGCTCTTCAGCGAGCTTAGGCATAGTCTCATCGAAGTACTTCGCATTCGCCTCAGAAGCTTCTATGCCGTTGCGCTTCAGCATGCGAGAGTCAGGCCTGTTTTTGTCTCTTATTCCAGCCAGCAGCTGTTCCTGAGCGACCGAAAAGTAACGAGGGATGTCATTCAATCGTTTTGCCACCAGCGACCACTCTTCGTCCGTTCCGTAAGTCTTCCCACCGGTCTGAGTCATTCCCTGCAACTGCCAGTCAATGGCGCGGAAAGGCTCGTCGGTGTAGGTGTCAACTGCGCGTTCCTGATAGCGGCGCACTTGATGCTGATGAAGTAAAAAGCGAATCTGCGCCAGCGCGACTTCACGATCAATGCGAAGGTTAGGCGAAAGACCATTCGGGTCGATCGCATCAAAAGAGTTTTGCGCATCAGCGAGCCAGCGGTCTTCGACCTCAAGCGCCCCAGCCGAGTGATCACGCAACGTTCCATCCACCTCCGCAAGCGAAGGATCTAGCCCCGCGCCGCCGAGATAAGTGTTGACCGTCGGGTTACGACGCAGGAACTCGACTACATAGGCGTCGTGAAGTTTCTTGAAGTCGTTGTCGCCGGTCTCGTTCATTGTTCGTATGGTTGTTTTAGGAGAGCACGCCGAAGCGGTCAGCAGTGCGATGGCCAAGAGTCTTTTCATGATTCAACCCTGGATAGTTCTCATTCTTGATTTGGTTCATGAGTGATTACGCATTTCGCGCAAAGAGCGCAAAGTCCCGCAAAGACGCAAAGCATTCAAACTCATTGGCGAGTCAGATGCCGATACTTGATTCGATGCGGCTGGTCCGCCGCAGCGCCGAGCCTGGCATGGCGATCTGCTTCGTACTCCGAATAATTGCCGTCAAACCAGACAACCTGACTCTCACCTTCAAAGGCGAGGATATGCGTGGCTATGCGATCCAGGAACCATCGATCATGGCTAATTACAACGGCACAACCTGCGAAGTTCTCGAGCGCTTCCTCAAGCGCACGCATCGTGTTCACGTCCAGATCGTTCGTCGGCTCGTCGAGAAGCAAAACGTTCGCGACTTCTTTCAACATCTTTGCCAGATGAACACGGTTCCGTTCGCCGCCCGAAAGCATTCCAACTTTTTTCTGCTGATCGGTCCCGGAAAAATTGAAGCGAGCCACATAAGCTCTCGAGTTCATCTGCCGCTTTCCGAGCTCGATCGTATCCTGTCCGCCGGAGATCTCTTCCCAAATCGTCTTGTTCGCATCGAGCGCGTCCCGGCTCTGATCGACGTAGCCCAACTTGACGCTCGAACCAATCTTGAAAGCCCCGCTATCGGCGTGTTCCTGTCCGGTGATCATTCTGAACAGAGTGGTTTTCCCGGCGCCGTTTGGCCCGATGACACCGATAATGCCGCCCGGTGGAAGCGCGAACGACATCGATTCCATCAGAAGATTATCGCCGTAGGCCTTGTTGACTCGCTGAGCTTCAATTACCAGATCTCCGAGCCGCGGACCGGGCGGAATGTAGATCTCAAGCTCGCGGCCGCGTTTTTCGCTCTCCTGGGAAAGCAAAGCTTCATAAGAGTTGATGCGGGCCTTCGATTTCGCGTGCCGGCCTTTCGGCGACATGCGAATCCATTCAAGCTCACGCTCGAGGGTCTTCTGCCGCTGAGATTCGCTCTTCTCTTCATTTGCCAACCGAAGCTGCTTTTGCTCGAGCCACGACGAATAATTGCCTTCCCACGGAATGCCTCGGCCCTGATCGAGCTCCAAAATCCAGCCGGCGACGTTGTCCAGAAAGTATCGATCGTGAGTGACGGCGATGACGGTGCCTGGATACTTTTGAAGATGCTGTTCGAGCCACGCAACCGATTCGGCATCCAGATGATTCGTGGGTTCGTCGAGCAGTAAGATATCCGGCTGTTTGAGCAGGAGCCGGCATAGCGCGACGCGTCGCAGCTCGCCACCCGAGAGGACTTTGACTGGGGTTTCTCCGGGTGGACATCGCAGCGCGTCCATCGCCATCTCGAGCCGGCTATCAAGGTCCCACGCGTTCGCCGCGTCGAGCTTTTCCTGCACCGAACCCTGCTCTTCGAGCAGCGCGGTCATCTCGTCGTCGGTCATCGGCTCGGCGAACCTCTCGTTGATGTGATCGAACTGTTTCAGAAGGTCGACCGTCTCGTGAACGCCCTCCTCCACGATCTCTCGAACAGTCCTGCTTTCATCAAGACGCGGCTCCTGTTCGAGAAAGCCGATGGTGTAGCCCGGTGAGATCATAGTCTCGCCGACGAATTCTTTATCTATGCCGGCTATGATTCTCAGCAGTGAGCTCTTCCCGGAGCCATTCAGTCCGATGACACCAATCTTCGCGCCATAGAAGTATGAAAGATAAATGTCCTTGATGACCGGTTTCTTGTCGTAATACTTCCCGACGCCGACCATCGAGTAGATGATTTTGTTAGGTGCGCTGCTCATCAGTAGTCCGAGTGCCTCCGATTCGGTTCAATCAAACAATGAATCAGTATGCGGTCTGAGTGCGCCGCTTCACAACCGACACGCGGTTGCCTTCCTCGCTTTCTTCTTCTTCCGCTTCTTGCCGCCAGCACTGTTCATCTGCTCGCGCAGCACCGTAACCCGGTTCATCATCACCGCATCCATTCTGCTGCTCCCGCTCTCGGCCATCCACTGCATCATTGAAGAAAGGAAGAGCTCCTTCAAGTAAGCGAATGAGAATCCGTCGGTTGCTTCGACGAGCTTCTGAAGCGACGCCGCCGACAGCCTCAGTTCCGGTTCCAACGATTGGCTCCACGAAACCAGATAGTCACTTCTCTCTCGCTCAGCCGGCAAGTTGAAATAGTACTTCCGGTCGAATCTGCTCGGCCGATCGAGTATTGCCGGGTCGAGTTTCTCGGGATGATTCGTGGTCGCCAGAACAACGATGCCGCTGTTAACCGCGAACCCATCAAGCTCGTTCAGGAAGAACGCTCGATTCTCCTCGTCGATCAGCGAGTCGAGGTCTTCCATCACGACGATGGACCGGGTGGTCTTTCGCGCTCGCGTGAACACAGCGCGGATCCGATCGTGATCGGTTTCCCAGCAGGACTTGAAGCTCTTCACATAAAGGCACGGCTGCCGGCTCTGATTGATCAGGGCCTTGACCGCGTGGGTCTTTCCGTTGCCGGGCGGGCCGATCAGCAGCACTCCTCGCTTCCAGGGGATTCGATATTTGTCGTACACCTCCCGCGAAGCGAAGAAGTTGGCGAAGTCGTCCTGAATCTCACGCTTCAGACCGGCGGGCAGGATCAGGTTGTCAAAGCTCGCGCCCTTGATCGCGTCGAACAACTCCGAGTCCTTGTACCAGTAGCCGCCGTCGAACACCAATATCTCGCTCCGCACTGCGGTAGACCAATCGCAGACCGCGCGGAGAAAGTCTTCAGCAATCCTGCGATCGTCCGCAATGATCCAGTGATGTCTTTCCCTGTAGCCCTCCTCGATCCAGGTTACGAACACCACGTCCAGCAGGCGTCCTTGCCAGAGCACGTTGAAACATCCGTTCTCGGGCTCATCTTTGAACTCCTTGCCCGACGGTGCCCAGTCGAGGCGTGACTTGTTGAAGACAGCGGTCTCGCCAACGACCGAGCACAGCTCCGCTGCGGCGTGGCCAACCAGGTCAAAGGAAGAGAACGCCCCTTCGACTATTGTCTTGTCCGAGTACAGTCGTGACAGCTCCCGGCTGACGAAATAAGCAATTGAGTCAGACGGAAGGCCCAACGCCTCGCTAATAAGTTCTTTCAAGTCCATATGCACAATAGCCAACCGAACGGGCTGGCGCGTCAATTGGCAAAATTCCACAACTCGCGCCCGCAGGTCTGGCGAACGCAGTTAAGTCCTTCGAGTGAACTTCTTGAGATGCACTTTCGGTGAGAGGCCAAGACAAGCCCAAAGCCAGCTTGGCCACAAGAGGTTCATCACAAACTGAGATGCGCGGTTCCAATCATAACAGTCTCCCGCTGCGTGAAGATGAACGAACGATAGACGGATTTGTTGCGATCAGTCAATGAAAAAGTTTTGCGGGGACTTTACCTTTCGTATGCGACAAACCGAATTCCGGAGGGAGCTTCAACCAAGCAGTGGGTTAGCGCGCCCGGTGATCGCAGCCCGCGTAGTGGCCGATTAGAAGCGCACGCGAGCATTTCTTCGACACCGGAAGCTCCGGACCTCAAGTTGCGCGCGCTTTAGTCTCGGTCATGTTGACATTGTCATTTCAAGCAGTCTGATGCGTTCGCTTAACCCACGTTGGTTACATTTCGAGAAATCCGGCGAATCTGGAATTCGCGTTCCTGCGGAAGATTGCGAAACAAAGGAGATTTCCTGCGATATGTCCCGGGCTTGATTCCTCTCCTTTTCTGGCACCCTTGTTGCCGATGTGTCAGGCCGAGAGGTTTGTAGGTGCCTGACTCAGTAATTGGCGAATCCTTATGATCAACCTTTTCCCCAAGGCTGTCTGTAAGCTGCAAAGTCGGCTGCTCGCAATAACTTTGGCTCTCGCTCTTCTGTGTGCGTCGATCCCGATCGCGCGAACGCGAGCCGATAATCCTCCAACTCCCATAAGCAAACTGTCACTCGCTCTCCAGCAGGCTCTCAACAGTAATGTATCGCTGGTGTGGCAGGACCCGTCCAGACAAACTGTTCGCGCGTTGGTTCAGTCAAATGGTCCGGTTACATCTTCGCTGAAGAGCGCGATTACATCCGCGGGCGGATTGGTGGTGCGCCAGTTCAGCTCGATCAACGGGCTGCTGGTCGATCTGCCCAAGAACAGCCTGCTGACGATCGCCGCCCGGTCCGATGTAGAGCGCATGTCAGCAGATCATCTCGCGCAGCAGAGCTCGAGCCATCTTGAAGTCGCGACCGGCGCGGACCATGCACGAACGTACGGACTCGACGGAACCGGCATAGGAATCGCGATCCTTGACTCCGGAATTATGGCCGGTCATAGCGAATTCGGGCCTCTGGGCAATCTGCTCGGACTTTCTCGCGTTACTGCGAAGACTGACATCGTGGCGAGCAACACGAACCTGGCTCAGTATCTGCTGCGGCTCGGGATAGTTTCCACGCTGCTCGAGTTGCTCGGCTTAAACAATACGGACGGTTATGGACACGGCTCGCACGTAGCGGGCGCCGCGGCTGGACGCTCGGCCGGCACCGCCACTTCACGCGGGTACAATGGGATCGCGCCGAACGCGGATCTGATAGATGTTCGAGTACTCAACGGGCGAGGCGTTGGCCAAACCAGTGATGTGATCGCAGGCATTGATTGGGTGATCGCCAACCGAACGGCTCGAAACATCAAAGTGATGAACCTGAGTCTCGGCGCAAGCTCGACCGAGTCTTACGTGACCGATCCATTGTGCCGCGCGGCACGACGAGCAATCGCTTCGGGCATTACAGTCGTAACCGCCGCGGGAAACTACGGGCAGACTGTGGACGGTTTGGAGCGTTACGGCAGCATCACCTCGCCCGGCAACGACCCCGCAGTGATAACGGTAGGCGCGGCTAACACTCATCAAACCGACGCGCGTTCGGATGAGACGATCACCTACTTCAGCTCGCGAGGCCCATCGCGCAGCTACTCGGTTGATTCAACCGGCGTTAAGCACTACGACAATCTCCTCAAACCCGACCTTGTAGCGCCTGGCAATCGAATCGTCGCGGCTGAATCGAGAAACTCCTGGCTCCCGAGCCACTATCCTCAGCTGCACGTCAGCGGCCGGGACACGACAGCGTTCATGCAGTTAAGCGGAACTTCGATCGCGTCACCGATTGTTGCGGGCGCGGCAGCGCTGCTGCTGCAGAAGAATCCTGGTCTAACGCCGCCTTTGGTAAAAGCTATTCTCCAATACACCGCCGGCGAGACATCTTCGTCCAACATCATCGAACAGGGCGCGGGGGTCTTGAACATTGACGGCGCTGTGCAATTAGCCGGCGTATTGCGGACGGACATTTCAACAGCGATTTCCAGAGGCACGATTCACGTAGGCGACAACCTCTTGCGAGCGGGCCAGTCGATGCCCGTTCCCCGTTCCACAATCGCCGGTCAGACCTTCGCCTGGGGCGGCTATATTTTCGCGGGAGGCTCGCACGTACTCGCGGGTGCGGAACTCTTCAGACGCTATCAGGAAATCTACAATCCGGCGCTGGTCTGGGTGCGCAATCGAGTGACAGTCAACGAGACCGCAAGCGGTAACAGGCAGCTCGTGACATCCGGAGTCATCGATGCGGATGTCTTATGTGCCTCATCGAGCGTGTTCGTAAATGGCGTCGCGCTCAGCACGGGAATCGCAGCCGGTCAGGGCATCACGCTCAGCGAAGGCATAACTCTGAGTGAAGGTGTTGTGCTGGGCGATGGCATCACCTTGAGCGAGGGTATTACGCTCAGTGAGGGCATCGCGGCGAGCGAGGGTATAACACTCAGCGAAGGCATAACTCTGAGCGAGGGCATAACTCTCAGCGAGGCGGCGGGCCTCGGGGAGCCATAAAGCGTCATGCACTTCATAGAAATGTCAGACTACAACCGCACGGCTCGTATCTACTGGTGGACCACCACTCTGCTAGGCGCGCTAGCGCTCGGCTGCGCGATTGCCGGCGTTGTTCGATTAAGGCCAGAAGAGCTTTTCGAATTAGCGGCTTTGATGGCGGTGGTATTTCTGGCAGGACTTCGTCCGATTCGCATTCCGGGGACACAGGCCTCCATCACTCCCGGCGACATCTTTATCTTTCTGACCGCGCTCTTTTTGGGAGCGCCGGCTGCGACGTTTGTCGGAGTGACCGACGCGCTTGCCGCATCCTGCCGGACGTCCAGACGTTGGACCAGCCGCCTGGGCGGTCCAGCATTAATGTCGATCGCCGTGTTCGCATCGGCGAGCCTGTTTCATTGGTTGCTTGCCAGCTTGCGCCAATACCAATTCCTCAATACTTCGACTTTCCTGGCAAGTTTGTTGCTGTTTTCTGTCGCGCAGTTTGGGCTCAATTCGTTGCTGATGGCAGCGCTTCACGCGATCAAACGGCGCACGCCTCTCTTCGCTTTTTGGTGGTCCAATTACGCGTGGACAAGCTTGACCTACATAGCAAGCGCTTCCGCGGCGGGCTTAATCTACGACGCGATTATTCACTATGGAGTTAGTTCGTTGCTTGCAGCGGTACCCTTGGTTGCGATCATCTTTGCGACTTGCCACTTCTACTTCAAGCAGTCAGATGAGCGGACCAAGGCCACTGAGCGCATCAGCCGGCTTCATCTTGCCACGGTCGAAGCGCTCGCGACAGCCATCGACGCCAAGGATGAGATAACTCACGACCACGTGTATCGCGTGCAGGTCTACGCGACCGGGCTTGCCCGGCATTTTGGTCTGACTGAGCTGGAGATCGAGGCACTAAGAGCGGGCGCGCTTCTTCACGATGTTGGGAAAATCGCCGTTCCCGATTACATCCTGAACAAGCCGGGCAAACTAACCGCCGCTGAGTTTGACAAGATGAAGATCCACACCGTGGTCGGCGCCCAGATACTTGAGCGAGTCAACTTCCCGTATCCGGTTGTTCCAATAGTGCGACATCATCACGAGAGGTGGGATGGGCGCGGGTACCCCGACGGACTGAAGGGCGACCAGATCCCGCTGACCGCACGGATTCTTACGGTGGCGGATTGCTTCGATGCCGTGAGAGAAGACCGCCAGTATCGCAAGGGTATGGGCCGCGAAGAGGCTTGTCGGTTCCTTATCGACAACGGCAACAAACAGTTCGACCCAAACATCGTCAAAGCCTTTCTCGAAAACCTGCCGACTTATGAGAAAGAAATCGTCGAGCATAAGGCGAACCTTCAACCGCTTCTGACTCCGACCACGCAGGCAGGCTTGTCGGAGAGCGCGCAAAGCGCGGTTCCCGCCGCCGGTCTGGCGCAGACCACAAGCGAGCCCCCCGACTATGTAAAGCAAATTCACGCGGCTCACGCAGAAGTCGCGACGCTCTACGAGATGGCTCAGACTTTCAGCGCGAGCCTCGACATCCGAGATGTCGTGACGCTGACTGTCAATCGTATCGAGCGAATGATTCCGTTCACTACCTGCGTTGTGTACTTGAGGCAGCCAGACGATTCAGCAGAAGCCGCATACGCTTTTGGTCAGAATGCCGAACGGATTCGCGGACGCAACCTCGCGGCTGGACGGGGCATCGCGGGATGGGTGGTTATCAATGGGCGCTCGATGAGCAACACCGATCCGATGCTGGACTTGAACGAATTCCTCGGCAACAACGACAGTGGCTACCGCACGGCAGCGGTCTTCCCTTTGACTCACGACGAGGAGACGATAGGCGCTCTCGCGCTTTACTCGAGCGAGTTGGATGCTTACGCAACCGATCACATGCATCTGCTCGAGTCAGTTTCGCGGCTGGCTGCGACCGCTCTTAAACATGCGATGCTGCACGAGCAGACGAGGGAGATCGCACAAACCGATCCTCTGACGGGGCTTCCGAATGGCAGGACGCTCTATGAGCAATTTGATCAGAATCTTGCGGAAGCCAGGAAACGGGACAACTCCCTGACGGTCCTGTGTTTTAATATCGCGGGACTCCGCGGAGTCAACGAGGCTTTTGGTTATCAAGCCGGCGACGCAGTTATTGCAGCAGTTGCCGCGCGACTGCGCGAAAGCGTCGCCGAAGCGGGTACGCTTAGCCGCATTGCTGGCGACGAATTTGTTTGTCTGCTCAACGAAATCGGGCGCCGTGATGCAATAAACGTTTCCGAGCTTGCCCAAGACGAAATCACCGGATTAGAACTCGAGGTCCGCCCGGGACAATGTGTTCGCGTCGGTTTGGGGTTTGGATTGGCTGAGTTTCCTCGCGACGGCCAATCGATTGACGAATTGCTCAATGTAGCCCTACGCGCAAGTCATCACAACAAGACGTCACCCGTCCAAGGCAAGGCCGGCCCGCAATCAGTCGCGGGGAAGGCCTCGCGGAAGACCGGACCTCTGGCGTTGGTGCGATAGTCCTGATTGTGCCGGGCCGGATCTCTCGCTTGCCCTGGAAAGCTTGCTTCCTCTAAACAGCGGCAATTTAATCGGCTCTGCCGCAGCTCTACTGCAGCTTCAGTTTTTCGCGCTGACCCGACTATTCACGACGGGCGCTTCGCCAACAACGTTGTCTAAACCGCGATAACCAATCGGTGCTCGCCGCCGAGGGCAGGCCACCTTTCGGCCAGGAACTGTAATCATAGTAGACGAGGAATCTGACAAGATGGGAAATTGCCAAAATGAAAGGTGATCTGATATGAGATTCAATCGCTTTAGAAAGGTAATTGCGGGAGCGGCCTTTGCCTTTATCGTTCTGTTTAGCGCCGGGATGATCTCCGGGACAACCGCGCAGGCTCAGGATCGAGATCGCGACCAACGTTGGAACCGCAGCACGGATCGCAACACGGACCGGACTGAACGTCGTCAGCAAGCTGAGCGTCGCGATCAAAGCCGCGATCAAAGCTTCGACCAGCGGCGCCGTTGGGAGCGAGAGCGTGCGGAACGGGAGCGCAGCAGGGTATTTGTGCAGCCGCGATACTATCCGCGGGTCGTCCCCTACGGCGGCTATCGGAACTATGGCGGCGGCTACGGCAGTTATGGCGGCGGCTACGGTGGTTATGGTGGCGGCTACAATAACGGCGAAGTGCAGCGGGGTTATTACGATGGGTTAAATCGAGGCCAGGAAGATGCTCGTAGCCGACGCTCACCCAATCCGAATAACTCGAGCCACTTCAGATCCGGCAATGCCGCGTATCGCGAAGGCTTTGTGCGAGGTTACCAGGATGGTTATCGACAGTATGGCGGCTATAGACGATGGTAAGCTGCCCGGCTTAACGTAAATTCAAACGAGAGAAGCTGAGCGAACCTGATCATGCCCATCGGTTCGCTCGGCTCTCTTGATGCCTGCGCCCCGGATTTCTCCGACTCACTAATACTCTAACGCGAGCAAAGAATCTCTGTGTGTTTGAGGCGACCTCGCTCACAAGGCTTACCGGCCGGTAAATGGAATCGTCCCAGCTCGTTCATAGGTTTTTTCTTTCTCCCGTCGTTCCAACTGCACACGATTGAGCGCATCACCGACTGAAGCGGTCGTCACGCGCTGGTGACGCTCTTATCTTTGCCAATCAGGCGCCGATAGTAGGACTGCCCTCGCGCGTATCCGCGGCGGAAGGACTCTTCGGAATATGTTGCGGAGTAGTGGGCGGCCAGGAAGTTCACCGCATCAGCGTAAGACTTGCCTCGCATCTGAGGAAGCAGGGCAGCTTCGAATCCGCTGCGATAGTTAGCTTCCACTGATCCGAAATCAGCTCCTCGCGCGGAGTAATGTTCCCGTTCGGCATCGCGCAACCCGACCCACCAGTTCTCGCGCGCTGAGTCGATGCTCTCCGCGCCGGCCTCTGACAATACCGCGCGGGCCAGTTCGGCTTGCTCGTCTCCTTCTGAAAGCACGACTACCACAGAGCGGCCCTGTCTTAGCGCGTCTTCATAAACGAACATCTCGTCGACTGGAAGGCCCCTGGCCATTTCCTCTTCCAAAGCTTTGCCTGCGATAGCGCCACCGACTGCGCCGCCCGCGCCTAACAGCGCCGCGCCCAATATTCCGATCGCGAGCACAGGTCCGACGCCCGGAACAAAAATGCTCGCCGCAGCAGCACCAAGGCTCAATCCACCCGCCGCGCCTACCGCTCCTCCGACGACTCCGCCCATTGCTTCTCCCATTCCACCCTGCTCTGTGTCAGTGATCGGGACGTCGGCGATTTCTTTTTCAGAAGCGCCGGGAATCAACAGATTGATGCGCGGGGCTGAGATTCCTTCTGACTTCAGTCGCTCAATTGCCCGGTCGGCTTCTGCTCGCGTTGTGAAGATTCCTACGACTGGTTCCATATGACTCCTTTCGGTTACTCGGAGAACCTCGATTCGAAATTGTTTTATGATCAATAAGGCAAAGAAAAGGCCACTTGAAAGCCTGCGTCTCGTAGACATTCGCGAGCGTCGTGTAAGAATACGGGACACGCGAACAATTCGAATCGAGACAGCAGGATATGCATCGTCAGAGCCCGGCCAAAGAGGCTCGCCACGACTGCGCTTTCGGGCAATGAGCGTCGCTGCGACAATTACGGCGATCTGGATCGCCCGGCGTAGAAGATGATTGAGGAGCAAACAAGCGCGATACACGCTGCGAATGCAAGCCAGAAGACAATTGTCCAGTGTGTGCCAACCAGCCGCGGTCCGTCGTTGAGATTCGCTTGTTCCTGATACATCAAGTACGCGCTTATACTGCCACCTACAGTGCTCGTAAGCGCGAAAACCGAGGGTGTTTCACTCCACATTTTCCGCGCAATGCCAAACGCAATCACCCCGAGCATGAATAGCGGTATGAGCCACAAAAGGTTGTCGCCTTCCCGCGCCAGGCTTAATCCGCTGACTGACTCTTTCGCCCCGACGCAACTCAGTTGGACCCACGGCAGGAAGAAACAGATCAGTACGAATATCGCTAAGCTCACCGTAACGCCCCGCGCCCTGTTCATTCCTAGCCCCCTTTTTGTGAAGCTTTGGTTTGCAAACGCGATTTTCAGGCCACTTTCTCGCGACTTGTACCTGACAACGCGACCGTGTAGTCGATTGACACTGCGCTCACGCGATCGATAGCCTTTAGTCGTGAGCGATCTGGTCACGCAAATCAAGCACGCAGCCCGAGAGCTTGGCTTCGATGTAGCGGGCATCACGTCGGTCGAGCCGTTTGAGCGGGATGATGGAGCGTATAGAGAATGGCGCGAAAGCGGATTCGCCGCAGGGATGGGATATATGACGCGACGGCCGGAGCTTCACGCTCAACCGCGCGTGCTCGTGCCTCACGCGCTATCGTTGATTACTCTGGCGGTGGATTACTACACCGACGCGCCGGTGTTTGATCACCAGAACCGCTACGGACGCGTCGCTCGTTACGCCTGGGGCCTGGACTATCACGATGTAGTGAAGCCAAAGCTGCAAGCGCTTGTTGGTAAGATAGAACACATCGCATCTCGTCCAATTCACGCTCGATGCTTCGTCGATGCGGTGCCCCTGCTCGAGCGCGCGGCTGCCGCGCGGGCGGGAATCGGCTTCTTCGGCAAGAATACGAATCTGCTGCAGCCACGAAGCGGTTCGTGGTTTTTTCTGTCTGAAATCCTCCTTGACCTCGAGCTTCCGGCCGACGACCACCATATCAAGATTAGTTGCGGGTCCTGCCATCGCTGCATCGACGCCTGTCCGACCAACGCCTTCGCCGGTCCTTACCGATTGGACTCGCGACGATGTATTTCCTATTTGACTATTGAAAACAACGGTGCAATTCCCCGCGAACTTCGGATGGGGTTGGGAGATTGGATATTCGGCTGTGACGTCTGCCAGGATGTGTGCCCGTTTAATCGCTTCTCGTCGGAAACGGAATGGCCGGAGTTTCACCCGAACGCCGGGGTAGGTCCACGACTTGATCTTGTTGGGGTCCTTTCAATTGCAACCGATGGGGAGTTTCGCGCGCGATTCCGAGGCACCGCCCTCACAAGACCGAAGCGGCGAGGTCTCCTCCGAAATGCTGCCATCGTTGCGGCGAACATCAAAGCTACTGCGACCGTGCCTTCGCTCGTTGCTCGCATAGGAAGCGACAACGAGCCGTTGATTCGAAGCCACTCTCTTTGGGCCCTCGCTCAACTAGACCCTCCGCGCGCCGGTTTGATGGCCGAGCGCGCACTGAAGACGGATTCCGACGCATCAGTCCGCGAAGAAGCGGAAACTATTCTTGGTCGATGAATCAAGAACCTGCGCGACGGCACTGACAACTATCTTGCCATTACAGATACTTTATTTCCGAGCTTGGGATGATTGTTACCAGGAACGGGCCGTACTACGCGGCGTTTCCGGTGTCCAGAGGCTGGCATAGAAGATGCTGATTTGAAAACCGAGTTTCCGGTCTCGAATTCCTTCACCCGTGTTTAACAAGTCCTCACGCTGACGAATGCAGCCGTGGAGTCGTTGAGTCTTTGGCCCAGTACTTTCGGATCGGGCGAGGTTTTGTAGTGAAGAAGATATTGTTTTCACTGTGCGGCCTGAGTGCTGCGCCTGGCGTTGCAATAATCCTTATGACCGGCGCGGTGATGATGCTGGTTTCAGGTCCTTCAATCCGTCATGTTCGGTTAGTGACTGCGCAAAGCGTGCCAGCCGCGGGCGAGCTTCGCGAACTCGCCATCGACGACGGCGACGCCGAATGCACACTTGGTCCGGACCCGGCGCTCCAGGGCAGGCCGGGATTCGGGTGGGTAAACAAGCTAACTCCGCCGAGTTATCCGGCAACTCTTCGCGCGGTCACCATCGGCTTCGAACGCGGCCTGGTGGTTACCGGCGTCAAACCAGATTCGCTCTATCGCATTGTTGTATACCTCGACCCCGAGAGCGATGGACCTGGAAATCAGCAGCAGCCCGATGCGACCTTCATCGGACGCGTTCGCGGCAACGACGAGATAATGACTTTCAACCTGACGACGCCGCTGACCATTCAAGGCGGCAGCTTTGTGGTCGGCGCGATGGACGAATTCGGAATCGCGAATCTGCCTGCGCTTTTTGATTCGCCGGGCAAGTCCAATCCTCCCGGCTCGGAATCGTTCTTCACTCAAAACGGAGGAGTGCGATGGCAGAAGCTTTCGGACGCACTTCCGCCCGCGCCGCATTGTTCGGCAGGCAGTTGGATGATTCGCGCGACGGTCGAGTTAGGCGCGGTGGATCCGCAGGCGGTCATGATTATCAAGGACTCGGCAGCCGTTGAACCGTGGGGCGTCGGATTACTTGGCACCGATATCGTCGTTACAAATTTGGTATCGGATAATCTGACAATCATCAATACGACGTTCAACACTTCAAGGTCCCTGCCGATAGTCGATCCGCGCGTGTGCTTTACTTGCGGGCCGCCTTTCGGCCCCTACGGAGTTGCCAGCGTTCCCGCTCGAAACAAGGTTTACGTCACTCTCTCGGGCTCGACTACGATTCCCTCAAAGGAGTTTCCGATCGACTACCACACCTTCCTGCCCGGAAGGATCGTAGTGCTATCGTCTCAGCCGGGCGGTCTTCATCAAACCGCATTTATTGACGTAGGGATCGGCCCGAAGTTTCCAGCCGTTGCTGCAGGGAAACTATATGTTCCATGTGGCGGCGCAAATCGCGTCGATGTCATCAACACCGCGACGGATTCGAAGATCGGGGAGATAGCGGTCGGCAGGGATCCTTCGAGCTGCGCTGCTTCGTTGGATGAATCGAAGATTTACGTCACTAACTTCGGCGACGGAACGATCTCGGTCATTGATACGAAATCCGATAAAAAGATCAAAGACATTCCTGCTCCACCGATTCAGTTTCCTCTTAGAATCGGCGCAACGCCCCCCACGCTGCCGCGCCCGGCTATCGCGCAGAATCCCTTCAACGGCGCGGTGTCGCCGAGCAATGGCAATTTATATGTGACCTACTGGTCGAGCACGCAAGGAGATGTCACACCCAACGGAGCGCTGGTCGAGTTCGATACCTGCGCGGATGAATTCGTTCGCGCATTAATCGACGACACAACATTCGGAACAGCGAGCGGTAGCGCCGGCGCGTCCGGCATCCCCGCCCCAACTGCTCCGCTTATTCGCGACCCTGAAACGGGCAAGACCCTGGAAGCAGGCGGAGGCGGGGGTGGTCCGTTCGGCGTGTCGGCGTGCGAGCTCAATGCTTCCGGGGGTCAGCCATCCGCGGTTGTTTTTACAAATGACGGATTGGGAATCACAGGCGAGATTGATGCGCGCATAGACCAGTTAGTATCGGCGCCGGCAATCTCTGTCGGCGCCTGTCCAAAGCCTCGCGGGGTGAAGTGCGTCTCTATTGCACTGCCTACAGGAAACAGCGGTCCGCCCCTTATGGCTCATGTGATCTATATCGCGTGCGGCCAGCCTGCCAACTCCGTGCTCGCCTTGCGGATCTTCGATTTGCCCGAGAATATCGCTGATATCCCGGTAGTGCAATCGGTTGAGATAGGCGACGTGTTTCGCTTGATTGGAACTGGCTTCGCGAAATTCGATATGCGCCTGGACGTGGAAAGAGCGGGCTCTTGCCTGACCTTCAGGAAGCCCGCCAAAACCAAACAAGGAACGACCGTAGTTCTCCAGAAGGGCCCGCTTGTCGATGGCTCACGACTCACCGACGGCATTAATCAGAACGCGATTATTCGTCTTGTTCATCCGGATCACACCGTGCGCGTGATAAGGCATTGAGGAGCGTGTAAGAGGGGCCCTCCGCGGCCGCCCCTCTTGCCTGGGCGATGCGTTTTGTCATTCAAGAGGGGACGGCCACGGAGAGACGCCCCTTGACAGGCAATACCGCTGCTGATTGACAAGGCGAGCTCCTCGATGAATCAATGAGTCGATGCTTCGCGCATATCAGTTTCGAATCGAACCGCGGGATGAACGGCAAAGGCTGGACGAGTTTCTGGCCTCGCGCTTAGGAAGCCTGAGCCGAATGCGCATCACGAACCTGATTCAGGCCGGCGCTTGTATCGTGAACGGCGTGGCGGGAAGAGCGGGCCATCGAATCGTAGCTGGCGACGATATCGAAATTTCCTTCGACGAAGGCGCACCCACCTCAATGTTCCCCGAAGCAATCCCGTTGGATATAGTCCACGAAGACGATCACATCATTGTAGTCGTCAAACCCGCCGGGATGCTGGTGCACCCAACGATGAGCGTGAAGAGCGGCACACTCGCCAACGCGCTTGCTTATCTTTTGAACCCAGCCGTGAACCCAGCCGTGAGCCAACCGAGGGAACGACCCGAGATCGAAGAGATTGAGGATAGAGGATCGAGGATTAAAACCCCCGAAGCGCACTTGCCCGAGACTGTCGATCCTCAAACATCCATCCTCAATCCTCGATCCGTCATGCGTCCCGGGCTCGTTCACCGGCTTGACCGTGCAACATCCGGGCTGATCGTCGTCGCAAAGACGCCTCGCGCGTTGACGATTCTCTCCCGGCATTTTCGAAAACATTTAGTCGCGAAGCGGTATTTGGCGTTGGTTCATGGAAACGTCGGTCAAGAGTTGGGCTCGATAAACGCGCCCATCGGACGTAACGCTGATCAACTGCCTCATTGGAGAGTGATGGAAGATGGGAAACCTTCGGAGACGCGCTTCAAAGTCATCGAGCGGCTCGAGCGCGCCACGCTTCTGGAATTAGAGCCGATCACCGGGCGCACCAACCAGCTCCGAATACACTGCGCTCACCTGGGTCATCCAATCGTCGGCGATGAGATGCATTCCGATTTCGGATTGTGGATTTCGGAATGCGGATCAGGAGCAGAGATCGCGTCAACCCGGGAAAGCGCAATCCCCGATCCGCAATCCGCAATTCGCCTGTGCCTGCACGCGTGGAAGCTGGCTTTTCATCATCCGGCGAACGGCGATTGGATTACCCTCTCTTCACCGTTGCCGCAAGATATCAGTGAAATCGTCCAACGCTATCGTTTGGAAATCGACGAGGCTGCAATGTAATTTTTCTCTCGTGACGGTGCCGGCCTTGCTTGCGTATTTTGAAACCAAAAGAAGAAATACTCTAGAAATTTGAATTAAGTATTGCTCGATTTGCGTCTATACTAGATGCCGATCAAACTGGCTTATCCAAACTCCCGCATCGGAAGGAGCGCTATGGCCGCGAACATCGAGCACAATGTATCTCGAATGATAATGGAAAATCGCTCCATTCGATGTTTCCTGAAATCCGCTTCCTTTGGTGGAATCCCAACGGAGAGCAGAACCGCTCTCGAACTGGAGATACGAATATGGATCACTACGATGCGATCGTGATTGGAACTGGTTTCGGTGGTACCGTGGCGGCTACGCGACTCGCCGCAAAGCATAAGAAGGTGCTGCTGCTTGAGAGGGGCACATGGTGGTTCAGTCCGGACAAGCTTGGCAAGCCACCGGCTTCGGCGAAGCCACCGTTCCTGGACTGGGCCGCGCAGAACAACATGCCGGTGCAATACTGGCCGCGACCAGATCACCGAAACGGATTGCTGGACTTCGTCGCCGCACTTCGCAGCAGCGCTAATAAGGATGGTCTCTACCAGTATTCGATGTTTCACCAGGCGGACGTTCTTACCGCGAGCGGCGTCGGTGGCGGCTCGTTGATTTATTCGAACGTTACCATCAAGCCAAGGGACGAGGCGCTGCAAAGGATCGGACTCAATCTAACCGGCGCGGACTTTGTGGCTGCGCGACACTGGATGGAAGGCGACCCGGGCAACAGACCAAAGGCAAATCGCGGCTGGCTAAACCAGGTTGTCACGAAAGTCCCGCTTCCTGGCCGCGATGTATCAAATCTCACTACCGATGACTACTTATATCTTGACCGCAGCCGCGTGCTGAAAGACGCCGCAAGAGACGTGTCAACAACACTCGGCGTCCCGATCGACTGGGCGCCTCTCGACCTTGCCGTCACAGAATACGACCCTCATCGGGGCGCCGATAGCGACGCCAATCGTTTCCACACCTTCTGCGAGCGGCAGGGCCGATGCATGCTTGGGTGCTTGCCTGGCGCAAGACACACGCTGAACAAGACGCTCTTCAACCAGATCCTAACCGATGCTTCGCTCGACGTAACGCTGATGCCAAAGGCAAAGGTACTCTTCATCAAGCAAGTTGCTTTGGGCTATGAAGTGACGTTCGAGGATCGTATGAACCACGGCGACACCAAGACGGTGACCGCATCGACGGTGTTTCTTGGCGCCGGCGTGCTCGGAACGACTGAGATTTTGCTCCGGTCCCTCAAGAAAGGGTTGCCTCTGAACCCGGATTCGCTGGGTTCGAAGTTCTCGACTAACGGTGACTTCGGCGCCTTCTGCTACAAGACGAAGAACCCTGTCTACAGCACGCGCGGGCCAATCAACACTTCTCACGTTCAACTGAATTTCGACGGCAAGTTCATCAAGATTGAAGACTGCGCGATTCCAGCGATGTTCGCCGACTTCATCAGCAAGGGACTCGAAGTTCTGGATAACTTGGGAGGCAGCGCCTCGTTCTTCAACTTGATTAGCGCGCTGTGGAACTCGAATCTGACCGAGCGCCTGTTTGAGACGCCCGACACCTATGATCCCACGCGCTTTCAGACCGAGAATGAGATGGTTTCCAACATCTTCTTCTTCAACTGCATGGGCCAGGACGATGCGACGGGCAAACTAGAGTTGGGTGGAATAGACAACGATCAGTTGGATCTTGGATGGACACAGCCCGTCGCCCAACAACCACTCTGGCAGACAGTTGAAGGTCTGCTGAAGCACTTCTGCGATTCGATGGGCGGTCACTACCTGGCTATGCCAGGGTGGCAAGGTCTGCTCGGCCCCAAGAAACTCGTCATCACTCATCCGCTGGGAGGCTGCCCCATCGGAGATACGCACGAAACAGGTGTGGTCAACGAGTTTGGCCAGGTGTTCGACGCCAGCAAGCCCGCTCCTTCCAAGCAAGTGCTCGATGGCTTGTACGTGGTGGATGGCGCAGCCATCCCCGGTGCGCTCGCTGCTAATCCGACGATGACCATAGCGGCTCAAGCGCTGAAGACCGTTACTAACGCCTTGCCGTAACCTGCGTCAACGTAGGAAAGGAGGTGCGAAATGGACGGCACAGGAAATCTGATACTCGACTTTCTCGATGTCTACGGCGACCGACCTGATGATCGAGTTGATGTATTGCTCAAGCATCAGGTGTTAAGCCAAAGCGTGCACGTCACTGATCAGCCAACAACCAAAAGGCTGCGGATCACTGAGCTGGATAGCACCGAGGGTGGAATCTTTAATCTCCAGGTCTTTCCCCTTCGCCGTAGGCCTGTCAGCAGATTCGTGCGAGTGTCTGAAGACAAGACCGTGCAACAAAGCATCGTCCTGCCAGTAGACGCTAGTAGAGTTACAGGGATCGATGCTCCGTCTTTCGATTCGCTCGGCGACGATCTGAAGGCGGTCCTTGAAGCTTCGAGCGTGGAGGGCTTCGAGGACAAGCGCGGCGCGGCGCTCTACGATGCTCTCGATGCTGTCCCGAAGGCGGGCATGCTGAACATCTATGCGAAGATGAAGGTGACGAAGTTTCCCGACAACCGGGACTGTTTCTCCTACGTGACCGATTTCACTCGGTTAAGGGGCGATAGATTCTTCGCGAAGGTGGCAAAAGAGTTGCGGGATGCTGTGAAGAACAGCATCCCTGCTCACCTTTTCAACGAGGCGCCCGATGCCCTCCATACTCCGCCGCCGGATTTCGAGAAGGTCGATAGTTTCAAGACACCGGACCTCTACGGCAATCTCCAACTGACGTTCTTCAGCAATCCGAACACGCTCGAGTTCATCAGCGATACCGATATCGACGATGCTCAGGGGGTGGAACATATCTTCCAAGTCTTGCGGCCTGTCTTCACCGGCAAGAACACGAACCCGTATGACATTCACGAAATTCTGCTCGAGTTTCAGAAGGTTGATCCGGGCTACAAGCTCGTTGTTTAGTTGCTGTTAATCGAGATTCTGTCTGATTGCTGCGAAAAACATCAGGGGCCGCCATGAGTAAGTGCAAGCTGTTTCTCGCCACCGGACTTCTCATCGTTTCAGGATGCAGCGCTCGCCCGGTTACTTATGTGACTGTGCGCGAAGCCAAATTCCGCACCGAGATGAACCGAAGCGATCGCCTCAAGCTACCTCTTAGCGCCGAATCCCGGGAGCGCCTGCTGCGGTTCTTCAAAGCAGGCGGGGACACCGACCGGATAGGGAGAGACATCGCTGACCCCGAAGCCGAAAAGCGCTACGCACCTCTTTTGGACACTCTGAGCGATCCTGCAAAGCTTTCCCTTGAAGATCTGACTGAGAAACAAACGTTCAAGAACTGGTTTTCGAAACGACCGATCAGGCAAGTTGTCGATGCACGCGAGGAGGCCCCGCCCGCTATCGATCCTGTCGCCGTGACAGACGATAAGTACTGGTGGATTTTCTACCATCACCAAAAGAAACTGGTGGAGCTTCTCGTGGTCAAGGCCATTCCACCGCAGATGAAAAGATAGGAGTGCCGACGATGCATGATCGACTCCTTGCAGCGCTTCAGTCGGTCGCGAGAGTGAGGCTCGTTGCTTCGCTTCGGGACGAAAGACTTGGTTTTGCAAACGCAAAGGACATGCGGATTTTCATCCCCGACGTGCACTTGATCAGCGAGCGTCGTCGGATTCAGGGCGCATTCAGATATTCAACCAACCATACAGACCTGCTCACCAGCGTTATTCTCGCTTTGAATCAAATGAGATCCGGCGCTGCTGATGACGAAGCCATAGAGATTTACCAGCTTGGCGACTTTCTTGATCTGTGGCGCGAAGCGGATGGCGCCGACAACCAGGTTGACGTAGCCTCGCCCATCAAGGATGACCACGAGGATCTTGTTACCGCTCTCATGGACAGAAAGCTCCGGACGCGTTTCCTGCTCGGAAACCATGACTTCGATCTTTACCGCTGGCCGGACTACACCGCGTGGGAGCGGCGATATTATCTTCCCGACGCCGCGGATGCTGCTCCGAGTGTCGTGCTCCTCCACGGCGATATCTTCGACTGGGTCGAGTCGCTCCCCGATGCTGTTCAGAACGTGTTTGTTTATCTGTTTGCGCCAAACGTGGCTGCGACCGATCATCGGCTGGGAGAGATGATAAATCTCATCCGGCAATCCCACGGCGATCGCAAGTATCGCACCTACATCCAGGCCCAGCAGCCGTCGACGATTGGAACTGTAAGGGAAAGCGTTGCAGATGAAGTGCCGGCGCGCTGGAACGTTCAAATGCCAGGCTCCGCGCCCGCGCAGAATCTCCTGTATCTTGATTCGGCGTACGAATGCTGCAAGCGAGCGAACGAACAGTATCAAATGAACCTGAGAGTAGCCGTCATCGGTCACACTCATCACGCCCGCATCGCCGTGCGCGAGACGGACGATGGCAATTTGTTTACGTTGATCGATTGTGGCGCCTGGATCGAAAACTGTATTGCAGATGGAGAAACGAGTGCTTCGCCCAATGCACAGATTGCAGCACTTTCTGGAAATGAGGCCCGCATCTACCAACTCGAACCAGCATAGACATACTAAGAGAATCACGCGCAGCGGTCTGTCGCAGCACGTGTGATATGAGCTTCCAGGATATGGTAATTTACCTGATCAATGTCACGATCGAAACAACCTTCCATATTCATTGAAGACCAATCACCCGAGGAAGCCGCACAAGCTTTCTTAAAGGTCTCTAAACATTTTCAAGTTGCAATGCTACCAACAGAGCAACGGCATCCAAGGACAACCTGCCTTTCTGATCTTTCCAAGAATAACCTCCCGGAGGCGATCTCTATCTTAAAAGAGATTGACGTTGAAGCACTCGAGGTCCTCACCCATCGGATGGATAGAATCCTTCAGTTGCAACGAGCGATAAATGAGACGATTTCCTCGGGGAGACGAGTGTTCTTATGCGGCTGCGGAGCAGCGGGCCGTCTGTCTGTGACACTGGAAGTACTGTGGAGGCAACAGGCTTCGGCGAGGCTTCGTGAGTCCGTTGTGAGCTTCATAGCCGGCGGAGATGTCGCGCTTATAAGTTCCGTCGAAAGCTTTGAAGACTCTTCCGAGTTTGGCGTCAGGCAATTGAAGGACCTGGGATTCGAGAAAGGAGACCTGCTGATCAGTAACACCGAGGGGGGTGAGACGCCTTTTGTAATCGGAGCGGTCGAGTATGCCGCCTCTTATTCAAACTGGAGGAAACCGTTTTTTATTTATTGTAATCCCGATGATGCATTGAAGAATCGAACTGAGCGAGCACGACGAGTACTTGAAAATGAGCATATAGAAAAGATCAATCTTTCTGTGGGTCCGATGGCAATTTCCGGCAGCACCAGAATGCAGGCCGGTACAGTTGTCCTTGGAGCGATTGGTATCGCGCTTCTATTCGAAGATGCGGAGGCCGCGCGTCACGAGATCATTAAACTTATTCGTGATTCAGACTTCCTGTTTCTTGGGAAGTTCGTTGAGATGGAGAGCGAAATATACAACAACTCAGGAGTTATTTATTATGACACGTCAGAGAGTCTAGGAATTTCGGTGCTTACCGACACGACCGAACGGTCGCCTACCTTTAGCCTGGCTCCTTTTGATAATTATCATGATCAGAATCCCCTCCCATCGCTGGCGTATCTCTTATTCTCCCGGGCCGCCTCATCGGAGAGTGCCTGGTCAGAATTGCTTTTACGTGAACCGCGCGCCTTGGATTGGAAGGAGCTTTCTGAAAGAGTCGGCCTCACGCGTCTTCTGGGTTTTGATTTCAGCAAAGGTATTGTCGAGCGGAGGGAAAAGAGGTTTCCAAATCTTTCCCCGCACGTTTTCAGGATAATCGATGAAGCCGATTCTTTACTCTTCGAATTGGAATATCTTACTCAGAGATTGAGATGGGATAATGCTTCGTCCCTGGCTCGCCATATACTCTTGAAGGTGCTCTTGAATATTCACTCAACACTTGTCATGGGCAGACTGGGTCGGTATGAAGGCAATGTTATGACGTGGGTTAAAGCGAGCAACTTAAAGTTAGTAGATCGTGCCATCAGATACGCAACCACACTTCTAAAGGCCCGTGGGATTAACCGATTTACATATGCAGATGTGGCGTTCGAGATTTTTAGACAAATGAAGAAAATAGGTCCCACTGAATCTGTAGTTCTTGCGACCGTAAAAAGTCTCGAAGGGCAGGCGTGATTAGAGGGGTCGGATTGTGCTCGCGCACAATCGCGTTCTTCCTCAGCGTCCTCGGCGGTTGATCCCAACCACTGATGAAGAAAACCGCGGAAGGACGGAGAGGACGCCGATGACTGCTTTAGCCGGCGATGTAGGCCCGACAAAGCTGCAAAAACGATTCGAGCACGGGCGGAAGATAATCGCTCTTCAGATAGGCGAGACCGAACAGCCATTCGACGTCCAGTTCGCGAACCGGAACGGCGCGAAGTGTTCCGCGCGCCACGTGGGTATGAACCGAGCCGCGTGGAAGAATCGTTACACCGAAGCCAAGCTCAACCATCTTGATGATTGCCTCGGTGCGTTGTAGCTCCATCACGATTTTCGGATCAAGCCCGTTCTTTTCGAAGAACAGGTCAATCAATCGGCGCGTGTTGCCGCCCTTTTCTCCGAGTATCAAGGGCTCGGACGAAAGCTCCTCGGGGCTGATCACTCGCGACTGCGCGAGCTTATGTTGAAGGCTCATCGCGGCGACCAAACGGTCGCTTCGCAAAGTCTCGGTCAGGACATCGGATGTTTCGACCGGAAGTGACACCAACCCGGCGTCAATACTGCCGCCAAGGATCTCCTCGACTATTTTTTCGCTGGTGCCTCCGACCACTGACAAGTCCAGCAGGGCATATTTTCGTTTTATCTCGCTGAGGATTTCAGGCAGAGGGTGCGCGGTGATTGCGGTGGAGGCAACGCCAAGGCGCAAGAGTCCACGCGACGGACCGCCGATAGCGGCCAGATCGGCTTTGGCTGCGTCGTGAGCGCGAATGATCGTCTCGGCGTGCCCCAAAAGCGCTCGGCCGGCTTCGGTCAGGTAGAGCTTCTTGTTCACTCGCAAAAACAGCGGCGCGCCGATTTCTTGTTCAAGCTGGCGCATGTGCACACTGACCGCCGCCTGACTCAAATGTATGCGAGACGCCGCCTGGGTGAAAGAGCCGGTGTCCGCAACTGCCTTAAACGTCCTCAGCAGCCTCAGTTCCATAGATGAGAGCTCGGATAACGAATCGTTATCATAACCATAAAGTCACAACATCGGAAACCCTTTGCTGAAACCAATTAGCTTGCTTGCTGCTGGTGCCCTGGGGCACAGATTCCCTTTGTAAGAAACTCTGTAGCCTTGGCGATCTTACTTTCGGACTGCTGCACATAGACATCAGAAGTCACCGCTATGGTTGAGTGTCCAAGCGTCCCTTGGACTAACTTCAAGTCGTGAAACCTGTCGTTAACCAAGGTTCCGGCAGTCCGCCTGAAGATGTGCAACCCAAACATACGCGGGACTCTCTGAATTCCAACTGCATCCATAGCGCGATACAGACGCTTTCTAGCTGTTGCTGCATGGTACGGACTACCATCCGGCATACAGAAGATGAAATCTGTATCAGACTTGAAAGCAGACCGCTCTTTGTGCGAAGCAAGCATTACAACGATTACAGATGGAACCAAAATCGTCCTCTGACTGCTTTTTGACTTCGGCGATTGAAGTTCCTTGCGATAGATGCCGTGATCTATTTGAAGCGCCGAAGATGCTGAATTGAAATCCTTCCATCGCAACGCAAAGCATTCATTCGAGCGAATACCGGTCACCGCGAGAATGGTAATCAGCAGGCTTTCATTTTCCGGCAGAGCTTCCAGTATCGCCTTGATGTGATCAAACGTGAGCGTAGGCTTGTGAGCCTTTTCGACCGTAGCTGGGCGATGCATCATAGACCTAACCGGACTTTTTACGATCAGATCGTATTGCGAGGCGATTTCAAACAGCAGTTTGGTCAGATTGTAAACGCTGTGCAGACTGTTTGCGGAAAATCCCCGCAAACCATCCATGAACCTCTGTACATCTGTTGGAGTGATTTCACTCAGCATCTTATCGCCGAAGTACGGCAGCAAGTGAGTCTTGATCAAACTGCCCCAACAGTCCTTTGTTGACCGCTTGTGCTTTGCCGAATATGACTTCCAGTGTTCATCAAGAAATTCCCTGAAAGTAACGTCTGAATGAGCCAAGACCGGAAGCTTCTTGCTGTTGTTGTTTTGCTCATTCACCTTGATCATAATCGGCATCGCTGCATTTCTAGCGGCTGTTTTATCCTTGAATTTGCCAAGGACTTCGCGCTTGATCTTTCCATGCAGCCTATAGCGCAGAGTCCATTGACCGTTTTTCAGTTCGACACTTCCCTTCTGAAAACTCATCTTCTTGCGAGCCATTAGTGTCCTCCGTGGCTCGCGTTCTGTTTGCGCGAGTGATGTTAGCATGAACCTCAACCGAGTTGTCTCTGTAGCCATTCTTGAAATGCACTCGAATGAGTGTCGAATCGCAATCGGCCTATGCCTTGAATGCGTGGGATAGGATCGTCTGCGGATGATTCCGTTCTCTTATAAATCCAGCTTAGCGACACGGAAAAGAAGTCAGCCAGTTGTTCAGGTTTCCATATGCGCGGTTCAGGTAACATAAGGTACATCCTCAATCTAAGTATTGGCTACTTACCCCTGAGGAGTGGTTGGCCTGCCGAGAACCGGTGACCGGTGGAACCTAGTATTATCCAATATCGAGAATAAGTCAATAGGAAACCACAACATATTGTACTTCATCAAGTCTCAGTCGTAGAATACTACCACATAGTGTGTTTTCTACCCTAAATCGCAGCATCCGCTAACCCGCTTGTATATAGAGTTTACAGCGATTTAGCCCGACACCTTAAGAGAGAAGCGCATACTTGAGGGGAGAAATAATCGTCCCCAACTATAAATCAGGAGACACAATAAATGATTGATGGAAAACTTTTCACTCTAAAACAGGTCGCTGCTTGGTGTGGAGTTCGAGACGATACCGTGAAGAAATGGATTCAACGAGGCGAGGCACTGCATCAAGAATTCGGTAACAAATACTTTTTGAATGTCGAGGAGCTGTCCTTGCTGCTTTGGGCGAAAAATCCGCTCCGAGCACCACAATTCGATGAGCAAAATGGGGTGGTTTATGAAGATAGATAATCATGTTATGGAGTTAATCGACAAAGCAGATACGCTCCAAAAGAAACTAGACAATTATGAGAAAGGCGCACAGGTAAAGGTAACGCAGAGCGAGCCGGGCGCGATTGTAACAAGCGATGCCGAGACAGAGCGAAAGGGCTCAGTCAATCATCGAGCGAATTACGAACGCAGGAGAATTGCCAGACTAGCCGCTCGTGACCCAGAGGCAGCAAAGCAGCAAAGCGCTCAGTTTGAAGCTTCGATGCAGAAAACTCGCCCGATGACGCAGATTGAGTTGCTTGAGGCTACCCAGCAAACTAGATGTGAACTAGCCAAAGCTGAACAAGCGAAAGACTCCGAGCGGGTTGAAACAGCGCGGAGAAAACTCAGAGCGCTGCACCGTGACCGAGCTCGCAGAGGTTCAATTCGTGTTGCGTGCTAGTCCCTGGATGGCCCGCCGTGAAGCTGGGAAGGCCGTAGGCGCAGTTTTCAGCTCAGAGACGCGCAAACCTCTTAGCATCGATTTTAGAATAGGAAAATCACAACTACTAAAATAGTAGTGAAAGGAAAACTCATGGCTCAAACAATTTCACAAGTAGTGGCCGCAGTCGCAGCCTCGGATAATTGCGCAGTCGTTTCAATGCGCAGTCCTAAGATGAATTTTAATGAGATTCTTAACGACTTCAGCAAGAGCACGGAAAACGACTTCCGGTCATTGCAAGGTCAAACAAACGATGGTGCTCGCCTGCTGATAATCATAGTTGACCGGATGGCCACAGATGTTGGCTCTGGATTCGCGACAGTCGAGAGGCGCGTCTAATGCGTGATCTCAAAAATCGCAAAGACGTTTGCAAACTCGTGAATGACTCATCGACGGTAGTCCTCTCGTATGTGACCGTCAGGGACTTTGAAAACTTTCTTCTCAACCGAGTGCTAGAAGATGACGCCAAGAATTTTCATGAGACGAAATCCACAGAGCCCCAGACCGTGGTTCTGGTCGTCCAGACTCGGCAGCTAAATCAACATCGCGTTGGTCAGATTCTTTGATGTCACTTCCCGCTCAGCAAAGGCCGGAGGTTTGGCCCGCTCTTTTGATTTCATTTCAGCGGGCTGAAAACGGGCCGCGATATCCTTCTCCGCTCTTATCGCAAATCGCGGTTTCTTATCGCGGCTCACTCATGCCCTCGCGTCAATGCTATAGCCAAGCCCAGGGTTGCGCGAGGGCTTTTTTTCTGTAACTAGGTCAAGAATCGAAAAGATGTAGCAGCAGCAGTTCAAGACCCCAAAACCATAGTAGTTGCATACTCAACTATAAGAGATTTCCCCAATTTCTTGCTCAATCGGGTTTTAGAGGATGACGCAAAGAATCTTATCAGATGAAATCAACTGAACCTCAGACTATAGTTCTCGTGGTCCTAACTCGAAATATAAACAATGACCGATTAGGTCAGCTTCTCTAGACTTCGGCCACCTCAGCAGCCGAAAAGTTTAACCCGTTCTTTTTATCATTTTCTAGTTCAAGCGGGTTAAAAGGGTCGTTTCTTATCGCAGGAGCGGCCCCACTTAAAAAACCTCCTCGCATTGCTATAGCCAAGCCCCAAGGGTTGTGCGAGGGGGTCATTTTTTTTCTTTAATTGAATCCGAAAAGGAAAAGTATTTTCGTGTTACAAATCGGAATAGATACTTATGTCAATGGCGCTATCAGTCCACGCCTAGACACCCGAATACTCGCAATCGAATCCCGTATTCGAGAGAACATTCTCAGACAGTTTCTCGGGCGTAAGTTCAAAGAACCTATTACCGTTTCGCTCGACGGGATGCGGACTGGCACAGCGTACTCGGCATATACTGAATCAACCTACATTCCGCCAGTCTCAGATGACTCTCGCGATGAACATGGAATTCTAAAGTGTATTTTCAAACCATGCGCTGGAATCAAACCAACACTTCCGCCGATTGATGCACCGTACTACATTGAAGAAATCCTGAACCAGTGCAAGCGGAACCCAACCGAGCGGGCAGAGCTTATAGCATTGGGCGGATATTGGGCCGCTGGTGAAGAGACGCCGCAGATTGCGATTCTGGCAAGCTACATGCCAGTTCGGGAGAGGTACAGCAGGCGAACCAGAGATATGTTGGCAGGCAAGCACCAGAATGAGTACAGCAACCGTGCGCAGTTCGAAGCAGCTACTATCCTGTCTCTTGTCTGGCAAGGTGCCAGTCTCGAAGACTGCTTTTTAGAATTCGAAACCAATCCAGTAGCCGGAAGGTTTCGAGTGAAGCAGGATATCGGATGGTTCAAATCTGCATACAAGTCAGCGGTCCGAAAGGTGGACGCTGGTGACTCTCAAAAGACGAAGGACACCAGACGACAACTTGAAAAACTGTATACAGTGGTGGCAATCATGAACTGGACTGGCAAAAGTGCGATCACAGATAGAAAAGTTCTGAAGGCAGTCATGCTGATAGCTCACAAAGTCGGTTCACTGACTATCCACGCGAGTCACTATGAAGTATCTGAAGTGGCAGTCATACCACGACAGACGGCAGATGACGCACTGAGTAGGCTCTGCAAGAGTGGAATAATGAAACTGGTCAGCGATGGACACCAGCACAGGTACGGCTCGGTCTACAGGCTCAACCTGGCCCAGATTGAAAAAGGTGCAATGTCCAGCCACTTACTCTTTGGTGTACGTAGTAAGAGTAAGTGGCCGAGTTGTGCACTCTTTTTGAATGAGTTGTTCTCTGCAAGGGCATTGCCCTCAAGTTCTCAAGAAATATATGAGTCGCTACTAGTTCGTGGACCGCTTAAGACTGCTCAACTGACATCTTCTGGAAGAAGTCTCAGAACCGTCAAAGATACTCTAAAACTCTTGGCTCAATATAACCTTGTTCGGAAGTCAGGCAAGCTCTATCAAGTTAATGAGTCCTGCAACAAGGAATTGCTTTCAAGATTCCTCGAAGTCCACGCAAGGCAGAGCTTGATTGAAAAGCACCAGACTTTGCGCGAGAAACGTTTTGACAAAAAGACTGGCAAGCTTAAGAGAGAAGTTCTCAAGACTGCACTTGCCGCAAAAGACGAAGAAACACTAAGGCCCATCCTACATCCAAAACGGTCGAAGGGGTTCACTAGGATGGCTATTGACTAGCGCTCCGTGGCCGCTTTGAGCGACTGGAATCACCTACCTGCAATCCAATGGTAGGCTTGAAGAACAACTGGTATCGCCATGATTGCAGTCAGAACGAGAATGACCACAGTCAGCCAGATTACCCTTTTGCCGAGTTTGGCGCTCGACCTATCAAGGTTCTCAATAGACCGCTTGAGCCGATTCATCATTTCAACAACTGAGCCTTGACCCCTTAGACCAAGGTCCGCGTCTTTGGCAAGTTCTTCATCCGTTCGTTCCCTGAAATCAGTCATGGGCGGCCATTGTCCTTTAGAGCAAGTGTAACGAACAACTATTTTATTGGAGTTTCAAAATGCCATATCTACTCGACTATACAGATCCCAGTACAACTATGAATTACCCAGAATCTTTTTGGCTCATTAGCGCCGTGTCCCTGAACCAATTACAGAAGTCGGCCACTATCACGTTTGATGGTTTCCAATCAGTGACTGCCTATAACGAAGGCCCTGGCCTAATAGCACAGAAGCAATTCGTTTTCAACGATACTGATATCTACTCGAAGCTAATAGAATTCCAATTCGAGTCCGTGGACCTAAACTACTTCTCTTTTTATTCTCTACTTGAACTGGCAATCAATGAAACGTCCGGTTTCTTCCAGACTGGCTTTCAGTGGTCCGCTTGTCGGCCAATCGTGATAGAGATAGGTGCTGAGTCTGATACGCGTCTGAACGTTCTGTTCTCTGGAACCCAGCTAGGCACAACTACTGACTTCCTTAACGGAGTATCTATCGACAGTGCCACTTTCACCGGCGCTGATTTAGTCATAGGACACCCAACCGAGATTTATTATGACTTATCCGCGCCGGTAATGCCGAACCAACGCTTGTTTTGGAGTTATGACCAGTCGGAAGGCGCGATAACCGACATTCATCTACTCGCAATTCGAAGTTTCAAAGATATACCAGTAAATAACTCAGTAGGTTCTAGACTGAACTTCAGCATGAGGGGCAACAGCGGTCATGCAGGCGGCTCTATGTAGCGAGGACAACAACGGATTGCGAAGCAGTAGCGAAGCTACACAGTACGACTTCCTTAGAAAAGAATCCTGAGCGTAAGCGATCTTCTAATAAGAATCTTCATACTAGAGTAGTCGAAATTACGTTAGAAATGACGGGAAAAAAAGAATCTTAAAAAGACTTTCAACACTAAGAGTAATTGAGTTTACCTTCAGGTAGGTTAAGGCTATAGCTGTAGCAGTTCTCTACTTCATGGGCGGTAACGGCTAACCCTAGGTTGACTCAATAGGTTAGAAGACAGAGCACCACTACTAGAGAAGACAATCCAGCTTACCCTTAAGGTTCATTGAGTGATTGACGATTCCTAAATCGCGGAACTAAAATCACTGAGCATGGGTAATCGGGAAACGGCAATAGAGAAACTGAAATCTCGTGCCGACAATGTGAGCGCAACAGACACTCGCGTCGTTTGCGAAATAGATCCCGCCAAGCCAAGGGCTGGCCATGACGAAACTAGGCGCGAACTTCTTAGCTGCTATCTAGTGTCGCGGCCTGAAGCGCCTCGTAAGCCTGAAAGGTTCCCACTACTGGCGATTGACTATTCTCCAACCGGGAACTTCGAAGGGACAACGCGCTTAGGGTACGGTGAGCTTCAAGAATTCTCCGGTGTGCAAGAGTACGAGAGACAACTAGACGCAGCGTTCAACGATACTAAAATCGTAGATGAAATTGAAAGCATGCGGGGGGTCTGCGGTGACAAGAAGCCGTGACCCTTCCGCCCGCCTTACGCTTGCGCTCGATTCAATAACCGCTGGACTGTGCCCGGTTTGAACTGCTTATTAAACCGTGTGGCATGCCCGTTACTATTCAAGCGGTCTGCAATCTGTTGCAGCGTCATGCCCTTGTCCCTGTACAAGCTCACCAACTCTATTGCAGCACGGTTGTTGGGGTCGTTCGCAGCGTAGCGCGTTCGTGCTGCGCTCGCTTTGTTGCTGGCATCGCCCGCAAGTAGGTTAGCTGCGCCACAAGCGCCCAGCTTGTGCCCCTGTCGCTTCTTTGCTTCCAACGCACTCTTGGTGCGTTGGCTAATCAATTCGCGTTCATACTGCGCCAGACTTGCCAGTATGCCAATCGTCAGACTATTCGCTTCTGGGCAATCGCAAGCTACAAACTTCGCTCCACTATCGCGCAATTGGAATATGAAGCCAGCGCTACGAGATAGGCGGTCGAGCTTTGCTACCAACAACGTCGCCCGTTCAGCCTTGGCGTGCGCTATCGCCTTGGCAAGTTCTGGCCTGTCGTCATGCTTCCCGCTTTCGACTTCTACATACTCGCCTAACAACACGTCACTACCTTTGACGAACGCTTGCACGCTCGCACGTTGTGCCGATAACCCAAGACCACTTGCCCCTTGACGCGCTGTGCTCACTCGAAAGTAACCGATGTACTTTGTCATGTTCATCCCTCCACTTTTTTTCACGTTATCTAATCGACCGTTTGGATAATGAGAAATCTGCTTGCAGGTTTTCTTGCCTGCTTTCACGCGCTAGCTCTCACGTTGCAGAGTAGGTGATCTAGCGAGTTTGCCCTTGTCCGCTGGCTTCGTACACCACGACTAAAATAGTCGCGTCAACGCAGCGGCATCCCGGCATAGAGTTTTCAATGAGCGTCGAGGATGGATACTCAGGGCGTGCTTCGCCGCAGTTCGAATGCCAGCGTAAGCTCGCACGGTGTGGCTATTAGAGTGGCGATTTGGCAAGTCTACTCCTGGGGAGTTTCTTCGCCACCGCCAGACTACAAACTTCTGCCCTACTATTGGCGATTGGCCGGTCTACGACTGAATCGCTCTTGGCCTACCGCCAGACTATCAAAAACAACCCTTGTCCAAACCCTTCGATTGTGGAAGAACAGGAGTTGGCACACTTATGCACTCTCTGCCGCTCATTATCGACCAAATTTTTTGGCCAAAAGTTCTTGCGGCACAAGTCACTTCAGAGGGCACAACTAGAGCACGGATTCGTGCAAAACCATCCATAATTCTGCGACGAACTCTTAGCTAACTCGAAGCAAACAAAACGCGAGCATTACGTTTCGCTATCATAACCATAAAAACAAATCGTTTTACAAGTAGTCGACTTCCGATTATAAGAAGGTTAGGGGTTTTGAAAGGCGAGCGATGTACGTGGACAACCACGGCCCGGTCACACTCAGAGAGATATATCTTCAAGTCGCATCTTGTCAGCGAACGGTCAAGTTCGCCCAGGAGCGAAGCCGCATATCCGAGCAGTTTCTTCCGCTAGAAACCTACAGCAATATCAATATCGCCGGGTTCGGTTTGCATCACTTCGCGATGCGCGCCTCCCTGGCTTGGAGCAGGAGCCCGCAGGATTCGCCCCGCCAACCCCGCGCACAGTTTTGTTGAATACGTGAATGGTAGTTCTATGTCAAAGATTGTCACGAACGACAGAGCAGAAGCCCCTCATCGATCGCCGGCCAGCCCGCTCGCGCGCAACCAACGCGCACCATACGTAGAGAAGTACCTTCTGGGTATTGACGGTGGCGGCACAAAGACTCACGCGGTGATCACCGACTCATCATTCCGGGTGCTTGGCGAAGGCTTCAGCGGCGCGGCTAATCCGCTGCGCGTGGGACTGGAAGAAGCTGTCCGTCATATCGAACAAGCAGTGGTAGATGCGTGTGCACAAGCGGGAATCGAGGTTGACGACGTTGACTCGGCGTGTGCGGCAATTGCCGGCATCAATCATCCAATTCACTTTCACACTTTGAGCGATGCGTTGAACGAAGCGCTGCAAATCGGCGGGCTCGAACTCGTAACGGATGCCCGAGCGGCGCTCAAGGGTGCGCTCGACGGCGGGGCGGGTGTAGTAGTGATAGCGGGCACTGGCTCAATTGCGATCGGCGTGAACCACGAGGGTCAGAGAGCGCGCGCCGGCGGGTTCGGACCGACATTGAGCGATGAGGGATCGGGCTACTATATTGCGCAGCGCGCGTTGAAGGCGGTGGTGTCATCGTTCGACGGACGTTCGCCCAGGACGATGCTAGCCGAGCGAATTTGCGACAGATTGGGCGTGGCCAACCCCAGCGATCTGCCTGGCGTGATCTACAATAGCGATTCGGAGCCGGTAGACATCGCACCGCTTGCTGAGCTTGTGGATGAAGCCGCGCGCGAAGGCGATGAGGTCGCCCGCCGAATATTGACCAGCGCCGGGCGAGAACTTGGAAAGCTTGCTTCGTCGGTGATCGAAAAGCTGGGACTGGGCCAGCGAGAATTTCGCGTCGCCTGTGTTGGAAGCGTTTTCAGGTCGGGCGAGCTTGTGTTGGAGCCTTTGCGCGAAGCTGTGCATGCGGTTGCGCCTTGCGCAGAAATCGGTTTGCCGCTATATCCGCCGGCAATCGGAGCGGCGAAGCTCGCCAACGAACTCGCGTAAGAGCAGACAGCGCTCAACCAACAGCCGTTGGCGGCCCGGGGTTGAGAATCCCGGAACTTGGTTCTGAACCTCGTTTTCTGTTATTCATTCTCGGCTTTATTCATGCTTGAGCATAGCGAGTCCTCTTTGATGGAGTTTCTTCGGCGTGGGATTCTCTGCAGTAGATTACTTTGTGCTGGTGGCCTATCTTGTCGGCATAACCGTGTTCGGCATGATGTTCCGCCGGTCGCAGCGAACCGTTAAAGATTATTTCATAGGCTCGAAGAATACCTCGTGGGTAGTCATAAGCCTCTCGATTGTCGCTACCGAGACAAGCACGCTGACGTTGATCGGTGTGCCGGCGCTGGCGTACTCGACTTTCGCGCGTCCCGAGCAGGGCGGGAGCCTGACCTATTTGCAGGTTGTCCTTGGCTACATCGTCGCGCGCATCATCATCAGTTTGCTTTTCATCCCGGCTTATTTTCAGGGAGAGCTGCTGACGGCTTATGAGCTCTTGAAGCGCCGCTTCGGAGTTCAGACGAAAAACTTCGCGGCCTCGCTGTTCCTGATAATGCGAGCGCTTGCAGAAGGCGTTCGAGTCTTCGCCGCTTCGCTTGTCCTTAGCGCGGTGCTTAGTGCGAGCATTCCCGGGCTGCCTCACTTGTGGTTGTGGTCGATCTTCATCGTTGGAGTGTTGACACTGATCTACACATTCGAAGGCGGGATAGCCGCAGTGATCTGGACAGACCTGATTCAGCTGGTGATCTACATCGGAGGCTCGTTGCTCGCAGCATACATGCTGTTGCGTCTCGTTCCCGACGCCTGGAGCACGGTCGCCGAGACGGGCCGGGCCGCTAACAAATTTCAAGTCTTCTCGTTTTCGTGGGACTTCCGTCTGCCTTTTACGTTTTGGGCGGGATTGCTGGGCGGCACGTTCCTGACGATGGCGTCGCACGGCACCGACCAGTTGCTTGTGCAGCGGCTTTTGACCTGTCGCAATCAGCGCGACAGCCAGAAGGCGCTGGTCTTGAGCGGCTTCGTCGTGCTGTTTCAGTTCGCGCTGTTTTTAGTCATCGGTGTGATGCTGTTTGCATATGCGAAGTTTTACCCGATCAAGACGCAATCTCTAAGCAACGATGATGTCTTCCCGCTCTTCATCGTCGAGCGCTTGCCGCACATCGTGAAGGGACTGGTCATCGCGGCGATATTCGCAGCGGCGATGTCAAACCTTAGCGGCTCGCTGAACTCGCTTGCTTCGACAACGGTGCTGGATTTCTACAAGCCGCTTCTGGGGCGAGACAAGAGCGACGAGAGCTTGCTGAAGTTGTCACGCTGGCTGACTGCTGCGTGGGGGGTAGTGTTGATCGGCATAGCCGTGCTGGCGAGCCGCTGGGGTTCGGTGTTCACAACCGGACTGACGATCGCTTCGCTGGTCTACGGCCCGATGCTTGGTGCGTTCCTGCTTGGGGTGCTTACTCGTCGCGCGAATCAAGCAGGAGTGATGACCGGAATGGGAGCGTCTTTGATTTCAATGCTGATGGTGAAGATGTTTACACCGCTCGCGTGGACCTGGTATGTCCTGGCCGGCACTGTTGTTTGTTTGATGATCGGTTACGCCGTTAGCATAATGACAAGACAACCGGACGAAGCGACTGCGCTTGAGGTCGTGGTTGAGATCGGAGCCGGGGGGCATTGAGTATGAAGGAAATACTTCGCGCAAAGACGCAAAGGACCGCAAAGACCGCGAACTCTTTGCGGACTTCGCTGTTCTTTGCGTTTTTGCGCGAAACGACACCTCGCAAGACAGCCCTCTCGATTGTCGCCAGCCTGCTCCTCGCTCAAGCATCTCTTGCCCAAAGAGCCCAACCTCACAAAGTCAATCTCACTACTTCGACCCCCGAAACCGTCGGCATGTCTAGTGAGCGCCTCTCGAAGATAGACGAGGCTGTGCTCGAATCAATCGCCCGCAAAGAAACGCCGGGCGCCGTCGTGCTTGTAGCTCGCAAAGGCCGCATCGCTTATCGCAAAGCCTTTGGTGATCGCGCGATTGAACCCAGGCGCGAGGCAATGACTGTCGATACTATTTTCGACCTGGCATCGCTCACCAAAATTGTAGCGACCGCTACTTCAATGATGATCCTGGTCGAACGCGGCAAAGTGAGTTTGGCCGATCCGGTGGCGCTCTACATTCCGGAATTCGGCAAGTTCGGCAAAGAACACATCACGATAGAACAGTTGATCACTCATCGGGCCGGACTGCCGCCGGACAATGAGATCGCCGACTACGTTGGGAAGATCGATCCCATCGAAAAGATCTGCGAGTTGCAACTGAGCTACGAACCGGGCACGCGATTCGTTTATTCGGATGTTGGTTTTATTGTTGCGGCGGAGATCATTCGGCGTGTTTCGGGCAAGCGACTTGATGCATTCGCGAGGGATAACATCTACTCGCGACTCGGGATGAGCGACACTTTCTTTGACGAGACAGAACTTGTAAAGAATCTTCCCGGTATCCTGGGTCGCAAAGAAACTCCGGGTGCGGATTTCAGCGAGCAGTTCCTTGTGTGGTGTCGACAGATTGACCGAACCGCCCCCACCGAAAACCGCGAGGGCCGTTGGATGCGTGGCGAAGTTCACGATCCACGAGCCTATGAGATGGGAGGCGTTGCCGGTCACGCCGGCCTCTTCTCAACCGCCGACGACCTCGCGATCTTCTGCCAGATGATTCTCAACAAAGGCGAGTACAACGGCGTTCGCATTCTCGCGCCTTACACGGTCGAGAGAATGGTCAGCGCCCAGACGCTTCCTACCTCTCAAATGCGCGGCATCGGTTGGGACGTGAACACTTCTTACTCTTCGAATCGAGGCGATCTGTTTCCCGTCGGTACGTTCGGTCACACTGGTTTCACAGGCACGAGCATCTGGCTCGATCCCGCAAGCGAGACACTCGTAGTGCTGCTTACAAATCGAGTGCATCCGAACGGCAAAGGCGATGTTACCAGGTTGCGATCGGCTGTCGCTTCGATCGTCGCGGGCGCAATCACTGAACCGCCTCACGCGTCCGTGTTTGCACATCTGAATTCGCCACCAACCTTCGTCGACGCTCCGCGCGCGGTTATCACTCGAAATGTACCGTCAGGGCCGCTTCATCCGGTGCTCACTGGAATCGACGTCCTGGAGCGCGACGGCTTCAAACAGCTTGAGGGCCGGCGAGTCGGCTTAATAACGAATCACACCGGGCGAGACCGAGCCGGTCGCTCTACCATTGACGTGCTGGCGTCGGCGAAAAACCTGAAGCTGGTTGTTCTATTCTCACCCGAGCACGGCCTGCGCGGAATCGAGGACTCTCAGGTTGCTGACGCTCGAGATGACAAAACCGGGCTGAAGGTTTACAGCCTCTATGAAAAGGAAAGGCGGCGTCCGACTACGGAAATGCTGAAGGACATCGACACGCTGGTGTTTGACATCCAGGAAGTGGGAACGCGCTTCTACACCTATCCGGCGACGTGCGGCTACGCGATGGAAGAGGCCGCGAAGAACAAGATCAAGTTTGTCGTGCTCGATCGTCCCGATCCGATCAACGGTTACGAAATAGAAGGTCCGGTCGCCGATCGAGAGCTTACCGATCAAGCTTCATTCTCGTTCACATCGTATCACCCGGTTCCGGTGCGCTACGGCATGACCATCGGCGAGCTTGCGATGTTGTTTAATGAAGAACGCAAGATCGGCGCGGACCTGACGGTGATCAAGCTGGAAGGCTGGCGGCGCGCCGACCACTACGACGGCACCGCGCTGACCTGGGTGAATCCGTCACCGAATATGAGGAGTCTCACCGAAGCGCTGCTCTATCCGGGAATCGGGCTGTTGGAAACGACTAACGTTTCAGTAGGACGCGGAACGGACACGCCCTTTGAAGTGGTCGGCGCGCCGTGGATCGACGGTCAGAAGCTGGCCGAAGCGCTCAACCGTGAGGGCCTCACGGGCGTGCGGTTTGTTCCCATTGGGTTCACGCCGAAATCATCAAAGTTCGCCAACGAAGTCTGCGGCGGCGTGAACATTGTCATCACCGATCGCGGAGCTTACCGTTCGGTCGCGACCGGTGTGGCGATCGCCTACGAGCTCAACCGGCTCTACTCAGGAACATGGAAGGTTGACGATTACAATCGCTTGCTGGTCAATCGCGCGGCGCTCGCGGCCTTGAAGGAGGGCAAGTCGCCTTCCGACATTTCGGCGACGTGGCGGGAAGGGCTGGCGCAGTTCGCTCGCATCAGGCACAAGTACCTTCTCTACTGAGAACGCTCTGCTGAGAAGGACGCAACGAAGAAAAGAAACGACGGCGCCCGAGCACTCGCCAGTGGATTCACCAGGCGTCGACGACGGATTCATCATTCAGAAAATGGAGGCAACCTTATGTCAGGTAAGATCAGAAATGCGATCTCGATGGTTCTGCTGGTCGGACTCGCGCTCGGCGCGGTGCCGGCGGCGGCACAAGAGAGCACCGGCAGCATCGTCGGAATCGTGAAAGACACACACGGCGCCGTAGTCGCGGGCGCAACAGTGACCATCAGGAACACTGATAAGAACATTGTCGCCCGCACGCTCACTACCAATGATGAAGGCAGCTACTCGGCTCCCTTCCTGCTTGCGAGCCACTATTCGGTGACGGTTGAGGCTACGGGCTTCAAGAAGTACGTCAAGACCGACATTGTACTGAATGTCAACGACCGATTAGCGGTTGACGCCGCCCTGGAACCAGGCGCCGTGAGCGAAGTGGTCACCGTAGCGGCCGGGGCCGTTCAGATTGAAACGCAGACTGCAACCGCCTCAGGCCTGGTCTCGAACATCGAAGTCAAGGAGTTGCCACTGAACAATCGCAACTTCGTTCAACTCGTGACCTTGCTGCCGGGCGTCAGCTCGACGATGACCGACCAGGCTTACATCGGCACGACCAACCCGTTCGGCCAAACGAATACGATTGCGCTCTCGATCAACGGCGGCCGCACCAGCCAAAACGCGTGGACGATTGACGGCGCGGACAACGTGGATCGCGGCTCGAACCTGACCCTGTTGAACTATCCGAGCGTAGACGCGATCGCCGAATTCAAGGTGCTGCGCAATCACTACAGCGCCGAATACGGGCGCGACGCCAGCGGCCACGTAAACGTCATTACAAAGTCGGGCGGCCGTGACTTTCACGGGAACGCATATGAGTTTTTCCGCAACGACAAGCTGAACGCCAACACTTACTTCAACAACCTGGCCGGCCGCTTTACGACCGACCCAACCGCCAAGGCGCCGGATCTTATCGTACCGAGCGGCGATGCTCGCGCCGGCAAATTGCGAGTACCGCGTCCGCTGTTGAGGTACAACAACTTCGGCTACACCATCGGCGGTCCGGTCTACATTCCAGGGTTCTATAATAAGGACAAGGACAAGACTTTCTTCTTTTTCTCGGAAGAATTTCGCCGGGTCATCACCTACGCGAGTCTTAGCGCAGTTGTTCCGACAGCGGCTGAGCGAGCGGGCATCTTCTCCGCGCCCATCTGCGTAGCTACCAACGCTGCGGGCGCTTGTACTCAGTCTGCAACACAAGTCACCAACATTAATCCGGCGGCGGCCGCTTACCTGAAGGACATCTACAGCAACATCGGGCTGCCGAATTCGGGGACCAACACGCTCATCAGCAACGTGAGGAACGTCTTTAATCATCGGCAGGAGCTGGTGAGAATCGACCACAACTTCAGCCCCAAGGTGTCACTGGCCGTGCGCTACCTGCACGATTCGATTCCGACTGAAGAACCAGGCGGATTGTTTACGGGACTCGGGGTGGGAGGCATCGCGACAACCAGAACCAATTCACCTGGTTATAGCTGGGTCGCGCGCAGCGTTCAGACCTTCAGCCCGTCGTTGATAAACGAAGTCGGCTATTCATTCTCATACGGAGCGATCGTCAGCCGTCCGATCGGGCTGGCGCTCAGCGAGAACTCCCCGAACGTAACTGCTGCGGTCAAGCTCCCATTCACCGTCACGCTCGACCGCATTCCGAGCCTCTCGTTCGCGGGAGGTTACGCAGGCGCTGGAGTATCCGGGTTTGGGCCCTATGATGACTTCAACCGCAACCACAACATCTATGATAACGTGACCTGGGTGCGGGGGCTGCATACTCTAAAGTTTGGCGCAAGCATTAACTCTTACCAAAAGACCGAAAACGCAGCCGGTAACAACGTCGGCTCGTTCTCGTTCGCCACGACGCCGATTCCCGCCGGTAGCGCGGCGACCGCATCGATGCAACAGTGGGCGAATTTCCTACTCGGCAAAGTATCGACGTTCACCCAGGCCGACCAGGACCTCACACCCGACATACGCGAGCATCAGTACGAGTTCTACTTTCAGGACGACTTTCGCTGGAAGTCGAATCTCACGATCAACATCGGCCTCCGCTATTCACTGTTCCGCCAGCCAATCGACAAGAAGGGCGAGTTGACGAACTTCGATCCGGCCTTCTATGACCCGGCGAAGGCGGTTCAGATCAATGCGACGACCGGCAACATCATCCCCGGGACTGGTGATCCGCAAAACGGGATCATCATCGCCGGAAAGAATTCGCCGTTCGGAGATAAGGTCGCGCCGGAAAACTACAAAAACTTCGCGCCGGTGTTTGGTCTCGCCTGGGACCCGTTCAAGGACGGCAAGACGTCGATTAGGGGCGGCTACGGCATCAGCTATGATGTGACGCTGGTGGGCATTCTCGAGCAGAACATTTTTGGCAATCCGCCCTTCGTCAACAACATCTCAATCAGCAACACATTGCTGAACGATCCGGGTTCTGGAGTGCCGACGATTTCTGCCGCGACGAAATTGATTCGGGGCACACCGTTTGACAACTCCATGCCGTACATTCAGCAATGGAGCCTGGACCTTCAACGCGAGTTGACGAAGGACTTCATGGTCGCCGTCGGCTACTACGGTTCCAAGGGAACTCACCTGCCGGGCATCGTTGACTTTGCCGAGGTTCCCCCGGGAGCCGCTGTCGCTGCCGGCATCATCACGCCGACGACGGTGGTAAACGCGACGATCAACCCGCGCCTGAATATCGTGCGTCCGTTCGCCGGCTACAATGCGATCAACAGCGTTCAGAACTGGTTCAATTCGAACTACAACTCGCTGCAGGTCTCGGCCGACAAGACGTTTAGGGAAGGCTCGCTCATCAGGTTGTCATATACATGGTCGAAGTCGTTGACCGACAACCAGACCGACCGCAGCTCATCACCTCAGAGCTTCTATAACCGCGCGGCTGACTACGGTCCGTCGGCATTGGATCGACGCCACATCCTCTCCGTGAATTACGTCTACGAACTGCCGTTCTTCCGCCAGCAGAGCGGCTTCGTCGGTCACGCTCTCGGCGGCTGGCAGGTTTCAGGCATCACGAGTTTTGCCAGCGGCTCGCCGTTCACGGTGACGACTAGTGGCGTGGATCCGGGAGCATTAGGTCTTCTCGGGAACAGCGCATCGTCGGGACGCCCGGACCTGATTGCCAACCCATCATTGATCCCGAGCGCACGCACTCGCTTGAAGTGGTTTCAGACTGGGGCGTTCGCCTTCGCACCGGCGGGCCGGCCCGGCGACGCAGGACGCGGAGTCGTGATCGGACCAGGCTACCAGAAATGGGACGTGACTCTCGCGAAGCGCTTCAAGCTCAGGGAGAGCATGGACCTGCAGTTCCGCGCCGAAGCATACAATGTGTTTAACCATACAAATTTCGTTCTTGTTACGGGCTCGCCCACAACCTTCGGCAGCACCACATTTGGGCAGATCACGAGCACACGCGACCCGCGCCTCGTTCAGTTTGCGCTGAAGCTGGGTTTCTAAGTCTGAAGCACGGGGAAAACTAAAGAGCCGTCGCGATCAGTCTCCCGCGACGGCTCTTTTTTACCGGCAGGTCGAGTGTGATGACCAGCTACGGCCTGGAATACAGTTCAATCACTCGCTCGATCGCGCGCCTGCACACCGCGCAAAAACTCTGACTGCGCGTGAACATGATGCAATCGACTTCAGGTCGGTAATAACCTTTTGCTTCGTAGATCGCGCCTTCAAAAGCGCCAACCTTTCCAACGTACTTTTCGGCGGCGAAGAACTTTATCTCCCACTCGCGGTTCTCGCGAAAGAGCACCTCCATCTCCGCTTCGGGCCGGTTCGCCGCTCGAATCTGAGCGCGACGCTTGCCGTATTCGCGTGAGTGGTTTTCATATTCTTCCTTTTGCCAAGGCGTCGGAATCGGAGTGCCCGCAGCAACAAGGTCTTTCCACTTCAAATTCGCCGGATCGAGTAACGCGGTCGCGTTTGGTTCCCACGGTTCCGTCTTCACCGCCGACGGCGTGTAAGCAACCGGCGATGTGTAGTACTCGTCCGCAAGACCTGCAAAATGATGCCCAAACTCGTGAACAAAAACGTAAGGCGCTTGCTCGCTGTCTGCGGCTACGGTGCTGTACAAACCGAAGATTCCGCCACCGCCATACGTCCTCGAGTTCGTGATGATCTCGATGAACTCATAAGGAGCGAACTGTGCTACGTTGCGAAGAGAACGATTGTCAAACGTTAGAACGTATCGCTCTGAGCCGAACGCGTCGTAGCTCGCGCCAAGCGGCGATGCGAGATGAATTCCGGTTGATGGCCGCGAGATGCCGGACTCTTGAGCCGGCGGGCACAGCGCCCAAACGTTAAAGTCTTTGCGGTGCTCTTTGTAGGGCGAAGTCGCCCACAGGATCTCGAGCAGGCTGCGCGCATCTTTCGCGAACTTGCCGCGCTCGGCCGCGGTGTATCCGTCACCGAGGATAAGAAAGTCGACCTTATCGGCCGGATCGCCGCTCTTCTGAAGCTCGATCAACGGAGCGGGCGAGGCAATCCTCGAAGTGTCGATGAACATGTCCCTGGGATCGACAATCGTTGACCATATCTCGCGGAACGCATTATTCGAATCGCGTTTCTTCAAGACTATTTGGACAGGCGCGGCCGGAGCGGGAAACCGAAACGACTCGCCGAACGTGCGATTTATATTCTTAGCTTCATCGGTCGTCTCCCATTCACCATAGATCGACGCAAAGCCGCGTGAGTACAACAACCGATTGGTCGCGCGGCCGCGGACTTCGAACAGGTACTTGCCGAGATTCGTCTCGTCGATGTTCTTTCTGGGATTGCCCGGCCACGGAAGAGGCTCGATGACTATCCTATCAAGACTAAACGTCTCTTGTGAGGCGTTGCCGGTATGATAGTAATCGACTCGCATTGTCTGAGTAGCTGCTCTTGAGGGGATCGCGAGAATCGTGAGAACAAATAAGGGTAGCGCGGCGAGTAAAATCTTTTTGAACATGCCCGCGATTTTACCAGCCGAAAGACTTTTCAACTAGAACTGCAGTTCTTATTTGATTTCCAGATGGTGTGAGGCAACAAGCGCAGCGATCTTCTTTTCGTCCTGAAGAACGGTCTTATAAATCCAGGTGTAATGACCTTTGTTCTTGATCACCTCCTGAGTGCGTTCGGCGCCGATCAGTTGCCGGTCGGCCTGAATTTCGAGATAGCAATCCACCAGATGGCCATAGGTGCTGTAAGCAGTCTCCGCGCCTTCCGGCATTCCAACGGGCGCGTTCGGATACATGCGCCTCAGTTCTCCGATCGTTTGCTGCTGTTGAGAGTTGTGTTCCCTCAAGTACCAGTGCAACTGCTCATGAAGGTAAGAGGAAAGCAATTCGTCACTGGAGTTGGCGAAGCGAGCGTTCAGGGTCAGTACCGGAAAGGCGTGATTGATTGCTCGCTCTTCGATCATCACTTCGCGGGTGAAGGTGTATCTGCGCAAGTCGTAGGAGGCGATGACCTGCTCGAGCCGCGTTTTGGTTTGGCGCTCGCGCTCGCTTCCTTGCGCGAGATCAATTTTGATTGCTTGCGCGAAGCTTGTACCAAACATCGCCGTAACAACAACAAGCGCCTTTGTTGAGCTCTTCACGTGCCCTCCTTTCAATCGCTTGATCAATCCTGGCCCGGTGACCGCTTTTGCTTATGATGCGTTCGTATAGGTTTAGCGTATAGCATGACGATTCGCTGGCCAACCCAGGCCTTGATGCACAGATCGGACACCTGCTGAGCCACGCCGCGGCGGTGATTCTGGACGCTCTTGATTCCGCTCATGTTATGCTAACCTACCTCTGTGCGGAACATCGTATTCTATCGAACGGAATCCGGTGCGTCGCCAGCAAAATGCTTTCTCGATTCCAAGAATCAATGAGCGAACTTGAAGGATACGTTAAGAAACGTAAACGCGTGGACCCTGAATTCGCTGAAAGCTTCGAGGTTGGCTATTCCAATTTCAAAGTCGGGGTTCTGCTGAGGCAGGCACGCGAGAAAGCCGGGATGACTCAAGATGACGTTGCACGGAGATTGAGAACTAAGAAGTCGGCGATTTCGAGAATAGAGAATCACGCCGAAGACATACGTTTGTCGACGATCCAAAAGTACGCGAAAGCGTTGCGCAAGAATTTGAGAGTAGAAATCATGGGTTGACCCTCCTCCATCGACGCCCGGCAGCGGCGACGTACCTTTCTGCGCGGCGGATCATCCGAAGTCGGCCTTCGCCTTTTTTCAGGCTACGTCCGTGTGAATTGCAATTTGCATGCCTGGTCCGCAGAGAGTTTCGAGGGCAGACGTTTAATGGGCGTGGTTGACATTCATCCGTCGTTGCAAAGTATCCGTTCCACCGAGCATCGAGTTCGCGGACTCTTCCAGGGCTTTAGCCCCGACCCTTTCGGGGTTGGGATCGTTCCTCTCACTTCTGATTCACCGATTTCTCCGAACCTTCTTGTATCCGGCGAATTGCTTACCTAGAATTCCCGTGCGTTCATTTGATTTGATCAAGTCCGCGGGGCCATCATTTTGCTCAAGCTCACAACTCCGATTTACGAACTGCATCTGCACGAGATTCCGCGAGTCGCGATGAAGACCGCGCTGAGGCTTGCCGAGGGCGTTGCCGCGTCGATGACAGCGGCCAATGCGCAGCGGGTGACGATCGACGATCTGATTCATTACTTGCCGATGCGCTACGAAGATCGCTCTAACCTGGCGCACATTCGCGATCTGCAAAACGGAATGTGGGCGACTATCGAAGTCGAGGTCCGAATCGCCGGAACTTACGCCGTCAAAGGCGGCAAGCTTCGCATTTTTGAGATCTCCGGGACCGACGGCACAGGGCAGGTGCGCGCCTTCTGGTGGAACCAGGCTTACCTTCAGAACTCCTTCAAGCAGGGACGGCGCGTGCTGATCTACGGACAATGGAAACGAAGCCGGCGCGGGTTTTTTGAGGTTGAGAACCCGGATTACGAGTTCGCCGCGGATGACGATGATGCTGACCCGATTCACACGGGAAGACGAGTGCCGATATATCGCAAGCTCGGCGAGATTCGGTCCAGGCAGCTTCGTTCGATCATGCATCACGTGGTCGGGCGTCTGAACTCTTCTGAAATCGAAGAGGTGCTTCCAGAAGAGGTGTTGACTCGCGGCAGGCTAATCGCACGGGCGGCAGCTTTTCGCAATATTCACTTTCCGGCAGATGATGCGCCACTCGAACTCTACAACAGGTTCGCATCTCCCGCGCATCAGCGATTGATCTTCGAAGAGTTTTTTCTGCTCTCGCTCGCAATGGGGTTGCGCCGGCAGGGCCGCGAGCAATCTCCAAAGGGAACCGTGATTGAAGTCAACGATCGGGTGCGCAACGCCGTGCGTTCGGTGCTGCCTTTCAAACCGACCGGCGCGCAGAAACGCGTGCTTGCGGAGATCGTTAAAGATATGACCAGCCGGAAGCCAATGAATCGCCTGCTCCAGGGCGATGTTGGAAGTGGAAAGACGATTGTCGCGGTTCAGGCTGCGATAGTCGCAGTCGAGAACGGGTATCAGGCGGCGATCATGGTGCCGACCGAGATCCTCGCGGAACAGCACTCGACGAACGTGAAGAGGATGCTGGCGAAGACGCCTTACCGAGTTGAACTACTGACCGGCTCGCTGACCGCCGCTCGCAAGCGAGAGATTCACGGCGCTATCGAAAGCGGCGAGATAGATCTGGTCATCGGGACGCACGCATTAATTCAAGAAGCTGTGAAATTTCAAAAGCTCGGGTTTGTGGTGATCGACGAGCAACATCGTTTTGGCGTCCTGCAGCGCGCTGGGTTGATCAAGCGCGGCTACAACCCCGATGTGTTGGTGATGACGGCTACACCGATTCCGCGCTCGCTGGTGATGAGTGTCTACGGAGATCTGGACTTGTCGGTTATCGACGAGATGCCTCCAGGCAGAAAATCCATCATAACCCGGGTGCGCGGCGAAGACTCTCGCCGCGAGATGTACAAGTTTCTCGACCAAAAGATTCGAGCAGGTGGCCAGGTCTATATCGTGTATCCGCTGGTCGAAGAATCCGAAAAACTTGACCTGCTCAACGCGACGCAAATGGCGGAGCACCTGCAGATGACGGTCTTCCCCAACTTCAAGGTAGGGTTAATCCACGGACGTATGAAGCAGGAAGAGAAAGACGCAGTGATGGACGAGTTCCGAGAAGGGACTACTCACATCCTTGTGTCGACGACAGTCATCGAAGTCGGCGTCGATGTACCGAACGCCAGCATCATGGTAGTCGAGCACGCGGAGCGATTCGGCCTCTCGCAACTGCATCAGCTTCGAGGGCGGGTAGGCCGCGGAGACGAGCAGTCCTATTGCATACTGCTGGCCGGCGACAAGCGGAGCACAGAAGCTCGCGAGCGCTTGGCCATAATGGAAGAAACAAATGACGGATTCAAGGTAGCCGAGAAGGACCTGGAGATTCGCGGTCCCGGCGAGGTAATGGGGACTCGGCAATCGGGAGTTCCGGCTTTTAGAATCGGGAATGTCGTGCGGGACTATGCGATTCTTGAAATCGCAAAACGTGAGGCCGATCACATACTGACCGTGCGCCGCAACACGCGTGAAACCGCGAGGCTTGTCGAGATTGTCAGGAAACAACCCAAGTTTGGATTGGCAGTGGTTGGTTAGAACTAACCGCAATGGGAGTTGATTGTTTACTGGCGATGCCCAGCGATCGACCGGTTAGGCAACAGACGCGCCTACGTTGAATATGTCCGCAGCTATCTCTTGCTGCGCGATAGACCCTTTCCCCCTATCCAGGGTCTGTACGGCTTGAAGAATTTCGGCTCCCTGGTTGCCGCAGTCAGTTGACGCTGGGCTGAATCAAACGCAGATTCGGGTGTAGGAATCTCTAGTCGCATGCGAGTGTTGCTAGTGCCTTCCGCGACATTGGACGCGAGGTCATCTCGAGCGTTAATCGGCCTGGTCAGTTCAAGCCCAGCATTTGAATCTTGCGCAGCCGCGGGTGCGATCCATTCAATGACTTCTCTCAAATGAGTCAATTGAAAGCGCCAAAGCATCAACAGCCCCGACGCTGCAAGAATACACTGAGAAGCCAAGAGGGACAGTTCGTCTATACCAGAGGGATCGGCCACATAAGCGATTCTGTCGAGAGCCCAATGAATGAATATCTGCGAGGTGAGAAAGCTGCCCTCTATGAAGACAAGGGCGGACAGAGCGGTAAAGAACTTGAGCGGTTTCGTCACGATATCTAACCAACCGCTCGAAGATCCGAGGCGATTCAACATACGACTACCTCTCCAGACTCAAGTCCAGTTAACGCAGCAAGGGCATTCGCAAGGGGCGGCTGCAAACCGAATAGCTTTTTCAGTCCAACTATGATGAGTGAACTCTAGATGTCCGCTTTACTCATCATCCCTATTCGGGTTGCGGCTGTCTGTATTTCAGCAAGTTTGATGCCTTTCTCTACAGCCTTGTTGTGGCGCTACGCCCCAGTTTCGTTTGATTGAATGCAGCCTGTTTGCGAAGCATCCAAAAGGGTTCGCCCAGCGTGGTCTGTTCAGTTGCCCAGCGGTTCAGCAGAACTCGCACTGGACAAAAGATGTCACGAGCCCATGTCTCAGAATTTCCAGTTTTGGGTTTATTCACCAGAGGAACCGTGATTCATCACAGTCAGTAATGCCGATCATATGCTAACGGCTCGGCGATTGGCGGGAATCGGATTGACACTGTTCAGCGCTAATCAAAGTGTATTTAGCGCCGGTCGGGTGACTAGTTGGAAGCAATACAAAATGAAAGAGGCCGGCAAGTCGTGACCTGCCGGCCTCATCGAACAAGCGCTCTTCTCAGACTCTCAAGCGGCTATGCGTCTCTCGTCGCTGACCTTCATCGCTTGAACGGCTTCCATCGCTGCTGCGCTCCTGGCCGCCTCGGAGTCGTCGCGATAGAAGGCAAGCTTTTTTGTGTCCTCGTTGATGTCGATCACAACGAGATCACCGAGCCGCACCTGTCCGGTTGCCGACAGATTTGCCAGCGGGTTAACAAGGAATCGCTCGATCGCGCGCTTCAAGTGACGCGCGCCGTAGCGATACTCGATACCTTCGCTCAGCAAGAACTCGCGCGCCTCGTTCGTAAGTGAAAACGTGAAGCGCTCACTTGCGTTTTCGTCCACTCGCTGCTGGATGCCGGTCAGTTCCAGATCGAGTATCTCGCAGAGCTGCTGATGCTTGAGGCTGCGAAAGACCACGACCTTGTCTATCCGGTTCATGAACTCGGGCGAGAATTTTCTCTTCGCCGCTTCGGACGCGGTGCGATAGATTTTTTGATCGAGATCATCGTCACCCATCCTTCCGCGCTTTGCCGGTGCGAATCCGATCGCGCCGGTTATCAGCTCGCTCATCTCCTTCGCGCCCAGGTTCGAGGTCATGAAGATCATTGTCTGCGAGAAGTCGACCTTGCGATTGTCACCCAACGTTAACGTCGCCTTGTCGAGCACGCCAAGCAACAACTGCCAGAGCGAGTCTGACGCCTTCTCGATTTCGTCGAACAATACCAGCGTAAAAGGATCGCGTTCGGTATGGTTCTTTTCGAGGCTCTCCTGAGTCAGGAGCGGCGTGGTCTCGCGGTGACCCAGGTAGCCGGGAGGTGAACCGATCAGCTTGGCGATCTCGTGCGAATGCTGAAATTCGGCGCAGTCGATCTTGATGACAGCGTTGCGGTCACCAAACAGTATCTCTGCAGCCGCCTCGACCACGTGAGTCTTGCCCGATCCGGTCGGTCCGAGGAAAAGCATTGTGCCCAGCGGCCGAGCGGCATTAGTCATTCCCGCCTGGAAGACTTGATACAGTGAACTGATGGCACGAACGGCTCTATCCTGTCCGATTACGCGCGCTCGAAGTCCCGCCTCGAACCGCTCAGCGATCGAGCTCTTCGTCGTAGGATCAAGGGCAATCAACTTTCTTTTTCGACCATTGCTGACCATGTCAATCTCTCTTTCTGCGCCCGCCTCTCACTCTCTGCGTTTCTCAGTTCTTCTTTTAAACCTCTTCCTAGCTTCAAGGGTTGGTCATTTTTGATTGCCAACCTTTATTTCCACTCTCGCCGCTTAATCCCTATTCAGGTTGCGGCTGTCTGTATTTCAGCAAGTTTGATGCCTTCACCCTTGTGCCAGTTGCTGCCGGGACTTAGGCGCGCCCCATCCCCTCGTGCTTGTTGAAGGGGTTTACGCAAAGGGGCGTGGCCGGAACGCATTACGTGCATTCGCACAGCTGAATCCTTTCGGCTGCTTTTCACAGAAACTGACAGTCGCTGAAAGACAATTCCTGTCACCCAATCGGAGACTGCGGCCTCGACGGTTTGCTCCATCACAAGCCCTCACGGGACAGCAGAGGCCGCGAATTCGCTCTCCTACAATAAATACCGTACAAGCCCTGATAATATTCCCCGTAAGTCATGCAAGGTCATCACCCGCCTCCGCGTTTCTACGGGACTCGCACTCTACACACACACGCCGCGATCGGATATTATTGCCGCGACTCGCGGGTAGTGGTGGACTAGTGCGTTGCCAGCAAAGTAGTCCCGTGCTTCCTCGGCGGTTTTCATGATCAGCGCTGCGAATCAACCGCCGAGGACGCAGAGGAGCGAAACACCAACTCGCTCGACACCGATCACAAAGCAATTCTAAGGAGTGTGATGAAGCTTAAGAGCAAAGTCGCAATCGTAACCGGCGGGGGAGGCGGAATCGGCCGCGCTATTTCTCTTCGTTTCGCAAGCGAGGGAGCGTCGGTGGTGATCGCAGGTCCGACCGCGGAGAAGGTCGCGGCGGTCGAAAAAGAGATTCGCGATGCGGGAAACCGAGCGTTCGCGGTTCTGACCGACGTGGCCGATGAAGCAAGCGTCCAACAAATGGTTTCCGCTACTCTCGACAAGTTCGGCCAGATCGATGTCATGGTCAACAATGCCGGCATCGCGGGCCCAACGGCGCTGGTTCAAAACGTCAGCCGCGAAGAATGGGATCACACCTTTGCGATAAACCTGACTGGCGCATTCCTGTGCGCGAAGTACGCGCTCCCACACATGATCGAGCGGCAGAGCGGCTGCATTATTAACATCACATCGATCGCGGGGCTGCAGGCTTATGCCTTCAGAAGTCCATATTGCGCATCGAAGTGGGGAATGATCGGATTAACCCAGACCCTTGCCGAAGAGGGGGGCCGCTACGGGATCACCGCGAATGCCATTGCGCCCGGCCCGGTGCGAGGCCCGAGGATCGAGCGGGTAATTCGGAATCGAGCGGAGGAGATGAAACTTCCATTCGAAGAGGTCGAGAAACAATACGTAGAACCGACGGCGCTAAAGCGAATGGTCGAAGAAGAAGACATTGCGGCGATGGCTTTGTTCCTGGCGTCCGATGAAGGCCGCAACATTACCGGTGAGACTTTGAACATCTCGGCGGGCTATCGATTGTCCTAAGCACTTGTTCGACAAGGCAGCCTGTCTTAGGTCTCCTCGACAAGGCAGCTTGTCGGACAGAGCGACTTCGAACCCTCTCTTATTCCGGTTTGGCGCTTTCTTTCGGCTTGGTCAAATCATACTTGCTATCGATCTGATATTTCTTGTACTCACAGTAGCGCCGTTCGACGCTGCGATTGAACTTCGCCAACAAAAGAACTCGCGCCGAAATATTCGCCTCCATCGAAGACGGCAGCCAGACTTCATCTCCGATTTTTTCCTGCTCGAAGCTGAACGCCGTCGAAGCCCCAATCGAAGCGAGCATCCCGCCGCCAATCTTGTATGAATCCGTCAGTCGAGCCTCCAGACGTGCGACTTGCCTGGCTGCTTCGTCGACCCAGATTGTGCCCGCGAGCTTGTTGACGATATCTTCTGCGCGATTCTTTGGTTTGAATCCCTTGCGCGGTTCGAAGTCGAACGCGATCACCTCGTGACCTCGAAACATCTCTCGCCGAACCGACGTGATCTCGCTGATCCTCAGAAAGTCTTTGATCTCGACATCGTCGTCCTTCTTTTCGTCCTTACCCTTGGGCTCGCCTTTGGCGCGAGCGAGTTCCTCTTTCTGCTCCTTCTTTTCGCGACGCTTGATGATCTCCTCGATTTCCTTCTGCACGCGTTTGTCTTCCTTCTCGCGCTCGGAGGCCGACAACTCTTTGCTGTTGACGCTGATGAGCCGCTCGACAAAAGTGCCGCCGACCGGTGTGACCTCGTACGTGCGAGTCTCCGTTTCTTTGATTCGCCCGTCGCCGTCGTGCTTGCGTTCGATTTCAACCGCCCGGCAAGTGTAGCGCTCGCGGATCTCCTCGATCCTGTCTTGATTATCGGTGATCGCTTTCAGGAGCGGCTCGAGTTCGGGCAGGGGACGCGAGCCCTCGACCTGCGGATAGCGGAAGGCCGCCATGTCGACCGCGCGGTTGTGGGCAACTCGCTCGATCGTCGCCAACCACTCGATTGAGCCTTTCTTAATCTTGAGCGAGAACGGTTCCATCACGCCGTCGATCGCTCGATAGTCGCCGTAGAACGTTTCTTCGACGCCGTCGGCGGTTTCGCGCTCGCGCTTCACAGGCAGATTGGTTGAAGCGTCGAAGTAGAGTTTTACGTGAACGCCGTCCCTGGCGAACTCGATCGCGTTGGCTGCGCGCCCTTCGATAGTCGTCCTGCCGGCGAGTTGTGGAACTACGCGATTGCGCTGCAGATCAGAAAGACGGCTATTTGAAAGCAAGGCTTCGAGCCTCAGTCGTTTCGCTTCATCGCCCAGGAGGGTGCGCAGCCCTCGCGCATCAAGCCGCCACGCGGACTTGCCGTTGTAACATTCGCTCACCTTCGATTCGCCCAGTTCCAAATCCAATCGAAGGCTGTTCGGGGCGGAAGTCTGGAGGCTGAAGCGTCCGGCGGTCCCATCGCTGCCCTTCACGCTTCCGGTCATAACGGTGCTTTTCACGCGCGCCGCGGACTTGCCGCCGGATGCTTTTTTGAAACGGTCAACGATTTTGCTTGCAGGCTGATCAGCAAGCGACCGCGAAACCAGCAGGCCGAGAATCAGCGCAAGCGAAACAAGAATTCTTTTCATGCAAAACCTCAAGGACGAGATCTGTAGAAATGAGGCAACCCGGACCGGTTCCCTGATCAGAACGAAGACAAGAAGGCGTCTTGCGAGTGTGTATCCGCACAGGGTTTCGTATCGGCGAGAGAGACTAACCGACATTCGCTGGTTTGATATCCAACGCGAGCCGAGGCAGCAACGAGTTCAGCGCAGGTGAGGCACAACGTCGCGACCATACCCTTCAACGGTTGCTTCTTCGTCGCCGCTCATCAGGTAGATGTTGAACTGCGTAACCCCGATCTCTTGGAGCTCTCTCAACTTTCGCACGTGGTCTTCAGCCGGGCCGACGATGCAGAATCGATCCACGATCTCATCGGTCACGAACTCGGCGTTCGAGCTTCCAACTTCGGCGTGGTGAAGATAATTGTAGCCCTTGCGATCCCGGATGTATGAAGTTAACTCCGGCGGCAGCTCTTCCGGTTTATAGCGCGAGACCAGATCGACCACGTGATTTGAAACCAGCGCAGGGAACCAGCGGACTTGATCTCGGGCTTTCGCAAGATCGTCCGAGACCCAGACAGGAGCCGCGCTCATGACTCGAATCTTCGAGAAATCGCGTCCCGCTTCTACCGCTCCTTCACGCACGAACCCCAGGCACCATTTGATCAAAGCCGGGTCGGCGAATTGGAGAATCACGCCATCGCCGATTCGCCCCGCGCAGCGCAGCGCTTTGGGTCCGTAGCCGGCGATCCACGCGGGAGGCACGCCGGCCGTGGCCCAGGGCATTTGAATGTCGCGGCCCTCGTATTCGATCTGCTTTCCCCCGCACAAGTCGCGAATAACACTTACAGTTTCTTCCAACCGATCGAGAGTCGTTGGCTTCTTGCCCATCACCCGGCGCGAGCTGTCGCCGCGTCCGATGCCCAGGTCCATGCGCCCTCCCGAGATTCGATTGAGCGTCGCGAGCAGGCTTGCGGTCACAGTGGCGTCTCTCACGGCGGGATTTGTGACGCAGGTTCCCAATCGCATTCGCTCGGTATTGACCGCCAACAGAGTCATCAGCGGATAAGCTTCCTGCCAAAGCACGTGCGAATCGAAGATCCAACTGTAGCCGAAGCCGGCGGCTTCCGCTTGCTTAGATAGCGTTATCATTCGCTGGTGAGGCATGTCAGGTTTGAAAGTTATCGCAAATTCGAGCATAGACACCTCAGTGCTGAGAGTTGAGTGCTGAGTGCTGAGTGTTAAGTTTGGCGGCCGCTTGCTGCCTCTGAACTGACGCACGAAGACCACCTACTATTCGTCCAACCTCTTCCGCTTGTGCAAGAACCGCGTCGAAGTCTTCGGCGCTCAAGTAACCGACATCCCGCGCTACATAGAGCTGAGAACGAACTTCCGCACATGAAGCCTTTGCGGTTGAAAGGAACTGATGGAACTCTGCGTGACGGTTTCTTTCGAATCCTTCCGCGATGTTTGACATTATGGAAACGGAGGCCCGTTGTATTTGTGACGACAATCCAAAATCCCTGGCCCAACCACCTTTGCGAGTCAACTCGTACACACGTCGAGTGAGTTGCCGCGCTTTCTGCCACGCTATCAAGTCTTCGAATCGCTGCACTTTGCTCATTCCGGCTCAGCACTCGCACTCAATTCTCAGCACTCAGCACTCAACTCTCAGCACTCTATTCTTTTGTTAGCGCGTCATAAGTCTCGGGCCGGCGGTCGCGAAAGAATTGCCAGACGTTTCGCACTTCACGAATTTGATCGAGATCAAGATCGGCAACCACAAGCTCATCCGAGTCGCGCGAGGCCTGCGCGATGATCTTCCCGCGCGGGTTGCAGAAGTAACTCTTGCCGTAGAACTCGCCGATGTCCCAGGGCTTCTCGTGCCCGACTCGATTGATCGCGCCTACGAAATAGCCGTTGGCAACAGCGTGCGCCGGTTGTTCGAGCTCCCACAGATATTCCGAGAGCCCCGCCACGGTCGCAGATGGATTGAAGACAATCTCCGCGCCGCCCAGCCCCAGAGCCCTGGCGCCTTCGGGAAAGTGACGGTCATAGCAAATGTACACGCCTATTCGCGCGAAGGCGGTCTCGAAAGTCGGGTACCCGAGATTACCAGGTTTGAAGTAGTACTTCTCCCAGAACCCGGGCTTTGTGTGCGGTATGTGGTTCTTACGATACTTGCCCAGGTACTTGCCGTCCGCGTCAATAACCGCCGCAGTGTTGTAGTAGACGCCGGTTATCTCCTCTTCGTAGATCGGCACAATCAAAACCATGCCGTGTTTCCTTGCGACTTCCTGCATGAGTGTCACGGTCGGACCGTCGGGAATCTTCTCGACCGCTTCGTACCAGCGAGGCTCTTGCTCTGCGCAGAAGTACGGTGTGGTAAAGACTTCCTGCATACACGCGATCTGCACTCCCTGAGTCGCAGCTTCTTCGATGAAGGAGAGGTTCTTGACTATGTTCTCATGTTTGATCTTCTCGATCGGCTCTTCAATCGGGCATGCGTTTGAAGCTTGGATCAATCCGCACTTAACTATTCTCGACATAGCAACTCCGTCGTCCGTAGCCAGTAGTCCGTAGCTCGAGCGACAAGGCGGTGACTACGGACTTCTTCAGAATTTTACTTCCATATCGATCCAGGTCGTCTGAGGCAAGCCGCCCTGCAACTCCGGATCGAATCGATATTGCAAGATAGCTTCGACTGCGCGGCGCTCGAGTCCATATCCCGTGCGTCGCGTGACATAAGCGCGCACGGCTCGCCCATCGGCGCCGACGAGCACTCGCAGTCTCACAGGTCCGTTCATCCCTGCTCGCATCGCGCTTTCCGTTTGCGCCGGTCGGGCCAACTGACGAACGCCTATCGGACGCGTAGGGCTCTCGTAGCGATTCTCGCGAACAACGCCCGTCGCTCGACGCGGCCGGCTAGTACCACCGGCCGGCGTCGCGGCGTGAGCTTCGGTTCTCAGACTCTCCAGCGAATTCTGCACAGCCTGGCGATACGCTTCTCTCCATGTGTCGTCGATCTTGAGAAGATCAAGCGTCACCAGCGAGCCTCGCAAATGATCTTCAGCGTCGGGATCACCGATTCGCCCGAGTGCCCATACCGCGTCGTAACGAACATCGAAGGATGAATCATCCAATGCCTCCAGGATCTCGTCAACAGCTTCTTCGTCCTGCATTAGCCCCAGCGCGAAGATTGCTGACGACCGAACTTCGGAGTTGGAATCGCCAAGCGCGTAAGAGAGTGCCTCGAGCGCTTTTCGATTGCCGATCATTCCAAGCGCGAATGCAGCAGAGGCGCGCACATCGGTGTTCGAATCCGCGAGCAGTGGAATCAACAAGCCTGTCGCGGCCGGATCGCAAATCTGCCCGAGGGCGAACGCGGCGGCTTCCCGAACGCCCGATTCGCGATCGGAAAGCGCTTCGACCAGGGCTCGCACCGCGCCTCTGGCGCGTATTGCTCCCAGTTCATTAGCCGCATCTCGCCTCACTTGATGATCCTTGCTTCTAAGTTCAGAGAGTATTCGTGCGGGGGTCGTTCCCGGCTTCACCCGCACCTGCCCGTTTGCGCCGTGGGCTTGACTCGCGGTCAAGCTCAGAAGAACGAGACCGCAGAGAAGACGGATTGAATACTCGGGCAAGTGGAACCGCTGCGTCTTAAAGGATGTTGCCTCGGTGGACATTGTCGTAATGATAACCGATAGAGCGTGAATAGCGCACACTTGTGATGTGTTCGCGGCGAGATCGCGGCGATCAATCACCCTCTGGCTCCGGCTCTAGCTGCGAACTGACGTCTGTAGTCGGCACTGCTTTCATAAGAAGGACGTACACGCCGCCCGAAACGAGTAAACCAACGAACCATGCGTAATCATAGAGCGGTCTGATGGCAGGAATCACCAGGCCTACCCACGCCAGCGCACAACCAAGCAGCGTCGCTACAACCGCTCGCCAGTTCCAACCTCCGGAGTAACTGTAAACGCCGTGCGGCTTGTACAGGTCGCCCAGCGCGAGTTGTTTGCGTCTGATCAACCAGTAGTCCGCGATCAAGACCCCGGCTATCGATCCAAGTCCGCCTGAGTAACCCCCGAGCCACTTGAAGACGTAACCCGACGGATCGGCAAGCAATCTCCAGGGCTGCATCACGATTCCAAGGACCCCGGTAATCAATCCGCCCAGTCGAAACGTGATCACTCGCGGAAACGCATTGGCAAAATCGTTGGCCGGCGAAACGACGTTGGCGGCGATGTTCACCGATAACGTCGCGACGACGACGGTGAACATTGAAACCGCAACGACGACGGGTTGTGTGAACTGGCCCACCAACTGAACCGGGTCCCAGATTGTCTTGCCGAAGATGATCGCTGAAGCGGACGTGATGATGACGCCCATCGCTGCGAAGACTACCATCGTGGTCGGCAGCGCGACGGTCTGGCCTATGGTCTGATCGCGCTGGCTGCGGCTGAACCTGGTGAAGTCAGGCATGTTCAAAGAGAGCGTCGACCAATATCCGATCATCCCGGTGAGCGACGGAATAAACACCGCCCAAAAGGCGCTGAAGCTTCCGAACTTGTCCCCGCCCTGCATGATTGCGCCGAGGCCTTTTGCTTTCCACAACACCCAACCCATCAGCACCGCCGCCATCACCAACACAAACGGCGCGGCCCAGTTCTCAACCTTGCGCAGCAAATCCATCCCCCGATAGATGATGTAGATGTTCAGCGCCCAGAAGAGCAGGAACGAAAGGTATTCAGTCGGTGTGTGCCCGGCCACGAATCCGGGGCTTTGAATCTTGCCGCCGAGCAGCGTCTGCCATCCCGGCCAGACAACCAGAATAAGAGTGTGCACCGCCTCGCCGCCGATCCACGCCTGAATGCCAAACCATCCGCACGCGACCATCGCGCGCATGATGGCCGGAAGATTCGATCCCGTAGTCCCGTAGCTTGCTCGAGCAAAGACTGGAAACGGAATTCCGTACTTGGTGCCGGGATGCGAGTTCAGCAATATCGGCGCGAGCACGATAGTGTTTCCTAGCAGAATGGTCATCAGTGCCTGCCACCAGTTCATGCCAAGATCGATCAAGCTCGAGGCAAGCATGTAAGTCGGGATACAATGCGCCATGCTGATCCAGAGCGCGGCATAGTTATAAGTGGTCCAGTTGCGCCGCGCTATTGGAACCGGCGCGAGGTCCGCGTTCCAAAGCGGGCTATCGGAAACGTCTTCTTCGAGCTCGACGAAATCCCCTGGTGACGGACTGGTAGCTCCAGCTTGAGCGGCCATGCCTTCCTCCGTTGAATGGATTAGCGCATTCTAGCAGCATCATCAGTTCTATTCATCATCAAATCCGACGGTAGACTTAGCAGCACATATCGAATTCGTCGGTGTCTGTTTGGATTATCATAGAGCTCCCGCCCGGAGAGGCTCGCTCCGGCCCAATGTTGATAGAGTGGTGCTGGATTGTTGCCCGTCACCATGTACGAAATGACGTGAAAAAGGGAGACCGCCAATCTGAACGATCTCCCCAATTCCTACTCGGTAAGAAAACTACAAGCTAGAAAACAATCTTCGCGGCGAGCTGTATGTTGCGCGGGTTTAGGCTCGTCGTGGCTGTGCCGAATCCTGGAGCCACGGTGAGCTTCTGGTTCGGGAACGTTCCGGTAGTGTTGAACATCACATTCTGAATTCGATCGAAGTTCACCCGGTTGAATGCGTTGAATGCCTCGACTATCAATTGAAGCCGCGCGCGCTCGTAGAACCGAATCTCCCGTGTGATCCTCGGGTCGAAGCTCACAAATCCCGGGCTGATGAAGGTGTCGCGGCCAACGCCCGGCACGCGGTCGGTCGCCGAGTTGCCGTCGTTGTTGATGTCCGAGCCTACTCGAGCCGAATATGGACGACCGTCCTCTGCCGTGAATATGGCGGCAAAGCTCCAGCCGCCAAGCACCGCGCGCGCTGCCGCGTTGTCGATTCCCTTCGTATACACGCTGAGGTCCCATACACCGCTAAGCACAAAACGGTTTCGCACATCAGCGCTTGCAAGCCCGCGGTCGTCCCGATTGTTCAGTGTGTTCTGTACTATTTTCGAATCGTCGGCCCCGATGACTACCGAGGTAGCATCGGGCACATCGTCGATCCCGCGGGAGAATGTGTACGCGCCCATCATCTGGAACGACTGCGAGAATCGCTTGTTCAACTGAACAGTCAACCCGTGATAAACCGAATTCGCAGTCGAGTCGAACAGCGATATCCTCGCGAAGCTCGTCAGCCGCCTTCCGGGGAATCGGAGGAATGTATAATTGTTCCCCGCCAGATCCTGAATCGTTACCGGCACCGGCGGCAACAGGTTTATGTCGCGAGTGCGCTGGATGTGAGTTCCCTTCACTCCCAGATAACTGACTGTGAGCGAGGTGTCTTTAAACAATTGGTGCTCGACGCCAAGGCTCCATTGTTGAACATAAGGCGAGACGTAATCGGGCGCGAAAACGTAAATGCTGGGCGCCGCCGTAGTGCCTCCGGTCGGCAAGGATGAGAATCGCGCCGGGTAGGTGGGCATCGCGGTTCCGGTGAACCTGACGTTGATCACTTGTATGCCGTTGTTGGAAGTGGCCGTCGCCAGCATGATCGCCGGCGTGCGCGCGAAGAACACGCCGTATCCTCCGCGCACTACAGTCTTATCAGTCTTGAACGGGCTCCACGCAAAGCCAAACCGCGGGCCGAAGTTATTGTTATCCTGGTTGACCTGGCCTGTGTTGATCCCGAGCGCCGCCAGCGCCGGATCAGGGTTGGTGATCTCCGGTCGCTTCATCTTCTGAATGTCGTAACGCAATCCAAGATTGAAGGTCAGCCTTGGGCTCACTCGCCAGTCGTCTTGCACGAACGCGGAGAACTCGCGAATGTCGGGATTGGTGGTGGGACCGGTTGTTCCTGCTCCCGGAAACGATTGCTGGAAGAAGGCAGGTCTTCGATTCGCAAAGTCGGCAAGCGAGTTGAACGTGTAAGAACCGCCGAAAAGGCCCGGAAAGAAATTGAGAATGTTTTCAATGTTGACGTCTACCCCTGCTTTCAATCCGTGCCTGCCCCTCGAGTAGCTGATGTTGTCGATGAACTGATAGCGCTTCTCGGTGGTTTCGCGCGGGCTGAAGTTATTACGTCCCAGATTGACGACCGTGCCGCCCTGAAGAATCACCGTCTCCGGCTCATCAGAGTTGGCGGTACCCGGTTCCTTGTCCCGCGCCCACTGGAACCTGGCCTCGTTCACCATGCGGTCGGTTAACACCGATGACACCGACAAGGTGAGCGTATCGGTCGTCACAAGAGAACTGCCGCTGTGCTCGAGCGCGGATATGGTCGTCGGTATGCCGGTCGCTGCGGAATTTTCCTGCGCAACTCCGGTGAAGTTCTGGCGATTGTATCGTCCGGTGAAGTGATTCGATTTCGAAACTTGCCAGTCGCCCTTAAAGAGGTAGACGTTTTGATTCAGCACCCGCGCATAAGACCCCGCTCGCGGCGCGATCTCAGCCAGAGCCGCCTGTTGAGCCGCGAAGTTCGGATCGGTGGAAGCTACTCGAGTCCCCCCGAGCACCACGTCAATAGGATCCTGGCGGCGCTGCCCGTCATAATCAAAGAAGAAGAACGCCTTGTCTTTGACGATGGGGCCGCTGATGTTGCCGCCGAACTGGTGAGCGACCAGCGCAAGCCTCGGCCTCTTTTCTTTGCCGGCGGCGTCGCGGCCGGCAGCGTTATTGAAAGTTGTGTTCGCGTTGAGAGCCTTGTCCCGATAGAACTCGAACATTGTTCCATGAAACTGATTCCCGCCCGACTTTGTCACGACGTTGATGACCGCGCCGCCAGCTCGGCCAAACTCGGCGGAGTAGCCGTTGGAATTGACCTGAAACTCCTGAACGGCGTCTTGCGAAAACTGATAAGGCGCGCGGCCCGAACCCGTGCGGCCGAGAGTCTGACCGAAGAAGGTGTTGTTGTTGTCGGTGCCGTCAATCTGAAGACTGTTGAGCGTCCCGCGTTGTCCGGCGAAGCTGATGTCGCCCGAGCGTGTACGGTCCAGCGTCACACCGGGCGTGAGGAGCACGAAGTCGATAAAGTTTCGACCGTTCGCCGGCAGGTTCGCGACCGCACGCTCGTTCACGGTGGCCGAAACCTGGGTTCGTGTGGTCTCTACGATTGGCGCTTCGGCGGTGACGTTGATGCTCTCAGTGGCGCCGGCCGCGCCAAGCTGAACATCGATCGTCAACTTCTGGCCAACTTCGATCTTGACGGCTTCTCGTTTGACTGAGCTGAAGCCCTGCTTGTCGATCGTAAGGTCATAATCGCCGACTGGTAAAAGCGGCAAGCGATAGAGTCCTTCGCTGTTTGTGATTGAATCCCGGTTCAAGCCGGTTTGCCTGTTGCGCGCGATAACCTTCGCGTCGGGAACTACGGCCCCGGTCGAGTCCGTTATGCTGCCTTCGATCGACCCGCTCGCCGCTTGTGATTGCGCGAGGACGACGCTGAGAGTAGAGCTCAAGAGCAAACTTATTAACGCCAGGCTGAAACATTTCAATGGTAATCCTGCTTTCATTGTTCTCCCTCCTTGTTCGTTTTCTGATTAGACTCGACGTATGGGCGTGGCACGCCAGATGGTTGAAGCCAGGTGACGTTTGAACACCGCTCGCAGCATCACGCTTAGCCTGGTTCGAAAGCGATGCTATGCTGCATCGTCAAATGATGTCAAACCTGCGCGCTTGCAACACCCCCAAACTAGTTTCCGACACTTATGGAAGATTGACGATTTGTGAACCGGAACTCGATCAGTAGCGCCCGCTGAAGGTGCTTCGTTTGAGGAACTGGCCATCGCCTGTCTTGCCGGTGTATTTTCCGTCGTCGATGACGAGCTTTCCGCGGGACAACACAGTCTTCGTTGCACCTTTGATCTTCATGCCTTCATACGCGCTGTAGTCAACGTTCATATGATGAGTCTCGGCAGAAATAGTCATCTCTTCATTAGGATCGAAGATTACAATGTCGGCATCTGATCCCACTGCGATTGTTCCTTTGCGGGGGAACAGGCCGAACAGTTTTGCCGCTGAAGTCGATGTCAGCTCGACGAATCGATTCAGGCCGATCCTTCCGCCGGCGACGCCGCCGTTGTAGATCAAGCTCATACGGTGCTCGACGCCCGGGCCTCCATTTGGAATCTTCGTGAAGTCGTCACGCCCAAGCTCCTTCTGCTCTTTGAAACAGAACGGACAGTGATCTGTCGACACCACTTGAAGGTCGTTGCCCTGGAGTCCCTGCCACAGCTTGTCCTGGTTCCACTTTTCGCGCAGAGGCGGGGTCATCACCCACTTCGCGCCTTCAAACCCCTCACGCTCGTAAAGCGAGTAGTCGAGGAACAAGTACTGCGGGCACGTTTCGGCATAAGTAGCCAGCCCCTTGTCGCGCGCTTCGCGAACTTCTTCCAGCGCGTCCGCGCAGCTCAGGTGAACGATGTACACCGGAGCCTCAGCCATTTCGGCGATCGCGATCGCGCGATGCACACCTTCAGCCTCAGCCTTAGTCGGGCGCGTGAGCGCGTGATACTTCGGCGCGGTCTTTCCCTCGGCCAGCGCGTGCTTGATGATTTCGTTGATGACGATGCCGTTTTCGGCGTGCATGCAGATCAATCCACCGGCTTCACCGGCGTTCTTCATCGCGCGATAGATTGTCGCATCGTCCACCAGGAAAACGCCCGGGTACGCCATGAAAAGCTTAAAGCTCATGACGCCTTCATTGATCAACTGGCGCATCTCGGGCACTCGCTCATCGGGCAGGTCGGTTGTGATCAGGTGAAAGCCGTAGTCGATTGCCGTTTTGCCTTCGGCTTTCTTGTGCCAGTTGTCAACTGCCTGGATCAGCGATTCGCCGTGATACTGCACCGCGAAGTCGATGATCGTGGTCGTACCCCCATGCGCCGCGGCAATTGTTCCGGTTCGGAAATCATCCGAGGCGGCCGTTCCGCCGAACGGCAGTTCCATGTGAGTGTGCGGGTCTATGCCCCCCGGGATTACGAGCATGCCGGAAGCATCGATCGTCCGATCGGCTTCCATATCGAGCTGGCGTCCAATGACCGCGACTTTCTCGTCCTCGATGAGAATATCTGCCAGATAATCATCGACCGCCGTAACGATGTGTCCATTCTTGACTAGAGTTTTCATTGTCCCTCGACCCGATGCGCTTGTGTTTTGGAGATTCGGGCAGGCCAATTAAACAACCGGCGACTCTCTACGTCAATGCGCGCAGCGCCTTCTACCTCGGGAATAGATGTGGCGATCTGAGATTGGCTTCGCGATTTGTTTCTTGCAGGGAGAGCCGGGTTGAAGAGTAGACGGCTGAGCAAAAAAGGAGGGAACACAGTCAGGCGAGTTGTCTCTGGGTGTTGCCCTCGCCCTACCAGCGCCCCCTCATGAGTCGCTAAAGGAGAATTTAATAGAACTAACGGAAGACATGCTAGTTTAGGAAGGCTTCTTCTGTCAAACAATATTTTGACGAGCTGCCCACAATATAAAGCTGCATCGCTGAGTCGATTACGGGTCGCTACAAATCCACACACATTGGACGATCTCTTACCAGGACGTGGTGGTCGTTCAGGCAATGGCGGTTCAATCGCGGAAGCGCGAGCAGAACTCTGATGTGAAGCGCTGATACATCCCGGCCAATCTCGTGACAGGGCTCCGGAGGCTTTCTGGGCGTGTGTTGCTGGAACAATGGAAGCGGCGGAAGCGAAAGAGCGGCGCCCTAGTGTCGGCCGGTCCTCTCGAGGAAGCTCAGTATGTGTTGGGCGATCTCTTCGCCCTTCTCTTCCTGCAGAAAATGTCCCGCGCCTTCGATAACGATCTCGGGCTGGTCTTTCGCCGATGGAATGAGCTTTCGGAAAAACCGATCGCCGCCTCGAGTTACCGGATCGCCGTCAGAAAACATGACCAGTGCAGGTTTGGTCCACGTCCTCAAGGCATCTCGGGTGTCGCGCATGTCGGCCGCGCCCGCCTGATCGTATTCTATCGGAACAAGCAGAGGAAACTTCTGCGCCCCCGCCTTGTATGTAGCCTCGGGGAAAGGCGCATCATACGCGGCAACTATCTCATCCGTGATCGATTCCTGGTTCACTGCGCTCCGCCGCACGATCGCTCCACAGGGGAGATCGGGCGTGCTCGAAGCATAAGCCCGCCACTTCATGAATCCTTCAGTCGGCGGGGCGTCGCCGGTCGGCAACCCTGTGTTCATGATCACAAGTCTCGAGAATCGATCCTGCATCTGCGTGGCGACTCGAAGCCCGAGGATGCCGCCCCAATCCTGAACGACCATTGTGATTTCTCGGAGGTCCATCTCTTCTATGAAGGCCGCGATCGTCGAGCGATGCATTTCAAAAGTATATTCGCCTGGATCGCCGAACTTATCCGATCGCCCAAAGCCAATGAAGTCCATCGCAAGCACCCTATGCTTATTCGACAGAATGGGAATCATCTTGCGGTAGAGGTAGGACCAGGTCGGCTCGCCGTGCAGGCAGAGGATGGTTTCGCCCTGGCCTTCGTCAATGTAGTGGACTCGACAGCCGCTGATGTCGACGTAGCGCGGCTGGAACGGGAAGTCCGGCAAGTTTGCGAATCGTTCGTCTGGCGTGCGAAGCAGTGGCATTTAGTTCGCTCCGTATCTATAATCCGCCGCGCAGTGGAATCTCACGGGTCTAAATAACTACATCAAAGGAGCAAGCCATGCAATGCCGCAGAGTTTTGACGCTGTTGTTCGGCGCGATTCTATTCACGCTTTCAATTTCGGTTTGCGCTCAGCAAGCGCCGCGAGCTTTTACCTCGCCCGATGACATCGACTATCGCAAGGCGAACGTCATGAGTGAGGGCGTGAGATTGACCGCAGAACTGTACTCGCCGAAGTCCGGAGCGGGTAAGCAACTCCCGACCATCATCATGAGTCACGGCTGGGGAGGCACCGCCGCCTTATTGCGCGATGTCGCGCTCGACTTCGCGCACGCGGGTTACCTGGTGATCGCTTTTGATTATCGTGGCTGGGGCGCAAGCGACTCTCGAGTTATTCTCACTGCGCCAGAGCCCGCGAAGAAGGAGGGAAACAAATTCACCGCCGAGGTCATGGAGATTCGCGAGGTGGTCGATCCGCTCGAGCAAACGCAGGACATCTTCAACGTCATTCACTGGGCGATGGGCGAACCTCAAGTCGATAAGAATCGAATCGGCTTGTGGGGCTCTAGTTATTCAGGTGGCCACGTTGTTTACGTAGCAGCTCATGATCCCCGAGTGAAGTGCATCGTGAGTCAGGTTGGAGCGGAGGATTCGCGGCCGAAGGCTCAATTGACGTCGACGTTCGGCTCGGAAGCGGACCAGCTCAAGGTTGCCTACGAAGAGGCTACAAAGCGAGCGCGTGGCGAGATCGGCTATCCGCCGCCCCGCGCGCGGGTGATTGGGAACTTGCAGGGCGCGCCTATTCGCGAGAAGCTGCTTCGCTACGCGCCGGTTGATGATGTGCCGCTGATCAATAACTGCGCGATGCTCTTCGTCGTCGCCGAGAAGGAAGAGCTATTCGACAATATGCTTCACGCGAAGCTGGCCTACGATCGGGCGCGCGAGCCCAAGAAGTACGTAGTAATTCCGGGCATCACGCATTACGGCGTATACACTACAGCTCGCCAGCAAGCGACCAAGATCGAGATCGAATGGTACGACGAGCACCTGAAGAAGTGAGAAGCCTTCTCACTACCCCTTCGGCGCAACGTTCAGCAAGCTCTGCGTAAACTAAGGCCTGGAGCGATCGGTCCAGCTCCAGGTAACACTGTAAGCCTCGGCAAGCGAATCGAGATTGCTTCGCAGCGCAGCCCAGTCGCTCTCAGCTCGTGGCGATAGCTGATGCCGCGTCATGAAGTCATCGATGCGCGCGGCTCGATTCAAGACTTCCTCGACGTCGGCCGAAGCGGTTCGCTTATCGCTGTAGCGGTGCTTCAATCGTTCGGTCGCCTCCGTAAAGCCCTTAACAAAGTCATTGATTCTGTCCTCCGCCTTTGTCTCCTCGAGCTGGTTATGATTCATCGCCCGCTTGAGACTCCCGCGAAAGACCTCTGACTGTTTGTCAATGCGACCGAGTAGATCCTTCATCTCTCGTTCCGACATCCTGTATGGCTCTTGAGATCGAACGTTGCCGGCTAATCCGATCAGAAGTACGATCGCGGCGACGATTGTGATCTTCATTATCTTCATGACTCTTTCTTCCTCCTTACTATCGCAACGGCATGGACTCGGCGACAGTGAATGATGTGTACATCTGCATGTCTTGAATTGATCCGCTCTCCTTTTCACGGAACCAGTTACCGCGCCGCCTTGCAGCGCAGAAGCTCAATACCCGCAATAATCATTCCGCCCTGATACGTTTGAATTCAGCCGCGAGCTGGCGCAATCTAATGGCTTATGTCCGTGCGCGCTGACGAGCTTCCAGAACCTGCCAAAATAATGAATCGATCCTTCTTCAGCGCGTTGCGACACCGCGACTTTCGGCTGTTGTGGATCGGCCAGCTCATATCGGTAACCGGCAGCCAGATGCAGCTCGTGGCGATCAACTGGCACGTCTATCTGCTTACGAAATCTCCGTTGGCACTGGGTGGCGTGGGACTGGTGCGCATCCTGCCGATCATATTCTGCTCGTTGGTTGGAGGCGTGGTTGCCGATGCGTTAGACAGAAAGCGGCTGATGCTGGCGACGCAGGGCTCAATGCTGATCTGTGCGGCGGCACTCACGGTGATGACGGCCACGGGCCTGCAAAGCATCTGGCCGATCTATACGCTCACTGCGATCGCGTCGGCGGCGCTCGCGTTTGACAATCCGGCGCGCCAGGCGATGCTGCCGACGCTTGTGCCGGCGGAGGATTTCCCAAACGCCGTCAGTCTGGGAATAGTTGTTTTCAATTCGGCAATGATCGTAGGTCCTGCGCTCGCCGGGATTCTTCTGAGCGTAAGAGGACCCGCGCTGATCTATGGAATCAACGCCACATCCTTTGTAGCAGTCATTGTCGCTCTGCTGCTTATGCACGCGAGTGGTCGCCCTCGTGTCGGAGAACAACCCCCGCAAATAAGTCTGAGCGCGCTTCGGGAAGGGCTGAGCTTTGTATGGCGCACTCCGATAATCGTGCAGACGATGACGCTCGATTTCATAGCAACATTCTTTGCGTCGGCAACGGCGCTCCTGCCCATCTTTGCTGCAGAGATTTTGAACGTCGGAGCGCGAGGGCTGGGCCTGCTTGCAGCGGCGCCGGGAACGGGATCGATCGTCACCGGTCTATTGATGGCGAGGCTTGGTGTGAATCGAAGGCAAGGAAAGATCGTTCTAGGCTCCGTGCTCATTTACGGCGCGGCTACTGTTGTGTTCGGTTTGTCGCGCTGGTTTTGGCTATCGCTGCTGATGCTGGGGATCACCGGGGCGGCGGACACCGTCAGCACTGTGCTGCGACAGACAATTCGTCAGTTGGTCACGCCGGATCGGCTGCGAGGGCGCATGACCTCGGTGAACATGGTTTTCTTTATGGGTGGACCGCAGCTTGGTGAGATGGAGGCAGGCGCGGTCGCTGCCTTGATTGGCGCGAGTCTTTCAGTTGTGACTGGAGGTGTGGGGTGTTTGCTCGCAGTCGCATCCGCCGGCCTTTGGGCAAGAAGGCTGTGGCGCTACGAGGGACATTCATCGTCAACAACCAGGTGATCGTCACCTTTGCTGCTACTTGAGCCCTTCAATAATCTTCTTGAATCCAGGTTCAGTGCGCAGCGAATCGAGCTGGCGATTGTTCTCAAGTTCGGTCGCGCTCGAAAACCCTTTCCTCACAGCGTTGTTCAAGGCCTCGATCGCGTGCCGCCTGTCGCCACCGAGCGCGTACGCGCAAGCGAGGTTGTAGAAGACGCGCGAATTGTCCGGCATGATCTCCGCGTCGGTCGCGAGGTTCGCGACTGCAAGATCATACTTCTTCGTCTGAATCAGGATCATCGATTGTTCGAAGGACGCAACGGTGAATTGGTTCAACACACGGCGAGCAAGTGCTCGCTCCGGCGAGCTCTCCTTGGCTTCCGATTTTCGCTTGAGATCCGAGAGCATGCCCTTCAGATCGGAGATTATCGGTTGCCGGGCGTCGGGATCAGCGGCTGGCTCATTGCGCGGCGTGAAGACGCCGCCGGACGCCCCGGCGGCGAGAGCCGCCTTGGTTGCTTGAGTCGTTAGCCTTGCGCGTAATCCAAACAACTCGGATGCCCTACGCCGCTGTTCAACCTCCTGCTCGCGTTCTTTGTTGATTGCTTGCTTGACAGCTTTGGAGTCCCTTAGCAGCGCAGCCCTCTTTTCACTCTCCGATATCTCTCTGAGGCCTTTGAAGTCAGCCGCTATCCCCACATAACCTAGATATGCCTCGTAAGCGCGTCCGGCCGCCTCGCTGGCGCTCGCAGCGTCCTGAGCATTCTTGAAGACGCGATCGATGAAAGAATCGTCACGCGCTCGACGGCCGGCCTTCATCGCCTGAAGCTCCATCCACTCAACTGCCCGGGCGCACACCTCGGCCGGCGCCCAACTGTGGCCGCCGTCAAACACCTCTACGTGATGAGTGACACCCCCCGAGTCGAGCGCGCGGTCGAGTTGTTTCATTTCAGGATAGTTGAAGTCTTCATTACCGACGGTTCCGTAGTAGAGAAATGGCAGCGACGAGGACGCAGGAAGCCCCTCCGCCAGACCCGCTCCGCATGCGATGACGCCGGCTATCTGACCGGAGAGCCACGCGGCGAGGGCTGTTGCCGCCCGCGCTCCCCCCGAAAAGCCCGTCAGATAAACTCGCTTGTCGTCGATTGCAAACCTCGCGACGACGTCGCCGAGCATGGCCTTCGCGGCTTCGCCGGTAGGCGGCATGGGCCCATTGCGTGAGTTGTTTGAACCGCACACGATGAAGCCGTAACGCTCGGCGGCTTCTTTGAAGTGTTCGACCGGCATCTTGCCGCGCGCCCCGGGATCAAACGCTGCGATCAGCGGCCACTTTCGATCAGCGGAATAATTCGACGGCAGATACAATGCGTAGGTCTGTTCGGAATTGTTCTTACAAGTGACCCGCTCGATCACGCTGCCCGGCGTCAACTCTTCAGTCGAAACAATCTGGACCGGGCGGCGGAGCGCCGGGATGGCAGCCATCACCAACAGCGCGGCCACCGGAGTCATGCCCTTGCGACGATTCGCGACAGTTCTCATCGTTTGAATCTCATTTAATTAATGGATGAATTATCTTCTCGAGTAGATCCGGCTTCGAGGCATCGCGCTCGAGGTGAGGAAAACACTCGTACGCCTTCAGCATCTCTCGGTTCTCAACCAGCACCTCGATAGGAGTCGTGGCCGACTTTGCGCCGCGCACGGCCTCGCGCAAAATCTGTAGCGAGTAGCGGGAGCCGTTGACTGCGGTCAGCTTCATGCCGGCGGCGATGATGGCAGAATTGTGACTACGGTGTTGTTGCCGAATGCGCACGGCGCATCCTCCTGATCCCGGTTCGGATTCCTCTATTAACGAATGAATCCTGTGGTGAATAATGCAATGAATCAACCGCTTCAACAAGTGAAACAAGGCGGACGCTTGACCCCGGAGATCAAAGTCGCTAGAGTAATTAAGAAGACTTAAATATTAATGTATCCTAAGTACTGTTATGTTTGAAAATGAAGGAAAAGCGGTTGAAGTGATTCTGGATCGTTTCGTCGAGGGTCTTTTTCGCTTAATGCTGGATCATCACTCAGCTGAGGTCGTTGAAATGGACTTAACTGTGGTGCAAGCCAAAACGCTAGCTTTTCTCCGTGTAACGCCCTTGCCTACGACCAGGCTTGCTTCCTCCCTTGGAATAACGGCCCCCGCGATGACCCAGCTCACGGATCGTCTCGTTCGTAAACGGCTGATCGAACGGCGGCCGGCTGATGGTGACCGCAGGGCGGTAATGCTTGAGCTGACGGCGCAGGGGAAACATGTCGTCGACCGGTTTCGAAAGCGCCGAAGCGAGGTTTTCGCTGAAGCTCTGTCGCGTTTGAAGGCATTGGATCGGGCGGAAGTGATTAATGCTCTGGCGAAGGTGGTGGACGCCCTCGAAGGTAATCGGGGCATCCGGCCTGACGATCCCATTCGTCTTGAGCAATTAGAGAAGCGGACAGCGGCTGAGCCGGCTAAAGCATCAAAAAAGGATGGAGAGATAGCAGCAAGCCCGCCCGTGCGCCCGCCCGTGCGGAAGATGAGAATAGAGTGGGATTGAACGGATAGAGGTTTTGGAGGTTTGTAAGCAAATGAGAAAAATCAACTTGAAAATAGCGAGCGTTATCGCAACGTTTCTGCTGGCGGCATCAGTCGCATTAGCCGCGACGCCGCCCGCTGGCCAGCATGGCATGATGGACAAGGTTCGGAAGGAACTTGTGACGCTTCCGTACTTCGGTGTTTTTGATAACCTTGAGTACCAGGTGGAAGGGGGAACCGTCACATTATACGGGCAGGTGGTGAAGCCCATTACACGTCAGGACGCCGAACGGCGAGTCTCCAGGATTGAAGGCGTCGATCGGGTCGTCAACAACATCGAGATACTCCCGCTCTCTGGTTTGGACGACTCGATTCGAGTCCGCGCGTATCGCACGATATTTCGTACCGGTGGCTTGTACAGATATGCGATGGGCGCCAATCCGTCGATACACATTATCGTTAAGAACGGCCACGTGACGCTTGAGGGTGTCGTGTCAAACCAGATGGACAGTCAACTCGCGAACACAGCGGCGAATAGCATTTCCGGGGTCTTCTCGGTCACCAACAACCTGCATGTCGGGAGCAAGAGCTGACCGCGGCCACAAATTGAAACAACCCGGCAGAGAGTGCGTTTGAAGGATGGCGGAACATGCTGGTAGCGAGGAATTGATAAAGGGCATACGAGTGGCAGGCCTGAATGGGCTTGTCACTCGTTTCTTGTTAACTGTACTCTTGCCGTTTGCGAATCAGGGAGGTTTGGAACAGAGATGGACATTAATGTAGGTAACATCAAGAACAGATTTGGATCGGGCGGCGCGAGAGCGTTCGCGCTTGCGATTGCCTTGGCGGTGGCTACGGGAGTCGGGTTTGAGCTGCATGGGAAAGCTCTTGCGCAGCAGGCACAAGCCCAGTTGCCGTCGCCGCAGGATCTCTCACGCACGTTCATAAACGTGGCAAAACAAATCAAGCCGGCGGTCGTCAACATAGACGTCGTCGAAAAGACAAAGCGCGCTGCTATGCGGTTGCCTGAAGGCTTTCCCCAAATCCCCGGGTTTGGCGATGCGCCGCGGCGTCAAAAGGGTACCGGGTCGGGTGTCGTAATCAGTTCTGACGGATACATACTTACCAATAATCATGTCGCCGGGGACGCCGAGCAGATCAACGTGAAGTTATCCGACGGTCGTGAGTTCAAAGCGAAGCTCGTGGGAAAAGATAACGAGACCGATCTCGCGGTCGTTAAGATCGATGCTCAGAATCTGTCGTTCGCCAGGCTCGGAAACTCCGATAGCCTCGAGCAGGGTGAATGGGTGATCGCGCTGGGAAGCCCGTTTGGACTTCAGCAGACGATGACCGCCGGAATAGTCTCGGCCACTGGCCGTGACCTCGGCGCGGGCGCCGGCCAGTTTACGAACTACATTCAAACCGATGCGTCGATCAACCCGGGCAACTCGGGCGGCCCGCTCGTAAACATGCAAGGGGAAGTCGTAGGCATCAACACTTTGATTTTCTCGCAGACAGGGACGAGTGCCGGAGTTGGCTTCGCAATTCCGTCTAATCTGGCGACTAAGGTCTACGCCCAGCTCATCAAGAGCGGGAAAGTGACCCGCGGTTATCTAGGCGTCTATTTGCAGTCTGTGTCCCCGGCGATTGCGAGAACCGTAGGGTATAGCGGGATTGATGGCGCCGTGGTTGGCGATGTTAACAAAGATGACAGTCCGGCCGAACGAGCAGGGCTTCGCAGCGGCGACGTTATCGTTGAGTTTGACGGCAAGCGCGTCACTTCGCCCAAGCAGTTGACCGAGATAGTCGCCGACACTCCGGTCGGTAAATCCAGTGTCGTGAAGTACGTGCGCGACGGTAAGGTCGAGACCGCGACCATCAAGCTCGGCGAGCGTCCGCCGAAAGCCGGCGAAGATGATCAAGGGGATCAAAACGAGCCCGAAGAGCAAGGTGGAAAACTCGGGGCGTCGGTATCCAATGTGACACCGGAAATTGCTCGGCAGTTGAAGCTCAAGGTTGTTACCGGCGTGGTCATTCAGAATGTCCAGGCCGACGGCCCGGCTGCGGATGCCGGTCTGCAACGAGGTGATGTGATCCGCCGAGTAAACCGCGTCCTGGTTACTAATCGACAAGACTTTTTCAAGGCAATGTCATCACTCAGGGGTGAGAAGGAACTGACGCTTCAGATCGAGCGAAACGGTCAGTTGCAGTTTGTTTCTGTGACTTTGGAGTAAGCGACTAAAGTCACCAAACCCTTTATGTCATCGAAGGCGGTCAAGAAGGTGGCCGCCTTCCTTCTTTTGGTAGAGGCGCCAATTACGACTCTGTCATAAAGCAAACTCCCTCTCGTATAATCGCGCGATGAGAATTCAATCCCCCTTTCATCGTCGTGTTGTCCTATCAGTTTTTCTTTTGGCGGTCGTCAGCCTTCAGGCAATCGCGTACCAGCAGAATCGAAATGTATCCGATCTGTATTCCCCTCGGCTGGTGGCTGAAATGAAACAATTGCGCGATGCCGCGTTGACGAGTGACTACGCTTACCGTCAACTTGTCCATCTGTGCAACAACATTGGTCCGCGGTTGAGCGGTTCTGCACAAGCCCAGCAGGCAGCTCAATACCTGGCTGAAGAGATGCGGCGTTTGGGCCTCGACGTTAAGCTCGAGAAGGTAATGGTACCGCACTGGGTCCGAGGGGTAGAGACCGGTGAGTTGGTAAAATTCACGGGGCAAGCATCGGGCACGACACAGAGGATCGTGTTGACCGCACTCGGCGGAAGCGTCGCAACCAGCGCTGACGGGTTAACCGCAGATGTAATAGTGGTTGACAGCTTCGATGAGCTCAGCTCACTCGGCCGCGGAAAAGTCGCCGGCAAGATTGTTTTGTTCAACGCTCGGTTTGACAAACAGATGGCCGCGCAAGGATTCGGTCTCGACGCGTATGGGCAGGCGGTTGTTTATCGCGGCGCGGGCCCCAGCGAGGCGGCCCGGCTTGGGGCGCTCGCGTCTCTAGTGCGTTCAGTCGGAGGTGCTGACTATCGATTGCCCCACACGGGAGCCTTCGGCTACGCGGTGGATGCGCCGAAGATTCCTGCCGCGGCGGTCTCGGCTGAAGATGCTGACTTGATAGCGTACTTGACTGCACAAGGTCCGGTGCGAATGCACTTAACGCTTACGCCGCAAACCTTGCCTGATGTGGAGAGCTACAACGTCATTGCTGACATCAAAGGCACCGAGCATCCTGAACAAGTGATTATCGTGTCTGGGCACTTGGACTCCTGGGATCTTGGAACTGGCGCGATCGATGACGGTGCCGGAGTTGCAGCCGCGATGGAAGTAGCTCAGTTGACCAGGAAGTTGGGGTTCAAGCCTAAGCGCACAATTCGCGTAATCGCATGGATGAATGAAGAGAATGGATTGATGGGCGGGCGGGCTTACGCGCTGGAGCACAAGGATAGCCTCGCCAATCACATCGCCGCGATTGAGAGCGATCTCGGCGCAGGCCATCCAGTAGGGTTCTCCGCACATGTGAGTGCAAAGGCTTTGGAGATGCTGCGTCCCATCGCTTCAGTGCTCCAAACTCTGGGTGCCGGAATCGTGACTAGAAGTGATCGCGCCGAAGGGGCGGACGTTTCGCCGCTCGATGCAGCTGGCGTGCCGACCTTTGCTCCAATCCAGGACAATCGGAGCTATTTCAACTATCACCACACGGCGGCTGACACGCTGGACAAAGTGGTACCGCGGGAGCTCGCCGAGAACGCAGCGGGAATGACAGTGCTGGCGTACGCGATAGCCAATTTGCCGGAAGCGCTGCCTCGTCAGTGATTCAAGATGTGGCGTAGACTGCCCAGTCTGCGCAGTGTGCGAATCAAGTTTATGAGTCTCACTTTATCTTTTGATCGAGTTGAAGACCTCGACACGACTCAGGGACATATCGCGTTCATCCGGTCGCAGTGGCGCGACTTCGCCGCATTTGCGTTTGAGAAATTCCTCTCACAAGGCCGCGGCGCGGTGGTGGTTGATCTGAAAAGCGCAGAGAAGGCAGACGACAACCTGCGCGTACCCACGCACTTCGTAGCCGATCGCAGCGAACCGCTGCGTAGGCTTGGAGGATGGCCAAGCGATGAGATCCAAGAGATCATTCAGACGTACAACCCGGAACTAGACGTTGTGTTTTTGTTTCTCCGGCTTGATGGCGATGTCTTTCACTACAACGTGTCGGACGACTTGACTCCGCCCGAAGCTTACTCGTCAAAGCCGCAACGCCCGAACGAGGGCTTATCTTAGATTGAACTCGATCTCGACATTGCTGAGCCAGTATGAAACCTGGTGGCCGTCTTTCACCGCAGGTCTAAATCGCATCTGATAAGCGGCTCGCACTGCTTGTTCGCTTAAGCCATCGGGCAAGCCGCGCGTTACGAACACTTCTCTTACGGCGCCGCTCGCGTCCACAAGAACACGAACACGAACAACACCCTGCACCTTGTTCTTGCGAGCTTCTTCTGTGTAAAACGGACGCGGCGTATTCAACAAGACTGGCCGGGCGTCTACGATTGTATGGTCGCCAGTTCTGCGCGGTGGAAGGCCCAGATGAAATCCGCTGCCGCCGATGTTTTCTCCGTCACCTTCACCAACTCCGAGTCCGTTACCCACACCCATTCCGCCTTTTGATCCCGTGCCGATACCTCCGTCCGAACCCGGCCCCGCAGAGGGGGCGAAACCCGTTCCGTCAGGCAGTCCCGTCGGAGCCAGATCGTCGCGATTGAACTGAATTCGGGGATCCACCTTCACGGTTTCGATGACGGGAAGGACGGGTGGGGTGAGTCGAGGCTCAGGCCTTGGCGCGATAATTTGCTCGACCAGCGAAGAAATCGGTAAGGCCCCGTTAGAGGGCAGTGTAAGAGTCCCGCGGCCGCCGCCTCCACCACCGCCGGGGTCTTCATTGCCTTTCGGCATCTCGACCTTCGGCTCATAAGACGGAAACTTTAGCATAACGAGCGGTAGCGGCGTGCTACCGGGTCGAGCCCGGTTCTGAGCGTGCAGCCATAAGCCGATCATCGACAGAAGCGCAACTGCATAGAGTGAAATACTGATCGCGAGCCCCAGCCGCAGAAGTGTCTTGCGGCGCCTTCCACCGATGTCCCTTGTCAGCGCGCCGGCAACATAAGCATGTGGGTCCTCGCGAAATTCGCGTAGGGCTTCCCGCATTTCATCCATGAGCCTCGTGATCACACACCGCTGCTCGAGCATCGACAAAAACGATGTATTGTTTTGCATGTCCTCTCTCCGTGTTCCCGGCTAACCTGAGCACGGTTCGGGCATGCGCCGGATAGGATTATTCGAGAGGTGTAAACCTCTCTGCCATTCTGTTGTTGGTTCTAGAATGAGCGCGGAGTTCGAACTTGCAGTCGATTCGAATGGAGAAGCGCGAAACGCATTTCGGAGCTGCGGCTACTTCTTAAACTCGAGTCCGCAGTTGAGGCACTTATTTGGATCCTTGACCAGCAGGAATAGGAGCGTGAGTAAACACGTAAACGGAGCTCCGATGACAGCGACAAGTATCGCCCAGAGAGGCACGGTTCCCTTGACCACGTTCGTCGAATTGCATCGAACGCAAGTCATCGGCGGCACGACTGAGCGAGCCGAACGAACCGGCGGTTGCGGAGGTGTTTGGTAGCTCGGGGGTGGATAGTAAGTTGGCGCGCTTGCCCCGGGCGCCGGAGGCGGTGGGACAGATGGAATGTATCCGGAGTTTGGGTCGCGGTTCTGCTGAGTCAACGGCGCGGAACAGTAGCGGCAATAGTTCGATCCATCGCGATTCTCCGCGCCGCACTGCGCACAGATCATAGTTGGCTCTCCCTCGCCGTTGGATGCACTGGCGTCTTGCAGACTAATTCGTCAGAAGCACGGTGTCAATGAATGAAGAATGAAACGTGATGTGATGCGTGAAACGTGATAGGCCCTGGACGTCGCATTGGTCGTATTGTCACGCATCACGCTTCACTCCTCACGTTTCATTCTTCATTTCTCGAACAGACCAGCCAGGTCCCATTTGCGTCGAGTATCGATTATCAGCTTCGCAATCTTCTGATTGACCTTCGCGAAATACTCATCCGCCTTCGCCTGATCGAATTTCACGTAACCCTGTCCTTCCTTGTACAACCCTATCGAAGATGGAGACGGATACGCTGAGTAGGTGCCCGGTAAAGGGTTGGGCGTCGCAAGATCATTTGAGTACCGCTCCTTGTGAACGAGCTTTGGATCGATGGCCTGAACGAATGCAGTTTCGTTCCAACCCGCGTGACCACCGTCCTCGCCAAACACCGAAAGCGTGACATCTGAAGCGTAGCTCCACCAGTTGATCACCAGAGTTCGCACGTGTTTCTCCTGACCGACCTCTGTTGCCAGTTGATTGAGCACTGCGGTTTGCGGTCCACCGTGCCCGTTGATCACGACGATGTTACGAAAACCGTTCTTCGCAAGCCCCAACAGCACGTCTCTCACATAGGCCCGATAAGCCGCCTCCGAAATTGAAAAAGCTCCGGGATAAGCATCCATGCTGCCAGTGATTCCATAAGGAATAATTGGAGCGATCATCGCGTTAACCTCGCGCGCGATCTTACGCGCGATGGCGACGGGCGCGGTAATGTCTGCACCGTTGTTGATGACGCCGTGCGGCTCCAGCGTGCCAGCCGTGAGAATCACCGTATTGATTCTGGAAGGAACAACCTCTTTGAACTCCATCCAGTTGATGTCGCTCATGTCGCGTGTAGACGCCAGGTCTTGAGTCTGGGCGCCGGTTTCTGAATGCACTGCCCCGATGACCAACAGCGCAGCGAGCGCAATCCAAGTGCGTGTCATTACTTTGTCCTCCTTCATAGCTACGACGCAACGTACCGTAGACTGTCGAGCCTGCTGTTGACGTCCAGAGAAACAATTCACAAGCAAGCTGCAGACTGGACAGTCTACGGTACAGAGGGTTCGACTTGCCGATCAGAACACGGGCTCGGCCAGCTTCCTGAGCATCATTGCCGAAGCCTTTTCCACATCCGCGTGCAACGAGTTTCCGTGCGCGTCCATAGTTACAATCGCCGGAAAGTCTTTGACGCGCAGATGCCACAGCGCTTCAGGAATTCCGAACTCGAGGAGGTTTACGTCGAGCACCTTTTCGATGCACCGCGCGTAGTACTGAGCAGCGCCGCCAATGGCGTTTAGGTAGACCGCACCCGCTTCCTGCATAGCATCGAGTGTGCGTTTGCCCATTCCACCTTTGCCGATTACCGCGCGCACTCCGTATCTCTTGATAATGTCGCCCTGATACGGCTCCTCGCGAATGCTGGTCGTCGGGCCTGCAGCGGTGATCCGATAGCTTCCATTGTCTTTCATAACCACGGGTCCGCAGTGATAAAGGACCGAGTCTCGCAGATCGACCGGCGAGTCGTGCTTCATCAAGTATGAGTGCACTGCGTCGCGTCCGGTGAACATTTCGCCCGATATCATTACCACGTCGCCAACTTGCAGAGAGCGAATCTCCTCTTCTTTGATCGGCGCGGTGAGGGCCTTTTCATTCCCGGTCAGCTTGAAGCCCTCGCCGGCCGACATTCGTTTCTCGGTCTTTTTTTCGTCGCGATAAAGCCATCGCTTGATATCGCCGGTCTTCGCGTCGAGCACAACCCCAAGGCGGCGAAAAGCCCAACAGTCGTATGCGACCGAAACGAAGAAGCTCGCCGGAAGCCGATTGAGCGCGCCGATCTTGCAGCCGATCAACGTCACGCCGCCGCCGAATCCCATCGTGCCAATGTTCAAAGTGTTGGCGGCGGTCATTACATAATCTTCAAGCGCCGCAAGCTTCGGGTCAGGATTCGTATCGTCGAGAGTCCGGAAGAGTTGTTCTTTGGCGTGCTGATAACCTGAGGTCCGATCTCCTCCGACGCAGACGCCGATGGCGCCGGCGCTGCAGCCTTGCCCTTGCGCTTGCCACACGGCGTGCAGAATGCACTTTCGCACGCCGTCAAGATCGCGACCGGCACGCCCGAGATGCGCCAGCTCGGTGGGAACTGCGTACTGAATGTTTTTGTTTTCGCACCCGCCGCCCTTAAGCAACAGTTTCACTTCGATCTCGTCATCGCTCTCCCATTGATCGAAATGCATAACCGGGCTACCAGGTCCGAGGTTGTTCCCGGAGTTTTCGCCGGTAATCGAATCAACAGAATTGGGCCTGAGCTTGCCGCGGCGAGTTGCTTCGGAGATCGCTTCGCGGATATCGCGCTTCATCGTAATCTGATTTGCGCCAACCGGTGTCTTAATCTCAAAGGTCGGCATGCCGGTGTCCTGACAAATCGGACCTTCGTTGTCGCAAGCCATATCGATGTTAGTGGCGATCACCGAGAGCGCGGTTCCGGCGCTGGTCGCCGGGTTCTCTCCCGCGACGGCCGCTGCCATCGCGTTTCGAACATCCGGCGGAAGGTTGGTTGAGGTTTCAGTTATTAGTTTGATGATGCTGTCTTTGAATGATTGCATGGCTGTTCTCCAGGAGCATCCGACAATTCCGCTTATCGCCGAACGTTAGACTGCTGCATGAACTGGACGCCGTCAGGAGTCCAATATCTGTACTAGCCAAGGCTGGACTCTGTGCGAACTCGTCAGGAGTTCAATCTATCGCGTACGGTTGAGCACATTTCACTCTTACGGAGTGAGCGATCTCGGCGTCGCTCTTACTACCAACATTCAACCACTACGTGGTTGTTCCAAGGCCGAAGTTTGTCGACTATCGAAGGCCCCCAAAAGGCGAGTCTAGCCTCACTCGTCGAGAATAAAAAGGGAGGCCGCGAGGCCTCCCTTTTTCCAACCGTCTCACTTGATCACCGATCAGTACTTCAGCACGACGGTCAGGAACGTGAACAGCACGAGGGTCTCGATCAGCGCAAGGCCCAGCAGCAGCATCGTGAAGATGCGGCCACCCGCGCCCGGGTTGCGAGCGGTGCCTTCGCAAGCCGCGGCAATTGCGCGCCCGTCGCCCAGCGCTCCGCCCAGGGCTGCGATTCCAACCGCGAACGACCCCATCGCCGGAAAGAACCAGGAATTACCGGTCGTATGATCAGCAGCTCCGGTTGCGCCCGGCCCTTGAGCCGACGCCGTCGCGACGGTAATGAGCATCACGAGAGCAGACAGCGCGAACAGTTTTAGTTTGATCATCATCTTCCTCCCGAGGTCTGAAGCGACCTCAACGCCGAGTCGGTCTCGGCGGGTTCGAGCTTCCAGACGGCAAGTCGCCGCACGGAACTCAGGTCAGCAAGGAAAGGAGTGATAGATTCTGCTCGAATAATTCCCACGCGCCCGGTATACGCTTGCTCCCCTAATCAGCAAGGCTCCAGCAACGACGTGCGATCAACTACTATGAAAAGAGCGTCAGTCCATCATTCCTTCGGTTAGGGTACATATGAAGCCGGATATAGGCCTATAGGACCTATCCGTCCTATGCCGTCTCCAAATATGATCACTCATCAACCTTTTCAATGAGCTGCCGCCTCTTGAGCATGACCGTGTTCCTCAGTGTCGTGCTCTTCGTGCGGCACTGTCTCGGACAAATAGACCATTGAAAGCATTATGAAAATGAAGGTCTGGATAAAGGATACGAAGATTCCGAGCACGATCGTAAAAATTGGTACGATCGGCGCGATCAGCCCGAGAAACGCCCCGGCGATCTTCTGATCGGCGTACATATTTACAAAGAGTCGCAGGGAGAGAGTAACCGGACGCACGCTGTTGGATACGATCTCGACGACGAAGATCAGCCATCCCATCGCGAACAGCAGCGCTCCCGTCAGACCACCGGTGAAGTGTTTAAGATAACGAATCCCCTGCTGCCGAAACCCGCTGCCTATGAAGTATAGAAACGACGTGACACCCAGCGCCCCAGTCACGTTTATACTTTCGGTCGGCGCGCCGAGGCCGGGTATTTGCCCCATCAGGTTGCCGATAAGAATGAACACTGCGAAGGAACCGATTACAGGAAGATACCGTCGTCCGTATGGACCTATGACCTGATCGAGGAGCCCGCGAATCTGCTCGACAAGCACCTCGAGCATCTGCTGACCCTTTGAAGGCCGATCGATAGACAGCTTACCGCGCATCAGGAGCACGGCTGCGACGACGATGATGAACAGAAGAATAGCCCACACGACTTGCTCCGGAATAACCATCTCGCCCGACGCCGGCGGGTGCCAGTGCTTCCCGAACAGCCCGTAAATCGCCGGCATAACTGCGCGCTCGATGCTGAGCACCATCGGCCCGAAGACGTGATTGAACTGCTCGACCAGCCACGGTTCGGTTGCGTGTTCGGTCACTTTGCCGGCGTGTTCAGCAGCGTCGGTGGCGGCTTCGTGTCCTTCCTGGAGTAGCGCTATTATCGCGGCTAGCATCTATGGTCGTTCTCCCTTGTTGATGGCGAGAGTCTTGTATCCAACATAAGCGGCTTCGATCGCAACTGCAGCAGCCGGCGCAAGCAACCCCGCGAGTATTGCGACCGGTTCAAAGTAGCCGGTTTTGTTTGCGACCCAGGCAACCGCTCCGATGACAAGCCATCTAACTACGAACTTTATCAACGTGCCCGGCGGCGCCTTTTCAGTGCCGACAACCAGCACCGCTCGCAGCGATGCGTTCAACCACTTGTAGTTTAGCAAGGCGAGGGCGCCCCCCAAAATCAGGCCGACCATAAACTTCAAATCCGCGAAGATCACCGCCGCGACCACGGAGAGTGCTACTACGGCGAAGATGTTTCTCAAAACACGGCGCTCGACGGCTTCGGGAGCCGTGAGCATCAACGCCGGATCATCCTTCGCACTCTTGGGCTCGCCAAGCGGGCTCTGAAGGTCGCCTTCATCGCTCATCTTTGAAGCCGCTGATTCTAGCAATGCGTTTGAGAGGTTGTCCAGCAAACGAGTCGCAATTGGTTGGAATGAATTCTCAGGATGCAGGTTCAGTTCACGGTCAGACTAGTTTGGTGTTTTCCCGTAACCCAGCTCCTTCAGCGCTTCGCCAGCTCTTTCAACGGGCATGCTTTAATATTCATCATCCACGTCTTCGCTAAACGAATATGGAAGCATAGCTACCTCTTGTCAGCATCCTGCTTCAGTTGCTCGATGATCGACTCGACTGCCGACGCGAATTCGCCTTCGGGATCGAGCCGCAAGTAGTTGCGATATGCATCAATTGCTTCCTTGTTGCGTTTCGCTTTTTCGAGAATCTCTCCGAGCTGATAGTAGAGGATTGGCTCAGTCTCCATATCCTGGATTATTCCGATTCGATACTCCCGCACTGCCTCGTCGGTTTTCTCTTGTTCGTTAAGGGCGATCGCCAGGCCGATGTGCGCTTCGAATGAATTCCCTCGAGCGAGCCGAAGCGCCTTTCGATATTCAACAATAGATTCATCCACGAGCCCCTGGGCTCGGCGGAGATTCGCAAGCACGGTTTGTGCTTCGACCATGGTGCGACCTCCGAGCTTCAAAACCGACTGTATTTGGGTTTCGCTATTCTGAAAATCTTGCAGCGTTATCAGACTTCGCGCCATCGCTATGCGTGCTTCCGGAAAGAAGGGGCGCATCGCCAGGGCCTGTTTGTATTCTTCAACCGCGTCTTTGTTCTTGCCCTTATCTCGGAGATCGTTGCCCTTTTGAAAGTGAAGAGTTGCTTCATCGCTTGTTAGTTGTTGAGTGACCTTAAGCGCCCGGCTTGAGTGAGCCAGGATGACAACCGCTCCGTTCCAATCGGCGTATCCAGCAGTTCTGACGCTTGCTTGAAACGACCCGGCGATGACATGCGGAAGATCCAGCTCGCCTTTCTCGTTCGTAACTCCGTGGCGAATATTGTTGATGAAGACAACCGAGCTCTGGTGCCCGGTCGTTATTTTGAGCGCGCCCGTAGCCCCCGTCAGCCGAGCCGCAGCGCTGGTTTGAGACGTTTGTCTGCGAGTCTGTTGCGAAGCAGCTTCGACGCTCAGCGAACAACAGGCAATTGCGATTAAAAGGATGGCGACCTGGAAAGACAAGAGGTCACGGCGGTGCCCGCGAGTTAATAGCGTTCGCATCTCACTACTCTTTGTAAAGTCGCTGATAGTTCGCGGCGTAGCGCAGGACGCCCTGAACGTATCCGCGAGTCTCAGAAAATGGAATGTTCTCGATCCAGTCTTCGATATCCATTGAGCCGCGCGCAGCGATCCACGCCCGCGCTCGCCCCGGCCCGGCGTTGTAAGCCGCAGCCGCATACTCGATGCGTCCAAAGTCGCCGAGCATCTGAGCGAGATAATTCATACCCAGCTTGATGTTGAGCACTGGATTGTACAGGTCGGCAGTACTGATCGCGCCGTTGCCCTGACGCTTCGAAATGAACTGTCCGGTGGCGGGCATCAGTTGCATCAGGCCGCGCGCGCCGACGCGAGAGATCGCGTTTGGATTGAAAACGCTCTCCTGGCGAATCAACCCGCAGGCAATATAAGGGTCAATGCCGTAGCGTTTTGCTTCCTGCTTGAGCGTGCTCCACGCAACCATTGGGAAGAATATTTCCCAGGCCTCGCGCGGCAGATCCGTGTCGCGATAGGAGTAGAGATCCGGGTAGCCTTTTCGCAAGACGAGCGTCGCCTGGAAGGTCTCACCTCGCCGCGAATACAATTGAGCGAGACGAAGATTGAGCTTTGGTGACGCGGGACTGGCTTCCAGAGCCCGATTCAATTCTTTCACCGCAAATTCCTGGAGGCCTATTACCTCAAGGTCGTCGGCCTTTGCGACTCGACCGATCTCCGATCCATCAGCGGTTTCCCTGGTGGGTTCAAAGTACGTAACGTTTGAGCGAATGGTTTCGAGGTCCGAGCCCGGTTTGGCCGGTTCAGCTTTGAGAGACTGATCCGCCTTTCGCAGCCCGGCCGCCCTTAAGCCAGCGATGTAACCGTGATAACCGTATCGATAGCGCTCATTGACGAAGTCGTACAACGAGAGCGCGCGGGATTTGTGCCCAAGCCGCTCTTCGGATTTTGCGGCCCACAGGCAGGCTTCTCCTATGAACTTCGTTTCCGGATAACGGTAGCTCGCAAGATGCTGCTCGAGTATGCGCGCGGCGTCGGCGTAATTCTTGGAACGATATGCGGACCAACCGAGATTGTATGACGCCTCGGGTGCGTATGCGCTCCTGGGAAAGGAAGCGAGCAATTGTCGATAGCGGGTTGTCGCTTCCGATTCCCGTTCCTGCTTGTTCAGATATCCGGCAAGGTTGTAAAGCGCCTCAACTGCCCAGCGACTTCTTGGGTAGTGGGCGACGAGTCGATCGACTACTACCGACGATTCAGGCGAACGACTCGCCCGGCGCAGCGCCTCAGCTTGATGAAACATCGCTTCTGCGCGAAGCTCGGGATTCCGGTCGCTTACTCGGCTCAGCGCAGTGACGGCTTGTGCGGGTTGTTTATTGTTCAACAGACACACACCGTGGCGAAGATGAACTTCGTCCAATCGATCAGCTTCGGGAAAGCGCGCGAGCAGTCCTTCATACGCGGTGCTTGAGTCAGCGTACTGCTTGGCTTCGAACAGAGCGTCGGCCCGAGAGCGCTCCTCTGCGAAAGAACCATTGTCTTTGGGAGCCGCATTGAGCGCCGTTAGCCTTGCTTCTGCTTGCGCGCTTGCGCTGGTGGCCGGAAGTTCATAGTAGATCTGTCGATAAAGCGCAACGGCCTGATCGTTCTTGCCCATTGCTTCCAGAGCACTTCCGGTAATGTAGATTGCATCAGCATCCTTGGATTCAACCAATCTCACAAGATCCTTGACGGCGGCAGAGGGATCGCCGGTTGCGATTGCATTGTCGGCAGATCGGAGCCTTGCGTCGCGTGTCTTCAACGAATCAGGATGTTTCGTGTAGATCGCCGTATAATCGGTACGCGCGGCGCCTTTCTTTTCGCTCGCGGATTCGCTTTCGGCGCGATAAAAGAGGGCATAATCGCCAATCGAGGTTGTCGCGCCTATCGCTCGAGCATCGAGCGCTTCCAGTGCAGCGGGATAGTTCTGAGCGGCGTAATAGAGATAGCCGCGCAGAAAGCGAGCGAGCGCTGCGGTTCGGGTTCGAGGATATCGAGACTCGATGCGAGTGAGATCTTCGACCGAAGGCCGATTCGAAGCCGCCCGTACCGTCTGGCGAAGTTCGTCCAGCCCGCTCTCCTGATTCGACGGGACTCGCTGGCATGAAACCGTCATCGGGGTAACTATTGTGAATGTTATTATTGGAATGAGAGCGAGAGCAACGCGACGTTGACCCTTCACCAGGCGGTGACTGATTCGACTGAACATTGGGTACTCCCCTCTGGATAAGCTGGACTGGATACAGCGGTTGCGGCCTACGCTGGGGCTGAGATGATTATTGACCAAGCCTGGCGGGAAATCAAATCGGAGGTGATTCGTGAAGAGTGATTCGTGAAACGTGACCGACGCAGTACTGATCACGCATCAGGTTTCACTTTATCACTAAGCCATGGCTACGGAAGGTCCTGGACAGTCCGAGCCCAACTTGGAAGGATCGCCTTCAGCGAGCGTGCTCACGAGTTCATCGTAGAAGTAGTCGAATTTGGCCGCGACGCCCGGAGTGACCCGCTTTTCGTACATTTGCCGGCTGCGATCTATGTCCTCTTTTAGTCGATCGTACAGATCTCCAGTCCGACGTCCGTCTCCGACCTTCTGCTCGTTATAAAGCTTAATCTCGCTCACAAGCAATCTGGCGAATCGCCGTGCGTCATTGTGAGCCTTCTCTTCGTCCCCGGACGCGGTCACTGCAGGTGCTTGCGGGGATGCGGGCATCGGCGCCGCAACCTCGGACTGGGTTGTCGGTCTGAAATACGTCGGCGCCGCCACTTGCGGAGCAGGCGCAACGGGTGGCTCCTGATCCGGCGTCGAATCTGAAGTGGGCTGCTGAGCCGGGCGGATCTCTTCGGATCGGACCGGGGCCTCAGCGACTGGGGGCGCTGGAGTTGGTTTCGATATGGGTCCAGACGCGGCAGCCGGTTTCGGTTGCGGCGCAGCCTCTGAAGTCCTGGCTCGAAGCGATACGAGTTCCACCACCAGACCCGCGGTATGAGCCAGCAGCTCAATGGCTTCGACGTTGGTTGCAACTTCCCCGCTATCGGCGGAATCGGCGTAGATCAACGCTGCCGTCTTGCTCCGCACTTTTAGCGGTACTGTGAGCACCCGTTGAGGAATAACTCGTCCGAGCCGCGTTAGTAGGCCCTCGTTTTCCGATTGATGGTCAGGTGACCCGTAAAAAGTCTGCTGTGAGCTAAACGCCGCGCGCAGCACGCTATCCGACTGCAACGGAATCGACATTCCTCTGATTGAGTTATTGACATCATCCAGGCCGCGCGCTGCCCATGCGACGGCGTTTCCGCCCTTGACGACAAAGAGGACGACGCGCGGTGCGAAGTTGGCCGCGCGAGAAACGAGCGCATTCAATACCTCAGCCTGGGTTCGTTGTCCGTCAAGCTCAGCTACTGAGTCTCTCAACAGCGCGATGTCCGCGCCAAGCCTTACGCTTTCAGCGCCGGCACTATCAATCTGTGCAGTTACTTCAGCCGCTATTTGTGCGAAAGCTTCATCTTCGTCGGGCAGGGAAGTCGTTGCATCAGCACGCTCGAGCAAGCTGTTGAATGAATCGTTTACCTCCCGCTGCAGCCGGCTGATGTCTTGCTCCAGCAGACTCACTCGAGCCCGCACCAGCTCTTGTATACGCCGGCGAAGCAGCATGTCACGCTCGTTATCCACCTGATTTCCTCCCACATTTAGAAGATGATTCGCGGGGACTGTCGTGGCTTGATTATCGAAGGCGATTATTACCTACCCTATATCGATTGTCAATGAAAACGACTTTGCTGGCGTTTTGCTTTCTATCGTTTAAGGTGTCACGCTTGCTAATCCTGCTGGACCCGGGACCCGGGCCCGGGAGTAGAAGCGCGGCGCGCTACTTGCCTTTTGAGGTCTCGGGAAGGTATTATACTTTGCTTGCTGAGAAGGTGGGCTTGGCCCACTTTTTCTTTTGGTGACAATGACCGAGTTTGATCGAGAGGCGATTGCCAAAGTAATCGAACGAGTCGCCGCGCGTGAAGGACTTGAGCTGGTCCATTGGGAGACGGTCGGCCCGCGCAATAGTTTTGTGTTGCGCATTTATATCGACAAGCCCGGCGGTGTGAGCCACGGTGATTGCGAAGCGGTGAGCAATCAAGTTGGAACTCTACTGGATGTAGAAGACTTGCTAGCCCAGCGCTACATTCTGGAGGTTTCGTCGCCGGGAATAGAGCGAGGGCTCTACAAACGCGCTGATTACGAACGGTTTGCGGGCAGTAGAATCAAGTTGAGAACGCTAGAGCCGATCGATGGGCAGCGCAACTTTCGCGGCAAACTGCTGGGTCTGATGGGCAACAACATTAGTTTTGATGCTGATGGTCGAGGTCACCTTGAAATACCGTTCGAGCAGATCGCAAAGGCGAATATTGAATATCAGTTTTAGTCATTGATCATCTGTCGGAAGACCGACGAATGACAAAGGACAGTGAGCCGGAGCTTTTAGTTATGTCAACGAGTCCGATTCCGCAGACAATAGACATCCTGAGCCGTGAGAAGGGCATTGACCCTCAAGTCATTATCTCGGCCATCGAGGATGCCGTTGTGACTGCCGCCCGTAAGCAGTTTAAGACCGGCGAGGATCTGCGCGCTCGCTACAACCCAGAGAGCGGTGACGTCGAGCTCTTCGCGTTGATGACCGTTGTGGATGAAATCCAGGACGCATCTACCGAAATCAGCCTTGGGGACGTTGAGGCGATGGGAGTCGAAGGCGCCGAGGTTGGCGATCAACTCGAGTTCCCGAAACCTCGCGAGGAACTTGGTCGCATCGCGGCTCAAACAGCGAAGCAGATTATCTTTCAGAAGGTCCGCGAGGCCGAACGGAACAACGTTTACGACGAATACATTGACCGAGTAGGCGAGCTCGTGCACGGGTTCGTGAAGCGCTTCGAAGGCGGCCGCATAATCGTGGATTTAGGCAAGATCGAAGCAGTCTTGCCTAAGACTCAACAGTCGCGCGCGGAAGCGTTCAGCCAGGGGGAGCGAATTCGTGTAGTCATAAATACAGTCTCAAAAGACACCAAGGGTCCGCAGGTTGAGGTATCGCGCACGTCGCCCGAATTGCTTAAGCGGCTTTTCGAGATGGAAGTGCCGGAAATCTATGACGGCACGGTTCAAATAAGAGCCGCGAATCGCGAGCCCGGTGATCGCGCAAAGATCGCAGTGATCTCAACTGAGCGCGATGTTGACCCGGTGGGCGCCTGCGTCGGGATGAAGGGCTCGCGAGTGCAGGCAATTATTAGAGAACTGCGCGGCGAGCGCATTGACATCATCGAATGGAGCGAAGATCCGGCCGTCTTTGCGGCGAACGCTCTTTCGCCGGCAAAGGTGTCGAAGGTTGAGATAAACAGCTTTGAAGAGAAGAAGCTTACGGTAACAGTTCCCGAAGATCAGCTCTCGCTTGCCATAGGCAAGAAGGGGCAAAACGTGCGGCTGGCGGCGAAGCTCGTCGGCTGGCACATAGACATACGCAGCGCGGAAGAAGCTGCTCGCGCGGCTGCCGCACAGCTCGAAGCCGTAATGGCCGGCGGCGAAGCAACGCTAACAGATATCCGCGACAGCCTTGCGCTCGATCAGATCACCGCAGAACGTCTGAAGGATCGCGGCATCGAAACTATCGATCAGCTCACGACGATCTCAGTCGATGAGCTTGTTGACGCGATCGACGTCAGCTTTGATCAGGCAAATGAAATACTCGAGCGAGCGCACCGGCTGCTTGCTCAAAAGCATGCTCGCGAAGCTCGAGAGGCGCGCGAAGCAGAAGAGGCGGCTGCGAAGGCGGCTTCTGAACCCGAAGGCGAACCGGAAGGTGAGTCCGTGGGTGTGATTGCTGCGGCCGCGGAGGCTGAGCAATCAATCCCAATAGCAGCGCTCGACGAACCCGCGCTACCTGAGAGTTTCGAAGCGAAAGAGATTGGCGCGGAAGAAATCGCGGAGCCAGCCGCCATCTCACAAGAAGAACATGCCATCTCACAAGAAGAACATGCCGCGGAAGAAGCCCCTAAGGCGGAAGCCGAATCGGAGACAACAGTCGCGGCCGAAGCACCCGCAGCAGAGTCAGAAGCCGCATCCGTGCTTTTGACTCAAGCACCAGAAGGGAGTCCAGGTAACGAGACTGTTACTCAGGAAGCTACTGTAACTGATGTTCCTGCTGAGAAAGATGAGCAGCATAAGAATGAATAGAGACTGAGGCAGATTGAGAGAAAGCAGCTAAGGCGCTGACCGACACCGCTAAGATCAACTATGGCGACAGTTCACCAAAAGATAAGAATTTACGATCTCGCGAAAGAGCTGAAGCTCGACAATAAGAAAGTCATGGAAGACGCCCGTCGCGAGGGTATCGATTGCAGTGTGCCTTCCAACACGGTTCCGCATGAAGTAGCCGAGCGTATTCGCCTTAAATACTTTCCGAAAAAAATCGCACCACAATCCGGTCCTCGTCTGGTTAAGCACGTAAAGGTCGCCGAGCCGGTCGAAGCTCCACCTGAAACCATAGCGCCCGAGGCAACACCCGAGCCTGAAGCCGAAGTGCAGCCGGGCGCGGCAGCCGAAGCCGCAGCGCCAGACGTTCACAAACCAAAAGTCAGAGTCCTGAAGGCTGCGCCACAACCACAGCCTGCTCAGACTCCGGCACAAGACGCCAGTGAAGCGGATCAGATTGAGTCTCCGGCGGCGGAACCGGCGCAACCCGACGCAGTTCCTCCGTCAATACTTCCCGGTATACCCGCTCCTGGGCGCCCTCCTACGAATGTCAGAGTGTTGAGGCCAAGACCCGGAGCCCCGCCCCCGCAGCCTGCTGCTCGCGCGGCGGGAGTCGTCGGATTCCGCGCAGCGGGTACCGAGGGCGGACTGGCTACGGAGACCGGCGTGCCGGCGCCGCGACCGCGGACGACCTACGTTCCGCAAGACACTGGACGTCCGCGCAAACGCACTCGCCGAGGAAAACGAGAGTTCGGTCACGAAGAAGGAAAGCACCTCGAGCTGCCGCGCCATATGCGCGGACCCGGCACGGTCGTTCAACAGAAGGTCAGGCCGGTCTTCACCGAGCTCAGACCTCTAAGGCTTGTGGAAGGCACAACGGTCAAGGAGTTCTCCGAAAAGCTCGACGTGAAGGCGAAGGATGTAGTTCAGATGCTTCTTCAGCGCGGGGTGATGGCGACCATAAACCAAACGCTGAATCAGGACATCGCCAGGGAGATCGGCAAAGACTTCGGATTTGAAGCTACCTTCGTGCCGTTCGAGGAAATGATCAGCGACGCCGAAGAAGAGAAGATCATCGAGTCGGGAGACGAAGGTACTGCAACGCGCGCGCCGGTCGTCACTGTTATGGGTCACGTAGATCACGGCAAGACGTCCCTGCTCGACGCCATCCGCAAGACTCACGTTGCCGAAGGCGAAGCGGGCGGCATTACCCAGCATATCGGAGCCTATTCAGTCGAAGTTGCTGATCCCGACAACCCTGAGAAGAAACGGCCAATCGTGTTTCTGGATACACCCGGCCACGAAGCTTTCACGATGATGCGGGCGCGTGGTGCTCGCGTGACTGACGTAGTCGTATTGGTTGTCGCGGCCGATGACGGAGTGATGCCGCAGACGCTTGAAGCCATCGACCACGCTCGCGCTGCCGAAGTCCCGATGATCGTTGCCGTAAACAAGATCGACAAGCCCGACGCCCAGCCCGATCGCGTAAAGCAACAGCTCAGCGATCGCGGTCTTCTGTGGGACGCGTGGGGCGGCGAGACGGTGATGGTCGATGTGTCCGCAAAGAAACAGCAGAATCTCGATTCGCTTCTTGAGATGATCTTACTTACTTCTGACCTGCTGGAGTTAAAAGCAAACCCCGACCGGCTTGCGAGCGGTGTTGTTTTAGAAGCAAAGCTCGATCGCGGACGCGGCGCGGTGGCTACGCTGCTTGTTCAGCAGGGGACCTTGAAGGTTGGGGATCCGTTCATTGCGGGCCAGGTCTTCGGTCGCGTGCGTGCGATGTTTGACGACCGTGGCCGCCCGGTTGAGCGCGTAGGTCCGTCAACGCCCGTCGAAGTGCTCGGCTTGCAGGGAGTGCCTCACGCAGGCGATCAGCTGCAGGTCGTGCAGGATCCGACGCAAGCTCAAAACATCGCCAGCCAGCGGCAGATGCAGGCCCGCCAGGCGGCGATCGCCCGCACGTCGGCGCGGGGACTCGAGCAGCTCTTCTCAGATCGAAATCAAGTGAAGGAACTGCTGGTCATCTTGAAGGGCGATGTGCAGGGCTCGGTCGAAGCTGCGCGCGACAACCTGAATAAACTCTCAACCGAGCGAGTCAAGATTCGCATCATCCGATCCGGTGTAGGCGCGATCACCGAGTCCGACGTGATGCTGGCCGCTGCGTCTGCCAATGATATGAACCGCGCATCGGTGATCATCGGCTTCAATGTAAGACCAGAGACCAGGGCTCGCGAGATTGCAGAAGCTGAGAGGGTCGACATCCGGCTGCACACAGTCATCTACAAGATCGAAGAAGAGATCCGCAAGGCGATGCTCGGACTGCTGGACGCAACCAAGCACGAAGTCATCACCGGACACGCCGAAGTGCGACAGGTCTTCCGCGTACCCAAGGTCGGACAGATTGCTGGCAGCTACGTGACCGACGGCTCTATTAAGCGAACGACTGCTCGCATACTGCGCGATAACGTCGTGATCTTCGAAGGCAAAATAGAATCACTGAGAAGATTCAAAGACGACGTCGGCGAGGTCAAGCAAGGCTTCGAGTGCGGCATATCCCTTGAGCGCTTCCAGGACATCAAAACAGGCGATGTGATCGAGGCGTACACCACCGAAGAAGTCGCTCCCACCCACCTTTAATTCTCAGATTTCCAGGTACGGAGACCGGATTTCCGTTAAGATCCAGTAGTCCGTATTGGCAGGAAGTGCGCTCGCGCGTGTCCTCAATCGAGAATCGGAAATCAAAATCCAAATTGATTTGTTTGCAACTTCGGCGGTTTCCGTTTAGCATACTTAGTTTGATTGTGGCCTCAAAAGCTGACCGGGGGAGTGTATGCCGGGGAGAAGGGCTGAACGGCTCGCCGAACAAATTAAAGAAGAACTCAGTCTGATAATCGGGGGTGAGGTGGAAGACCCCAGAGTTGAGTCCGTTACCGTCACAGCGGCCAAGCTGAGCGCCGATTTGCGAACCGCAAAAATCTACGTGAGCATCATCGGCACCGAAGACGAAATCAAAGGCTCGCTTGCAGCGCTCGGGCATGCCCGGGGATTCATCAGGCATCAGCTCGGCAATGTGCTGAGGATGAGACACACACCCGAATTGCACTTTGTTTATGATGACGCCGATGTGAGAGCTGCCAGAATAGAAGAGTTACTCAGCAAGGAGTTGGCTGCGGCGCGGGAACGAGAAGAATCGCGGATTGCGGAGGGCGGATTGCAGAATTCGGATTGAAGAGAGGGTGGGAATTGCGGATTGCGAAATGATGCGAAATGCGAAATTTGGATTAAAGGAAAAGACGATTGCAGAATTCACAATACCTGAAGGCTCCGTCTAACCAATAACTATGCTCAGTCAAGTTGTACAGCTTATCGAACAGAAGCAACGTTTCATGATTACTTCACACGTCCGTCCCGATGGCGACGGTCTGGGTTCAGGACTCGCTCTGTGCTGGATGCTCAAGGCTCTGAACAAAGAAGCGTACGTGGTTCTGCGCGATCGTGTGCCGCCTGCCTACGAGGTGCTTCCGGGATCGGAACTGGTAATCGTTCAGGACGATGTCTCAGAGATCTATGACGGAGCTTTCATTATCGAATGCAGCGACGTCGAACGGCCTGGCCTTCCGAGTCTGGCAAATCAGTTCACAGTAAACATCGACCATCACTCTACGACCGTTCCCTTCGGAGACATTAATTGGATTGACTCGACTGCGGCAGCAGTTGGGGAGATGATCTACAATCTCTGCAAGGCGCTGGGCGTCGAAGTAACCAAAGAGATCGCCGAATGCATTTACACAGCGTTGCTCACGGACACTGGAAGTTTTCATTTCTCGAACACGACCGAACGAACTCTCAAGATAGCCTCTGAACTAGTGCGGCGCGGCGTTGAGCCCGCCCGAATATCGCAAGCGCTCTTTTACTCGAACTCGTTTTCAAAGATACGACTGCTGGGGCTCGTGCTGTCGAACATCGAGCGAGACGAGTCCGGCCGGATCGCGTGGATCACGATGGACCGCGCGGCGATGTATGAAACGGGAGCTTCGGAAGAAGATTCGGACGGGATAGTGAATCACGCGCTCTCAATCGACGAGGTTGAAGCAGTTGCGTTCTTCAAGGAGCTTTCGCCCGGCGCGTATCGAGTGAGTCTCCGCTCGAAGGGCAAGCACAATGTGGCAAAGGTGGCGGAGCTGTTTGGTGGTGGTGGTCACCGAAACGCCGCAGGCTGCCGCATCACGGCGGACCTCGAAGAAGTTAAGCAACTCATCATCGAAGGACTTCAGAACTGCCTTGGCGTCGCGCCGGTTTCAGCTTAGCAACGAATTGCTGATGAGCTTCTTTGCGGTCCTTTGCGAGCTTAGCGCAAAAGGAATCCCGCTCGAGAAAGAGAGATACGTTGGCGCAATGCTCGCAAAAGGACCGCAAAGCTCGCAAAGCTGACGTAACCCCATGACCTGGATACCGCCATCCGATTGGATTCGCATAACGCCCAAAGCCCGTTTACGGAGTTACGAAGCCGGTCGTTGCTCGGGAAAACCGTCCTCCGACAGCATGCCAGCGGTTTCTTCATGTTATCGGCTCGTTAATACGAGCAGGGCTTACTCCGTGGGCGCTCCTCTCTGTTTGTGAAATAGATTCCCTTCTATTGAGGGGCACCGCTGACGCCTCCATACACGTCCACAAAACTATTGATGACGACCTCCGCTTCTCTTACTCTCTGAGAGGAAGCGGCCCTTCACGACATCGGCCAAAATGCCGACCAAAGAAGGGCTCTTCTGATCAACGCGAGCTGGAAACAGGACGAGCAGGTATGCAGGAACGAGTAGGACAAAATCGGGGCGAGTTAGTAAGAGCGCAATTAGACTTGCAGGAGTTGGAAACCAAACTCCAACACCTGCGCGGCCTGCTTGCGGAGCGAAAGAATGAACGTCGCGCTGTCGAGATGCGCATTCAGGAAATCGCCGCAACCGGCGATATGGACAAGCTCGTAGACCTTCAATCGCGGGCGGTGATGGTCGAAAGAAATGTCGCCGAGTTAAGCGCCGCCGAAACCGAATGCGCCCAGCGCGTGGAATCCGCAAGGCGCTATTTGTACACGCTCTATGTGCGGCTCGAGAGACTCCGGCAGGAATTCTCGCGGCTTATGAAAAGCGTAGCATCCGCTGAACATGGAGAAACTATTCCCACCGAGGTGATGACTAATCTAGGCCGAGTAAAGATTCAACTCAAGGCAATAACCGGCGAGAACAGCACCGGGAGACTGTAAAGACGGTTCAAGGTTCAGGGTTTAGAGTTCACAGTTCGGCGGTTACAGTACAGCCTTCGGCAGCTACAGCCCGAAGCGAGCTAAAGCTTCACTCTGAACCCTGAACTATATTTGCATCGCCGCATCACTTGAGCGACGGTTGGGTTCGCCGGCGTTTGCGGGATTTGACACCGATGGATTTGATTCCGTTGATTCTTCAAGATCAGGAAAGCTGCGTATCCAGAGTGTGGGTCCCTCCATCAACTCTTCAAGCACGCTATCGCGAAGCCGGCTGACAAAAGATTGCGCACCGGCGGTGTCCGCATCCGATAACAGCACTACGAGGTCGTTTAGCGGGTTCGTAGACATCAAGTCATTCTCACGCGCGAGGGATCTCACTATGTCGAATAACCGTAGCGCCACTCGTCCACCGTTAGCTGTCATATGCGGGACCCGGCATCCGACTATCGAGACTGGAGCACCGGTTGCCATAGCCGCTTTGACTCGCCTCTCTACGTTCGCGGCAAATTCTTCATAGGGCGTAAAAATCTCCGGCTCTGATTCACTCAAGGCTGTCGGGTGCGCTGAAACGCCGGACGCGGACTGACTCTGCTCGGCTGGCGACGAGGTCACGATCCATGAGTCGATGCCGCGATAGCGCGCGATCAATTGCCGAGCCTTGTGCTTCAGCTCTTTAGTGCTGAACGGCTTGGTGAGGTAATAATCAGCGCCAAGCTCGGATGCCATCACGCGGTCAATCGCGCGAAGGCGTAAGCCCGAAACAATCACGATGGGTACGTTCAGCGCCGATCTGATGAGAGTCAGGACCCTGGAGCCGTCGATAACCGGCAGATCGAAGTCCAATACGACCAGATCGGGTTTGAATGAAATAAGTTTGGTCAGTCCGGTCACGCCGTCGTGCACTATCTCCAGCGTGTAGTCGCGAAGCGCCTGAGTGACGATGTCGGTGATCTCCGAGTCGTCTGAAATAATAAGCACGTTGAAGTCCTTCGCGTGAACCTCGACGTCGCCTCTTGATGCCGGTTGGGGGCGCGGGCGATCGATACGTCTGCGTTGCGTTACAGTCTTCGGTCGCGCCATCTCTGTTTCCAATTCCGGAGGCCGCAACAGAAGCTCGACTGCTCGGGCCGCAATAGCTGAATCGATCTTCAGGTCGGAGGCACGCCCATGCCGCGGCGCGCTCGTCTTAACCGGCTCGTCGGCTCGACTGCTGGACGTTTCCTCGCCCTGTTCGCGACGCGCCGAAGCCTTAGCCTCGCGAGAGGCGATCGCCAACTCTTCGATGATCTCGGCAGAGGTGCGCTCGATTGCTGGGGGCGTATCTTGCTGCGTGCGTGTCTTCCAGTTTTCCAGTTCCGGGAGATCAAGTTCGAGAGGAAACGCGCTGCCGCTTAGATCATCTAGCAGATCCGACAGCTCGTCTAATTGTCCTCCAGGGTGTGACTCGCCTGCGGATGACTGCGGCGGTGGCACGGGTTCTTCAACCGCGAAATCCAACTCCTCGAGAGATAATGGTTGTGACTGGGAATTAATTCCTGTTTGTACGGTTCGGATCTCCTCTTCAGAGAGAGTGAGCTTCTGTGTATGAAGACTCTCCCGGCGAACGCTCTGTTCGTCCAGCGGGGCTATGTCCGGCACGCGAAGCAATCGGTCTGTTTCCCCCGAGCACTCGTCAGTCAGGTCGATGTCGGAAAGCGGCTCGGCTTCCGCCCTGTGAATTTGGTCGCGCACTGAGCGGAGCTCTTTTCTGATCGATTCGAGTTCAGCGATGGAGGGAGGTTGCGGCGCCGCGGCGTCGGCGGTTAATGGTTCATAAGCCCGGCCCAGCAGAAATACACCGCGCGATGAATCAACCTCAATTGCCTGGTCCGGGATGGCCGGTGATTTTTCGAATGCGATATAACCAGAAGCTCGGTCGCCGGCTCCCCTCACATCCAGGCGAAACGATTCAGCGACCAACGGACTGAAGCTCTCAATGATTTCTTGATTCGTGCCATTATCGATCAACACAACGGTGGCGCCGAACGAGCGCGCCCAGTCGACGAATTCGCGCGCGCGCGCATCGACGCTGCCTTCGGACCCGGCCAGAACGCTGGCTACCGGATCAAATATCAAGCGCTGAGGGCTCGTTTCGCCGAGCAGCCATTCCAGTTCGCGCAACACAGGCGTAAGTTGCCTCAGCTTACCCAATTTCTGAATGATATCGTCGGAATACTCCAATATGACGAGGCGCCCGCTGTAGACATCATCGAGGCAGTCGTAGCCAAGCCGCGCAAAGCGGCGCACCGCGTCTTCTGGTGAATAGCGAATCACGAGCGCACTGTTTTCGCCCTGCTTGAGTCCTTCAATCAAAAACTTGATCCCGAACAGTGACTTGCCGGACGCCTCTCCGTGAACGAGGTAAAGCTGGCCTCGCTCGAGTCCGCCCATCAATTCGTCGATCGGCTCGATTCCGCTGACTATTAGATTTACAGATTGCGATTCCATGTTTGCGGGGCCTTGATGGCCAGGGCCTGACCTCTTTCCGGATTGGGTTGACCGAGTCGGGGGAATCAACCACAAATCTGAAGCTCGGTTATGGCATCTCTAACGGCTTACCTCCATAGGCGAGACGAGTTCCCTCGCCACTCAGTCTTTGTAAATACCAAATGGCGTTAGTTTACCAGTGCGTAACCCGTCTGGGTGAGAGACTTTCTGCATTGGCGATTGAGGAGGCGGCGAGCACGAGACGGCTGGTGAGCTAGGGGACGAGAGCAGCAGCGCGCTTCAGCCTCTCGACGGTGCGTGGGCGCCCAAGCGTTACCACAATGTCGAACATTCCGGGGCCGACTGCCTGTCCGGTTAGCGCAGTTCGCGCAGCATTGATCAACAATCCTGCTTTAACACCTTGCTCCTCCGAATAGGCTCTCAGAGCCGATTCCGTAGCATCATGCGTGAAGTCTTCAACCAAAGCGAGCCGGTCGGCCAGCTCGGGCAACAGGTCCTTCAGGCGCTCATCCTTCAAATTCTTCTTGATCGCATCGGGATCATATTCAAAGTCATCTGAGAAGTACGGCCGTCCCATAGTCGCGAAATCCTGCGTCGTGCGATAACGTGCCCGCAAGAGGTCAACGGTTCGCGCCAGCCACTCGCGTTCGCTCGAGGCGTACTCTTCACGCCAGAGGTTGAACCTCTTCAACTGTTCCGCGACAAGCTCCACCAGTTCCGTGAGCGCCATCGCTCGCTGGTACTCGGCGTTCATCCAAAGCGCTTTGGGGTCGGTCCAATCGCGAGGGTCTTTCTCGCTGAAGTTAAAGATGGCCGACGATTTGTTAACCGCTTCGAGCGAGAACATTTCTACCAGCTCCGCCCGAGACATTATTTCCTGGTCCGTTCCCGGTGACCAGCCGAGCAGCGCGAGGAAATTCACCAGCGCGTCGGGTACAAACCCGCGATCGCGATAAGTGGTCACCGAGACGACTTCGCCGTGCTTGCGCTTGGAAAGCTTCTCTCTTCCCGGCGCCATGATCAGAGGCAGATGCGCGAACCTGGGGACCGGCGCCCCGAGCGCTTCGTAGATAAGCACCTGCTTGTGCGTGTTGGTTAGATGATCCTGTCCGCGAATCACGTGAGTGATTCGCATCTCAATGTCGTCCACTACAACAGAGAGATTGTAGAGCGGGTGCCCGTCCGAGCGTATCAGCACGAGGTCTTCGATGTCGGAGTAGTCGCGTTCCTGTGTGCCGTAAACAAGGTCGTCGAATCTAGAAGCGCCTTCCGCCGGAACCTTGAGCCTGATAGCGGCGGGCTCGCCTGCTTCGACACGTCGGATGGCTTCAGTGAATGCCAGGTGACGATAAGGATTCTGCTCCCTTGCTGACCCAACCTGGGCTCTTGCGCGATCGATGACCCTCTCCTTTATGGTACGATCATCGGATGCTTCCTTAGGAGTGAAGTCGTAATACGCTTTTCCTTCTTTGACCAGCTTGTGGGCGGCAGCGCGGTGTTGCTCTCCGAATGAAGATTGAAAGAAGGGGCCTTCGTCGGGGTCAAGCCCAAGCCAATGCATTCCGTCGAGGATACCCTGGACCATTTCCTCTGATGAGCGCTGCATGTCGGTATCTTCGATCCGAAGGATGAACACGCCGCCGTGCTTGCGCGCAAAGAGCCAATTGAACAGGGCGGTGCGCCCCCCGCCGAGATGCAGGTAGCCTGTAGGAGAAGGAGCGAATCGAACTCTGACGTCTTCAGTCACTAGCGGGTTGTTCAGGGCCTTTCGTTTCAAGCTTGCGTTAGCTTGCCTTCAACAACTGTCACCCGTTGGGAGGTCTCGATGGCTAGTCGCGCGATCTGATTGGTGAGATCGCGTGTGACTTCATTCCCTAGTATCATCTTGTTGAAGCTGTCGCGCACTTCGTCGGTCACGATTTCAAATCTTTCTCTCATTTCTCGTCGATCGGTTTCTGCCTGTGCTTCCAGTCCAGATACGCTTTCAGCCAATTCAATTACCGTCTGCGTCAGCGCCTCGATGTTTGCGGAGGTTCTGTCCTGAGCCGTGCTTATCCTTGCATGATGCTCAATCAAGGACTGAATTGCCCGTTCCATTTCTTCCCCAGTCATAAGCTTCTCCTAAGGTTTGAAGTACCCAGGATTCAACTAGCGATTATCGGCGACCGATGAAAAGAAAGGCAAGCTCGGCGGAGCTTGCCTTTTGAGTTGGACGACGCGAAGCGCGAACAAGGTCTACGTTTTGTTGTTCGTCAGAGGCCCAATGTAGCGAACCGACTTGAGTTCGGCCAGGGCCGCAAGCTTTTCAATCGGCAACCGACCAATGATCATCTTCGCTGACTTCGGATCGAGGACGACTTCAAATCCAAGTTGCTTGAGTTGCGCGATGACCTCCGAAGTCTTGTCGGTCAGCCAGATTTGAATCTCAGCTTTGCCGTTGCGTACGAATTTAGGCTCGTCGGCGGTCGGCTGCGCGTTGGACTTCAGACGCTCAATTACGCCTGCGATTGAAGGGCTCATCTTTGCCAGGAGGTCGCGCCGCGTCTGTTCTTCAGCAGACCGACCGTCAGCCAGGTCCATAGACTCAGCCAGGGTAAGCCCATTGGTGGCCGTACCTGTCGAAGGTTTCGCTCCTCCGGAGGCCGCGCCGCTTCCGGAACCACTGCCACCACTGCCGTGGCCGATTCCCCCGCCTCTTCCCGAGCCCGTGCCCGACTGCTTCTTTGTTCTCGCGCGCGAAGGGGATGCAGAAGGTGGCGCCGGCCAACCCGGATATTGACCGGCTCTGACAGCAACTGAATTGTCGCTGCTCTTTGTCTGGATCTTTGGTTCGGCCGCCGTCACCGTCGCGCTTTCGGTCGCGCTCACGCTCCTGGAGATTTGCGTTGAAAGGTTGTTCCAATTCCGAGCTTCACTCTTGTCCTTGCCAAAGACAAGCTCGTGGCTTACGCCCTCGGGCATCTCGACCGGCACATCGATCTTTCGCGGTGCTCCGCCATCTGTAACGGTCATCTCTTCGACCGCAACGAATGCGAGCCGGTAGGACGAATGAGCCGGTATTATTCTGGCTGGCACAAAAATTGAACGCGGCGGCGAGTTGTGCTCGCCGCCGCGTTCAGGTTTGTTCACTGAGCGCGAATTAGAACTGGAAGCGCGCTCCGAATTGCATTTGGAACACCGGGCCCGGACTGTTGGTAAGCAGCAACTTGCCAACTCGCGCTGAGGTGCCGACGTGATCGATCAGCGAGAGGAAGTTGGGATTTGTCGGGCCGATGAACCCACAGTTTGCAGCGGTGCCCGAGCAGTAAGTAGTTGATGTTCCAGCGTACTGCAGGTTTTGAAGGTTCAAGAGATTGAACATGTCGAGTGTGAACGTCAATTGTTTGCTTTCCGAGAAGTTGAAGTGTTTCGCGCCGTGCACGTCCACAAAGTAAACTGCCGGCTGGCGGAACGAATTACGCCGAAACGGAACGCCTGGACCGAAATACGGACGGTCCGGACCACCTCGATCCTCGTTCGGGTCGGTGAGACCGGAACTCGGGTCAACCGGCGTACCGGAGAACATTCTGATTGCCGCGGCAGCGTCAAAACCGTGCGGCAGGAAGAAGACCGGATTCGCAACAAACTGATGGCGCCGGTCTATGTTTGAATCGGCGTATTCGAACGACGTGTCGCGTGAATTCTCAAAACGGAAGCCTGATGCATCGCGTTCGTTGTCGTCGTCGGAAATATTCTTAGACAGCGTGTAGAACGCGTTGAACTGGCCCCATTTCTTCTGGAACTTGGCTCGCACTGTGAGCGCACGGTACAGCGATTTCGCGGTAGACTCACGGACGGTGATGGCTCCCAGGCTTGAGATTGGACGAATGCACGCGCCGGGAGTGGCCGCACACTGAGGCACGGCGGCCGGGGCTCTCAAACCGTAGAACGGCCGCTGAGCGGGATCAGTGGTTGTTGAACGCAATATTGGCAAAGGAAGGTTCAAGTCACGATCACGCTCCAGGTTGGTCGTGTGAACGTAAGTGAAGTCCGCGCCGACCGTGAAACTCTGGCTCAACTGCCGTTCAACGCCAATCCCAGCCTGAGTCGCTCTCGGGTTCTTATAGTCTTTCGCGTTGAAGATTGGCGCCGCCCCGATGAATGGATCGACCGTCAAGCCAAGGGCCGCGGCGACTGCGGAAATTTTATCCGCTGTAATGTCCGGCAGGTGGTTCAACGGGAAGGTGTTGAGATCTATTCCGATCAGCTTCAGTTGCTTGTAGATCGTGTTTTGCGAAGCATTAGGGTTGCCGGCCGGAATCTGGAGCGGAAGCACGACCGAAAGATCACCAGCCGGTAGACGCCAGTTGTTCTCTGCCCCAGCAAACAACAGCGATGGCGTACGAGCGTAGTAGATGCCGCTGTAGCCGCGGATGACGGTCTTGCCGTCGCTCCATGGATCCCAGGCAAAGCCAAGACGAGGGCCGAACTGGTTGGTGTTATCATTGATGAATGTCGGATCAGCAGTGTGCCCGTCCGGGAACACGAATCCCTTAACTTTGTTCAACAGCGATGGGTTGTTTGCCTCAGGAGATGGATTGTATTGTCCTTCCCAGCGAAGCCCATAGTTGACTGTGAAGTTCGGGCGAATGCGCCAGGAGTCCTGCGCAAAGAACGCCACCTCGTCCGTAGCATACGACGCCATCAAATTGCCAATCTGACGTGAGAAGCTGACTGCGGTGTTATCGAAACGATTCACCGTAGTCGTGGTGCCCGTCGGGGGAACGAAGCTCGGCGTGTACGACAAGATGTCGAGGATCGTGTTGACATTAGCGGCTGAGCTTGCGGATGTAGAAACGTTGAAGGTCCCCTCCTGATTGAATCCAAAGAGCTGGCTGACGAAGACGTGGTTGTACTCACCTCCGAATTTGATGGTGTGAGCTCCCTTCGACCAGGTCAAGCTGTCTGCGACTTGAGTTCGGCGGTCAAACTCAATGTTCTGGCCGAGGAACGAAACCGTGCCGTCGTTTCCGATACCGGTGCTCAGCAACGGTTGGATGGCGTTGGCTGGTCGCGGGCGCTCTTCGCGAACCCACTGGCCGCGGAATTCATTCACCATATTCGTGCTGAAGAAGCTGGTGACTTGTCCTACCACTGAATGGCTGCTATCCAATTCGGTTCCATTGTTCGAGAGCGCGCTGATGGTTGTCGGGAACAGCGCGTTTCCAACGGAGTTGGCATTCAGCGCCTCGTTCTTGCTGTAGCCGTAACGAACATTGAACCGATGATTGGTGCTGATTTCATAGTCAAACCGACCGGTCAGGGCTTTAGCATCGTTGGTTTGAGTGAATGGCGTTTGCAGCGACTGGAAATGACTAAACGCCTCTTGAGTGTTCGCCATAGGAGTCGTGAGACCCAGAGAATCAAAGAAGACCTGGCGTTGATTCCGGAAGCGCTGTTGCTCGTAGGCGACAAAGAAGAACGCCTTGTCTTTCTTTACGGGACCTCCGAATGAACCGCCGTATTGTTGTTGAGTCGGCGCCGGAGTAACCTTGACCGGCGGTCCGGTAGGCAGCTTGGAATTGATGTCCTGTTCAACCTGCTTAAAGAAGTTGTTGGATTTCGCCCATTGTTTTGGTCGGATCACGTAGAAACCCGAGCCGTGCCACGCGTTGCTGCCAGACTTGGTCACTGCGTTGACTACGCCTCCGGTTGAACGGCCAAACTCCGCGCTGTAGCCGGCGGCAACGACCTGAAATTCCTTGATCGATTCCTGCGGTATAGTGAAGGCGTTGTTGGAACGCTCGCCGCCGCGGATGCCGCCAAAAAACGGCTGGTTGTAATCGACGCCGTCGACATTGACGTTCGAGTTGATTCCGCGTTGGCCCGCCAGAGAGATCTGCCCGCGAGACGGGTCAACCTGTGCGGTCGGCGTCAGCGTGACGAAGTCTTGAAAGCGGCGGCCATTGATTGGAAGATTCTCGATGGCTTTCTGATTCAAAACTGTTTCAGCTTCGGACCGAGTCGTTTGAACCTGAATTGCGCCTGCGGTGACGTTGACCACTTCCTGGACGCCGCTGACCCCCAGGGCGATCTTTACATCGATCGTACGGCCCACGAGAACCTCGACGTTGGTGACGGTCGTCGAAGCGAACCCACTCGCCTCCGCCGATACCTTGTAGACGCCCGGCGGCAACAGCACCAGCTTGTACAAGCCGTCGTCACCGCTCTTCACGGTCTGATCAAGGCCTGTTTGAGTATTAGTAGCCTTGACGGTAGCCCCGGTAATCGCCGCGCCTTGATTGTCGGTGACGGTGCCTGCAATCTGGCCTGTGCTTGCTTGTGATTGCGCCATCGCCGGAACCGCGCTGGAGCAGAGACACAGTGCCAGCAGCACTACGCAAAGTGAGTGGAATGGTTTTGATTTTGACATTTCCTGCCTCTCCTGATGAAAAGATTTTGCCCCTGATTTACGAGTGATCTGTCTTCCGGCAGAGACACTCAATATGTCTGTCCTAAATGCGCGGCTTTGTTACGCCGGCCGAGAAGAGGTTCGCCGCACCTTAAACTGAAAGCAACGGTCTTCTCCTATTGTCATACAGCGATTAGTGCAGCGAGGCTCACCACTGGAGAGCCCGGGCCCGATTCAATGGTGCCGTCTCTCCGGGAAGCGGTCGCGTTGCAAAAATAGATCAACCTGAAACGAGCGCCCGCGTAAACCTGAGTCGACTCTCAGACTGGCGGTACATTGCGGACTCCGCGGCTGCCAGTCCTTCTGGTCGCTTTATTCTTGAAAGAATTAAAACTGCCTCGCGGGTAAGGGACAGGCTACTTCAAGCGCGGAGTTCAAGTCAAGGAAAATAGATGTTAATCTCGGGGTGTCCAAGCCTTTGCAAGCACCGCCGTCAGGCGCCTTCTTCCCCACTGGAGACTTCCCATCTAACGCATTATCGCGCGATCCAGAGTTGTAATCACTCTTGCGATAGAAGCGAGTTGCGCGGTTGCTAATTGAAGGAAAAGACTAACGGCTTTTCCGTACGAAGCGGCCTAACGAGACCGCGGCCCCTGAACTTCGATCACAGCCTTGTAAGTTCCGGTGTTATCGGAGAGATTGCCTTCGTTAACCGACAAAAACAGCAAGCCGTCGCGGGCAGCGGTGAACTCGGAACCTCGACCAATGAAGATGAAATCATCATTGTCTGCGCCGATCACCCCGATAAGCGCTCCAGTCGGCTGGTCAGGCACGAGCTTCTTAGGATCGGGCAGATCGCTTATTCCTTCCGGCCCGGTAGAGCGACCGCTTGTGGGATCCAGGGTCACGCTGCCGCTGGCGCTAATGCGAATGTGGTCGCCGCGCTTTACGATCAGCCCGGTGCTGGTCCAGTCGCGTTTGCCCACCACGTCGACCGTAACGGTTTTCACCGGCCCGATCGGCTTGCGAGTCAAACGCTCCCCCTCGACACTGTCGGATGCAGGCGCAGTGGGCGCAGGAGTGCTCACCGGCTTTTCGTTCCTATCGACCTTATCGGGGGGTACGGTGATGGGTTCGGGGTCCTTCGCGGGCGGCGATGCGGGCTGTGAATCGGGAGGTCCTACCTCGCGCGGCTGTGGGTCCGCAGGCTGTATGTTTCGCTGTGCCGCTTCCGCTGGTGGAGTGTTTCGAGACTTTGTTTCACGTGGTGAATTTTCGATCACGCGAGATGAAGGCTCCGCCGGCTGTGTCGTGACGCTGTTCGTATCGCCTGCAGGAGCAGCCGTGGAATCGAACTCGATTCGGGCAACGTCGCCCATGTAGACCGTGGCTTTGCTCAGCGAGCGGCCTGACCCCGTATCGAGCATTACGGTGAACTGATCGTCGGCAAAGCTCGTGACCTTGCCTTTGAGAACGCTGCCGTTCTTCAGGTGGAGCGTATCTCCCAGCGCCATCGGCACGACAAGTACCGTGGTGATCAGCGACAAGAACAAAACCTTTCGCATCTTTGACCTCCGCGATTTACGAGTCTCCAGGATAAATGAATACTTGCAGCGCTTGAGACGCGAACGCTTCATATTGCGAGCGCTATCTTTCGCCCTCACGGTTGACTCGATCATTGTAGTCCTCTGAGGAGGCTGGATCGAGTTCCCATCGTCGTCGGTCGCGCTCTTCCACCTTTTCAGTGCTGTGGAGAGGTTCATTGTCTTCGTAGGTAAGGCCCACTGCCTCGCCCAGTTCATCGACCACATCCTGATCGGGCGTCGGTGCCGATCCACCCACGGTTTCGTCGCCGACGTCTGCCCCAGCCCAATCGGCATCGATGTCACCACCCGAAAGTTCGGGCGTCCGCGAATGGTGCTCGCGCAGCTCGCGCTTGAGTAGCTCGCCTCCCGAAGCCAGCCGTTGTGCCTCAGCGAACTCTTCGGTGACCTCTTCGTCAGCCTGGTACTCCTCGCTCTCTGCATCGCCCGCGTCTATGAATTCTTCCCTGGTTTTGTCCGTCATGAAGGGTCGCCCCTCTCGTTGATTCCTTTACTCTCCAAGCAAAAAAGTCTAGCACAGAAACAAGGCGGGGCAAACTGACGCCTGCCTTCTTTCCTTTAGGAATTGTGCTTTCTGGACTTGTGGGCGAGCAGGTTTCAGGTAGGAACTCGAATGAAGACGGACGAGCCGGCTCGGTGCCGGCCCGCCCGGTTATAGCACGGGACTAGACCGCTGCGATGACACTGGTCGCAGCCAGGCCTTTCGGACCTTGCGTGATGGTAAACTCAACACGCTGCCCTTCGTTGAGCGTCTTATATCCGTCGGCCTCGATGGCGGAGTAGTGAACGAACACATCGTCCCCACCTTCCCGGGTGATGAACCCGTAGCCCTTAGTCGCGTTGAACCACTTAACAGTTCCTGTTTCTCTCAATGCTTTCTTCTCCTTTTCATCTAGAGTGAACTTGCAGAGTGATGATCAGAGCCAAAGCAAAGAGCGTCTGCGGTCAAACTTTCAAACGCGCAAAACCTTAACTTCAACTTCAGTCCTCCTCACACTACTGCTGAACAAAACGCGCCAATCCTACACATCCAGCAAGAGGCTGTCAACTAAATTGTGCGGGTACCATCGCCCTAACAGTTCGAGTGCTGATGGCCGTCGAAATCTACAAAGGTTACCGCCCCAGCTTAACGGATCCTGATATAATGACGATGCGGGCGAGGTACTTTTAGGTCCATCGAGATAAACGAGGAGCTGATGTAGTGCGGTATTTGAAGCTTTCGATCGTAGTCTTTTCTCTGTTGGCCACAGCAACAACGCTGCCGGGCGCCACAGCGTCGTCACAGAGTGGCCGCGGCAGGCCCAGGGTTCCTCAACCTTCATCGACAACATCCCGTGCTGAGCCGGTAATTATCCCGGCGGCGACCCTGGTAATTGAGCAAGAACAAGCGGGTAGTACGTCTCGCTTCGTTCTGCACAATGGAATGACCGTGGTTATCAACGAACAGCATGCCACCCCGATAGTGGCTGCTGTAGCCTGTTTTAAGTCACCACCGTTGGAAGGTTGGGGGAATAACGGCGCGGCGAAACTCATCGAGCGGTTGATCGTTAATGGAACCCTGCTCGGTCCGGGAGAACATGCGCTTGGCGAATTGCGCGCACTCGGCGCTTCGTTCGACGGAGGCTCCTCGCAAGGTTCCGTCAGCTATCCGCTGGTCGTTTCCCCCGGCAAGCTAAAAGAAGCGTTGGCGGTTCAAGCGGGCGCGCTCCAGAATCCATCACTCAACGAAGAGGCAATACGCCGAGAAATCCCGGTCGTGATCGAGGAGGAGAGACTCGGCGCGGCGCGCGACCGTCGAGCGATTCCTTCAGGGGCGTTCACGACTCGTACGCTGACGCTCGACAGCGAACGTCCCGCAACTCGACTGATGAGCTTTGATGACCCGGCGGCTTATTCGATGACGCGGCTCATCGATATTGTATTCAACAGGTCACCCATGAACTTCACAAACTCCGTGAGCCCCGGGAACCCCGTCAACTCCGCAAGCCCCGCGGTCAGTGCGGACTCCGCGAGCGCCATTAGCCCGGGTAACACGAATGCGTTGCGCTCGATCACCCGCGAACAGGTTCTTGAGGCTTATCGAAGCCGCTATCGACCGGAGAATTTGATCGTAACGATCGTCGGGGATGTCTCAACATACGACACGCTCGTTCTGATTCAACAACTCTACGGAAGTTTCGGCGAGCCGTCTCAAAAGACCGATACGAATAGCAAAGTTGGAGACGCCGCAAAGAGAGCCATTGGTACCGGTCAGAAGGCTAGCGGGCGCGCTTCTCCGTCCGAGAAGTCCAAGCCGCGCGAAGTTGCTACTGCGGTTCAGCTTGATCAAGAACCGGAGAATAAACCAACGTCGGCGCCGGCAACAGCCCAGGATAAACTGAGTTACGCCGCTGAACGCGCGGACATATCGCAATCAATTGTGAGCGTGGGGTTCCATGTTCCCGGAACTGAGTCGAAGGACTCCGCCGCAGTTGAGGTACTCGCGGCATTGTTGGGTCAAGGCAGAGGATCGCGCTTGAGCCGTTCTCTGATCGACGCGCAGATGGTGACGAATCGAGTCGAGTGCACCTATCTAGCGCGTCAAAAGACCGGACTATTGGCCGTCCAGATGTGGTCCGCGACGGATTCTCGTGAGGTGACCTCGCTCGACAAAGCGGAATCGACGCTTTTCAAAGTCCTGGACAATGTCCGCCGCGAAATACCAACCGAGGGACAAATGGCCCGAGCGAAAACGATGCTTGAAAAAAAGCTTCTCGATGAGACCGGAACATATCTGGGGCGCGCGGCTGCGCTGGCGCAGGCTGAAGCGGGCGCTCGCGAATTTCGTTCGACCCTTGATTTCCGAGCCCGAATTCGAGCAGTGACCGCGGCGGACGTTCAGCGTGCGGCCGCCGCGCACTTGACCATTACGAACGCGTCGATTTTCGAGTACGAGCCCTTCTCGGCCGCTGCGCGGACATTCGATTCGGACACGTTTGCGAAGACGGTGATGACGTGGGCACCGGGATTTGCCCAGCCGGTTGAGAGCGGCTCGGTTCGACCGGCTGAAGCGGCTGGCTCGCCCTCTCCCGTACCGCAAGGTGCTGAACGATCGGCCGAACAAAGAACGATGATGGAATCAGTCCAGCCGCTGCCGGTCAAAGATTTCTCAACGCTGAATGGCCCAAAGGCATTCGTCCGAGAAGACCACTCTCAACCGAAAGTTACGATTGCGATTCTGTTTCAGGGTGGGCGAGTCAGCGAAGACCTGTCCTCGAGCGGGACTACCGAGCTAATGCTTCGGTCCATCCTTTACGGTACGCCGCGTCGCAGCTTCACGCAGGTCGGCGACGAACTCGAGCAACTTGGGGCAGACGTTCGGATCGTTGCTGAGCCTGATTTCTTTGGGTTTATTGTGAGCGTGCTATCGCGCAACGCAGACCGGGCGCTCAAGCTCGTGCGCGACGAGATCGAAGAACCGGCCTTCAAAGATGAAGACATCGCGCGAGCCAGGCTCGGCCAGATCTCATCAATTCGTGAAGCCCGTGACTTGAGCATTTCACGTTCGCGGGAGTTGCTGTTTCAAGCGATGTTTCCGGGTCATCCTTATTCACTGCCGCCGCACGGCCGCGAAGAAGTTGTCACTTCGCTTACCAGTGACCGGCTCCGCGAATGGCACTCGCGCGTGGTGAAACGACAGTTGCCCATTGCAATCATCGTTGGTGACACGGATGGCTCCGCGCTGGTTTCTTCACAGATCGCTGAAGGTTTCAAACGAAGGGATATCGACAATGCGATCCCTATAAAAGTACCGCAGCTTGCAAAGGCAGCAGAGAAAATTGAGCAGAGCCGTCGCGAACGGACGGCCGTTGCGATCGGGTTCGCGGGACCAAAGGCGGACAGCGGGGATCTTACAGCGGTGCAGCTGATCGAGGCGGCGATGAACCTGGAAGGAGGCCGATTGCTGTCCGAGTTGGGCGACAAGCAGAGCGTCATTTCAGCGGCCTCACTCGATGACACAGACATGTTCGTCACCGGCGTGATCTCGGTTTGCGCGATAGCGGCTCCTGAAAATGAGCAACGCGCGCGCATTGCGCTGCTTGCGAAGATTGAAGATTTTACGCGCGGTGGAATGACGACCAGTGAGTTGGCGAGCGCGCGAGCGCTTGCGGCGACCTCGCAGCTAGCGCTCCTTCAAGCGCAATCGCTACACGCGCTCGAGTACACGCGCGCGATCTTCTATCGACGGCAAGTTGGTGACGTTGATAGCTTCGGCGAGCAGTCGGCGAAAGTGTCCGCCGATGACATAAAGCGCGTAGCTTCCGCTTATTTCAAAGTGGCCGCCGCATCCGCCGGAGTAATTCGCGGTTCGGCGCCACTGACAGTTCCGTCACCACCAAAATAAGAATAAACACTTCGCTCAGAACAGCACCGGTGTTTACCCACCCTGACTCGCTCGACGGACCCGGCAGCGACCGGAATTGTCGTGCTTCGATGCATACGCCACTCGATTCACCAAAGAATTGAGACGTCAATTCCACGTGCGGGTTAAGTGGCGTTGAGTTTTGGGACTGGGGGGCGGCACACAAAGAAAAAGCGGGGAGATCCGAAGATCGCCCCGCCGGTTATTCCGAGAGGGTTCTCAGAGTTATTGGTTCGCAGAAGCGGTGAGCGTTTCCGGCTGAAGAATCATTCCAACCGGCTCACCTGGCTTCTTCGCGCGTCGTCGTGGTACGCGTCGCGTGGGTCGTTTCTTCTCAACCGACTGCGCAGGCTCCTCAGTGGTAATGACCTGAGGCGTGGCCCCCGAAGCGCACTTCTTCATCGAATCGATCTTAGAAGCATTGCTGTCGGCGGGCACAATCCAGAATTCAACCCTGCGGTTGAGGTTCGGATCGCCTGAGTCGTGCGGGCAGGTGTCACCAAAGTTGCGCACCGTTATGCGAGCACTGTCGATGCCCTTCTCGTTGACGAGGTAATCACGCGCGTTATTGGCGCGAGTGAGCGATATGCCAACTCGTTCGGACGAATCGCGATGCCCGTCGACGACCAGCGAGGCTCGCGGATCTTGCTGCATCTTGAGAGCAATCTCATCAAGGCAAGCCTTGTGCTCGTTGTTGATCCTCGCCGAATTGAACGGGAAGAAGATCGGACCACATGGTGAGATTGGCAGTACCTCCGGCGGCGGCTTGTTTTCGATAACCGTTACCGTCGCGGAGCAGCTACCACCTGGACACGGCTGATCGCACCGAGTCTTGGTTGTACCCACGTTCAACGTCACAGTCACAGACCCTGGTGCCATCCCTGTCGTATCGAGCGTTACTTCTGCGCCCGAGGTGGAAGAAAGCGTTCCGCCACTCGTCGACCAGGTGTAGCTCGGACCGTCAGCCCCAGTCGCTGTCGCACTGAAAGTCACGCGATCACCGATATTGACCGAGGCGGAAGAAGCTCGTATGTCGCAAGTGACCGTAGGACACGGCGGCTCGGTTATCGCGAAGCTTGCCGTACAAGTAGTTTGACCCGTCGTAACGCAATCGCTAGGGCAATCAACTGCCGGAACGCTTGCAGTCACGGTTGTCGTAACTGAGTAGTTGCCACAAGCGAGAGAGCCGGTCGCCACTTCAACCGAAGCGCCACTGCCGCTGACCGTTACCGGCCGGCCCTGGCCGTCCGCTACCTGCCACTTGTATTCATAAGTGACCTTGCCGGACTCGTAACCAGGAGTGGTTGGAGTTGTCGTCAGCGTCAAGCGGTCGCCTTTGTTGACCGACGTAGCGCTCGATGCGAGCACACAGGTTGGCGCCGGTAGCGGCGGACAATGCTTGCGAGTTCCGATGGAGAAGTATCCAACGAATCCGTTTCCGCCCTCAGAGGTGAACGTTTGAGGGGTGGTGCTAAACAACGGATTGATGACGAAGAACTGCGGAGTGATGCCGTGCTTCTTGACGAAGGTGGTTCCGGAGACAAACACCGGCAGAGTGATGTCGTCTTCATTGCTGAGGAAGCGTCTGTAGGCTCCACCGAATGAGATGGCCCCGTTCATGAAGAAGAACCGCAAGCCGATGTTCAGATCGGTCGGGCTGTTAGTGGCTACGTTAGGTGTACGATTGCCAACAAACTGCGTGTGCAGCAACTCGGTAATGAATTCGGCGTGCTTGTTAATGGCAACGGACATGCCGATGTTCAGTAGAAGTTTGTCTGGCAAATCGAGAATCTTGACATCTTCCTCGCTCGGGTCAGTTGTGTGAATGTACCCGATGTTCTCATAGAGTCTGAATCTCTTTCCACCACTCTCCTGCCCGAACATCAGGATTGGGCCAAACTCCAACTCGCCGCTCGTGCGTCCTCGCGCGCGCGCCGAATCGCTGGTCGAGATGGGTATTTTTAAATAACCGCCCAGCGCTAGGCTGAACCAGTGATGATTTGGATCGATGAGGCTGAACTTCGTGCCGATGTAAGCATCACCCGATCCATTCGAGGCTTTGCGTGGTCCAAACACCGCGTTGCCTGAGGCATCAAAGCCCTGGAAATCAAGCTCCCCGAAAAAGGGAATCTCAGGGTTGTAGCTTGGTGTGTTGATCGCAATGGCCGGGCCCAGTCCCCGAACCTGTTGGTTACTGCCGATGCCTTTCGGGGAAAAAACGCTGGATGGGAATCCGATTGGCGTCCCGAACCGTCCCAGCGAAGGGAGGAGTCCGCCAACGGTCGCGCCCGTTCCGGGAAAGAACGCGGCGGCCTTGTCCTTTCCACCGACTGGCGGCCCCAGCAACACGAACGGATTGCCAAAGGACCGCGACGCGCTCAGTTGATATCCGCTCAGAAGGAAAGGCTGGTTGGCCTTCGTCTGGGTCCAGACATTCCAGTCGACCCATATCTCCCAACGGTTGGTCAGACCGATGGTAAAGTTGAATGGAACCTGGTTTATGCTCAGATCACCGGGATCGCGCGAATAGTTGTTCCAAAACAGCGCGAAGTTAAACTCGCCTTTGCACAAGGTGCGAGTCGAGAAGGTGTTGAACAACCCGGTGCCACCGAGCACCGTCGGCGCCTTCTGCTGCTCGGCAAGACTGCCGTTGTGATGCTCCTGCGCGAACACACATGTCGCGAGGACCAAAAGCACCATTACAAGCGTGCCTATCTTTCTAGCCGCTTTCATTTTATGCCTCCTGAAGTTTTCATCCACGGAATGCAATTTGGTTTTAGGATCGCCTCCGAAACTGAGAGAGGTGAATTTTGCTTCCCCTTAAGAAACAAGGGGGCGGGATACGATTCTATTTATGCGTCCAGCTCGAACCTTCCTGCAAGGCCCGGCATGAATTCCTTAGAACTGCGAGCCGTTCATACCGGCAGTTTCACGGCCCATTACAGGTATATCTATACTCGCAAACAGCCTTGGGGTCAACATAAAAATTACTTTTCCCCAACAATCTTCGCACTTTAGAAATAGTTGCAAGGGTCGCGCTATAACGGTTGTGACCCCAGGTTCCGGCTACGCATAAATCCCTCGCAGCCTCGTGTCATAGGCTACTCGATCGATGGCAAGCATATAAGCCGCAAGTCGCGTGTTTACCCGGTACTTGTCCGCGAAGCCTACGACGTCGTGGAAACTGCTCACCATGATCTCGCGCAACCGTGTATTAACCGTGTTCTCGTTCCAGAAAAAACCCATTCGATCCTGTACCCATTCGAAATAGCTGACTGTGACACCACCCGCGTTCGCCAGGATATCCGGGATGACGAAGATGTTCTTTGCCGAGACGATTTCATCGGCATCCGCAGTAGTCGGTCCATTCGCACCCTCTGCGAGGATTCGACACTTGATTCGATCCGCATTGCCCTTGGTGATCTGGTTTTCAGTTGCCGCCGGCATCAGTATCTCGCACCCGAGCTCGAGGAGATCGCCAGTACTGATGTGTTCGGCTTCGCTATAGCCTTCGACGGTCTTATGCTCTTTTAGATACGCCATCAAGCCGGGCACGTCCAGCCCTCGAGGATTGTAGAGCGACCCTGTAATATCGGCGATGCCGATGACTTTGTAGCCTTCCTGATGCATCAGCAGTGCAGCCGTACCCCCGACATTGCCCGCACCCTGAATTACGACTCGGGTATCATTGATTCTGAGTTCAAACTTCTTGCACGCTTCATTACAAACAAAAAGCAATCCACGTCCTGTTGCCTCTCTCCTGCCGCGCGATCCCCCGAGCTCGATCGGTTTGCCTGTGACAACCGCGGTGACGGTGTGGCGCGCATGCATCGAATAAGTGTCCATCATCCACGCCATAACCTGCTCGTTAGTGTTCATATCCGGAGCGGGCACGTCCTTTTCTGGCCCAATGAAATCCAGAAGCTCCGCAGTATAGCGCCTGGTCAAGCGCTCAAGCTCGACGGGGCTCATCTCGCGCGGATCGCAGATGATTCCACCCTTCGCGCCTCCGAACGGAATATTAACCACCGCACACTTCCAAGTCATCCACGCCGCCAGCGCGCGCACCTCATCCAGGCTCACGTCCGGCGAATACCGAAGCCCTCCCTTCGCCGGACCGCGTGCGAAGTTGTGCTGCACGCGATAGCCGGTGAAGACCTGGTAGTTTCCATCGTCCATCATCACCGGTATGTACAGAGTGATTTCCCGGTTCGGCCATCGCAGGATCTTGTAGATGTTCGGATCCAGATTGAGGCTGTGTGCGGCTTCATCAAACCGCTGCATCATCGACTCGAAAGGATTGTCTTCTTTGATTTCTTTGGCATCGTCAACAAAAGCACTTGGCATTGACTTCCTCCGGACACGAATGTTAAGTGCAAAGGTAAGCGTGGTAGTTCGCAGCAACTTCCGGAGCGGACTGCCGGTTCGCCTGTTTGAGTCGCGATTATAACGAACGATCAAAAGCCAGGCAACGAGACCAACACGAGGCGATGCCAGATGCTCGGCGACACAACCGTCCAAACAAACGCAGCAATAAGGGACATAGCTTTGGACAACAAATCCGGCGCCGCTGAAATTCTACGCCGGGCGGCGAATGTATTTTCTTTGCTTGAGGATGAACTAACAGATCAGAACTCACTCGGAATTCACGAGGCTCACCAGTCGGTCTGCGCAAAATGCATCGAGCTGGCGAAGGCGCAGCCCGACATGAGTTCGCTTCTCAGACTTGCCAGCGAGGCGCTGTCTGCTGCGCGCGAGAAAACCGTCGCTCGGGAGGCCGTCAAGTCCGCTGGCGACGCGGCACGGGGCTTCGTTGAATCTGCGACGCGCTCGGCTCACGCCGCGGCAATGCACGCAGCGAACCTGATTCGCGACCGGGCGACGTTGCTGACACATTCTCGGAGCTCGACGGTGCTCGCAGCCTTAATCGAAGCAATGCGCGCAGGAAAGCATTTCGAGGTCATCGCAACCGAAAGCCGCCCAATGCTAGAGGGCCGCACGTTGGCGGGTGAGCTTTCAAGCAAAGGAATCCACGTTACGCTGATCGCGGACGCAGCGGCGTCGCTCTTTATCGAACGCTCCGACTTGATAATGGTGGGCGCTGACAGGATTACCCCTGAGCATCTCGTCAACAAAATCGGCACAAGGATGATTGCTCTTGCGGGTCGTGAGCGCGGCCTGCCGATATACGCCACCTGCGACACTTCAAAATTTATTGCGTCGGATTATTTCGTTAACGTGATTCGAGGTCAACAAAGCTCCGGCGAGTTGTGGCTGGACGCACCCGAAGAAGTCGCAGTGTCGAATAGCTATTTCGAACCAACGCCGCTCGCGTATTTCACCGCGGTCATCACCGAACGCGGTCCGCTCTCTAACGCCGAAACCTCTGCCCGGGCCAGAGAGGCTTATATTGATCCTGTATTAGTTGGCGCGTTGCGGGGTCTGCGCGATGAGATCAAATGACGGAGAGTATCATCACCTCCGGAGAGAACCCGTGACCGCTCGCGGTGTTACTGTAAAAGAGAAGGCCCTCATCGTTGCCAATTACCGAAGCATCGATCCATACGATATGCAGCACGCCGCGGCTGTCGACCACCATTGCCGGGCTGTGCGCGCGGCCAACGCTGTTCTTCGCGTGCGAAACCTGTTCATTGGGCCCGAAACTCGCTCCCCCGTCGTCGGATCTCGTTAAGTAAACCTGCTGGTTCTTAATCGAGTCTTCGCCGAAGAGATCGCCGTTTTGAAAGGCAAGATAAACCGTGCTGTGAAAGGTGGTCAATGTAGGCTTGTGAATATCGCCGGACGGGAAGTTGCTTAGATCAACTGGCTCGGAGAACGTTTCGCCACCGTCGGTCGAGCGTGCGTAATACGCTTCAGCATGTCCCTGACTCTCGTCAATCCACGCTACGCTGATGCGACCCGACTCGTCTGTTGCGATAGCGGCTTCGGTCGCATTGCCTGCACCCGTCGAGACCTGTATGGGATCAGAAAAAGTCTGGCCCGAATCCGTCGATCGCGAGTACATGATTACGCTTCTACCCGGAGCAGTATCCTGCCAAGCGACGTTTATCGTGTCGTTCGAGTCCATCGCTATCTCCGGATCGGAAGCAGCTCCCGTCGACCGGGAGACATCGAGCGGCTCAGTAAAAGTAAATCCCTGATCCGTAGAGCGAACGAAAATTACCCTGCCTCCTTCGACCCCCAAATCCCCCCAAACGATATTGACTCCCTCGCCGGAATCCAGGGCAACACGCGGCGAAATAGCTCCACCATTGTGGGGTGTGATATTTTCAGCCGCCCTGAACTTGGTCTTCTTCTTCGAGCGAATCAGATAGGCCTGCGTCGTCCCGGTCGAGTTGTCGTGATAGGTGACATAAACACGCACTTTCCCGTTCTTGTAAACTGCCAGCGAAGGCCCGAACGCTTCGCCGGGGGAGTTCGACAGGTTGCGCGTGTGCGGAAGGTTATCCCAGGTGGAGCCGTGATCATGCGACATTGTGAAGTAAATCTGGCTGTGCGGAGTGTGCGCACTCGCCGGCGCCGTGGCAGTAGAGGTCATCAGGTACAGGTTGTCGTTTGCATCGACGTCGATCGCCGGGAAGCGCTGCGCGCCGAAGAATGTCCCCTGAGCCCTCGCTCTTTGGGATAACTGTGAGACGCCAACTGCGAAGACCATCGCCGCAGCAATCGCCGCGATCAACGCAACTCTGATACTTCTCTTCATAATTGTGGGAGGAAACTCCTGGCGTTCACGTGTTCCACGGATATGCAGATGTTACACGATTCCCGACACGCCTTTCAACCAGCCGGTCAACAACCAGCCTCCGTGACAGTCGAAACGATCTTGCAGCCGTCCTCTCCGATGACAATCCATCAGACATTACGCAAGGTTTGACACTCTCGAGCGCCGAACATCATACTCGAAACGTTTGAGCACCTTCGAGGGACATCGATGACAGCGAAGCTTCTTGATGGCGCGAGTGTCGCGCGCGCAATAAAGGACGAAGTTGCGAGTGAGGTGGCCGATTACTCGAAGCACGGTCTGCGACCTGGTCTTGCGGCCGTCATTGTAGGGGATGATCCAGCCTCACATATTTATGTTTCGAACAAGGTCAAAACCTGTGAGCAGTTAGGATTATTCTCGGAGAAAATCGAACTCCCCGAGAACACGACTACCGAACGCCTTCTCGCCCTTGTCCACAATTTGAATTCTCGCGACGAGATCGACGGCATATTGATTCAACTGCCGCTACCGAAACAAATCGATGCCGCGCTGGTACTCAAGTCGCTGGACCCGGCCAAAGATGTCGACGGCCTCCATCCGACGAGCGCCGGCCGGCTCATGCTCAACGAGCCCGGCTTGAGACCGTGCACTCCGGCCGGCATCATCGAGATGCTCGAGCGTTATGAGATCGAGATTAATGGCGCGCGCGCCGTTGTGATCGGCCGCAGCCGCCTCGTTGGACTGCCCATTGCGCTGCTGCTGTTGCACCGGCATGCAACGGTCACGATCTGTCATTCGCGCACCAAAGATCTGGCCTCGGTTGCCCGCGAGGCCGATGTCCTTATTGCTGCAATCGGAAAGACCGGAATGGTGGATGCGAGCTATATCAAGCCGGGCGCCGCAGTAGTCGATGTGGGCACGAACAAGATCACCACGCCTGGCGATCTCGATTACTTTTTCGGGGACGACCCGAAACGGCGGGCCTCGTTTGAGAAGAACGGCTACACGCTGATAGGAGATGTAAATCCGCGCTCGGCGAAAGACATAGCGGGTTACCTCACGCCGGTTCCGGGAGGCGTCGGGCCGCTGACGATCGCGATGCTGATGAAGAACACTCTCACGGCAATGAAGATGCGCCGGACCTCCAGTTCAGAGTTTGGAGTGCGGAGTTCAGAGCTCAAGCCTTAGCTTGCCGCCCCATAATCGCGGCATGAAGGCCGAACTCTATACTCGAATACTCCGAAACTCTGAAGGAACGCGCTGGCTTAGGAAGATAGCTATATGAAAAAGATCAATGCCGACGAATGCCTGCATCTGAAACAGACAGACCGCGGGCTTGGAGTCGCAACCACAACGTGTGCGGAGTGCGGGGTAAATGCGCCAACGCGAGTTTGCCTGACATGCGGACACGTTGGCTGTTGCGAAACGACAAGCGGTCACGCGCTCGCGCATTCGCAAGCGAGCGGGCATCCTCTGATCCGCGAGCTTCCAATCTCAGAGCGATCGTTCACCTGGTGTTATGCCTGTGGAGCATATCTAACCTAGGCGCTCTTAAGCTTCTCACGTGACGATTGGGAACCGGTGCGCTAGAATTTCTACTCTTCAAAACGATCATCACCCTGAATCGATTGGTATCCAATGAACACAGGCAGGATAAAGTGTCCCGGCTTATATCGGAGGAATAATGGCTAGAAAAAAGATCACTGTAGTGGGCGCCGGAAACGTCGGCGCAACCGCCGCGCAAAGACTGGTTGATAAGGAGCTCGGCGATGTCGTGCTCGTGGACATCATTGAGGGCATGCCGCAAGGCAAAGCGCTCGACCTCGCAGAGACCGCGCCGGTCGAAGGCTACGATTCGCGGCTCATCGGCACCAACGGGTACAAGGAAACCGCTGATTCGGACGTAGTAATTATCACATCGGGCCTGGCTCGTAAGCCGGGCATGAGTCGCGATGACTTGCTCAAGACCAATGCTGGAATCGTAGGATCGGTCACCGACGAAATCATGAAGTATTCGCGGAACCCGATTCTGATCATCGTCTCGAACCCGCTCGACGCAATGTGCCACGTAGCGCTGAAACATTCCGGGCTTCCAAAGCAGCGAGTGATTGGAATGGCTGGCGTGCTCGACTCGGCGCGCATGCGATGTTTCATTGCGGAAGCATTGAATGTTTCGGTCGAGAACGTGACCGCGTTTGTGTTGGGAGGTCACGGCGATACGATGGTTCCGCTGCCGCGATATTCGACGGTCGCCGGAATTCCTCTGCCTGATCTGTTGACCGGCGAAAAGATCGATCAGATCGTCAAACGCACGGCGAACGGCGGCGCTGAAATCGTAAGCCTGCTCAAGACCGGATCAGCTTACTACGCTCCATCGGCCGCCGCGGTAGAAATGGTCGAAGCGATTCTAAAGGACAAGAAGAAGATTCTCCCGTGCGCCGCCTATCTCGAGGGCGAGTACGGCATAAACGGTCTGTTTGTCGGGGTGCCGGTGAAGCTGGGCGAGCATGGGATCGAAGAGATCATTCAGATCAATCTGACTACCGAGGAGCGCTCGGCGCTTCAGCGCTCAGCGGCGGCTGTTCAGGAATTGGTAGACGTGATGGGTAAGTGAGAGGAGGCTGTTATGCATTTTGGAGCTGCGATTTTCGCTACAGACTATGCGATACGTCCCGATGAACTGGCGCGCGAGCTTGAACAGCGCGGGTTTGAATCGTTGTGGCTACCCGAGCACACTCATATCCCGGCAAACCGCCGCACGCCGTATCCAGCCGGCGGTGACCTGCCTAAAGAGTATTGGCATACCTACGATCCGTTTGTTGCGTTGACCGCGGCGGCGATGGCAACTACAAAACTCCGCGTTGCGACTGGAATCTGCCTCATCATCGAACGCGATCCGATCACGACCGCGAAAGAGGTCGCCAGTCTGGACATGCTCTCCGGCGGCCGGTTCATCTTCGGGATCGGCGGCGGATGGAACGCCGAAGAGATGGAAAACCACGGAACGGATTACAAATCGCGCTGGCGCTTGCTTCGCGAGCGAGTGCTTGCGATGAGGAGGATCTGGACCGAGGACGAAGCGGAGTTCCACGGCGAGTTCGTCAACTTCGACAAGCTCTGGTCCTACCCGAAGCCGGTGCAGAAGCCTCACCCGCCGATTCTGATGGGTGGCGATGGGCCGACTACGTTTGATCGAGTGGTCGAGTTCTGTGACGGATGGATGCCGATCGGTTTCCGGTTGCCGAACGTTGGAGAGAAAACCGCGGCGCTTCGCGCGCGAGCCGAGCAAGCAGGCCGCGATCCGAAATCGATTTCGATAACGATCTTCGGAGCAAAACCCGAGCGCGCCACGATCGATCACTTCGAAGCTGCCGGAATCGAACGAGCAATCTTCATGCTGCCGCCCGCGGATCGCGACGTCGTGATGCCGCTTGTGGACCAGTACGCGCAATTGATCGGATAAAGAGAGAAAAGTGAAGGGTGAAACCTGATCCGTGATCGGCCCTATAGGTCGCATTGGTCCTATTGCCACGTATCACGTTTCACTCTTCACGCATCACGTTTTGGTCTGCACTTCCAATAGTAATTTGTGAAGCCTTCCGCTTCGTACAGCCGGCGAAAAGTCATCTCCAACTGTTGATCAATCTTTACCTCGCCCGGATTGCGGTCGGTCATCATCAAGTAAGCCCTTCCGCCACCTTCAAAATCAATCACGCTCATCACGCTTGGCGGGTCGGGATCGGCGTTCAGGTAGTCGAGGGTGAAGGTGAACAACGTTGCATTCTTGTTAGCCAGCCTGACGCTTTCGAAGTTGTCCTTCGCCTGGCAACTTATGCACACGCGCTGACTTGGGTATTGAATCTTACCGCAGCTCAAGCATCTATAGCCGTGCAGCCGGTAGATGTCGTCGCGCCTTCGCAGGATCACCGCAGCCGACGCCGATGGCGGCTGCCTGCGCGCGGCTTCGCTATCGATCAAAGCACGAAACCTCGCATAACGCTCATAGCTTTCCAGATTCGCCTTTGAGGCGAGATGTCCCTTCACTCCGCGGCGCCCGGCGACTGATTTCCCGTTTTCAATTTCGTCGGTGACTTCAAACAACAACGCGTCGCAGCCTGAACCGTAACCAACTACAAGGAGTTTATCTCCCGGGGTCGCGTCTTCGAGCACCGACGACAGCACGAGCAGGGGCATTGCCGATCCAGTGTTGCCGACGGTCGAGAGCAGATGATCCGGAATCTGCTCGGCTTTGAGTCCAAGACTCTTCGCCGTTCCCGCAAGCGTGCCCGCGTCAGGGGCATAGAAGATCGCCTTTGATATTTCCGAAGGACCGATCGCGCTGCGCTCGAACAACTCGTTGACGGCTTGTCGAACCACTCTCTGGAACCCCTGCGTGATTGAAAATCGCTCTTCCCATCCGGAGACGAACTGATCGTCGCCCGAGCGCCACACGTCGGTCATCTCATCGACCGTCGAATGACTGGCAATCAGATTTGCGATCACTTTGTCGCGACCGACGGCGATTGCCGAAGCGGCGTCGCCAAAGATTCGCTCGTTGGCGGACTTCGGCGCCGCGAGTCTTGTGTCGGCCGCGGTGATGATGACGTGAGAGGCCGACCCGGCCTTCACCGAATCGATGGCCGCCAAAGTGGCTGTGGTGGCCGATCTCAGGGAACCAGAGTAGTCTGCAGCCCTTACGTCGTGACGCAGGTCCGCCGCAGTCGCAATCAATGCCGAAGCTTGCTTCTCGGCGTAAGGCGATGTCGTGGTGGCGAACATCAAGCCGTCCACTTCGCGACCGTCTCCCTCGGCGAGCAAGTCGCGAACGGCTTCAACCGCCATGGTTATCGAGTCTTCGTCGACGTTGGCGACTGCCCGCTCGCCCTCGCCGGCGCGTCCGCCCCACGCGCGAGCGATCTCCTTGTGAGCGAGCCGATAGAAGGGAATGTATGCTCCGAATGAGGTTATTCCGGTCATGCTTTTCTCCGGGCGACTTTTAGCAGAGCGGTTTCTGGTGAGTCAAGAAACGTCACCGCGATTACCCGTGTCATTCGATTGATCGAGGGCGATAGATCGCCGTGTGACGCACTTGCTGCACGACTCGATTCTGATTCGCGGTGACCAATAAATCTAAAACAACAAACTGGTGTCCCTTGCGCTCGAAACGGTCCGTGATTCGACCTCTGACTGAAATCATTTCACCGTCGCGAACGGCGCCCCAGTTTTTCAGATCACTCGCTGCGTGAATCCACGGACCGAGTCGGTAGTTGCTCATCAGAATGTGATTCGCCACGCTGAGAAAAACAAACGGGTGGGCGACGGCGTCAGCGGCCGAGTAAATCGGCAAACGCTCATCGAGATCTTCGAGCAATGTCCGATCAGGCACGCTGATTGTCTCGGTCAACGTCCCAAGCACGGTCCCCGGCATGAGTGATTCGCGCGCCGCAGCAGGTCGCGTTTCAAATGGCGGCAGCGGCGCTTCGGGATAATTCTCTAAGCGAGGCTCACCCAGCCAGGCCGCACGATCGTTGACCGTCGCAAGCGCAGTCGCGCACACGGTCCTGTCTTCTCGTTCGGCAGTGACGACGATCTTAATCGGATCGGTGCTGGCGTCTTCTTCGGCTCTTACTATTACCTCATCGCCGTCGTAGAAGGGCTGATGAAACTTGACCTGCATCGATCCTTGCTCGAGCCAATCGAGACCGCATCGCTCGACAAGAGGAACGGTCATATAGGCATAGACTGTTACACCGGGGACCAGCCCGCCTCGAAAGCCGTAGCTCGCAGCCACTGAGTCGTCGTGAATCTTGTTCTCAGAATCAGTCGAAGTATTGCGCGCGCGAACGCGATAGATTGGAAGTAAGTCCGGTGTGATGCCTTCGGTTGACATTGAAATGTTGTAGGTCATGTGGGAGCGGCCCTCCGCGGCCGCCCCAGCGTCGTCTCGCGAGGCATCTTATTAGACACTGGGGCGGCCACGGAGGGTCGCCCGACATGCTTATGCGTACTATGTAACTTACGCGTAATAGCGCACCAGCCACTCGGCGACGAGCGCGGGCTTTTGGCCGCCTTCCGTTTCACATGTCACCGACCAGGTTATCTGATTGCCGCCGGTAAAGTCTTCGACTGATTGCAGCGTCAGCCTTGCTCGCACACGCGATCCCGCGAGCACCGGCGAAACGAACCGCAACCGGTTAAGCCCGTAGTTTATTCCCATCTTGAAATCACCCTGGACCTTTACCGCCTGAGACACAAGATGAGGCAACAACGACAGCGTGAGAAACCCGTGAGCGATGGTTGAATGAAACGGCGAGTCGGTCTTCGCTCGCTCGACGTCGATGTGAATCCACTGATGGTCTTCGGTTGCGTCGGCGAAATCGTTGATGCGCGATTGGGTGACTTCAAACCAGTCGCTCGCGCCGACTTCCTGTCCGATCAGACTCTTGAGTTCTTCGATTCCTTCGATTATTCGTATTGGCATTGTTCTCCTGTGAACGTAAGTTCCGAGTCCAGGCTTCGGCTTGCCCCCGGATTTGACAGCCGAAAGGGTGAACTCTGAACGCGCTAAACCCCGAACTTTTATATCGCTCCGCTACTGCGAAGCTCGGCGATCTCGCGATCAGAGAAACCGATCTGAGTCAGCACCTCATCGGTGTGCTCGCCAAGCATTGGGGCGCGACGAGTCGACCCCGCGGGCAACTCACCAAGTCGAACGGGCGGGCTTGCGATTGGAATCGGGTTCTTGCCTCCCGGGTATTCAAGCTCTTCGAGCAGATTTCTTGAATTCACTTGAGGATCTCCAAGCACTTCGTCGAGGTCATAACACGGCCCGCACGGGACCCGGCCGGCTTCAAGCTCTGCAATCGCTTGTTCGCGCGTGCGCTCGGAACACCAGCGCGACATCGCCCTGTTGATAATATCCGCGTTGTTGCCTCGAGAGATGTCATCTCCAAGTCTGGGGTCGGCTATCAGGTCCTCTCTGCCAATCGCCCGAGCGCAGCGGCGAAACATTTCATCGCCGATCGTGGGAACGATGATCCATCCATTGCTGGTCTGATAAACGTCGCTTGGAGCCGCATAGTAGCCGGTGTTACCAAGCTGCTCGCGGCGGATTCCCGTTGTTCTCCGCTCAGCGAGCAGCGGCGTCATGAAAGTAATCCCGGTCGCAAGAAGCGATACATCTACCAACTGTCCGCGTCCGGTGTTCCGGCGATGATAGAGCGCGGCCATCGCTCCAAACGCCCCGTGAAGCGCGGTTCCGTAATCAGCCCAGGAAACAATCGAGCGAACCGGCGGACCCGGAAATCCGGTGAGACTCATCGCCCCGCTCATTGCCTGAGCGACTCCGTCGAAACCTACTCGATCGGCGTAAGGACCGTCGGACCCAAACGCCGAAGCCATCACCAGGATTACGTCTTCTTTCACGGCTCGCAAAGCATCGTAATCAAGCCCGAGTCTCTTCATGACTCCGAAGGGAAGATTAACCACAACGATGTCGGCGGTGCGAACGAGGCGCCGGATAACTTCTGCTGCTTGCGGATGACTCGGCTCGAGCGTGATGCCGCGCTTATTGCGATTGCAGGTGAGGAACAGGCCTCCTTCGCCGCTCTCTGTTACCGGGCCGACCTTGCGATCTTCGCCGCCCGCGCGACGTTCCACCCTGATGACGTCGGCGCCAAAGTCCGCAAGCAGCATCGCGCAATACGGCCCTGCAATGAAACGCCCGAAGTCGATCACTCTGATTCCTTCAAGAGGCCCGCCCATAACGCGCAGCATCCTACAGTCTGGTCGTGCTTATTTCAACCATTACAAATTCGCGGTGAAGACGTGGAATAGTCGCGGCTGCGGAGAAAGCCAACTGGGCCTTGCGTCGGCGGATAATCAGCAACACAGTGACTCTGAAAAAACGCATGTGTTCGTAGCTAGCCTTCAGGCGGAAGTTCGTGGGTCGTCACGAGGTGCAAGTTACAAACTTCCGCCTGAAGGCCCGGACTACGAACTTTCTAGGGAGTCACTAAGGTTGGGGGGATTAAGCCAGAAACGTAGAATCCCAGCTCGTGTCCCGTGGTAGGCTGGATATGAAGAACCATCTGCTCCGGGTCATCGGGTGCTGAGCAGCCGGCTGCGTTCGTTGATCGGAGCTCGGCAAATATTGAGGGTAAATGACTGACGGCGGCACACGGCGGATCATCGATGAGTTGTCATTACGCACTCGAGCGACGAACCTCGCGCGGATGCAGAGCGAGATATTCGACATTGCGGTGATCGGCGGAGGAATAACCGGAGCCGGCGTCGCGCTTGACGCGGCAACGCGAGGGCTCTCGGTTGCGCTCATTGAAAAGCGCGACTTCGCGAGCGGCACCAGTTCACGTTCATCCAAATTGATTCACGGCGGCTTGCGTTACCTCGAGCAATTGAACTTCGGTCTTGTGCGCGAGTCGCTTCACGAACGCGCGGTGCTTTCAAGGATGGCTCCTCACTTGAGCAAGCCGCTGAGGTTCCTGGTGCCGGTCTACTCTTCGGCAGAACGTTCGCCGCTCGGGGCAAGCAAACTCAAACTGTCGATTGGATTGTGGCTCTACGATTTTCTTGCCGGTAGCCAGAACATCGAGCGTCATCGCGCGCTATCGCCGGACGAAGCAGTTCAGCTCGCGCCGGCGCTCGATCGCGCCGGTTTGCGCGGCGCGTTCATCTACTACGACTGCCTGACGGATGATTCGCGTTTGGTGATCGAAATCATCAAAGCTGCCGCAGCTCACGGAGCATTGGTGGCGAATTACGCTGCCGTGCGAGCTCTTCACAAAAACGATCGAGGCACGAGTGTGCAGATCGAAGACGGACCGACGGGCAAGTCTTTCGAACTGCGCGCGAGAGTCGTCGTGAACGCTGCCGGCGTGTGGTCAGACGAAGTGTCGCGTCTTTCTAATTCGAACGCCGCCGGGAAGCTCCGGCCATCGAAAGGAATTCATGTCGTCCTGCCGAGCGAGAAGCTTCAGAATCAGACCGCAGTGCTCATTCCTTCGCTCGGGGAGAATCGATTCTTGTTTGTCATTCCGTGGCAAGGCCGCACGGTAGTGGGCACCACGGATGCGGATTACACCGGTGACCTGGATGAACCTCGAGCGGAGTCGACTGAAGTCGATCGTGTTGTGAGATCTGCGGCGCGCGCCTTCCCCGGTGCGAATATTTCTACCGAAGATGTAATCAGCACATTTGCAGGACTCAGACCGCTGATCGCTTCGCACGGCGAATCTACCAAGGACGTTTCACGCAAGGAGGAGATTTTCGAGAGCGAGCGCGGGCTGCTGACGATCACCGGCGGCAAGCTGACAACCTGGAGGCGGATGGCCGAACGTGCCATTGATCTCGCGGTCCGCAGGCTTGAGAGTCTCGATGGGGTAGCGCGCGAGCACCGCAGTTCGACCGAGAAGCTTCAGCTTGCGGTCGGATTTGTCACCGACTTGAGCCAGGCCGCACGCTACGCTAGCGAGTTCGGCGTTTCTGTCGTAGCAGTCGAACACTTGATCGAAAGCTACGGCAGCAACTATCGTGTGATCCTCGAGCTCACGCGCGAGTCGGAGCAGTTGAAGTCAAGTTTGCTCGAGGGTCTTCCTCACATTGCTGCCGAGGTCGTCTATGCAGCGCGTCACGAGATGGCGGCAAGAGTCGACGATTTTCTCTCGCGTCGAACTCGGCTCGAGTTGATTGCGCGCGATCACGGTCGCTCGTGCGCCGAGCGAGTGGCGAAGTTGCTGGAGTAGCGCAGACCGTCCAGTCTGCGCCGGTTGCTAACTTAACTCAGCCAGGGCACGGGCTGACTCGACGGTCACGTGTAGATTCTGAATCGCGACCTGCGCAGACTGAGCCGTGTATGCTCTGCGCAGACTGGACAGTCTACGCTACCTCTATGCTGAATAACCTGTTGCTTGAAGATCGTCATCGCAGGCTCGCGGAACAAGTAGCTCGCTTTGTCCGCGAGCAGGTGTGTGTCGACGCAATCGCCGACTCTGAAGACGACGAGGCGCGCAGGCTTGTTGAAGCGCTTGCTCGCGAAGGGCTGCTTGCTTACACGGTTCCTGAGGACCTCGAAGCCGGCCCGAACTCGCTCGATGTCCGCGCGCTGTGCGTCTTGCGCGAGCACCTTGCTTATGAGTCTTCGCTCGCGGATCTCATGTTTGCGATGCAAGGGCTCGGAAGTTTTCCCGTAACGCTCGCCGGATCAAATGAGCTCAAGCGCTCGATCCTTCCAAGAGTCAAAAGTGGCGAAGCAATCGCCGCCTTCGCCATCACCGAACCCGAAGCCGGCTCGGACGTTTCTGCGATTCAAACCGTCGCGCGTCGCGACGGCGCAAGTTACGTGCTTGACGGCGTGAAGACGTTTATTTCAAACGCCGGGCTTGCTGATTTCTACACTGTGTTTGCGAAGACTGCTCCAGAGAAAGGAAGCAAAGGCATCTCGGCTTTTGTCGTCGAAAAGAATACGCCTGGCTTTTTGTTCGAGGAGAAGATCGAGCTAATCGCGCCACATCCAATCGGCCGCGTCAGGTTTGACCAATGCCGCGTTCCGGCTTCTAATCTGCTTGGCGAGGAGGGCCAGGGCTTCAAAATTGCGATGACGACGCTGGATACGTTTCGCGCGACGGTTGGCGCGGCTGCGGTTGGACTTGCGTGGCGCGCGTTGGATGAGGCGGTTGCTTATGGGAAGCGCCGTATGCAGTTCGGACGGCCAATCTCAGAGTTCCAGGCTACGCAGATGAAGCTTGCGGAAATGGCTACTGATCTCGACGCGGCTCGTTTGCTGGTCTACCGCGCTGCCTGGATGAAGGACCTTGATGCGGGCCGGGTGACGAAGGAATCGGCAATGGCGAAGCTCTTTGCCACTGAAGCTGCGGGACGAATCATCGACGCCGCGGTGCAGATTCACGGAGGCGCCGGCGTCGTGCGAGGCTCGGTCGTCGAACGCCTGTATAGAGAAGTCCGCGCGTTGAGGATCTACGAAGGGACATCAGAGATTCAAAAACTCGTGATCGCCAGCCAGCTACTTAAGTAGAAGCGCCTCGAGACGAACCCCGTATGCCCGAAAAACTGACGCGCACTCGGGCTGCTTGGCTTTGCTGACTTGAGCCATTATAGTGGCTCATCCAGGACGCTCTCTGGCTCTTGCAACTCGGACCTCCCACTCAACTGTTCGGAGAATCTCGATGATTAACTTGCGTTGGCGCTTGGTCTCACCGGCTGTGCTAATCGGTGTTACGGTCATCATGCTCGCCGCTGTTGATTTGCTCAAATCAGCAGCCGGCGTCGTGATCCAGAATCAGTTCGCATCCGAAGGTAGACCCATAAGCCCCGCCGGATCGTTAGTAATGGATGATACTACGCAACAGCCTGCCGTTGGCGCGCTGCCGGTCGACTTTGTGCGTAGCCCAGACAAGACGGGCCCGAATGGACTTGGGCGCTACCTGATCGCGGTCAATAGCGGCTTCGGCGTGCAATTCAGCTCCACAACGAACAGGGCGCAGCAATCGCTCGCAGTCATCGACCTGAATGCTCGCCCAGCACCGGTGGTTATTCAGAACGTCTACTTCCCGACGCCCCAGAGCGTGAATATCGGCGTCGTCTTCGCGCCCGCAGCCGAGCAGGACGGAACGTTTATGCTTTACGCGTCGGGCGGTTATGAAAACAAGGTTTGGATGTTTCGATTTCGCGCCGGAGCAGCGACTCCCCTCACTCCCGCGTCGCGTGGTCCCAACACCACGGTAGAAGCGCCGTTCATCGACGTCACCGGTTTTACCACCTCGGCCAATTCGCCAGGCTACAACGGCAACCGCGCGCCCGTCTATCCCGCTGGGCTTGCGATCAGTCCGGACGGCGACACGCTCTTCGTCGCCAACAACCTCGGTGACAGCCTCGGAATCATCACCAATGTTCGCAGCGAGCGCAGGCTCGCGCGCGTGAACTTGCACCGAACGGGCTCAGGTCAGTTCAGCTACCCATACGGAGTCGTGGTTCTTTCGGCTAAAGGCTCAAGGGAAGCTTCTAAGATCTACGTCTCTCGTTGGGCGGACGCGTCAGTTGCCGTGATCGATCCGCGCAAACCTGACCAGCCGATCGCCGACATTTCAATTGATCGCCATCCGACAGCGATGATGCTGAACTCGAGCGGGACTCGCCTGTTCGTCGTCAACTCGGATGCCGACAGTGTCTCGGTTATCGATACCGCAGCCGATCGCGAGGTCGAACGAATCAACGTTCGGCTTGCTGAAAACGCGCTGATCGGCGGCAGCCCCGAAAGCATGGCGCTCAGCGCCGATGAATCGACGTTGTACGTAGCAAACGCGCACGCGAACGCAATCGCCGTCGTTTCGCTTTCCGGCAAGGCACGCGGAGTCGCCGGCACGCGCCCCGAAAGAGTTGAAAGAGAGAAAAGCGAGAACCATAACGGCGAAACCGATCGAAGCAAAGTCTGCGGCTTTATACCGACCGGCCAGTATCCTTCGGCGCTCGCGATGATCGGACGAACGATCTTTGTCGGCAACGGTAAGGGTACTGGTTTCCAAAACTCATCGCTCGTCGTCGATAACTCGGGAATGGTTCCCAACCTGGCCAACGACCGATTCCCCGGCGCCGGGCGCGGTCAGCACGCCCTGTCGCTGATCTCGGGAAACATCAGCGCGATTCCCGAGCCGGATGAACGCGCGCTTGCGGCTTACACGCAACAGGTGATGCGTAACGACGGGGTGATGGGCCCGATCAAAACAAAGCTGTTCACCGGACCCTCGCCGATCAAGCATGTAATCTACATCATCAAAGAGAATCGAACCTACGATCAGTTGTTTGGCGACGTTGCGGCTGCGGGCGACGGACATGCAGCCGATGGCGATCCGCGAGTCGCGATCTTTGGCGCAGGCGATGCCGCGATGTTCCAGGGCACCGCGCAGAACATAACTCCAAATCAGCGCGCGCTTGCGTTGCGCTTCGGTCTGTTGGATCGATTCTTCGTAAACGCCGCCTCCAGCCCCGAAGGTCACAACTGGTCAACCGCCGCCTTCTCGAGCGACTACACAGACAAGGCATACCGCTGGCAACGCTCGACGCGCGGAAGGCCATACGACTTCGAAGGCTTCAATCGATTGCCTGATTTCGGCCCGCGAACCGGCGAAGCGCCGGCGTTCGGCCTTCCGATCACTGCCGATGATCTCTCGAATGTCCTACGCCGTTATATTCCTTACTTGAACGGCGGGAGAGATGTAGCCGAGCCAGAGACGCTTTATCTCTGGGATGCGGCGGCTCGAGCGGGATTGAGCTATCGAAATTATGGCGAGTTCGTTGGCACGGTTTCTGAAGCGCGCCTTGCATCGATGAATTCAAATCGCCCGCGAACCTATCCCGACATTAGCCCGACGGTCTCGGCGATTCCAACAAAGAAATCCCTTGAAGGCCATCACAGCCCGACGGTTCGCAACTTCGACTTGAACACACCCGATGTGATGACGCCGGAGACCTATCGATCAGCCAAAGATGCGACGCGATGGACGGACATCGCAATCACCAGGGCTAACGAAGACCCGCGTTTTCGAGGCACCTCGCGACTTGGAGAATGGCTCGAGGAGTTTCGCGGTTTTGCGGTCGACATCGAAGCGGGCAAACCGGATCGCCTGCCTAATTTTTCGATGCTGCGATTGTCGAGCGATCACACCAACGGGCTCGCCGCCGGCTACCCCACGCCGCAGTTCTACGTCGCCGAGAACGACTTCGCGGTTGGGTATCTGGTCGAAGCGGTGGCGAACAGTCGTTACTGGAAGGACACTGCGATCTTCGTCGTCGAAGACGATGCGCAGGACGGACCTGATCACGTCGATTGTCATCGAGCGCCCGCCCTCGTCATAAGCGCTTACAATCGGCCAGGCGCGCTCGTTCACGAATTTCACACCACGGTGAGTTTGATTCGCACGATGGAAATCCTTCTTGGCATCCAGCCAATGAATCAGCTTGACGCGTCGGCGGCGCCAATCGACATCTTCCAGGACAAACCCGACCTTCGTCCGTACAAGGCAGTACTGCCCGACATCGCCTTAAATAACCTGACAACACCCGCTCGCGCGACCGATGCGACTCAGGCCTACTGGATGAAGCGGACCTCCGAGCAGGATCTCGAACACGCTGACATGGCTGACGATCGGGTGATGAACGAGATCATCTGGTATTCGGTTCGGGGATCGGGCTCACGCATGCCCGGCGTGGCGCGCCTGCCTGCCTTCGATGCATTGCGAGAAGGAATCGCGAAGCAACAGGAAAAACAGGAAGAGATAACAAAGCGAACAAAGACTAATCTGGCTAGAAGGTAAAATCCGAGTCCTTAGATCAAGCAGGATCGCCACCGCCGGATCCCACGATCGGGTAGCGGTGTATTAGTGTGTGTTGCCAGCAACGCAGCGTCCTCGCCTCCCTCCGCGGGTTTTCTTGATCAGGGCGGGGAATCAACCGCCGAGGACAAACAACTACGAACCCACTACCCACGATTGGCATCACTTCACACTTTGCTAAACTCAGGATGATACTTCACCAATCCCCGGCGTCCGTTCAGCGCGCCCTCCGTTAGCTCCACAACCATGAATACTTCATCCGCGACATCGTACTCGGATCGAAGCCCTTTCAAACTCGCGGGCACAAAGCCAAACCGGGGATAATAATTCGGATGCCCGAGTACTACGACGATGCCTTCGCCAAGGCGCCGGCACTCTTTTTCAGACCTTTCCGAACAAGCTGAGAGCCAATTCCTTGATTCTGGTGTTCCGGCAGGATCGCCATCGGCGCGAGCCCCATCGCATTGAAATCGCCGCCTTCCGATTCAACTGACACAGGGCTGAAGAAGATGTGTCCAACAACTTCTTCATCGACAACTGCAACGAGAGAAACGTATGGACGAGCATTCGCTCGAAGTGAGTCGACCAGAGCAGCTTCATTGCAGCGTCCGAAGGCGAGTTCGTTAACGCGTCGGACCGACTCGTGGTCTTCGATAGTTTCAGTTCGTACGGTTCCCCCAGGCATAACTTCCCTGCGGCGCTCCAACACGCGCGTCCAGCTTAACCGGTGTTCTTAGCTTTAAGGTCCCGCAAACTAGTTCACGGACCTGTGGACATTTCAGTCCTCGCAGTCGCCGATAGAAGAGTAGAGCATATTACGAGATGTACGCAGCCTCTGCCGCCCGCTACGTGGGCTTGCGGCCCATCCCTTCGTGATGCCTGAGCGCTGGCGATCCCAGGGCTCGCGGACTCGCCCTGGGCTACACGCATCGCCCGCTACGCGGGCTGGCTGCCGCTCAACTCCGTTTCGGCGGCGTACGCCAGTCTAGCAATGCTTGCACCAACAAAAAAAGGCGGAGCGACATGAATCGCTTCCGCCTTATGAGTGTAGTGCTGGACCTCTCGAGTCTAGTTCTGTACGCCCGGTCTGCGAACTTCGCTTTCGATCTTGTAACGCATATTGGGCCCCACAGTTTCTTTCACTGTGTAATCAGCGGGCAGCTCGAACAACGAATGAGCCGGTTCTGTACGATTGATGTTAGTCAAACGATAAGTGTTCTCACCGACGCGTGGATCGCTGTGCTTGCTCATCACAACGGTTTGCAGCTCCGGGGAATACCAACTCTCGGAGACGATGCTGATCGGTTGCTCGTTGCCAACCACGCCGGCCGCGATCGTTGTAATGTATCGAGTGCCTTCGGCTTCGACGCCTTCGATTGTCTGCTTCCCGAGAGATTCCTTTTGGGCGTTCTTCGCATCTAACTTGGTCGTAAAAGTACGCTCAAAGTTTACTGCGCCCGGAACACCCGCTACCACGACCGATTCGGCTTCTCCCATATGGGCCTTCAGCTCCGCAATCGCCATTTGATGGTGTTCAGACGTAGCGGCCTCCTGAGCCTTCGCGGCATCGGCTTGCGCCATATGTGCCTTCAACTCCGCCATTCCTTTTTGATGCTGCTCAGAATTCGCCGCCGCTCCCTCGGGCAGTTTTTTCCGAATCATACTGACGGCGGAGAGATCGACCTTGCGAGCGGTGTGGTTCTTCGCGTCGAGAATGTAATTGACCTGAGCTACCGGGTCGTTGATGAAGATCGTTTGCGGCGCATCGCCAGACGCCGAGTAAGCGCCCACTGCGTTGAGAGTCTGTTCGCGGCGCGTGCGGCCTTCGCTGTCACGGTAGACTGAAGCGTTTGTTCGGCGAACGATCCGATTTCCGTCCGCAAGCGTCTGGACCATCTCGGTTACCGCTTGCGCTGAGTATGGCGCGCCCTTTACGACCTTTCCGTCAATGCTCATCTCAGAAGAGACGAACACAAACGTGTTGTCGCCCTGCCCTCCAAAAGCAAACTGCATGGGCTCGCCGGTGACGACACCGTCTTGCACTGACGCAACTTCGCGGTTGAATTTCTTCGACGTGTCTTGCGCGCCAACCACCGCGATGTTGCCCAGAATCGCAATAGCGCAGATGATCGTAACGAGCGTTCTTCTCTGAGTTGTCATAATTGTCCTCTCCTTCAAGTTGATTTCGTAAGAGACGGTTCAGATTCAAGTGACTGTAGACTTGCCCGTACAGTCATTACCTGACAAAGCGAATAGCTCTCGCCAGTCCGTCGTTGCCAACAATCACATCAGCCTTAATGCGTTCATCGGCGCGATCCATATTCATCGGCAGCCCAAAGGACATCAGCGCCGAACGCGGCAGCTCGACCCGCACGACCTGGCCGCTGTCGAGTTGACCAGCGCCTCGGTTCATCAATGGGAAAAAATCCGTGACGATCTCGGCCTCGGTAGTCGCGTCATTGGAAAGTTCCGCTCCACGCGTTGCTCCAGTTTTCTTAGCGCGTCTGCTAACGGCGCCCGCCGCCGGGGCATTGACCGATGGCTTCTGCTCGGGCGGCGCCGGCGGCTTCGTCAATCCAGGCGCCGGCTCCTGATGTTGAGCAGGAGCTGTCGGCGTCACGATCGCTTGCTCGGGTTTCTGTTGTTGACCTGAGTCGCGCGTTCTCGAAATTGTCAACGAGATCAGCATCACAATCGCCACCAGCGCTGCGACGCCCGCCGCCACATACAGCCACCGATGTGTCGCGCGGCGCGATGTTAGAGGCGTCCGGAGAGCGGCTTGCTGCTCTCGGAAGGCGCCAAGCAGCGACGCTTCAATACGAGCGGGAGCTTCCGCGGCCGAAGCAACAGCCAGCGCCCTGAGCCCGGCGGTCAACTCGCGTTCATCCGCAAGCCGCAGCGCACAACGCTGACACGACGCAACGTGTAAGAGGGCCTGGTCGCGCACCGCAGCATCCATAATCACGCTCTTCGCAAGATCATCGATCACAGCTTCAAAACCATCGCACTTCATGCAAAGCACCTCGCCGGTTTTACTTCTTGTGAGCCCTCATTGCGATCACGCGCGGCTCGCAGCTTTTCAAGCAGCAACACACGCGCTCGATGAAGCCGCGATCGAACCGTGCCCACCGCGCAGCCGATTACCGCGGCCGCTTCAACATAACTCATCTCGTGAAGATCGCAGAGCGCGACGACTTCTCTGTAGCGCGGCGGCATCGACAGGATCAAATCGCGGAGCTCCTGGAGCGTCTCTCCTCGCGTCAACTCAGTTAAGGGATCCCCTTCGGCGATCATCGCCAGCGGGGTTATCTCTTCTGCATCGGCTGACCGATCGATAAACGGAACATAGGGACGGTCCTGTTCGAGCTTTCGCAGCACGTGATTCCGCGCGATCCCGTACAGGTAGGCCGACAGCGATCCTCTATCGGGATCATAGCGTCGCCCGTCGCGCATCAGCACAATGAACACTTCCTGGGTTACATCTTCGGCGAGCGTCTGCGACCCGCTCATCTGAAGCGCGAATCTGTAAACGCCTCCCTGCCGTCGCCGATAGAGCTGCGTGAAGGCGTCTTCGTCTCCACTCATCATCTGCCGCAGCAGATCCGAATCGCTGGGAGTTGTCGGCAAAGTCATTGTTTATCTTGAAGCCGCCAGCCCGCCTGCTGACATGTTTGATTCACGCGAGGCGCACGGAAAGTTCCAAAAGGTGGGATGTCACAGCGTTGACTGTCGCGTCTGCCCATTGGGCTTCTACCATTTGCTGCCTTCCGTAATGAAGCAGCGCCCGGATAGTACGGTCGCCCGGGGAAAAAAGTGTGTCGCTGCCACGCAAGCGTAGCAACGACACACAGGATTTCAGACTGCCAGCTTGGCTTATTGGACCTTCTTTTCTGCGGGCTTCTCAGCCGGTGCCGCTTTCTTTGCCACCGCCGGTCTCGGCGAAGGCTTGGGTGCCCAGAAGTCACCGCCGGTTTTTGCCCACTCCTTCGGCACGTAGCTCATCTTAGAGCTGAACGCGTAGATGGAGGTCTCAGTGCCGGTGACCGAATCCCCGATTAGTTTCTGGCGCCGCTTGTTGTTCTCTTCACCCATCGCGTCCTGAATCGCTTTGCCCATTGCGGGATTCGGGTCCAGCTCAGAAAGCGATTTTCGCGGCGTAAAGACCATATAAGTTCCGCCCGGCATGCCCGCTGCCACTGAATAAACTGCGGAGTGAGTGTCGGAGTTTGCCTTCTTCAGCGCATCTACCAGGATCTTCCTCGCTTCCCGGTATTCCGCGTCGTGGCCCGGACGCACGCGAATTGTTGTTATGGAGAAGAAGCGCATCTGCGGAATGTCAACGGCTCCTCCGTAGCTCAGTTCTTCATTCAGAACGCAGACGATGGATCGCTGGCTGGTTCGAAACTCGGCGTCCAAAGCGTCCATCCGGTCGGTGTCCGCAGTCAGTTGCGCGTTCTTATTGGTATTGTCTCGATCCTTTTGCAGCGACGCGAACGAATCGTAGGCGGTGACGAACCACGCATCGGTTCCACCAAACGCCGGCGTCATCGCCAGGTAGTAGACGGGCCATTTCGCTTTTTGCATCGCGCGCACGTATCCGGTTTCGACATTTTCATGAGCGGCGCCGCGTCCCGCCTTGACGTCCTCGCGAAACATCGAAAGCACCTTTGGCGGCCCGGTGGGCATTGGCGGTTGCGCCGCCGCTTGAACCGCAGTTGAAGCAAACACACACACTGCAAATACGACTAACAGGCTTTTCTTCATAAATCCTCCTTCAAGACTATTATTCAAACTTGACGTTGCGTTGAACTCACTGCTTCTTTTCCTCAGCCTTGGCCGACGCCTTCTTCTTAGCCGGCGCCGGCGCGACTGGTTTCAGCATCCAGTAAGCCGGATCGGCGTCAACCCATTCCTTGAACACATAGCTCAGTTGTGGATCGAACGCGTAGATGCTGACGTCGTTGAACGCGATCGAGTCGCTCGAGAGGTTGGCGATTTTCTTAGTGCCGCTCTCTCCGAGAGCGTCCTGATAAGCCTTTCCGTGAGGCGGCGGTTGCACTCCGTCTGCTTCAGCGAGACTCTTCCAGGGAATCAGCACAATGTAGGTCCCAGCCTGCGTGCCTCCCATGACCTGGTAGACAGCCATGTGCTCATCCACCTTCGCCTTCGTGTGCGCCGCAGTCATGATCTTGCGCGCTTCTTCGAATTCGCTGGCGTGACCGGGCCTAACACGAATGGTCTCGACCCTCATATAACGTGAATGCGCCATGTCGGCGGCGCCGTTGTAGCTAAGATCCGGGCGCAGCCGCGCTAACATATCTCGCTGCGCGGAGTGATAATCCTCGCCCTTATGGCGGGTTCGGTCAAAATCAGCCTTGTAAGTCTCACCGATCTTGTCGAGATCCTTCTGCGCCTTGCCGAAGGCATCCATCGAATCGAAAGCCCAGAGGTAAGTGACTTCGTTTTCGTTTCCAGCCACCGGCACCATCGCCAACCGGTGATGCGGCGACTTGGCTTTGGCCCAGATTCGAACGGTAGCGTTCGCTTCTCTGGCATGCGGTTCCATCATTCCGGTCTTGATGTCCTCACGTACGATCTGAAGCACCGGGGGTGGCCCAGGCGTCTGACCCGCCGTCCGAACGCTGCACACACAAAACACGAATACTGCAAGGAAGAAAGTCTTTTTCATAGCTTGCTCCTTTGGGTTGTTTGAATGGGTTGAAAAGGAGACTCAGAATCGCGTTCAAAGCGCAGCGGTTCCAGGATCCTACGGACTTTGCGAAGTCGTCGGCGCGGTCCAGTCAAAGCCCTGGATCACGACGGTCGAGAAACTATTAGTGCAGCGGCTGTGCAAACACCCAAGAGGCAGCGGGGAATGAAGAATGGGTCTACAGCAGGCCGGATTATAGCACCGGCCCGGCTCACTACAACCAAGGTTTGACGAAAGAAACGAAAGCCGTTCCCAGAGGGGTAGGCGCCGTACTTCAGGCGCGCTGTCTCACGCATCGTACACATGCGTGCTGAACAGCTTGTCCCAAAGACCCTGTTTTTGATTATCGAACAGCGGCCACAGATACAAAAGAAAGCAAAGGCCACCGAGCAGTTGTTTAACGAGCTCGCGCAAAAATGCCTTTCCGAACCCGAGAGGCTGACCCGTTTGATCGATCACTTTGATCTTCAGCCATCGTTTGCCAAGCGTGGCGCCGTCCCTGCCCAGCAAGTAGATGTTGAAAACCCACACGAGCAATGAGCCTACGAAAAGCAAAAGATATCCAAGAAGCATTCCGCCCATCATTGCGCCTGCCGCATCATTACTGATGTTGCCCCGCGCATCGGCCGTGGATACCGCGCCTACGGCCGAGATCATTATCACAATCCAACCGGGCACACCGCCCAGCGATACGAGTATTCCATCGATGATCGCTGCCAGAAGCCTCTTCCCCATCCCGGCGTAAACAGGCTGAGGCGGCGTTGCATAACTCTGAGCAGCTCCCCAGCCTGGCGGCGCTCCATAACCACCCTGCGGTTGTTCGTAAGACATATTCATCCCTCCATTTGTTTTCTAAACAATGCCAGCTCCGGTTATCGCGGTGCGCGAGCGCCTTTCAATGACAGTTGCATTCTCTATTCGCACAGGGGCGGGGGCCGGAACAGCGCCGCGATTATATCCAGCGAGTCTCGACCCCGCAAACTCTTTTTGGTCGCGAGCGCTCGGCTCTACAGGTGTGCAGTCGACGCGTCAACGCGTCTGTCGAAAACAATGTTTCCTGACTTGATTACCACCACTGCGTGATTCACTCCGAACAAATATGGAATATGACGATAGTCGGAACAGTCGTGGACGACTATGTCAGCCTGCTTGCCTGGCTCCAGAGATCCAAGCCGCGATTCGCATCCAAGGCTGCAAGCGGCGTTGATGGTTGCCGCGGTGACGGCCTCCGCCGGCGTCATTCGCATCTGGGTGCACGCGATTGAAAGGATCATCTGCATCGAAGGCGTTGGCGAACTGCCGGGATTGAAATCCGTAGCCAGCGCGATTGGCAGCTCAGCCGCGATCATTGCACGGGCGGGTGCGTAGCGAGTAAGCCCCAGATTGAACACCGCGCCCGGAAGCAGAATCGCGACCACTCCAGCCTGTCGAAGAGCTTCGATCCCCGCTTGATCGACCCATTCCAGATGATCGGCCGAGGCTGCGCCGAGCTCCGCTGCCAGACTCGCGCCTCCGCTCAAGCTCATTTGCTCCGCGTGAAGACGAATACCCAATCCGAGCTCCTTCGCTCGCGTCAGCACGCGCCGTGACTCGACGACATTAAATACGTGGGACTCACAAAAGATATCGCAGTAACGCGCCAGAGCTTCGGCGGCGACTCTCGGCAGCATCTCGTTGATGACCAATCGAATGTAATCCTCGCGGTTGTTGCGATACTCATCGGGAATCTCGTGTGCGCCAAGAAATGTTGGAATCAACTCGAGCGCAGTTTCATCGTTCAGTCGTCTTATGACGCGCAGGATTTTCAACTCATCATCAATAGTTAAGCCGTATCCGCTCTTGGCTTCGACGGTTGTAGTGCCATGCTCGATCAGCCGGCGCGCGCGAGTTTTACCGAGCTCTAACAATTCGTCCTCGGATGCCTCGCGGGTTCTTCGCACGGTCGAGCGGATGCCGCCGCCATTTGCCGCAATCTGGAGATAAGTCATTCCCGCCGAGCGCATCTCGTATTCGTCCTCGCGAGTTCCCGCAAACACAGGGTGGGTATGCGCGTCGACAAAGCCGGGCATAACAACGCAGGTGCTTGCGTCCATGTGCAAGGAGTCCAACGCGGCTTGCGGCTCAACCTCAGAAGTGGTTCCCACAGCCACTATCACGCCATCGCGCGCCAGCAACGCGCCGTCCTTAATGATACCGAGCTCGCGCATTTCGTCTCCGGTGCGTGGACGAGCGGGTCCCGCGAGAGTCACAAGCTGAGAGGCACGCGTGATTAACAGTTCGCGAGGCATATTATGGGCGGCGGCTCATGGCGCTCATTCTCTCAAGTCATTCCGGAGCACGCAATCGAGGATAACATAGGACCTATGCGGCCTATTGGACATATGTACTGCGACTGGCAATTTCCGCGACCAGCTATTATATTTTCTGACTCCGAAACCTTCATTGGCCACGCGAGGAACCAATCATGTCATTCACTCGAATGGATCAGGGAAAAATAGAAGACTGGATGGCGATCGGCCAGGCAGTCACCATGCGACAGGCCGCAATGCCGCAAGTCATCAGGGCGATGCTTCTAAAGCTTGAAGACCAGGTTGACGGCTTCGCAGTCGACCAACTCCGTCACGGCTTGCAGACTGCAACGCGTGCAGTTCGCGACGGAGCCTCCGAAGAGATGATTGTCGCCGCGTTGTGTCACGACATCGGCAAAGTCATCTCGGTCGAGAACCATCCGGCAATCGCAGCCGAGATTCTCAAGCCTTATGTGTCGCGCGAGACTTACGAAATTATCCGCACGCACCAGGATTTTCAGGGCCGGCACTACTACGCTCTGATGGGCAAAGATCCGGACGCACGGCGGCAGTACGCCGGCGAGGTTTGGTATGAAGCGGCTTGCGTGTTCACCGATGGATGGGATCAGGCCTCATTCGATCCCGAGTACGAGACATTGCCACTTTCTCACTTCGAGCCGATGATCGAACGCTTCTTCGCCAGTCCGAGAAGAGAGCTGGCGCAGGGCGCCTAGCCCGCTCCTGCTATTACGTGATAAACAAGCGAGGTCCTCGATGTCCCGGCCCAACAAGATGAAGCGAATTTGCGCGTTGCTTGTCGTGGTTCTGGCCATTCTTTCGATTGCGTGCTCGACTCCGCCGACAGTAGTTTCAAAGAACTCGTCTCCGCCGTCCGCCTCGACCTCAGCTGGCCAGCTTCAATTCAAGACCCCTGATGGCTGGGCGAGCGAGACTCCCTCATCGAGTATGCGCGTAGCGCAATATCAGCTGCCGCCCTCCGAAGGAGACACCGAAGCCGCCTCGCTTGTCGTGTTTTACTTCGGGGCGGGCCAGGGCGGTTCGGTGCAGGCGAATCTGGACCGATGGGTGAACCAGATACAACAACCGGACGGCAGTTCATCAAAAGACAAAGCCAGGACCGAGACTCTTACAGTGAATGGCATGAATGTCACGTTGCTGGATGTCAGCGGTATTTACGGCGGCGGCGATATGGGCAGAGCTCCGACGCAAGGCAGGACTAACTTTCGCATGCGAGCCGGGGTTATCGAAACTCCCAGCGGCGGCTACTTCGTCAAGCTGGTCGGGCCCGAGAAAACCGTCAGCAAGTGGGATGATTCTTTCATGGCATTCATCAAGTCCGCCGAGTTCACCTCCGGGTTCAAAGGATGAACCTCGAATGGCGCCTCTCCGCCAGAAGATTTCGCCGATGGCTAAGCCAAGCTCTGGCTACGCGGCAGCCCGCTTCCCCTCGAACGAAACTCTTTCTTGCCTTATCGATCTTCCTATTGGCGTTCGCCGTGCGCTCTCTTCACGCGGTTGACCTTGCTTCCGTAATGTACACATCCGAGCAGCCGTTCAACGGTCTGGTCGAATCCTACGACCTCAGAGCTGTTTCGATTCTTAGAGGCGAAGGACTGCTTGGTCCTTACAACATTGATCCGTCCGATACGCGATGGCTGACTCAAGCGCCAGGCTACGCTATTTTTCTCAGCCCGATCTATCGGATGCTTGGTCGGAATTTCTTTAATGCGCAGCTTGTTCAAAACGCTCTCAACTCATTTTGCCCGGCGCTCATATTTCTGATTGCCGGATCGCTGATAAGCTGGCGGGTAGGAGTTGTGTCAGGCTTGCTAGCTGCTCTGTCTCATCATCTGGCTCACATATCGAATTTCATTCTGCCCGACGCGATGCACGCGCTTCCGGTACTCGGTGCGACATACCTTCTGCTGATTGCTCGCCGCTCACGCCATTTGTATTGGCTATACGCGTTGGCGGGATTGCTGATCGGACTTGCAACGTGGCTCAGGGCCCAAACAATGTTGCTCGGGTTGTTTTTGCTGGTGATATTGGCGTTGACCAGCGTGCGGCGACGATGGCTCGCGCTGAAGCGCGCGGCGTTGATTGCGACAGTATCGATCCTGGCAATAGCCCCAATCGCGATCCGCAACTTCGTTGTTTACGGCGCGTTCGTACCGGTGCAGGTTGGCACGGGGCTGAATCTGTGGGAAGGCATAGCAGACGCAAGCGGCGACCGATTCGGAGCTGTAAGCAAAGACACAGAAGTTGCCGACCAGGAAGCCCAACTGTACAGCGACCCGCGCTATGCGGGATCCTGGACAACTCCGGACGGCATAAAGCGCGACCACGACCGGACCACCCGAAGCATCGGCGTGATCATCCATCATCCCATTTGGTACTCAGGGGTCATGATCGGGCGCTGCGCAGAGATGCTTAAGTATTCGGCTCACGCGCCGCTGGTGCTGACGAACTCACAGTCGACTTCTCGACAGCGAACCTTGCCGGTCAAACGAGGATGGAGCGAAATTGCATCAGAGGATGACTCAAGCCTGGCCGCCGGCAGGAGCATCTTCTGGTTGCGACCCGTCGTCCGCGGGCTTCAACGAATCACGAAAGAGACGATGATTGTGTTCATTATTCTCGGCGCGATGGTTCTATTCGCAGCGAGTTGGCGGCGCGCATTGTTCGTATCGATCGTGCCGCTCTACTACTTTCTTTTTCAGTCGGCAATGCATACCGAGTTTCGCTACACGCTGCCGATGCAGTACTTCGTGTTCGTCTTTGCTGCGATTGTTTGGGTGATGCTCGGCGGATTAGTATTGAACGGAGTCAGACGAATAATGAATGTCGTGCTCTGAACGCCTCTATAAAAGCCGACGCACTCATTGAGTGCTCACTAGCAACCGAACGTCAACCGCGCTATCATTGAGTCAGTCTTAAGCTCTAACCCGATTGACAGCCTGAACCTGACGGAGGGAGCTATGGCCAAAACCGTTCACGACATTATCAAGGATCGCAAAGAAGTCTACTGCATCTCGAACCAGATGACGGCGGCTGAAGCTGCGCGCTACTTGAAGGACCGCGGCATACGCGCTACAGGCGTGTGCGAATTGTCGGGAAAAATTGTGGGCGTGGTTTCGCAAAGCGATATATCCGACAAGGTAGTAGCCGAGAATTTCCTTCCGTCCGAGGTGAATGTTCAGTCGATATCAAGCACCAATCTCATCAAGGTTACGCCTGACACTGAGGTGAGCAAGGCGATGCAGACAATGCTGGAGAATGGTGTTTATCACTTGATAGTCGAAGACTCGGATGAGAAGTTTTCAGGCATGGTCTCGCTGCGCGACTGCAACGCGATGAAGGTTGAAGAAGAAAAGGAACGGGCGGAGATGTTGAAGGATTACGCGTTCCCGAACTATTGATTAGTTTCTGGTTTGTAGTCTCTGGTTTGTGGTTTCTGGATTGTAGTTTTCTAGTTCCTTGTTCAGTGCGAAAAACTGGTTCGTACAAACCAGAAACCACAAACCGGAAACTACTATTCGTGCCGGAGCGCCGTGATCGGATCCAGGCTCGCCGCCTTTATTGCTGGCCATAAGCCAAAGACTATTCCCACCGTCACCGACCCGAAGAAACCAAATGCCGCGGCCCAAAGCGGTATAGCCATCGACAGCGCTGGAACAAGCGTCGAAACCACTACACCGAGCAGCCAGCCAAAGAACAAACCGGCAAGTCCCCCTATACCGGTCAGAGTCACCGCTTCCGTTAGAAACTGCCAGATGATGTCCGAGCGTCGCGCGCCCACGGCCTTGCGGATGCCAATTTCTCTGGTACGTTCGGTGACCGCGACTAACATGATGTTCATTACTCCGACGCCTCCAACCATGAACGCGATCGAGGAGATTATGATCATGACGCCGAATACCGCGCCCACTATGTCGTCGAACGTGCTGATGAACGAGTCCGGCGTTCCTATCTCGAAATCGTTGTCCTTATCGATTGAAACGTTGCGCCGGCGCCTGAGCACCTGTTCAATACCGGCGATGCCCGCCTTCATTTCACCCTCACGCATTCGCACGATAAGAAAGTGATCATCCTTTGACGGGTACATCTTGTGAAAGGTCCAGTACGGGATGAAGATGTCGTTGTCTTCCTGATTCTCGGAGCCGAACGGACCGGCCTTCTGCTTCTTGACCGTGCCGACTACGGTGAAGTCCTGTCCGCCAACATTGATTGTCTTGCCGATCGGGTCCTGCGCCGGGAAAAGAGCTTCGACCACGTTGAACGCCAGGACGCAAACCGAAGCCTTGTGCAGATTCTCGGAGTCGTTGAAGTAACGACCCTCCGCAATTGGCACATTCATTACCAACTCGGCTACGGGGAAATTCCCAATCAACTGGGTTCGATTCATTGCACGATCGCGATAGCGAACTTCGGGCGGGACGGGAGGCGGACCGCCCGGAAGTCCTATCACGTAGGGAATGCCGGCGTAGATATGCTCGACCTCAGGAACTTCGCGTTCAATCGCCAGCGCATCTTCAAGTGAAAGCGGCTTGCGATTGAGCACCTCGGCCGGCGGTTTGCTGGTCATGATGAAAGGGTAGCGCCACAAATAAACGTTGCGCGTGCCAAAACTCTCGGCGTTGTCCAGAACAGACTGGCGAAAGCCGTTCAACACCGCGGCCATCGCGACAATAACCAGCACGCCGATGAACACACCTAAAATGGTGAGGGCCGCGCGGAACTTGTGCGCGACCAGCGTCTGCATCGCGAGTGTCGTGTTCTCTTTTATTGCGGACAAATTCATTCTGCTCTTAGTGCTTCAATGGGGTCCAATCTGCCGGCTCGTCTTGCCGGATATATGCCGAAGAAAACCCCGATGATCGTCGACAGCGTCAGCGCTACAAGCGGAGCCCACAACGGAAAAGACGATGGAAGCGGCGTGAACCGCGCCAGCAACCACGATATGCACCACGCAAAGATGATCCCGCCCACGCCACCCGCGCAGCACAAAACCACCGACTCCACCAGGAACTGATTGACCACGTCCTGTTGCCGCGCGCCAACGGCCTTTCTAATCCCTATCTCCTTCGTTCGTTCGACTACCGACACCAGCATGATGTTCATTATCACAATGCCGCCAACGACGAGCGATATCCCGACCACAAACAGCGAGACCGAAAAAATCACGCTCGTCAGGTTGTTGAACAATTCATTGACGCCTTCCGATGTTATTAATCCGAAGTCATCCTCCTCGTGATAGGCCAGATGATGAAGCGTGCGCATCGCCAGACGCGACTCGTCCTGCGCCTTCTCCATCTGACCCTCGCGACCTCGAATCGATATGTTCACCGTGCGCCGCGAGCCGTAGATTTTCTGAAACGTCGACAGCGGTATCCTCGCGAAGTTGTCGCGCGAAAACCCGAACACCGAACCCTTCTTTTCAGCCACGCCGACAATCGCGTAGGTATGATCACCGATTTGAATGTTCTTACCGAGGGGATCGGCGCCCGTGAAAAGCTTTTCCGCGATATCCGCTCCGATGAACGCGACAAACCTCGAGTGCTCCTCATCCCACTCCTGAAGCGGCCTTCCGCTCTCCACGTTATAGCCTTCGATATCAAGAATGTTCGGCGTAATCCCCGACGTATCGACATCCTGCAGCGACTGTCTTCCATACCGAACGTCGACTTGCTTGTGTGTCTCTACACCAACCGCATCGCACGAGTTGCAAAACCGCCGGATCGTATCCACCGCGTCTGCGTGAATCTCCGGATTACGGCGAATCATCTCGAAGAACTTGTCGAGGTTGGTAGTAATCGGAAACTGAGTTATCACGAACGTGTTAGGGCCGAAGTTGGAAACCTTCTCCTTCCAATACCGGTCAAGCCCCTGAATAATGGAAATCACCGCGATAATCGAGGTAATGCCAATGATGATGCCGAACAGCGTTAAGAACGACCGCAGTTTGTTCGCCCGCAAGGAGTCAAGCGCCACGCCCGCATAGTCCAGAAATCCTGCATGCCCGCTGAATTCCTGTCCTGCCGCGCCCTCGATTTTTCTGACGGTTGAGGCCGACGTCGTTGCCATACCACCCTTACGTTGTTATAGCTGGCGGGGCTGACGGGGTCAATCCTGCGCAAGTAGATCAAATTGAGGTTTCGAATTCGTAGCCCCTCTTATGCTTATGCATCTTTCGAGCAGACCTAGCGTCGACGCCACGACGAAGAAACTCTGCGTAGCGTCTTTGCGCGGAGAATTCTCAACGCAAAGACCCAAAGGACCGCAAGGCTCGCTAAGACGGTACGGACTCTCCACCTCTATCTCGCTGTCTTTACAACTTCATCGCCGCTATGCGATTGTTGCCAGCACCCGAAAACCAGACTTTTCATCTCACATCGGATTATGACGATGAGAGTCCTGCTCGGGTTCGGTTGAACTTAAGTGATAGCCATGAACATAGTCGAGGGACTAAAGAAGAGCGTTCGGCAAAATCCGGAAAAGATCGCTTCAATATGCGGCAGTACGCGGTTCACTTTCAGAGCGGTGGACGAGAGAGTCAACCGCCTCTCCAGCGAGCTCGCTCGGCTAGGTGTAAGCCGGGGCGATCGCGTCGCTATCTTATCCCTGAATTGTCATCGTTTTTATGAGTTCTATTACGGCGTGCCGCAAGTGGGTGCCGTCGTCGTGCCCATTAACTTTCGTCTCCCTCCACACGAAGTCAAATACATCGTCGATCATTCGGGCTCGCGCATCCTTGCGGTGGATCAGGCCCTGTTGCCGGTGATCCAAACAATACGGGCGAGTCTGGATTCAGTAGAACATTTCATATTGATGGGCGATGGGTATTGCGAAGGTTATATCTCCTACGAAGAGTTGCTTGCCCGGAGTACATCAGAGTTCGACGCACCCGAAGTGAGCGATGAGGAACTGCTCGGTTTGTTTTACACCTCGGGCACGACCGGCGAGCCGAAAGGCGTGATGCTGAGTCATCGGAATATGCTGGCGAATATCGCGAACTCAGAAGGCGTCTACAACTATCTGCCTACGGACATTTACCTGCACGCAGCGCCGATGTTTCACCTTGCAGACGGGGCGGCGGTTTTCACTCACACCGCGAACGGAGCTACGCAGGCGTTCATCCCGAGATTCGATCCGAAGCAGGTACTCGAAACGATCTCGCGCGAAAGGGTGTCATTAATTGTCCTCGTTCCAACAATGATCAACTTTCTGCTTCATCAACCGGATATTGATTCATACGATCTGTCGTCGCTGCGGCACCTGACTTACGGCGCTTCGCCGATCGCTCCTGATTTGCTTCGGCGAGCGATGAAGGTTTTCAACTGCAGTTTCGGGCAGGGCTACGGTCTCACCGAAGCTTCGCCGCTGCTGACAGTACTCACGGCAGAGGATCACCTCTGCACTGACGCCAGGGGTGAGCGACGGCTTGCATCATGCGGCAAGCCGGTTCCCGGCGTCGATGTTCGAGTCGTGAAAGAGGACGGCTCGGACGCGAAATCGGGAGAGGTCGGCGAGATCATTGCGCGCGGCCCGAACATCATGCTCGGCTACTGGAAGCGGCCCGAAGATACCGAGAACGTGCTTAGAGACAACTGGCTTCACACCGGCGATCTCGCGACGGTTGATGAAGACGGATACATATACCTGGTCGATCGCAAGAAAGACATGATCGTCACCGGAGGGGAGAACGTTTTCTCGACTGAAGTCGAAGCAGTGCTTTATGCGCATCCGGCAGTCAAGGAAGCCGCGGTGATTCCGGTTCCGGATGAGGATTGGGGAGAAGCTGTTCACGCGTGCGTTGTTTTGCGTGACAATAAGCAGGCTACGGCAGAAGACTTGTTGGAATTTTGTCGTGATCGATTAGCGAACTACAAGGTTCCTCGCTCGATTGAATTCATCGACGGCGAATTGCCAAAGGGCGGCACCGGAAAGATACTGAAGAAGCAATTGCGCGAGCGATATTGGAAAGATAAGGCTCGACGAATCAGCTAACGAGCGACGATGAAGAGTTCGTAGTACTGCCTTTAGGCGAAAGTGTGCCCTTCTAGCGGTGCGGTCTTTGGGTTACAAGCTTCCGCCTAAAGGCGGTACTACGAACTGTCTCACAGGAGATGCTGGATGAACCTTACACTCACACCAATCCGATTCAAGCAGCGCGCGGAGACATACTTCGCAAACAAAATCGGGATCGTGGACGGCGATGTGCGCATGACCTATCGCGAATACGGCGAGCGATGCAACCGGCTCTCGAACGCGCTCATGGATATGGGAATTGCGCGCGGCGAGCGAGTTGCCTGGCTGGGCTATAACAGCCACGAATTGCTAGAAGCCTATTACGGCGTGGTGCAAATGGGCGCGGTGCTGCTGCCGCTCAACGTAAGGTTGACCCCTGCCGAAATCGCTTTCATCCTGAACGACTCGGATTCGGTCGCCGTGTTTTACAACCGGGACTTTCAGCCAATCGTCGACGGCGTTCGAAACCAGGCGCCCGGCGTAAGATGCTTCATCCCGCTCGAGGCAAACGGCGACGCCAACGACTACGAAGCCCTGATATCCGCTTCCGGAGCCAGTTTCACGCCACCCGACATAAACGACGATGACCTGGCGGAACTGTTCTATACCTCGGGCACCACTGCTAATCCGAAGGGCGTGATGATGTCCCATCGGAATCTGTACCTGCACGCGCTGCAGGTAATCGGTGGTCTTGCCGTAGACGACACCGTAGTTCAGCTTCACACGATTCCGCTGTTTCACGTGAACGGCTGGGGCACTCCGCATACGCTCACCTGCATGGGCGCGCGCCACATCATCGTCAAGAGATTCGATCCAACCGAAGTGCTGGAGCTTATTCAACGCGAGCGAGTGACTAATTTCGCGATGGTGCCGACGATGGCAAACGCGATCATCCATCATCCGTCGCTTGGCGAGTACGACCTGTCGAGCCTGGACTACATAGCGATTGGCGGCGCGGCCTCGCCGATTGATTTGATTCGTCAGGTAGAGCAGAAGCTCGGGTGCCGCGCTTATGGCGGATACGGCTTGACCGAAACTGTCCCGGTGCTGACGCAGTCTTTTATCAGAGATCACTTGAAGGACGAATCCGACGACGAGCGATGGCGGCGACAGGCGATGGCCGGTTTTCCGATGCCGGGTGTCGAGATCGATATCTTCGACGCTGACGACAAACCCGTGCCGCACGACGGCTCGAGCGTCGGGGAAGTAGTTGTTCGAGCCGACAACGTGATGTCGGGCTACTGGAAGCTGCCCGAGGAAACAGCCACGGTAATGCGCAACGGATGGTTTCATACCGGCGACATGGCTACGGTCGATCAGCACGGTTACTTCCTGATCGTCGATCGAAAGAAAGACATCATCATCTCCGGCGGCGAGAATATCGCTTCGATCGAAGTCGAGAAGGCTGTCTACTCACATCCCGCGGTCTTCGAATGCGCAGTTGTAGCTGTGCCCGACGATAGATGGGGCGAGGTGCCAAAAGCTTTGGTGGTCTGCAAGCCGGGCGAGGCGATAAGCGAACAGGAAGTGATCGATCACTGCAGAGCCAGGTTACCCGGATTCAAGGTTCCAAAGTCAGTCGAATTCTTCGATGCGCTTCCGAAGGGCGGCACGGGAAAGATATTGAAGAAGGAGCTGCGGGAAAAGTACTGGAGCGGGTACGACCGTCGCGTGCATTGATTCTGAAGATAACGTGCAGGGTTCAGAGTTCAGCGTTCAGAGTTCAGCGTTCAGAGTTCAACCTTCACGTTGTTGTCTTTGACTAGGGCAAGTAAACGCTTGAATCCGGAACCCTGAACCCTGAACCCTGAACCCTGAACCGATCCAAGGAGAAGATATGAGTGAGATAAAAGTAATGGTGATCTATCCGCGTCCTGCTGATGCGAATGCGTTCGAGAAAGCTTACGTTGAAGAACATGTGCCGCTGGCTGCGGCGAAGATCAAAGGAATGACGCGATTTGCGGCAAGCAAAGTAGTCGGAACGGCGGATGGTAGCGACGCACCTTTTGCCCGGATCGCCGAACTCTACTTCCCGTCAATGGAAGCGCTGCAGAAGTCCGTCGCATCGGCAGAAACGCAAGAGGCCGTGGCTCATGCTTTCGCTATTTCGACCGGAGGCCCCCCGATCGTTTTGGTAGCTGAAGAAGAAATCACAACGTTCTAGCGGGCCTGTAGCGAAGTCTACACTCTTTTTACGCGCGTCTCATTCCTTTGTAAGCGGGCGTTGAGAGCGTCCGTGTCGACCAAGCCGAGTGGCTTCGGCGAGACGTCGCCCGTCGTCACTCAGTGTGGAAGCCATTCCATAGCGTCCTGAGAATCCCTTCTCACGAGCCATCGAGCCACACAATAAAAGAGGAGGACCCCTTTGTCGTGGTCCTCCTCCGGTTTGCAAGCCAGGGTGAGGGGAATCGCTCCCCTCACCATTGCCTGTCTTGTGTTAGTTAGTCGGACACTTCTCAGTACAGAGGAATGGCTGTGACGCTCCACCGTTCGGCACCGTGTTCGTGATGATCACGTTTCCGGGTAGACCGTTACACACCTTCTT
>Ga0070709_10000004_pt1 | contig 214262 bp, 131 predicted proteins | sample LARL51metaG_FD_65449 | JGI IMG/M metagenome (GOLD analysis project Ga0070709, IMG submission 65449) | Corn, switchgrass and miscanthus rhizosphere microbial communities from Kellogg Biological Station, Michigan, USA - LAR L5-1 metaG | ecosystem: Host-associated > Plants > Roots > Rhizosphere ... | reverse complement strand
ACGACCGGCACCGGGATGACCATCGCGAACTCCTGCGGCGCGCCCTTGAAGTCGTTGGCCATGGTCATCACCGTGCGGTCGCCGTCCCGCACCAGGACCACCTGCGAGGCGCGGTTGTAGAGATGGGTGTCGGCCTTCGCCACGTAGAAGCCGCAGAAGGCGTGCGCGGCGCCGGCGCCGCCGGCGAGCAGCAGAGCCAGCGCCAGGGCCGGCGCCAGGCCGCCGCGGGGCAGGGGCGAAGGGGAAGGCATGGGCTCGGAGGGGTTCACGCAAGGCTCCTTTCGGGGGGCAGCAGGGCTGGCCGCGGCCAGCGGTAGGTCGCGCCGGGAAGCAGCCGGTCGATCAGCGGCACCAGCGGCGCCAGGCAAGCCAGGGAGAGCAGCAGGCCCGTGGGTCGGTAGAGCGCGAACTGCGCCCAGGCGGCGCCCGCCGCCACCAGCACGGCGAACAGGATGCGCCCGGCCCGCGAGTCGGGAGTGGTCTTCGGGTCCGAGATCATGAAGAAGGCGAAGATCAGGAAGGCGCCGCTCGCGACCTGGTGCAGCGGGATCGCCGCCGGCTGTCCCAGCCACCAAGCGCGGCCGAGCAGCAGCGACCCATAGGCGGCGAGGAACGCCCAGGTGACGTCGGCGCGCGCCGCGCGGTTGACCACCAGCCCGCCCAGGCAGAGCACCAGGAACCCGAAGAGCGCCGCGCTTCCCCACTGGCCCGGCGAGACCCAGACCTGGCCGTGGCTGGCCGTCATCGTCACCACCAGGCCGAAGTTGGTCGGGTTCCAGAGGTGCTTGCCGCCCACCCGGAGGAAGAACTTGCCGGCGATCGCCAGAACCGCGGCGGTCACCGCCAGCCAGAGCCGGCCGGTGCGCAGCAGCAGGCAGAGCGACAGCGCCGAGATGCAGGCGCTCCGCGGATCGAAGCGCGGCGGCGCCCCCCCGCGCCAGGCATGCCGCGCCAGCCGCGTGCAGCCGAGCTGGGTGAGCAGCGCCGCCGCCCCCATGGCCAGGGCCTGGCCGGCGCGCACCTCGAGGTCGAGGCGCAGCAGGCCGTACACGAGCAGCGAGGCGAGGACCAGGATCTGGTAGTGGCGCGGGTCGACGGCGAGCCGCCGGGCGCGGGAGAGCGGCCCGCGCGAGGGCGACGGCAAGGCCGGCAAGGCCGGCATGGCCGGCATGGGCGGCATGGCCGGCAGGGTCGGCATCGGCGTCCTCGGCACGGTCGTCGGCGTCGGCATCGGCGGCCTCCTCTGCAGCGTTTAGACACCCGACCCGCCGCGCCGGCAACCGGCGGCGCCAAACGTCGGCGGCGCCGCCTCCGTAAATGACTGTCAGAAGGTTGGCCGCCAGCCGCACGCAGAAACGTAGGACTTCGACCGTGGAGGACTGAAATGATCAGCCGCAAGCTCCCGTTGCACCTGGCGGCCGGCACGCTCGCGCTCGGCATCGCGATCGCGGTGCCGCCGGCCGCCTGGGCCCAGCCGACGCCGGGCCACGTGTTCCGCTTCAGCAGCTGCTTCTCCTGCTCGCAGCACAACCCGACGGTGGCCGGCAACGCCGCCGGCGATTTCCTGGGGACCTGGACCGAGCCCAGGGACGTGATCAGCGTGGGCGTCTTCAGCCGCGCCTTCAACGCCTCGCTGGCGCCGTTCGGCGACGATTTCGAGGTCGCGCCCGGCGCCCCCGGCGATCCGCCGCAGTTCGACGGCGCGGCGGTGGCCGACTCGCAGGGCAACTTCGTGGTGACGTGGGCCAGCCTGCAGGACGGCCAGAACGTCATCCTGGCGCAACGTTTCGACCCCCATGGCAACCCGGTTGGCGGCGAGATCGAGGTGGCAGCGGACCCCGGTTCGCCGATCACGCCCTCGGACTTCAAGCCGGCGGTCGCCGCCGCGCCGGGGGGCGGCTTCGTGGTCGCGTGGGTGTCCGTGGTCAGCCAGCCCCCCGGCCCGCCGCGGGTGATGGCCCGCGGCTTCGACAAGAACGGCGCCCCGACCGGAGCGGCGGTGCAGCTCAGCACCAGCGCCGCGCTCGGCGACCGCCCCAGCCTGTGCGTCAGCTCCACCGGCCGCGTCCACGCCGCCTGGACGTTCACCGACCAGCTGCTGCCGTTCCAGCCCAGCCTGGTCGGCGTGGCCGTCCGCCGGCTGTCCCCCGCCGGTGTGCCGATCGGTCCCGAGCAGGTGGTGTCGCCGGCGATGGACGACGAGTCGTCGGTGGCCATCGCCTGCGGGCGCGGCAACACCTACGTCGTGGCCTGGCAGACCGCCCAGGCGCCGGCGGTCTCCGGCAGCGACATCGTGGTGCGGCGTTTCACCCGGCTCGGCCGCGCGGTCGGCTCGCCGTTCGTGCTCAACCAGCAGGTCGATCAGGACCAGATGAACCCGGCGCTCGCCGTCGACTCCTCTGGCGCTTTCGTCGCCGTCTGGGAAGGCGATGCGGCGGGCGTCCACAAGGTCCGGGGGCGCCGCTTCGGCGCCAACGGCGCGCCGCTCTCCGACGAGTTCGCGGTCTACAACGCCGGCCAGGGGACCTTCTCGGCGCTGCGGCCGGCCCTCGCCTTCCTCGGCGCGGGGAGCTTCGTGGTAGCCGTGGATTCGCCGGGAGGGATCGTCGGGCGGATCTTCTCGCTGAGCGGCGCCCATGTGGCGAGCGACGCGGCCGCGGCGAGCGCGGCGACCGCGGCGACCGGGTCGGCCGGTGCGGGCGACGCGGCCGCCGGTGCGGCAGAGGCCGCCGGCGCCGCCCCGGGGGCCGCCGCCGTGGATGGTGGCGCCACGACCGGCAACGGCCGCGGCGCCGGCGGGCTGTGGTAGGAGCGGCGGGCGCGGCCGTTCCGGCCGTGGCAGCGGTTGCGGCGGTTGCCGATGGGGGCGGCCGCCGCGCTGTCGCCTGTATACTCCTCGCCGTCTGCCCGCTGCCCCGCACCCTGCCGCCTCCCGGCCGCCGGGCATGGGCAGCAAGCACGTGAACGCCTACGTGTACGCCTAAAGGAGGCCTGCCCTTGATGCGCCACCGTCGTTCGCCCTTGGTCCATCTGCCCGGCCGGCGGTCTCGGCCCGCCCCCCGGGCCGCCCGCGGGGCCAGCCTGGCGCTGCTCGCGGCGCTGGTCACCCTGGCGCTGCCCGCGGCGGCGCCGGCGCAGGATCTCTACAACTGGAGCGTGGGCGTGATGGGCGGCGTCGGCGGCTCGGTCGACGTGAAGCCCGGCAGCCGCGACTTCAGCAACGCCACCTGGCAGGTCGAGGCGCTGGCGCTCACCGAGCCGCGCACCTTCCTCGGCCTGCGCGTCGGGCACCTGGCGCTGGGCGGCAAGGACACCCTCTTCGGCACGCGGGTGGGCGCCGACCTCTCCTACGTCACGCTCTCCGGCCAGTACATGTTCGAGGAGAGCTACTACGACTCGGGGGTCTACCTCGGCCTGGGCGCCTATCGCCTGGGAGGCAACGACGCCGTCACCGGCGCCTCGGCGCGCAAGACGGTCGCCGGCGGCGTGCTCGGGCTGACCGGCGACTTCAAGGCCACCCGGCGCTTCAGCGTCGTGCTCGAGATCTCGGGGCACTACATCGACATCCGCAACGCCCACATCTACGGCCTGGCCCACGGGGGGCTGTCCTTCCGCTTCTGAGCCCGCGGGCCCGCGGGCCAGCGGCCCCCTCCGGTCACAGGCGAGGCATCGGCCTCCTCCGCCGCCCTTTGGGCGAGGCATCGAAGTCCACCGGCGGTGCCGGTCAGAGCCTCGCCCAAAGGGCGGCAGCGGAGGGCGATGCCTCGCGTGTGACCGGTGGGGCGGAGGGGATCGGACGGATTCAGGGGAAGGGCGGCCGCTTCGGGTCGGTCTCGTCGACAGCGCGGATGCCGTGCAGGCTGGCGTGCTCGACGAGGCGCCGGGCGTCCTCATCGAGGCCCCGCAGCTTGACGATCAAGGAGGTCTGCGGGCCGCGCCGCGAGACCTCGATCCCCTCGGTCTCGATCGCGCTCTCCTCGATGCAGGCCATCACGTCCGACACCTTCTGGCCCTTCTCGAGCTGCAAGACGACGGTGCGCAGGTGGCCGCGCACCAGGAGGCGCTCGAAGGGCCGCAGGGCGGTGAGGATGATCAGCAGCGCCACCGTCGTGACCACGCCGGCGACGTAGTCGGAGAACCCGATCGCGATGCCGATCGCCGCCGCCACCCACAGGCCGGCGGCCGTGGTGAGGCCGTGCACGGCGCCGCGCGACTGTAGGATGGTGCCGCCGCCGATGAAGCCGACGCCGGTGACGATCTGCGCCGCGATGCGGCCGCCGTCCCAGGTGCCGCTCCCGCTGCCGGGGCCGCCGCCGGGCCCGGCTTGCAGGGAGAGATGCGTCAGCAGGGTCGCGCCGACGGCCATCAGCATGTGGGTGCGCAGGCCGGCCCACTTGCCGGTCCATTCGCGCTCGGCGCCGATGGCGCCGGCGAGGAGGGCGGAGAGCGCGATCTTGAGCCCGACCTCGGAGAGCTCGGTCACGATCACGAGGTGCCCGTCATGCCGGCGGCGCTGCCGCCGGTGCCGCGCGGCAGGCGGGCGGCGATCTTCTGCCGTACGGCCGGATCGTCCCAGTCGACCTCGCCGATGAACTTCTCGACGATGCGGCCGCCGACCACCAGGTAGGTCTCGGGGAGCTGGTCGGTGCCGTAGCGGTGCGCCACCTCCCACTGCGGGTCGTAGAGCACACCGGGAGCGCCGGCGCCGAGGAACGACTCCACCCGCGAGCTCGAGTCGGCCACCGCGACGCGCAGCACGGCGAAGTTGCGGTCGCCGCCGAGGTCGCGGACCAGGCGGTCGAGCGCCGGCGTCTCCTCGATGCACGGCGGGCACCAGGTGGCCCAGAAGTGCACCAGCGTCACCGGCGCCAGGCGCGACCCGAGGGTCGTCGCCCGCCCGCCGGCGTCGAGCAGGAAGCCGGCGGGAGCCGCCGTCGTGCCGTCGCCGCCGCGCGGCCAGACCAGCACCCCGAGCCCCAGCAGGGTGATCGCCGCGGCCATCGCACGGGCCTGGCGTCCGAGGCTGGGGGAGGAGGGGGGGGCCGCCGCGGCCGGGCCGGCGGCCGCGGTCTCCGTCGCCGGGTCCGGCGTGGAATGCGTGGCCGCCAAGGGCTGTTGTGGAAGTGCGGGATCTGTTGCCATGGTGCGCTCGCGGATCGCTCTCGCGGGTTGCCGGTCTGGGGTTAGAATACCGCAGGATTCCCCGAGAAGGCCCTGAACACATTGCCATCGCCAGACAACATCCAACGTTCGAAGTCCCGCCGGGTCTTCCTGGTCGGGGTGATCCTGAAGGGCCAGCACGGCGCCGCGGCCGCCGGCCTGATCGTCGAGGAGCATCTCGACGAGCTCGCGCAGCTCGCCGACTCCGCCGGCTCGCGGGTGGTGGGGCGGGCGGTCCAGGCCCGCCAGGCCCCCGATGCCGCCACCTTCATCGGCAAGGGCAAGGCGGCGGAGATCGCCGCCGCGGCCACCGGGCTGGGCGCCGACCTGCTGCTGTTCGACGACGACCTCAGCGGCGGCCAGGTGAAGGCGCTCGAGGAGGCGACCGGCCTGGCGATCCTCGACCGCAGCGGCCTGATCCTCGAGATCTTCGACCAGCGGGCCAAGAGCCGCGAGGCGCGCACCCAGGTCGAGCTGGCGCGGCTCAACTACCTCCTGCCCCGCCTCGCCAAGCGCTGGTCCCACCTCTCCCGCCAGGCCGGCGGCGTCGGCACCCGCGGCGGCGAGGGCGAGAAGCAGCTCGAGCAGGACCGCCGCGTCCTGCGCGCCCGCATCCGCCGCCTCGAGCAGGACCTGGCACGCATCGACCGCACCCGCGGCGTCCAGCGCCACGGCCGCCGAGGCGTGCCGGTCGTCGCCCTCACCGGCTACACCAACGCCGGCAAGTCGACCCTCTTCAACCGCCTGACCGCCGGCGACACCCTGGCCGAGAACCGCCTCTTCGCCACCCTCGACGCCAAGCTCCGCCGCGGCAGCCTGGGCACGAACGGCGCTCGTGGTTCCACCGGCAAAGGCGCTGGCGAGGAAGCGGGTACGGGCGGTCCCAGCGACTCGACCGGCGCGAACGGCTCAGCCGGCGGCCCGGGCCGGAGCGCCGTCTTCGCCGACACGGTAGGCTTCATCCGCAAGCTCCCTCATCACCTCGTCTCTTCCTTCCGCAGCACCCTCGGCGAGATCACCGCCGCCGACCTGGTCCTCCACGTCGTCGACCGCAGCCACCCTCAATGGCACGAGCAGTTGCGAGTCGCCGACGAGGTCCTGGACGAGCTCGGCGTCGAGCGCCGCCGCGTGGTCACGATCTTCAACAAATGCGACCGCGTCGCCGCCTTCCCGCCATCGCCAGGACAGGACGGCGAAGGCATCCGCGTCTCCGCCCTCACCGGCGAAGGCATCGACGCCCTCCGCGCCGAGATCGCCCGCCGCCTGCCGGAGCTGGCCGGCGGCTTCACGGGCCACGGAGCCGCTCCCGGCGAGCCGGTCCACGCCCCGCTCCCAGGAGCCGCCGAGGCCCCGCCCCTGCCCGCGCGCATCGGCGAAGCAGTTGTCCTCGAGGTTTGACACCCCCAACCCCGAGCCGCTAGACTTTCCCGCCTCAGTGGGGCCGTAGCTCAGTTGGGAGAGCGCTTGAATGGCATTCAAGAGGTCGACGGTTCGATCCCGTTCGGCTCCACCATCGTAACCCCAACAAAACCAGCACACCTCCCGCGGGCCAGAGGATCCGGTCCCACGAGTCGCGACATCGGTCGCCCACGACAAGGTGCGCGCGACGCTGGCCGGGCCGCTCGCGATCGTCGCACGGGGCGTCCTCAGCGACCGCTGTACATCGATTCGATCTCCGCGGCGAAGTGATCGTCGATGACCCGGCGCTTGAGCTTGAGAGTGGGAGTGAGCTCGCCGGCTTCTACCGTGAGGTCGCGCGCCAGGACCCGGAACTTTCGCACCTGTGCCACGCGGGCGAGCTGGGGATTGACCTCGCGGGTGATCCGGCCCTCGATCTCGGCGAGGACCAGGGGGTGCCGGTCGAGCGCCTCGCCTGCCAACCCGTGCTCACGGGCGAACGCTGCCGCCGCCTCCTGGTCCAGAGTGAGCAGCGCGGAGACGTAGTTCCTGCCCTCGCCGATCGCCACGGCCTGTGCCACGAGCTCGAGCTTGCGCAGCGCCAGCTCGATGTTGTCGGGGGTGATGTTCTTTCCTCCCGTGGTGATGAGGATCTCCTTCTTGCGCCCGATGATCCGGAGATAGCCGTCCCCGCCGAGCTCGCCAAGGTCGCCGGAATGGTACCAGCCGTCGACCAGCGCCTCGGCGGTAGCCGCCGCATCCCTGTAGTACCCCGTGAAGACGCCGGGACCCTTGACCAGGATCTCGCCATCCGCTGCGAGCCTCACCTCCAGCCCTGGCCAGACCTGTCCCACGGTACCGAACCGGTTGACGCCCGGGCGGTTACAGGTGGTGGGACCGCTGCTCTCCGAGGAGCCGTAGATCTCGTAGATGACGATGTCGAGGCCGCTGAAGAACTCGAGGATCTCGCGGTCGATCGGCGCTGCTCCACAAGCGCAGAAGCGCGCTCGCCCCAGGCCCAGCGCCGGCTTGACCCTGCCGAAGAACAGCCGGGATGCGAGCCGGTGCTGCGCCGCGAGCGGCCACCCCGGTTGCCGTTGCTCGTTCGCGGCAGCCGCGACACGCCTGCCGACCCGCTGCGCCCAGGCCGCGATTGCAGCCTTGGCGCCGGTGGCAGCTTGCAGGCGGGCCCTGACGCCTTCGTGGAAGCGCTCCCAGACTCGCGGCACGCCGAAGACCAGGGTCGGCTGCACCTCGCGGAGGTTCTCCGCCACCTTGGCGGGCGTTTCAGCGAAATAGACCGCGTAGCGCGCGGCGATGGCGCCGTGGATGGTGGTCAGCTGCTCGGCGATGTGGGACAGCGGGAGATAGGAGAGGAGCGAGTCGGAGGGAAGGAGACCGAGCGTCTCCCGCATCGATTCCGCCATCCAGGAAAGGTTGGCGTGAGACAGCATGACTCCCTTGGGAGGGCCTGTGGTGCCAGAGGTGTAGATGAGAGTGGCCAGGCCGTCCATCCGGAGGCCGTCGAGGCGCCGGTCGACCGCATCTTCGCCGACCGCCTCGCCCGCGGCCAGGAAGGCATCCCAGCCGAGCGCCTCGGGATCCTCGTCCGCGGCGCCTCTCATCCGCACCACGGCGCGCAGGCGGGACGGCGCGCCGCCCACCTGGCGCAGCTTTGCTCCTTGCTCCTCGCCCTCGACGAGCAGCACGGAAGCTTCCGTGTGCGCCAGGATGTGCTGGATCTCGGCAGCGGAGCTGGTGGTGTAGATGCCCGCCGGAGCGGCCCCGACCAACATCGCCGCGAGATCGAAGACGACCCACTCGGGCCGATTGAAGCCGAGGATCGCCACCCTGCCGCCGGGCTCGACGCCGAGCGCGATGAGGGCGCGTGCGGCCTGGCGCACCTCGGCGAGATGACGGCCCCAGCGCGTGGGCTGCCAGACGCCGTTGTCCTTGACGTAGTAGGCGGGCGCGTCGGGGCAGGCGCGACCGTTCTCGTGCAGAACGTGGGGGATCGTAGTGGCGACCTTCACCGCTCGCACTCCTTGGGACGGTAGCTCGTAGATTGTCTGGTCGAATCAATAAGCATAGCATGTAGCTCGACAGTCAGCGCCGGAGCCACACGAGGGACCGGGGGCGACATGGCAGAGGAATCGGTGACTACGGACGTCGCGGCAATTCGTGACGCCGAGGAACCCGCCCGTAACGCGCTCGACCGCCTGATCCGCCGCTTCCGGCAGCCCGCCTTGGCCCTGGCCACGCTGGCCGTCTACGCGGTAGCCATCCTCGCTCTCGGCTTGGCGCTCGCACCGGCGGCCTGGTTGGTGGACCGCCTGGGACCGCTCGCGCTCGGGCTGCCCAACTGGTTGCGCTGGCCGTTGCTCGGGTCGACGTTGGGGCTTGCCTTCTTCGTCTTCGGCTTCTCGCTGCTCGCCGTCGTCGCTTTCTTCAACCTGCTGCTGCCGACGCGCGTCCGGCCGTTCAAAGGCCAGTATCACACCCTTGCCGCCGTGCCCTGGTTCCTGCACAACGGCCTCTTCTACCTGGCGCGCTTCACCTTCCTGCCCTTCGTGACCTTGACGCCATTCGGCATCCTGTTCCTCAGGGCGATGGGCATGAAGATCGGCCGCCGGGCGTTCATCAACACCGAGTTCATCTCGGACCCGCGGCTCTTGACCTTGGGAGATGACGTCGCGCTGGGCGGCAGCGCGCACATCTTCGCCCACTATGGGGGCGGCGGCAACCTGGTGGTCGCCCCGGTGAACATCGGCAACCGCGCCACGATCGGCCTCTGCGCGACCGTCATGGGGGACGTCATCGTGGGCGCCGGTGCGACGGTGCTGCCTCACTCCGTGCTCCTTCCCGGCACCCGCGTGGGGCCAGGGGAGACCTGGGGAGGAGTGCCCGCCAGGCGCATCCCGCGCGAGGAGATGGAACAGCTCAAGGAAGGAATCCGGCGCGTCGGGAGGAGCGTCGGGGGGACGGGAGAGCCTTGACACTCTTAAGCAGACCGTAAAAGCTGGTACGCTAGAGAATGCGGAGGCATGACGCATGAGAGTCGGGATCATCTTCGCGTTCATGGACTTTCATCGCAAGGGGAAGAAGTACCGCGGCGTGCTGCAGCCGCAGATCGGCCCGCTCATTGCCAGCCTGCTGCCGCCCGACCTCGAGATCGACGTCGTCAACGACACCTGGGAGGAGCCCGACTGGCGGCGGGACTACGATCTGCTGTTCCTCACCGGGATGCACTCGGACTTCGACCGCGTCCGCCAGATCTCCCATTACTGGCGCCGCCGGGGGGCGAAGACGATCCTGGGGGGCATCCTGGCCAGCACCTATACGGAGCTCTGCCGGCCCTTCTTCGACGCCGTCGTGGTGGGGGATGCCGAGGGGAGCGTGGCGCAGATCTACCGCGACTTCCTGGCCGGGGAGCTCAAGCCGGTCTATGTCTCCTCCGCCTACGATTCCGCGGCGGTGCCCGTCCCGCGGTTCGACCTGCTGGCCGGCAAGCAGATGCTCCCTCTTTCCTTCGAGGCGACCCGCGGCTGCCCGTTCACCTGTGAGTTCTGCGCGCTCACCGGCATCGGGACGCGCCATCACGTCCGCCCGGTCGAGACGGTGCTGCGCGACATCCGGGAGGGGCAACGGATGCTGCGCGGGCTGGTGCCCGGCTACCTGCTGCGGTTGGTGGGCTTCCTCGACAACAACCTTGGCGGCAACCCTGCCTACTTGCGCCAGCTCTGCGCGGCGCTCGAGCCTCTCGATCTCACCTGGGGCTCCGGCATCACCTTCAACGCCATCGCCGATCCCGCGATGGTGCGCACGCTCTCCCAGGCCGGCTGCTTCGCGATGTTCATGGGGCTCGAGAGCCTCAACCCGGCGACCCTGGCCGACATGCACAAGTACCAGAACAGCGTGGACAACACCAAGCGGGTGCTGGATCAGTGCGGCCGGCACGGCATCCTCGTCGAGTCGCCGCTGATGCTCAGCCCGGTGACGGACGACCTCGACTACATCCATTCGCTCCCGGAGCGTCTGGCCGAGTGCGGCCTCCACCTGCCGACCTTCCTGTGCATCGAGAGCCCGATCCCGGGCACCCCGCACTTTCACCGCTTGGCGGAAGAAGGCTCGTCCTTGCTGCCCAACGCCCTGCTTCGCGACTTCAACGGCTACACCCTGGTGACGCGGCCTCGCCGCGCCTCGGTCGACGAATTCGCCCGCGGCTACGCCTGGGCGCTGGACCACGTCTACACCTGGCGGGCGAAGTGGGCGCGGCTTGCGCAGAACGTGCCGCGGTTCCTGCGCGGCGGCTTCTTCTTCGCGGCGCTGGCCGACGTGCGCGACCATTACTCCGACCGCCACGACCCGCACCCGCAGCGCACCTACGTCGCCGGCAGCGACGCGCCGTTCCCCGAGGCCGCCAACGTGCCGCTGACCGACGCCGACTTCGACTCGGACGAGGAGCGCCGGGCAATCCTCGAGCCCTGGCGGGTGACCGACGAGCAGGGGCGGGTGCTGCCGGCCTGGCGGCACTCGGTCAAGGTGTTCGAGGGGAAAGGACGGATCTCGGCGGAGGCCCGGCAGCTCGTCGCCACGGCCTGAGCCAGCGGAGCTTCCCATGAGCGGACTCATCGAGCAGTACCTGGCGGATCCCTTCCTGGCCCGGCTGTACGAGGAGATCCGGGCTGCCGGCCCCCTGCGCTCGGCGCAGATCGACATCACTCACGCCTGCAACATCCGCTGCACCGGCTGCTACTTCTTCGCCGAGGAGCTGGACCGCTTCCGCTCGCCCAAGGACGAGGCGGTCTTCGACGCCTTCGTCGAGCGGGAGAAGGAGCGCGGCACGAACTACCTGACGGTGGTCGGTGGGGAGCCCAGCCTGATGCTCGGGCGCCTCAAGAAGCTCTACGACGAGTTCTGGCTGGTGGTGGTCACCAACGGCATCCGGCGCATTCCCCGCGACGGCTTCGAAGACCTGGCGATCGCCGTCTCGGTGTGGGGCGACCATGAAACCGACACGCGCCTGCGCGGCGGCGGCAAGCGAGACGTCTTCGCCGAGGGGCTCAAGAATTACCAGGACGACCGGCGCGTCGCCTGGTACTACACCACCACGCCCGGCAACGCGCACGAGATCGAGAGCGTGGTCGAGCAGTGCGTCGCCAACGGCAACTACGTCGGGTTCAACTTCTACGGCGACATCTCGCGGGCCGGCGGGGCACTCGATCACCGCCGGGGATTCGGGCCGGTCTGCCGCGAGATCGACCGCATGATCGCACGCTATCCCGACCGCATCATCGTCACCTCGTACGTGGCGGAGGTGGTCGCGACCGGCGAGCTCTACGGCGACCACTGGGGGCACGAGGTTTGCTGCACGCTGTCCGTCGACAACCCCAAGAACGCCGAGCGGCTGCGCAACGGCAAGCCCTACAACACCCACTTCCGGGTCTACAACCCCGACCTCGAGACGACCCGGCGCTGCTGCGCGGGCGACGACCGGGACTGCGCCAACTGCTTCGAGTGCTGGGCGCACTTCTCCTGGATCATCCTCAACCTCGAGCGCCACCTGGGGTCGAAGCAAGAGTTCACCAACTGGCTGACGACCATGTACCTTTTCTACCTCACCAACCACATCGTGGACTTCGCCGCCGGCGTCGAGCTTCTCCCCGAGATCCACCGCCGGGCGAGCCGTCTGCAAGCCGCCCCGCGGCCGGCGGCTCCGGCCGGCGGCGCCGCCCGGGAGATCGAGGAGCTGCTGGCCGGCGTGCTCTAGCCATCCCATGGACGGCGACACGCTAGTCGCGATCCTGCGCCGGCGCGCCGTGGAGCAGGCAGACGCCCGCGCCTACACCTTCCTCGCCGACGGCGAGGAGCAGGAGGCTCCGCTCACCTACGGCGAGCTCGACCGCCGGGCGCGCGCCGTGGCCGCCAGGCTGCAGGAGCTGGGCTTGGCGGGCGAGCGGGCGATCCTGGTCTACCCCTCGGGGCTCGACTATCTCGCCGGTTTCTTCGGCTGCCTTTACGCCGGCGTGGTGGCGATCCCCGCCTATCCGCCGCGCCCGAACCGCTCGGCGGCGCGTCTGCAGGCGATCGTGCGCGATGCGCGTGCGGCCGCGGCTCTCACCACCGCCGACCTGCTGGCCGCTCTGGCGGCGCACCTGCCGGAGGCTCCCGACCTCGCGGCCCTCCGCTGGCTGGCGACGGACGCTCTCGACCTCGACGGGGCCGACGCCTGGCGCGATCCGCTGGCCGGGCTCGCGACGCTCGCCCTGGTCCAATACACCTCCGGTTCGACCGCCACGCCGCGCGGGGTGATGATCACCCACGGCAACCTGCTGCACAACCAGGCCATGATCCAGCGGGCGTTCCCACAGCCCGCGGATGCCCTCTGCCTGGGCTGGCTGCCGCCGTACCACGACATGGGGTTGATCGGCCAGGTGCTGCAGCCGCTCTACGCCGGCTACCCCTGCGTCTTCTTGTCGCCCAGCGCTTTCTTGCAGCGGCCGTCGCGCTGGCTGCGCGCTCTGTCCCGCTACGGTGCGACCGTCAGCGGCGGCCCGAACTTCGCCTACGAGCTGTGCATCGAGAAGGCGACCCCCGAGCTGTGTGAAGAGCTGGACCTGCACCGCTGGCAGGGCGCTTACAACGGCGCCGAGCCGATCCGACCCGAGACCATCGACCGCTTCGCCACGGCCTTTGCCGGCTGCGGTTTCCGCCGCCAGGCCTTCTACCCCTGCTACGGGCTGGCCGAGGCGACGCTGATCGTGTCGGGGATGAAAGGCGCGACGCCGGAGCCGGTCCTCCGGAGCTTCCGCGCCACCGGGCTCGAAGAGGGGCTGGCCGACGCCGGCGAGGCGGTCGCCGCGGGTGCCGGGGAGAAGGTCCGAACCCTGGTGAGCTCCGGCGGACTCCTCGATGGGCAGCGGGTGGCGATCGTCGATCCCGACGGCGCGCGCGAGCTCCCGGCCTGCCGCGTCGGCGAGATCTGGGTGATGAGCGGCAGCGTCGCGCAGGGCTACTGGGGGCGCGCCGAAGAGACCGCGAGCACCTTCGGCGCACGCCTGGAGGACGGCGCCGGACCGTTCCTGCGCACCGGCGATCTCGGCTTCGTGGCGGACGGGGAGCTCTTCGTGACCGGGCGGCGCAAGGACGTCATCATCGTGCGCGGCCGGAACCACTACCCCCAGGACCTCGAATGGACGGCGGAGCGCAGCCACCCGCACCTCCTGCGGGGTGCCGGCGCCGCCTTCTCGGTCGACGCCGGCGGGGAGGAGCGGCTGGTGATCGTCCAGGAGGTGGACCGGCGGCGTCTGCGCCGGCTCGACGCCGGGGCGGTGACGGGCGCGATCCGCCGCGCGGTGGCCGAGGAGCACGAGGTCGAGGTGCACGCCGTGCTCCTGGTCCGCCCGCTCAGCCTGCCCAAGACCTCGAGCGGCAAAATCCAGCGCCACCTCTGCAGGGAGGCGTTCGTGGCCGGGAGCCTGCCGACGGTCGGGGAATGGCGCGCCGTGGCGGATCGGTCCGCGGAGGCCGCGGCGGCGCAGCGGCCGGCTGTCGTCTCCGCTTCGCCGGCGGCGGCACCCACGGCCGCCATGGCCGCCGCGACGCCCCGCGAGGCAGCCGTCCGCCGCTGGCTGGCGTGCCGGCTGGCGGACCGGCTTGGGGTCGCGGCGGAAGCGATCGACGTCCGCGCCCCCTTCGTTCACCACGGCCTCGATTCCGCCCAGACCCTCGCCCTGGCGGGCGAGCTGGAGGTCTGGCTGAGCCGCCGTCTCGATTCCACCCTGCTCTACGAGTACCCGACGATCGAAGCGCTGGCCCGCCATCTGGGCGCCCTCCCGACGGAGCCCGCGGTCCCGCCGCGGGAGAGCGGGGAAAGGCGGGCCGAGCCGATCGCCATCGTCGGCATGGCCTGCCGGTTTCCCGGCGCCGACGGCCTCGCGGCGTTCTGGCGGCTGCTCCGGGACGGCGTCGACGCCGTCGGCGAGGTGCCGGCGGACCGCGGCGACCTGGCCGCGCGCTGTGCCGAGTCGGGGATCCGTTGGGGCGGCTTTCTCCGCGCGGTGGAGCGCTTCGATCCTCAGTTCTTCGGCATGAGCCAACGCGAGGCGGCGCGAGTCGACCCCCAGCAGCGGCTGCTCCTGGAGACCGCCTGGGAGGCGCTCGAGGACGCGGGAATCCCGGCCGACCGGCTGGCCGGCAGCCGCACCGGAGTCTTCGTCGGGATATCCACCAACGACTACGGCCGCCTGCAAGCGGATGACCCCGCGACCATCGACGCCTACGCCGGCACCGGCAACTCCCTTGCGGTCGCCGCCAACCGCCTGTCCTTCATCCTCGACCTGCGCGGTCCCAGCATGTCGGTAGACACCGCCTGCTCCTCCTCTCTCGTGGCGGTGCACCTCGCCTGCCGCAGCCTGGAGAGCGGCGAATGCGACCTCGCCCTAGCCGGCGGCGTCAACCTGATCCTGACGCCGGAGGTCGGCCTCACCTTTGCCCGCGCCGGCGCGCTCGCCGGCGACGGACGTTGCAAGGCCTTCGACGCCCGCGCCGACGGATTCGTGCGCAGCGAGGGCGCCGGCTGCGTCGCGTTGAAGCCGCTCGCCCGCGCGCTGGCGGACGGCGATCCGATCCACGCCGTGATCCGCGGCACCGCGGTCAACCAGGACGGCCGCACCAACGGCCTGATGGCGCCCAGCCCGCAGGCCCAGGAGGCGGTGCTGCGCGAGGCCTGCCGCCGGGCCGGCGCCCCGCCGGGCGATCTCCTGTACGTGGAGGCCCATGGCACCGGCACCTTGCTGGGCGACCCCATCGAGGCGAAGGCGCTGGGGCGGGTGTTGAGCGAGGGGCGCCCGCCGGCCCGCCGCTGCGCCATCGGCTCGGTGAAGACGAACCTCGGCCATCTGGAAGCGGCGGCCGGGATCGCCGGGCTGATCAAGACGGCGCTGGCGCTGCGCGAGCGGGAGATCCCCGCCAGCTTGCACTTCGTGGAGCCGAACCCGCACATCCCGTTCGCCGAGCTGCCCCTGGTGGTGCAGCGGCAGCGGGGCCCGTGGCCGGCGGGTCCCGGCCCGGCGCTCGCGGGAGTGAGCTCTTTCGGCTTCGGCGGCACCAACGCCCACGTCGTGCTCGCGGCACCGCCGCGGACCGAGGGGTCCGAGGAAGCGGCTTCCCCGCCGCCCCCTCCACCCTACCTGGTGCCGCTCTCGGCCCGCGACCGCGGAGCGCTGGCGGCCCGCGCGCGGTCGCTGCTCGAGCTCGTCGACGCTGGTGGCGGCGGACACCTCGCCGATCTCGCCTACACCACCGGCGCCCGGCGGGCCCACCTGGATCACCGGCTGGCGCTGGTGGTACGCGATGCTCAGGAGCTGCGCGACGGGCTCGCGGGTTTCTTGCGCGGCGAGGAGCACCCCGGCCTGGCGGTCGGACAAGCCGCGGGCGAGCGGCGCGGTCCGGTGTTCGTGCTCTGCGGCCAGGGGCCGCAGAGCTGGGGCATGGGCCGCGAGCTGGCCATGGCGGAGCCGGTCTTCCGCGCCATGCTCGAAGCATGCGACCGCTCGCTTGCCGGCTTCGCCGGCTGGTCGCTGCTCGCAGAGCTGACGGCGCCCGAGGCGCGGTCCCGCCTGGCGGAAACCGCGGTCGCCCAGCCCGCCCTGGTCGCTCTGCAGATCGCCCTGGCGGCGCTCTGGCGCCACTGGGGGGTCGAGCCCGGCGCGCTGCTCGGGCATAGCGCCGGCGAGCTCGCGGCGGCGCACCTCGCCGGCGTGCTGGGCCGCGACGAGGTGCTGCGCCTGGCCGTCGAGCGCGGCAGCTTCCTCGAGCGTGCGGCGGGCGGCGGGCGTATGGCGCAGGTCGACCTGGCGCCGGAGGAGGCCGAGCGGGAGATCGCAGGCTGCTCCGACCTGCTCTCCCTCGCCGCCGTCAATGCTCCCCGCTCCGTCGTCCTCTCAGGGAACGCGGCGGCGCTTGCCGCGCTGCTCGACCGGCTGCGGCGGCGGCAGGTCTTCTGCCGCGAGCTGCCCATGGCATACGGCTTCCACAGCTCCATGCTGGAGCCCTGGCTGGATCGTTTCGAGGCCGTGGCCGCGAGCGTCGCGCCGCGCCCATCCGCCGCCGTGCTGCCGCTGATGTCGACGCTGACCGGCCGGCCCGCGGCCGGCGGCGATTGGGACGCCGCCTACTGGCGGCGGCAGGCCCGCGCGCCTGTCCGCTTCGGCGCGGCCGCCGGCGCGCTGATCGACGGCGGTCACCGCCGCTTCCTCGAGCTCGGCCCGCATCCGGTCCTCTCGGCGGCCCTCCGCGATGGCCTCCGCCAGAGTGGCGGTGCCGGCCTGGTGCTGCCGTCGCTGCGCCGCGGCGAGCCCGAACGTGAGGTGATGCTCCGCTCGCTTGCCGCCCTTCACGTCAGCGGGCAGAGCGTCGAGTGGCGCGCGCTCCACCCGCGCGGCGGCCGTTGCGTCGCTCTGCCTGCCTACCCCTGGCAACGCGAGCCCTGCTGGCTGGCGGAGCCGCACGACCGCCGAGCGCCCGGGACCGCCGCCGGCGCCGGCGGTCATCCGCTGCTCGGCCGCCCTCTGCAGCTGGCTCACCCGCGCCGGCACTGGCTATGGGAGGGACTCCTGGACGCGAGCCGCCAGCGCTTCCTGGAGGACCACCGCGTCGAAGGGGCCATCGTGGTCCCGGCGACTGCCTTCCTGGAGATGGCGGTGGCCGCGGCGGCGGAGATCGGCGGCGGAGCCGCCGCCGCGTTGCGCGACGTCCGCTTCCACTCCCCGCTCGTGCTCCCCGGCGCCGGCGCTCGCCGCGTCCAGCTCCTCGTCGCGCCCGCGGGAGAGCGGCAGGCGTCCTTCCGCATCTCCAGCCGTCCGGGCGGGGAGAGCGGGGCCTGGGCGTTGCATGCGACGGGTACCTTGCTCCATGCCGAGCGGCCGGGCGGCGGCGGCGAGGCGGCGCAGATCCCGGTGGAGATCGGCGCGATCCGCGCCCGCTGCGCCGAGACCGTTTCGGGGGCCGACTACTACCCGCGGCTCCACGCCCGCGGTCTGCAGTACGGACCCCTTTTCCAGGGGATCGAGACGCTGTGGCAGGGGCGCGGCGAGGCACTGGGACAGGTGACGGTGCCGCCGGCCCTGGTGCCCGAGCTCTCCGCCTATCACCTCCACCCGGCCGTCCTCGACGCCTGCGGCCAGGTGATCGCGGCGACCGAAGAGCGCAATGGGCACGGCGGGCACGGCGGCACCGATCGCCCCTTCCTCCCCGTCGGCGTCGACGAGCTGCGGATCCATGGGCGCCCGAGCACGCGCCTCTGGAGCCACGCCCGGCGGCGGACCGATCCATCCGCGGACGCGCACCAGGGCCTGGTTGGAGATGCCCTCCTGCTCGACGAGGAGGGACGCTTGCTGGTCGAGGCCCGCGGCCTGCGCCTGCGCTACCTCGACGGCGAGGCGCGAAGTCCGGTGCGATCGACCCCGCCGGCCGACTTGCTCTACGAGCTGCGATGGGAGGTCATGGAGCCTCCGGCACCTCGCCCCGCGCGCACCGAGGCCGGCTGGCTGATCTTCGCCGACCGCAGTGGCGTGGCGGATGCCCTGGCGTCACGCCTGGGCGCCGCCGGGCAGTGCTGCGTCCTGGCTTTCGCGGGTGGGGCGGAGGAAAGTCTCGGCGGAGACCGCTACGGTGTTCGGCCGGGCGATGCCGAGGACTTGCGGTGGCTGCTCGATCTCTTCCTCGCCGACGGCCGGCCTGCTTGCCGGGGGGTGGTCCATCTCTGGAGCCTCGACGCCGCGCTGCCCGGCGAGACAGACGTGGCAGCCCTGGAAGCGGCGGAGCTGCACGGCTGCGCCACGGTGCTGGCGCTCGTCCAGGAGCTGGCGCGGCGCGCGGCAAGCGCGCCGCCTCGCCTCTGGCTGATCACCCGCGGCGCCCAGGCACCGGAGCCGCAGCCCGCCGCGCTTGCGGTGGCGCAGGCCCCTCTCTGGGGGTTCGGGCGCACCCTCGCGCAGGAGCATCCGGGGCTCTGGGGAGGCCTGATCGATCTCGATCCGCAGGACGATCCCGTCAACGCCGCCGCAGCCCTGGACGACCAGCTCCGCACGCCGCCGGGCGGCGAGACGCAACTCGCCTGGCGCCGCGGCACGCTCTATGCCGCCCGCTTGGGGCGCCGGCGCGACCTGTTGCGCGACACAGGGGCGTCGCCGCGCTGGCGCACCGACGGCGCTTACCTCATTACGGGCGGCCTTGGCGGGCTGGGTCTCGAGGTCGCCCGCTGGATGGCAGGCGAGGGAGTCCGCCGCCTCGTGCTGCTGGGGCGGACCCAGCTGCCGCCACGCGCGGGCTGGACCCGGGCCGACCCGGCCAGCCGCGCCGGGCGACAGATCGCGGCCGTGCGTGAGCTCGAGGCGACAGGGGTCGCCATCCACCTCGCGCCGGTCGACGTGGCGGACGAGGCGCAGCTCGCCGCGTTCCTGGAGGGATGGAGTTGCGAGGGGTGGCCACCGATCCGTGGCGTCATCCATGCGGCCGGCGTGCTCGACGATCGGACGGTCCTGCAGCTCGACGCAGCAGCCTTGGCGGCGGTCTTCCGCGCCAAGGTCCTCGGCGGCTGGCTGCTTCACCGCCTGATGGGCGAGGCGTCGCTCGATCACTTCGTGCTGTTCTCCTCGGCGGCCGGGCTGCTCGGGTCGGCGGGACAGGCCCACTATGCCGCGGCCAACGCCTTCCTCGACGCCTTGGCGCACCACCGGCGGGCCGCGGGAAAGCCGGCCGCCAGCTTCGACTGGGGCCCTTGGGCCGCGGTGGGCATGGCAGCGCGCGGCGACGGCGAGGAGAGCCTGGCTCGCCGCGGGCTCACCGGTCTCGGCACCGAGGAGGGGCTGGAGATGCTGGGGCGCCTGCTCGACGGCGGCCCGGCCCAGATCGGCATCGTGTCGATCGACTGGCAGCGTCTCTTCGCCGCCTATCCGGCGTACCGGGAGGCACCATTCCTGCGCGAGCTGGCCCGCGAGGCGGAGGCGGCAGCGGCGGCGGGGGCCGGCACGGCGGCGTCCGCCGGGCGCGGGAACGCCGGCGCGGAGATCCGGGCGGCGGCGCCGGCGGAGCGCCTGCCGCGGCTCGTCGCGCTGCTCGTCGAGCAGGTGGCCCGCGTGGTCGGGGTGCCGGGGGTGCGTCTCGACTTGGAGCGCCCGCTTGGCTCGCTCGGCATCGATTCGCTGATGGCCGCCGAGCTCAAGAACCGGATCGAGGGCGAGCTGGGCGTGACGGTTCCGATCGTTCGCCTCCTCGAAGGCCCCAGCCTCACCGGTCTGGCCGCCATGCTCCTCGACGTCGTCGAGAGCGGCGGCGTGGCCGGCGGCCCCGGCGAACCCTCCGCGGCTCGGCCGCTGCTCGTTGCCTTGCGCCGCGAGGGCGCCCGGCCGCCGTTCTTCTGCATCCACCCCGGAGCCCTCGACGTTGGCTGCTACGACGGCCTCGTCCGCTGCCTGGGCGAGGACCAGCCCTTTTACGTGCTGCAGCCGTGGGAGCTGGACAACTATCGCGGCCTCGGCGAGGAGGACGCCGAGAGCCAAGGCCAGGCACCCTCCCTGCTCGTGGCGGCGGACCGGTGTGCGGCGGCGTTGCGCACGGTCCAGGCGCGCGGCCCCTTCCGCCTCGGCGGGTGGTCCATGGGCGGGCTGGTCGCCTGGCGCGTGGCGCAGCGGCTGCGCGACCAGGGCGAGGAGGTGGCGCGGCTCGTGCTGTTCGACAGCCCGGCTCCACCGCTTGCCGGCGAGGCCCCGGCCGATTACGACGATGGCGAGCTTCTGCCCATGTTCGCCCGCTACCTGGGCGCTCGCCACGGCCGCCAGCTCCCGCTCGGCGCCGGCGATCTTGCCGCCGCGGATTTCGCCAGCCGCCTCGGCCTGCTGCTGCGGCTCGCCCGCGACGCCGGAGTGGTGCCGCCCGACTGCGGCGCGTCCCAGCTTGCCGAGCTGCTGCGGCTTTACAAGCACGGACTGCTGCGCTCGGTGCGCCAGCTCTGGACGCTGCGGGGCGAACCCATCCCCTACCCCGTCACCTTCTTCCGCGCCGGCGAGGTGCTGGCCGCCTACGCGGATCTGTTTCCCGACCCCGCAGCCCAGTGGGGGAAGCTCGCCGCGGCAACGGTGGAGATTCACGACATGCCTGGCGACCACTACGCTTTCTTCCTACCGTCACACCTCCCCGAGCTCGCCCAGCGCCTGGCGCGCAGCCTGGCGGAGCCGGCCCGGCCGCGCGTGCCGTAGCGCCGGCACGGGCGGCCGCCACCTGGCCGCCGCTGCCGCAGAAAAGTGCCGCCGCTCGATGAGGTCGTGGACGACGTCGAGGAGAGCAGACGACATCAGTTGTTCAACAAATAATATGTAACGAAGGGCGCGTCAGTTCGAGGGTGTCCCGGAACCGCAGCGCTTGGCACACCACAGAATGGGGAGGACTGATGGTGATGGAAACGCTGAACGTAGGAACCCCTCTCGCGGCGCGGCGGACGTATCAGTCTCTCGAACGCCCGGACGGCGATGGTGCCAACGGCGGCGCCGCCGCGCCCACGGCTTATTTCATCAGCCCCGAGTTGAGCTCGAAAGCCCGGGAGATCAACTGGCGCTCGTTCGAGTACTATCCGCCGCTCGACCGTATCAAGCGTTACACCGAGGAGCACTATCCCGAGGAGATCCCGCTGCCGTGCGCCGCCGAGGTTGCCGGCATGGAGGCGACCTACTTCTCTACTTTCTTCCGGAAAAAGGTTGGCATCCGCTACACGGATTGGTTGTCCTGCATGCGCATCTCGCACGCCATCCGGATGATCGAAAGCCGTGACCGGCCGATCGCCGCGGTGGCGATGGCGGTGGGTTTCAGCGATCTGCGCACGTTTCAGCGCACCTTCAAGCGCATCGCCGGCATGACCGCTCGCGAGTACAAGGAGAAGATCCGGCCGTAGTTGCAGCCGGGGCCGCTGGCGCCCATGGCCGGCCATCCCGGCCATCCGCACGGCGGCGCGGCGGCCGGCCCCTTGTCGCACCTCCGTATCCCGATCGCCGGCGCTGTTCTCACCTCGAGAATTGACGCATCGGCGACGGCGCGTGACGCGATCTTCGAGAGCAGCGCCGCGCCCCTGCCGCGGGCTTATTGGCACAATGAATCGCGGGAACGCGGCGATCCGCCCGTTTGGGTCCATCGTATTCACGGCGGCGCCTGGCGTCTTCGGCGGGTCCGACGGGCAACGATGGGGGCGACAGGGCCGCGGTGGACAGTGAGCGCTCGATGGCTGGCAGGCAAGCTCGCGGCGAGAGGCACGGACGGCTGGCGGCGTTCCTGCGCCGCGCGGCGGCGCGGGCGCTGCGGGTCGATCCCGCCCGGGTGCGGCCGGACCGCTCGCTGAGCGCGCTGGGGCTCGATTCGCTGGCGGCGGCCGAGCTGGCGGATGCCATCGAGTCGGGCCTCGGCGTCGAGGTGGCGCTCGCCAGCCTGCTCGAGGGGCCCACCCTGGCGGAGCTGGCCGAGCGGCTGGCGCCCGAGCTGGCGGCACGGGCCGCGCGGGCCCCGCGGCGGCGCTCCGGCGAGACCGCGCCGCCGGGCGCCGGCGCATCCTCCGGTCCGCTCTCGCATGGCCAGCGCGCGCTCTGGCTGCTCGACAGCCTGGTCCCGGGCGGCAACCCGGCCTACGTCCTCGCGGGGGCGGCGCGCGTCCACGGCGAGCTCGCGGCCCCTCGGCTCCGCGCGGCGCTGCGGGTCCTGGTCGAGCGCCATCCCGCGCTGCGCACGCGCTGCGAGCCGGCCGGCGAGGGGGCGATCGCGGTGGTGGGGGAGGCGCCCGACTTCGGCTTCGTCGAAGAGGATGCCGCCGGCCGCGGCAAGGAGTGGCTCCGCGAGCGGCTGATCGAGGAGGCGCACCGCCCCTTCGACCTCACGCGCGGACCGCTGCTGCGCGTGACGCTGTGGCACCTCGGCGGCGGCGAGCACCTGGTGGCGCTGGCCGTGCACCACCTCGCCGCCGATTTCTGGTCGCTGGGGGTGCTACTCGGCGAGCTGGGAGCCCTGCTGCGAGGCGAACCGCTGCCGCCGCTCGCCGGGTCGTATGCCGACTTCGTGCGCCGGCAGGAGGAGCTGCTGGCTTCGCCCGAGGGGGAGCGCCTGGAGGCCTGGTGGCGATCCGCGCTGGCTGCCGGCGCAGGCGCCGGCGGCGCGGGCGGTCCGCCGCCCCTCGAGCTGCCGACCGACCGCCCGCGGCCGCCGTTGCAGACCTTCCGCGGCGGCTCGCGGTCGGGGCGCCTGCCGCCCGCCCTGGCGGCCCGGCTCTATTCCCTGGGAGGCCGGGCCGGCGCGACCCCGTTCATGACTCTGCTGGCCGCGTTCCTGGCGCTGCTCCACCGGCTCGGCGGCCAGCAGGAGCTGCACGTCGGGACCCCCGTCGCGGGCAGGAGATCGGCGGCGCTGGCCGGCGTGGTCGGTTACTTCGTCAACCCCGTGGCGGTGCGGGGCGATCTGGCAGGCGACCCTGGCTTCGGCGAATTGCTCGGCCGCGTGCGGGAGGCGGCGATTGCGGCCTTCGCCCACCAGGAATACCCGTTCGCGCTGCTCGCCGAGAGCTTGGGCGGCGAGCGCGACCCCAGCCGTTCGCCCATCTTCCAGGCGATGTTCGTCTTCTACCAGGAGCGGCGGAACGTGGAGCGCGGCCTGGGCGGCTTCGCGCTCGGCGAGAGTGGCGCCCGGCTCGAGCTCGGCGGCGGCCTGACGCTGGAATCGGTGCGCCTGCCGCGCCGCGCCGCGCAGTTCGACCTGACCCTGATGCTGGCGGAGAGCGGCGAGAGCGCCGAGAGCGGTGAGGCCGAGGTGGGCGGCGCCGGGCTCGCGGCCTCGCTGGTCTACAACAGCGACCTGTTCGACGGCGCCACCGCCGAGCGGATGCTCGGCCAGCTGCACAACCTGGCCGCCGCCGCCGCCACCGATCCCGCGTGCCCGGTCGGGGAGCTGCCCTGGCTCGGCGCCGGCGAGCGGCAGCAGCTGTTGGAGTGGAACGACACCGCCGTGGCATGGCCGTCGCGGCAGAGCTGCCTGCACCAGCTGGTCGAGGCGCAGGCGCTGCGGAGCCCCGGGGCCGTGGCGCTGGCGGTGGAGGAGACCGGCGAGCGCCTCACCTACCGCCGGCTGAACGCGCGGGCCAACCGCTTGGCGCGGCGGCTGCGGACGCTCGGCGTCGGACCGGAGACCGTGGTGGCGATCTGCGTCGAGCGCTCCGCCGCCATGGTGATCGGCCTGCTGGCCATCCTCAAGGCCGGCGGCGCCTACCTGCCGCTCGATCCGAACGATCCCGCGGACCGCCTGCAATTCATGCTGCGAGACGCCGGCGCGCCGGTGCTGCTGGCGCCGCGCGGGCTGGCCTCGCGGTTCGGCGAGCGCGAGCACGGCGCCCGCGTCGTCTTGCTCGACGAGGCGGCCGGCGAGCACCGCGCGCCGGGGCGGCGGCTTTCGGGGCGGAACCTGCGCAACCTGGCGCGGCCGCACGACCTCGCCTACGTCATCTATACCTCCGGCTCGACCGGGGCGCCGAAAGGGACGATGAACACCCACCGGGGCATCGTCAACCGGCTGCTCTGGATGCAGGAGCGGTACCGGCTGGCGCCGGACGATCGGGTGCTGCAGAAGACCCCGTACACCTTCGACGTCTCGGTGTGGGAGCTGTTCTGGCCGCTGCTCGCCGGCGCGCGACTGGTCATGGCCCGGCCCGGGGGCCATCGCGACAGCGCCTACCTGCTGCGGACCATCGCCGAGCAGGGGATCACCACCCTGCATTTCGTGCCGTCGATGCTGCGCGCCTTCCTCGACGACGCGGGTCAGCGCCCGCTCTCGGCGGCACCGCCGCCTCCGCACCGCCTGCGGCGCGTCTTCGCCAGCGGCGAGGCGCTGTCTTACGAGCTGCAGCAGCAGTTCCAGGCCGTGCTGGCCGGCGCCTGGCAAGGGAGCTCGGCGCTGCTGCACAACCTGTACGGGCCGACCGAGGCCGCGGTGGACGTCACCTGGTGGGCCTGCGATCCGGCGCGGCCGCGGGTCGTACCCATCGGCCGGCCGGTGGCGAACACCCGCGTGCGCCTCCTCGACCGCCGCGGCAGGGAGGTGCCGGTCGGCGTGCCGGGAGAGCTGTGCATCGGCGGCGTGCAGCTGGCGCGCGGCTACCTCGGCCGGCCCCGCCTCACCGCCGCCAGCTTCGTGCCCGATCCCTTCGCCGGCACGCCTCGGGGCGGCGCTCCGGGGGCGCGCCTGTATCGCACCGGCGACCTGGCGCGCTGGCTGGCGGACGGCGCGATCGAGTACCTCGGTCGCGGCGACGGCCAGGTGAAGATCCGCGGCTGCCGGGTCGAGCTCGGAGAGATCGAGGCGGCGCTGGCGGCGCATCCCGCGGTGCAGGCGGCGGCGGTGACGGTGCGGTCCATCGCGGCGCTCGGCGCCGCGCCTGGCGCCGCGGCTGGCGGAGGGAACGGCGGCGGCCTGCATGGAGACCGCCGGCTGGCGGCCTACGTGGTGCTGCGCGGCGAGCCCGCGGCGGGCGCCCCGCGCCACGGCTCCGCGGAGGCCCCGGCGCAGAGCTCCCGCATCTCCGCCGAAGCCGCGGCAAGCGAGCTTCGCCGGGCGCTCGCCGAGCGGCTGCCGGATTACATGGTGCCCGCGGACTTCGTCGTGCTCGACCGCCTGCCGCTGACCGCCAGCGGCAAGCTCGACCGCCGGGCGCTCCCGGACCCGGCGCAGTGCCGGCAGAAGGGGCAGAAGACCGGCGGTCCGCCGGCCGCCGCCGGCCGCCGCCCCGCCGCCCCCCGCACCGCCGTCGAAGAGCTGCTGGCGGGGGCGTGGGCCGAGCTGCTGGGGATCGAGGCGGTCGGCGCGGCGGACCACTTCTTCGCGCTCGGCGGCCACTCGCTGCTGGCGACGCGGCTGGTGTCGCGGGTGCGCCGGCTGCTCGGGGTGGAGGTGCCGTTGCGCTGGGTCTTCGAGCACCCGACGCTGGCGGCGCAAGCGCGCGAGCTGGCGGCAAGGCTGGCCGGCTTCGCCAGCGGACCGGCCGCCGCGGCCCCGCCGCCGCTGACGAGATTGGTGCCGCCGCCGCCGCCGCCGTCGTCGTCGTCGTCGCTGGCGCGGGTGGGGGTGCCCGCATCCGCGCCCGGATCGGCGTCCGCCGGGGAACTGGTCCTCTCCTTCGCCCAGGAGCGCCTCTGGTTCCTCGAGCGGCTGACGCGGGGCAGCGCCGCCTACCATCTCCCCGGCGCCCTGTGCCTGGGCGGCAGGCTCGACGTGGCCGCGCTCGCTCGCGCCCTCGCCGAGGTCGTACGCCGCCACGAGGTGCTGCGCACGGTCTACCCGGAGGCGGCGGGCCGCCCGTCGGTCGTGGTGCTGCCCACTCTCGAGCCGCGGCTGCCGGTGCTGGATCTGGCAGCCCTCGGCGAATCGGCCGCCGGCGTCGCCGCCCGGCTGGGCGCCGCGCTCGGCCGGCGGCCTTTCGACCTCGCCGGCGGGCGGCCGCTGCGAGCGGCGCTGCTGAGGCTGGCGCCCGAAAAGCATTGGCTCGTCCTGGTGCTGCATCACATCGCGGCGGACGGTTGGTCGCTCGGCGTCCTGGCCGGCGAGCTGGCGGTCCTCTATGACGCTTTCGCGGCCGGCCGGCCGTCGCCGCTCGCCGAGCTGCCCGTGCAGTACTCCGACTTCGCCCGCTGGCAGCGCGAGTGGCTGGTGGGCGAGACGCTCGCCGCGCACCTCGCGTTCTGGCGCCGGGCGCTGGCCGGGGCGCCGGCCCGCCTGCAGCTGCCGGCCGACCGGCCACGGCCGCCGGTGCAGAGCTTCCGCGGCGCGCGCATCGCGGCGCTGGCGCCGGCCGGGCTGACGGCGGCGCTGCGCGGCGCGGCGCGGCAGCACGGCGCGACGCTGTTCATGGTCCTGCTCGCCGCGTTCGACCTGCTGCTCGCGCGCCTCTCCGGTCAGGAGGACCTGGTGGTCGGCGCGGCGATCGCCAACCGCGAGCGCGTGGAGATCGAGGGGCTGATCGGCTGCTTCGTCAACACCCTGGCGTTGCGCGCCGACCTCTCGGCGCGGCCGTCCCTCGGCGAGCTGCTGCGGCAGGTGCGCGAGACGAGCCTGGCGGCCTACGCCCACCAGGACCTGCCCTTCGAGAAGCTGGTGGAAGCCCTGGCGGTCGAGCGCGACCCGGGCTCGACGCCGTTGTTCCAGGTGCTGCTGGTGCTGCAGAACGCCTGGAGCGCCGGCGGCGCCCCGGGCGGCGGCTCGCCGGGCAGCGGCGCCTCGGATGGCCTGGCGGCGCGCGGCGGCGCGGCGCCGCTGGTCATGCGGCCCCGCGAGCTCGAGATCGCCGCGGCCAAGTTCGACCTCACGCTGGATGCCGCCGAGACGCCGCGCGGGTTGGCGCTGTCGTTCGAGCTCAGCAGCGACCTGTTCGACGCCGCCACCGTCAAGCGGATCGCCGGCCACTACCTGGCGTTGCTCGAAGCGCTCCCCGGCGACCCAGGGCGCCGCCTCGAGGAGCTGTCGATGGTCGGCGCGGCGGAGCGGCAGCAGCTGCGGTTGGAGTGGAACGACACCGCGTGCCGCTGGGGCGCCTCGAGGTCCCGGCCTCCCCGGTCGTCCTTATCGTCCCGGTCGTCCCGGTCGCCCCGTAGCTTGTCTGCCGGACGCCAGGCGAGGGGGAGTCGAGCCGAGGTCTCGCCACGAGCCGAACGGATCCACGAGCTCTTCGAGTGGCAGGCGGCGCGGCGCCCGGAGGCGCCCGCGGTCCGCGGGCAGGGCGTGACGCTGACCTACGGCGAGCTCGAGCTGCGCTCCAACCGCCTGGCGCGCGCGCTGCGGCGGCGCGGGGTGGCAGCCGAGACGCGGGTCGGGCTGTGCGTCGAGCGGTCGCCGGAGATGGTGGCGGCGATGCTCGGCATCCTCAAGGCGGGCGGCGCCTACGTGCCGCTCGACCCCGGCCATCCCGCGGCACGGTCGGCGCTGGTGCTCGCGGACAGCGCGGTGGCGGTGCTGGTGACGGAGGAGCGGTGGCTCGCCGGCCTGGGCCTGCCCGGTCTCGGCGGCGGCGCGGACGGCTCCGCGTCGGGGGATGGCGGCCCCGGGCGGCCGCGAATCGTCTGCCTGGACCGGGAGGCCGCGCGCATCGCCGCCGAGGACGGATCGCCGCTCGGCGCCGCGGCGGCGGTCCCGCCCGAGGCGCTGGCCTACCTGATCTACACCTCGGGCTCGACCGGCCGGCCGAAAGGAGTGGCGGTGCCGCACCGGGCCGCCGTGAACCTGCTGCGCGCCCTCGCCGAGCGCCCCGGGCTCGGCGAGAGCGACGTGATGCCGGCGCTCGCGACGGTGACCTTCGACGTCGCCGGGGCCGAGATCTACCTGCCGCTGGCGGTGGGCGGCCGGGTGGAGATGGTGGGGCGCGAGGAGGCCGCGACCGGCCGGCGGCTGGCGGCCCGGCTGCGAGCGTCGGGCGTGACGGCGATGCATGCGACGCCGGCGACCTGGCGTCTGCTGCTCGATGCAGGCTGGCAGGGGCAGCCGGGGTTGGCGGCGATCTCGACCGGCGAGGCGCTGCCGAGAGAGCTGGCGGCCGCGCTGCTGGACCGCGGAGTCGAGCTCTGGAACCTGTACGGCCCGACCGAGACGACGGTGTATTCGGCAGGCGCGCCGGTCGCCGGTCCGCGCGAGGGTAGTGGACCCGTTCCCTCCCGTTTCCAGGAGCCGACCCACTACCCGGGCGATCCGGCGCTGGGCCGTCCGCTCGCCAACACGACGCTCCACGTGGCGGACCGACGGCTCGCGCCGGTGCCGGCGGGAGTCGCGGGAGAGCTGCTGATCGGCGGGCAGGGCGTGGCGCGCGGCTACTGGGGCCGTCCGGAGCTGACCGCCGAGCGCTTCGTGCCCGATCCTTGGAGCGGCGGGGAGGGCGGCGGCGGGCGGCTGTACCGCAGCGGCGACCTGGTGCGACGCCGGCACGACGGCGAGCTCGAGTACCTGGGCCGCATCGACCACCAGGTCAAGGTGCGCGGCGTCCGCATCGAGCCGGGAGAGGTCGAGGCGGCGCTCGAACGGCATCCCGGGGTGGCGCGGGCGGTGGTGACAGCCGCCGGCGATGGGGCCAACCGGCGGCTGGTCGCCTACCTCGTGGCGCGGCCGGCGCGGCCGGAGCCTCCCGGATCGGCGCCGGCGCCGGAATCGCCGCGGGCGCCGCAGCGGGCGGAGCTGCCGGATTCCCCGTACTCGCTCCCGCGGGCGGCGGCGGGCGAGGACACCGGGATCGACGCCGCGGCGCTGCGGGCGTTCCTGCGGCGGCTGCTTCCCGACTCCATGGTGCCGTCGGCTTTCGTGCTCCTCGACCGCCTGCCGCTCACTCCCTCGGGCAAGGTCGACCGGCGGGCGCTGCCGGCCCCGGCCTGGGGAGCGCCGGCCGGAAACGCCGCCCGCATCGCCCCGCGCACCCCGGCCGAGGAGAGCGTGGCGCGGCTGTGGGCCGAGGTGCTGGGCATCGCCGAGGTCGGCCGCGAGGACAACTTCTTCGATCTCGGAGGCCACTCCCTGCTGCTGGCGCGGCTGCACGCGCGCCTCGAGGACCTGCTCGGCCGGGAGATCTCCCTGCTCGATCTCTTCCTCCACCCCACGGTCCGCGCCCAGGCCGAGCACCTCTGGCGCCCGGAGCGGCCGGCGGCCGTGATGGCGCAGCCGGCGACTCCGTGGCCAGCGGCGCCGCCCGCACGGCCCGGGCACCCATCGCACGCGTCGCCCCCGTCGCGTCCGTCTCCTCCCGGCATCGCCATCGTCGGCATGGCGGGCCGCTTCCCGGGAGCGCGCGACGTCGAGGAGCTCTGGCAGAACCTTCGCGACGGGGTCGACTGCATCTACCGCTTCGCCGACGAGGAGCTGCTGGCGGCGGGGGTCGATCCCGCGCTGCTGCGCCACCCGCACTACGTCAAGGCGGGCGGGCTTATCGACGGCGAGGAGCTGTTCGACGCCGCCTTCTTCGACTACGCGCCGCGCGAGGCCGAGCTGATCGACCCCCAGCACCGGCTCTTCCTCGAGTGCGCCCATGAAGCGCTCGAGAGGGCGGGCCACCATCCCGAGCGGTTCCGCGGGCCGATCGGCGTCTACGCCGGCACCGGCCATCCCGGCTACTTCCTGCGCAACCTGGCCGGCCACCCGCGGCTGCTCGCCACCGTCGGCGAGCGCGCGGCGAGCCTCGGCAACAGCCTCGACTACCTCACTACGCGGGTCTCCTACAAGCTGAACCTGCGCGGCCCCAGCGTCGATCTGCAGACCGCGTGCTCGACCTCGCTGGTGGCCGTCCACCTCGCCTGCCAGGCGCTGCTGGCCGGCGAGTGCGACCTGGCGCTCGCCGGCGGCGCCGAGCTGCGGGTGCCGCAGCGGCAGGGCTACCTGCACGAGGAAGGGGGCATCGAGTCCGCGAGCGGGATCTGCCGCGCCTTCGACGCCGGCGCCGACGGCACCGTCTGGGGGAGCGGCGCCGGCGTCGTGGTCCTGAGACGGCTGGCGGACGCGCTGGCGGAGGGCGACACCGTCCATGCCGTGATCCTGGGCACCGCGATCAACAACGACGGTTCGGGCAAGGTGGGCTTCACCGCCCCCAGCATCGCCGGCCAGGCGGAGGTGATCGCGGCAGCCCAGGCGCGGGCCGGCTGCCCGCCGGAGACCGTCGGCTTCGTCGAGTGCCACGGCACCGGGACTCCCCTGGGCGATCCGATCGAGGTGGCGGCGCTCGCGCGCGCTTTCGGCACGGCGCGGCGCCGCGGCGGCTGCGCCCTGGGCTCGGTCAAGACCAACCTCGGCCATCTGGGGGCGGCCGCCGGGATCGCCGGCCTGATCAAGGCGGTGCTGGCGCTCGAGCGGCGCGAGATCCCGGCGACCCTGCATTTCACGCGGCCCAACCCGCGGATCGACCTCGCGGCGGGCCCGTTCCACGTCAACGCCGAGCTCGCCGCCTGGCACGCCGAGGACGGCGCGCCACGGCGCGCCGGGGTCAGCTCGTTCGGCATCGGCGGCACCAACGCGCACGCCGTGCTCGAGGAGGCGCCGCCACGGCAGCCCGCCGGGCCGGCGCGACGCTGGCAGGTGCTGCTGATCTCGGCGAGGAGCGAGGAGGCGCTCGAAGCCGCCACCGACGACCTGGCGGCCTGGCTGGCGGGTCCGCGGCGCGAGCCGCTCGCCGAGGCCTGCTACACGCTGCAGGTGGGGCGGCGGGCCTTCGCCTGCCGGCGGGCGCTGGTCTGCGGGGAGGCGGCGGAGGCGAGCGAGGCGCTGGCCGTCCGCGACCCCCGGCGGCTGTGGAGCCGGCGCCTCCCCGACGCGGCGCGGCGCGGGCCGGTGGTCTTCCTGTTCCCCGGCCAGGGGACGCAGCACGTGGACATGGGGCGCGGCCTCTACGTTTCCGAGCCGGTCTTCCGCCGCGAGCTGGACGCCTGCGCGGACCTGCTCGCGCCGCTGCTGGGCGCCGACCTGCGGCGGACCCTCTACCCGCCGGCGGCGCGGCGCGCCGCTGCCGCCCGCGAGCTCGGCCAGACGCGCCTCGCGCAGCCGGCCCTGTTCGCCGTCGAGTACGCCCTGGCGCGGCTCTGGATGGCGTGGGGCGTCGCGCCGTGGGCCATGCTCGGCCACAGCCTCGGCGAGCTGGTCGCGGCCTGCCTGTCCGGCGTCTTCTCGCTCGCCGACGCCCTCGCCCTGGTGGCGGCGCGCGGCGAGCGGATGCAGGCCGAGCCCGGCGGAGCGATGCTGGGGGTCGAGCTGGGCGAGAGCGAGCTCGGACCGCTGCTGCCGCCGGCGGTCGAGCTGGCCGCGGTCAACAGCCCCTCGGACTGCGCCGTCTCCGGGCCGGAGCCGGCGGTGGCCGAGCTCGCGGCCCGGTTGGGGGAGCGGGGAGTGGTCTGTCGCCGGCTGCATACCTCGCACGCCTTCCACTCGGCGACGATGGAGCCGGTCGGGCCGCCTCTCGCCGAGCTGGTGGCGCGGATGGAGCGCCGGGTCCCGGCGGTGCCCTGGATCTCCAACCTCAGCGGCGACTGGATCGGGGCCGCCGAGGCCGCCGATCCCGGCTACTGGGCGGCCCAGCTGCGCCGCCCCGTGAGGTTCGGCGACGGCGTCGAGCGGCTGCTGGCGACCGGCGAGGAGCCGCTGTTCCTGGAGGTCGGCCCCGGCCGAACGCTGTGTGGCCTGGTGGCACGCTGGCAGGCGCGGCAGAGACCGCAGGGGCGGCCTGGCGCCGCCGCCGTCGCCTCCGGCGCCGCGGTCCCCTCGATGCGGCACCCGCAGGCGACCGACGACGACGAGCGCGTCCTGGCCGCCGCCCTCGCTCGGCTCTGGCTGGCGGGGGCCGAGATCGACTGGACAGCCGTCCACGCCGGCGAGCGCCGCCGGCGAGTGCCGCTGCCGACCTATCCCTTCCAGCGGCAGCGCTTCTGGATCGAGCCCGCGGCCACGGCGGCGCCGGCCGTGATCGCCGCGCCGCCGGTAGCCATTTCCGAGGCCTCGGGGGCGACTTCCACAACGCCGCTCGCGATCCCGGAGGCACCGGGCGCGATCGGTCCGGCGGCGATCGCCGGCACCGCGTCGCCCCATGGGGCGCTCGAGGCGCAGATCGTCGAGCTGTTCGAGCGCCTGCTGGGAGTGGACGGCGTCGGCATCCACGACAGCTTCTTCGACCTCGGCGGCCATTCCCTCCTCGGGATCCGCCTCATCGCCCTGCTGGCCGCCGAGATGGGGGTGGAGTTGCCGATCCGCACCCTCTTCGATGCATCGACGCCCGCGGAGCTGGCCCGGCTCGTCGCCCCGGGGCCGGCCCCTGCCGGCGGCGCCGCGGTGGCTTCGGACACGGAACCTCCGGCTGCACCCCTCGCGCCGGCCGTGCCCCCCGCACCGCCCGCGCCCCTCGCCGCGGCGGCACCGATCGAGCGCGTGCCACGGCACGACGCGATGCCGGCGTCGTTCGCGCAGCAGCGCCTCTGGTTCCTGCACCAGCTGCTGCCCGGCAGCTCGCTTTACGTCGTGCCGGTGGCCGTCGGCATCCGCGGCGCCATCTCCCTGCCGCTGCTCGCCGCCTGCCTGGCCGAGGTGGCGCGTCGCCACGAATCGCTGCGGACCTCCTTCCGCTGGTCCGGCGAGGAGCCGGTGCAGGCGATCGCGCCGCGCGTCGAGTTGCCGCTCCCGCTGGTGGATCTCGCCGCCCTCCTGCGGTCGCGGCCGGCGGCGGCGGCCGCCGCAAGGCGGGAGGCCGAGCGGCTCGCCCGCGCGGAGAGCCTGCGGACCTTCGACCTGCAAGCCGCGCCGCTGCTGCGGGTCCGCGTCATCCGGCTGGCGAGCGACGATCACCGGCTGCTGCTGACCCTCAGCCACCTCGTCAGCGACGGCTGGTCGGTCGGCCTGCTGATCCGCGAGCTGGCGCTGCTCTACGCCGCCTGGCGCGACGGCCGCCCCTCGCCGCTGGCGCCGCTGCCGATCCAGTACGCCGACTTCGCCGCCTGGCAGCGGCGCCGCCTCTCGCCCGCGGCGCTGGCGGCCGAGCTGGCCTTCTGGCGCGACCGGCTCGCCGGCATGGCGCCGCTCGAGCTGCCCACCGATCGCCCGCGCCCGGCCTTGCCCGGCGGGCGCGGGGCGGCGCGTCCCCTGTCGCTCTCCCCGCGGCTCGAGACCGCGCTCGAAAGCCTCTGCCGGGAGCGGCGGGTCACCCTCTTCATGGCCCTGTTCGCGGCCTTCGCCGCGCTGCTCCACCGCTACACCGGCCAGACCGACGTCGCCATCGGCACGCCGGTCGCCGGCCGCACCCACCCGCAGACGGCGGACCTCATCGGCTTCTTCGTCAACACCCTCGCGCTGCGCGCCGATCTGCGCGGCGAGCCCACCGCCGCCGAGCTGCTGGGGCGGGTGCGGGAGGCCACCCTCGACGCCTTCGCCCACCAGGACCTTCCCTTCGAGAAGGTGGTCGGCGAGCTGCAGCCCGACCGCGACCTGTCGCGGACGCCGCTCTTCCAGGTGATGCTCGGCCTGGAGGACATCCCTCTCGCGGCGCCCGACGTGCCAGGCCTGGACCTGACCGTGCTGCCCGTCGCGGTGCGCGGCGTGCGGTTCGACCTGAACCTGGCGCTGCGCCGCGCCGGCGGCAGGCTGCTCGGCGCGCTCGAGTACCGCGCCGATCTCTTCGACCCGGCGACCGTCGAGCGGCTCGCCGGCCACTGGCGCAACCTGCTGGCGGGGCTCGCCGAGACGCCGGACCGCCGATTTGCAGAGCTGCCCTTCCTCACGGCCGCGGAGCGTCACCAGCTGTGGATCGAGTGGAACGCCACCGCCGGCGATGCCTGCGGCGACGACCTCCTGCACGCGCCCTGCACGCGGCGCGCGGCGCTGCAGCCCGCGGCGACGGCGCTGGAGCAACCGCCGGGGGAGGGCGAGCCGGAGGGACGCTCGCTCGGATACGGCGAGCTGGAGCTGCAGGCGGCCGGGCTGGCGCGCGAGCTGCGGGCCCTCGGCGTGGGCCCGGAGCGGATCGTCGGCATCGGCGCCGAGCCGTCCCTCGAGATGGTCGTCGGCCTGCTCGCGATCCTGAAGGCAGGGGGCGCCTACCTGCCTCTCGACCCGGCCCACCCGCGGGAGCGGCTGGCGCGGGTGCTCGCCGACTCGGGCGCGCGGCTGGTGCTCGCCAGCGAGCGGCTGGCCGAGCGGCTGCCGGCGGCGGTCCGCGTCGTGCGGCTCGACCGCCGGTCCCCGGAGCAGGCGCGGGAGGCGCGGGAGGCGCGGGAGCAGGCGCGCGAGGCGCCGGATCTGCCGGCGCCGCGCCGTCTGCCGGCCGCCCATGTTCCCGGCCATCCTGCCGCCGATCCCCCCGCCCCTCCAACCGCCCCTCCGGCCGCCCATCCGGACAACGCCGCCTACGTCCTCTACACCTCCGGCTCCACGGGCATGCCGAAGGGGGTCGTCGTCTCCCACCGCGCGGTGGCCAACCGTCTGCGCTACCAGCTCGCGGCGGATCTCGCGCCGGGCGCGCGGGTGTTGCAGCGCACGTCGCTCTGCTTCGACGTCTCGGTGGTCGAGATCTTCGCGCCGCTGTGGGCGGGCGCGACGGTGGTGCTGGCGGGGACCGCGAGCCGGCAGGACGCCGGCCGGCTGGCGCACCTGGTCGCCGAGCAGCAGGTCACCAACCTCAACCTTCCCCCCGCGCTCTTCCCGCCCCTGCTGGCCGAGGAGGTCTTCCGCCGCTGCCGCTCGCTGCGCCGGGTGGTGGCCGGCGGCGAGCGGGTGCCCGGCGATCTGCCGCCGCGCTTCGCCGCCGCCATGGCGGCCGCGCCGCCGCTCCTGCTCGCGCGCTACGGCCCGACCGAGACCACCGTCTCCATCGCCGAGTGGCGCTGCGGCGGCGACGCCGCCGGGCCGAGCGTGCCGCTCGGGCGGCCGATCGCGGGGGCGCGCCTCCACGTGCTCGACGCCGCCCAGCGCGCGGTGCCGCCCGGGACTCCCGGCGAGCTGTGCGTCGGCGGCGTCTGCCTGGCGCGCGGCTACCTGGCGCGGCCCGATCTCACCGCCGCGGCCTTCCTCCCCGATCCCGGCGCCCGCCACCCGGACGAGGCGGGAGGCCGGATCTACCGCACCGGCGACCGCGTGCGGCAGAGCGCCTCGGGGGTCGTCGAGTTCCTGGGCCGCATCGACCGGCAGGTCAAGATCCGCGGCATCCGCGTCGAGCTCGGCGAGATCGAGGCCGCGCTGGCGGCGCAGCCCGGCGTGGCGGCGGCGGCGGTGGTGGTGCGCGCGGCGCGCGCGGATGCCGTCTCGCGGCCGGGCAATGGCTGGGGCTCGCCGGAGGGCCGCCTGACGGCCTACCTGGTGGCGCGTGGCGGGCCGCGGCCCGCGATCGAGGACCTCCGCCGGGCGCTGGCCGCGAGGCTGCCCGACTCGATGGTACCCGCCGACTGGGCGTTCCTCGAGCGGCTGCCGCTGACGGCGAGCGGCAAGCTCGATCTCGCGGCGCTGCCGGACGCCGCGGCAGGCCGGAGCGAGGCCGCCGGCGGCGAGGGCCGCGTCGCCCCCCGCACCCCTCTCGAAGCGCTCCTGGCGAGCCTCTGGGCCGAGGTGCTGGGAATCGAGGAGGTGGGCGTGCGGGACAGCTTTTTCGCCCTCGGGGGGCATTCGCTGCTGGCCGTGCGCCTGATGGCGCGCATCCGCGAGCGTTGCGGCCGCGAGCTTCCCCTGGCGACGCTGTTTCGCGCCGCTACGGTCGAGCGCCTGGCGGCGGTGCTGGCCACCGGCTCGGCGCCCGCCGGCCGCCGCGTCCTGGTCGAGCTGACGCCGCCGGCGGCGGGCGCGACGGCCGCGCCGCTGTTCTTCGTCCATCCGGCCGGCGGCAACGTCCTCTGCTACGCGGAGCTGGCGCGGGCGCTCGGACCGGACCAGGCGTTCGGCGCCCTGCAGCTGCCCGACCCGGAAGCCCTCGGGCCCGCTCCGACGATCGAGGCGCTGGCCGCCCGCTACGTCGCGGCGATCCGGGCGGCGGCGCCGGCCGGCCCCTATGCGCTGGGCGGCTGGTCGCTCGGCGGCGCGATCGCCTACGAGATGGCGCGGCAGCTCCTCGCCGCCGGCGAGACGGTGGAACTGCTGGCCCTGGTCGATCCGTCCCCGCCACGGCGGCCCGAGCCGCGGCTCGAGCGGCGGTGCGAGGAGCGACTCGAGCGGCGATCCGGGCAGGAGCCCGCCGGCGAGGGCGCGCTGCGGCTCCGCTTCGCGCGCGACCTCGTGGCGCTGGCCGGCGGCGACGAGGCGGCAGCCCGCGACCTCCGCCGCCGCCTCCGCCCCGGGCAGTCCCTGGCGCAGATGCTCGCCGAGGCGCAGGCGATGGGCCTGTTGCCGGGCGAGATCGGGACGGCGGAGGCGGAACGCCTCTACGCGCTCTTCCGCACCTCGCTGCAAGCGCTCGACCGCTACCGGCCGGCCCCTTATCCGGGCCGCGTGACCCTGCTGCTCGCGAGGCGCCGTCACCGGCCCGCCTTCGGGGTCGGCGCGACCAACCCGGCCACCGGCGCCGGCGGCGACGCCGCCAATGCCGGCAACGGCGCCGCTGCCGCCGACGGCGCGAACGGCGGCAACGCCGCCAACGATGCGGCCGCGTCCGATCCGGCGGCCGCCTGGGGCGCCCTTGCCCGCGGCGGCGCCGAGATCGAGACGCTGCCAGGCGACCATTACTCGATCGTCCGCCCGCCGGCGGTCGCGACGCTGGCGGGCGCCCTGCGGCGGCGGCTCGCGGCCGCGGCGGCCGGCCGTGCCCTCGTGCCGGCGGTCGCGTCGCCGAGCGTGCGGCCCCTCGCCGCCGCCCCCGCGCCATGCGACTGCTGATCCTGGGCGGCACGCGGTTCGCCGGCCGGCACCTCGCCGCGGCGGCGCTGGACGCCGGCCACGAGGTCACCCTCTTCAACCGCGGCCTCACCCACCCCGAGCTCTTCCCGCGGGCCGAGAAGCTGCGCGGCGACCGCGACCGCGACGACGACCTGGCGGCGGCGCTCGCCGGGCGGCAATGGGATGCCGTGGCCGACTGCTGCGGCTACCGGCCCGAGCAGGTGGCCGCCGCCGTGCGCTGCCTGGGCAGAGCGGTGCAGCGTTACCTCTTCCTCTCGACGATCTCGGTCTATGCCGACTTCGCGGCGGGGCCCGACGAGGGCTCACCGCTCAAGGCGCCGCCCGGCCCGGACGTCGAGCGGCGCGAGGACCTGCACTATGGCGCGCTCAAGGCGCAGTGCGAGGCGGTGGTGGAGGAGGCCATGCCCGGCCGCGCGCTGGTCGTCCGGTCGGGGTTGCTGATCGGGCCCCACGACCGCACGCAGCGCTTCGCCTGGTGGGTGCGCCGGGTGGCCGCGGGCGGCGAGGTGCTGGCGCCTGGCCGGCCGGAGCATCCCCTGCAGCTCCTCGACGCGCGCGACCTGGCCGCCTGGATGCTCCTGGCGCTGGCGCGCGGCGCGGCCGGCCGCTTCAACGCCACATCGCCGCGCGGCCGCCTCACCTTCGGCGGCCTGCTCGACACCTGCCGCGCGGCGGCCGCCAGCGCCGCGCGCTTCACCTGGGTGGACGGCAGCTTCCTGGCCGCGAACGGCGTCAGGCCCATGGACGATCTGCCGCTCTGGCTGCCCGAGGAGGCGCGAGGCTTCTTCGCCGTGGACACCGCCCGCGCCGCCGCCGCCGGCCTCACCCTCCGTCCCCTCGCCCACAGCGTCCGTGCCGTCCTGGCCGAATTCCACCCGGCCCCACCCGCCGCCGCGGCCTCCGCCCGCCTCTCGCCGCAGCGCGAAGCCGAGCTGCTCCAAGCCTGGCACGCCCGCCACGCGGCGGCGCCGGGCCGCTGAACAGGAAGGCTGCTTGAAGATCCCTGGGCCGCTTGCCACTCGGTTCTCGCCTTGTGCTAGCGTCTCCGACTGGCATGGACCCTCACCGACTGGCCGAGGAGAGGAGCGTCGCGTATCACCGTGTTATCGCCGAGCGGCTGCCGGATCAGCCGGCAATTCTCGACCGTGCGCGGCGGCGCGTTCGGGACTGGCTCGCGTCCGGCCCGGCGGCGCCGCCTTCGGCGACGAGGTGGGCAGCGGTCCTGGCCAGCGACCCTTCGTCGATCGCGGCCTTCCTGGTCGAACGCAGCGAGCAAGCCGACGAGCTGCGCCAGTCGAGTCCCTTCGCCGGAGCTCTGAACCCCCGGGAGCGCTGGCAAATCTGGCGCGCGACCCGGGATCGCTTCGCACGACTACCGTGACGCGTCAGCAGCTGGAGCACCTCCTACGGGCGGCAGCGGAGATCGCTGCCGATGACGAGATCGTCGTGATCGGCAGCCAGGCGATCCTGGGACAATTCCCGGATGCCCCGGCGTCCATGCGCGTCTCCGTCGAGGCAGATATCTTCCCCCTCAACCATCCCGATCGAGCGGATCTCATCGACGGCAGCATCGGCGAGCTCTCCCCCTTCCACGAGACCTTCGGCTACTACGCTCAGGGTGTGGCGGAGGAGACCGCCCGCTTGCCCCAAGCGTGGAAGGAACGACTGGTTGTCATCCAGAACGAGAACACGCGGGGGGTCAAGGGATTGTGCCTGGAGGTCCATGACCTGCTGGTTTCCAAGGCCATCGCCGGGCGCGAGAAAGATCTCGCCTTTCTAGCTGATGCCGCCCGACACCGCCTGGCACGCGCCGAGATCTTGCTCGAGCGTGTCGCGACGGTGGAAGCGGACCCTGCGATCCTCGATAGCGCTCGCGCCGCGATCCAGTGGGCCTTCCGCGACTTGCCGGCCTGAGGCGGGGCCGCCGGCTCGCGTCAAGCCGGAATGAGCGCGAGGGTCTCCGCTTCGGCGCGGACTGCGCGAGCACAGCATGATCGTTCGTCAATCCCGCGCGTCTCCCTCCTCGCTCTCGCGATCGCCCGCGTCCGTCGCCGCGAGGACGTGACCGCGCCGGGCGGCGACCCGCAGGGTCGAGCCGGGAGGCGGGCCCGTGCCGGCCGGCAGGTGGGCGCGCAGCTCCCGCCCGCCGGCGAGCCGCAGCACGACGCGGTCGAAAGCGCCAAGGCAGCGCGCCTCGAGCACCTCTGCCGGCACGCCCCGCTCGTCGGCCACGACGTCCTCGGGCCGGACCAGCAGCCAGCCGCCTGCCCCGCCGCCCCCGCCTGCCCCGCCAGCTCCGCCTGCCCCGCCTGCCGTCGTGGCCGTCGTGGCCGCCGCGGTCGCCGCGGCCGCCGTGGCCGCCGTGGCCGCCGCGGGTGCAGCCTCCGGATCGGCGGGCGGCCACGTCGAGCCTCCCGGGCCGGGCAGCGGCGGCACCACGCTGCTCTCGGCCCGCGACCCCGCCGCGATCGGCAGCAGGTTGGCCTCGCCGAGGAAGCCGGCCACGAAAGGGTTCGCCGGGCGCCGGTAGAGCTCGAGCGGGGCACCCGCCTGCACCACCCGGCCGCCCTGGAGGACGACGAGGAGATCGGCCAGCATCATCGCTTCCTCCTGGTCGTGGGTGACGTAGAGGACCGTCGTGCCGAGCCCGCGCAGCAGCGCCGCGACCTCGGCCCGCAGCTGCCGCCGCAGCGAGGCGTCGAGCGCCGAGAGCGGCTCGTCGAGCAGCAGCAGGGAGGGGCGCGGCGCGAGCGCCCGGGCCAGCGCCACCCGCTGCCGCTCGCCGCCCGAGAGCTCGGCGGGCCGGCGCGCGAGCAGCGGCGTCAACCCGAGCAGGGCCGCGAGCTCCCGCACGCGCGCCGCGGCGTCGCGGCGCGGCAGGCGGCGGTGCCTGGTGGTGAGGCCGAAAGCGACGTTGTCCTCGACCGAGAGGTGCGGGAAGAGGGCGTAGCTCTGGAAGACGACGCCGACGTCGCGCCTCTCCGGCGGCACGCCGGCCATGTCCCGTCCTGCGAACAGGATGCGGCCCGCGGCCGGCGCCAGCAGGCCGGCGACGAGCGCGATCAGCGTCGACTTGCCCGAGCCCGACGGGCCGACGACCACCGTGATGCCGCCGTCCGCCAGCGCCAGCGACACGGCGGCGACCGCCTCCTGCCGGCCGTAGGCGAACGCGACCTCCTCGAGGTCGACCCTCATGGCTGCGCGCCCCGCTGCAGCTCCTCCCCGCCGAGCGCCTGGATGGCCGCGACCACGGGGATCACGGGCAGGAGGAAGATCAGGGTGGCCGCGGCGGCCACCGGGAAGGAGTTCGTGGTGTAGGTCAGGTAGAGCGCGGCGGGGAAGGTCTGGACGCGCGGCGTGGCGAGCAGGAAGCTGACGTTGAACTCCCCCCAGGAGACCGCGAGGACGAGCAGCGCGGAGACCACGAGGGCGGGGGCCAGCAGCGGCACCACCAGGCGCCGGGCGATCGCGAGCCGGCCGGCTCCCAGCGTGCGTGCGGCGTCCTCGAGCTGCGGATCGTCGCCCTGCAGGGCGTTGCCGACGGTCCTGACCACCAGCGGCACCGTGTAGACCAGGTGACCGGCGGCCAGCAACGCGAAGCGCGGCGCGCCGCCCGCAGCCTCGATCAGCGCCACGGCCAGGACGATCCCCGGGACCGCCAGCGGCGCGACCGCCGCCGCCTCGAGCCAGCGGCAGCCCGGGAAGGGCAGGCGGCGGAAGGCGTAGGCCGCCGGCGCGCCCAGCAGCAGCGCGAGCGGCGTCACCACGGCGACGATCTGGGCCGAGCGCAGCAGGTTATGGCCCCAGAGGCCGAGCACGTACACGAACAGCGCGGCGGTGCCCTGGACCGGCGCCCCCTCGGAGCGCAGGCCGTACCATTCGGAGCGCGAGAAGGCGCCGGCGATGGCGACGGCGATCGGCGCGGCCAGCATCGCCGCGACCAGGGCCGTCCAGGCGATCCCGAGCCGCCGGGCGAGGCGGGGCGAGTGCGTTGGCGGTCTCATGGCCGCGCCCCGCTTGCCGCCGCCTGCTGGAGCCCTCCCCCGCTGCCCGCCCGGCGCCATCGCCCGCCGCCCTCGACCAGCAGCCGGTCGGTGGCGAGCGTGGCGAGCGCGAGCAGCAGGCAGAGCGCCCCGGCGACGGCGTCGTTCGAGAAGCCGGTGAGCTCGGTGTAGATCTCGACCGGCGCGACGGTGAAGCGCCGCGAGAGGATGAGGGCGACGCCGAACGAGCCCATCGACGCCGCGAACGTGAGCGCCAGGCTGGCGCGCAGCGCCGGGGCGAGCAGCGGCAGCCGCACCCGCAGCAGGCGCTCGCGGGCGCTCGCGCCGAGCGTGCGCGCGGCGGCGTCGAGCTCCGGCGGGAAGCGCCGGAAGGCGGCCTCGAGCGTCAGCACCGCTCGCGGCACCTCGAAGTACAGGTAGGCGACGAACAGCCCGGCCGGCGTGTAGGCGACGCCGGCCAGCAGCTCGCGCCCGGTGAGCCACCGCACCAGCTCCGGGATGGCGCCGATCCGGCCCAGCATGACCACCATCAGGAAGCCGACCAGCACGCCCGAGAAGCTCAGCGGCAGCGCCATGGCGGCGCGCAGCAGCCGGCGGCCGGCGAAACGCTCCCGCGCCAGCACCCAGGCGGGGACGAGCGACAGCAGGACGGCCGCGCCCGCGGCGGCCGCCGAGAGCAGGAGGGAGTTCACCAGCGCGGTGCGGTAGCGGCCGGCGGCCAGCACGACCCGGAAGGCGTCTGGCCCGTGGACCGCCGCCGCGACCAGCCGCGACACCGGCCAGAGCACCAGCGCGGCGAGGAAGAGCAGCAGGGGCAGCGCGAGCAGGAACCCGGTCCAGGAGCCGGGACCCGGGCCGGAGGGGCGCCGAGGCCGGGGCGGCGCCATCGCCTCAACCAGCGGGCGGCCGGGCCCCGCGGCGCCGCGGCGGGCTCGGCGCCGCGGCTGGACGCGGCGCGCTCACCGCCCGGCGCCGCGGATCTCGTCCAGCCATGCTTTCTTGAGAGCGTCGGCCGCCGCGGCCATGCGCGCCAGGTCGAGCGGCCGCGCCCGGGCGTACTCCCGGGCGGGAAGGAACTTGGCGGCGACGTCGGCAGGCATCGCCCGCGCCAGCACCGGCCGGAAGAAGGCCTTCGCGAACTCGGCTTGCGCCTCCGGGCCGAGCAGCCAGTCGAAGTACCGGCGGGTCTCCTCGGGATGCGGCGCCCCGCGGGCCATGCCCATCACCAGCGGCATCGTGAAGCTGCCCTCCGCGGGGATCACCACCTCGATCGGTCCGCCGTCGACCCAACGCATCTTGTAGCCGTTGCCGTCGGCGTTGATCCAGATCGGCACCTCGCCGCGCAGGACGGCGTTGTAGATCGACTCGCGCGGATAGAAGGAGACGTTGGCGTCGAGCTGCTTCAGGTAGGCGAGCCCCGGCTTGAAGTCGGCGTCGCTGCCGCCCAGGAGCAGGTTGAGGCCGTAGACCAGGGTGAACGAGGTGCCGCCCCAGGTCGGGTCGTCGTAGGCTACCTTCCCCTTGTAGGCCGGATCGAGCAGCTGGTGCCAGGAGCGGGGCACCGGCGCGGCGCCCAGCGCCCTGGTGTTGACCAGGATGGCGATGGTGCTGGTGTGGACCGTCCACCAGAGGCCGGCCGTGTCCTTGAGCTCGGCGGGGATCGTCTCCCAGCCCTTCGGCTTGTACGGTTGGTGAAGCCCCTTCTGCGCCGCCTGGAAACCGATCGCGCCGGAGTAATAGGCGCAGTCCGCGACCGGATGCTCGCGCTCCCTCTCGAGGGCGGCGAGCGCCACGGAGGAGCCCTTGGGATCGGGCGGGACGGTCACCCCGGAGACCCGCTTGTAGAGCGCCGTGACGCTGCCCCAGTTCGCGTAGTTGGGGATGCAGTCGTACTGGATGACGACCTTCTCGGCGGCGGCCCCGGCGGCGGGCCGGGCGGCGGGCGCGGCCGCGGGCCCAGCCGCGCCGGCAAGGCCGCTCGCGATCGCGGCGCCGATGGCCAGCCCGGCGGCGACGCCCGCGCCGGCGCCGGCGAACCTGGCTGCATGGCGCGCGGCGGAACCCATGGCGGTCGGCATTCTATTGCATGCAGTACGGCCGCCGGACTCGCGCTGGATCGCGCGCCGCACCGCTCGGTTCCTGACGCCGGGTTGGGCGAGGTCGCAGCCCGGGCTCGAAACCTCGCTCTGATAGAATCTCTTCAACGAAGAGAAAACGCGCGCTCGAGCCGCGCCGGTGCGCCCCGGCCGCCGCCGCGATCGGCCGGGCGCCGCTGCTCGCCGCTCGATCCGAGGAGGAAGGCCGATGCGCTGGCGAGCTCTGTGGGTGATCGTCGTCCTTGCCGCCGCGGTGCCGGAGATGTCCCTGGCCGCGGCGATCCCGCCGACCGAGGAGGGGGCGCGCTTCGATGCCCGGATCGTGAAGGATCTCGCGGCACGGAGCCCCGAGGCCGCGGCCCTCTTCTCCCAGGCCAACGCTCTCCGTGAAAAGGGAAATCACGCGGCGGCGGCGGATCTCTATGGCCGGGTGTACCAGCAGGTTCCCGGCTTCGTCCACGCGCTGCGCCGGCAGGGCTACGAGGAGCTCGACCAGGGTCACCGCCGGCGGGCGCTCGCCCTGCTGCAACAGGCGGTGTCGCAGGATCCCTCGGCCGAGAACCTTGCCGCTCTGGCCACCGCCCTGTGCCGCAAGACCCCCGAGAGCACGCCCGCCGAGGAGGAGCTCGAAGAGGCTGACAAGCTCTCGGCGCGCGCCGTGGCATTGGACCCTCGCAGCTACATGATCTGGACGATGCGTTTCCAGGTCGTCGAGGCGAGGGGCGACCTCCACGGGCTCGCCGTCGTGGCCGAACGCCTGCGCGAGCTCGGTCCCCGCGAGCCCTCGGCCTGGGTGGCGCAAGCCCTGGTGAGCGGTGGACAGGGTGAGTGGAATGCGGCCGACGCCGCCCTGCGCCGCGCCCGCGCGCTCGGTCTGCCCGAGGAGAGCTACCGCCAGATCGGCGACGCGCTGGCGGAGGCGCAGCCCTGGTACTGGCGCCTGCGGCCGCTGTGGTGGGGGCTTGCGCTCTGGCTGGCGGCCATGCCGGTCCTGTTCCTTTGCGGCTGGGTCCTCAGCCGGGCCACGACCCGGCAGGCGCGGAACCCCGCCAATGTCGCCGGCTCCCCGCAAGGGTTTCAACTCGCCCTGCGGCGCGCCTACCGCGGGGTGCTCTGGCTCTCCTGCGTCTACTACTGGCTGTCGCTGCCGCTGGTGCTCTTGCTGGTGCTCGCGGCCGGCGGCGGCACCATCTACGCGATCTTCGCGTTCGGGCACATCCCGGTCAAGCTCGTGGTGGTGATTCTGGGTATCGTCGTGGTGACCGCTGCCTCGATCGTCAAGAGCATCTTCGTGCGGCAGAGCCGGCAGGATCCCGGGCCCGTGCTCGACCTCGAGCGGCATCCTCGGTTCCGCGGCGTGCTCGAGGAGGTGGCACAGCGCATCGGCACGCGCCCGGTCGACACGGTCTACCTGACCCCGGGCACCGACCTCGCGGTGATGGAGCGCGGCGGCCTGGCGAGCCAGCTCCGCGGCGCGCCGGAGCGCTGCCTGATCCTGGGGCTGGGAGTGCTCGAGGGGATGCGGCTGCGGCCCTTCAAAGCCGTGCTGGCGCACGAGTACGGGCATTTCTCGAATCGCGACACGGCGGGCGGCGGGTTCGCGCTCGCGGTGCGCAGCTCGCTGCAGGCCATGGGCGCGGGGCTGGCGCAGGGCGGAGCCGCCACCTGGTACAACCCGGCATGGCTGTTCTACCACGGGTTCCTGCGCGCCTTCCTGCGCATCTCCCAGGGCGCCTCGCGCCTGCAGGAGGTGCTCGCGGACCGCTGGGCCGCGGCCGCGTACGGCTCGGCCGCGTTCGCGGGCGGCCTGCGGCACGTGATCGATCGCGCCGTGCGCTTCGACGCCTACGTGTCGGCGGGCCTGACCGAGCTGGTCCAGAAGAAGCTGCCGCTGGCGAACCTGTACACTCTGCAGCCCGCGAAGCCGGCCGACGACCGCACCCTCGCCGAGGAGGTCGAGTCGTCGTTCCACCGCGCGCCCTCGCCGTACGACAGCCATCCTTCGCCCGTCGACCGCGTGCGCTGGGTAGAGCTTGCCGGCGCCGCCGGCGAGCCGCCGGCAGCGGGCGACGACGACACCGTGTGGAGCCTCTTCGCGGACCGCGAGGCGCTCGAGCGCCTGCTCACCGCCGCGGTGCGCAAGCATCTCGCCGTGACGCAGGGCCTCTACTTTCCCGAGGTCGAGACCAAGCCCGCGGCCCCGATGCCGGCGTGACGCGCGGGGAGCGCGAAGCGCGCGCCCCGGCGGGCGCGGCGGGCGCAAGGGAGCGGATCGGAGCCACGTTGCTACACTTGCCCTCCGATGGTCGATGCCACCCTTCCCGGTGCAGCTCCCCACCGCCGCCCCCGCCGGCGCCGGGACGTGGAAACCGGGCGGCTGCGCGTCCATGACCCGTTCGAGCTGATCCGCTGGCTGGCGCTCTCGCAGCCCGATCCGCGCAAGGCCCTGGCGGAGCTGGTGCAGAACAGCCTCGATGCCGGCGCGCGCACGATCCGCATCGTGCGGCGGCGCGAGAAGGGGCGGGCCTGCCTGGTGATCTGGGACGACGGGGAAGGGGTGATCCCGGAGCTCGATCGTCCCGAGGCGCTGCGCTTCATCGCCACCCACGTCGGCCACAGCCGCAAGCGGTCACTGACCCCGCAGCAGCGCCTGGAGCTGCTGACCCAGGGCCAGTACGGGATCGGCCTCCTCGGCTTCTGGAGCCTGGGCGAGGTGCTCGAGATGCGGACGTCCCTTCCGGGCCAGCGCCCGCACCGGCTCGTCCTCTTCCGCGACCGCGGCGATTACACCATCGAGCCGCTGCGCGGCGGCCTGCCCCTGGACGCGCGCTGGACCGAGGTCGTCGTCCTCGATCTCCACCGGCAGGCGATGCCGGCGCTGCTCGCCCGCCGCGCCGCCGACTACCTGGGCTCGGAGCTGCGCGGCCAGCTCCTCGGCCGCGAGGTGCGGCTGGTGGTCGAAGACCACATCGCCCGCGGCGCGGCGCAGAAAGTCGTGCACGTTCGCCCCCGCCGCTTCCTCGGCGAGAGATTGGAGGGCCTCGGCCCGCTCGAGGTCGCGGGCCATCCCCCGGTCCAGCTCGAGCTCTACCTGCGCGGCGACGGGGAGGAGCCGGCGGCGCCGGGAGGCGTGGCGGTCTACGCCGCCGGCACGCTGGTCGCCGAGGGCTTTCACGAGCTGGCGGCGCTCGATCTCGATCACGACCCCTGGACCGACCCGCGCCTCGTCGGCCTCGTCGACTTCCCGGCCCTGCGCGTCGCCCCCGGCAGCCGGCGCGGCATCATCCCGGACGAGGCGGCAGGCCTCTTCTCCCAGGCCCTGCGAGACGCCGAGCGGACCGTCAGCGCCCTGCTCGAGAGCTTCGAGCGCCGGCGCGCGCAGGAGCTCGACCGGGAGATGGTGCGCGATCTGCAGCGGTTGTTCCGCGACTTCTTCCGCCACCGCCCGCGGTACGCCGCGCTGCCGGTGGAGGAGCGGGACGAAGCCGAGGCCGCGGGCATCGAGGCGAACCAGGGCATGCCGGCGCCCGCGCCGGAGCCGCTGCCGCCGGAGCCGCTCCCCGAGCCCGAGCTCGCGGCACCCGAACCTTTCCTCTTCCCTCCCGGCCCGCTCGCGGAGGTGCGGATCCTGCCGTCGCTCCTCCGCCTCGAGTGCGGGGGCGAGCGCAAGGCCCGCGCCGTCGCGGTCGACGCCGCCGGGCGCCCGGTCGAGGCGGTTCTCGCCTATGCATGGCGGCTGACCGGGGGCGTCGGAGCGCTGGCCAGCGAGGACGACGCGTCGCCCGCGGTGACGGTGCGAGCCGGCGACCGCCCCGGCAAGGGGAGCCTCGCCGTGGTCTGCCGCTCGGGTTCCGTCGAGGCCCGCGACGAAGCGCGCGTCGAGGTCGTCGAGCAGCTCGCCACCGGCCGCGACGAGGGCATTCCCGAGCCCGAGCTGCTCGACCTCCCGGGGGCGCCCTGGCGCTCGCGTGTCGCCGACGGCCGCTGGCAGGTCAACTCCGGCCACCCCGAGTACCGCGCGATCGCCGACCGCCCACAGCTCAAGCTGCGCTACCTCGCCCTCCTCTTCGCCAAGGAGGTCGTGCTGCGCAGCAGCGGCGACCCGCGCTTCGAGGTGCCCCTCGAGCAGCTCGTCGAGGTCGCCGCCTATGCCGACCGCCGGCTCGCCGTCTCCCGCGGCCGGCGGCGCAAGGGCGAGCCGCCGGCGCGGGGCGAGGTCACGCCGGCGCCCGTCCCGAAGGCGTAGGTAGGTGGCGGCCACCCGTGCCGGCCGCCGGTGTGGCTGTCACCTCCGCGGGCCATTCGGCGCAGGAATGGATAGGGGCGCGAGGCCGGTCGCGGTATAATCTTGCAGCGAGTGCTGTGCTGATCGGCCTGCCAAGCGGCTACGGGGGCGGCGCGCTGCCGGCGTCCGCCGAAGGGTGGCCGCTTGTCCTTCCCGAGCCCTCTCGGAGGCGCACGAACGATCCATGGCACCTTGGAGGCGCATGAACGAACGATGGACATCACGCTACGGACGCCGCGGGGTTCTCCTCGCCGGCGTCGTCCTGCCGGCGGTGCTGGCACTGCTGGCGCTGCCGGCGACGGCGGCGACCCCGGGGGCTCCGGCGATCCCGGGGGCTCCGGCGATCCCGGCGACCGCCGCCCGGCCGGCGCCTGCCACTCCCGCGGCACCCGCCACGCCCCCAGCCGCCGCCCCTGCGATGCCGCCGCCCCTGGCCGCCGCTCCTGCCGTGCCGCCGGCACCGGCCGCGGCTCCCGGTAGCGACGCAGCCGCGGGCTCGGTCGCCGAAGCCCGGCGCCAGGTCTATCCGGCGCTGGTCAACATCTCGATGGTCAAGCGGTACTTCGAGCAGGGGCACGCGCGGCGGGCGACCGCCGCCGGCAGCGGCGTCATCGTCAGCCCTGACGGCTACGTGCTGACGAACTACCACGTCGCCTCCCACGCGACGCGCATCCTCTGCCGGCTGCCGAGCGGCGAGGAGCTCGAGGCCGGCGTGGTCACCGACGACCCGCTCACCGACCTGAGCGTCCTCAAGCTGCGCCTGGAGCGGCGGAGCCCGCCCGCGCCACTGCCGTTCGCCCGGCTCGGCGACCCCGCCGCGCTCGAGCCCGGCGACCAGGTGCTCGCGATGGGCAACCCGATGATGCTCGGCTCGTCGATGACGCTGGGCATCGTCTCGAACCCGCGCCGCGTCTTCACCCGCGCCACCGCCGACGACATCCGCAACCTGGACCTCGAGGACGGCGAGAGGACGGGTCTCCTCACCCGCTGGATCCAGCACGATGCCCTCATCCTGCCGGGCAACTCCGGCGGCCCGCTGGTCGACATGAAGGGCGAGGTCGTCGGGATCAACGAGCTCGGGGGAGGAGGCGTCGGCTTCGCCATCCCGGCCAACGTCGCCGCCTCCGTCCTGGCGGCGGCGCGAGCCACCGGCGAGGTCGAGCGCGGCTGGCTGGGGCTCGGCGTGCTGCCGGTCGACAAGGCCGGCCTGGAGCGCGGCGCGCTGGTCGCGGACGTCTGGCCGGGGTCGCCGGCGCAGCGCGCGGGCCTCCAGCCCGGCGACGTCCTGCTGGCCATCGACGGCGCCCCGGTCCACGCCCGCTTCTTCGAGGAGGTGCCGCTGGTCTACCAGGCGATCGCCGACCTCAAGCCCGGGACCGCGGTGCGGCTCGATCTGCAGCGGCACGGGGAGCCGCGCACCGTCCAGGCCACCCCGGAACGCATGGGGCGCTTCCTCGGCGAGGAGGAGGAGCTGCCCGAGCTCGGCGCCACGGTGCAGCAGATCACCGCCGCCATGGCCCTCTTCCGGCGCTATCCGGACTCCTCCGGAGTGCTGATCACAGGAGTGCGGCCCGGCTATCCGTTCGAGAGCGCGAAGCCGCCGCTCGCCGCCGGCGACGTGCTGCTCGGGGTCGGAGACGCGGCGACCGCGAGCCTGGACGCCCTGCGCCGGACGCTGCGCCAGGCGGGGACCGGGCGCTTCAGGGTCACGTTGCGGCGCCAGCGCGAGGTGCTGGTCGCGGTGGTGAGCGCCAACCGGGAGAAGCCCGACAGCTCCAACACCGAGCTGCCGAAGGCCTGGCTGGGGGTCCGCACGCAGGTGCTCACGCCCGACCTCGCGGAGGTCCTGAATCTCGGCCCCGCGCGCGGGCTGCGGATCACCGAGGTGCTCCCCTACACGCGCGCCCAGGCCGCCGGGCTGCGCGTCGGCGACGTGCTGACCGCCGTCGACGGCCGGCGCCTCACCTCTTCCCGGCCGCAGGACGCGCAGGACCTGAAGCGCATGATGGAGGACCTGCCGGTCAACCAGGAGGTCGGCCTGACCCTGCTGCGCGACGGCCGGCAGCTCACGGTGCCGGTGCTCGCGGAGCCCGAGCCGAAGGGAGCCGACCTGGCGGGCAAGGCGCAGCAGCCGGAGCTCGAGTTCGGGGTGCGCGAGATCGTCGCGGCGGACCGCATGGAAGGCGAGCAGCTGGTCGAGGGCAAGGGCGTGCTCGTCAGCGAGGTGATCGAGGGCGGGATGGCAAGCCTGGCGGGGCTGGAGATCGACGACGTCGTGCTGGCGGTCGACGACCAGCCGGTGGACGGCATCGCGACCTTCAAGTCGGCGATGCAGGGGGTCGTGGCGCAGCGTCCGCGCTTCGTCAAGCTCTTCCTCCGCCGCGGCTACAAGACGCACTTCGTGTTCATCGAGCCGGAATGGCGGCACCGCGATGGCCGCTGAGATGGTCGCTGAGATGGCCGCTGAGCGAGGGCGGCTCGTGGGACGGCGCGCGCTGGCGGCGGGCGTGCTGGCGGCGAGCGTTCTGATCGGCGCGGCGGCCGCGCCGCCCGTGCCGGGCGACGCGGAGGCGCCGCGCTTCGCCGCGCTGCTGCGCGACACGGCGCCCGCCTTCGTGACCGTCAAGGTGGTCACCAAGACGTCGATGCAGATGGGGGGCAAGAGCGCCGACCAGGAGTCGCGGGTGGAGGTCCCGGGGGTCGTGGTCGACGCCGGCGGCCTGATCATGGCCTCGATCGTGCCTTTCGCTCCCGAGCGGCTGATGAAGCTGTTCTCGCGCGGCGCCGCCGAGAAGATGCCGCAGTTGAAGACCGTGCCGAACGACATCGAGGTCCTCTTCGAGCAGGACGAGAAAGAGCACCGCGCCTTCCTCGCGGCCACCGACTCGAACCTGGGCGTGGTTTTCCTGCAGCTCGAGGAGCCCGCGGGCCTGAAGCTCAAGGTGGTCGACTTCTCTCACCCCGCCGCCGCGGCCCTCGGCGACCAGGTCGTCGCCGTCTCCCGCCTCGGCAAGGACTACGACTCGACGGCCTACTTCGAGACGACACGGATCAGCGGCGAGATCACCAAGCCGCGCAGGGCCTGGGTGATCGATCACGGCCTGCCGACCCTCGGCCTGCCGGTGTTCTCGCCGGCGGGAGGCGTCCTCGGCATCCTCGCCTTCGTCGACCCCGGCGCGGAGGCGGACACCGGCACGGACTCGTCGTTCGAGTTGGCGATGTCGATGCTCACCGGGGGCGGCGGGGTGCGCTTCTTCGTCGTGCCGGCGGCCGCGGTCGCGGCGGTGATCGACCAGGCGCGCCAGCAGGCGGCCCAGAAGGCCGCCGAGCGCGCCGCGGCGAAGAAGGCCGCGCCCCCGCCCTCGCCGCCGGGCGGGGGTTGAGGGCGCCAATGCCATGACGTCCAGCCGCTGAACGTCCCCGGGGCGGTGTAACGCCGCGCCCCGCCGCGAGCCTGTATACCGAGAAAGGTGGCAACGGGTCACCTTGGCTGGTACCCGCCAGCCGGTCAGCCGTAGGTTCCACAGGGATACAGGAGGCGGTCATGTCAAGATCCAAGGCGCAATCTCTCGATCACGCGGTACGACTCTTGGCGGCGAAGAAGCTCGCCAGCTCCAAGCCCGAGCAGATCCTCGCGCAGCTCCAGCGGCAAGGCATCGGCAGTCTCGAAGATCTCGCCCGCAAGGTCGTCGACAATGCGGCGAGCGTCGTGCAGAGCGCCTCGGCGTCCTACGACGACGACATCCCGATGATCTGCTACAAGTTCTCGAGCTTCCGGCCGGTCGTCGGGCTGCCGGAGCTCGAGCGAGAGGTGACCGAGCTCAGCGAGTTCGTCCGGCAGGGCGGCGGCGCCGTGACGGGCGGTGGCAACGCCTGAGGCATCCCTTGCGCGGCCGCCCAGGCCGCCGACCGGGCCCGCGCGGGCGGCCGGGCGGCTGGGCGGCCGGGCAGCCGCGCCCAGCTCTCTCTCTCACTCACTCTCGCTCTCTCACTGCCGGACCCGAAGCCGCACGCCGGAGGTGTCGAATGCCAGAGGCCGCAGTGGCCCGTCGCTTGCCGACCGACCGCGTCGACCGCATCGAGCGCGTCGACCGCATCGAGCGCGCCATGAACTGGATCCTGGCGCATCTCGACCAGTTCGATCCCTTTCGCGGTGGACGGCCGTTCGCCATCAAGCAGGGGCAGCGGGTGGGCGAGCTCGCGATCCTGCTCCACGCGTACGCGGCCATCACCGGCGAGCGTGACAGCGTGGCGGTGCGCCGGATCGCGGCGCTGCTGGACTCGGTGCGCGGCAACCGGGAGCTCAGCCATCGCCTGCTGCGCTCACCCGCGGAGTTCGTCCTCTTCGTCGAGATCTACGCCGCGCTGCGCAGTGTCGGCCTCGACGACCCGGCAGACCGGGCATTGATCCAGCGGGCGCTCGACGCGCGGCTGCCCGAGCAGCTCGAGCGCCTGCCTCACCGCATGATGGACATCGCCTCGTGCCTGGAGTGGGGAGGGTTCGAGCACCCCTGGCCAAGCCTGCGGCGTCTCTACGACGCTTCGATCCTCGGTGCGGCTCCCTCGGCGCTCCTGCTGGGGGAGGACGGCATGTACGGGATCACACATGTCGTGATGTATCTCTATGGCTTCGGGATTCGCCGCGCACGCCTGCCGCGGCGCCGGCGCGACAGGCTGCGGCGCCTGCTCTCGATGCTGCTGGTCGGGGTCAGCCAGGACCGCCACTGGGACCTGCTGGCCGAGCTGCTGCTCTGCTGGGAAGCGATCGGCTATTCGGCGACGGCACTGTCCGATCGTTGCTGGGGAGCGCTGCTCGCCGTGCAGCAAGAGGACGGCACGATCCCCGGCCCGGAGTGGGCGCGGCCGCTCTACGAATCGGCCGCGCGGGGCCTCGGCGCCGAGGAAGCCCGGGAAGCCTACTTCGCGCATCATTACCACACGACGCTGGTGGCCGTCATCGCCGGCTGCTTGCGCCGCAGGAACCTGGCGCTGGCGAGCCGTTCGCGGCCGCGGACCGTCGCCGCGCCAGACCCCGGCGGCAGGCGAGCAACGGCCGGGGCGAGCGCCTCGCGGGAAGCGGCCGCTCCGGGCGTCCCGGCGGCCGTCGCTCCGGGCGTGCCGGCGGCGGCCGCTCCGGCCGTGCCGGCGGGGGCCAGCCTCGCGGCCGCGGCGGCCGCGGCCGCCGGCTGGCTCGAGGGCGTCCTCGACACGCTCTGCCGGGCTCCCGAGGAGCGGACCGAGGACCTGTTCCGGGCCCTCCTCGGCCTGCACTTCGCCGACGCCCTCGCCCTTGCCGGGAGCGGCGCGGCCGAGGGTGAGGCGGCGGGCGCGGGCGGCGCGGGTGCGCGCTCCCCCGGCGCCGCCGGCCGCTCAGTGCCGGGTGCCGCACTGCGCATCGCCGCGCAGCTGGCCGCGAGGGCCGCGAGGGCCACGAGGGCCGCGGCGACGGAGGTGCCGGCGGCGGCCGAGATGGCCAAGCGGGCGGAGCGGGGGACGCGGAGCGGACGGGCGCCGGCTCCCGTGCTGACGTTCAGCGCGGCGGCGCTGCTGGCGAGCGAAGGGATCTTCCTTGCCGACCTCCACGGTCCCGAGGGGCTGCCCGCCGTGGCGGCGCGGCTGCTCGACTCGCTCCCCGAAGCCTACCGGGACGGTGCCGGATCGACGCTCGAGCTCTACGAGAAGCGTGCGTGGCTTCACGCCATGGGCCGGCTGCCGGGTCCCCGCGGCCTGGAGCTGCTGCCCGTCCTGGAGCGGGCTCGAGCGATGCCGGTTACCGCCCCGTGGGAGGCCTGGGCCGACCTGCTGCTGCGCATCGACGCCGCCACCGGGTGCGGCGCCCGCGCCCCGCTCTGGCCCGCGGACGACGGCAGCCGGGTCGATCTCGAGGAGCTGCTCTCCGGCAAGGCCATGCACCTGCTGCGCCGCTACGACCTGCCGCTGGGCGCCCGCATGCTGCGCGCGATGGCCTACCTCGGCCTGACCGGCGAGGAGTGGCGGGAATGCCTGCGTTTCCTCCTGCTCCACCAGCGGCCCGACGGCGCTTTCGGCTTCTACGGTCTCGAGGAGCGCACGCTGCGGGAGACGATGCCCGCGGGCTTCTGCGCCACCGCGGACCTCTCGCTGCCGGTCACCGTCGAATGCCTGTGGACCCTGGCCGAGAGCACCGGCTGGCGGCTGCTCGCCAGCTTGCCGCCGCCCGCGGCTCCATGGCCTTTCCCGCGGGTGGCCCGCCGCGCAGGGGCGCGAGCACCTTACTAGATAGCAGGTAGCAGCACCTTCGACGCAGCCGCGGCGGTGGCCGGGGACGGGGCCTCGAGACCTCTCACGGGTGCGGCGCGCGTACGGGGCCTCTCGCCTGCCGAGCTTGGAGGTTTGTAGCCATGGTCAAGCAGATCGTCATCGCCGGCGGCGGCACGGCCGGCTGGATGACCGCCGCGTACCTCCGGAAGGCTCTCGACGCCAGCTGCGACATCGTGCTCGTCGAGTCGCCGTCCATCCGCACCATCGGCGTCGGCGAGGCGACCTTCAGCACCATCAAGCTGTTCTTCGATTGGCTCGACCTCGACGAGAGCGAGTGGATGCCCGCCTGCAACGCCACCTACAAGATGGCGATCAAGTTCGTGAACTGGACGGCGTTCCCCGGCCATTTCTATCACCCGTTCCAGCGCTACGAGGTCGTCGACGGCATCAATCTCGGCGAGTGGTGGCTGAAGCTCAAGTGCGGCAGCGAGCCCTTCGACTACGCCTGCTTCACCGTGCCGGAGCTGTGCGATCGCCAGCGGTCGCCGCGCCACCTCGACGGGCGGGTGTTCGACGACCAGGTGCAGTCGGCGTACGGCGAGGAGCACCGCGCGCGCAAGGGAGTGCTCGCCGACCACCTGCTGCAGTACCCGTACGCCTATCACTTCGACGCCCGCCTGCTGGCCGACTTCCTCAAGAACTGGGCGACGCGCCGCGGCGTCCGCCTGGTGCTCGACGACGTCGTGGAGGTGAGTCGCGCCGAGAACGGCGATCTCGCCGCGCTGGTGACGCGCGATCACGGCGCGATCGGCGGCGACCTGTTCGTGGACTGCACCGGCTTCCGCGGCCTGCTCGTCAACCAGGCGCTGGGCGAGCCGTTCGTGCCCTTCTCGCGCTCGCTGCTCTGCGACAGCGCGATCGCCATGCAGGTGCCGGTCGACTGCGCCGCCGAGGGCATCGATCCGTTCACCACCGCGACGGCGCTCGGCAGCGGCTGGGTCTGGCGCATCCCGCTCTACGGCCGGATCGGCACCGGCTACGTCTACGGCAGCGCCTTCGCGACGGCCGACGAGGCGGAGGCCGAGCTCCGCCGCCACCTCGGTCCGGCGGCCGCGGACTGCAACGCCTCGCGCATCAAGATGCGCGTCGGCAGGTGCCGCAACTCCTGGGTGCGGAACTGCGTCGCCATCGGCCTCGCCAGCGGCTTCGTCGAGCCGCTCGAGTCGACCGGGATCTTCTTCATCCAGCACGGCATCGAGGAATTGCTCAGCCACCTCCATGCTCCCGCCGATGAGAAGTACAAGGACGGCGAGCTGGTCAAGAGCTACAACCTGAGGATCGCCGAGTGCATCGACGGCGTGATGGAGTTCCTGACCCTGCACTATCGCGCCGGCGACCGCCGCGACACGCCCTTCTGGCGCGCCACCCAGACCGACGTCGAGGTGCCCGACGGGCTCGCCGAGCGGCTCCGGCTGTGGCAGCGGCGGCTGCCGAACCGCCGCAACATCGATCCCCACTACCACGGCTTCGAGTCCTATTCCTACTCGGTCATGCTGCTGGGCCTGGGCGGTCCGCTCGCGGCCAGCCTGCCGGCCCTCGACCAGCTGAACCCGGGTCGGGCCCTGGCGGCCTTCGAGGCGGTGCGCGCCCGCACCGCGCACCTGGCCGCCAGCCTGCCGTCGCATTACGAGTACCTCACCCACGTGCGCGCCGCCGGGTCCACCCGCCCGGCGGGGCCGCGGGCGGCGGATCTCCTTCCTGCCGCCGGGTGGGCGAGCGCCTGAAGGCGGCACCGGTCGAGCTCGGTCCTCGCGGCCGTCGCCTGAGGGATTCTCCCCGTTCTCGGTAGGGGATTTCCCGGATTTCCCGCTTCTCTCCTGGCGTCGATAGTGGGGGCTGCGCGGGCCCTCGATGGGATCGCACGTGCAGGCCAGCCGGCCCGTGCGCTGGATCGGTTCCGGCAGCCGGGCGGCTCGCCGGTGGTGATGGACGCCCCCTCGCCCTCACCGCCGGCGGGTCGCCGGCTGCCGGGTGTTGCGGCGATACCGAGTCCGCCTATAATTACAACACGCGGATCTCCAAGGCGGCCGGTTTTACGCGGTCCGGATCGCTCGGCGGTCGGGCTGGTACGACGGGTCGCCGAGGAGCTCGGAAGCCCGAGAGGTGGAGGGGGCGGCGCGCGGCATGCCCGTAGGCTCGCAGGCGCGCGGGCGTGGACTTTGCTTGCATGGCGCGTGGGCTGTGGCGCGTCAGCAAGGGCCAGTTGGTGCCCGGCGACCCATGGGGGTGCGCCGGCTCGAAGTCGAGGGGGCAACGCTCATGTCGAAGGTCCTGGCCGGCTTCCTTTCCGTCCTCGTCAGCACCGCCGCCTCCGCCCAGGGCATCGGCAACCTCACCATCACGGGCAACCAGGTCACCGCGACCCTCGCCCTGCCCGGGGTCTCGGCGGACCTGACGCTGACCTTCGACCAGGCCGTCGGTCTCACCGCCGCCAACCTCGGCCTCTCCGCCCAGCTGGTCAACCCGAACGATCCGAACCTGATCGCGCGGCTGCCGGCCGGGGGCCTGGTGACGCTCCCCGGCGCGTTTCCCGTGCTGGTGCAGGTGCAGCCGCCGGCGGGGGGCGCGCTCTCCTTCGACGGCGTCTACACCCTCGACGTCCACACCCACAACCTCCAATACACGGCGGGCTGCCCGCTGCGCCTCTTCTCGGCCCATGACGGCGGGTCCTTCGCCGACATCACCACCAGCATGGGCGCCGGCAGCTACCGGGTCCGCGGCACGGGCGGCAGCTTCTCGCAGTTCGTCATCGTCGCCGACGCGCGGGCGCTGGCCGGCGTCATCAGCCAGAAGTTCGACGACCTGAGCGGCCTGCTCTCCACTTATGCCGGCGTCATCTCCGCGCCCGTGCTGAGCGAGCTCGACAGCCAGCTGCAGACCGCCCGCGCCGACTACCAGGCGGGCGACGACGCCGATGCCGCGACGGCGGTCAACGACTTCGCCGCGACCGTCCAGAGCAACAGCGGCACCGGCATTCCAGACGTCTGGCGCGCCAGCGGCGACCTCGCGAACGTCGCCGGCCAGCTGCGCGCCGCGGCGGGCACCCTGAGCTTCAGCCTCGGCCTGGCGCCTGGCGCGCACTGAGCCGTCACCCGCGGGGATGCCAGCCCGCCTCACCGTGTATCTCGCCGACCGGCCGGCCCGGGTGCTGGTGCTGCGCGAGGAGGAGGAGTACGTCCTCGGCCGCGATGCCGCGAGCGCCCTGGTCGTCGACGACGACCGCGTGTCGCGCCGGCACGCGCGGCTGCGCCGCGGCCGCGAAGGATGGGAGCTCGACGACCTCGCCAGCAAGAACGGCACCCTGGTGGACGGCCAGCCGGTGGCCGGCCGCGCGCTCCTCGCCCAGCGCTGCTGGCTCAGCCTGGGCGGGGTGCTGGCCTCCTTCGAGCCGCTGACCGAGGAGCAGAGCCGGGAGGATTCCGCGGCGCAGAGCGAGCGCCGGCGCTCCACCATCGCCGCGCGCCACCGCCTCGCGGCGGCGGACAGCCTCGACGAGATCCTGCAGGGTCTGCTGGAATCGGTGGTGCAGCTCTCGCGGGCGGAGCGCGGCTTCGTCCTGCTTGCGCGCGGCGACGGCGAGCTGGCGGTTGCCGCCGCCAACGGCCTCGCCGCCCTCGACCTCGGCGACGCCGAGTTCTCCGGCAGCGTCGGCGCGGTCGAGCGGGCGCTCTCGACCGGCCGCGCCGTCGCCGTCGCGGACGCCCTCGCCGACCCGGCCCTGGGCAGCCGCGAGAGCGTCGCCAGGGGCGGCATCCGCGCGCTGGTCTGCATCCCGCTGGCGCCGCCGCCGCCGGCGGCCTCTCCATTGCCGGCGGCGGCCGGAGCGGCGGGCTCCGATCGCCGCCGTCCGGGCGCCCTCTACGCCGACAGCCGCGCGCCGGGGAGCGCCTTCACCGAGCTGGACATGGAGATCCTCGAAGCGCTCGCCTCCCAGGCCGCGCTGGCGATCGCGGCCGCGCGCCTGGACGAGGAGGTGGAGCGTCTCCTGGCCGACGTCGAGGCGGTCTCGGGGCGGGCGCCCGTGCTCTGGAGCGACCTGCTGGCGACCCACGGCGCCGCCGCCGCCGGGATGGCGCCATGAGCGCCGAACCGTTCCCGGCCGCGGCCGCCGGATCGGACCCGGGAGTCACGCGGACCAATCTTGCCGGCGGCGGCTGCCTGGCCACGGGCAGCCTGATCGCGGGGCGCTACCGCATCCTCGCCCTGGCCGGCGTGGGCGGCATGGGCATGGTCTACCGCGCCCACGACGAGCAGCTCGACATCGACGTCGCCCTGAAGGTGCTGCGGCCCGAGGTCGCTGCCGATCCCGGGTTCCGCGAGCGCTTCCGCAAGGAGCTGCTGCTGGCGCGCCAGGTCAGCCACCGCAACGCGGTGCGCATCCACGACCTGGGGATCTCCGGCGACCTGCTCTTCCTGACCATGGACTACGTCCCCGGCCGCTCGCTGCGCGCCCTGCTCGAGGAGGAGGGGCCGCTCGCGCCGCGGCAGGCGGTGGCGATCGCCCGCCAGCTCGCCGCGGCGCTGGCGGCCGCCCACGCGGAAGGGGTGGTGCATCGCGACCTCAAGCCGGCCAACGTCCTGCTGGACGCGGGCGGACGCGCCTTCATCACCGACTTCGGGGTGGCGCGCTCGATGTCCGCCGCGGGCCCCACCCAGTTGGGCGCGATCGTCGGCACCCCGGATTACCTGTCGCCGGAGCAGGCGCGCGGCGAGCCGGTCGACGGCCGCAGCGACGTCTATGCTCTCGGCATCCTGCTCTTCGAGATGCTCAGCGGCCGCCTGCCGTTCGCCGGCGACTCCTACGCAGAGCGGGTGGCGCAGCGCATCGGCGGCGAGGCCCGCGACCTGTCCGATCTCGGGATCGCGGTGCCGGCCCGGCTGCGCGCGGTGGTGCGGCGCTGCCTGCAGCGCAAGCCGGCGCGGCGCTACCAGGGCGCAGCCGAGCTGCTTCTGGACCTCGACGCCCTGCCGGCGTCGGTCGCGGCGGAGCCGGCGGCGCGGGGGGTGGCCGGGGTGGCCGGGGTCGCGAGGGTTGCCTGGGCCGCCTGGGTCGGCTGGGTCGCCTGGGTGATGGGCCTGATGGGCCGGCGCCGGCGAGCGCTGCCGGACGACCTCTCACCCGGACGCCGCCGGGTCGTCGCCGCGCTGGCCGGAGTGGCCGCCCTGGCGCTCGTCGCTCTGCTGGTCGTCGCCGGCTGGGCTCTCGCGCGGGCCGCCGGCTGGCTTCCCGGGTCCTCGGCTGCCGGACCTCCCGGTTCCTCGGCCGGCACGGCGGGCGTGGCCGGCGCGGCGGGCGTGGCCGGCGCGGCGGGCGTGGCCGGCGCGGGCGCCGAGGGAGCCGGCCGGTCGTCGACGCGGCCGCGGAACGCCGCGGCCCCCGCGGCAGCCGCCGCGCCCGGCACGCTCGCGCCGGCTGGCGCTGTCGCCGGCACCGTCGCCGCTGGCGCTGGCACCGCTGCTGCCGTCGCGGCGCCGCGCCACGTGGTCGCGGTGCTGCCGCTGGCCGAGCAGACCGGGCGCGCCGACCTCGCCTGGAGCTCCACCGGCGTCGCCGACATGCTCGCCGCCGCGCTCGCCGAGAGCCCCACCCTGCGGGTCGTGGACAGCGTGCGGCTGCTGCGCACGGCCGACGACCTCAAGCTGCCGCGCGGCCCGCTGTCCGAGTCCGAGCTGCACCAGCTGGCCGAGCTGGTCGAGGCCGACCGCGTGGTCACCGGCACGGTCCACGCCGCCGGCGGCGTGCTGCGGATCGATCTCGCGCTGTCGGCCGCCGACCAGCCGGCGGCGGCGGCGCGTTCCCTGCACGCCGAGGCGGGCAACGCGGCGCAGATCTTCCGCCTGGTCGGGGAGCTCGGCGAGCGCCTGCGGGGGCAGCTCGAGGCGGGCGTCCCGCCGGCGACGGTGCCGGCCCCGCTCACCTCGTCGAGCGCCGCCATGGCCGCCTATGCCGACGGCCTCGCCCGCCTGGCGCGCGCCGACAGCCTCGGCGCCCGCCCGGCCCTGGAACGGGCGGTCGCGGCCGATCCGGCCTTCACCGCCGCCTGGGTGCGGCTGGCCGGCTGCTACCAGGCCCTCGGTTACGCCGAGAAGGCGCAGGCGGCCGCGGCGCGCGCGGCCGCCACCCCCGGCGCCGCGGCGGGCCGCCTGGGCTTCGAGGCGCGGGCGCAGCTGCAGCTGCTGCAGGGCGCGCCGGAAGCGGCCGAGGCGACGCTGCAACAGCTGGTCAAGACCTACCCGCACGACCTCGAGGCGCGCCTGTCGCTGGCCGAGGCCTACGGCCAGCAGGGCAAGCTCGACGAGGCCGTCGCGGCCCTGCGGCAGGTGGACCTCTCCGATCCCAACCATCCGCGCGGTTGGTTCCTGCTGAGCAAGTACCTGATCCAGCAGGGCAAGGCCCGCCAGGCCGTCGACGACACACTGGTCCACGCGATGGTGGTGCAGAACCGGCTGGGCAGCGAGCAGGGGCGGGCCGACGTGCTCAACGCCATGGGCGTCGCCTACCAGGAGCTGGGAGACCTCGACCGCGCCGCCGGCAGCTATCGCCAGGCGGCGGCCCTGCGCCGCCGCATCGACGACCGCCGCGGCTACGCCACCAGCCTCAAGAACCTGGGCACCCTGGCGCTGGTGCGGGGAGCCTACGACGAGGCGGAGCGCGACCTCCGGCAGGCGCTCGAGATCCTGCAGGCGCTCGGCGACCGCGCGGGCGTCGCCGAGCTCGAGAATGCCTACGGCGGCCTCGAGGAGGAGCGCGGCCGCTACGATCGGGCGCTCGAGGACTACCGCCGCGCCTTGCAGCAGCGCCGCGACCTCGGCGACCGGCTGGCCCTGGCGGAGAGCCTGGGCAACGTGGGGTTCGCCTATCACCTGCTGGGCGACTACGACAACGCCCTGGTCTACTGGCAGCAAGCGCTGGTCCTGAACCGCGCGACCGGCGATCGCGCCGGCGTGGTCACCACCACCCAGAGCATCGGCCAGCTGCAGCTGGCGCAGGGCAAGTGGAGCGAAGCGCTCAAGTCCTTCCTCGACACCCTCGCGGAGAGCCGCAAGCTGGGACTGAAGACCGCCGCCGCGGTCTCGACCGGCTTCCTGGGGCGGGTCGCCGAGTACCAGGGCCGCTACCAGGCGGCGCTCGCCTCCTACCGCGACGCCCTGGCCATGGTGCGCGAGCTGGGAGACCGCCGCGGCGAGGCCGAGTTCACCCTCTACGAGGCGGAGACGCTGCAGGAGATCGGCATGGGGGCGGCGGCGGACCAGCGGCTGGCGCAGGTGGCGAAGTGGCTGCACGGCGGTGGCGGCGACGGCGGCCGCGGCCGTGGGGAGGGCGGCCCCGCCGCCGGCGAGAACGCCGAGCAGCAGGCCCAGCTGCAGAGCCTGCGCGGCAAGGGCCTGCTGCTGGCCGGCGACGCCGCGGCCGCGCTCGCCGCCTTCCGCCTCGCCGAGACCCAGGCGGACGCCAGCCACAGCCCGGTCGCGCGGCTGCAGGCGCGCGTCGGCCGGGCCCTGGCCGCCGCCGCCACGGCGCAGGGCGCCGCCGCCACACAGGGCGCCGCCGTGGGCCGGGGCGCCGCCGGCGGCTCCGGCCGGTGGTCGGAGCTGCGCCGGACCGCGGCCGAGGTCGAACGCCTCGGATACGTGCCGCTGCTGCTGTGGGCGGAAGAGGGCATGGCCGCGGCCGAACTGGCCGGCGGCGATGCCGCCGCCGCCGAGGAGGCGGCCCGCCGTGCGCTGCGCCAGGCCGACCGCTGCGGCGCCTACGCCGGCGCCTTCCGGCTGCATCGCCTGCTCTCCCGCGCCCTCGCCGCCCGCGGCGCGGCGGCGGAGGCGGCGGCCGAGCGGCAGCGCGCGGCGCAAGAGGCGGCGCGGGTCGAGGCCGGGCTCACTCCCGAGCAGCGCCAGTCCTTCTCCCGGATGCAGGAGGTGCGAGACCTTGCCGGACACGGCTGATCGATTGGACCCGGTGCAGGAGCTGCTCGGCCGCGTCAGCCAGGTGGCGCGGGACAGCCAGGGGCTGCTGCGCGAGCTGGTGGGCAGCGAGCGCCGCTTCCGCGCCCTCGCCAAGGCGGTGTGGCAGGTGCAGGAGGAGGAGCGGCGCCGCCTGGCGCGCGACCTGCACGACGGCCTCGGCCAGGAGCTGACGGCGCTCAAGAACCAGCTCGAGCTGCTGAGCCGCGAGGCGGGCGGCGCCGGCGCGGGAGGGCTGGGGGCCAAGCTGGCCTCCGCGGTCGAGCTCGCCGCGCGCGCCCTGCAAGACACGCGCGAGCTCTCCCGGCTGCTGCGCCCCCCGATCCTCGACGACCTCGGCCTGGGCCCCGCGCTCTCCTGGCTGGCGCGCACCCTGCGCGAGAGCGCCGGCCTCGAGGTGCGGGTCGCCGGCGACGCTGTCGAGGGCCGGCTCGACCCGGACCTCGAGATCCTGGTCTTCCGCGTCGCCCAGGAGGCCCTGACCAACGTGCTCAAGCACTCGCAGGCGCGGGCCGCCGCCGTGCAGCTGCACCGGCGCGGCGGCTGGCTCGAGCTCGAGATCACCGACGCCGGCCGCGGCTTCGACGCCGCCGGCGCGCTCGATCCCGCCCACGGCACCCCCGGCTCCGGCCTGCGCGGCATGCGCGACCGCCTCGAGCTCTTCGGCGGCCGGCTGCGGATCACCTCCGCCCCGGGCGCGGGGACGCGGGTGCACGCCGCGGTGCCGCTGCCACAGCCGGTCCCCGCGGCGCCGGTGCCGGCCACGGCCCCGGCAACTCCGGCAACCTGAGAGGAGACCGATGCCGCCGATCCGGGTGCTGCTGGCGGACGACCACACGGTGGTGCGGCAGGGCCTGGTCAGCCTGCTCGAGGCGGGCGGCGAATGCGAGGTCGTGGCGCAGGCCGCCGATGGCCTGCAAGCGGTCGCGGAGGCGCGCCGCACCCGCCCGCAGGTGGCGGTGCTCGATCTCGGCATGCCGGGCTTGAACGGCCTCGAGGCGGTGCGGCGCATCCACGCGGAGCTCCCCGCCGTCCGCATCCTGGTGCTCACCGTCCACGACGAGCAGGAGTACGTCCTGCCGGTGGTGCGGGCCGGCGCCGCCGGCTACCTGGTCAAGGACAGCGCCGCCGCCGAGCTGCTCGCCGCCGTCCGCGCTCTCGCCTCGGGGCAGGGGTACTTCGGGCCGCAGGCGGCCCGCGCGCTGGCCGAGCAGCTGCGCACCCCCGAGGCCGGCGCCGATCCGTACGGCCCGCTGACTGCCCGCGAGCGCGAGGTCTTCCACCTGGTGGTCCAGGGCCGCACCACCAAGGAGGTCGCGCACTCCCTCGGCATCAGCGTCAAGACCGCCGAGAACCACCGCACCCGCATCCTCGAGAAGCTCGGCCTCCACAATGCCGCCGAGCTCGTCCTCTACGCCTCCCGCCGGGGCCTGCTCGGCTAGACGAAGTTCCTCCCGTGAATAAATAATTTCCGCAAGTAGCTCGAAACGAGCCGCCGCGCACTGGATGTAGTGGGTCGCGTGGGTCGCGTGGGTCGCGGATTAGTTGCGGGCCCGCTTGAACTTGGCCCGCGGCATTGGCTACACTGCGAGGCTGGATCTGTGGACCCAGGGGATTGCCGCGCCGCTCAGGCGCCTGCCGGGGGGAGCGTCTTGCAGCCCAGGAAAGTGCTGGTCGTCGACGACTCGAAGCTGATGCACAAGATGTTCGAGGTGATGCTGCGCCAGTACGCGCTGGTGTTCGCCTCGGACGGCCGGCAGGCCCTCGACCGCCTGCTCGAGCACCCGGACATCGATCTCGTCCTGCTCGACGTCAACATGCCGAACATGGACGGCCTGGAGTTCCTCGCCCAGCTCAAGGCGGGCAGCGGCGGCGACGGCCCGGCAATCGTCATCATCAGCACCGAGGGGCGGGAGGAGGACACCGCGCGCGGCCTCGAGGCCGGCGCCTCCGCCTACATCAAGAAGCCGTTCCACAGCGAGGAGATCCTGGCCGTGATCTCCAGCCTGCCGGCGAGGTCCGCCGCTTGAGCGACCGCCCGCCGGCGCCGACCGCCTCCGGCCTCGAGCTGGTCGCCGAGCTGCGCAGCACCCTCGACCGCGCCGGCGAGCTGGCGCGCGTCGCCGAGCTCAACCTGCGCGAGCTGGCGGCGCGCGGCGGCGACGCCGGCGGCCCGTCCCGCGCCACCGAGCTCGAGCGGCGGCTGGCGACGGCCGAGTCGGACGTCAAGGAGCTCGCCTCGCGCCTGGTCGACTCCGAGCACCAGGGCGGCCGGTTGATGAATCTCTACGTCGCCACCTACCAGCTGCACGCGACGCTCGATCCGGCGGAGGTGCAGGCGACCATCGCCGAGATCGCGATCAACCTGCTCGGGGCCGAGCAGTTCGTCCTGCTGCTGCGCAAGGACGACGCGCCGGGCTGCGACATCGCGCTGGTCGGCGGCACCGATCGCCGGCAGGCGCCCGAGATCGACGGCCTCTACGGCGGCGAGGTCTATGCCGGCGGCGATCCGGTCGTCGACGCGACGCTCGCCGACGGCGTGCTGCGCCTGGGCCCGACCGCCGACTCGCGGGCGCTCGCGGCGGTGCCCCTGCGGGTGCAGAACGAGGTGGTCGGCGCGCTGGTGCTGCTCAAGCTGCTCGACCACAAGCCGATCCTGCGCGCCGAGGACCGCGACCTGCTGGACCTGCTGTCGGCCCATGCCGCCTCGGCGCTGTTCGCGGCGCGGCTGTTCGCCACCAAGGATCGCAAGCTGCGCACCCTGGAGAGCCTGGTCAAGCTGGCACGAGGAGAGTGATGGACCGGGGGGCGGCGGCCACATGGCCATTTCCGGCAGCCTGAAGGACGTCTCCGTCGCCGACGTGATGCAGTTCGTTCACCTCGGACGGCGCACCGGCACGCTGCTGCTGACGCGCGGGGCGCAGCGCGCCATCATCGGCTTCCACGGCGGCCGGCTGGTCTCGGCGCAAGCTCCGCGCACGCCGAAGCTGGGCGACCTGCTGATCTCCTCCGGGTTGCTCGACCGGGCGCACCTCGACCAGGCGGTGCTCACCCAGTCGCGCGAGCGCGAGCGGCGCTCGCTCGGCCAGGTGCTGGTAGGTTCGGGCGCGATCGACGCGGAGGGCCTGCGCCAGGTCATCGCGCAGCAGATCGAGCAGGCGGTCTCCGAGGTCATGCTCTGGGACGCCGGCACCTTCGAGTTCGCGATCGACGATCTGCGCCCGATCGACGACATCGCGCTCTATCCGAGCGACGTGCTGCCGGACGCCGACCTCAACACCCAGATGGTCCTGCTCGAGGCGGCCAGGATCTTCGACGAGCGGAACCGCGGCCGCGGCGAGCCGCCGCACGACGCGTCGCCGTCCTTCTCCGTGCTGGCCGGCGAGGCGGCCGCCGAGGAGGACTACGCGGACGGCGACTCGACCCATCCGGCGCTCGAACCGGTGCTGGCGATGGCGGCGGCGGCCGCCGCCGCCGGCGCCGCCGCTCATCCGGCCGGGGTCATGCTGCTCGAGCCGCGGCCGGACGCCGCGCACCGCCGCTGGGAGATGCCCAAGCACGCGGCGGAGCGGCTCCACCTGCAGATCGTCTCCCCCGACGCCCTCTTCGCGGAGAAGCTCGGCGAGGCGCTGCACCACGAGGTCGCCGGGATCGAGGGGCTGCGCATCGACCAGGCGGGCGCCGCGGCGCCCGGAGAGCCGCCGCCCATCGTGGTGGTGGACCTGCGGCGGGGAGGAGTGTCGCTCGAGCAGGCGGCGGTGCTCCGCCGCGCCCGGCCGCGCGCCTCGATCATCGCGCTGGTCGACCCCACGACCCTGGTCGCCAAGGTGTACGCCGCGGGGGTCCTGACGGCGCTGCCGCCGGACGTCGAGGCGGTGGCGGCCTGCGTCGAGAACCTCATCGAGAGCCGGGACGACCTGATCCGCGGCAGCTCCGGCAAGATGACGCCGGCAAGCGCCCAGTCGGGCGTGGCGCGGCTGCGGCGGGTGTTCGGCGATCTGCGCTCGGGGCTGATCTCGGCCACCGTGGCGCTGAACCTGATGCACATCATCTCGGAGTCGGTGGAGCGGGCGGTGCTCTTCCTGGTCAAGCGCGACCAGCTGCTGGCGCTCGGCGCCTTCGGCGCCGACACCCGCGGGCGGCCGCTCGCCGAGCTGACGCGCGGCATCAAGCTGTCCACCCAGGCCGAGAGCGTCTTCTCCCGCAGCCTGGCGGTGGGCGAGGTGCAGTCGGTCAGCTTCGAGGACGCGGGGCTGTCGGAGCCGTTCCGCTCGCTGGTCGGCCGCTCGCGCACCGGGCAGGTGGTGGTCTTCCCGGTGCTCGGCGCCCAGCGCGTCATCTCGGTGATCTACACCGACAACGGCGAGCGCGACCAGCCGATCGAGGACATCGACATCCTGGAGCTGGCGACCGCCCAGGTCGGGATGGCCTTCGAGAACGAGCTGCTGCGCCGGCAGATCTCCCAGAACCGGGAGGAGTAGCCTCCGGACGTTCGGGGAGGCGGCTCTCCCCTTGCCTCCCATTGGGCGAGGGTGGGATGCGCAGCGGCGGAGGACTGCGCAGGCTCGCCCAAAGGTCGGCAAGGGGAGATTCGCCTCCCCCGGGCAGGCAGTAGAGCTTCCGATCTATTGCGGGGCGCGGAACGGGTCGTAGGGGACCGGGTTGAAGCCTGCCGGCGGATCGTAGGTGACGTCCGGGACCGTCTGGACGTTGGCCGCGGTCACCTCCTCGTGGGACTTGAAGCTGGCGCCGCCGACGTTCACCGTCGTCTCCTGGTAGATGGGAAAGCCGTCCAGCTCGCGGATCTTGCGCGCCCAGTCCGCGGAGGTCACCTGCATCGAGGCGATGACGCCGGACATCTTGTTGTAGGCGCCGTAGAGCTCGAGGTCCTTGGTGAGCCACATCTGCGTGGACACCCGCAGGTTGTGGGCGTTGGAGAGCTCGACGTCGACGCGGTGGGCGTTCCAACCGTGGATCTTGCGCGTCTCGGTCGTCGGCGTGACCGACGACTTGATCTGGTTGTCGTGAACGAACTGCTGGAACTTCTCCCGGTCGCTGCTCGGCACCAGCTTCGCCCAGTCGACCGGCAGGTCCACCACGCTGAAGGTCTTGTCGGTGTGATTGACGAGATAGAGCTTCTTGCGGTCGAGGCGGACGATCGCGGAGATGGCGCCCTCGTCGCGCCGCATCTTGTCCGCGGCCACCCAGGTCTTCACGTCCGCGTCGCGCGGCTCCTGGACCCGGTCGCCGACCTTGAAGCCCTCGGTGTGTCCCCTGGACGTGAGCACCAGGTCGGCGCCGGCCCTCGTGGCCAGGACGCCGCCCAGGGCGGCTGCGAGCGGCAGGGCGAGGAGGAGGGTTGCGAGCGGCGAAGAGCGACGGCGCGGCATATGCGTGGCAGCTTACCCGCCCAGGCGGAGGCTTGGCAAGGCGGATGGCCCGCTAGCCCGCCAGCAGGGCCCGCGCCGGCTGCCTCGTCCGTCTTGCCTGGTAGCCCCGGGGAGCCTCTTGGCGCAGAATCGAGTCGAGCACGGATGGGCCGCGGCGCAGGTTTGCGCGTCGCCGGGGGTTCCTATCTGCACGCGGGCGCGGGCTTGCAACAGGTCCGGCGCCCTGGAGGATGCATGAAAGCAGCGAACTGTACGGCGACCTGGACCCTGACGACGCTGAGCGCTCTCGCCCTGGCCGGTGGCCTGGCCTGGGGGCGGCAGGGCGCCGCGGCCGAGTCCCATCGGGCGGCGTTGCGGCTGCCCTGGCGGGAGGCGGGCCTGACCGAGCGGCAGGCGGCCGCCCACCTGCTCAACCGCTTCGCCTTCGGGCCGCGGCCGGGAGAGGTCGACCAGGTCGTCGCCACCGGTCTCGATCGCTGGGTCGAGCGCCAGCTTGCCGCCGATCTCCCCGATCCCAACCTCGATGCGCGGCTGCGCGACCTGCCCGCCCTCGCCATGTCGCAGGCGGACATGGTGCGGATCTACCGCAATCCGAACCAGATCCTGCAGCTGGCGGTCAAGGAGGGCGTGATCGACAAGCGCGAGCTGGAAGCCGCCAAGGCCGACCAGGGGCTGAAGAAGCTCTATGCGAGCGGCGGCGCCGCCAATGCCGCCGCCGCCGACGCCGCGGACGCCGAGCGCCCCGAGCTGCGCGCCAAGGTGCTCGAGTTCGCGCGCGCCAAGGGCTACCGCCCCGAGCGCGAGCTGCAGGGGCAGCTGCTGGCGCAGAAGGTGTTCCGCGCGGCGGAGTCGCAGGACCAGCTGCGCGAGGTGATGACCGACTTCTGGTTCAATCATTTCAACGTCTCGGCGACCAACGGCCGGGCGCGGCCCTACCTGCTGTCGTTCGAGCGCGACGCCATCCGTCCGAACGCCCTCGGCACCGTGCGCGGCCTGCTCGAGGCCACCGCGCGGCATCCGGCGATGCTGTATTACCTCGACAACGCCGAGTCGACGGCGGCGCCCGATGCGCCGACCCTGCTCGGCGACGAGATGCAGACGATGCGCCGGCCGGCCGGCCGCTTCGGCTACGGTCCGCCGCCGCCCTCCCGGCGTCCCGCGGGGCCCAAGGGGCACGGCCTCAACGAGAACTACGCCCGCGAGCTGATGGAGCTGCACACGCTGGGCGTCGACGGCGGCTACACCCAGCGCGACGTCATCGAGGTCGCCCGCGCCTTCACCGGCTGGACCGTGCTGCCGTCCGGTCCGGGGCGCGAGGCGGTCGAGAGGCGCCTGGAGAAGGTGCGGCGCTTCGGCGGCCTGGGTTTCCAGGTGGATGGCGACTTCCTGTTCCGCGCCGACATGCACGACTCCGCCGCCAAGACCGTCCTGGGCCGCAGCCTGCCGCCGGGACGCGGCATCGAGGACGGCGAGCAGGTGCTGGACCTCCTGGCCGGCCACTCGGCGACCGCCCGCCACCTGTCGACGCAGCTGGCGGTGCGCTTCGTCTCCGACACCCCGCCGCGGGCCCTCGTCGACCGGCTGGTCGCGACCTACGAGCGCTCGCAGGGCGACGTGCGTGCGATGCTGCGCACGCTCGTGCAGTCGCCGGAGTTCTGGGGCAGCGGCGCGGTGGGCGCGAAGGTGAAGTCGCCCTTCGAGCTGGCGATCTCGGCGGTGCGGGCCTCGGGCGCCCACGTCGAGGACCCGCGGCCGCTGCTCGGCTGGATCGCGCGGATGGGCGAGCCGCTCTACGCCTACCAGGCGCCGACCGGCTACCCGGACCGCGCCGACGCCTGGGTGAACACCGGCTCGCTGCTCAACCGCATGAACTTCGGCCTGCAGTTCGCGTCGCAGCGGATCCCCGGCATCGACGTCGACCTGCCGTCGCTGCACGACGGCCCCGAGCCCGAGTCGCGACAGGCAGCGCTCACGACCTTCGCCGCGCTGCTGCTGCCGGGGCGCGACCTGTCGTCGACCATCCGGCTGCTGACGCCGATGGTGAGCGACCCGGCGGTGGCGCGCCGGGTGGACGAGGCCGCGCCGAAGGAGAGCCCGCAGGCGCCGCAGGCCCGCGCCGAAGAGGAGGGAGGGATGGCCGGGGGCGGGGGCCCTGGTGCGGGCGGTGCGGGCGGTGCGGCCGTCCCGGTTGCCGGAGCTCCTGAAGCTGGCGGGGCGCCAGGGGCTGCCGGAGCCGCCGGAGCCGCCGGAGATCGCCAGGCCGCACGCCTCGCGGCCGCCGGGGCCAGGCGGCAGCAGCGGGGAGAGGCGGTGCGGGTGGCGCACCCCCGGCATCCGCCGACCGCGATCGAGCAGGTGGTGGGAGTGATCCTCGGATCGCCCGAGTTCCAGCGACGTTGAAGTTGAAAAGGAGCACGAAGCACATGTTGACACGCAGAGTCTTCCTCAAGGCCGGCGGCATGGCCCTGGTCACCATCGGCGCCGGTCCGACGTTCCTCGAGCGCGCGGCGCTCGCCGCCGCCGCGCCCGGGCCGCACGTGCGGCGCAAGGTGCTGGTGACCATCTTCCAGCGCGGCGCCATGGACGGCATGATGGCGGTGACGCCGCTCGACGACGCGACGCTCCGGCAGCTGCGGCCGCGCCTGGCGATGAGCGCCGCGCGCGCCGCCGGCGACAACGCGCTCGCCGATCTCGGCGTCGGCTTCGGGCTGCACCCGGGCTTCGCGCCCCTGCTGCCCTTCTGGCAGGAGCGGCGGCTGGCGATCGTGCACGCGGTCGGCTCGCCCGACCCGACGCGCTCGCATTTCGACGCCCAGGACTACATGGAGACCGGGACCCCCGGGCGCAAGGGCACGCCCTCGGGCTGGTTGAACCGGGCGGTGGGCCTCATGGGGCACGACCGCACGCCCTTCCGGGCGGTGGCGATGACGCCGTCGCTGCCCCGCTCGCTCTACGGCGACGAGCCGGCGGTGGCGGTGACCAACCTCGCCGACTTCCGCGTCAAGCTTCCCGGCGCCGACCAGGTCGCGGCGGCGGCGGGGGAGGGCTTCGAGGCGCTGTACGAGCGCACCTCGCAGGGCCTGCTGCGCAGCACCGGCACCGAGACCTTCCAGGCCATCGACATGCTGTCGGTGACCGACGTCGCGCACTACCAGCCGGCCGACGGCGCCGCCTATCCGAAGAGCCCGCTGGGCGATGCGCTGCGTCAGATCGCGCTGCTGATCAAGTCGGACGTCGGCCTCGAGGTGGCCTTCGCCGAGTCGGGCGGCTGGGACACCCACGTCCAGCAGGGCACCGTCAACGGCACCTTCTTCCGCCGCGCCCAGGACCTCTCGCAGTCGATCCAGGCCTTCTGGACCGACCTCGGCCCGCGCCAGGACGACGTGATGCTGACCACCATGACCGAGTTCGGCCGCACCGCGCGCGAGAACGGCTCGGGCGGCACCGACCACGGCCACGGCTCCTGCCTCTTCGTGCTCGGCAACCGCGTCGACGGCGGCAAGGTGCACGGCCACCTTACCGGCATCCAGCCCGACGCCCTCTACGAGGGCCGCGACCTGCCGGTCACCACCGACTTCCGCGCGGTCTTCTGCGAGCTCGCCGGCAAGCACCTCGGCATCAGGAACGACGGCGCCCTCTTCCCCGAGTGGAGCGGCCGGCGGCTGCCGATCGTCCGCGCCTGAAGATCCTTCCCCGAACCCTCCTCGCGGGCCGGCTGCGCAGGCCGGCCCGCTTTTCCCGTCTATCCATGGTGGGGGTCTATACTCGCGCCATGACGGTGACGGTGGACCTGCTCACGGAAACCCCGCTGGCGCCTCCGGCTGGACTGGGGCCGTACCGGCGAAGCGATTACGAGGCGCTGCCGGACCAGCCGCGTTGCGAGCTGCTGTTCGGAAGGCTGTACGTAGTGCCCGGTCCTTCACTGCCGCACCAGGCCGTCGTGCAGACGATGTGGCTGCATCTCGACCGGATCGCCGAGGCTTCCGGGGGCCGCGCCTACGTCGCACCGCTCGACGTCGCCCTGGCCGACCATTCGGTGGTGCAGCCGGACGTCATCTACGTCTCGCCCGAGCGTTTCGCGGTCCTGCGGCGGCGGATCGAGGGGGCTCCCGACCTGCTGGTCGAGGTCCTCTCGCCCGGCACGGCCCGCCGCGACCGGGGCGAGAAGCTGATCCTCTATGCGGAGTCCAGCATCCGCGAGTACTGGATCGTCGATCACCAGGTGCGCCAGATCGAGTTCCTGGTCAACGAGGCGGGGCGCTTCGTGGTCGCGCTCCCCGACGCGGGACGGTACCGGTCCCAGCTCCTTCCCGAGGTCCATCTCGACATCGCCGAGTTCTGGCGCCAGGTCGAGACCCGGTTGCCGCCGGCGCCCGAGTCCGAGTCTTAGGGTCGCCTCCGGCGCCGATCCCCAGATCCTCGGTCCCCTCGCATCAGCCTGCTCCGCCTCGCACGAAGGCATCCGCACTTCCGCTGGCACCTCTCGGGCGGGCCTCGGAATCCGCCTGCTCGCCCGATGGTAGTGCCCTGATACCCACTACTCACGCCGGCGAAACTCGCGGCCGGGTGGCGGAGTATTGGCTGAAGGGAGGAAGCTGCCGCGATGCCGCCGCCGGAGCCGCCGGTCACCGCGTTGACATACAACTACCGCGGTAGTACTATCTCGGTAGTGGAGGTGACAACGATGCCGAGCGGGACCATCGAAGCGGAGCCGGAAACCGAGAGCGAAGGCGGCGGCGTGCGCCTGGGCAAGCTGCAGCTGGCCATCATGCGCGTGCTGTGGCGGCGCGGCGAGGCGGCGGTCACCGAGGTGCACGAGGACCTCGAGGCCGAGCGCGACCTGGCGCCGACGACGGTGGCGACCATGCTCGCCAAGCTCGAGCACAAGGGCGTCGTCGCTCACCGCACCGAGGGGCGCCGGTTCATCTACCGCCCGCTGGTGAACGAAGAGCTGGTGCGGCGCTCGATGGTGGACGAGCTGACCTCGCAGCTCTTCCACGGCGACGTCACGGCGCTCGTCAACCACCTGCTCTCCGAGCATTCCATCGAGCCGCGAGAGCTCGCCGAGCTGCGCACGCTGATCCGGGCGCGCGAGCGCGGGCTCGGCCGGCACGCCGGCGGCGGCGCCGAGACTTCGGCGCGACGTGAGGAGGAACGCTGATGCTCCACTCCCTGACCATCCCCGGGGCCGCGGACCAGGCGCTCGCCTGGCTGCTCACCTATGCGCTTCACAGCACCTTGCTGCTGGCCATGGCCTGGGGCGTGACGAGCCGCCTGGGCAGCCGGCGCCTACGGCTGCAAGAGACGATCTGGCGCTGCGCCCTGCTGGGGGCCCTGGTGACGGCGCCGGCGCAGCTCGCCCTTGGCTGGCTGGGCCATGCGCCGATCGCCGGGCAGTGGATTCTCGGCGCCGGTGGCGCTCCAGAGGCCCTGCCGGTGGCGGTCGCGCCGCCGGACGCGGCGGGCACGGCGGGCGCGGCGGCCGTCGCTCACAGCTCCGGTGCCGCCGGTGAGACGCCCGTCCCGCTCGGGCAAGGACCGGAGACATCGGCCGCGGCCCGGGCCCGGGCCGCCGAGGTCGCGACATGGGCGCCCGAGGGCCATGCGGCAGCCCCGCGCGGAGCCGGGCTTGCCTGGCGCGAGGGGCGCCACGGTGGCGCAAGCCGCGACGGTCGTGGAGGTCCCGACGATCGCGAGCGGAACGCCGCCGCCGGGAGCGCCGCCACCGGGAGCGCCGCCGCAGCGGGTGCGCGGAGCCCGCTCGAGCGCGCCTTCGAGCGTGCCTGGACCCCGCTGAGGGCGTTGCTGCTGCCGGCCTGGGTCCTGGGGGCGCTGGCGCTGGCTCTCGGCTATATCCGCTCGTACGTGGCCTTGCGGCGACGGCTGCGCTACCGCCCGCAGGTGGTGGGCGGCGGCGTGCTGACGCGCCTTGCCGGACTGGTGCGCCAGTCGGGCCTCGGCCGGCGGGTGCGTCTCACCTGCACCTGGCGGCTGCGCGTGCCGGTGGCCCTGGGGCTGCGGACGGCCGAGGTGTGCGTGCCGCCGCGCGCGCTCTTCCAGCTCGACGACGAGCAGCAGGACGCGCTGCTGGCCCACGAGCTGGCGCACCTGGCGCGGCGCGATCCGGTCTGGCTGCCGCTCACCCATGCTGTAGTGGCCGTCTTCTTCTTCCAGCCGCTCAACTGGCTGGCGCGGCGGCGGCTGGGCGAGCTGTCGGAGCTGCTCAGCGACGAGTGGGCCGTCGCCCGCACCGGCCGGCCGCTGTCCCTCGCCGGCTGCCTCGCCGAGGTCGCCGGCTGGTCGCTTGCCGGGCGGGGCGCCGGCACGGCCCCGCGCCGGCACGCCCGCCTCCCCGTCCCGGGCATGGCGGCCGGCCGGCCGTCGCAGCTCGCTCACCGCATCCGCCGGCTGCTCGACGTCGCTCCCGCGGCTCCGATGACTCAGATGACAACGGTAGGAAGAATGGGGCCGGCCCGCCGCCACCTCGCCGTCCTCCTGGCTGCGATTCCCACGGTGCTGCTCGCGGTAACCCTGGCGGCCCCCGGCGTCTCGGCGGGTTCGTCCCCCGCGCCAGCCTGCACCGCCGGCTCTGCCCCCGCGCCGGACGGTGCGCCGGGCGTCGCTGCCGCTTGCGGAGAGCACACCGCCACGGCCGCCTCGGCTGCCGTCGCGGCGCAGCCGGCCGCGAGTGCGGCGCCGACGATGCCGGTGGTGGCAGGTGACGTCGCTCCCAGCGCGGCCGAGGCCGGCACCCGCGCCGCGATCCAAACCTCGATGGTCCTCGCGGCCCTGGCGCCGCCCGAGGCCGGGGAGCAGGAGGGCGCTGCCGCTCCCGGTGCGGTGGAGGCCGGCGCCGGCTCCGAGGCGCCTGGTGCGCCATCCGGCATGGCCGCGACGCCGTCATCCGGTTCGCTAGGCTCGCCATCCGGCATGAACGCCCCGCCATCCGGCGCCGCCGCGCCGCCGAACGCCGGCGCCGCAACCCTCGCCGGGACCGCCCCTGACGCCGCCTCTTCCGCGGCGTCCCCAGAGTCCGCGGCGGCTCGCGACCTGGCTGCGGAGCGCGAGCGCCTCGCGGCGGCGGCTGCTCGCCTCGCGCAGCTGGACAAGCTCGGCACGCTTTCCCAGGAGCAGATCGCGGCAATCGCCGCGTCCGTGGAGCGCATCTCGCGCGAGCTGGACGGGCGGCTCGGCGAGCGGCTCGAGCAGCTGAATCACCAGCTGGCAGGCGCCCGCACCGCCATGCCGCACCTGGCGGATCTGCCGGCCGCGGAGCTCGCCGAGCTGGGCGCCGAGCTGGGAAGCATGACCGCACAGCTGCATCCCTCGGCGCAGGAGATGGCGGAGATCGATGCCGAGCTGCGCAAGCTCGCCGCCGAGCCGCCTCACCTCTCCGCCGAGGAGATCCAGCGCATCCAGGAGGAGGCGGCGCGCGGCCTGCGGCAGCTGCCGAGCCTGGGCCTCAGCCAGGCCGAGATCGACCATCTCCACGCCGACGTCAAGCGCGCCCTCGAACAGATGCCGAAGCTCCGCCTCTCCCAGGCCGATCTCGACCATCTCCGCGGCGAGATGAAGCACCTGCTCGAAGAGAGCGCGGCCGCAAGGTCCCAGGCCCTCTCGCCCGCCGAGCGCGACAAGCTCGTCGCCGACGCCCGCCGTCTCGCCGAGCGCCTGCGCCCCGACCAGGCCCAGCTCGAAGCCCTGCGCAAGATGCGGCAAGAGCACGAACTGCTGGCCCGCTCCCTCGCCGAGCAGCGCGCCGAGCTAGAGGCCATGAGGCGCGAGATCCTGCAGCAGACCCAAGCCCTCCGCGACCAGGCCCGTCGCCTCACCGACGCCCGCCGCATCCACCCGAAGTCCAGCGCCCCACCTCCGCGGCCTCCGCACCCTGCCGCGCCCGCAAGACCCGCGGCGCCTGCCGCGCCGGCGGCGCCTGCTGCCCCTGCCGCACCTGCCGCGCCGGCGGCCCCTACCGGAGCGGCGCCGCCCGCCCCTCCGGCCCCGTCGCCAGCGTCGGACACCCCACCGCCTCCAGACGCCCCGCCGCCTCCCGCCCCCCACGCGGCCTGAGGCAGGCGTCCGCGTTCGCCGCCCCCCTTCCTTCCTCGGCTACAATACCGCCGGAAGCGCTAGGGGGCTGGTGCCTCTTGCGGTCTTCAAAACCGTTGTCTCGGGCCGGTTGCGGTTCGAGGGGTGGGTTCGATTCCCATGCGCTTCCGCCACTCAGGCAATTCAGGCAAGGACCGAGCTGTCACTATCCTTCCGTTATCGAGCATCTGTTTTATTTTCGCGCATATGCGAATACACCAACCTCATCGACGCCTAGCAAGGCAACGACGCCTGGAGATCCAGGTGTCTGGCAACGTTGGCAATCAATACTTGTGAATCGAGTCAGACCGCCACTTGCTCACTTACTGCGTGCGAAGTTGGCGAATGCTCCGCCAAAATATCCCAGTGTCAACATTACGACTTGGGGAAGTATCTGTGGCACCTCATCCGCAGGCCGAAGAATCGCTAACCACACTATTGCACCTAACGCAATTAGGCAGGCCATGCCCATGAACCACGAAATTCCGATGATCACGCGCACCTTATCTACCGCAACGCCCGTCTCCTTGCGCGCCCTAGGCCCCTGAGGTACTCTTACTGCTCGTACGCTAATCTTGCCTACTGATATTCCGAACATCAACTCCAAGAACTCACGAAGAGACACGATGGCATCCCTTCGCATTGCAAACTCCCCACTGCAAACCAGGGCCGTCCAGTACTATCGGCCAATGATTGAGGAATCTCCGGCTTAAAATACCGACGTTATCGTCGATAGCTATGAAGTCCAGTTCTACTTCTTGATCACCCAACGCTGCAACCTCTATCGTCAGCTGATACTTCCGCTTCCACGTCCGATGCCCAGCAAAATCTGCGACCCTTATGGCCCCATATGGCAACTCCAACCCGAGGTTCTCTTCTAATTTCCTAATCGCGCTCTCCGGTAAGCAGCAGCAATCCGCACCGCTGTCGAGAAGCATTTTGATAGGGGTACGACTCTTTTTACCGATCACCTTGGCAAGTATAAACGTGTCTAAGGTTGGTGCTGCAGGCACAAAACCTTGCAGTTCTCCGCTATAATGATGGCTCATTCTTGTCTCCTCTTAGAACTAGGCAGCGCGCTGCCATCTCATCGAACTACTCGAGGACGCCTGAACCGAGCCAGATCCTCTGGTTCATCAGCTCTTGCAACGAGCGCGTTTATCCTACCTCTTGTGGAATAGAGGTAGTGGAGGAGCTTCTCTCTGTCCTCGTTGTGACCTACCACCTCGCCATCCATAATTGCAATGAATTCCTTTGGAAAATCTCTTGCTAGAGCCTCCCGCTGACTCACTAAGGCCGCAATGTTTGGATCCTCCACATGCACCTCCTCGGCTAGTGATGATCTTTTCGTCATGACGTCCGCGGTCTTGCTCATCACTGAAATAGAGTAAAGTCGCGCCAGTCCTCTAAGAAAAGTGGCGACCTCCTCGTTACTAACATCGGCGTCAACCGTTTCTTTCACCAAGGCCCTGACATCGCTCGCTCGATACTCCTCTATAGCAGCCAAAAGTTCATCAACCTCCACTGGTTTGGCCATCCACCTTATATGAGACACGCCGCCCTCTTTGACACGCGCTTGATATTCCTTGACACCAGAATGGCCAGTAACAAACATAATATGTTTATCTGGGTAGCGCTCGCTAATTATTTTTGCTGCATCGATCCCATCGATTTGGCCAGGCATTTTGATGTCCATCAAAATATAGCGCAAGTCAGGGTTACTTGCCCTCCGGACCGCGTCGCGACCACTCCGAGCTCGTAGGACCTCAAAGCCTCGGCGCTCAAGTATCTGCGCTAAGTTTGAGCGCCCCGATTTCTCGTCATCGACAATCAGAACCAGTTGCTTGGCCGCGGCCACGACCGCGGTGGCATGACTCATCTACCTACCTCCCTTTCTCATTAAGGGCGAGAAATATCGAAAACGTTGAACCCTTGCCCTCTTTTGTCGACACTTCAATGCGCCCTCTATGGTTTTCAGATACTATCAAATTGCAAATGTATAACCCGAGACCGGTGCCGGAATCCTTGGTAGTGAAAAAGGGCTCAAAGATGTGCCGCAGATTGGCGGATGCTATGCCGGACCCGTAGTCGCGCACAAGCAACTCAACTTCGCTTGCTCTGTTGTTATAGCGATGTATTGCAGTCCGGACCATAATGGTACTATGTGGTCCCGATGCGTCTAGAGCGTTCAAAACGAGGTTTACCATTACCTGCTGCAACTGGCGCTCATCGGCCATGACTGGATTGCCAAGCCCGCTTGACGGGCGTGACAGCGATGTATCAAGGTCGCTTCTCACTTTGCATCTCTTGCTCACAAGGGTCCCGCTCAACAGACCTAGGACGTTGGAGACTACGTCGTTAACATAGCTAGGTTTCTTCGATGGCTCTAAACGCTGAGAAAAGCGATGGAGACGTTCGGCCAGAGTAGCGAGTGTAGCAGTTTCCTGTTCTGCGGTGATCAAGATCTTGACCAGCGCAAGCAAACGTTTGGAATGTGCCGCCTCACGCTCGAATTGTTCTCGCACATTGACTATAGCGAGCTTAATGTTATTGAGACCATTCCGAACCTCATGTGATACACCAGACGCGATTTGACCTGCCGCGATGGCGTTTGACGAACGAATTAACTGGCTCTGGATGTGGTCTCGCTGCTCAAGAAGCTGAGCTCTATTTATTGCCACAGCTGCTTGACGTCCAAGCATGTCAGCCAAGGCTTGTTCGGTGTTGTAAAGCATGCCCTTGGTGCTTTCCAAAAGGAGCGCACCCACGCGGATTTCGTGGACAGAAAGTGGAATTACCATCCCTGACCTAACGTTTGGAATGGTCGGGAGGCTAGGGTCATCCAAAATGTTAAGTAGTGTAGGGGAAGAGGCGGTTGCAGCCTTGCCTAGAACCCCCTCGTCAATCTTCTCGACAAACTCAGTCAAGTCGTCGTCGGGGAAGCCTACGGATGATTTGGCCACTATATAGTTATCTTCGAACAGATATAGCATGCCAGCATCGGCCTCAAAGAGCGCAGTAGCCTCGATCACAAGTGTATCCAAGATAGAACTAAGCTCATTACTACTATTCAGGGCTTCAATGGCTGAAAAAAGCCGCCGCACTTTACCGCGTAGTGCCGCCATCCTGAGATCCTCGAGAACGGCGACGCTTCCCAAGGATTCACCCGCCTCTCCTCTGATTGGAGCAGCAGATAAATGCACGGGAATTCGTTCGTCCTTAACCGATCTTACAAACGCTTCGATGTTCGCTCTGGCGGCCTCACTATCAAGATAGCTGGCAACTCTGCGAGCTTCTTCTAGGCCGCCCCAGTAATAGTTAGAAACAGGATTTCCAATTAACTCGTCGTGCCTTGCACCAACAATGTTGACGGCAGCGTCATTCATGTGAGTTATCCGTCCGCGTTTGTCAACAGCTATGACAGGATGCGGCACGCTTGCAATCAGTGCTTGCTGGAAATAGAATAATCGTGCATTATCGATGCCTGTCGCTGCTTGTGAAGCAATCGCCGTCAGCACGTCGAGATCTTTGCAGCCATATTGATACACGGAGTCATAGCTTTGAAGGGCGATGACGCCGATGACCTTTTCACGTGCGATAAGAGGAGCACCCATCCAAGACTGAGGTAATCTTCCTACAAGCTTGACAGAGTGCTTCTTGAGCCACTGGTCTACGTCTTTTTCTATAAGTAGTGGTGCCTTGCTCTTAATGACGTACTCTGTTAGAGCCTTGCCCCTGGTTCTTGTCGCCCATTCTCCTTTACCCACCTCTTGGCGTCTTGCTTCCTCGATAGCGAACTTGAATTCGACAGAATCCGATGCTGCGTCGTACAATGATATGAAGAAGTTGTCCGCATTCATTAACCGGCTAGTCTGCTTATGGACCAGGTCCAATAGAGAGAGCCAACCATGCGTCGTACCGCCGCTGATGGCACGACCAATTTCATTGAGGACAGAGAGCTGCTCGGTCAACCCGATGTCGGAAATAGTCATAGGCGAATATGCTGGTCACACTTTTAGCAGATTATAGCCATGCGACTTTCGTGGGTCAAGCCCTTGTGGAGCCGCGAGAGAGCCGGCGAATAGAACGGACCGCCAGGGAGCCTTTGTCGCGAGCCGTAGCCGTGCGCGAGGTCGGTTCGGTTGCCGTAACCATCCGCCGGTTGCCACAAGCATCCCCCCGTTTGTCAAGTCCTCGAGATTGGCCCTGCCCCGGCGGCACGGAACTTGGCCAGCTTGATCTGCAGCCGGCCCAGGACGTCGGTCGGTCCGGCGGCGGCGGCGCTTGCCTTGACGGGCGCCATCAGGGGGGCCACTTCCGGGACCCCGAGGAGCTGGAAGTAGGCGTCGACGTGCTGGTAGCCCGCCTGGGTGAAGAAATTGACGAACGCGGGATCGCCGGGGTTGATCTTGGTCGCGTCGACCGCCGCGCCGGCGAGGGGTGGCGCGCCCGCATCGATCTGGGCGTAGTTGCCCGCGACCGAGATGGAGGAGAGCAGGGCGACGAAGCTGTTGACCACGTCGTCGGGCTGGATCTGCGGCACGTAGAGCGTCGGGATCGCCAGGACATCGGCCGCGGCCCAGGCGTGGGGGACGACGTCGAGTGGATTGTGGAGACGGGTGACCTGGGCGCCGATCTGCGCGTCGGAGTAGGCGGCGAATTGCTGGTTGCCGGCGGTGGGACCCGCCGAGGGCAGGGCAGAGAGGCTGGCGTGACCGGCAGGGTCCCAGTCCCCCTGCGTGTCGTGGAGCCACAGGGCGAGGGTGGGCGAGAGCGCCCCGCCGAGACTGTGGCCGCCGAGATCGATGGCGGTGGGGGCGGTGATCTGGGCGGCGAGAAAGTCCCTTAGCGTGGTGCCGGCGCCGGGCTGTCCTGGGCCCGGCCTGAGGGCCTGGAGGATCGAGATGCCGGTGAAGGCGCCGAGGGAGGTCCCGCGGTCGAAGGCGAACGGGCGCCCGCTGAACCATGGAATCAGCGGCGGGCTCACCAGGAAGTCCTCGACGATCCAGTCGAGGAAGGAGTAGGGATTGGTGCCGGCGATCGACACCACGAGTTGCTGCAGGCCAGGCACGCCGACGTTGCGCGCCACGAGCATGACGTTGTCCGGGCGGTCCGAGAGCGGCAGCTCGTAGACGGCGGGCCCCCACACCAGCTGCCAGGGACCGATCAGTGGTTCCAGGTCCGAGAGCTGCTTCTGGATCTCCGCGGTGAGCGCGGTCTCGATCTCGGCCACGCTGCCTGTAAAGGCGTGTCCGAGGTCGGAGAGGATGGAAAGCGTGAACAGCGTCTGCAGGGGCGTGTACGTGGGCGTGGACATCGAGAGGTCTCCTATGGCGAGCGGCGAGAAACGCGGTCGACGCGAACGACGGTGAAGCTAAATCCTCTGCGTCGCGCACGCAAGCCTTTGCCCTCATGGTCATGAGTGCATGCAAGGCCCAAGTCCGGCCGTTGGCCTTGGGGCACAGATCGTGTTACCGGCCGAGGCTCAGTGGCGCTTGAAGTACTGGACGGCGCGCTCGTGCTGCTTGGCGGCCTCGAGGGTCTTGAAGGTGCCCAGGTTGCGCCGCTTGCGGGTCTTCGGGTCCTGCTTGCGCGAGTAGAGGCGGTATTCGCCGCTCTTGAGCTTGCGGATCATGGCGGGTCCTCCTGCGTCCCTTGGGCCGCGCGAGGCGCCGGGGAGCGCCTCGGCGGCGGGTCGCTCCATGCAGCACATTCTACCCGTCGCCTCCTTCGTCGCACGCCGGGCGGCTCCGCGGCCTGGCGCGGCCGGGCAGCCGGGCAGCCGGGGGAGGGGGTGGGTGGGCGGCCCGGTGCGCGTGCTACGATCCAGGCTCCATCGCGGGAGGTGCGGCGATGAACCTGACGCTGACGGTCAACGGCAAGGCCCAGGACGTCTCCATTCCGGACGACATGCCGCTGCTCTGGGTGCTGCGCGACGTGATCGGCCTGACGGGCACGAAGTTCGGCTGCGGGATGGCGCAGTGCGGCGCCTGCACCGTGCTGGTGGACGGCAACCCGGTCCGCTCCTGCGTGCGGCCGGCCGTCGCGTTCGCCGGGCGGTCGATCACCACCATCGAGGGGTTGAGCGCCCACGGCGACCATCCCGTGCAGCGGGCCTGGACCGAGGTGGACGTCGTGCAGTGCGGCTACTGCCAGTCCGGCCAGATCCTGGCGGCCGCGGCGCTGCTCGCGGCGAAGCCGCGGCCGACCGACGACGATATCGACGCCGCGATGAGCGGCAACCTCTGCCGCTGCGGCACCTACCATCGCATCCGCGCCGCGGTGCATCGCGCCGCCGAGCTGCACGCCGCCGTGGCCCCGGCCGCACCGGCGGTTCCCGCCGCGCCGGCAGCGGCACCTGCGGCGGCCCCGGCGGCCGCGGGGAGGTCTTGACGGCCATGCGCCGGACCGCGGGCAGCTCGGGCCTCACCCGGCGGGCGTTCCTCGGTACGGGGTCGGCGGTCGGCGGCGGCCTGGTGGTCGGCTTCTTCGTGCCGGCGGGCATGCGCCGCTTCGCGTTCGCGCAGGAAGCGCCCGCCAAGCCGCCGGGCCTGCCCGCCGCCAACGCCTTCCTGAGGATCGGCAGCGACGAGAGCGTCACCGTCCTCCTGGCGCACTCGGAGATGGGGCAGGGAATCTGGACGACCCTGCCGATGCTGATCAACGAGGAGCTGGACGCCGACTGGAGCCGCTTCCGCGTCGAGCACGCGCCCGCCGCGCCCGTCTATCACCACACCGTGTTCCCGATCCAGATGACCGGGGGCTCGACGACCACCTGGTCCGAGTTCGACCGCTACCGCCAGGCCGGCGCCATCGCGCGAGCCCTGCTGATCGCGGCCGCCGCCGCGCAGTGGGGCGTCGCGCCGGGCGAGTGCCGCACCGCCAAGGGCCACGTCTTCTGGGACGGCGGCGCGACAGCCGGTGCCCCGCACGCCGCCGGCACCCCCAAGTCCGCGGGCACCCCCAAGTCGGCCGGCGCCTCCAAGTCCACCGGCGCCGCCGCTGCCTCCAAGTCCGCCGGCGCCGCCGGCGCTCCCGGCGCTGCCGGAAGTCGGCGCGCCAGCTACGGCTCCCTCGCCGCGGCCGCGGCCAAGCTCCCGCAGCCCGCCAGCGTCGCCCTCAAGCCGCCGGGCGACTGGAAGGTCATCGGCACCCCGACCCGCCGTCTCGACACGCCCGAGAAGATCACCGGCCGTGCGGTGTTCGGGCTCGACGTGCGCCTGCCGGAGATGCTTACCGCGGTGGTGGCGCATGCGCCGACCTTCGGCGGCAAGGTGAAGCGCTTCGACCCGGCGGCCGCGAAGGCCGTGCCCGGGGTGCGCGCGGTGTTCGAGGTGCCGTCGGGCGTCGCCGTCGCCGCGGACCATTTCTGGGCCGCCAAGTGCGGCCGTGACGCGCTGCGGATCGACTGGGACGAGGGTCCGCACGCCGGCCTCGACACGGCCGAGCTCATCGAGAGCTTCCGCCGGCGAGCGCAGTCGGCCGGGATGGCGGCCGCGGCGGCAGGCGACGTCGAGCGGGCGCTGGCGGCGGCACCCCTGACCGCCGAGTACGCCGTGCCCTACCTGGCGCACGCCCCGATGGAGCCGCTCAACTGCACCGTGCGCCGCGCCGCCGGCAGCTGCGAGGTGTGGACCGGGACGCAGTTCCAGACCGTGGACCAGCAGCGGGTGGCGACGATCCTCGGCCTCCCGCCCGACCAGGTCGAGATCCACACCACCTTCCTCGGCGGCGGCTTCGGCCGGCGGGCGAACATCGCCTCGGACTTCGTGGCGGAGGCGGCGCAGGTGGCGAAGGGGCTCGACCGGCCAGTGAAGGTGGTGTGGACGCGCGACGACGACATCCGGGGCGGCTACTACCGGCCGCTGACGGTCCATCGCCTGGAGGCGGCGCTGGATCCGGCGGGCGGCGCGCCGCTCGCCTGGCGGCAGCGCATCGTGACCAGCTCGATCGTGGCCAACTCGCCCTTCGCCATGATGATCAAGAACGGCATCGACCCCACCTGCGTGGAGGGCGCCGCCGACTCCCCTTACGTCACCGCCATCCCGAACCATCGGGTCGAGCTGCACGCCGTGGACACGGGAGTGCCGGTCCTCTGGTGGCGCTCGGTGGGGCACTCCCACACCGCCTTCGCCGTCGAGTCCTTCGTCGACGAGCTGGCGCACGCGGCGAAGCGCGACCCGCTGGAGTTCCGGCGGGCGCTGCTGGCCAAGTCGCCGCGCGTCTGGCAGGTGCTCGAGCTGGCGGCCGCGAAGGCCGGGTGGGGGAGCCCGCTGCCGCCCGGCCGCGCCCGCGGCCTCGCCGTGCACCAGTCGTTCGGCAGCATCGTCGCCTACGTCGCCGAGGTCGCCGTCGAGGCGGGGCAGATCCGCGTGCACCGCGTCACCGCGGCGATCGATTGCGGCACCTGCGTCAACCCGCTCGGCGTCCGCGCCCAGGTCGAGTCCGGCCTCGCCTTCGGTCTCGGGGCGGCCCTCCACTCCGAGCTGACGATGAAGGATGGCCGCATCGTCGAGAGCAACTTTCACGACTACCGGATCCTTCGCCTCCACGAGATGCCGAGCGTCGACGTGCACATCGTCCGCAGCCGCGAGCGGCCCGGCGGCGCCGGCGAGCCCGGCACGCCGCCCATCGCGCCGGCGGTGGCCAACGCCGTCTTCGCGCTGACCGGCCAGCGGCTGCGCCGTCTGCCGCTGCGGCTGGCATAGCGGGACACCAGTGTCCAGCGGCTCGTGACCGTCCGGCATCCAGCCCCGAGGAGATGCGGCTGATGAACAGACACCGGGAAGGGCGCCGCCGGAGCCGGTCCATGGCCGCGGCCGCGCCGCTGTTGCTCGCCGCGGTCGCCGCAAGCGCCGTGGCGGCCATCATCGCCATGCCCGCGGCCACCGCCGTGGCCGCCGTAGCCACCGAGGCCGCCGCCACCGCCATGACCGCCGTCACCGCCGGCGAGCCCGCCGCGCCGGCGCGGGACGGCTCGCGCGCCGCGGCGCTGGCGGCGTTCGACACCGTCCGGGCCGTGCTGCAGCATCCACGCTGCCAGAACTGTCACATCCCGGGCGACGCGCCGCTGCAGTTCGACGCCGGCATCCCGCACGCCCAGAACGTGCAACGCGGGCCCGAGGGCAATGGCGTGCCCGGCCTGCCGTGCTCGACCTGCCACGCCGCCAGCAATCCGCCGGCGAGCTACGGCGCGCACGTGCCGCCGGGCGCCCCGAACTGGCGCCTGCCCTCGCCGCGGCAGAAGATGGTGTTCATCGGGCTGACGCCCGCGGAGCTGTGCGCGACGATCAAGGACCGGCAGCGGACCGGCGGCAGGGACCTCGCCGCGATGCTCGAGCACGTCAGCCACGACAAGCTCGTGGCGTGGGGCTGGGACCCGGGCGTGGGGCGCGCACCGGTCCCCGTGCCGCACGACGCCTTCGTCGCCAGCTTCAAGACCTGGATCGCGGGCGGCGCGCCCTGCCCCGGCCAGTGACTTCGCCCGAAGGGCGCGAACCGATCGAGACAAGGAGGCGGCCATGATCGCGCGGGTGGAACGCAGGCGGTTCTCCGGCTGGTGGATGGCGGCGGCGTTCGTGCTGGGAACGGCGTCGGGAGCGTACGCGGCGAAGAAGATCACGCTGAGCCCGGATCTCTTCGCCGGCAAGCCGGCGCCGGAGGCGGCGGCGAACCTGCTCGGCGCGGCGAAGGTCCTGGCCGAGAAAGGCAGCTGGGAGAACATCGCGGTCGGCCGCGTCCATTACCTCGCCGGCCAGAAGGCGGAGGGCCAGGCCATCTTCGACGCCGTCACCGGCAAGAAGTCGGACGCCGGCGATTGGATCCGCATCGGCCGCGTCTACTACGAGGCTGGCGAGTGGGACAAGGCGCGGGCCGCGTTCGACAAGGTGCTGCAGATGAAGCCGGACGACGAGGATTGGCTGGCGGAGATCGGTGCCTATTACGTGCTCAAGGGCGACCGCGCGCATGGCGAAGAGCTCTTCACGCGCTCCTTCAAGCGCGAGCCGAACAGCGTCTGGAACGCGCTCCGAGCGGCGGCGGCCTACCTCAAGGTCGCGCTGCCGAGCTGAGCCCGAAGCGCCGCCGCCTACAGTGGTCCAGGACAGAAATCCGGTAACGTAGCCGCCGAGCCGTCCGCGTTCCCGGCAAGGCGCGCCGACGCAAGCGTATCGGGAATACGCTGAGGAGGTGCAACGCCGCCGGGGGCGCGGAGGGCCGGTGGATACGTTACCGGATTTCTGTCCTGGACCACTAAGGCTTCGCCACCGCGATCGGCGGCTCCTCGGGCAGCAGCCCGACCTTGGCCTCGACCACCTGCCGCCGGAAGGCGGCCAGGTCGGTGGCGCAGAAGCGGTTGAAGTCGGCCAGCACCTTGTCGAGCTGATCCGCGGTCTGGCGCAGCGTCTCGAGCTGGGTGGCTGACGGCGGGTCCCACTGCCCGGTGAGGGCGCCCAGGGTGAGGGCGATCTGGTCGACGGCGTCGTCCGGTTCGCGGATGCCCTTGGCGTCGTTCCGCTGCCAGAGCCGCGTCTCGATCTCGTCGAGCCGCTTGCCGAGCTTCTCGGCGGCGCCGGCGAGCGGCGAGGGCGCCTCGTCCTGGTCCTTCGCGGCGCTCCGCGGGTTCGTCTCGCTCCCCTGCTTCCCGCTGCCGCTCCCGCTCCCGCCGCCGGAGCCGCCGCTCCCGCCGCCGGCGCCCGGCTGGGGCTGCTCGGCAGCCTGCCGGCGCTTCTCCTCGGCGGCGGCGGCCTTGGACTTGGCGACCGCGGACTCGACGTCGGCGCGGATGCGGCCGATGCGGTCGACCGCCTCGGCGGCCGCCTCCTGCAGCGCGCCGGCCCGGGAGATGGCGGCCCAGCGCTGCTGCCAGTCGGCCTCGCGGTTCGGCGAGCGCGGGTCGGCCAGCACCTGGACCGTGCTCCTGGCCTCGTGGCCGCGGAACTTGACGGTGACCGTGTAGGTGCCCGGCGGCACCTCGGGACCCGCCGGATCCTCCTGCGGCGGCTGGTCCGGCCCCGGCGGCGGCTCCTTCCAGTCGTCGCGCTCGAGCCCCCAGGTGGCGCGGTTGATCCCCAGCTTGACCGGCGTCTTGAAGTGACGGATCGTCCTGCCCGAGGCGTCGGCCACCTCGATCTGCGCCTTCGGCGGCTCCGCTTTCTGCTCCTCTGCTTTCTTCTCCTCCGCCTTCTTCTCTTCTGCCTTCTGCTCCTCCGCCTTCCCCACGCCAGCCTTTTCCGTGCCCGCCGCCTCGCCCGCCCCGCCCTTCTCGGCCGCGGTCTGCCCGCCGCCGGCCGCCACGGCCGCCGCGCCCGCCTTCTCCTCTCCCCGCTTCGCCGCCGCCGCTCCCGCCGCCGCTCCTGCCGCCGCTTTCGCCGCCGCTGCGACCTGGGCGGCCGCCGCGCGCTCGCGGTCCTTGCGCGCGCGCTCCCGCTCCGGGTCGGGGAGCGGGATGTCCGGGCCGCTGACCGAGAAGGTGACGAGCGCGCCGTACGGCCGGTTCTCACCCTGGAAGTAGGCGGCCCCCTGGCCGTAGACGCCGACCGTGAAGCGCTGCCAGTGCTGCCGCGCCGCGGCGATCGGGAAGAGATGGAGCGGTTCGCCCAAGGTCGCCGCGTCGAGGCCCGAGAGCGGCCGGACGTCGTCGACGACGTAGAGGGCGCGGCCGTGGGTGGCGATCACCAGGTCGCGGTCGCGGGGATGCACCGCCAGGCCCATCACCGGCACGGTGGGCAGGCCGTGCTTGTAACGCAGCCAGTGGCCGCCGCCGTCCTCCGAGATCCAGAGGCCGAACTCGGTCCCCAGGAAGAGCAGGTTCTTGTCGGCCGGGTCCTGCTCGATCGCCAGGGCGTAGCCGCGCAGCTCCTTGCCCGCCAGGCTCCGCCAGGTCTTGCCGAAGTCGTCCGTGCGGTAGACATAGGGCGTCCAGTTGGAGCGCCGGTGGTCGTCGAACACCACGAAAGCGGTGCCGGCGTCGAACCGCGATGCCCGGATCTCCGGCACCCAGGTGTGGGCGGGCACGCCGGGGACGTTGGCCTCGACGCTGGTCCAGCTCTTGCCGCCGTCGCGGGTGAGCTGCACGCGGCCGTCGTCGGTCCCGACCCAGATCAGCCCGCGCTCGACCGGCGAGGGCGCGATGGCGAGGATCGTCGTATAGGTCTCGGCGCCGGAAGCGTCGGGCGTCAGGCCGCCGCTCTCCCGGTCCTTCTGCCAGGCCGGGTTGTCGGTCGTGAGGTCGGGGCTGATGGTGGTCCAGGTGCGGCCGCGGTCGACGGACCGATGGAGGAACTGGCTGCCGTAATAGACGGTGCCGGGCGCGAAGGGATCGACCGCGATGCCGGCGTTCCAGTTGAACCGCAGCCTGACCCCGTCCGGCGGCGCGGGGCGAGCGTCCTTGATCTCGCCGGTCTTCAGGTCCCATCGCGAGAGGTAGCCGTTCTGCGCCATCGAGTAGCCCGTCGAGGGGTCGGACGGGTCGGGCACGGTGCCGAAGCCGTCGCCGCCGCCGACCGGCGTCCATGCCGAGCTGGGGATGCCGCCGAGATCCCAGGTCGCGCTCGGCCCGCGCCACGAGCCGTTGTCCTGCAGGCCGCCGTAGACGTTGTAGGGCGTCTCCATGTCGACCGCTACGTGGTAGTACTGGGCGAGCGGCAGGTCGGCGATGAACGCCGCCGTGCGGCCGCGGTCGTAAGTGACCGCCAGGCCGCCGTCGTCGCCGAACAGGAAGTGCCGCGGATCGCCGGGGTCGATCCACATCGCGTGGTAGTCGCCGTGGATCTTGTCGGCGCCGGGGAGGTTGCCGAAGGTCTTGCCCGAGTCGTCCGACACCTTGACCTGGAACCCCAGGCTGTACACCCGGTTGGGCCACTGCGGGTCGACCTCGAGCGTGGCGAAGTAGAAGGGACGGGGAGCGATGTTGGGGCTCTGGTTGACGCTCGTCCAGGTGCGGCCGCCGTCGCTCGACCGCAGCAGCGCGCTCTTCTGGGCCTCCACCGAGGCGTAGACGATCTCCGGGTTCGAGCGCGACATCGCGAGGTTGACCCGCCCCAGCTCGCCCTTCGGCAGGCCGTCGTCCTCCGTCCGCCGCTTCCAGGTGCGGCCGCCGTCGTAGGAAGCGTAGAGCCCGGAGCCCGGGCCGCCGGACTCGAAGCTCCACGGCCAGCGCCGGTACTGCCACATCGCGGCGAGCAGCTTGCGCGGGTTGGACGGATCGATCACCAGGTCGGCGGCCCCGGTCCTGGCGTCGACGTAGAGCAGCTTCTTCCAGGTCTTGCCGCCGTCCTCGGTCTGGTAGACGCCGCGCTCGGCGTTCTCGCCCCACGCCCGGCCGAGCGCCGCCACCCAGGCGACGTCGGGGTCCGAGGGATGGAGGACGATGCGCGCGATGCGCTCGGTCGCGTCGAGGCCCAGGTGGGTCCAGGTCTTGCCGCCGTCGAGCGAGCGGTAGACGCCGTTGCCGACCGAGGCGCTGTTGCGGACGTTGCCCTCGCCCGTCCCCACCCAGACGACGTCCGGGCTCTTCTGGAACACGGCGATGGCGCCGATCGAGGCCACCGGCTGGTCGTCGAAGATCGGCTCCCAGCCGAGGCCGCCGTTGACCGACTTCCAGACCCCGCCCGAGGCCGCGCCGACATAGAGCGTCCGCGGGTCGGCCTCGACCCCCGCGATCACGCTCACCCGGCCGCTCATCGCGGCGGGCCCGATCGAGCGCGCGCGCAGGCCGGCCAGCAGGTCCGGGTCGAAGGCGCCCGGCGCGCCGGCGCGAGGGGGCGCCGCCGCGCCGGCGGTCAGCGGGATCAGCAGGGTCAGCAGGAGGAGCAGCGCGGGCACCACGCCCGGCACCACACCTGGGACGGCACGCCTGGAATCGTCCGACATCGTTCCTCCGTGATCGGTGGCCGGGAGCGCCGGCTGGAAGGTCCCGCGGTGGGCGCGGTGGGGCCGGGCCCCGGGGTCGCCGGCGGCCCCGGCCTGGATCGCCACGCCGGCGGCCGGATCGCGCTCGCCGGGCTGCGCTGCCCTGGTGTGCAATAACGCACCGCGGCGGCCGAGGTTGCATGGCGGCCGCGCCCATGCGCGCCGGCCCCCTGGTGGCGGCGCTGGCGCCGGCGCCGGCGCCGATCGGCGGCACCAGGGCCCAGGGCCAGGCCGCGGCTCAGCCGTGCGCGCGGCGGATGAAGATGTCGCCGTTGAAGGTCTTGAAGAGGATGTCGGGGCCGCCGCCGCCGATCGCGCCCTGCGTCTCCTGCTCGACCTCGACGTGGCGCCGGCCTTCCTTGCGGGTCTCCCTGCCGGTGGCGCGGCCGCGGGCGCCGATCTCGAAGTCGGAGTAGATCTCGCCGCGGTCGGCGCGGATGTGGACGTTGGCCTTGAGGTCGGCCGGGAAGGTGACGTCGACGTCGCCGTTCAGGGTGCTGAAGGCCATCGGCTTGTCCGGCGCGACCCGCCGCAGCACCACCTTGACGTTGCCGTTGGTGGTGTGGGCCACCACCGAGCCGGCGACGTCGCGCGCTTCGATGGAGCCGTTGACGTGGCTGAGCTCGAGCTCGCCGTCGACGCCGCTGACCCGGATCTCGCCGCCGTTGACCGCGGACAGGTGCAGCGAGGTGCGGTACGGCACCTGGATGTGGAGGTTGCCGCCTTCCGACGGGGTGCTGGCCTCCACCCGGACGACGTTGGCCTCCTCGTCCACCGACAGCCCGGAGCCGCGGTTCGGGATGCGCCGCATTCCCTCGGCGCCGCGCCGCGGCTTGCCCTCGGGTTCCTCGCCGCGGGCGGAGGTCTCGATCGACACCTCCCTGCCGGCGTAGCCCTCGACCGTGATGCTGCCGCTGATCGTGGACACCTTGAGCGTGGCCGGCCGGCCGGGGTCGGTGAGCGGCACCGAGATCCTCTGCGACCCGTCGGCGGCGGCGCGGGGAGCCGCGGGCGCGGCGAGCGACAGGACCAGGACCAGGGCGGTGACGAGCGATTTCATGACGTTCTCCATTCAGGCCCCCTGCCGGCGGATCAGGATGTCGCCGTTGATCGTGCTGAAGCTCAGCTCGGGGCCGCCGCCGGCGATGCGCGCCGCGAACTCGCCGTGGCTGCGATAGTGGAAATGGCCGCGCGAGCGGTCGGCGGGCTGCGGCGGCAGGCTGCGGTAGTCATAGTCGTAATCGGCATAGACCTTGCCGTTCAAGGTCTTGAAGTGCAGGTCGGCGGCGAGGCCGGCGAGGAAGGAGACCTCGATGCGGCCGTTCACCGTGTCGAACGTGCAGCCGGCGGCCGGGTTGCGGCTGAAGCTGGCCACCACCGGGCCGTTGACCGTGCGGGCCATGCCGGCTCCGCCCATGCGCTCGAGCGTCACCGGCCCGTTGACGTTGCTGACGTCGAAGCGGCCGCCCACCCCGCTCACCCGCACCTCGCCGCCGTTCACCGTGCGCGCGACGAGGTCGACGTCGGCGGGCACCTCGAGATCGAAGTCGAACGTCGCCTCGTAGCCGAGCCGCTCCCAGCCGTGGAAGTGGGTGCCGCCGTCGCGCGAGCGGAACGGGCCGTCCACGTACAGCCGCAGGCGGCCAGCGGTCTCGGCGACGTCGAGCCGCACCTCGCGCCGGCCCTGCTCGAGCTTCTCGGCCGAGGCCGCGGCCCAGGTCTCGTGGACCGACAGCGTGACCTCGCCGCCGGGGTGGGAGCGGACCCTCACCGCGCCGGTGAAGTTGTCGACTTCGACCGCACGCCTGCCCGGCTCGCCGGCGCTGCCGGCCCCGCCGCCGCCGGCGGGCGCCGCCGCCAGGGTGAAGGTCCGATGGAGGGTCTCCTCCTTCCGCACCGCCCAGTCCGCGCGGGCCGGCGACGTGGCGGCCGCGAGCAGGAGTCCGGCCACGGCGGCGGCGGCGGCCGCGGCGACGGTCGCACCGGCTGGCCCGGCGTGGGTCCTGGTCCTGGTCGTCGTCGGCGGCGTCCTCGTCCTGGTCATGGCAAATCCTCCTTCGCGCTGCGCGCCGGGCGCGGGTCTCAGCTGGTCTGGCGCAGGCGGGTCTGCAGATAGGCACGCACCGTGGCGTCGAGCGACGGGCTGGCCGCGAGGTCCAGCAGCTGACGCTGCGTGCCGGCGCGATCGCGGGCCAGCAGCAGGTCGATGAGCGCGATCTGCACCATCGGCGAGCGCTGCGCGCCCAGCTCCCGCACCAGCTGGCCGCGCACCGCCGGCTGCTCGAACGCCGGCGCCAGGGCGTCGATCGCCGCCAGCCGCACGTTGACGTCCGGGTCGTGCCGCAAGGTGTCGAGCAGCGCCGCCAGCACGCGGTCGTCACTGGGGCCCGCCGCGCGCCCGAAGCTCACCCCGCGCAGGCGCTCGCTGGCCGAGTCCTGCTTGAGCAGCGACAGGGTGACCAGCCGCGACAGCGAGCGCACCTCGTCGCGGAGCGCGTGGATCTCACCGCGCTGGCGGTCGGCGGCTCCCATCCCACTCATCGCCGATGGGCGCCCGAAGACGGCAAGCGAGCCGATCAGCATCCCCGCCGCCAGCGTCGCCGCCGCCAGGCCGGCCTGCGCCAGCGGCCGCCGCGGCAGCCACCGCTCGAGCCAGCCCTCGAGCCCGGAGCCCAGGCTCGCGAAGGCTCGCCGCGGTCCGCCCGTCCCGCCGGAGCCGCCGCGCGAGGCTGCCGCTTCCAGGTACGGCTCGAGGCTGGCCGCGAAGCGCTGGCGCATCTCTTCGCCGGGGATCTCGTCGGGCAGCCGCTCGAGCTCCTTCCAGATGCGGCGAACGTCGGCCGCCTCGGCGCGGCAGGCGTCGCAGGCGGCGAGATGCGCGGCAAGGTCGGCGGCGGCGCGGGGGGCCAGCGGCTCCGCGAGCGATTCGGTCAACAGCTCGATGGCCTCGTTGCAGTTCATGCGGACGTCCTCCCCGCCATGCCGTCGAAGATCTCGCGCAGCTGGCGGACCGCGCGGTGCACGCGCAGCTTGACGGCGCCGGCGCTGCAGCCCAGGATCTCGGCGATCTGGTCGTAGCGCAGCTCGCCGAAGCGGCTGAGCAGCAGCACCTCGCGGCGCTCGTACGGCAAGCGCAGCAGCGCGGCCCGCAGCAGGCGCGCGCTCTCGGCCCGCTGCAGCTCGTCGAGCGCCAGCGGGCTCTCGCAGACCCTCTCCGCGGGCTCGCCGGGCGGCAGCTGATCGCGGCCGTGCTTGCGGAAGTGGGCGGCGACGGTGTTGCGCGCCAGCTGGTAGAGCCAGGGCCTGAACTCTCCCGGCGGACGGAAGCTCTTGCGGTACTTGAGGATGCGGATGAAGGCTTCCTGCACCAGGTCTTCGCTCAGCTGACGGCTGCCGGTCAGCCGCAGGAAGAAGTTGAACAGCCCGACGTGGTGGCGCTCGAACAGCGCCCCGAGCTGGACCAGGTCGCCGTCGCGCACCGCGGCCATCAGCTCGGTGTCCGATGCCGCCGCCTTGGGGTCTCGCACCATCGCCAGCACGATCCTATATACCGCGCCCGGCTGCGGAGGTTACGGGGGGCCCGGGACGGGTCGTGGGTGGGGCCCGGCCTAGTCCCCGGCCTCCAGATACAGGTCGGCGACCTGCTCGGAGAGGGTGGCGGGGTCGGCGTCGCCGGCGTTGCAGAGGGTGATGACCGAGAGGCGCCGGCCGGGGAGGCGCATCAGCTCGGAGCAGAAGCCGCGCCAGCTTCCGGGATGCCGCACCCGCCGGTGCCCGCGGAAGCGGTCGAGGAAGAGGCCGCCGCCGTAGGGCAGGGGGCTCCCGTTGGCGAGGCTTCCCGGGGTGGTCATGGCGGCGCGCAGGGGCTTGCCGCCGACGGCGCCGGTGTAGAAGTTCGCGTCCCACCTGGCGAGGTCGAGGACCGTTGAGTTGACGCCGCCGTCGCCGGTCTGCTCCCAGGCCGAGGCGACGGGCTGGAAGGCGCCGCCGTCTCGCTCGTAGGGCACGGCGCGCCCGGGCACCTCGTGCCTGAGGTCGTCGACGATCCGGGTGTCGGTCATGCCGAGCGGCGCGAACAGGTTCTCGGCGGCGAAGTCGCGGAGGGTCGAGCCGGTCACCCGCTTGACCACCAGCGACAGCAGGAAGTAGCCGGAGTCGTTGTAGCGGAACGCCGTGCCGGGAGGGAACTGCAGCTGCGGCGCGGCGGCGAGCGCCGCCAGTGCGTCGTCGTCGGTGGTCACCTCCTCGTAGCTCTTGCCCGACCTCGCCAGCAGGTCGATGTAGTTCGGCAGGCCGCTGGTGTGATGCAGGAGGTGGCGCAGGGTGATGACCGTGTCGTGGCGCGGCAGCTCGGGCACGTACTTGCGGACGTCGTCGTCGAGCGACAGCCGGCCGCGCTCGGCGAGCAGCAGCACGCTGGCGGCGGTGAACTGCTTGGAGGTGGAGGCGATGTCGAAGCGGGTGCGCGGCGTGATCGGCAGGCGCCGGCCGAGGTCGGCGAAGCCGTAACCCCTGGCGAGCACGACCCGCCCCCGCTCGACCACCGCCAGCGCGCAGCCCGGCGACAGGCCCGGAGTGAAGCGCGCGAAGAGCTCGTCCACGCGCGCCGGGAGCGTTGCGCGCTCCTCGGGACCTCCTGGGCGATGGCACGATGAGGTAACGAGCGCCAGCGCGATGATCGCTGCCAGGGAGACAATCACTGCCGGTGCCGACGCCGCCCCCAGGGTAGCCGCCGCCGGGGCGCCTCGCCGCGAGGCGCCTGAGCTGGCGTCGGCGTTGGCGGCGCTTCCCGTCACTCGTACCGCAGCGCTTCGATGGGGTCGAGCTGCGACGCCTTGAGCGCCGGGTAGAAGCCGAAAGCGATGCCCACCAGGGCGGAGAAGGCGAAGGCGAGCGCGATGGCCTGCGGCTGCACGGCGACCGGCCAGCCGGCGAAGCGGGCCACGCCCTTCTGGATGCCGAGGCCGAAGAAGATGCCGAGGGTGCCGCCGGCGATCGAGAGCGCCACCGCCTCGACCAGGAACTGCGCGCGGATGTCCTTGCCCTTGGCGCCGATCGCCATGCGCACGCCGATCTCGCGGGTGCGCTCGGTGACCGACACCAGCATGATGTTCATGATGCCGATGCCGCCGACCAGCAGCGACACGCCGGCGATCGACCACAGCAGGTAGCTCATGGTGCGCGACTGGTCCTCGGCCTGCTGCAGCATCTCGGTCTGGGTGCGGATGATGAAGTCGTCGTCCGAGGGCTTGGCGATGCGGTGGCGCTGGCGCAGCAGGGCGGCGATCTCGTCCTGGGCGCGCTGGACCATGTCGTTGCTGGCGGCGGAGGCGAGGATGCCGCCGACCGCGGTGGTGCCGATGAGCTTCTTGCGCACCGTCTCGTAGGGCGCGATCACGGTGTCGTCCTGGTCCTGCCCCATGGTCGAGCCGCCCTTCGACTCGAGCACGCCGGTCACCTTGAACGGCAGGTTCTTGATGCGGATGATCTTGCCGATCGGGTCCTCGCTGCCGAAGAGGTTCTGGACCACCGTCGTGCCGAGGACGCAGACCTTGTTGGCGCTGCGGACGTCCTGGTCGGTGAAGAACTGGCCGCGCTCGATGTTCCACGAGCGGATCAGCGGCCAGTCGGTCTCGGCCCCCTGGATCGAGGTCGACCAGTTCTGGTTGCCGTAGATGACCTGCTGGGTGGTGCGGTTGGTGGCCGAGACGTAGGTCACGTCCTGGATCTCGCGGCGGATAGCGTCGAGGTCCTCGTACGAGAGCTTCGAGCTAGCGCCGAAGCCGGCGCGGGCGCCGCCGGAGGTGATCGACCCCGGGTAGATCATCAGGAAGTTGGTGCCCAGGGAGCGGAGCTGGTCCTCGGCCTGGATGCGCGCCCCGTCGCCGATGCCGATGGTTGCCACCACGCAGGCGACGCCGATGATGATGCCCAGGGTGGTGAGCAGCGAGCGCAGCTTGTTCCGCCCGAGGGCGGTGACCGCGACCTTGAGGATGTTCGAGGACTTGGTCATGGCAGGCTCCGGCCGCCGGCGGCCACCGCCGGCTCGGTGGCGGGCTCGGCCGCCGTGCTCGCGACGGCGGCGGGCGTGGCGGGCGTGGCAAGCGTCGCGGGCGTGGCGGCCGCGGGCGCGGCTTCCTCGAAGGAACCGGGCACGGCGCGCCGGCGGTCCGCGACCTGGTGGTCGGAGATGATCTTGCCGTCGCGGAAGGCGACGACGCGCTGGGCGAACTGGGCGATGTCGACGTCGTGGGTGATGAGCACCACCGTCCGCCCCTCGTCGTTGAGCGCCTGGAAGATCGCGATGACCTCCTCCGAGGTGCGCGAGTCGAGGTTGCCGGTCGGCTCGTCGGCGAGCAGGATGGCCGGATCGTTGACCAGGCTGCGGGCGATGGCGACGCGCTGCTGCTGGCCGCCCGACAGCTGCGCCGAGGTGTGGTCCCAGCGCTGCGCCAGGCCCACCCGCTCGAGGCACCGGCGCGCCCGCGCCCGGCGCTCGGCGTCGGTCATGTCGGTCTTCGCCGAGTAGAGCAGCGGCAGCTCGACGTTCTCGAGGGCGTTGGTGCGCGCCAGCAGGTTGAAGTTCTGGAACACGAAGCCGATCTTGTCGTTGCGGATCTCGGCGCGGCGGTCGCGGTCGAGGCTCGAGATCTCGACGCCGTCGAGCACGTAGCTGCCGGACGTCGGCCGGTCGAGGCAGCCGACGATGTTCATCAGCGTCGACTTGCCGGAGCCGGACGGACCCATGATCGCCACGAACTCGCCGCGGTGGACGTCGAGCGAGATGCCGTCCAGGGCGTGCACCTCCGACCCGCCCATGCGATAGATGCGGTACAGGTCGCGAATGCGGATGACCGGCTGCGACGGGTCGACCGGCGCGTCGACCGCCTTGCGCGCGCGGGCCATGATCAGAACCTGGGGCCGCGCGCGCTGCCTGCCTGCGAGCCGGGACCGGCGGCGCGCGCCGTCTGCAGGCCGATGACCACGGGGTCGCCGGCCTTGAGGTCCTTGGAGCGCACGGCCGTGAAGGCGCCGTCGGTGATCGAGGTGATCACCCGCACCGGGCGCAGCTTGTTGCTGCCGGAGACCGCGACGTAGACCACGGCGCTGCGGTTGGCGCCGCTGGTGCGGCGGCCACCGGGTCCGCCGCCGGGACGGCCGCCCTGGCCGCCGGCACCGCCGCCCGCGAAGGCAGCACCGCCGGAAGCGCCGGTGCCACCGCCGCGGCTCGCCCCGGGTCCGCCCGCGCCCGATCCGGCCGTGCCGCCGGCCACGGCGCCGCCGCTGCCGCTCGTGCCGCCGCCCGCTGCGACCTCCCCAGTGCCGGCCGGTCCACCAGCCGCCTTCTCCCCCGCAGGCGCCGCGCCGGCCCCTGCCGCGGCCGTGTTGTCCCCCGGCGTGTGCAGGACGTCGGCGTCGTCGGGCTTGAAGCGCAGGGCGGCGTTGGGCACGCGCAGGGTGTTGCGGCGGACGTCGACCGGGATCACCACGTTGGCGGTCATCCCGGGCATCAGCTTGCCGTCGAGGTTCGGGACGTCGAGCATCACCGGGTAGGTGACCACGTTCTGCACCGTCTGGGTCGAGAGCCGGATCTGGGCGACCGAGCCGCGGAAGGTCTGGTCGGGATAGGCGTCGACGGTGAAGGTGGCCGACTGTCCGAGCTTGATGCCGCCGACGTCCGCCTCGTCGATGTTGGTGAGCACCTGCATCTTGGTCAGGTCCTGCGCGATGGAGAAGATGAGCGGCGCCTGGAACGACGCCGCCACCGTCTGGCCGACGTTGTACTGCCGGTCCACCACGACGCCGTCGATCGGCGCCTTGATGCTGGTGTAGCCGAGGTTGGTCTCGGCCTGCTTGAGCGCCGCCTCGGTCTGCTTGACCACCGCCGCGGCGTCGTCATGCTGCGCCACCGCGGTGTCGTAATCCGACGCGGCGATCAGCTGCAGGTCGCGCAGCCGCTTCTGGCGGCCGAGGTTGACCGCCGACAGGCGCTCGTCGGACTTGGCCTTCAGCACATTGGCCCGCTGCTGGTCGAGGGCCTCCTGGAAGGGGGTGGGATCGAGCTCGGCCAGCAGCTGTCCCTTCTTGACGTGGGAGTTGAAGTCGACGTAGAGCTTGGAGATGATGCCGGACACCTGGCTGCCGACGGCGACGGTGGTGACCGCCGAGAGCGTGCCGGTGGCGGTGACGGTCGCGACCACCGTCCCGCTGTCCACCGGCGTCGCCCGGTACTTCGGCACGTCCGCCTTGGCGCGCGCCAGGTAATAAGCGCCGCCGATCCCCAGGACCACCACCGTGGCCCCCACCACCCAGCCTGTTTTCGACATTCGGTTCCTCGCCGAGAGCAAGACCCCACAGCTAGACGGGGAGTCCTGACACGAAGTTACAGCCGCTGCCAATCCCGCGGCAGGGCACACCATCAACAACCATTTTGGCAGCTCAAAGTTTCCCTCCAACCGGCCCCCGCCTTTCTCCACCCACCCGCCCTCTTTGTCACCGGTCGGCAGACCCCTCGTCCAGCCCCCAGCCCCAGGACCCGCCTACCGCGGCCCGGGCGGAGGGTTCCCCGGAGGCAGTGCCGGGTCGCCGGGGTACTTGCGTTGGGCGAAGCGCAGGACTGCCGCGGCGTCGGCGGGGTCGGACATCGCGCGCAGGGCCTTGACGGCTTCGGCGTAGGCGGCGGCGGAGGGGTGCGTGGTGACCATCTTCTGCAGGGTATCTCGCGCGGCGCCGGGGCGGCCGGTGAGGGCGTAGAGGAGGGCGAGATTGGGGTAGGCGCGGAGGTCGGCGGGGTAGCGCTGGATCTCCTGCTGGAAGGCGGCCTCGGCGCCGGCGGCGTCGCCCAGGTCGGCGAGGATCTTGCCGCGGATCAGCTCCAGGCCCTGGATCAGCTCGGGGTCCCGGGAGGTGCGCTCGGCATAGGCGTGCTCCGCCTGCCGCACCTGGTCGAGCGCCTCCTCGTAGCGGTGGCGGGCGTGCAGCACCTCGGCCAGAGTGATCATCGGCTGGATGCGCCGCCCCTTATCGAGCGCCGCCCGGGCCTCGCGCTCGGCGTCCTCGAGCTTGCCGCGGCGCAGCGCGATCTGCGCCAGCAGGCCGTGGGCGAAGGAGGGGTTGCCGGCGGCCGCCAGCCGGGCGTGGGCCTCCGCCTGGTCGAGCTGGCCGAGGTCGAAGTAGAGCGAGGCGGCGGCCATCGCCACCGGTGCCGAGCCCGGGTCGAGGCGCAGCGCCTTGCCGTAGGCCACCAGCGCGCCGCGCGGATCGCCGAGCTTCTCGCGGGAGCGCCCCAGGAACTCCCAGGCGTCGGCCATCTGCGGGTTCGCGGCGAGCGTGCGCTCGAACGTGGCGGCGGCAAGCCGGTAGTCGTGGCGGGCGATGGCCGCGAAGCCCTGCTTGAGGTCCTTCAGGACGTCGAGATGGCGCTTGGGATCGGGCAGCGGCCCGGTGCCGGCGTCACCCGCGGCGTGCCCCACGTACCCGAGCGCCGCCATCGCGGACCTGGCCTCCGCGTCCACCGCCGCCGGCGGCTCCAGCCGGCGGTCGTAGGCGGCGAGCTCGCGGCGCATGCCGGCGTAGACGCGGCGCTGGTCGCGCAGCAGGTTGCGGGTCTCGCGGGGATCCTGGTCCAGGTCGTAGATCTCGGGGTCCGGCCCCTCGATGTAGTGGTAGCGCCGGCCGACCAGGGAGGCGAGGTCGCTCCAGCCGAAGTGCAGGCGGGGGTAGAAGGTCTCCGAGTAGACCTGCCGGTCCTTGGCCCGCTCGTCCAGGCCGAGCAAGCTGATCAAGAACGCGCCGCGCATCTTGGCGGGCACCGGCAGCCCGAGCAGCCCGAGCAGCGTCGGCGCGACGTCGGTGAGGGCGGCGGGAGCGCCGGCGGTGCGGCCGGCGAGCTGGCCGCGCGGCAGCTTGAGCAGCAGCGGCACGTGGATCGCCTCGGCGTAGAGCAGCACGCCGTGCTCGTCCTCGCCGTGGTCGCCGAGCCCCTCGCCGTGGTCCGAGAGCAGCACCACGATGGCCCGGTCGTAGGCGCCCAGGCGCTTGAGCTCCGCGAGCAGCTGCCCGACGATGGCGTCGGCGGTGGCGATCTCGCCGTCGTACTTGAGCGGATAGCGCGAGGCGTAGGGCTCCGGCGGGTCGTAGGGGGTGTGCGGCTCGTAGATGTGGAAGAAGAGGAAGAAGGGCCGCTCCGGAGGCGCCGCGGCGGCGCGCAGCCACGGCAGCGCCAGCCGCAGCGTCTCGCTCCCCGGCCGCTGCAGGCCGCCCAGGCCGGTGCCGGTGCGGAACTCGATCGAGTCCTCGTAGAAGTCGAAGCCGTTCGCCAGGCCGGTCCTGCCCTGCAGCACGTAGGCCGACACCGCGCCGCCGGTCGCGTAGCCGTACCGCTTCAGGATGAGCGGCAGGTACGGCAGGTCGCCGCTGGCGACGCGGGCGGTGTCGAGGGCGTAGCCGACGTTGTCGCGCACCCCGGTAACCGCCGGCAGCAGCCCGGTGAGCAGCGCGGTGTGCGACGGCAGGGTCAGCGGGGTGTGGGTGTAGGCGCGCGCGAAGAGCACGGCGTCGCGCCGCAGGGCGTCGATGGCCGGGGTGTCGACGCTGCGATAGCCGTACGCCGGGAGGTGGTCGGCGCGCAGGGTATCGATCGAGATCAGCACCACCGGCGTTCCCGCGGGCGCGCTTGGAGCGCGGGACTCCCGCCGTGCGCAGCCCACGGCGGCTGCGAGCGGCAGCGTCAGCAGCAGGGCCGCAGCCAGCCGAAGGGCGCGGGGCGGCCTCATCAGTTCCCTGCCTCTCGGGCGCCGATCGCACCCGCGCCGCCCCGCTCCCGAGACCTCGCAGCGGCCGGATGGCGCGAGGAACCCGGAGGCCCCGGAGGCCTCGGCGGCCGCATGGACGGCGGCGAGGCGCCCTCTCCAGGGGGCGCCGGGCTCGGTAGAGCGCGTAACAACCGCAGCGCCTTCTCGCGGTCGGCCTCGTAGGCCTTGGGCGGGGCCAGCTCGAGGAAGCGCGCCAGCGCCCGCCGCGCCTGCTCCGGGTGTCCCTGGCCGGCGGCGTTGGTGCCGAGGTTCCAGAGCGCGTCGAGCAGGCTGCCGTCGAGGTCGACGGCGCGCTGCCAGGCGTCGAGCGCGGCGGCCGGCTCGCCCAGCTTGTAGAGCGCCACTCCGAGGTCGTTCCAGGCGCGCGGCAGCTGGTCGTTGAGCTTCAACGCGCGCTCGCAGCTGGCGCGCGCGGCCGCCCAGCGCTCGCGCCGCAGCTCCACCATCCCCTGTTCCTCGTAGGCCGCGGCATCGTCGGGATCGATCGCCAGTGCCCGGCGCAGCGCCTCGGCGGCCTCCTGCTGCCGGCCGGCATCCGACAGCGCCTGCGCCAGCGCCTCCAGGAACTGCGGCCCGCCGCGGCCGGCCAGCGGGCGCAGCACCTCGACCCCCTCCTCGGGACGGCCGAGCTCGGCCAGGGTGAGGCCCAGCTGGCAGAGCAGGTTGTCGGAGGCCACCCCGCGCCGCTGCGCCTCGCGCATCGCCGCCAGCGCCTCCTCCTTGCGGCCGCTCTGCAGCAGCGCCTCCGCCAGCAGCGAGTGGCCGAGCGGCATCGCCGGGCGCGCCGCCACCAGCTGCCGGGCCAGGGCCGCGGCCTCGGCGGGGCGGCCGCGCTGGTAGAGGTCGATGACCTGGTGGATCTGGCGGTCCATGGCGATCAGCCGCTTGGGATCGTCCTCGGGGCCGTAGCTCGCCTTGATCGGCGCCGAGCCGCCGGCGTAGCCGAGGCTGCGCAGGTTGGCGGCCTCGCCGGCGGAGGGCTCGTGCCTGGCGCCGGAGGCGCCCGCACCCGCCGCCGCCGGCGGCGGCCAGGCCGACTGTCGCGGCAGCCGCGCGAGCAGCAGGCGCGCCAGCTGCCGGTCGCTCGTCACCAGGTTGCGCGCCTCGCCTGGGTCGTGCGGCAGGTCGTAGAGCTCGGGCAGCGGCAGGGCGATGAGCTTCTCGCCCTGGCGCAACATGCCGCGCAGCGGCGCCCAGCCGCGGTTGAGGGTCGCCGACAGCGCCTCGAAGTAGGAGGTCTCGGCGTCCGCGCCGGCCGCCGCCAGCAGCGACCGTCCCGGCCGCGCCATCCCCGGCGGCGGCGCCGGGGCCCTGGCGCCGGTGAGGCCGGCGGCCTCGAGCAGGGTCGGGAAGATGTCGACGTGCCGCACCGGCCTCCCATCCCTCCCGGGCCGCACCCCCGGTCCCCAGAGAAGCAGCGGCACGTGCAGCGTCGCCTCGTAGGCGTACAGCCCGTGCGTCTCCTCGCCGTGCTCGCCCAGCGACTCGCCGTGATCGCCGGTGACCACGATCAGCGTCGGCGTCTCGGCGCCGGCGAGGAACCGCTCCAGCAGCGGCGCCAGGTAGCCGTCGGCGGCGGCCACCTCGCCCAGGTAGGGGTTGCCGGGGAAACGCGAGGCATAGGGCTCGGCCGGCTCGTAGGGGGCGTGCGGATCGAACAGGTGGACCCACATGAAGCGGCGCCTGCCGCGCTGCTGCCGCCACCAGGCGAGGGCCGGGGCCACCACCTTGTCGCCCTTGCGCTCGGCGAAGAGGAACTGGTCGGGGCGGCTCCCCTTCGGGTAGTGATCGTCGTAGACGTCGAAGCCGCGGTTCAGGCCGAACCAGGAATCGAGCGGGTAGGCGCCGACGAAAGCGCCGGTGGCATAGCCCGCCGTATGCAGCACGGTCGCCAGCGTCGGCACGCCGGCGGGCACGCGGAAGCCCTCGTTGTCGCGCACCCCGTGCTGGAAGGGGTAGAGACCGGTCAGGATGTTGGTGTGCGAGGGCAGCGTCACCACGTTGTGGGCATGCGCCGCGGTGAACACCCGGCCGCCTGCCGCCAGCCGGTCCAGCAGCGGCGTCGGCGACGGCCGGCGCCCGCCGAACCCGGGGGCGTCGGCGCGCAGCGTGTCGATGGTGACAAGCAGCAGGTCGAGCGGGGGCGCCGCTGGCGGCGGCGATCCGGCACCGGCCGGCCGGCTGGCGGCGGTACCCGCCGCCGCGACCGCCCCGATCGCCGCCACAGCCGTGACTGCCGCCACGACCGCGACGGCCGCCAAGCCTGGCGGGCGGAGCAGCAGGCCGGGCCGGGCGGCGCCGGGCCGGGCGGCGGCGGTGCGACGGCCGGTCGCGGAGCTCATGACCGGCGAGTCTAAGACACGACGAGCCCGGGAGACGCCCCCCGGGCTCGCGCGGCCAACCGCCTCGGCGAAGGCGGAACTAGCGGAAGTGCAGGGTGGCGCCGATGCGGAAGACGCGCGGCGAGAGCACCTCGAAGACGTTCTCGGCGGTGGTGGTCGAGGCGTTGCGTTGCAGCTGCAACACGGTGTGCTTGTCCAGCAGGTTGAAGCCGTCGATGCCGATCGTCAGCCCGAAGTCGTGGAAGGTGAAGTCCTTGGCGATCCGCCCGTCGAGCACGAAGATGTCGGGGTTTCGGAAGCTCGCCACCGTCGGCGCCAGCAGCACCTGGCGGCTGCCGAACGGGCCGCCGATCTTGACATAGGGCGGCGTCGGGTAGCCCTGCCGCCCGGTCACGCTGGCGACGACGTCGAAGCCCCAGGGCCGGTTCGGCACCACCTGGTACAGGGCATTCGCATTGTAGGACCAGCGGCTGCCGATGAAGACGTTGCCCTTGTTGCCGGAGCCCGAGGACTGCTCGTAGTAGTCGCCGTTGCGATTGGCGAAGCCGATCTCGTCCGAGACGGTGTTCGTCGGGTCGTGGTAGAGGACGTAATTCGGCCCGATGTGCCAGGTCCAATCGGCGTAGGTGAAGTGGGCGTGGGCCGACCATCGGTCGGCCAGACGTTTGGTGAAGGTGAGGGTGCCGCCGATGTAGTGCTGGGTGCGGTCGCCGTTGGTATAGAGGGTGCCGCCGGTCGAGTTGAGCCCCGGCTTGAGGCTGAAGACCGGCACGTCCGCTGCCGAGATGCGCTTGCCGTTCGGCAGCAGGTACGTGGTCCCGGGGTCCACGAAATCGGCGAGCGAGCCGCGCGTGTAGTCGTTGGCCGTCGCCAAGCGCGTGACGCCGTTCTCGTCGGTGATGATGCCCCGGGTCTCCGGGATGTTCGAGATGTAGCGATAGGTTCCGGTCAAGGTGACCAGGACGTCGCGCCCGAAGCCCTGGTCGACGCCCAGCGTCCATTCATAGGTGCGCGCCGGCTCGAGGTTGCGGTCGTTGACGCTCGCGGTCGCGAGGCTGGTCGGGTCGTTGACGTTGATGTTGCTCACGAAGCCGTAGGTGAGCGTCGAGATCTCGTTCGGGTCGAGCCGGTGGTTGTGGTTGAGGTCGTCGAAGTAGAAGTAGGCATAGCTGTAGCCGATCGGATTGGAGCGCGTCGCCAGCGGGATCTGGCCGAGCTGCTCGGCGTACTGCGAGAACGTGCCGCGCAGCAGGGTGCGCCGGTCCGCGCCGAGGGCATAGGTGACGCCGACGCGCGGCTCGACGGTGCGCCAGGCGAAGCCCCCGGCGTCGTTGCCCGGGAAGGTGACGTCCGGGATCAGCCCCTCGGCCAGCGGGTTCCCGGTCGCGGTCACCGCGCGGTTCCTGAGCAGCTGATCGTCGAACCGGGCGCCGGCGTTGAGCGTCAGGCGGCCGGTGGTCAAAGTGTCCTGCAGCCATGCCGACCCGTACTCGGAGCGGATGGAGACCGAGCGGTTCCTGGGGAACTCGACCGCGTTGAGATTGGGATCGCCGGTCGGGTTGGAGCAGGCGAAGAAGCTGCAGTCGAACACCAGGTTGCCGTGCGGCCAGATGGTCCCCGAGACGTTGTCCTGGTGGCGGTAGCTGCCGCCGAACTTCAGCTCGTTGCTGGTGCTGCCGGCGTTGAAGAAGAAGCTGCCGTCGAGGCGTTCTTGCTGGATGGTCGCCTTCTGCTTGAAGTCGAAGTTGCTGCCGTGGATGGTGCCGGCGCTGTCGTAGAAGATGAACCCGTCGAGGCCGCCCTTCGGAGCCAGGGTGAAGGCGCCGCTGTTGTTCGACCAGAGGCCGGTCAGGTAGAAGTTCTGGCCCAGCAGGTAGGTGTCCTCGAGCTTCCAGATCTTGGACGGCGTGGTCTGATCGAGGGTCGACTCGGGCGCGTGGTCGGGTCCGGCGTCGCGGCCGTTCTTGAGCTTGTTGTTGGTCCAGTAGTGGATGACGCCCGAGTCCCCTTCGGTGGCCTGAAAGTTGAGCTTGGTGTTGAAGTCCTTGAGCAGCGTCTTGTCGGGCTGGCCGCCGATGACGATGTTGCGGATGTCGCTGCGCCCGTAGGACGCCCACCCCCAGAGATGGTCGCGCCAGAGCGGCCCGCCGATGTCGGCGCCGTACTCCTGCACCGAATCGATCTTGTTGCCGTCGACCTCCACCAGGTTGCCGTCGTTGTCGACCGTGGCCACCTTGCCCGGAGGCGACTGCAGATTGCCGTCGGTGCGCAGGTAGCGGGCGTTGCCTTTGACCTGGTTCGTGCCGCGCTTCGTCACCTGGTTGACGGTGACGCCGGCGGTGGCGACGGTGACGTCGGCGCTCGAGACCGTGAACTGCACCTCGTCGTAGGCGCCGAAGTCGAAGTAGGTCGCCGAGCCGCCCACCGCGTTCATGTCGCTGACGATGACGCCGTCGACGGCGAAGGTGTTCTCGCGTCCGGTGGCGCCGACGCCGACGAAGTTGGACTGCTGGCCGCTCTCATTGCCGCCGACGTTGATGCGGTCGGTCTGCACGCCCGGGGCCTGGCTGAGCAGCGACCAGGGATCGCGCGCCGTCGGGATGTTGGCGAGGTCCTTGGTGCTGATCACCGCGCCGCGGGTGACCTTCCGCTCGTCGAGCAGCGGCGCGTCGGCGGTGACGGTGATGGTCTCCTTGATCGAGGAGGAGAGGGTCAGCACCAGCTGCGCCTTGCCGCCGATCGTGACCGAGACGTCCGAGTAGTCCACGGCCGAGAAGCCCTCGAGCTCGCCCTTGACGGCGTACCTGCCCGGATGGAGGCCGAGGAAGCGGGCCTGGCCTTCCGGGTTGCTGGTCTCGGCCCGCGGCGCGCCGATGCCCGTGACGGTGACCGTCGCCCCGGGGAGCGGCTGGCCCTTCTCGTCCTGGACCTTGACGTAGATGTCGCCCGACTGCAGCTGGGCCAGGGCCGGGACGGCCGCCGCCAGCAGGAGTAGGAGGGCGACCGCGACAGGCTTGCAGATCCTGCAGCTGCGCTCGCTCATGAGGTGCTCCCTTCCGCGCGGCGGACGGGGCGGGACGCCGGGCGTCCGCCGCAAGTTGGGTGTGAAAGCCTATGCGGCTTCAAGAATATCTGTGCGGATCATAGCCCATCGGGAGGCGCGACCGAAAGCGCCGCATCCCGCGGTTCGTCCCCCGCGCGCCCCCCGGCGGCGGGGTCAGAGCGGCGGCGGCAGGGGCAGGATCTCGCAGCGGGCGCCGGCCGGCGCCGGCGGGGCGCCGGCGCGCACCCGCACCAGGGCGGTGCCGCGGGCGTAGGCCGCGAGGTCGTGCGAGCCCTTGGGCGGCAGCGGCCGGACCAGCGGGCCGCCGCCGGGCGCCGCGCCCCAGGCCACCTCGGCCGGCAGGAAGCGGTCGCGCGCCGCCGCGGCGCCGGGGAGCGGCGCGGCGAGGGTGGCGGGCACCGACGGCCGCCACCAGGCATCGTCGCGCCCGGCCAGGCGCGCCAGCGCCGGGCGCACGAAGAGCCAGAAGCCGACCATCACCGACGCCGGGTTGCCGGGCAGGCCGAAGACCACGCCTCCCGGGTGGGTCGCGAACACCAGCGGCTTGCCCGGCTGGATCGCCACGGCGTCGAAGTGGCGGCGGCAGCCGAGCCGCTCGAGGGTGCCCTCGACGAGGTCGAACTCGCCCATCGAGACGCCGCCGCAGATCAGCAGGACGTCGGCGGCGGCCAGGCCGGCCGCGACCCGCGCGGCGAGCTCAGCGGGCCGATCGGGAGCGATCCCGAGCGCGGTGAAGCGCAGCCCCAGGGCGCCGCCCGCGGCCAGCAGGAAGTCGGTGTGAGAGTCGCGCAGCTGGCCCGGGCCGGGAACCTGCTCGGGCGGCACCACCTCGTCGCCGGTCGCGAGCACCGCCACCGCCGGCGCGCGGTGGACCGGCACCTCGGCGTAGCCGTGGGTGGCGACGAGCGCCAGGGCCCCCGGAGTGAGCAGGGAGCCGGCGGGCAGCAGCTCCTCGCCGGCGCGCAGCACCTCGCCGCGGCGGCGGACGTGCTCGCCGGGGGCCGCCGCGGCAAGCAGTTCGACCGCCGCGGGATGCGTGACCGGCCGGGTAGCCTCGACCGTGGCTTCCAGGCCGGCCTCGGCGGCCGCCACGCCGCGGACGGCCTCGGTCGCGATCGCGCGCGTTGCCTCGACCGGCACCACCCGGTCCGCCCCCAGCGGCAGCGGCGCGCCGGTCATGATGCGCGCGGCCTTGCCGGCGGGCAGCGCCAGGCCCGGCGGATCGCCGGCGGCGACCGTGGCGACGACCGGCCGCCGCTCGCCGGGGGTGACCTCGCCCGCCAGCGCGTAGCCGTCCATCGCCGAGACGTCGGCGGCGGGGACGTCCACTGTCGCCGCCAGCGCCTCGGCGAGCACCCTGCCGGCGGCCTCCCGGCGCGGCGCCCGTTCGGCGGCGAGCGGCGCCAGCCGCGCGGCGATGCGCTCCCAGGCCTCCTCGGGGGAAATGGTCGGCACTGTCTCTCGGCTCCTGGACTTATCCCTGTGCCTGCCCCGATATTGCCACCGTGGACATCAGATCAGCCAGGATCGCCGGGAGCAAGAGGCCGCGGTCAATGGTATGATCCTCAATCGTTCACTCGAATGACGTTGGCACGCGGCGCGGGGTGGGTTACCTTGACTACGGTCGAGAACAGCTTCCAGTACCGCGGCGACCTGTCGCAGACGGCGCTGCCCGAGATCCTGCACACCGTCGACCGTTTCCAGGTGCCGGGCGTCTTCGAGGCGCAGCGGGGTCCCCTGATCAAGCGCGTCTTCATCAAGGAAGGCAACGTCGTCCACGCCTCCTCGAACAGCCGCGATGACAGCCTCGGGCGCTATCTCGAGATCTCCGGCCTGCTGACCCGGGAGCAGTTCGACGCCACCATGAGCGAGCGCGAGCGCACCCACAAGCGCTATGGCGTGCTGCTCATGGAACAGCGGCTGCTCTCGCCCGGCGAGATCTATCACGCCATCCGCAAGCAGATCGAAGCGATCGTCTGGAGCCTGTTCGCCTGGCAGGAGGGCAGCGTCACCTTCAGCATCGGCGAGTACCGGGAGCCGGACTCGGTGCACATCCAGCTGCCCATGCGGCAGGTCATCCTGCAGGGCATCAAGCGCGCTCCGAACGCCAAGGCGATGGTGGCCAGGATGGGGCGGAAAGAGACTGTCTTCGAACCTTGTTACCAGGTTGAGGAGCTGATCGAGCTGGCGATGGACGCCGACGAGTACAGCCTCCTGCAACTGGTGGACGGGCGCCGCACCCTGTTCGAGATCTGCACCCAGGGACCGCACGGCGCGGCCGACAACGGCAAGCTGCTCTATGCTTTCCAGGTGCTGCAGCTGATCCGGCGGGTGAGCCGCGAGCTGCCGGACCCGAAGGCCGCGATGCGCGAGACCGGCGCGATCAAGATTCGCTTCAAGACCCATGGCGACAAGTACGGGTAGCCGCGGCTGCGGCCGGTGCCGGCGGGCTCGTCCCGCCTGGCTCCGAGTGGCTCCGAGTGATTCCGAGCGCCGCCGCCGCCACCTGCCGGGAGTGATCGAGGATGCCGCTTTACGAGTACCAATGCACCGCCTGCGGTAAGAGGACCGAGCTGCTGCAGCGCTTCGCAGACGCGCCGCTGGCCGTCTGCCCGGCGTGCGGCGGCGCGGTCAAGAAGCTGGTCTCGTCGCCCGCCTTCCAGTTCAAGGGCAGCGGCTGGTACGTGACCGATTACGCCCGCAAGGGCGGCGGCGCGGCCCCGGGCGAGCCGGCTGCCGGCGACCGCTCCGAGCGTGCCGATCGCGCCGAGCGCGGTGAGCGCTCGGAGCCCGCCGCGGCCGGCGCCGAGCGCGGCGCCGGCGCTGCGGCCTCGTCCGGCTCCGATGGCGCGGCACGGCCGGCGGCCGCGGCGCGAGAGGGCCGCGCCGAGCACGGGGAACGCTCGGAGCGCTCGGAGCGCTCAGACGGCAAGTCCGGCGCGGCCGCCGCCGGCGGGGCGGATGGCGGGTCCGAGTCGCGGTCCCGGTCCTCCTCCGCCTCCGGGCCGGCATCCGCTTCCGGCTCCGGCTCTAGCTCCGGCTCCGGGGCCGCGACCGCGTCCAAGCCGGCTCCCGCCGGCAGCGGCGGCAGCGGCAGCGGCGGCGGCCGTGGCAGCCGCGACGGCTCCTGACCTCTCCCCGCCGCGGCCAGTGGCGTCCACGGACGGCGACGACGACCTGTTGCTCCTGGCTCTCGGCCAGGACACGCCGATCGCCAGCGGGGTGGACCTGACGATCCACGAGGACGACGAGATGCTGCGGGTCCTCCGCGACCGCGCCGCCGGCGACCGCGCCGCCGCCCGCTCCACCTACCTGCAGTCCGGGCTCGCCCTCTGGGGCGCGCTGCGGCGGGTGGTGGAATGGCGCTTCGGCGATCTCGGGCGGGTCGGCAAGCTCCTCGACTTCGCCAGCGGCTACGGCCGGGTGACCCGCTTCATGGTGCGCGACCTGGCGCCGGCGCGCGTCTGGGTCGCGGACGTCGCCGCCGCCGCGGTGGAGTTCCAGCGCCGCCAGTTCGGCGTGCACGGCTTCGTCTCGGCGGCGCGGCCGGAGGCCCTCGACTGCGGCGAGCGCTTCGACTGCATCCTGGTGTCGTCGCTCTTCACCCATCTGCCCGAGGAGACCTTCGCTTCCTGGCTGCGGCGGCTGTGGGAGCTGCTGGTGCCGGGCGGCCTGCTGGCGTGGAGCGTCCACGACGCCGGCGTCCTGCCGGCGGGCAAGCAGCTGCCGCCGGGCGGCCTGCTGTTCGAGCCGTCCAGCGAGAGCGGCTCGCTGGCGGCCGCCGACTACGGCTCGACCTGGGTGAGCGAGGACTTCGTGCGCGGCGTGCTGCGCGGCGCGGCGCCCGCGGCCTCGGTGCTGCGCCTGCCCAGGGCGCTCGCCAACTACCAGGACCTCTATGTCGCGGTCGCCGAGCCGCGGGCGGACTTCTCCGGGCTGCGAGCGGCGGCGGTGGGCCAGTCTTTCGTCGAGCAGTGCGCCTGGCTTCCCCCCGACCGCCTGCGGATCAGCGGCTGGGTGGCGGACCGCCCCGGCGGCCGGCTGCCGGTCGCGGTGCGCGCCCGGATCGCCGGCGAGGTGATGGAGAGCTGCCGCGCCTTCTCGCCGCGCCCGGACGTCGGCGAGCTGTTTCCCGGCGAGCGCGTCACGGGGGTTGGCTGGGGCGTGACGCCGCGCGTTCCCGGCGATCCGCCGGACCTCTCGGCGCGGCTGCAGCTCGAGGCGGTCGAGGCGGACGGCCGCGTCTGGACGCTGGACGACAGCAGCGTCGAGGGCGCGCTGCTGCGCTCGGCCCGGATGCAGCTCTTTCTCGACCACGGCGCCCACCGGCGGCTCGCGGCGGAGCACGCCGCGCTCGTGGCCGAGCACGCCGCCCTGGGGCGGGAGCTGCGGCGCACCGTCGACGGCTACGAGGAGCGGCTCGCCGCGCTGGGCGACGAGATGCGCCGCCAGGTGGGCGGCCTCGAGACGCGCATCGCGGCCATGGAGGCGAGCTTCTTCTGGCGCCTGCGCGACCGCTGGTGGGCGCTCAAGCGCCTGCTGCGCCTGACCCGGTCCCGGTGACGCCGCGGGCGGCCGGGCGATCGAGGGCGACGGCCGCGGCGATCAGCACGGCCGGCAGGAGGTGCAGGACCAGGCGAGGGAAGCTCGACCTCACCAGCGCGACGGCGTCGATGCGCACCGAGAGATAGACGTAGAGGTAGAAGAGCAGCTGCAGGGAGACGACCGCGGCGAGGGCGCGGAGGCGGCGGTCGAGGACGAGCAGCGGCAGCAGGAGCAGGCCGTAGCCGAAGCCGTTCCACCCCTGGTCCATGCTGGCGGCCATGGCGGCGAGTACCCGCGGCAGGCGCTCCGGCGCCAGCGGGCCGGAGTTGTAGTCCAGGAAGAGATGGTGGCGCCAGACCTCGCCCAGCCAGGGCAGCGTCACCGCCGCCGCCGGCAGGGTGAGCGCCAGCGCGGCGCGCGGGTCGAGGCCCCGCCACGCTCGCGGCCAGCCCGGCCAGCCCGGCCAGCCCGGCCGGCGCGGCTCGCGCGCCACCGCCGCCGCCGTGGCCGGCGCCGCCGCCCCTCGCGCCGCCCAGGCGCGCGCGGCATAGACCGCCGCCAGGCCCGCCGCCAGTGGCACCCCTTCGACCTTGGAAGCGGCGGCGAAGGCGGCGGCCAGCCCGATCTGCGCCGCCCCGCGGCGGTCCACGGGAGACAGCAGCGGCGGCAGCGCGGCCGCCAGGGCCAGCGCGATCGGCCAGTCGGCGCCGCCGGCCGAGAGCCCGTCGATGCCGTAGGCGGCCACGGCCATGGCGACCCCGGCGAGCGCCGCCTGCGCCGCGAAGCGGCTGGCCTCCACGCGCCGCAGCGCCTCGCGCAGGGCCGCCAGCAGCAGGGCAAAGGCCGCCACCGACCAGAGCATCATCGCCGGCTCGTCGAAGCGCCCCGCGGCCAGGGAGGTGACGGCGAACAGCTCGGGCAGCAGGTTCGGGTAGTCCGGGTGCACCACCCAGTTCCAGCGCGCTCCCAGGTAGCCGTAGTCGACGCCGCCGGCGAGAGCGAAGCGGTGCCCCTTGAGGCCCCAGTGATAGACGAAGTCGGGGTTCACACTCCAGCACGACAGGGCGCCGGCGGCGAAGGCCGCCAGCGCCGCCACCGCCAGCCATTCGCCCCAGCCGAGATCCGAGGGCAGCCGCGTGCGGTCGGCGGGCGCCGGCAGCCAGCGCCAGGCGGCCGCCGCCGCCGCGGCCAGCGCCGCCAGCACCAACGGCAGGCGCCAGGGGAGCCCGGCGAGCCCGAGCGCGGTGAGCAGCAGGTGCAGGCCCACCCAGCCGGCGAGCGTGTAGAGGGTCAGCCGGTAGAGCGCGCTGTCGCGCGGGCCGGCGAGGGCGCCGCCGCAGCGGCTGCCGGCGAAGGTCAGGACGGCGGCGACGGCGGCCGCGGCCAGCAGCGGCAGGAGCGGTCCGGCGGCGCTCAGGGGCGTTGGATCCGGTAGAGGCGGCCGCCCTCGAGCTGGCGCACGAGCACGAGGCGGCTGCCGGGGAGAACGGCCGGCTCGGTCCGGTAGGTGACGAGGTACGCGGCCAGCCGGCTGCCCACGGGGTCGTCCGGCGGGCTCACCTCGAGGTCGGGCAGCAGGTAGGCCGCCCAGCGCCAGCAGAAGAACTGCGAGCCGCAGGGACCCGGGGGCGACTCGAAGACGACCACGCTGTCGCGCGGCAGCCGCCCCTCGACCCCGGCCAGGCAGCGCCGCAGGCTCGCGACCGGACCCGTGCCGAAGCGCCACACGCAGGCCGGCCGGTTCGCCCGGCGAGTGTCCCAGCCGGCGAGCGAGGCGCCGGTCCGGTACGCCAGGGCGGCGCCCGCCCAGACGACGGCCAGGACCAGGACGAGACGGACCAGCGGCGGCGGCGCGGGACGCAAGGCCTACGATTATCACATGGGCGAGGGCTGCCTCTCTTCTCGGTAAACAGCCCTCGCCCGCATTCCACGACCTGCTACACTTCCCGGCCGTCATGACGCCGGTGCCGAGCCTCGCCGAGACCAGCTTCCTGGTGCGGTCGCTGCTCGCCGACCTGGGCCTCGAGCCGGGCGACGTCGACCTCGCGATCGATCCCGAGGACGAGATGCTGGGCTTCCTCGTGGGGTCGTGCGCGGGCGACCGCGAGCGGGCGCTCTATGCCTACTTCCAGTCCGGCGCCAGCATCGCCGGCGTCATGGCCCAGGTGCTGGCCTGGCGCTTCGGCGAGGCGGGTCGGGTCGGCAGGCTGCTCGACTTCGCCAGCGGCTACGGCCGCGTCACCCGCTTCCTGCTGCGCCTGCTGCCGGCGGAGCGCATCTGGGTGGCGGACGTCTACGCCGCCGGCGTCAGCTTCCAGCAGCGGCGCTTCGGCGTGCACGGCATGGTCTCGACGGTGCGCCCCGAGGACTTCGCCGCCGCGGCCGGCGCCGGGAGCTTCGACGCCATCCTGGTCACCTCGCTGTTCACGCACCTGCCGGAAGAGCGGTTCGTCGCCTGGCTGCGGGTGCTGATGGGCCTGCTCGCGCCGGGGGGCGTGCTGGCCTTCAGCGTTCACGACCGCTGCCTGCTCCCGGCCGGCGTCGAGCTGCCCGCCGCGGGGCTGCTGTTCCGGGAGATCAGCGAGAGCGCCTCCCTCGCCGGGTCGGACTACGGCTCCACCTGGGTGAGCGAGGAGTTCGTGCGCGGCGCCTTTCGGGAAGCATTGCGGGGGCTCGCCGGCGATGGCGGCGCGAGAGGCTCCCTGCACCGCCTGGAACGCGGCCTGTGCAACTTCCAGGACCTCTACGTGGCGGTGCCCGAAGCCGATGCCGACTTCTCGGGCCTCGCCTTCCGCGGCGAGCCGTACCTGTTCGTCGAGCGCTGCGCCCTGACCGGCCCGGACCGCCTCGAGCTGAGCGGCTGGGCCGGGGTGCTCGGCTGCGGCAGCCTCGCCGCCGTCGAGGCGTTCCTCGACGGCCAGCTGCTGGCGCGGCTGCCGATCGACGGGTCGCGGCCGGAGGTCGCCGCGATGCTGGGCGATCCGCGCCTCGAGCGCTCCGGCTGGGGGGGCGCCTGCCGGCTGCCGGAGGGCGCCTCGCGCGCGGGCTCGGTGCTGCGGCTGAGGGTGATCGACGACCGTGGCGGCGTGCATCCCGAGGCCGCCGCCACCCTGGAGGCGGCGCTGCACGACTCCACCAAGCTCGAGGTGACGGTCCTCGAGCGCGAGCTGCGCCAGGCCGCCGAGGACGCGGCGCGCCAGGCGCGGGAGGCGGCGGCGCTCGCGGCGCGCATCGCCGCCATGGAGGCGAGCCGGTTCTGGAAGCTGCGGAACCAGTGGTTCCGGGTCAAGGGCTGGTTCGGGTTCGGAGAGAGGTGAGCGGCTCCGCCCTAGGCCATCTCCTCCCCGGGCTGTACTTCCTGCTGCTCGGCGCGGGGCTGGCGGCGGCCCTCGCGCGCTGGTACGACGCCGTGCCGCGCTGGATCACGGCGCTCTTCCTCGCCCTGCCCCTGGCGCTGTTCTGGCAGGCGCTCGCCGGCGATCGCATCCTGCTGCCCCTCGGGGTGTTGGGCGAGTACGTGCCGTTCCGCGGCCTGCCGCCCGACCCCGACAGGGAGATCTTCCTGCAGCGCGACCTGGTGCACCAGATCGCGCCGTGGACCCTCGAGGTCAAGCGCGCGCTGCTGGCGGGCCGCTGGCCGCTGTGGAACCGGCTGGCGGGCGCCGGCATGCCGCTGATGGGCGACCCGCAGAGCCAGCCGTTCCAGCCTCTGGTGCTGCTCGGCTACCCGTTCTCCGTCTACCGCGCCGCCGCCGTCAGCGCCGCCCTGCGCGTCCACCTGGCGCTCGTCTTCACCTTCCTGTTGCTGCGGCGTCAGGGCCTGGGCACCCCGCCGGCGCTCGCCGGCAGCCTGGCCTTCGGGCTCGGCAGCTTCATGATGCTGTGGCTTGGCTGGCCGATCGCCAATGCCGCCGCCCTGCTGCCGGTCGTCCTCTACGCCATGGCGTCGTGCGACCAGCGCGGCGCCCGCCGCGACTTCGCGCTGCTCGCGGCGGCGGCGGCGTCCCTGCTGCTCGCCGGCCATCCCGAGACCATGCTCTACGCCCTGGCGCTGGCCGGCTTGTTCCTGGCGAGCCGGGTCGCCGCGCGCCGCGCCGGCGGGCGCCTGCGGCTGCTCGGCGCCGCCGCGCTGGCGCTGGCGATCGGCGCCGGCGTCGCCGCGCCGCCGCTGCTCCTCGCGGAGAGCTACCTGCCGACCACCGGGCGCGCCGCGGCGATGCGCTACCGGCTGGCGCGGCGGCCGCTCGCCGAGCTGTGGGAGGAGCTGCGGCGGCCGGCCACCCTGGCGGCCTGGGGACGGCGGTCGCTGTCGCGCCTGCTGCCGAGCGCCGCGCCGCACGCCCAGGGCGACCAGGTCGTCGCCTACTGGGGGGCCGCCAACTACCTCGAGGACGCCGGCGGCTTCGCCGGCACCGGCACGCTGCTGGCGGCGTTGCTGGCGGTGCCCGCCGCGGCCGCCGCTCCCCTGGCCTCGGGACCGCGGCGCGGGGTGCCCCCGGACGGGCGGCGGGCCGCCGGCGGCCCCTGCCGGCCCGGCCGCTTCCCGCAGGAGCGCCTGATGCTGGCGGTGCTGGCGGGAAGCGTGCTGGTGCTCGCCCAGCCGCCCGGCTTCGAGAACCTGGTGGCGCGCCTGCCGCTCGCCGGCGCCACCGCCATCCACGCCAACGGGCGGCTGCAGCTCCTGGTCGGGTTCTGCCTCGCCTACCTCGCGGCCTGCCAGCTCGAGCGCTGGACGCGCCGCGAGCCGGCGGGCGGAGGCGCCGGGGCGAGCGGAGCGGCCGCGCCAGGCACGGCGGCTGAAGAGAACGGAGGAGCGGCCGCGCCAGGCACGGCGGCCGGAGCGAACGCAGCGGCCGGCCCGCGGTCCGGTGCCGCCGCGTGGCGCTGGTTCGCGCCCGGGCCGCTCGCGGTCGCCCTGGCGGCGGCGGGGCTGGCGGCCGTCATCGCCTGGGGCTACCTCGGTCACCTCCTGCCGGTCCTCGACCCGCGCCAGGCTTCGGATCTCCTGCGCTGGCTCTGGGCGCAGGAGGCGCTGCTGGCGGCCGCGGCCCTGGCGCTGGCCTGGCTGGCCGCGCGGGCGCGGGCGCCGGCCGCCGGCCGGAGGCGCTGGGCGGCCTGGGCCTTCTGCGGGCTGGTGGGCGGTGAGCTGCTGGCGCTCCATGGCGGGTCCAATCCGTCGAGCCCCGAGCGCCTGGCGTTCCCGGTGACGCCGCCGGTGGCGTTCCTGGTCCGGCACCTCGGCAACGACCGCATGGTCGGCATGGGACGGACCTTCCCGGCCAACTTCCCCGCCGCCTACGGCCTCGACGACGTGCGCATCGACAACCCGTCCGCCCCCTGGGTCTATCTGCAGGTCGTCGCGGGAATCGACACCCCCCACTCGCCGGTGCCGCTCTTCGGGCGCCCCGGGCATCCGCTCTACGACCTCCTCGGCGTGCGCTACGTCGTCACGCGTCCCGGCGCCAAGCTGCCGCTGCCGGCGGCGTTCCGGGATGCGGCCGGCTGGATCTTCGAGCGCCCGCGGCCGCTGCCGCGCCTGTTCCTGCCCGAGCGCATCCAGATCGACCGGGGCCAGTGGGGGAGCGGCTGGCTGGAGAACAACGACGATTTCGCCCTCCGCGCCCTCGTCTCGTTCACCGCCGACGTCGGCCGGCACTGGCGCGCCGGCGAGCCGGAAGCGTCGCGCGTCGCGGTCGTCGCCGTCTCGGGCGAGCGCGTCCGCGGCCGGGCGACGCTGGCCGAGCGTCGGCTGCTCGCCGCGAGCGTCTACCAGGACGGCGGCTGGCAGGTGCTGGCGGGAGGCGCGCCGCGCGCCGGGGTGCTGGTCGACGGCGCTTTCGCCGGCGCCTGGCTGGACCCGGGAAGCTGGGACGTGGAGCTGATCTATCGCCCGCCGCTGCTGCTGGCGGGCTGTTTGCTTACTGCCCTGGCCATGGCGCTGGGCTGCGCCTGGTGGGTGCCCGCTCCGGAGCGCGCCGGTGCTATCCTGGAAGGGCGATGACCGCTGAGAGCAGCGCCGAGATGCTCGGCGAGATCGCGATCTCGATTCTGGCGGAGGTCCTCGGAACACGTCATGAGTTGGCACCATCCTCTCGATCGTTGCCGTTGCCGTCGTCGTCGCCCCCGGCCTGACGCGCCGCACGGGCGGCATCCAGCCCGCATTTCCCATGCCGCTTCTGCGGCGGCCATCGGCGTCCTCTGGCTCCTCGGCGCCGCCGCGGCGGCGGCCGCCACGGCGGCGCCGCCGGCCCCCGCACCCGCAGAACCCGCGCCCGCCGCCGCCGTGCCGCCGCCGGCCCCGGTGCCCGCCGCCCCCGCCCCCGCCGCCCTCGCGGCCGGGTGGAGCGTGCTGTCGATCTGGGGCGGCGACGTGCGCAGCATGGCCGTCGCTCCGGACGATCCGGACCTGGTGCTGGCGGGCACCTCGACCGGGCAGCTTTACGTCTCGCACAACGGCGGCGCCTCCTGGAAGGACGCCGGCGCGCCGTTCTCCTTCGCCGGCTGGGTGGTGAGCTCCCTGCGCTGGGATCCCAATCACGCCGGCCGCCTGTGGGTGGCGCTGTGGGGGGTCTGGGGGGGCGGCCAGGTGGCGTTCTCGGACGACCTCGGCAAGACCTGGGCGGCGCGCTCCGCGGGGCTGCCCGAGGAGCCGGTCTACTCGCTGGCGCTGGCGCCGGGCCGGCCGGGGCGCCTGTTCGCCGGCACCCTCTCCGGCGTCTACGGCAGCGAGGACGACGGCGGCAGCTGGCGGCAGCTGACCGGCGCCGAGGCCGACATCCAGAAGGTGACCAGCCTGGTGGTCGATCCCAGCCGCCCCGACACGGTCATCGCCGGCACCTGGCGGCGCGCCTACCGCAGCGAGGACGGCGGCCACACCTGGACCGGCGTCTTCGAAGGGATGGTGCTCGACACCGAGGTCTTCAGCTTCACGCCGGTCCCCGAGCACCCGGGCGAGATCTGGGCGTCGTCGTGCGGCTGGGTCTACCAGACCGTGGACCACGGCGATCACTGGGTCCGCTTCAAGGACTTCGAGGAGCGCCGCACCCTGAGCTTCGCGGTCGAGCCCGGCGGCCGGCTGCTGGCCGGCACCGTCTCCGGCGTCTTCGTCTCGGCCGACGGCGGCAAGAGCTGGCGGCGGCTGAGCGACCCCGCCCTGTCGGTGACCGCCATCGCCCTCCACCCCGCGCGGCCGGACCGCATCCTGGTCGGCACCGAGGGGTCCGGGATCTGGATCTCCACCAACGGCGGCGTCGATTTCTTCCGCTCCAGCCGGGGCATGACCGCGACCCGGGTCGGCGCCCTGGCGCTGGCCGGCGAGGACCTGCTGGTGGCGGTCAACCACGCCGGGCCGCTGTCGGGGGTGTACGTGTCGCGGGACCGCGGCAGGAGCTTCACCGCCGACTTCTCGCCGCTGCCGACGGTCCTCGATCTCGCGGTGTACGCCGGCCACGCCTACGCCGCCACCGCCGGCGGCCTGTTCGAGCGGCGCGGCAGCGACTGGCACCGGCTGCCCGAGATCGGCACCGAGCGCGTCGAGCAGCTGCTGGTCGACGAGGCGGCGCCGGCGCCCGCCGCGCCCCGCGCGGGCGCCGAGGCCACCGCTGCCGAGAACGCGCCCCCGGCGGCGCCGCCGCGGCCGGCGGCGCGCGCGCGGTTCCTGGCCCGCACGACGCAGGCGATCTTCGAGCTCGAGAAGGGGGTCTTCGTGCGGCGCCCGTACAAGCACGGGCCGCCGCGCTCGGCCGCCCTCTACGACGGCGCCCTGTGGGTCAGCGACGACAAGGACCTCTACCATCTCACCCGCGACGCCAACCACACCGTCGCGGCGCCGTTCGCCGGCGGCCGCCTGCACCGCCTCGGCGAGCAGCTGCTGCTGGCCGGCGCCGGCGGCGCCTGGGCGCTCCCGGCCCCGGGAGGCGACTGGGTGCGGCTCACCGCCGAGCCGTCGCGCGTCCTGCCGACCGGCGACGGCCGCTTCGGGGCGGTGCTGCTGAGCGGCGAGGTGGTGCGGCTCTACGACCGCGAGAGCCGCAAGTTCCACGTCCTGAAGGTGCCGGTGCCGGCGCGCGACGTCGTCGCCGCGCTGGTCCTGGACGGCAGGCTGCTGCTCGCCACCTCCGGCTACGGCGTCCTGGTCCACGACCTCGCGGAGGGCGGCGGCGAGGCGATGGACCATTCCGTGCGCTGATCGCCTGGGAGTGGCACGCGGTTTGCCACTCCCAGGGGTGCAAGCACCCGAGCCGGCCTCCCCGGCAGCTTCGGGGAGGCTTTCGACGTGGACCGGTTGAGAATCGCCCAGGTAGCGCCCCTCTACGAGAGCGTCCCGCCGCGCGGCTATGGCGGCACCGAGCGCGTGGTCTCCTACCTCACCGAGGAGCTGGTGCGGCAGGGCCACGAGGTGACGCTCTTCGCCAGCGGCGATTCGTCCACGAGCGCCCGGCTGGTGCCCGCCTGCAAGCGCTCGCTGCGTCTCGACCCCGGCTGCGTGGACCCCCTGGCCCACCACCTGCTCCTGGTCGAGCGGGTCTACCGCCGGGCCGCCGAGTTCGACCTGGTTCATTTCCACGTCGACTACCTGCACTTCCCCGCCACCCGGCGGCAGCGGGTGCCCCACGTCACCACGCTCCACGGGCGGCTCGACCTTCCCGACCTGGTGCCGCTCTACCGCGAGTTTCGCGACATGCCCGTGGTGTCGATTTCCGACGCCCAGCGGCGGCCGCTGCCGTGGCTGGACTGGCGCGCCACCGTCTACCACGGCCTGCCGGCGGGCACGGGCACGGGGGCGGCGGGGGCGTTTCGCCTTCCGGGCGCAGGACTCGGAGGCGACGAGGGCCACTATCTCGCCTTCCTCGGCCGCGTCTCGCCGGAGAAGGGCCTCGGCGCCGCGGTCGAGATCGCCTGCCGCGCCGGCCGGACCCTCCGCGTCGGCGCCAAGGTGGACCGCGCCGACCGGGACTACTTCGAGCGCGAGCTCCGGCCGCTGCTGCGCCCGCCGCGCGTCGAGTTCCTGGGAGAGATCGGCGACGCCGAGAAGCTCCGCCTGCTCGCCGGCGCCGACGCCCTGCTGTTCCCGATCGACTGGCCGGAGCCCTTTGGCCTGGTGATGATCGAGGCGCTGGCCTGCGGCACGCCGATCGTCGCCTGGGACCGCGGCGCGGTGGCCGAGGTCATGGCCGATCCGCGCTCCGGCTTCGTCTGCGCGACGATCGACGAGGCCGTGGCGGCGGTCGGGCGCCTTCCGGAGCTGACGCGCCGCGGCTGCCGCCAGGTCTTCGAGGAGCGCTTCACGGCGCCGCGCATGGCGGCGGACTACCTGCGGGTCTACCGCGCCCTGCTCGCGGAGGAGCGCGATGCGGTCGCCTGAGCCGGCTCCAGAGAAGTACTACATCCAGGCGACCGCGACGCACGGCGCCGACGACCGCACCCGCGTGCTCAAGCAGGGCGAGAGCTTCGGCGTCTTCGATCGCGGCGGCACCATCCCGGCGGGCGGCAAGGGCGAGCTCGGGATCTTCCACGAGGGGACCCGCTTCCTGAGCCGTTTCGAGCTGCTGCTGGGCGGCCAGCCGCCGCTGCTGCTGGCGTCGGCCGCCGACCGCGACCACGCGCTGGTGACCAATTTCACCAACCCCGATCTCCACGCCGGCGGCCGGATCGTCCTGCAGAAGGACAGCCTCCACCTGCTCGGCACCGGGCTGCTGTGGCAGGGGGCCTACTACCTGTGCCTGCGGGTGCGCAACTACGCGATGACCCCGGTGGACGTGCGCCTGCGGCTGCTCTTCGCGGCCGACTACGCCGACCTCTTCGAGGTCCGCGGCACGCCTCGCGAGCGCCGCGGCAGGATGCTCGAGACGGTGGTGGGGAAGTCCTCGGTGCTGCTCGGCTACCACGGGCTCGACGACCGCGTGCGGCGCACCCGCATCACCTTCAGCCCGGCGCCCGCCGAGCTCTCGGACGAGGAGGCGCTGCTGCGCCGGCGCCTGGCCGCGCAGGAGGAGCAGACCATCGAGGTGACGGTGGCCTGCGAGAGCGGCGCGATGTCGCCGGGAAGGCCGGCGGTGCTCACCTTCGCCGAGGCCGCGCGCTCGGCCGCCCGGCCGCGGCCGTGCGACGCCGCCCAGGTCGCGATCGAGAGCTCGAACGAGCAGCTCGACGAGTGGATCCACCGCTCGGGCGCCGACATCCGGATGATGATCACCGACACCGACGACGGGCCCTATCCCTATGCCGGCATCCCCTGGTTCAGCACCGTCTTCGGGCGCGACGGCATCATCACCGCGCTCGCGACCCTGTGGATGTTCCCGGAGCTGGCGCGCGGCGTCCTGGGATTCCTCGCCCATCGCCAGGCGGCCGCGAGCGACGCCGAGCGCGACGCCGAGCCGGGCAAGATCCTGCACGAGATGCGCGCCGGCGAGATGGCGGCGCTCGGCGAGGTGCCGTTCGGCCGCTACTACGGCTCGGTCGATGCGACGCCGCTGTTCGTGATCCTGGCGGGGGAGTACTGGGCGCGCACCGCCGACCGCGAGATGGCGGCCGCGCTCTGGCCCCACGTCGAGCGCGCCCTGGCATGGATCGACCGTGATGGCGACGCCGACGGCGATGGCTTCGTCGAGTACTCGCGGCGTTCCTCGCAGGGTCTCGCCAGCCAGGGATGGAAGGACTCCGGCGACTCGATCTCCCACCAGGACGGCAGCCTGGCCGAGGGGCCGATCGCGCTCTGCGAGGTGCAGGCCTACGTCTACGCGGCCCGCCGCCGCGCCGCCGAGCTCGCCGCGGCGCTCGGCAAGCGCCGGCGCGCCGGCGAGCTGCTGCGCCAGGCCGAGGAGCTGCGGCGGCGCTTCGAGGAGGCGTTCTGGCTCGAGAGCCTCGGGACCTACGCCCTGGCGCTGGACGGCGGCAAGCGGCCCTGCGCCGTGCGGGCCTCCAACGCCGGACACTGCCTGTACGGAGGCATCGCCGCGCCCGAGCGCGCCGAGCGCGTCGCGGCCAACTTGACGGCCGCGGGCTCCTTCTCGGGCTGGGGCATCCGCACCCTGGACGAGGCCGAGGTGCGCTACAACCCGATGTCGTACCACAACGGGTCGGTGTGGCCGCACGACAACGCCCTGATCGCCGCCGGCCTGGCGCGCTACGGCCTGCGCGAGGCCGCCGCCAAGGTCTTCGACGGCCTCTTCGCGGCCAGCGTCTTCGTCGATCTCCACCGCATGCCGGAGCTGTTCTGCGGCTTCCCGCGCCGGCCGCACGAGGGCCCCACCCTGTACCCGGTGGCCTGCTCGCCGCAGGCCTGGGCGGCCGCCGCGGTCTTCCAGCTGCTGCAATCGACCCTCGGCCTGGTCGTCGACGCGCCCAACCGGCGGCTCGTCCTCGACCGCCCCGATCTGCCGCCGGTCATCGACAAGCTGGAGATCCGCGGCCTCCGGATCGCCGGCGACAGCCTGGACCTGACCTTCCGCCGTCACTTCCGCGACGTCGGCGTCAGCGTCGAGCGCAAGTCGGGCGATCTCGAGGTCGTGGTCCGCAAGTAGGCGCCGGCCGGGTGCCGGGCCGCGGAATAAATCCGCCGCCGGGCGGTCTACGAGCGTGGAGGCGGGTCGCGGAGACCGCGCCCGCACGGATCATGACCAGCGCCCGATGCCCTCTCGATGCGGCCCCCAGGCAAAGCCGCGGCGGCGCTGGTAGGATGGATCGAGGCCGGTCTTGCACGCCAGCCCGATGCCGTTCCCCGTCGTCCGCTTCAAGGAGGCGGCGCCAGCGCGAGAGATGCCACGAGACCTCGAGGAAGACCGGCGTCGAGGGCGCTTCGAGGCGGTGGTGCTGCCGCACCTCGATGCGGCCTACAACCTCGCCCGCTGGCTCACGCGCCACGACGACGACGCCGAGGACGTGGTGCAGACCGCCTGCCTGCGGGCGCTGCGGTTCTTCGACGGCTTCCAGGGCGGCAACCCGCGGAGCTGGCTGCTCACCATCGTCCGCAACACGTTCTACAGCTGGGTGGCGCAGCGCCGCGAGCGCGAGGCGGACGCGCCGTTCGACGAGGAGATCCATGCCGTCGAGACGGCCGGCGGCGGGCCCGAGGCGGAGCTGCTGCGCCGCGCCGACGCCGAGCTGCTGCGGCAGGGATTCGCGGCGCTGCCGGTGCCTTACCGGGAGGTGATGGTGTTGCGCGAGATCGAAGGGCTGGCTTACAAGGAGATCGCGGCGATCGCCGGCATTCCGATCGGCACGGTGATGTCGCGGCTGGCGCGCGCCCGCCGCCACCTGCAGGTCTACCTCGTCGCCAACGGCGCCGCGGGGGGCCGCTCGTGACCTGCACCGGCGACGGCGCCCGGCGCGAGCTCGAGATCACCGCCTACCTCGACGGCGAGCTCGACCTGGCCGGCGTCCTCGACCTCGAGCGCCACCTCGAGGAGTGTCCCCGCTGCGCGGAGCTGCTGGCCGCCCAGCGCGCCATGCAGCAGGCGATCGCCGCCGCCGACCTGCGCTACCGTCCGACGCTGCCGCAGGCCCGGCGCCTGCGCCGGAAGCTCGGCGCGCCGCCGGCGGCGGCATGGTGGCGGCAGCCGCAGCTGCGCTCGCTCGCGGCCCTGCTGCTGGTGGCGGTCGGGGCGGTGGCCGGCTGGAGCGCGGGGCGCCGCTGGCCGGCGCCGGCGGCCCCCGCGGCTGCGGCGGCCGCGGCAGGTCCGGAGACCTCGGCGGCCCCGGCGACCGCCGAGCAGGTCCTGGCGAGCCACGTCCGCGCCCAGCTCGCCGGCCATCCGGAGGACGTCGCCTCGAGCGACCGCCACACCGTCAAGCCCTGGTTCGCCGGGCGCCTCGACTACTCGCCGCCGGTGATCGACCTCGCCGCCGAGGGCTTCCCGCTGCGCGGCGGCCGCCTCGACTACGTCGGCGGCCGGCCGGTGGCGGCGCTCGTCTACCAGGCCGGCAATCACCTGGTCAGCGTCCTGGTGTGGCCTGCGGCTCCTCCGGGTTCCGCGCCGGGCGGCGCCCCCGCTGCCGCCGGCGCCGCCGGCGCCGTCGCGGCGAGCTCGCGCCGCGGCTTCGAGATGCGGCGCTGGTCGCAGGCGGGCATGACCTGGTGGGCGGTCTCCGACGTCGCCGCGGACCGCCTCGACCAGCTGGTCGGCCGCCTGCGCGCCGAGCTCCCGCGGCCGTAGCCCCCTCCCAGATCGCTCCCTGGGAAGCCCCCCCTCCCAGATCGCTCCCGGCCGGGTAGCCCTCCGGATCGCCCCGGGGAATATTTCCGCCACGCCGGAGTCTAGGGGTGCGGGACGCATGCGAAGCGATCCCCAACCCGCATCTCCAAGGAGAGTAATCATGGCCGACATCGAACCTGATTCCGATCGCCAGCAGGACCGGATCCTCCACGACCATCACCACGACGGCGTCGACCGCCGGGGCTTCTTGAAATGCATGGCCTGGGCCGGCACCGGCACCTTCTGCGTGCTCCAGGGCGGCGTGCTCAAGTCCTACGCCCTCGGCAGTATGGCGGAGATCGGCAAGGCGGCCGCCCAGGGAACGCTGAGCTTCGTCCAGATCAGCGACAGCCACATGGGCTTCAACAAGCCGGCGAACCCCGACGTCGCGGCGACCTTGAAGGTCGCGATCGACAAGATCAACGCGCTGCCGGTGGCGCCGGAGTTCATGCTGCACACCGGCGACATCAGCCACCTCTCCAAGCCCGAGCAGTTCGACACCGTCGACCAGATCCTGAAGAGCGCCAGCGCCAAGGACGTCTTCTTCGTGCCGGGCGAGCACGACGTGCTGGAGGACGACGGCAAGACCTATCTCGAGCGCTACGGCAAGGGGAGCCGGGGCAAGGGGTGGCGCAGCTTCGACAAGAAGGGCGTGCACTTCATCGGCCTGGTCAACGTGCTCAACCTGAAGCAGGGCGGCCTCGGCTCGCTGGGCCACGAGCAGCTCGAGTGGCTGGAGGACGACGTCAAGCACCTGAAAGCGAGCACGCCGATCGTGGTCTTCGCGCACATCCCGCTGTGGACCGTCTACCCGGCCTGGGGCTGGGGAACGGACGACAGCGCGCAGGCGCTCTCCTACCTCAAGAAGTTCGGCTCGGTCACCGTGCTCAACGGGCACATCCACCAGGTGATGCAGAAGGTCGAGGGCAACGTCACCTTCCACACCGCCATGTCCACCGCCTTCCCGCAGCCGGAGCCCGGCAAGGCCGAGGGCCCGGGCCCCATGAAGGTGCCGGCCGAGCAGCTGCGCAGCGTCCTGGGCATCACGGACGTGAACTACGTCGGCGGCCGGCACGCGCTGGCCATCGTCGACTCGAACCTGGCCTGATCCCGCTGCCGAAGCTTCACGACTCTATGAAAGGGACTAAGAAATGACCGCTCATCGCGCATTGCGCATTCTCGGATCGGCCAGCCTGTTCATGCTGGCGCTCGGCGGCCTCCACCTCGCCGCCGCCCCGCCGCCGCAGCCCGCCGCCGTCGAGGTCAAGATCGACAACTTCACCTTCGCGCCCGCGGCGCTCGTCGTGCCCGCCGGGACGACGGTGACCTGGGTGAACCGCGACGACATCCCGCACACGGTGGTCAGCACGGACCAGAGCAAGACCTTCAAGTCGAAGGTCCTCGACACCGACGAGAAGTTCTCCTTCGTCTTCGCCAAGCCGGGCCGCTATCCCTACTTCTGCTCGGTGCATCCCAAGATGACCGGCGAAGTCGTCGTCAAGTAGCCGAGGAGGCAGGCGTGCATCCCTTCGACATCAAGACGGTGCTCCTGGCCAAGCATGCGCAGCACGTGGTCCTGATCCACTTTCCAATCGCGCTGCTCCTCGTCGGCGTGGCCTTCGACGCCGCCGCCCAATGGACGAAGCGCCAGGCGCTCGCCGCCGCGGCCTACTACAACCTGGCCGTGGCGGCGGCCTTCACCCTGCCCGTCGTCCTGACCGGCCTCCTCGCCTGGCACTTCCAGCTCGAGGGGCAGAAGCTGAAGGGCGTCCTGCTCCTGCACCTCGTTCTCGGCGCCGTCTCCAGCGCCGCGATCTGCCTGGTCTGGTGGCTCCACCACCGCGCGCGCTCCGCCCCGCACCCGACGTTCCCGCCCTACCGGTGGCCGGTGGAGGTCATCGCCGTCCTGCTGGTCACCCTCACCGGCCACCTGGGCGGCTTCCTCAGCGGCGTCAACGGCCCGGGCTGAACGAGATCAATACCAGTCCTCGACGGCAAGGCCGTCGATGCGCTGGAACTCCTTCACGTTGCGGGTGACGAGGGTCGCTCCGTGCCGCAAGGCGGTACCGGCGATCAGGGTATCGAGAGTGCCGATCGGAGTGCCGGCCAGCTCGAGCTCGGCACGAACCCTGGCGGCAACCGTCGCTTCCGCTGCGCCGAAGGGGAGCACGTCCAGGAGCGCGAGCAGTTGCTCGAGCTGGAAGCGACGCCGAGCCGGCGAGGACGATTTCGCGATCCCGACCTCGAGCTCGTAGAGCACGACGGCGGGAATCGCGAGGCTCCGCGGCGGGGTGCTCAGAACGCGCTCCGGCACCCGCCCCATGCCCTTGAAGAAGTAGATGAGGCTGTTCGTGTCGAGCACGTACATCAGAGCGGCTCGCGTGGTGCGTCGGCGCGCTCGCCGCGGCGGATCTCTTCAGCCTCGGGGAAGTCATCCCCCCACGCTCCCGCCAGGCGTGCAATCGACGGCGGCCACTCGATCGCCGTCTTCTCCCGGATCAAGCTAGCCACCCATTGGCTTTGAGAAGCGCCGGCCGCCTTGGCAGCTGCCTTCATCCGCTCCTCTGTCTGGCTGTCCAGGTACAACGTCACCTGTCCCATGGCTGCACCTCTCCACGTACACTTGGAAGTATAAGTGCAAAGCGTGAGCCTGTCAAGCCTGTCAAATCAAGGATCACCCGCTCGAGGCGTCCGCCTGATAGCACCCGCAACTGGCCGCTGCGATGGCCTCATGCCGGGTCATGCCGGGCTGGCGGCAACCTGCCGGTTGCGAGCGCCGGAGCCACGGTCCCAGGAGCGAAGATGCAGCACGCAGCGGACGATCTCGTCGATGAGCAGGATGCCGGTCTCGGTCAGGCGATGGCCGGCTTCCCGGGGGCGCTCCACCAGGCCCCACTGCTCGAGCAGCGCGAGCGGAGCTCGCAGCTCCGGCCAGCGGTCGGCCCAGCCCGCCGGCACCTCGCCGGTGGCGCGAAGCCGCCAGGCGAGACTGCGCAGCCGGACCTCCCCCGGCGCCAGCAGGGTCGCCACCGCGGCCGGCCAGCTCCTCGCCTGCAGCGCCGCCTTGAACGGCATGCCCTTGGCATTGATGACCTGCCAGCCGTCGCCATAGGAATAGGCGCTCTCTCCCATGCCGAGCAGTGGCCGCTGCAGCAGCCAGCGGTCGCGGTAGCATTTCGGCTGCCCCCCCCCGCGCCAGAACCACCCCAACGGTCCTTCCTGATACCCGTGGGCCAGGAGCACCCGGCGCGCCACCAGCATCTGCACCGCCACTCGCTCCGGCGACGGGAACAGCTCGGGGTTCTTCTCGTACAGGCGCGCGAGACTCGACTCGCGCTCGTCGCTCCGCCCGAGCCGCAGGCGGTAGATCGTGATCGAAGTGGGCGCCTTTTCCACCAGCGCGTGCAGGGTTAGCAGCCACGTTTCCTCGCTGACCTGGGGCAGGCCGGCGATCAGGTCGAGATTCACGGTCAGGTCGGGAACCGCGCGGCAGCTCTCCAGCAGGCGCCGCACGTCCGCCGCGCTGTGCCGGCGCCCCATGAAGGCAAGCACCTCGTCGTCCAGAATCTGCACACCCGAGCTCACGCGCGTCACGCCGAGCGCCCGGGCCGCCTCGAGCCACTCCTTGGTGACGGTATCGGGAGTGGTCTCCACGGTGACCTCCTCCACCTCGCCGCACGGAAACCGGGCTCTCATCCCCCGCAGAAGCTCGGCGAGCTCCTCGCTCCGCAGCAGGCTGGGCGTGCCGCCACCGAGGTAGATCGAGCTCACCCGCTTCGCGCCCACACCCCGCAGCTGGCCGGCCACGATCGCAGCGCACGTGTGGAGATCTTCCACCAGCAGTGCATGCTCGCGCGCGCCGCCGGTCGTGGCGCGGACGTGGTAGTGACAAAAGCGGCAGACGTAGGGGCAGAGCGGGAAATGGAGATACAAGTGGACGGCGTCCGCCGCTTCCACGTCGGCGGCTGCCCTCTCCAAGGCTCGCCCCGGCTCGACACGATCTCCGCCGTAATACTTCACGTCGAAGGTATATTCGTCGGCTGGGCGCCGAAAAGCAGGGACGGTCGCGAGCGCCGGCAGCAGCAGGTCTCTCACCTGCTCCTCGGCGTGCCGGAGGTGCCTGCGATAGTCCTCCGGGAGCGCACGGCCGGCAGGGCCGGTGGAGCTCCCGGACGTTGCCATGGTCATGGTGGTCGTCTCTCTCTCGGCGCCGCCGCTCACGGCACCCTTCTCGCCCGCCCTCCTTGGATGCGCGCGAGCTCGATCGGCAGCGTGCAGTCGTTCCTGCCGTCGTAGCGGAGTTCGCCGATCGGGCCCTGGAACACGCGCCCGCGAATCGCGGCGGCCGGATCGCCGCCGGCCCGCCTGGCGTCCAGCGCCTGTGCAGCGATCGTCAGCATCATGTAACCGAGGCCCGCGTTGAAGTCGGCCTCCATGTGGTACTTCGCCCGGTAGCGGTCGCCGAACGCCAGGGCCGGCGCGGTCGGGCGGGGGTCGAGGTCGAGATAGGTCGCGGGTACCAGGACCCCCTCGGCGGCCTCGCCCACCTTCGGCAGGGTGAAACTGCTCAGCAACGTGAAGTCCGCGATGATCGGCATCTCGTTGCCGAACACTTCGCGAATCTGCCGCAGACCGTTGGTGTAGGCGCCGCCGTAAGCCGGGATGTACAGCGCATCCGGCCGCGTCCGCTTGAGTCGCTCGCCGGGGGTGCGATAGTCGGTCTGCGCCGGGTCCAGGGGCTCTCGGGCAACCACGCGACCACCCTGATGCTCGAAGACTCCCTGAAAGGCGTTAGCCACCGACCTGCCGTAATCGTCGTTCACGTACAGGATCGCCACCTGCTTGTAGCCGCGGCGCGACGCGACGTGGCCCATCGTCTCGCCGATCTGGATCGCATTCGCCCACACCCGCACCACCTTGCCGTCGGCAGCCGTCAAATCGGGCAGGGCCGCGCCCACGAACAGCAGCGTGTTGTCGACCCGCGTGACCGGCGCCAGGGCGCGGCCCGCCGAGCTCATCCAGCTCAACACCACCTTGCTTGGATGGGCGACGCTCAACGAGCCATAGGCCGTGAGCGCCCTCTCCGCCGATCCCTGGCTATCCTCCACCTCCAGCCGATATGGCTTGCCGGCAACGAGCAGGTCCGCTTCGGCAAGCCGCATTCCTTGTTCCACCGATCTGCCGAGATCGGCCGATGCGCCGGTCAGGGGCAGGATCGCGGGAATGACCTCGCTCTTCGGCGGCATCGGCTTCGAGGTGGCCGGCGGCTCGCCGCAACCCGTCGCGAGCGTGCCGAGCACGCTCATCGTCAGCACCAGAGCCTTCCACGCAGCGCGCGCCAGACGGTTCATCTGATCCATGTGGAGCCTTCCTTTCTAGTCGCCGCCGCCTGGCGGCGACTCCAAGCGATGAACAGGGCACCCAGCATTGCTACCGCCTAAGCCGGCAGACAGATGAGCAGCGTCTTGCCCTGCCGCGCTGCCACCTCGCACTGCCTGAGCCAATGAGCGGTGGCCTCCCGATCGAGGCCATTGAACGGTTCGTCCAAGACCAGCACCCGGCTGTCCGCAGCCGCGAACGCGCAATGGAGGGCGAGACGTTGCCGTTCGCCGCCGCTGAGCGTCCGCACCACGTGACCGCGCGCGAGCTTCAGTTCGTCCGCGCCGCGGGCTGCCTGCTTGAGCAGCAGCGTTTCGCCCACCGTCAGGTGGGTGAACAGGGCCGTCGCCGTCTCGGCATAGAGCAGACCCCGGCGGCGACGCCTCCACGCCGGGATGTCGGACACCGGCTCCCCGTTCAGCAACACGCGTCCCGAGGTGGCCGCCAGCTCACCGGCGATCACCTTGGCGAGGCTGCTCTTCCCCCACCCGTTTCTCGCCAGCAAGACCGCCACCTCTCCCGCGTGGAGCGTCAACGACACGCCGTCGCTCTGGCCGCGTGCGGGGCTGAAGAGGTCCCAGGCGCCCCGCTTGACCCTCACCGACTGCAACTCGAGCAACGCCCTGGCGTCCCCGGGTGACAGGCTGCGAAAGCGCAGCAGGCATCCGCCGTCGCCCAGCGGCTCGACGGCGCCGTGGCGGCGGAGTGTGGTCGCACCTTCCAGGATGCCGGTCCACACTTGCTCGGCGGGGCGCACCTCGGAGCTCGCGGCAGCACCTTTCCCGGCGTCGGCAAGGCGACGGGCGCGCAGCTCAAGGACGCGGTACTCGAGCCCGGCCAGCAGGCGTTCGTTCAACGCGTGCTCCACCACCAGCACCGCGCGCTCCTGCCGCTCGACCAGCTGTCTCAGCAGCTGGTTCACGGTCTGCACACCCGCGCGGTCGAGGCTCGCCAGCGGTTCGTCCAGGAGCATGGCGCGGGTGCCGACGATGGCGGACAAGGCGATCGATACGCGCCGGCTCTGACCGAGGGAGAGCGCCGTCGCGCGCTGCGGGACCAGCGGCCCGAGACCGAGATCCGCGAGCGCTCGATCCAGGCCGGCGGCCGCCGGCTCCGCCGGACGGTGCGCGCGCAGGGCCCGCGCTAGCACCCGCGGTGCCGAATCCTCGCTGCCGCACGCGGCGATCTTCAGGTTGTCGCCAACCGTGTGGCTCCAGAACAGCTCGGGCCGCTGCCAGCACTTCACGATCCCCAGGCGCGCGAGGGTGGTTGGCTCGCCGCGGCGAGCGTCCACCACCCGGGTCGTGCGGCCTGCCTGCCGGACTTCCAGGCGCCCCTTATCCGCCTGCTGATTGCCGGTGAGCAGATCGATCAAGGTGGTCTTGCCGGCGCCGTTCTCGCCGCGCAGCAGGACCAGCTCTCCCGGCCACAGCTCGACGTCGAGCGCGTCGAAGACCGTGTGACTCCCGAAGGACTTACGGAGTCCGATGCCCCGCAGCACCGGAGCCGAGCCGGCGGTTCCACCGATCATGGCCTCACGCTCCTGCCTCCCGCTCGGGCCCGGCACCACGTCCCAGCAGCCCTGCGGGCCTGAGATGCAGCAGCAGCAGCAGGACGGCGGCATAGCCGATGACGCGCAGGCTCGCCACCGTCGCGCCGCCGGCGCCGAAGAACCTGAGCGCTTCTGGCAGCAGCACCACGCCCGCGGTGCCCAGCAGCGGGCCCCAGAAGCTCGCGCTGCCGCCGATCACCAGGCAGGTCAGGAAGAAAACCGACAGGTTGGTGGAGGCGACGCCGGGATCGACATAGCGCACCGCCGCGGCATAGAGCGCACCGGCCATCGACGCCAGGAAGCTTGACGCCTGGGCGGCCCGGGCCCTCTCCGTGCACACTCGCTTGCCCAGGCTGAGCGCCAGGCTCGGCGAGTCGCGCACCGCCCGCAGCAGCCTGCCCCAGGGCGACGCGAGGGCGGCGTGGGAGGCGGCCAGCAGGATCGCCACCGCCAGGGCCACGGCCGCGCCGAGGAGCCAGGGTTGCGCGCCGAGCGCGCGGCTCGGCAAGGGCGGCACGCCGGCGATCCCGAAGGGGCCATTCGTCAGATTCTTCAGAGTACCGAGCGGGCTCGTGCCGTCCGTGGCGTTGGCGAGCAAGCCCGCGACCATTACGTTGAACGCCAGCGTGCCGAAGACGAACTCGTCTCCGGCCAGGATGCGGCCGATGAATCCCGCGGCGAGCGCGAAGACGATGGCCACCAGTCCGCTGCCCGCGAGCGCCGCCCAGCTCGGCAGCGCGTACCCCACGCCCAGGATGGAGTACGCATAGGCGCCCACGCCGAAGGCCGCCGCCTGCGCCATGCTGAGCTGTCCCACGTGCCCCACGCAGAAACTCAACCCCACGGCGGAGAGCCCGAACACCAGCACCAGGTTCAGCAGATGGAGGCCGTAGGTCATCCCGCACCCTGCGCCGCGAGCTCGAGGCCCGGTCGGCGTCCTCCCTGGCGGCGCCCCAGAAGACCCAGCAGCAGCAGGCCCAGCGTCAGCGGGTCCTGCCAGGCGCCGGAGACCGCGAACGTCACCGCGGTGCGCAGCAGGCCCAGCGCCAGCGACCAGGCCAGCAGCCGGCGCCAGCGTCCCGCGGGCGTGAGCAGCGTGGCGGTCGCCGCGGGGATCAGGGCTACCATCCCGCCGTGGGTTCCCACGGCAAGATCCATCGCCATCGCGGTCGCGGCGGCCCAGGCCACGCCACCTGCGGCCACGAAGGCCAGGGCCCGCAGGCGCACCGGGTTGTACCCGCTGCGCGCCAGCTCCGCGGGGTTGTCCGCCAGGGCGCGGAGCTTCACGCCGCTGCCGCTGCAACGCAGGCCCAGCGCCACCGCGCCCACCAGCGCCAGGCAGGCACCCATGGACACGAGCTGCGTGGCCGGCAACTGGCACCAGGTGCTCGCGGCGAGCCGCCGGACCTCCGGCAGGATCGCGAGCGACCGCACGTCCGACCCCCAGCGCAGCGCCGCCAGCTCCGAGATCAGGTAGTACAGCGCCAGTGAACAGGTGAAATGCACGCCCTGCGGCGCTCCGTGCCGCACCAGCAGCTCGTGATTCGCCCAGCCCAGCAGCAGCGACAGGGCCGCCGTCACGAGCGCCGCCAGGATCATCGCCGCACCCAGGCCCCACCGCGGATCGAGATCCGCCACCAGCAGCGGCGCCACGGCAACCAGTCCTCCCAGCAGTACGTAGAACACCCGCGTGCTCCAGTAGACCAGCGCGAAGGCGAAGGCCAGTGCCGCGATGGCGAGACTCGCGGACAGGACGGCGGTGGCAATCGTGAGCATCGCGACGGCCCCTTCAGGACAAGGCGGCCCCAGGACGTCCATCGGCCGGCTTTTCGACACCGCGCCTGGGTGGTCGTGCGTAGCCGCGCTCGCCGAACTGCGCCACGATCGCGCCGTCCTGTAGCAAGGTGATCGGTCCGTCCGAAGACACCACCACCACCAGCCCCTCGGCCGCGAGCCTCCGGCTCACCTGCAAAGCCGTCCGCCGCCGCGTGCCCCACTCGAGGATCTGGATCTCGAAGCGGGAGCCGTTGGCGGGCTCCTCGAGGTTGCGGAGGCCGGCGGCCAGCAGGCGCCTCCCCCACACGCGCATGCTCGGCACCGCGACGACCGTGGCGCCGTCGTCGCGGGCAAGGTCGTACACGGCTCTCGCGTCCAGCTCCGGCAACGACCTGCCGTCGATCGTCTCCAGCACCTCGGTCAGCGAGATCGACGCCTGCAGCAGCCGCCTGGCCATGACTTCACGAGCGATCACGAAGAGACCACCCACGCCCGGCTCTTCGCTCAGCCGCTGCAGGCATGGTTTGAGGCGCTCGACGATCCCCGCCGCTACCTTCGCACCCTCCAGCGCGGCGATCCGGTTGGTCAGCTCGTCGATGAGGCTGTGGTACCCGCTGGCCGGCACCCACTGACCCTCCGCGGAGAGGACGGCCTTCACCTCGCCGAGGTGGATGAGCTCGCCCAACCCCGAGCCGTAGGTGGCCACCGCCACCACCGCCAGCTTGTCTTGCGAGAACGCGGACAGAAGCTGGCGCCGGCCGGAGCCTTCCCGCGGCAAACGCACGACGTGGGTGACCTCGAGCGGCCGGCCCGGATAGGGCAGGAACAGCGCCAGCGAGTCGTCTTGAAAGAAAGCCGAATTCCCGCGCAGCAGCGCCAGCGTCCTGTCATAGCAGTACGGCTCGTCGCCGGTCACCTGCACCTGATAGCGGACGCCGCTCCCCATCAGGTCGTGAACCACCGAGAGGTCCGAGATCAGCCACTCGGGGCTGCCCAGGATGAAGGAGAACGCCCGCGGCTTGCCCTCGTACAAGGCGCGTGACAGGTCGCGTGCCGCCGTCAGCACCTCGCTCACCTCCCCTTCGCCGAGGCGATCTCCGGAGGCGTCCTTGATGATCCTGAGGACCTCCGGGTGCTGGCGATCCTCCCGTGGCCCTTCCTCCAGCCGCGCGCGCAGATGGTTCCGGACCGCGGTGTTCAACTGGTCGAAGACGCCCCTGGCTCCCTCCACGATCGGGCGCAGCAGGTTCAGGTTCCGGCTGCCGTCCCAGAACAGCGTGATGCTGGAATGGAATCCTTCGCCGCGCGGTGTGCCTGCGCCCGGGGCTTCGCTCCCGTCCGGCCAGTACGGGAACGTGACGCAGTTCTCGCCATAGCGCAGGGTGTAGAACTGCAACGATTGCAGCACCCGCAAGAGCTTCGCCAGCTGGTCCGACTCCGGCGGCGGTTGCTCGCGGTCGTCTCCCCCTCCGGCGGGTGGGAACAACTGCAGCAGCTCCTGGCGGAGGGCACGCTCCGAATCCTGGTAGAAGACCATGCCGGTCGCATAGGAATGACGCAGCGCCAGCTCCTTTTCCACCGCGCTCTGGCCGATCGCATGTCGCGCCAGGGCATTCGCCGCACGGGTCAGCCGGCTCCAGGCGCTGATGCGTTGCTTGTCCGGGTAGCCTTCGTCGTGTCGCATGAGGTGGCGCAGCGCGGCGCGTTCCTTGCCGATGGCCCCCAGGATGCCGTCGGCCACCCCTTCGGCGAACGTTCTCAGGAGGCTCTTGCTCAAGAGCGTCTGGGTGAGCGCCTTCGGCACGACGATGATCTGCTGCAGGTGAAGCTCATTCCGAAACTCTCTGATCCGCGGTTCGGGCACGCTCCCTTCGGCGAGCACCACGATCGGCACTCGCTTCCCCTGCTCGAACGCCCATTCGCCGAGGGTGAGCTTGCGATCGAACAGCGAGAAGTACTGCTCGAGGTAGACCGCCTCCCACAAGGTCTCCAGCAGGGCGATCCTCACCGACGTGAGCTCGCGGCACCGGGCCTCACCCACGAGCTCCCGCAGTGCCCCGAGAAATCTGCGCCGCTGCAGGGCGAAGGCCGAGCGCCTGCCCTTGGCCGACAACGAGCTGCGGTAGTGAGCGCCGACGAGGCCAAAGCGGAATCGCCCCGCCGCCATCCTGGCGGCGGCCGCCTCGAGGCTGCCGGCCGTCTGCGGCACCTCGTCGCGGATGTAACGTGGAGTCTTCATGGAGCCGACGAAGGGCTGGAATACGGCCGCCAGGTAGTCCTGAATCACCTGCTCGGTGGCCAGGATGTCGCCGTGGTCGTTGCTCCGGCGCAGGATGGCGTCCAGCATGGCGTCTCCATGCACGTGGAGCGTCTTGAAATAGTCGCGCGCCGTCTCGGCCGGATCATGGGGTCTCACGCCGATTCACTCCTCGTCAGCCTCAATAGCTCCTCGCTGCCGGCCGCGGCGTGCGGCACGCGCGCCGCTTGCCGCCTGCCGTGTCAAACCCTGATGGCGATCTCCCCACCCGATTGGTCCCGCAGCACGACCGACCCGCCCCGGTTGAGCAGCCGAATATCGTCGGCCTCCAGCCGCAGCAGCCCGCTGCACGCTCGGCCCCGGCGGTCGTCGTATTCGTACCGGACCAGGTGCTGCGCGACATCGATCACGGCCTTGGTCAGCCTGGCGCAGGGAAGCTCGCGAATCCTCGGCACGCTGGCACCCGCTCCGGGCTCTGGCATGGCAGGCCTCCGGGAGAGCTCAGGCCTCTCTCAGAATGGAAAGGAAGTCCAGGATCTCATTGGGGTGGGGCAGGCAGGCGACCATGGTGAGCACCGTCGTCACGGCGGTGGCGACGTCGCTCGGGCTGAAGCTCCCCTTGTCGAAAAGGTCCGAGATGGCGTGACCGAACCTGTAGGTGAAGAGCGCATTCAAGCCGCTGTTCACCCCCATCGCCGCCAACGTGCCGGCGCCGGGGATGAGATGCAGCAGCATGGTGGCGATCTTGGTCCCGCCCACGTAGGCGCCCACCCCCGCCAGGACGCCGGCGACCACCTTGGTGACGAACACCTTGTCGGTCCGGTGGGCGGACCTGTCGGCGATCGCTATCATCATCGCCCCCCAGATCGTGGTCATGGCCGTGACGTCCAGCCCGAACGAGAAGGCTCCAGGTACCCCAACCGCGCCGGCAGACACCGTGCCGTTCCTGACGATCTCTCGATACTGCGCCTTGACGGACATGACTCCTCCAATTGAGTCGCGCGTCACGTTCCCCGTGTTCGCGCTCGTCCCCTTGAACCCCATCCGGGCAGAATTGGTCAGTCGCCGCGCCAGCTGTCGCGGGAAGGCGGCCGGTCGCCCGCCCGGCGCGCTATAATGTGGCGGCAAGGTGATCGCGAGCTTTCTCCATGGACTTCGAGAGCGAGCAGGGCCGCCCGGTGCTCGCCGCAGCGACCCCCTCCGCCTCGGCATCCACGTTCGACCCCATGCGACTCGAGGGAGCCCAGCCTGGCGAGGGCGGTGACCGCCTCGTCTTCGAGAGGTATCAACCGCGCCTGCAGCGGTTCTTCCAGAGAAAAGGGGTACCGTCCGAGGAGGCGAAGGACCTCACCCAGGAGACCTTCCTGCGGGTTTTCCGCAGTGAGGCGAGGCCCGCCGATGCGCTGGAGCTCGAGGCCTGGCTGTTCGAGATCTCCCGGAATGTGTACCGCAACTGGTGGCGAGCGAGAGTGGCGCAGAAACGTGCGGCGACGGTGATCTCGCTGGACGAGCCTGGGGCCGACGGCAAAGCCATCCAGGTGGAGGACCCCGACATCGCCGCCGGTGCAACGGATGCCCTCGCCGGTGCCATCACCCGCGAGCAGCTCGATCTCCTCCGCCGCGCCCTCGCCGAGCTGCCGGCGCAGATGCGTCAGTGCACGAGCCTGCGCATCAAGGACGACCTCAAGTACCGCGAGATCGCGCAGGCCATGGGGATCTCGATCGAGACCGTCAAATCACATCTCCACCAGGCGAAGCAGCACCTGCGGACGCGCCTCGAGCGCATCTTCGGGCCCATCGACTGGTGACCCGGCTGGGGGGAGTCGTCGCTTGCGCAGATCACGCAGCACCATCCGCCAGGCCATGACCGTGCTGGCACGCGAAGAGTTGAGAGGCGCGGCGCACCCGTCGAGCCGCGAGCTCATCGCCTACCACCGCGGGCAGCTCCTGCCGGCCGAAGAGGCGGCGATACGACAGCACCTGTCGCTGTGTGCGCAGTGCACCCAGCTGGTGCTCGACGCGGCCGACTTCCTGGCCGGCGGCGAGGAGCCGGAGGCCTCGCCGGCGGACCTCGAATCCTCATGGCAGCAGCTCCAGGCGGCCCTGCACGGCGCGTCCGAGCGGCCGTCGCCATCGCGACCGGCGGCGGCACCGCCTGGGCCTTCCCCGGCGCCTGCGCCGGCCGGGCCTCCCCGCTTCTCGCTCGTCCGCTCGCTGGGCTTCGCGTACGCCCTCGCGGGGGCGTTCGCCGCCGCCTCCATGGGCCTCCTCGTCTTCATCGCGCAGCGCCAGAGCCCTCCCCCCCGGCCGCAGGCCAACGTCGGGCTCTACGACTTGGCGGCCGCCAACTCGCGGCAGGGAGAAGGGATCGAGATCGCCTCGATCCGCTTCGCTTCCCCGGCCGACTCGGCCCTGCTCATCCTCAATCCGGCGGCTCGGGTCGCGCCCTCGGCCCGCCATGGAGTGCGCATCCGTCGCCACGACGGCTCCGTGATCTGGCACTTCGAGGGTCTCGTGCCGCAACCTGCAGGCGGGTTCCACCTGGGCCTGCCTGCCGGCGCCCTCCCGCCGGGAACGTATGACCTCGAGCTCTACGAGATCGCGGCCGGCCGCGAGGCGTCGCTCGGCACCTACTCCATCGCGATCGAGAAATAAGCAAACCAGGGTTTGCGTAGCACGCGAAGAGCCGTAGAATCGACCGACCCAGGTCGTGAGGCTCTCCATGGCCATTGCACCGCCGACGTGCAGGCGAGCACTGCTCGCGCTCGCCTTGCTGGCGCTCGTCGCCTGCCGCGACCCGCGGCCGACCCGCATCGTCCTCCGTCCGGGCCTCTCCCTGTCCAGCCGGATACCGGCAGGGGCGGCGGTGCGCAGGTTCGCCTTCGACCTGCGGCGCGGCCAGTACCTCGCGCTGCGGAGCACCCAGGAATCGCTGGACGTGGCGTTGACCCTCCATCCGCCTGACGGCGAGCGGTGGGCACCTCTCGATACCCAGACGGCCGTGCCTGTGCCCGAGGTGCTGCGACTCGTCGCCTGCTGCGACGGCCGCTTCGTGCTGGACGTGCGGGTGGTGGGGAAGGTCGCGGCGGGGCCCTTTCGCCTCGAAGTGACGGACCTGCGTCCGGCCACCCCGCACGACCGGCTGGCCGTCCGGGCCCAGAATCGCCTGGCCGAGGCCGAAGAGCTGCGCCGCCGCAACGACGCGGCGAGCGATCTCGCGGCGCTGCCGCTCTACGAGGCGGCGGTCCGGCTCTATGCCCAGGCCGGCGAGCCGGGCGGCGAGGGCTACGCCCGGCTGCAATGGGCTCGCGTGCTGGCGAGGCGCAGCCGAAAGCTGGCGGCGGCGGCCTCCCTCCGCCGCTGCCTCGGCCTCCCGGTCCTTGCGCAGGCGCCGGGCACGCGGGCCAGGGCCGCCACCCTGCTCGCCGAGCTGCTGTCCGACCTCGGGGAGAGTGCGGCGGCCGATGCGGCCGACCGCGACGCCCTCGAGCAGTGGCAGCAGCTGGGACAGCTCGACTGGCAGGCGACGGTGATCAACGATCTGGCGCATCGTGCGACCGAGCGCGGTGAGCTCGCCAAGGCCGAAGCTCTCTATCGCCAGGCGCTCGCTCTCTTCGCGCACCTCGGCAGTGCCACCGACGTCGCAGTGGTCTTGGAGAATCTCGCCGCCGTGTACAACCTGGCTGGAGAGCCGCGGCTGGCACTCGATACGGCGGAGCAGGGGATGGCAAGATTTCCACCGGAGGCGCCGCGCAGCCGGCTGGCCGAGGGCCTGGAGCAGGAAGGCGAGGCGCTGGCCCAGCTCGGACGCGAGGAAGCCTCCCATGCCGCGTTCACCAAGGCCCTCGCGCTGGTCGAGCAGGGCGCGCCGGCCGAGCGGGCGCAGCTCGAGCGGCGCCTGGCTCGGCGCGCCTACGACCGCGGCGACTTCGACGAGGCCGCACGGCTCTTTCGTCGCGCGCTGACCACCCTCGAGGCCGCCCAGGACCGGGCGAGCGCGATCGCCACCCGTCATGATCTCGCCTGGACGGAGCTCAAGCGCGGGCATCTCGCGGCCGCCGAGCAGCTGTTCCAGAGCATCTCGCCGGAGAGCGGCCCGCTGCAGAACCACTGGATCGAGCCGGCCGCGCTCGCCGGTCGCGCGCGGCTCGCGCGCGCTCGCGGGAACCTCGAGCTGGCCAGGGGCTTGGCGCGCCAGGCTCTCGACCAGGTCGAGCACCTCCGGCACGACGTGGGACGAGCGGATCTCAAGACCTCGGTGTTTGCGGCACAGCGATCCTATTTCGATCTCGCCGCGGACCTTACGCTCGAGCTGTTCGGCCGGACGGGTGACCGCTCCCTCCTCGTCCAGGCGTTCGAGATCGCGGAGAGCTCACGGGCGCGGCGGCTGCTCGACCTCCTGGCATCGGGCCGCTCGCTGTCGCCGTCACCCCTCCCGGAGGCCGAGGGTCTCGCGGTCAAGACGCTCAACCAGGCCGAGGAGCGGCTCACCGGGCTCCGCGCGGCAGGAGCGCCGCCGGCCGCGATCGCACGGGCCGAGCGGGAGGTCCGCGCGGCCGTGCTCGCCCTCCGCCGCCAGCAAGGACTGGACGCGGCGGTGCCCGAGCTCGAACCCTCGCCTCTACCCTTACGCCGGATCCAGAGCTGGCTCGACCCGAGCACCGTGCTGCTCGAGTTCGATCTCGGCGACGACGCGAGTCGGCTGTGGATCGTCTCGCGTCGGGGGCTCGCGGTGCATCCGCTGCCCAGGCGGCAGGAGGTGGAAGCTCTTGCCCGCAAGGCACTCGGCGTGCTGTCGGCCCCAGGGATCTCGGCCGAGACGGTCCAGGGCCGGCAGACGCTGCGGGCTGCCTCACGCCTGCTCCTCGGCGAGGCGATGCCCGAGCTGGCGGCGCCACGCTGGCTGCTGGTGATGGACGGAGCGCTGCACGCCCTGCCGCTCGCAGCGCTGCCGAATCCCGAGCACCCTGGTGAGCCCCTCCTTGCCGCCCACGAGGTGACGTACGTACCTTCGGCCTCGGTCGCCGTGCGCCTCTCCGACCGCGCCCACCATCTGAAGGCCAGGCCACGCCGGGAGTTTGCGGTCTTCGCCGACCCTGTGTACGAGGCCGCGGGCGGAGCCCGGCGGCCACCGGGGCCCCACCTGCTCCGCCTGCGGGAGCTGCGTCATGCCGGCGACGAAGCCCGGCGCATCCTGCCGCTCGTCGCGCCGGCGGCGCGGCTCGACGCCCAGCGCTTCGCGGCGACCAAGGCGAGGGTCCTCGCCGGCGAGCTCGCCGACTTTCGCCGCTTGCACTTTGCCGTCCATGGGCTGCCCGACGAGAGCCATCCCGAGCTCTCGGCCCTGGCGCTGGCCACCTTCGATCCCCAGGGCAAGCCCCAGGACGGGATCCTCTTCGCCCACGAGATCGCGCGCCTTCACCTCCCTGCCGACCTCGTCGTCTTGAGCGCTTGCCAGAGCGGCCGGGGAGCCGCCATCTCGGGAGAAGGACTGGTCGGGCTCGTCCATGCCTTTTTTACCGCGGGATCGGCACGCGTCGTGGCCAGCGAGTGGGCCGTCGACGACCAGGCGACGGCCGTCCTGATGGGCTTGTTCTACGACGGCCTCCTCGGTCGCCGCCTCAACCCCGCCCGCGCCCTGCAACAGGCGCAGCTCGCGCTGGCGCGCGAGAGTGCCTGGCGGCGGCCTTACTTCTGGGCCGGGTTCGTGGTCGAGGGCGGTTTTTGAGGCGCCGGCCCAACAATTCTCGGCAGACCGGGTTGTCCCGCATCGGCGCTCCGCCCGCGCCCCCATGACGGGGGTGGTTCCCGGGCTGCGGGGCGCCGTCCGGGAGGAGATGACCATGTTGGTACGACAAGAGCAGGGGCACGGGTCGCACCCGCAGGGCGGGCAGGGCAACGGGGACGATGAAGCCAAGGCGTCCTCCTCTCTCGTGCAGCCGCCCATCCAGCAGCCCAACCAGGGCGCCCGTCAGGTGGCGGGAGCCGACGGCTTCTCGAACGGAGGGGACGAGGCCGACCCCGGCGGTGCGACCCCTCCCACCGGCGGCGGCCAAGGTCCCATCTCGCGACCCGGCAGACAGCCCGTCGAACGCAAGCACCCAGGCTCCGAGCGTAACGGGCCGCGATGAGATACGACGAGGTTCGGGTCACGCTCTCGGCGACATCCAGAGGCCGCTTCAAGGCCCAGGTGAGCTTCGCTGGGGCAAGCCCGGTGGCGCGGACCTTCAAGCCGCCTGCGGGGGTGGATGCGGAGGCGATCTATCGGGAATGGTATGACTCGTTCAAGCCTCCGCCCCCTTCGCCGGCGGCGCTCCGCGCGATGGAGACGCGGCGGCGCCAGGCTGGCGAGATGCTCTTCGCGGCGCTGTTCGCCGCGGCCGCGAACGACATCCACGAGCGGCTGACGGCTCTCGAAACTCGTCGCCGATCGGTCAACGGCACGCCCAGGGGTCTCCGCCTGCGCCTCATCCTCGGCGACGCCTTCCGCCGCGGACCGTCCGGCGCCGCCACGCTGCTGCCGGTCTCGAGTCTCCCCTACGAGCTCATCGTCCCCCCCGGTGATCTCAGGTTCCTGGCCCGCCGGCCGTACGTCTCGATCGTCCGGACCTTCGGCGTGGCGGGCGTGGCGGAGGTTATGGGACCGATCGCGGTGTCCGGCAAGCTGCGCGTCCTCATCGCCAGCGCCCAGCCCAAGGGCTCCGGCCCGGTCGGGTGGGAACAGGAGGTCGCCAGGATCCAGGAACGGCTCGCCGGCCGGACCGACACGACAGTCGAGGTCCTTGCGCGCGCTTCCTTCGCAGATACGCGTGAGCGCCTGCGTGACGGCGGCTTCCACATCTTCCATTTCATCGGGCATGGTGAGCATGACGCCGGCAGCGGCGAGTGGTGCCTTCTCTTCGAGGATGATCAGCGCAAGCAGCAGCCGGTGCTCGCGGGAGAGCTCGCCGACCATCTCGGCAACCTGCCGGCGCTGCAGCTGGCGGTCCTCAGCGCCTGCCGTTCCGGACAGCTCGCCCGCCAGGCGGGCAGCGATCCTCTGGCGGGCATCGCCGCGGCGCTCTCGGCCTCCGGCGTGCCCGCGGTGATCGGCATGCAGCTGGAGACGACCGTCGGCGCCGCCATCGATTTTGCCGGCGCCTTCTACGGTGCCCTGCGCCAGGGCGAGTCGATCGAGGCCGCGCTGGCCGGCGCCCGCTCCGCCATCGACTTCTCCTCGCCCGAATGGGCGACGCCGGTGCTCTATCTCCGAGGCGAGACGAGCGAGCTCTTCGAGTTCGAGGTCGAGGTCGAGTCGAATGGTGCGGCGCTCGCGAGCGCCGGCCCGCGCGACCTCATGCTGGGGATCCGCACGTTGGTGGAAAGCCCACGATTTCCTCATCTCGCCGAGTGGGCCCAGCGGCTCGAGAACACCAGCGAAAGGCTTCTGGCGCTCGAAGAGTTCTTCTCCGGCCGGTTCATCGTCAATCCAGGCTGGTGGAACGTGCGCGTGCTGCCGCGGCTCGAGCAGTTCCTCGCGGAGGCGGTCGCGCAGGGTCGCCCGCTGGTGCTGAGCCTGGCCGCGCACGGCACGGTCGCCTTCGCCGCCGGTTACTACTTCCACACCAAGACCGCCACCAGCATCACTCTGGTGCAGGTGACCTCCGGGGACACCCTGCGCTGGTCCGAGCAGGTTGGCAGCTGCCCCTCGGGCGCGCTCTGGGAGAGCTTCGCAGAGCAGGTCCTCGATCCGCAGGAGCAGGACGTCGCGGTCGCCGTCGCCATCACGCAGAGCACTGCCGCGGCGGCCAGGGCCTATATCGCGCAGAGCGGGACCCGGATCGGTCAGCTCGTCTGTGCCACCATCACCGGCGGTCCCGGTCAGGCCCGGGTGGAGAACGGCGCCCATGCGTATCGCCTCGCCTGGGAGCTCCAGCAGTGGCTCATGGACCATACCGGGAATCGCCATCAGCGCCGCCTGCACCTCTTCATTGCGGCTCCGAACGGCTTCCTCTTTTTCTTCGGCCAGCTCGCGAGGAGCCTCGGTTGCCTGCGCCTGTACGAGTTCGACTTCGAAGCGAAGGGACACGCCACCTACGAGCCGTCCCTCGATCTGCCGCAGAAGGAGCTCGTCGACGAGATGGGCTGAGCCTACACCACCCGAGCCAACCTGATATCCGGGAGGAAGGTCTCATGCACAAACGGTAAGAGCAGACAAACGCGACCAGGACACGCTACCTACGAGCCGTCGCTTGACCTGCTGCAGGAGGGGCAGCGAAATTGCGCTGGGTCGAAAGGGGCGGGTGCCAACCAGGCCGTAAGTACGGCGACGATGGCGTCGATACGCACCACACAGAAAACGAGGGTACACACCGTGAAAACCGAATACTACCAATGCCCAGAATGCGGCCACACCAACAAAGTGGAGCTTCCAGAGGACTTCGAGGACAGAGTCGACAAGTTTTTCGAGAGTGTCCCTGCTACAACAGCTAAAGGGCTCTTGAGTCTCGCAGCTGGGATCTTTATCGCCCCACCTGTGGGCTTTGCTGCTGCTGGTGTCATGCTTGCTGCCGCCATCTTCGCCGACGGCACCGCGAAGTGCACCACCTGTGGCGAGAGATTTCGGATTCCTACAGGCTAAGGGCCGCGCGGGCGCCCACGGGATACGTCGCCGAGGAGCTTGAACACGCCTTGCACGTCGATGTCCACGACCCCGTTCCGAACTCGCGCTTGAGCTTCGCCCTCGGCAGCGGATGGCAAAACGGTTGCCCTGCTTTGAACAGGTGCGTAATCGAGAGCGCTCAGTCGGTCGCGCTTCCCAGCTCCATCTCGGTGGCGACGGCGTCGAGCACCGAGAAGGCGGCATCGCCGCCGCAGTGGCGCTTGATGCGGCTTGCGAGGTCGGCGAGGGCCTGCTCGAGGTCGGGGCGGCGCGTGGGTGGAAGGGCTTCGATGACCAGGATGGCGTGGCGGGTGGTGGCGGTGAGCTTGGTGCGGTCTGCTTCCTTCCAGTTCCAGCGCCGGCAGAGGGCCGAGAGATCGTCGCGGTAGATGACCTCGCCGGGATGGGGCGGGCGCGGCTCGGTGTCGCCGAGCAGCAGCACCGGCGGCTCGGCGGCGCCGGCGCGGCAGAGGACGACGTCGCCTTGGATGCGCTCGACGTCCTCGCCGCCGGCAGGCAGGACGTGCTCGAGCGAGACCGCGTTGTAGAGGTCCACCAGCGGATGGATCGGACGCAGCGCCTCGCCCCTGGCCATGCGGCGCAGCAGGTTCTCGATCGAGGAGGGGCTCTTCTTCGGATTGGCGCCGAACGCTCGATAGGCCTCCCGCCAGCAGGCGATGCGCGGCTCCTCGGCCAACGCGGCGCCGGCGAAGGCGGCCCGCGCGCCGGCCTCGGCCTGCCGTAGGAGCGCCGCGATCTCGGGACTCTGGACGGCGTTGTCGCAGCCTCGCACGCGCACCACCCCGACGAGCGCCTCGGGGAAGAGAGCCAGGACGTCCGGCGCGATCCTCAAGCGCATCCGCCGGTGCCCTCTCCCGCCCGCCCGCGGCACGGCGCTTCGCAGGGGACATCCGGCGCGGCACGCCGCGGCGGCGGCTCTTCCGCGGCGGGCGTCATGCCTCGAACATGGCGCCGATCTCCCGCGGGTTCGCGGCCTCGCCGGCGAACGTGAACGTTCCGTGCGCGCGCATCTCGCGGGCGGCGCGCAGGAAGGCGCCCAGCGCGGTGCGGCAGAGGGCGCTGCCGACGCTGACGCGCCGGACTCCCAGCGCCGAGAGAGCCGCGAGACTCAGCTGCACGCCGCGGAGCCCCATCACGACGTTCACCGGGCGATCCACCGAGCTGACCAGGGCGGCGATGTCCTCCTGGGTGGCCAGGCCCGGCGCGTAGAGCACGTCGGCGCCCGCCTCTTGATAGGCCTGCAGGCGCTCGATGGTGTCGCCGAGGTCGGGCCTGCCGTGCAGGTAGTTCTCCGCGCGGCCGGTGAGGACGAACGGGAAGGGCAGGGCGCGCGCCGCCGCGGCGGCGGCGCGGATCCTCTCGGCCGCCTCCTCCAGGTCGTAGATCGGCCGGTCCGGCCGCCCGGTCGCATCCTCGATCGAGCCGCCGACGACGCCCGCGGCCGCCGCCAGCCCGATGGTCTCCGCGACGGTGTCCGGGGCGTCGCCGAAGCCATTCTCGAGATCGGCGCTCACCGGCAGGTCCGTGGCCGCGGCGATCGCCGACAGGTGTTGCATCATCTGGTGGCGCTCGATCGTGTTGTCGCGTTGGCCGGAGGAGAAGGCGTACCCCATGCTGGTGGTCGCCAGCGCCTCGAAGCCCAGGTGCGCCAGCAGCCGCGCGGTGCCGACGTCCCACGGGTTGGGAATGATGAACGCGCCGTCGCGCTCGTGGAGCGCTTGGAAGGCCAGTCCCTTTTCGACTTGTGTCGTCATCGGCTACCCCTTCCCCGGCTCGGCCCGCTCAGCCGGGCTGGCCGGCGGGCTCCTGGAGCTCCTCGAGCTCCTCGCGCATGGCCGCGAGAATGGCGGCCGCCGACAGCTCCGCGTCGTCCGCCGTCGTCGACCAGTTGGAGACCGAGATGCGCATCGCGGCCATGCCGTGCCAGGTGGTGCCTCCCAGCCAGCAGACGCCCTGCCGCTGCACCCTGCGGATGATCGCGCGCGTCAGCTCGTCGGCGGAGCCGCCGCCGGCCCGGTCGTGGAAGCGCACCAGCACCTGGTTGAGCGCTACCTCGTTCAGCACCTCCACCCCCGGCTCGGCGGCCAGGATCTCCGCCATCCGCCGGGCGTGTCCGCAGCAGCGCTCGACCAGCTCGGCGACACCGCGCCGGCCGAGCGAGCGCAGCGCCGCGTAGATGGCGAAGCCGCGCGCCCGCCGCGAGAACTCCGGCACCCAGTCGAGGGCGTCGCGCCCGCCATCCTGGCGCTGCTGCAGGTAGGAGGCGGTGGCGCTCATCGCGGCGGAGTGCGCGCCGGTGTCGGCAACCACCACGATCCCCGAGTCGTAGGGGACGTTGAGCCACTTGTGGGCGTCGGTCGCCCAGGAGTCGGCCAGCACCGCGCCGGCCACCAGGTGCCGCAGGCGCGGGCTGGCGGCGGCCCACAAGCCGAAGGCGCCGTCGACGTGCAGCCAGGCGCCGTGCTGGCGCGCCAATGCCCCAATGTCGGCCAGCGGATCGCAGGCGCCGCTGTTGACGTTGCCCACCTGGGCGCAGATCAGCGTCGGCGCGCCGCGCTCCGTCTCGAGCCGCCGCGCCAGGGCCGCCGGCTCCATCCGTCCCTGCGCGTCGGACTCGACCCGTTCGACCGAGCGCGTCCCGAGGCCGAGCAGCCGCAGGGCGCGGAAGATCGTGACGTGGGCCTCGGAGCCGGCCAGGATGCGCAGCGGCGGCGCACCGTGCAGGCCGAGCTCGCCGGCGTCCCAGCCGGTGCGCGCCAGCAGCGCGTGGCGGGCGGCGGCGAGAGCGGTGACGTGGGCCATCTGGCAGCCGGTGACGAAGCCGACGCCGGCGCCGGCGGGAAGGCCGAGCAGCTCGAGGATCCAGGCGGCGGCGATCTCCTCGACCACCGCCGCGGCCGGCGAGACGGCGTAGAGGCCCGGGTTCTGGTCCCAGGTGCTGGTCAACCAGTCGGCGCCGAGCGCGGCCGGCAGGCTGCCGCCGATGACGAAGCCGAAGTAGCGCGGACCGGCGCTGCCGATCAGGCCCGGGTCGGCGCCCGCCGCCAGCTCGCGCAGCACCGTCGCGGGTTCCACGCCCTCCTCGCCCAGCGGCGCGCCGAGGTGGGCCCGCAGCTCGGCGAGCGTCGCCTGCTCACCCACCGGCCGGCTCGGAAGCGTCTCCAGGTACGACAGCGCCAAGTCGCAGGCCAGGCGGAGCGTCGGGGCGGCTGGCGCCGGCGGGTGAGGGTCGAGGGTCGAGGCCGGCCGCGGCTCCGCGGGCCGCCGGTCGCTGCTGCCGCGTTCGCTGCTGCCACCGCGTTCGCTGCTGGCCGGTAGCTCCATGGCGGCGTTCTCTCCCGGGCCGGCCGGGCCAGTCGTCCGATCTGAGATAAGTCCACTTTCCACCGTATGAGATCCACTTTTGGAGTCCATGCAGAGATTATCTCCACTGGGCATCTCCACTCCAAGATCCACTTTGGTATAATTGGACTGCAATGAGGATCCTCGGTTTCACCTCCATCCTCGGCGCGTGGCAATCGGCTCCGGGTCCGCTGTATCGCCGCCTGGCCGCCGCCATCGCTGCGGCCGTCGCCGCTGGCCGCCTCCCCGCGGGCTCGCGCCTGCCGGCGGAGCGGCCGCTGGCGGCGGCGCTCGCCGTCAGCCGCACCACCGTGATCGGCGCCTACGACGTGCTACGCGAAGAAGGCTGGGTCAAGAGCCGCCGCGGCAGCGGCACGCGCGTGCGGGCGCTCTCTCCCACGCTCCTGCCGGAGGGCGCGGCGCTCCCCGCGGCCGGCGCCGCGGGCGGTGGAGCGGCGGCACCGGGTGGCTGGCCGGCGGCCTCGGCGCGGTCGCACGCCGCGGCGGGCGGTCTGAGCGGCCTGGTCGGTCTGGGCGTCACGGGCGCCGCGGGCGGCCCGGGCGGTCCGGGGACCGCCGGCGCGGGGGACTTGACCCGGCCGCTCCGGCGCATGGCCTTCTTCCGCGGCCTGGTCGAGGCGAGCGGCTCGCGCATCGACTTCCTGGGCGCCCACCTGCCGGCGGCGCAGCCGTTCCTCGCCGAGGAGTGGGCCGCCGCGGCGCCCGATCTCGCGGCGCAGCTGCCGCATCACGGCTACCTGGGCCTGGGCCTGCCCGCCCTGCGCGAGGCCATCGCCGTCCACCTGAGCGCCGGCGGTCTGCCGACGGTCGCCGAGCAGGTGCTGGTCACCTCCGGCGCCCAGCAGGCGATCGGCCTGGTGGCCGCCCTCTATCTCCAGCCGGGCGACGCGGTGGCGCTCGAGGACCCCAACTACCCCGGCGCGCTCGACACCTTCAACTACGCCCGCGCGCGCCTGGTCCCGATCCCGGTCACCGCGGAGGGCGCCGACGTCGAGCGCCTGCGCGAGGCGGTCGTCCGCGAGGCGCCGCGCCTCATCTACCTCGTCCCCTCCTTCCACAACCCGACCGGCGCCCTGATGCCGGAGGCGCCGCGCCGGGCGGTGGCGCGCCTCGCCGCCGAGACCGCGACGCCGGTGGTCGAGGACCTCACCCTGGCCGATCTCGACCTCGACGCCGCGCCGCCGCCGCCGATCGCCGCCGCGGTGCCGGGCGCGCCGGTGCTCACCATCGGTTCGCTGAGCAAGCTCGTCTGGGCCGGTCTGCGCATCGGCTGGGTGCGCGCCGAGGCGCCGGTGATCGCGCGCCTGGCGCGCTTCAAGGTGCTGTCGGACCTCGGCAGCTCGCTGCCGGGCCAGATCCTTGCCGCCCGCCTGCTGCACCGTGCCGAGGCGATCCGCGACGCCCGCCGCCGGGAAGCGCGCGAGCGCCGCAGCGCGCTCGAGCAGGCCCTGGCGGCCGCTCTCCCCGATTGGACCTGGCGCCGCCCGGCAGGCGGTCTCTGCCTCTGGGTGCGCCTGCCGCGCGGCAACGCCGAGGAGCTGGCGCGCCACGCGCTGCGCCACGGCGTCGGCCTGGTCTCCGGCCCCACCTGCTCCCCCCGCGACGCCTGGGAGACCTACCTGCGCCTCCCCTTCGTCCTCGACCAGGAAGAGATGCTCGAAGGCATCGCCCGTCTCGCCCGCGCCTGGGAAGCCTACGCCCCCGCGGCCCGCCCAGGTCCCGCCCGCACCTCGCCGGCGCCGCACCAGGTCGACGTGCTGGTCTAGAAAGAGACGCCCTGGCGGAGGCGAGGGTGAGGGTCTCCCCGGTCGGCGCCCGGCGCCCGGCGGCACCCGGCGCGGCGTCAGAACGCCGACGTGTCGGCGACGCTCGCGAACTGTCCGGCCGCGTTGGTGTAGGTCTTGACCGCGCCGGTCACGGTGTCGGTGACGGTCAGCGTGTACCGCACGTTCGAGAGAGCGCCGTAGAACACCCAGAAGTGGCCGTTCAGGCCGCGCCCGTCGATCACTTTCAGCACCGTCTCGACGTTGCCGGCGGCGAAGAACCAGAAGTAGCCGGTCTCGCCGGTCAGCGCGACCGCGGTGCCCACCCCGCTGTTGCCGTTGAAGTCCGTCCAGGTCGCCGTGACCGCGAAGCGGCCGCCGTTCAGGCACAGCTGCAGCGGACCCCCATGGCAGCCGCCCCCCGCAGCCTCGGGTGCGGCGGCGGCAGCCCGTCCGAACGGCGTGACCCGGATGCCCTCCGCTCTCGCAACCTGCCGCGCCGGCACGGCCGCCGCTCCCGCCGGCGGGCCGCCGATCGCGGTGGCTCCCATTGGGCCGAAAGCGGTGGTGTCGCCGACGCTCGCCAGCTCGCCGAGCGGGTTGAGGTAGCGGCGAGTCAGGCCGGTCGCGGTGTCGGTGACGGTGAGCGAGTACTCGACGTTGGAGAGGGCGCCGTAGAACACCCAGAAGTGGCCGTCGAGCGCCCTGCCGTCGAGCACTTTGACGATCACCTCGACGTTGTCCGGGCTGAAGAACCAGAAGGTGCCGGTATCGCCGGTCAGCGGCTGCGCCTGGCCGGCGCCGCTGTTGTGCTGGAAGTCGCGCCAGAACGCCTCCACCTTGAACCGTCCGCCGGCCACGCAGAGGGCCGTCGCCGAGGGCACGCATCCCCCCGGGCCGCCGAGCGGCAGCGCCCACGGCTCCTGGCCGGTGAGGCCGTCGTCGGCGCTGAAGAACAGCAGGCCGCCGGCGGCGGTCATCCCCGACGGGTTGGAGGGGGCCGGGCCGGGGTTGATGTCCTGCACCATGCGGGTGCCCGCGGCGGTCCCGTCGCTTTCCCATAGCTCCCTACCGTGGATGCCGTCGTCGGCCGCCAAGTACAGCCGCCCGCCGGCCGCGGCGAGCCCGCTCGGGTTGGAGCCCAGCGGTCCGGGCACGATGTCGCTGACCAGCCGGGTGCCGGCGGCGGTGCCGTCGGTGACCCACACCTCGGAGCCATGCACGCCGTCGTCGGCGTAGAAAGCGAAGCCGTTGCCGAAGGAGATCAGGCCGCCCTCCAGCCGCTGGCCATTGATACCGAGACTGTTGCTGAACTTGCCCAGGACCTGGGTGCCCGCCGCGGTGCCGTCGGTGCGCCACAGGTCGCGGTTGGCGTTGCCCGGGCCGTCGGCGCCGAAGAAGTAGAGCGCACCGCCGGCCACCTGCAGGTTGGTGACGTCGCCGAACGAAATCCCTCCCACTTGCACCACGGCCGTGCCGGCCGGCGTGCCGTCGGTGCGATACAGATGCGTGGTGGCGTTGTTCTGCTCGTCCGCGGCGACGAAGTAGACCAGGCCGTCGAGCGCGAGGAAGGTGGGAGCGCTACCGAACGGCACGGGAGCGCCGAAGGGGGTCAGCTGCACCGTCCCGCCCGGCGTGCCGTCGCTCTTCCAGACGCCGTTGGCCAGGATATAGAGGTCGCTGCCGGCGACCGCAAGCCCCCCCACCTGGGAGATCGCCGGCGGCAGCTCGAGCAGCTCGGCCGTCCCTGCCGGGGTGCCGTCGCTTCTCCAGATGGAAGCGCCGCCGGTCGTGGAGCCGGCCGCCAGGAAGTACAGCTTTCCTCCCGCGGCGACCGGAGGGATCGTCGTAGAGGGCGCGAGCGGCGGGCTGGTCAGCTGCCGGGTGCCCGCGGCCGTGCCGTCGGACCACCAGAGTTGCGGCAAGCCGCCGGCGGCGCTCATGAACACGACGCCGCCGAAGGCGGCCACCGCAGTGGTCTCCAATGCCAGGTAGGAGGACAGCGGCAGAGTGCTCGCGGCAGTGCCGGCGCTGCTCCAGAGGGAGGAATCGGCGATCGCGAAGAACATCCGGTCTCCAATCGCGATCAGGTTGGAGGGCGACGACCCCAGCGGGTAGGTGGTATCAGTGAGCTGGCTCGCGCCTGCCGCGGTCCCGTCGCTCACCCAGAGCTCATATGGGGAAGATGGGGCGAGGTTGTCGTCGATGGCGGCGAAGAAGACCTTGTCCTTCAGCACCGCCACGGTGGGAGGGTCCTCGGTATTGTTGCTGAGCGCCTGGGTGGCGAAGCGTCTGGTGCCGGCTCGCGTGCCGTCGCTGCGCCACAGCTGGTTGAAGCTTTCATCGGCGTTCGGCACCGTGAAGAACAGGGCGTTTCCCGCCTGGGTCGCGTGTGGCTGGGAGAAGGAGCAGGAGCCTGGAGGACAGACCTCCTCGAGCCGCAGGGTACCGCCCGTAGTACCGTCGCTAGCCCATAGCCCATAGCCGGCGTCGGGGCTGCCCTGGAGGAAGACGACCCGGCCGCCGAGGTTGGACAGCTTCGTGTTGTCGAAGAGTGGACCGCAACCGCCGGTCCTGCAGAGGCTGGTGGGCGGGCCGGTGGACCCGAGGGCCGCGGCCCACAAATTGCCGCCGCCGAGGAAGACCAGCCTGGCCCCGAGCACCTGGGGTCGACCAGCGGACCGAAGCCGCTGCCGGAGGTGACCTGGCGGGTGCCCGCCGGCGTGCCGTCGCTCTGCCAGATCTGCCGCAGGTGTGCGGAGTCCTCCGCGGCATAGACCGCCTGCTTGCCGGCGGCGACCATCCAGCCGGCGCCCGGCGCGGAGCTCACCAGCCGCGTGCCGGCCTTGCTGCCGTCGCTCACCCACAGCTGAGCGTTCGGCGGGCCGGCTGGTGCGGTGAAGAAGAACAGCCGGCCGCCGGCCGCGGTGAGACCGTCCAGTCCCTGCTGCTGGAAGCTGGTCACCGGCCCGGTACCCTGCGTCGTGCCGTCGCTCGACCAGAGGTCCGCCCACGCGTTGTTCGGGCTCGGCTCGGGCGCCACGAAGAACACCCTTCCCCCGGCGGCGATCAGCACGTCCTGATGGAAGTCGAAAAGTCTCGCTCCCACGTCGGCGACCAGGTAGGTGCCCGCCACCGTGCCGTCGGAGCGCCACAGCTGCTCGGAAGGACCGGAAGGAGCGGAATTGTACGCGATGTAGTACAGCACCCCGCCGAGCACCGCGGACGCGCCGGTCGCGCCAGCGGCGTCGGTCAGCAGAAAGGTGCCGGCCCGGGTGCCGTCGGAGCGCCAGAGCTGACTACCCCCTCCGCCGTAGAAGATGAGGTCGCCGAGGCTGGCGACGAACGCGGCGCCTCCCGGCAGCCGCTGCGTGCCGGCCGCGGTGCCGTCGGTGACCCACAGCTCCGTGTACTGGGGTGTCTGGCCGTTATCCGTGGGCCCGGTGAGGAAGAAGAGGTGCTTGCCCGCCGGCATCAGGTCGATCGGATTGGAGCCGCCGTTGGGGTCTTCTCCCGGCAGCAGGTCCGTCACCAGGTAGGCGGTCTGGGCCCTGGCCGCCCCGGCGACCGCGCCAATCACCGCCAGCCAGATCGCACCCACCAGCTTCAGCCTGCCCAGCCCCGTGGCTCTCATCCAGGGAGATCCTCTCTGCTTCGCCGCTCGCCTCGTTCCGCGGCAGGGTTGGCGTTGGCGCCTCAGCAATCGCTCAGTCGCTCGTTGCTTGTATTGTACCGCACGAGAACGACCCCTCCGGTCGCTGCGGACTCGATCACGGCCGCCGTCGACGGCGCCGCTCGCGCGGGCGCGCCCTCAGTCCCCGTCCACCGCCTTCAGCCCGGCCTTCTTGGCGTAGTAGCGGAAGCTGCGGAAGCTCATGCGCAGCAGCTCGGCGGCCTGGGTCTGCACGCCGCCGGCGCGGTCGAGGGCCTGCGACATCAGCTGGGCGCGGATGTCCTCGAGGTGGGCCTCGAGGTCGAGGCCGTCCTCGGGCAGGCTGATGAGATCGGGGTTGGAGCGGTGGTGGTTCAGCAGGTGCGCCGGCAGGTCGCGGCTCGAGATGGTCTCGGCGTGCGACAGCGCCAGGGCGCGCTCGATGACGTTCTCGAGCTCGCGCACGTTGCCCGGCCAGTCGTACCCCTCGAGCAGGCGCATCGCCTCGACCGAGATCTGCCGCGGGCTCAGCTCCATCTGCCGGCTGTACTTCTGCAGGAAGAACTCGACCAGCAGCGGGATGTCCTCGCGGCGCTGGCGCAGCGGCGGCAGGTGGATGGGCAGCACGTTGATGCGGTAGAAGAGGTCCTCGCGGAACTCGCCGGTCTGCAGGCGGCTCTCGAGGTCCTGGTTGGTGGCGGCGATCACCCGCACGTCGATCGGCTCCTCCTGGTTGCCGCCGACCTTGCGAACCGTCTTCTCCTGCAACGCGCGCAGCAGCTTGACCTGCATCGAGGGAGTGAGCTCGCCGATCTCGTCGAGGAACAGCGTGCCGCGGTCGGCCTCCTGGAACAGGCCCTTCTTCTCGCGCACCGCGCCGGTGAAGGCGCCGCGCTCGTGGCCGAACAGCTCGCTCTCGAGCAGGTTTTCGGGCAGCGCGCCGCAGTTGATCGACAGGCAGCGGCGGCCGGCGCGCGGCGAGGCGAAATGGATGGCGCGCGCGATCAGCTCCTTGCCGGTGCCGCTCTCGCCGTGGATCAGCACCGTCGAGCTGGTCCGCGCGATGCGCTCGACCATCGCGAAGATCGCCTGCATGCGCGGGCTCTTGCCGATGATGTTGTTGAAGGTGTACTTCTGCTCGAGCTCGCGGCGCAGGTAGACGTTCTCGTCGGCCAGCTCGGCGCGCTCGAGCGCCTTCTGGGTGATGATCTTCAGCTCCTCGACGTCGAACGGCTTGGAGACGTAGTCGTAGGCCCCGTGCTTCATCGCCTCGATCGCGGTCTTGGTCGAGGTGAAGGCGGTCATCATCACCACCGCCGTGTTCGGGCTCGCGCTCTTGATCTCCTTGAGCAGGTCGAGGCCGTTGCCGTCGGGCATCAGGATGTCGCAGAGCACCAGGTCGTAGCTCTTGCTGGCCAGGGAGCGCTGCGCGTCGGCGGCCGAGCGGGCGGTCTCGACCGCGAACCCCTCGGACTCGAACAGCATGCTGAGGAACTCGAGGATGCTGGGCTCGTCGTCGACGATCAGCATGCTGGCGCGCATGGCTCGGAGCCGCGGATCCTCAGCCGGCAATCCCCGCCGGCTGGGCGGTCGAGACGGCCTCGAGGTCGCTCGCCAGCGGCGAGCCGGGGCCGGCGGCGGGCAGCTCGACGGTGATCGTGGTGCCGCCGCCCGGGGCGCTCTCGACCCGCAGCCGGCCGCCGTGTTCCTCGACGATGCGATAGACGATCGCCATGCCGATGCCGGTGCCGCCGTCGAAGAAGGACTGGAAGGGGTGGAACAGGTTGGACCGCTGCGCCGCCGACATGCCGCGGCCGGTGTCGATCACCTGCAGCCGGTAGGCGTCGCCGTCGAGCCTGCCGACGAGACGGAAGGTGCCGCCTTCGGGCATCGCCCGCAGCGCGTTGCGGGCCAGGTTCCAGAAGATCTGGCTCACCTGGTCGGGATCGGCGATCAGGCGCGCCGAGGGCGGCACGAGGTCGAGCTCCAGGCGGTGGCGGGAGGACACCTCCTCGCTGTTGGCGAGCAGCTCCATGTTCTCGGACAGCAGGTGGGCGACGTCGAAGGGCAGGCTGGATCTCTCGCGCGGCCGGGCGAAGCGCAGGAAGCCCTTGATCGTGCGGTCGAGCCGGTGGCTCTCCTTGAGCAGGATGTCGATCAGGCGGCGCTGCGAGGCGTCGCGGGGCAGCTCTCGCGACAGCATCTGCACCGAGCCGGAGATCGCCGCCAGCGGGTTGCCGATCTCGTGCGCCAGGCCGGCGGCGAGCTCGCCGACCGCGGCCATGCGGTCCTTCATCCGCAGCTCCTCCTGGATCCGGCGCCAGCCGGTCAGGTCCTGGAAGATCAGGATGTAGCCGCGGTGGGCGCCGAAGGCGTCGTTGAGCCGCGAGACCGAGAACCCGACGTAGGTGCTGCCGCCCTCGTGGGGCAGCTGCACCTCGAGCCGGAGCTTCCCCTGCTCCTCGCCGGCCGCCGTCATGTCGGCCCACCGGCCGGCGGAGATCAGCCCCGATTCGGCGACCGGGGCGCCGATCAGCCGCTCGTCGGTCTGCCGCAGGATCGCCAGGCCGGACTGGTTGACGCTGGTGATCGCGCCGGCCAGGTCGGTGGTGATCAGGCCGCTGCTGATCGATTGGATGACGTCGCGGTGCACGACCTGCAGGTCCGCCAGGTGCTCGCTCTTCACCTCGAGCTCGTGCTCGGCGCGGGTGGCGTTGCGCGCCAGGTAGGAGGTGAGCAGCGCCATGGCGTAGAAGCCGAGGAAATGGACCGCCAGGTTGTAGCCGAGGCGCCAGCCGGAGACCGCCTCGGTCCCGTCCACCGGCCGCAGCAAGCCGGCCGACAGCGACAGCGTGAGACCGGCGTAGAGCAGGAACGCGCCGCTCGCGACGGTGACGCCGGCGCGCCGGCGCAGCAGGGTCGAGGCGACGGCGATGATCACCAGGTAGAGCAGCGAGAAGGGGCTCGCCACGCCTCCCAGGTAGTACACCATCACGGTGATCAGCAGCAGGTCGCCGGCGAACTGGACGTAGGCGTGCACCACCAGGTGGCGGCGCAGCAGCCGCAGCAGGCCGACGTAGAGCAGGGTGGCGGCGAAGGTGGTGCTGGCGAGCTGCCGGGCGTAGTGCGTCGCCTCGGCCGGGAAGGTGTCGGGGCGCGCCAGCACCACCAGCCAGAAAGGCAGCAGCACGCTGCACACCGCCACCACCCGGACGGCGATGTACCAGATGAGGTTGCGTTTCAGGACCGGCATCAGGAGCGGATTCTATGCCGCCGCGCCGCTGCTGCCCTTACCCGATCTTCGAGAGCACGTCGTAGAGCGGCAGGTACATGGCGGTCACGATGGTGCCGATGACGACGCCGAGCACCGTGATCATCAGCGGCTCGATCAGCTTCATCAGGCCCGCCACCGCGGTGTCGACCTCTTCCTCGTAGAAATCGGCGATCTTCGACAGCATCTGGTCGAGCGCGCCGGTCTGCTCGCCGACGTTGATCATCTGCACCACCATCGCCGGGAAGACCTTGGTCTCGGCCAGCGGCTCGCTCACGGTCTTGCCTTCCTCGACGCTCTTGCGCACCGCCATGATGGCGTCCTCGACGATGGCGTTGCCGGCGGTCTTGGCGGTGATCTCGAGGCCGTCCAGGATCGGCACGCCCGAGGCGGTCAGGGTGGCGAGGGTGCGGCAGAAGCGGGCGACCGCGATCTTGCGCAGCAGGATGCCGATCACCGGGATCTTGAGCAGCGCGCCGTCGATGATCCGGCGGCCGCGGTAGGTCTTGTGGTACCGGTTCACGGCGAAGGAACCGGCGATGATGATGGCGACGATGAAGATGAAGTAGCGGCCGACGATGTTGCTGGCCCCGACCACGATGCGGGTGATCAGCGGCATCTCGCCGCCCAGGCCGGCGAACAGCTGGGTGAAGACCGGGATCACCTTCCACAGGATGATGAACACGACGAAGGCGGCGATGACGATGACCGACACCGGGTAGATCAGCGCCGATTTCACCTGGCTCTTCAGCTTGACCGCCTTCTCGATGTAGGTCGAGAGGCGCTGCAGGATGACGTCGAGGATGCCGCCCGCCTCGCCCGCCGCCACCATGTTGACGTAGAGGTTGTCGAAGGCCTTCGGGTGCTTCCTCATGGCGTCGGCGAGCGACGAGCCGGACTCGACGTCGGAGCGCACCGTCTGGATGATCGTCTGGAAGACGCGGTTCTCCTCCTGCTCGCCGAGGATCTCCAGGCACTGCACGAGCGGCAGGCCGGCGTCGAGCATGACCGAGAACTGGCGGGTGAAGATGGCGACGCGCTTCTGGGCGATGCCGCGCGGGATCCGGGGCAGCAGCTTGATCTCGCGACCCTTCTCGCGGATCGTCGTGACCTGGATCTGCTGGCGCCGCAGCACGGCGATCGCCGCCGCCTGGGAGTCGGCCAGCAACTGGCCCTCCTGGGGTTGACCGGCCCGCGTGCGGCCTTTCCAAACGAAACTGGGCATCGTGAAGCTCCCCTTGATGTTCTCCGGCTGAAGTTCTCCGGCGGATGTTCTCCGGGCGGCGGTCGGCTTCCCGGCCGCGTCAGGCCTGCAGCGTCAGGTTCATGGCGGCAGGGCCGCGGGCGATCATCTCCTGCAGCTCCTCCGGGTGGGACGAGCGCGACATGGCGGTCTCGAGCGTGATCGTGCGGCGGAAGTAGAGCACGGCGAGCGACTGGTTGAAGGTCTGCATGCCGTGCTTGGCCTGCCCGGCCTGCATCATGCCGTAGATCTGGTGCACCTTGTCTTCGCGGATGAGGTTGCGGATCGCCGCGCTGGGCACCAGGATCTCCATCGCCAGCGCCCGCCCCTTGCCGCCGGTGCGCGGCAGCAGTGCCTGGCACAGGATGCCCTCCAGCACCAGCGACAGCTGGGCGCGGATCTGCGACTGCTGATGGGACGGGAAGACGTCGATGATGCGGTTGATCGACTGCGCCGCGGAGTTCGTGTGCAGGGTGGCGAAGGTGAGGTGGCCGGTCTCGGCGATGCGCAGCGCCGACTCGACGGTCTCGAGGTCGCGCATCTCGCCGATCAGCACCACGTCGGGGTCCTGGCGCAGCGCCGAGCGCAGCGCGTTCTCGAAGCTGTGGGTGTCGGCGTGGATCTCGCGCTGGTTGACGATGCAGTTCTTGTGGCTGTGCAGGTACTCGACGGGGTCCTCGACGGTGACGATGTGCTCGTGGCGCTCGCGGTTGACCTTGTCGAGCATGGCGGCGAGGGTGGTGGACTTGCCGGAGCCGGTGGGCCCGGTCACCAGGACCAGGCCGCGCGGCTTCTCGCACATGCGCTCGATGACCGACGGCAGGCCGAGCTCGCGGAAGCCGCGGATCTCGAAGGGGATCTGGCGGAACGCCGCGGCGACGGCGCCGCGCTGGTGGAAGATGTTGGCGCGGAAGCGCGCCAGCCCCTTGAGGCCGAAGGAGAGGTCGATCTCGAGGTTCTCCTCCAGCCGGTGCTTCTGGTTGTCGGTGAGGATCGAGTAGCAGAGCTGCTTGGTCTCGGTGGGCGTCAGCGGCGGCAGGTTCATCTGCCGCAGGACGCCGTCGATGCGGACCTGGGGCGGGGAGTTGGTGGTGACGTGCAGGTCGGAGCCGCCCTGTCCCACCATGTCCTTGAGCAGTTGATTGATAGTCGGAAGCATCCAGCCACTCCCTCGACGAGCCTCGATGTGCTCTAACTACCGGCCCCACCGGAATCTTGGCGCGATCTTACACCCCCCGCGAAGCGAAGAGAAGCGGCCCTTCGCCCCGGTCGCCCCGGTAGTGTGTCAGTTTCCCCTGCGCCCCTTTGGGCGAGGCGCCATAGGGATTGGCGAGCAGGGCCTTAGCGCCTCGCCCAAAGGGACGCAGGGGAAACTGACACACTACCTTCGCCCCCCCTTCGCCGCGCCGGCGCGCGGGCCGGCGCCCGGAACGGCCGGAAGTCAGGTGCCGGCGGCCGGCTTCAGGTCCGCCGTGGCCCAGGCCTTGGCGAGACGCTGCTCGGCCCGCTCGGCGTCGGCTGGCTTCCGCTGCCGGCGGAGGCTCTCGGCGAGGAGGGCCAGGGCCCAGCCGTTCTCGGGGTGGCGGCGCAGGTCGTCCTCGCAGACCGCCTGCGCCTCGGCAGGCTGGCCGGCGGCGAGGAGCAGGGCCGCCAGGCGGGGCCGCAGGGGGAAGTACCAGTCCGAGGGCTCGTCGTAGCGCAGCGCGTCCTCGGCGGCGACCGCCTCGCGCAGCTTGGCGGCGGCGGCCGGGCGCTCGCCGCGCGCTGCCGCGATCTCGCCGTCGAGCAGCGGCAGGGCGACGGCGAGCAGCGACCTCGAGGTGTTGAATCCCTGCGGCGCGTCCGCGGGAATGCTCGCCAGCGCCGCCGCCACGGAGAGGCGCTCGGGCTCCGCGTCGGCCGGCTTGCCGCTGGCCGCCAGGGCGATGCCCCGCGCGGCGTGCCAGGCCGCGGCGGCGTAGGCGAAGTCGGCGGGCGGCGGCGGCTCGCGCAAGGCGTCGGCGAAGCGGCCGATGCGCACCAGCGTCCAGATCGGGATCTCGAGGCCGCCGTCGTACCCCGGCATGGCGCGCAGGGCCTCGGCCGGCATCATCGCCGCGGCCTCCCGCGCCTGCTGCAACGCCTCCGCGCCGCGCCCCTCCATCAGGGCGGTGGACCACAGGAACTGGTGGTTGTGGGCGGCGTACATCATGTAGAAGCCCTGCGGATGGAACCGCTCGACGAAGGCCTGGTCGGCGGCGATGGCGCGGCGGTTCGCGGCAGAGGCGTCGGCGTACCGGCCGATCCGCGCGTAGACGTGGGACGGCATGTGCACCAGGTGCCCGGCGCCGGGCACCAGGTTGGACAGGCGCTCGGCGGCCGCCACCGCCCGCTCCGGGTGCGGCGACGCCTCGACGGCGTGGATGTAGTAGTGATTGGCGCCGGGATGGGCGGGGTCGCGGCGCAGGACTCCCTCGAGGGTGGCGAGGATCTCGGCGGTCCAGGGCTGCGGCGCGCCGCCGGCCGTCCAGTAGTCCCAGGGATGGACGTCCATCGACGCCTCGGCAGAGAGCGCCGCGACGTCCAGGTCACTGGGAAAGCGGCGCGTCACGTCCCGCATGGCGGCGGCGTAGGCCTGATCGAGCGCCGCCTGTCCCGCCTTGTCCGTCGGCGCCGGATCGGCGGAGCGCTTCGCCGCCGCGGCGATCAGCGCCTGCTCGACGGGCGTCGCCCGCGGCGCCAGCGCCAGGGCCTTGACGATGGCGCGATGCGCCGCCACCGTGCGGTCCGGCATGCCGGGCACGTTGATGTGCGGCCCGAGGCTCATCGCCACGCCCCACCAGCAGCTGGCGCAGGCCGGATCGAGCCGCGCCGCTTCCTCGAACGAGAGCTGCGCCTCCTCGAGCGCGAAGGCGTAGAGCAGGCGCAGTCCCTGGTCGAAGTAGCGCTGGGTCCGCGGCGAGGCGGTGGTGACCGCGCGGTGGTAGTCGCCGAGGTTCTCGAGGAGCGGCGGCGGCGCGGCCGGGGCAGGCGGGGCCGGAGCGGGTGTGGCCGGAGCGGGTGCGGCGGGCGCCCCGGCGGTGGCGGGCGCCGCGGCGGGCGGCGACGGCGTCTGGGCCGAGACGGCGACTGCCGCGAGAAGTAGAGCGGACAGCAGGATGCCGCTGGGCCGCAGCGGAATGCTCCGGGCTTCGATCATCGTGAGTCCTCCCTGAGCGTTGGCGCGCCGGATTCTATCGCGGCCGGCGGCAGGGCGGACGCCAACCGGAGGCAGGAGGGAACGGACCCACCACCTGCGCTATCGTTGCGGGCGTGAACGGCCACGATTCCCACGAGGAGGAGATCCTCGGCAAGGCCTACGACGCGCGCCTGATGCGGCGGCTGCTGGCCTACGTGCGGCCCTACCGCCTGATGACCGCCGGGGCAGTGGCGCTGATCCTCGCCTCCTCGGCGCTGCAGCTGGTGGGACCGCTGGCCACCGCCGTCGCCCTCGACCTGTTCGTGCGGCCGGCGCAGGCGCGGGCCGCCGCCCTGTCGGGCGTCAGCCGGATGGTGCAGCACGCGCTGCTCGCCCACGGCATCGATCCGGCCCGCGTGCAGGCGTCGGGACTGGCGGTGGTGGCCGTGGTCTACATCGCCGCGCTGCTGCTCACCTTCCTCACCATCTACGCCGAAGGCTACGTGATGATGCTGATGGGTCAGTACATCATGTACGACCTGCGCAACCAGATCTTCGCCCACCTGCAGCGCCTGCCGCTCGCCTTCTTCGACAGGAATCCAATCGGCCGCCTGGTCACGCGTGTCACCACCGACGTCGACGCCTTGAACGAGATGTTCACCTCGGGGCTGGTGGAGCTGCTCGGCGACGTGCTGTTGCTCGCCGGCATCGTGGTGGTGCTGTTCTGGATGGACTGGCGGCTGGCGCTGGTGGCGTTCTCGATCGTGCCGCTGCTGGCGCTGCTGACCGGCTGGTTCCGGGGCGGCGTGCGCCAGGCGTTCCGCGACGTGCGGGTCAAGATCGCCGCCATCAACGCCTTCCTGCAGGAGCACGTCACCGGCATGCCGGTGGTGCAGCTGTTCGGGCGCGAGGCGCGGGCGTACGGTGAGTTCGTGGAGATCAACGACCGTCACCGCGTCGCCAACGTGCGCTCGATCTTCTACTACGCCGTCTACTTCCCTGGCGTCGAGCTGATCACGGCGCTCGGCATCGGGCTGCTGGTCTGGGTGGGAGGCGGCCAGGCGCTCGCCGGGACGGTGTCGCTCGGCGCGCTGATCGCCTTCCTGCAGTACGCGCAGCGCTTCTACCAGCCGCTCTCGGACCTGTCCGAGAAGTACAACATCCTGCAAGGCGCCATGGCCAGCTCGGAGCGCATCTTCCGGCTGCTCGACACGCCGGTCGGCCTCGAGTCGCCGCCGGGAGCCCACGCCCCGCGGCGGGTGCGCGGCGCGATCGAGTTCGACCAGGTGCGCTTCAGCTACCTGCCGGGCGAGCCGGTGCTCAAGGGCATCTCGTTCCGGGTGCAGCCGGGCGAGACGCTGGCGGTGGTCGGCCACACCGGGGCGGGCAAGAGCACGCTCGCCAACCTGCTGCTGCGCTTCTACGACGTCGACTCCGGCGCGGTGAGGGTGGACGGCGTGGACGTCCGCGAGTGGGCGCTGCCGGTGCTGCGCCGCGGCATCGGCATGGTGCTGCAGGACGTCTTCCTGTTCGCCGGCACGGTGGCCGAGAACATCCACCTGGGCGACGCGGCGATCGACGACGCCCGCCTGCGCTGGGCGTCCAGCGAGGTGCACGCCCTGCCGTTCATCGAGCGGCTGCCGGGAGGCATGCAGGCGCCGGTGCGCGAGCGCGGGGCCGGCCTGTCGGTGGGCCAGAAGCAGCTGATCGCTTTCGCGCGGGCCCTCGCCTTCGACCCCCGCATCCTGATCCTGGACGAGGCCACGTCGTCGATCGACACCGAGACCGAGCAGCTGATCCAGCAGGCGCTCGAGCGGCTGCTGGCGGGGCGCACCAGCGTCGTCATCGCCCACCGCCTCTCGACCATCCAGCGGGCCGACCGCATCCTGGTCATGCACAAGGGCGAGGTGCGCGAGGTCGGCACCCATCAGGAGCTGCTCGCCCTGCGCGGCATCTACTACCGCCTCTACCTGCTGCAGTACCGCGACCAGGAGCTGGAGCGCCACGCGCGCGAGGAGCGCGAGCAGCAGGAGCGGCAGGAGCGGGAGCCGGCGGCGCGCTATCCTTAGCGCGGTGGCTCTCCAGCTCGATCTCTTCTCATCCTCTGCCCCCTCACCGGACGACGGGAAGCGCGGCGAGGCCGCCGGCGTCGCCCGGGCTGGCACCTCCGCCGCGTCGCCGGTGCCGACCCCGGGGATGGTGGTGTGCCGCGGGGCGCGGGCGGCGGAGGCGCGGCTGCTGGCCTGGCTGGACGCGCTGGCGGCGGAGGCGCGGCGCGACCCGTCCAGGCTGGCGCTGCCGGTGCGGGTGGTGGTGCCGTCGCGCAGCCTGCGGCGGCACGTCGCGGCGCGGCTGGTGAGCCCTCGCCCGGCGCGGCCGGCATCGGACCGGGCTCCCCGCGCGGCGATGGCAGGGGTGATCGTGCAGACCCTGTTCGGCCTGGCCGGCGAGATCCTCGAGCGCGCCGGTGTCGCGGTTCCGGGCGGCGCCCTGCTGTTCGAGACACTGGTCGAGCGCGCCGCGCGCGGCGAAGAAGGCTTGCGCCGCGAGCTGGGCGACCTGGTGGACGGCTTCCTGGCGGTGGCGCCGGCGGTGGCCGACTTGCTCGACGCCGGTCTCGAGCCCGAGCATGCCGAGGCGGTCGACGAGGCGCTGGCGAGCGACGGCGCGGCGGCGGCCGGCCGCGCCGCGGCGGAACGAGCGCGCGCCGTGGTGCGGGCGGCGGTGCGGACCGAGGTCTGGCTGCGCGAGCTCGGCCTGGAGCGGCGCTCGGGCTGGCTGCGGCAGGCCGCGGAAGCGCTGCGCGCGGCGGTGCCGGAGCGGGTCCTGCCTGCCCGCGCCGTGCTGCTGCACGGCTTCGTGGGGGCGAGCGGCGTTGCCGCGGACCTGCTGGCGGCGCTGCTGCGGCAGCACGGCGCGACGTTGCTGCTCGACCAGCCCCCGGTCCCCGGGGCCGAGCAGGGCAGCGAGGCCGCCGCCACCGCCCGCCTGGCCGAGCGCGCCGGGGCGGCCGCGGCGCTGGCGCCGGCGGCGCCGGCGGCGCCGGCCGCGGTGCCGGCCGCGGCCGCGCCAGGTCCGCTGCCGCCGCCGGGCTTGGTGCCGCGGCTCGAGGCGTTCACCGCTGCCGGCGCCGAAGCCGAGGCGCGCGAGGTCGCCCGCCGGCTGCGGCGGCTGCTGAACGGCGCCGGCGCGGGTGCGGCCACGACGGGAACGGCGGGAGTGGCAGGAGCGGCAAGAGCGGCAGGCGCGGCGGGAGTGGCAGGAGCGGCGGGCGCGGCAGGAGCGGCGGGCGTAGAAAGTGCGCCGGGAACGCCGAGTCCTGCCGCCGCGCGGCCGGAGAGCCTGGCGGTGGTGGCGCGCGACCTCGCCCCGTACCGGGTCGCGCTGCGCCGCCATCTGCGGCGGCTCGGCGTGCCCTTCTCGGGGGTCGGCGAGCGCGGAGGGCTGCTGCCCGCGGGGCGGCGCGCCTGGGCGGCGCTCGACCTGCTGCGCTGGGGACCCGAGGCGCCGGCCGACCGCTGGCTCGACGCCTGCGACTGGTTGCACGCCGAGCTGCGCGTCGATCTGCGGCTCGCCCTGCGGGCACTCGGTGCGGCGCGCCTGCGCGACGTCGCGGCCCTGCGCGAGCAGACCTTCGACGCCGGCGTGGCGCTGCCCGTCCGCCAGGGGTTGACGCGGACCGCGGCGACGGCTCGCACGCGGGCCGGGGAACCGCCGCCGGCCGAGGCAGGCGACGGGGCCGGTGCAGCCATGGGCGGCCCGCGCGGTCTCGAGCCGGCAGGCGGCTCGCCGGAGGACGGCCCGGAGGCGGAGCCACCTGCCGCGGACGAAGGCGAGGGACGGGAGGTGGCCCGGTCGCGGCGGATCTCGGGGCACAAGCTGCGCCAGGGGGTGCTGGCCGCGGCGCGCGTCCATGACCGGCTGCTGGCCTGGCCGCGGCAGGCGCCGGCGTCGGTCCAGGTGGAGTGGGTGGAGGGCCTGCTCGGCGAGCTGGGCCTCGACCGCGACCCGGCGCAGCCGCTGGCGGCGGCGCTCTCGACACTGCGGCGCGAGGTCCCCGGCACGCTGGCGCTGGGCCGCGAGGAGCTGCGGCTGCTGCTGGCGCGGGCCTTGGGCGAGAGCGGCAGGTGCCCGCTCGGCGGCGAGGGCGGCGGCGTCCAGGTCCTCAGCGTCTCGGAGGCCCGGGGCCGCACCTTCGACCATCTCTTCCTGCTCGGTCTCAACCGCGACGTCTTCCCGCGTCCGTCGCGCGAGGATCCGCTGCTGCCGGACGACATCCGGCAGGTGATGCAGCGCCTGCTGCCCGACCTGCCACTTGCCCGCGAGGGCCTCGACGACGAGCGGCATGCCTTCGCCCAGCTGCTCTCGGCCGCGCCCGCGGTGACGCTCTCCTGGCGGACCGCCGACGACGACGGCAGGCCGCTCTCCGCCTCGCCGCTGGTCGAGCGCCTGCTGCAACCCGCCGAGAGCGCCCCCGGCGGAGCGCCGGCCGCGCCCGATGGGAGCCGCGCCGGCCCGATGGTCACGCCAGGGCCGGCGCCCGCGCTCTATCCGTCCCGGCCGCCGCCGGCCGCCGGCGACGCCGCGGCGCAGGCCGCCGGCGTCGAGGACGCACGCCCTGCCGACGAGCACGCCGTGCTCGCCGGTCTCCATGGCTCGCGCCACCAGCTGGGGCTGGTGCTGCCCCTGGCCGTCGGGCAGGTGCGGGAGGAGCTGGGGCTGCCGCTGCTCGACCTCGATCCGGCGGCCGTCGCCGCGGCGCGGTGGCGCGTCCTCGAGGAGCTGGATCCGGATCCGCGCACGGCGGCGGGGCGAGCGGCGGCCGCCCGGCTCGGGCCTTACTTCGGGTTCGTCGGACCGGCGTCGTCGCGCGCCGGCCACCAGCTCTATGTCACCCATCTCGAGGCGCTGGCCGCCTGCCCGTGGCAGTTCTTCCTGGGCCGGCTGCTGCGCATCGAACGGCCGGCCGATCCGCTCGGCGACCTGCCGGGCGCCGACCCCCTGCGCCTCGGCAACCTGGTCCACCGCGCGCTCGACCGGATCGTCCAGCGCGCCCTCGCCGCCGCGGCCGGCGCCGGCGCCGGCGAGGAGCCCGGCCGGGAAGCGGCCGGGGCCCGTGCGCCGGCGGTCGCGCCGGTGCCGCGGCCGGTGCCGGTGCGGTGGCCCGACCCGGAGGAGCTCGAGCCGCTGCTCGTCGAGGCTGCGGCCGAGGTGCTGGCGGAGGACGGGCTGGTGCTGCCGGGCCTGGCGCAGGCGCTCGCCGGGCACGCCCGGCCCCTCGTCGACGCGGCCGGCCAGGTGGACTGGCCCGCGCCCGGCGCGGCGGTGCCGGTGTGCGCCAGCGAGATCGACGGCGAGCTGCTGCTCGAGCTGCCGAGGGAGGGGCCGGCGGGAGAGCGGCGCCGCCTGCGCTTCCGTGCCGACCGCGCGGACTTGGTCGACGGCGCGTTGCGGTTCACCGACTACAAGACCGGCCGGCAGCTCTCGGACGCGCGCGACGCGGACCGGCGGCGCCTGCAGCTGCTGGCGGAGATCCGCGCCGGCAAGCGCCTGCAGGCCGTCGCCTACGGGATTGCCGGCGGCCCGCGGGCCCGCGGCCGTTACCTCTTCCTGCGGCCGGATCTTGCCCCCGCGGCCCGCGAGGTGGCCGTCGAGGCCGGCGACCGCGAGGCACGGGCGGCCTTCGCCGCGGCGGTGCGCGCGGTGCTGGACGCCTGGGACGCCGGCAGCTTCTTCCCGCGGCTGGTCGATCCGTCGGGGCGCCGGGAGCCGTCCCGCTGCACGCTCTGCGCGGTGGCCGAAGCCTGCCTGCGCGGCGATCCGGGGTCGCGGCGCCGCCTCCACGCCTGGGCCTCGCGCACCCGCGCCGGGACGCCGCCGGAGCACCTCGCGGAAGCGGCCATGCTGGGCGCCTGGGACCTGCCCGCTGCCGCCGGTGCGTCGCCGGCGGAGGAGGGGGCCGGCGCGCTGGAGCTCGAGGGAGAGGGCGGATGAACGGCCGCGTCGAGGGCGGCTCGCCGCGCCGGCCGCCGCCGCCGGAGCCGCCCGGGGCGGACGCGGCGGCGGCGCTGCTGGCGAGCGACCGCGCCGCCCGCGCCGCGGCGCAGACCCGCTTCGACCGCCCGCTGGTGCTCGAGGCCGGCGCCGGCACCGGAAAGACCACCACCCTGATCGCCCGCTTGCTCGCCTGGTGCCTGGGAGAGGGATGGGACAAGGCGGCGGGCGAGGCATCGTCCGCCGCCGCGGCCGCCGAGACGTCTTCCACCGCCGCCGAGGCGGCGGCGGCCACGGCCGCGCGGGTGCTGCGGCGGGTGGTCGCCCTCACCTTCACCGAAGCGGCGGCCGCGGAGATGGCGGGACGTGCGGCGCGGGAGCTGATGGCGCTCGGCCGCGGCGTGCGCGCGGAGTGGCTGGCGGCCGCCGGCCTGCCGCCGGCGCCCGAGCTGGCGCGGCGGGCGCGGGCGTTGCTCGCCGCCCTCGATCGCCTCACCGTCGAGACCATCCATGCCTGGTGCTTCCGCCTGCTGGCCGCCCATCCCCTCGCGGCGGGAGTGCACCCGCGGCTGCAGATCGACACCGACGGCAGGCTGCTGCGGCAGGTCATCTCCGAGACCGTCGAGGCCGCTCTGCGGCCGGGTTACGGCACGCCCGGCGATCCGCACCTGCTGGCCCTCGCCGCCGAGGGATGCGGCCCGCGGGAGGTGGCCGAGGCGCTGGCCGCCCTGGTCGACGGCGGCATGACGGCCGCGGCGCTACGCCGGGATCCCTTCGCCGGCGACGCCTGGCCCCGGCTGCGGCGCCGCATCGCCGCCGCCTGCGCCGGCCTGCGGGCGCTGCTCGCGCCGCGGCTGGCCGGCAGCCGGCTGCGCAACGCCGCCGGCATCCTCGCGGCCCTCGACGCGATCGACGCGATCGACGCGCTGCTGCAGGAGCCGCGGCGGCCGGCCGCCGCGGCGGCGCCGGACCGGGACCTCGCCGCGGAGATCGCGGCCACCCGGCGGCACTGCGCCGAGGCGCTGCCGCCCAACCTCCGCAAGCACCTCGCCGCCTGGGGGCGCGGCCGCCTCCCCGCGCGGGAGGAGCAGGAGCGCCTGGGCGAGGTCCGCGGGGAGCTGGCGGAACGGGCCGCGGCGGTGGCGCGCCTGCTCGATCACCTGGACCATCTCGACCCCGTGCGGCTCCGCCACGGACGCCTGGCGATCGCGCCCCTGCTCGCCGGGGTCGAGGACGAGCTGCGGCGGCGCGGCATCGCCACCTTCGACTCCCTCCTGCGCGGCGCCAGGCACCTGCTGGCCACCCACCCGGAGGTGCGGGCGAAGCTGCGCCGGGCCATCGACCAGCTGCTGGTCGACGAGCTCCAGGACACCGACGCCACGCAATGCGAGGTGCTGCGCTGGCTCGCCCTGGACGGTCCGGCGGACGAGCGCCCCGGCCTCTTCCTGGTGGGCGATCCCAAGCAGTCGATCTACGGCTGGCGCAGCGCCGACCTGCGGGCCTACGAGGGGTTCGTGGCGCGGGTGGAGGAGGGCGGCGGCGAGGTGCGGCGGCTGGCCGAGAACTTCCGCTCGGTGCCGGCGGTGCTGGCCGAGGTGGCCCGCGTCGTCGGGCCGGTGATGCGCGAGCGCCCGGGAGTGCAGCCGCCGTTCGCGCCGCTGCTGCCCTGCGAGCGCCGCGCCGCCGACCGCGGCTTCACCGCCGGCGGCCGGTCGCCGGTCGAGCACTGGGTGTCGTGGCTGCCGGCCGCGCCGGCCGGGGATGGCGAGGAGGAGAGCGGCGGCGAGCCCCTGGCGCCGCGGGCGGTCGCCGCGACCGCGCTCGAGGCCGAGGCGATCGCCGCCGACCTGCTCGAGCTCCACCGGCGGCACGCGGTGCCCTGGCGCGACGCGGCGATCCTGCTGCGATCGACCGGCGACCTCGAGGTCTACCTCGACGCCCTGCGCCGCGCCGGCATCCCCTTCGCGGTCGGGCGGGACAAGCAGCACTACCGCCGGCGCGAGGTCATCGACGCCGCGGCGCTGGTGCGCGCCGTGCTCGACCCCGGCGACCACCTGGCGCTGATCACCGCCCTGCGCTCGCCGGCGATCGGGGTGCCGGACGCCGCCCTGCTGCCGCTCTGGCGGCACGAGCTGCCGCGCCTGCTGACCGAGCTGCACCGGCCCTCCCCGGAGGGGCTCGCGGCGGTCCGCCGGGCGGTCGAGGCGGCGGCCGGCGAGCTGCCCGCGGGAGTGCCGGGCCTGGAGCGGGTGGCGGGATGGGAGCTCGGCTTGCTGGCCGCGATCGAGCACCTGGCGGTGCTGCGAGAAGCCTTCGCCGCCGAGCCGGCGGACGCCTTCGTCGAGCGGCTGCGGCGCCTGCTGCTGCTCGACGCCACGGCCGCCGCGCGCGATCTCGGCGGCTACCGCCTGGCCAATCTCGATCGCTTCTTCGGCCGCCTGCTGGTCGAGCTCGAGCAGGGCAGCGGCGACGTCGCGGCGGTGCTGCGGGCGCTGCGCGAGGACGTCGCCGCGGGCCGCGAGGCGGAGGAGGGCAAGCGGCCGGAAGGGGCCGAGGACGCGGTGCAGGTGCTCACCATCCACGGCGCCAAGGGCCTCGACTTCGCGCACGTCTACCTGCCGCAGCTGCACAAGCCCGGAGGCGGCGAGCCGCCGGCCACGGCGGTGGGGGGCCTGCCCGAGGCCGGCCCGGACGGTTGCGAGTACCGCCTGCTGGGCGCCGTCACCCCGGGCTTCGACGTGGTGGAGGAGAGGCGTCTCGAGGTCGAGGCCGCCGAGCGCGTGCGCACCCTCTACGTGGCGATGACCCGCGCCAAGGACCGGCTGGTGCTGGCCGGCGACTGGCCGCGCCTGCCGGCCGACCCGCGGCTTCCCGAGCAGGCCCGGACCCACCTGCAGCTGCTGGCCTGGCGGCCCGGCTGCCCCGACCTGCAACGCCTCTGGCGGGACGCCGGCGAGCGCGGCGCCGATGCCGATCCGGAAGGCGTGGCCTGGCGCTTCCCGGCGCTCGCCGGCCGTGCCGACGCGGCGGCCGCGGCCGACGGGCCGGCGCGAGGCGAGTCCCTGGCCTCGCCGGCGGCCGTCGCCGCCCAGGCCGCCCTCCTGGCCGGCTGGCGGGCCGCCGCTGCCGCCCGCATGGCGCGGCCCTTCGGCGCCGCCGCCTCGGAGGAGGCCCACGCCCGGCTGCGCGAAGCGGCGGCCGCGGCTGCGGCGGACCGCTCGGGGGACGCGGCCGTCGAGGCCCGGAGCGAGACGGGCACCGGGGGCGCGGACGCGGACCCGGGCGGCGCCGGCGGCCGCGAGCTGGCCATGGCCTCGGGCGCCGCCCTGCATCGCGCCCTCGAGCTCTGGGACCTCGACGCCGAGCCGGCGCGCGAGATGGAGCGCCAGCGCACCCTGCTGCCGGCCTATCTCGCGGCGGTGGCGGCCGGCGAGGACGCCGCGCGCGCGCTGCCGCGCTGCCACCGCCTGCTCGAGCGGTTCGTGGCCGGCGGCCTCGCGGCCCGCCTGCGGGAGCTGGCCGGCCGGGTGGTGGCGCGCGAGCTGCCGGTGCTGCTGGCGCCCGACCTCCACGCCAATCCGCCGGGCGGCGCGGGCCCGGTCGCCTTCGTCTCGGGAGCCATCGATCTGCTCTACCGCGACCCCGGCAGCGGCGCCCTGGTGATCGCCGACTACAAGACCGACGAGGTCGCGGGCGCCGATCTCGAGCGCCGGACGGCGATCTATTCCAGCCAGGGCGCCGCGTACGTCCGCGCGGTCCAGGCGGCGCTCGAGCTGCCGGCGCCGCCGCGCTTCGAGCTCTGGTTCGTGCACGCCGGCCGGATCGTCGCGCCGGCGGAAGGATAAGCTTGCGCCATGCCCGTCCCGGAAGTGTCGGTGGTGGTCCCGACGCACAACCGGCTCCCGGTGCTGACCGAGGTGATGTCGGCCCTGGTGCGCCAGGAGGGCGCCCCGCCGTTCGAGGTGGTGGTGGTGGACGACGGCTCGACCGACGGCACGGCGGAGTGGCTGCGCAGCCGCAGCTTCGACCTGTCGCTGCGCGTCTTCACCCAGGAGAACCGCGGCCCGGCGGCGGCCCGCAACACCGGGGTGGCGGTGTCCGCCGGCCGCTGGGTGGCCTTTCTAGGAGACGACACCGTCCCCGCGGTTGGATGGTTGGCGGCCCACCGCGCCGCGCACCGGCGGCACGGTGACGACCTGCACCTGGCGGTCATCGGCTACACCGGTTGGCACCCGCGGATGCGGGTGACCCCGTTCCTGCGTTACATCAACGAGCACGGCCTGCAGTTCGGCTACGCCCTGATCCGCGACCCCGAGGACCTGCCCTTCAATTTCTTCTACACCTCCAACCTCTCGCTGTCGCGCGAGCTGCTGCTCGCCGAGCCCTTCGACCTGCGCTTTCCCTATGCGGCGTGGGAAGACATCGAGCTCGCCTACAGGTTGAAGAAGCGGGGCCTGCACTTGATCTACGAACCGGCCGCGACGGTGGCCCACGATCATCCGACGGACCTGGCGCGCTTCGCCGCGCGGCAGGAGCGGGCGGGCTACTGCGCGGTGGTCTTCTACCGGCTCCATCCCGAGCTTGGCGGCTTCCTCGGCATCGGCCCCGGCGGGCCGCCGCCGCTCCCCGACGGCACCGCTCAGCGCCGGCGCGAGAGGCTGGTGCGGGCCTTGCAGAAACTTCCCCTGGCACTCCCCCATTTATGGGAAGATGTGCTCAGGTTTCACTACGTTCGAGGACTTCACCGCGCCTGGGACAGCGCGGAGACGGAAAAGGAGATGAACCCATGACAACCCTGCGACGGGCGCTTCCGGGCCTCTTCAAGAGAGAGTCCATCCTGGCCCTCGCGACCCTGGTCACCCTGGCGATGCTTTTCGCCGGCCAACCGGCCCTGGCGATGAGCCACGGCGGTGGAGGCGGCGGGGGGCACTCGGGCGGGGGCGGTGGGCATGCGAGCGGCGGAGGTGGGCATGCGAGCGGCAGCAGTCACGGTGGTGGCGGGGGCGGGCACATGTCCAGCCACGGACCCTCCGGCAGCGGCGGGACGGCCCACCCGATCTCACCGGGCGCGCGCTTCTTCGGGCCCTCCCGAGGATTCAATGGCGGCTTCCATGGCGGCTTCCGCGGCGGCCGCTTCGGTGACGGCCGCTTCTTCGGCCACGACCGGTTCTTCCATGACCGGTTCTTCTTCGACGGCTTCTTCCCGTTCGGCTTCGGCTTCGGCCTCGGCCTGGGCTTCTACGGTTGGGACTATCCGTGGGGCTGGGGCCCGGGCTTCTACGGCTACTGGGGGCCGTCCTGGTACGGCTACAACCCGGGCTACGGGCCCTACCCCGGCTACGGCTACGACGGTTACTACGGCGGCGGCGGCGACTACTCCGACGGCTACAGCCCGGGGTACAGCGCTCCCGCTCCCGGTCCTCGACCGCGCGCCGGGATGGGGGCGCTCGACATCGCCATCTCCCCCGGCGACGCCGCGGTGTACCTGAACGGCGAGTACATCGGCCGGGCGCGTGACTTCAGCGGCTGGGGCCGCGGTTACCTGTGGCTCGAGAAGGGCACCTACGACATCGTCTTCTACAAGGACGGCTACCGGACCCTCGCGCGCCAGGTGAGCATCTATCCCGGCCTGGTCATCAAGTGGGACGACAAGCTCGAGCACGGCCAGGCGGTGCGGCCGGAAGATCTGCCCTCCAAGAGCCACGAGCGGCGCGACTCACGCCTGCAGTTCGAGCGCGACCGCGCCGACCAGATCGACCGCCAGCAGCAGATGCAGGAGCCGCCCCCGTACCAGGGCCAGCAGGGCGGCGGTTGGAACGACAACTGGCGCGACCGCGTGAACCACGACCGCGGCGACCGCTCCGACAACGGCAACACCCCCCAGCGGAACGTCCAGCCCGCGCCGGCCCCGGGCCCCGCCCGGGTGGCCGTCACCTCCGACCAGTACGGCAGGCTGCGCATGAAGGTCCAGCCGGACGATGCCTCGGTCTACCTCGACGGCCGCTTCGTCGGCACCGGCAGCGACCTGGCCGGCAACGAGGCCGGCCTGCTGCTGTCCCCCGGCCATCACCGTGTCTCGGTCGTGCGCCCCGGCCACCGTGCCGAGGAGCGGGATCTCGACGCCGTCCTCGGCAAGGACGTCGACCTCACGGTGACGCTGAAGAGCACCGGCCCGACCGGATAGGCATCCTCAGATCAGATTCCTCCACCCACGGCCCGGAACCTCTCTGAATGGAGAGGTCCGGGCCGGCCTATTTTTCAGCGCAGCCACCGCGCGCCGGGCCTGGCACAACCCGCGGCAGGGTCATCGCGCAAACCGGCTCCGGTCGGTACGCTCGGCAGGTTCGGATCTCGCCCGCTACGCTCGGCAGGTTCGGATCTCGCCGACTCGGCTCCGGTCGGTACGCTCGGCAGGTTCGAAGCTCGGCTCGCCGCGCGCAAAAAAAGAATCGGGGTCGACGACGCTGCGTCGACCCCGGCGGGGAGTCGCGGGCTCGGTGCAGCCCGCGAATCGAATGAGGCGGGCGCGCCGCCGGCGCCGGGCCGGGGCGCGCCCGCCTCGAGGAAGGCTCACTTCTTGCCGATCGTCACCGTGGCCGACGCGGCCTGCGAGGCGCAGCCGAGGTTCGTGGCCTCGGTGACCGTCAGGGTCGTGCTCCCCTTGGTGCCCACCGTGAAGGTGACCTGGCTGGTCCCCTGGCCGGCGGTGATGGTGCCGTTCTGGATGCTCCAGGAGTACCTGCTGCCCGCGTGGTTGGCCGCCGAGGCGGTCAGGCCGGTCTGGTTCGGCTTGGCCGTGGACGGGGCGGTGATCGCCGGCGTCGCGGGAGTCGCTCCCGCCTGGATCTCGGCCTGGGCCACGTTGCCGCTGGTGGCGTTACGGGAGCAGCTCACCTTGAGGGAGGCGGGATAGTTGCCCGCCTTCGAGTAGGTGTAGGAGAACTTCGGCGAGGCCTGGGTCACAGGCGCCGACCCGTCCCCGAAGTTGAAGGTGTAGGAGGTGATCGAGTCGCCGTCCGGATCGAACGACTGCGAGCCGTCGAAAGCGACCGTCAGCGGCGCGCAGCCGGTGTTCGGAATGCCCTGCAGGACCGCCAGGGGCGGGCCCTCCGGCCGGCAGAAGGCGTTGCCGCCGAGGGTGTAGCTGCCCTTGCCGGTCGCGTTCACCGTCAGCAGGAGCCCGCCGCCGATGCCGCCCGGCTGGCTGCCGACGAGCGTCACGGTCTGTCCGGTGAGCGAGTTGAGCACCGTGCCGGCCGGCAGGTTCACCGTGAACGGCAGGTCTCCCGAGCCCACGCCCGGCGCGAACTGGATCGGCTTGGAGGTGTCGACGATGATGACGATCTGGTTGCCGGCCACGTCGAAGGTGCCGGTGACGCCGGTCGAGCCCTGGCCGAAGTCCGTGGTGCCGCCGGTGTAGCCGTAGCCGAACTGGCCGAACGGCTTCGTCGGGTCGTTGGTGTCGCCCTCGACGAAGACCGTGCGCGGCGTGCCATGGGTGTCCGGCACGCTGAACGAGATCTTCCACTCGGAGTTGGGCTGCAGGGCCGGAAGCTGGCCCAGGTTGGCGACCTGCATCGTCAAGACGATCGAGGAGGTCCCGGCCGGCGACGGGAACGGCTCGGCGACGGCGACGCCGGTGATGTCGAGCTGGGCGTTGGCCGGCGCGCCGGTCTGGTTGCCCGCCGGATCGGTGACGACGGGGACCCCCGGCAGGTTGCAGGCGCTCTGGTGGGAGGACCCCGCGGCCGCGGAGGCCACCTCGCCGCAGTGTCCGCCGGTGCCGGCGGCGTTGGTGGCGGTCACGTAGTAGTAGTAGGTCGTGTTCGCCACGACCTGCGTGTCGACGAAGACGGTGTGCCCCGCCGGGAGCTGCGCATATGGCGTCTCCGCCCCGGCAGCCGTGCCGCGGTAGACGTTGTAGGACGTGATCGGCGAGCCGCCGTTGTCGGGCGCCTCCCACGCCACGTCCACGGCGCCGGTCATCGGGTCGACCTTCGCCGAGTCGAGCTTCGGGTTGCCGGGAGCGGCCACCGCCGGCGGGTCGAAGGCCGCGAACATGCGCAGGCCGCCGGACTGCCGGGCGATCGCCGCCTTCGAGGCCTCGGACTCTGGATACGGCGCGCCGTGCTGGGACGCCGTCGCCAGCGTGCAGTTCGCCGAGGCGAGGCATCCCTTGGCGAACGCCACCTCGATGCGGCCCTGGCTGTCCAGGTGCATGTCGTTGAAGTCGAGGAGGTTGCGGCAGGGGTTGCTGCCGCCGCCGGTCCAGATGCAGCCGAGCTGCACCGGGTCCTGCGGGGTCACGTTCACGGTCGTCCAGCTCTTGCCGCCGTCGTAGGTGGTCGCGACATAGAGGTCCCAGACGCCCGGGAAGGCGGCGGACTGCGGGTTGCCGCCGACGGTCGTGCCGACGAAGCCGACCGCGGCGCGGCCGGCGTCGCCGGCGGTGGAGACCACGAAGTCGGCATTCAGGATGCCGTAGACCGCGCCGACGTCGAACGGCGCGCTCCAGGTGCTCCCCTCGTCGGCGGAGACCGAGACGAAGGGGTGGTTGGTGGCGCCGTCGAGCCAGATGAGGTAGACCTTGTTGGCGGCGTCGATCGCCACCGACGGGTCGAGAGACTGGCTGTCGGTCTGGCCGGGCGGTCCGGCGAAGGACCAGGTCACGCCGTTGTCGTGCGAGATGGCCAGGCCCGGCCCTGCCGCGCAGGACCCCGAGGCCACGTAGACGGTGCCGTCCGGGCCGACCTTGACGTGGCCGTGAATGCTGGCGTTGCCGGCGCACGCCGGCGTCTGGTAGATCGGGACGCCGGGTCCGAAGGTCACGCCGCCGTCATCGCTCCGCGAGGCCTGCGCCTCGGGGGCGATGTCCTGGGAGGCGTAGTAGATCGCGTGGGGATAGACGGGGCCCGGATTCGGCAGCGGAGACGCGAAGGGGCCGCCGCCCAGCGTCTCATGGTCGGGTCCCGAGGGAGCGCCGCCGCCCTGCGCCGGCAGCCAGGTCGTGCCGTCGTCGTCCGAATAGGCGAGGAAGCTGTTGCCCTCGCCGCCGATCAGGTCCATCGAGAAGACCCGGCCGGTGGTCGAATCGACGAAGCCGATCGGGTCGGAGAGCACGAACTGCTGCACCAGCGGGGTGGAGACGTCCTCCCAGAGGTGGCCGGCCGGCGAGGAGCAGTCGTCGAAGCTGACGCGCAGCGTGTTGGGGCCGGATTGGAAGAAGGTCACGCCCCCCTGGTTGACGGTGTCGTGCTTGAGCGAGGCGACGTTCGGGTTCCAGTCGACGCCGATCGACGGCTCGCCGGCGTTGTCGCCCAGCCCCGTCGGGGAGAGATAGGTCCGGAAGCGGGCCGCGGCGGGATTCGGCGGCGGCACGGTGAACGTCGGCTTGGGCACCAGCTGGATGCTCGCGGTGTAGCTGAACCCCTCGGGATTGAACGGCACCACTTGGACGGTGTACTGGGTGCCGTTGGCGGGGATCGGCAGCGTCACGACGCGGGGGGTGGCGACGCCGATGTTGGCGATCGCGATCGGGTTGTTGTTCGAGTCGTAGACGAAGAGATCGAACTCCGACTGGTCGGTCGGATTGTTCTGATCCGGCCAGGAGACGCTGATCTGCAGGTTGTCGACCGCCGCAACCAGGGCGGCGTTGACGGTCAGCACGTAGAAGTCGCAAGCGTCGCTGGCGAGCGCGCCGCCCGGCAGCGTCGGGGTGGACGCGCAGGTCGGCGTGTTGGTTCCCGCGCCCACCAGCCCGAGCAGGCCCTCCTCCTCGGTGACGTTCGGGACCACGAATGGGCCGGCCGAGAACGTGAGCTTGGGCGTGGCGGGCGAGAGGATGCCGCTCCCCACCTGGGTGCCGTACGGCGGCGAGCCGCCGACCGACTGCGCGGTGGCGATCGTCGGCAGTCCGCAGAGCGCTATGCACAGCGACAGGACCGCTGCCGAGACGCGCGCGCCGGCGGTCCTGAAACGTTGGCCGATGTCTTCCCTCCGATTGTTCATATCCCCCTCCTCGTTCGGTTGGAACAGCGTTCAAGCGCTACGTCGCCGGACGCAGCCCTCTCCGGCACCCTCGACGATAGGGCGCCCGCCGCCGCCGGGGAATGAGGAAAGTCCCCCATCTCGCCCCTGGGAAAACCCTCAGGGGGGCGGACGAAATAGGCAGGAGGGGTGTGGGGGCCGGGGGGTCAGCCGCCGCCGGCTCCCCGCTCGCGCAGGTTCTCTTCTTCGTAGAGGCGGACGCGGGCGCGCATGATGCCGGCGCGGCCGAGGTAGCCGAGGAGCGAATTTTGCGCCACGAGGCGCTAAATCAGGCCCGCGAATGCCAGCGTTCCTTCGCGCACGCCTCGACTCGCTGATCAGCCGCTCACGAAGGCGCTGACGTCCAGGCGGGCGATGCCGAAGGGCCTCTGGCCGGGCTGCTGGGACACGGCCGCCACCAGCGTCACGCCGTCGGGGTACCACTTGGGGTGCTGGCCATTCCATTTCGGGTCGGTGACCTGCACGGCGGGGTTCTTCCCCGCCGCGTCCTGGATGAAGATCGCGTATTCACGGAGAGGATCCTGCGTGGCCGCGCGGCTGGATTCGAAAGCCACCCAGTTACCGTCGGGCGACCACCAGGGCGCCCGCCCCTGGTAGCGCGGGTCGAAGGGGCCGCGCACGGGTGCGTCCTTGTCGAGCGGCTCGACGGTGGGCGGCTCGGTCGAGGCGTCGGTGACCCAGATGTAGTTGCGCTCCTGGTCGTAGTGCGGGGGGGTGGACGGGTCGGTGGCGATCTGCTGCCCTGCAAAGGCGACCAGGTTGGGATTGACCTGGTTCACGCTGGGCATGCCGGCGAAGATCGTGGAATTGGCCAGCACCGGTGTGATCACCCGACCGGCGGTGTCGATCTTGGTCGAGCATGGGTTCGGGTGCGCACTCCTGGAACCATTGTCCACCGCCAGCGCCGCGCCGCCGGGATACCACGACGGATAGGCCATCCCTGCGGTATCCGCGAGCAGCTCCAAGCCCGATCCGCGGGCGTCAGCCAGCCAGATGCCGCCGTTGCTGAATGCGACTCTACCGGGCGATGCCGGGGCGCCAGCACCGCGCCAGCACCAATCGGGTCGGGTCGAGTGCGTCAAGCTGGGCACGAAGGGTCGCGGTGCCGCATCCGGGATCGTGAGCTCGAGCAGATAGAGATGGACCGCCTCCTGCACGCCGACGATCCGCTCATCCACGGTGCGCTCGTGCCCGGTCCGCTCGAACACCAGACGGGTTCCCGTGTCGTCGATGGTGAGCTCGAGATGGAGATTGGCCGCCTCCTGCGCGCCGACGGTCCGCTGGTGCACGGTGCGCTCGAAGACCAGACGGGTTCCCGTATCGTCGATGGCAGGCCGGTAGTCGGTTACGCCTGGAACCTGCGGATACTTCATGAGGAACACCGGTGTGACGAGTGGTGGATTCATCGAACCTCCCTTGGCTCCAAAGGCGAACCGCAGTCCTCATCGGTTGCATGCCGCGGCCCTGCGCAGGAGCGCGATGAGCCCCAGGCGCACATCCCGTCCAGGTGAACCGAGACGGCACCGGATCGGCCAGGCGCGTCTTACCGACTGATTGTAGTGGCAAGTGAGACAATACTGCAGCGCTGAGAGATTGTCAAGGGCGGAATGACGATGACAAATTGGAGACGCTACGTCCGCGCCCGTCAGCCGCTCAGGGCCGGAGCCACCGGCGGAACCATTCGAGATTGCGGCGCATGATCTCCTGCTCGAGGGCGGGCTCGTAGATGACGTGGCCGCCGCGGGGGTAGATCTCCAGCTCGACGGTCTTCCCCTGTTCCCTCAGGGCCTTGTAGAACTTGGTCGCCTGCATGAGCGGCACGCGGCGGTCGTTCTCGCCGTGCTGGATGAGGAGCGGCGTGGCGACCCGGGAGACGTAGGTGATGGGCGAATGCCTGGCGTAGGCCTCCGGCGCCTCCCAGGGCAGGCCGAAGTACTCCTGGGTGAAGTCACCGGCGTCCGAGACGTAGTACAGGTCGGCGATGTCGCTGACGCTGCACATCGTGGAGGCCGCCTTGAAGCGATTGGTCTGGGTGACGATCCAGTCGGTCAGGTAGCCGCCATAGGAAGCGCCCATGACTCCCAGGCGGTCGGGGTCGGCCACGCCCTCCTTCACCAGGTGGTCGACGCCGGCCATGACGTCCTGGTAGTCGCCCTCGCCCCAGCCGTTCCGGATCATGCGGAAGCCGGCCTCGCCGTAGCCCGAGCCGCCGCGCGGCATGGGCAGCAGGACCGCCATGCCGGCGCCGGCCATGGCCTGGATCGGATAGGGCTCCACCTGTCCGACCGAGTGCATGAACTGCGGGAACACCCCGTAGGTGAAGCCGCCGATCGGTCCGCCGTGCAGGTAGACGACCAGCGGCAGCCGGCGCCGCTCCCGCACGGCGCCCTCGCCGGGCGGGGTCGCGGGCGGCGTCAGCAGCAGGCCCCAGATCTCCATGCCGTCGAAGGACCGCCAGGCAATCGGCTCGAGCCTGCCCAGCGCCAGCCCCGCGAGCTCCGGGTTCACCTCGGTCAGGCGGCGCGGCCGGCCCTGGCCGCCGCCGGCGCGGCCGGCGCGGCCGGCGAGATCGAGGACGAAGACGTCGCCCATGCCCTGCGCCTCGACCGAGCGGAAGGCGAGCCGCCGCCCGTCGCGGCTGAACGAGGGCGAGTAATGGACGAAGGGGCCCGGGTCGAGCTCCGCGCGGCGGCCGTCCAGCCACAGCCGCAGCAACGGCTGCTCGAACATGTGCGCGCCGCGCTGCGACGGGCTCTCGTTCGGCACGACCACCAGCGAGGCGCTGTCCGGCGCCCAGGCGAGCTCGGTCACCCAGGTGTCCGGGGCGAGGCTGCGGACGCGCAGCCGCTCGCCGCTGCCTTCCCTCGCCGCCGTCGCCGTCGCTGCCGTCGGAGCGGTCGCAGGCGGCCCTGCCGGCACCAGATACAGCCCCCAGGTCGAGACCATTCCCGGCCGACCGGCGGTCGAGATGAAGGCGATCCAGCGGCCGTCGGGCGAGTAGCGGGGCGAGGTGTTCATGCCGTCGCGGTCGACGAGCACGCGCGGCTCGCCGCCGGCCGCCGGCAGCGCATAGATGCGGGTGTGGAACACCCCCACGTACCCGGGCCGCGCCGCGGCGGCGTAGGCGATGGTCGCGCCGTCCGGCGACCAGTCGAGGGCGGCCACGAATTGATCCGGCGGGCTGAGCGCCCGGGGCTGCCCCCCGGCGAGATCCTGCACCCACACCCGCGCCGGGCGCTCCTGCCGGTCGACCTCGATCACGAACGACTTGTCCTGGCGCCGCCGCTCCTCCTCGGCCGGGGGCGCATCGGGCGCCAGGTAGGCGAGCCGCGTGCCGTCGGGCGACCAGGCGTAGTCCGAGACGCCCTGCCGGCTGGCGGTGAGCGCCCGGGCCTCGCCGCCCCGCGCGTCGAGAACGAAGACCTGGGGCAGGTCGCCGGCAAAAGCCAGGAAGGACAGGCGCGCGCCGTCGGGCGACCAGCGCAGGTGGGGCGCCGGCCGCGGCTTGTTGAAGATCCGCGTGCCGTAGGTGAGGCGCGCGGGCGTCCCGCCGGCGACCGGCACCAGGTAGAGCACGGCCTCGTGCTCGTCCTTCTCGAGCGCCGGCCGCGAGACCACGTAGGCGACCTGCCGGCCGTCGGGCGAGATCCGCACGTCGGAGATCGAGCGCAGCCCCATCAGGTCGGCCACGGTGACCGGGCGGGCCGGGGCGGCGGCCCCCGCGCCCGCGGCGCCCGCGGCGCCTGCGGCGCCCACGGCCTCCACGGCCGCCGGCGGAGCCACGAGCAGGGCGAGACCGACGGCGAGAGACGCGCGGTAGTGCATGCGGGGATCGATCGGAGACGCTACGCCCGCGCCGCGCCTGCCGTCAACCCCCGCCCTCGGTGTACTATCGTGAATGCCCAAGAGGCACTGCAGGTTGCGCCGGGCGCCGCGCTGGGGAACCTCCATCGCGGCCGCCGGCGGGGCAAGCGGGCGCGTCGCGTGGGCCGTTCTCGCCGGGAGTAGACCGCGATGTCGAAGACCGCTTGCATCGTTCCCTGGACCAACCTCGCGATCGGACCCGACGGCCGGGCGACCTTCTGCTGCGACATCCCGACGCCCCTGACCGTCGACGGCCGGATGGGCAGCGTCTACCGCGACTCGCTCGACGAGCTCTGGAACGCCCCGGAGATCGTGCAGGTGCGCGCGGCGCTGGCGCGCGGCGAGAAGCCCGAGAGCTGCCGCCACTGCTGGGAGCGCGAGGCGGTGGGGGGCGTGAGCCGGCGGCTGGCCGCCAACGCCGCCTACCGGCTGCTCGGCGGCCGGCTCGCCGTCGAGCACCTGCACCTGGAGGGCGCCGGCAGCGGCTTCCGCCTCGAGCGCCGGCCGGACTGGTTCATCCTGGAGCTGGGCAACGTCTGCAACCTGAAGTGCCGCAGCTGCAGCCCGCTCTTCAGCTCGCGCATCGCCGCCGATCCGCTGCACGCCGCATGGGCCGCGAACGGACCGGCAGCGGCCTCCGAGGCCCCGTCCGGCGGGCGCCGGCGGCTGCGGCTCGTGCCGGAGGACCGCACGGCGTGGTTCGAGGACGTCGACGCCGTGGCGGACATGATCGCGAGCGGTGCCGGCGCCGCCGGGGACAATACGGTGCTGTCGCTGATGGGAGGCGAGCCCTTCCTGATCGACGCCACCTGGCGGCTGCTTCGCGCGCTGGTCGCGCGTGGCCTGGCGGCGCGCCTCTCCGTGGGCCTGGCAACCAACGGCCAGCAGCGGAGCTCCCACCTCGCGGAGCTGGCGCCGCTCTTCCGCGGTTTCAGCCTGTCGCTGAGCATCGACGGTCACGGCAAGCTCTACGAGTACCTGCGGCACGGCGGCAGCTGGCGCCGGCTGGTGGACAACCTGCGCTGGTTCCGGGAGGTGCCGGACCTCGGCCTCGTCGCCGTGCCGACGCTGCAGAACGGCAACGCGCTGGACATGGTGCCGCTGCTCCGCTTCCTGGACGAGCACGAGCTGCCGCTGGCCTACAACGTGGTGACCTGGCCGGCGCGCCTGCAGCCCACCAACCTGCCGCCGAGCGTCCGCCGCATCGCCGCCCGGCGGCTGCGCGCCTACCTCGACGCGGAATGCAGGCCGGCGAACCTCGCGGTCGTGCGGGCGTGGTGCGAGATCCTCGAGGGGGCCGGCGACGACTTCGACGCCGGCCTGTTCGGCGAGTTCATGACCTTCACCAACGATCTCGACGCCGGCCGCGGCGAGAGCCTGCGCGAGGCCGCCCCGGAGCTCGTCGCGCTGATCCGGGCCGCCGGCGTCGAGTGGTCGGAAGAGCTGCGCCACGGTCCCGCCGGCGCTGACGCCGCCGCGCTCCGGCAGGCCGAGGTGCTGCGGCGCGTCAACCGCACGATCGCCGCGAGCGACGTGATCTTCGCCGGCTACGAGGCCGCCCATCCCGGCTCCTACTTCCGCTCCGCGGCCAGCCAGCTCGCCGAGATCGAGGCCCTGCTGCGGCAGCACGGCCACCCGGGATTGGCGGGCAGCCGGGCGGTCGCCGACTTCGGGTGCAACTACGGCCGCATGACCCGCGTCCTGCGCGCCGCGCAGCCGCACGCCGCGGTCTACGCCTGCGACATCGACCGCGACGCCGTGCGGTTCTGTGCCGGCGAGCTCGGCGCGCTGCCGGTCGTCACCGGCTGGCGGCCCGACGAGGACCTCCTGCCGGGCGGCCTCGACGCCGTCGTCTCGGTCTCGCTGCTGACCCACACCCCCCTCGAGCATTGGCGGCGCGTCCTGCGCGCCTGGGAGCGGATGCTGCGCCCGGGCGGCGTCGCGGCCTTCACCTTCCTTGCCGAGAGCCACGTCGAGGCCTGGCTGGCCGGCGCGATGGAGCAATACGGGTCCTACTCTCCCGAGCAGCGCGCCGCCGCGGCGCGCGCCGTGCGCGAGGAGGGATGCGGCTTCGCCGCCCTGACCTCCGGCTACGGCGGCGAGCCGCTCTACGGCGTCGCCTTCTTCGCGCGCGACGTCGTGCGGCGGGAGATCGCCGCGGCCGGCCTCGAGCTGCTGGCGATGCCGGCCGGGGCGAGCCCGACCTTCGCGCAAGACCTGGCGCTGGTGCGCAAGCCGGCGGTGACCACGCCGGCCGAGCAGGGCGCACCGCCGGCCGCCCGCGCCGCCCGCTCCGACGATCCCGGTGGGGCCCCGGCGGTGGTGCGCGACGTCTCGCTGGTGGCGCTGTACGACCCCCGCTGCTACGCGCCGGCCGGGGGCGGCGAGCAGAGGGAAGGCGGCCATGCCGCCAGCGCCTGGGCGCGGCTCGCTGCGGCCCAGCCGCCACGGCCGCTGCCGACCGAGCTCGGCTTCGGCGATCCGCGAGTGCCCGAGGTGCGGGAGGCACAGGCCGCGCTGGCCCGCGAGCACGGCGTCGACGCCTTCTGCTACCTCTATCCGTGGGAGGCGGGCGGGCCGCGCTGGGACGAGCCCTGGCGCGACCTCGTGGCCAGCGGCCGGCCCGATTTCCCCTTCTGCCTGATGGTGGTGCTGGCGGAGGACGAAGCGATCTCGGCGGCGGCGGCCGGGCGGCTGCTCGACGACGTTGCCCCCGGACTCGGCGATCGCCGCTACCTGCGCGTCGAGGGGCGCTGCCTCTTGCTCGTGCGCGGCACCGCGCGGCTCGCCCAGCCGCGGCGGATCGCCGGGGCCTGGCGCGCCGCGGCCGCCGAGCGCGGTCTCGGCGAGCTCCATCTCTGCGCCGCCGAGCCGGCTCCCGCCGATCGCCCGGAGGACCTCGGCTTCGACTCCTTCCTCGAAGCTCCCGCGCGGCCGGCCGCCGATCGCGCCGACGCTGTCGCCGCGGCGCTCGCGCGCCCCTGGCCGCCGTACCGCCTCCTGCGGAGCGTCGAGTGCCGGCGCGACGCCGCGGACCCGCTCGCCGCCGAGCTGTACGAGCACTGGCTGCGCTCGACGGTCGACGCGACGCGGCGGCGCGGCGAGAGCGTGGTGTTCGTCGACGCCTGGAACGACTGGCTGCGCGGCGCCTACCTCGAACCCGACGATCGGGACGGCCGCGCCGCGCTCCTCGCCACGCGGCGGGCGGCGCGCGGACCCGCCAGCGGCCTGGTGCTCCTGCGCCGGCTGCGCGACGCGCTGGGAGAGATCGAAGGTCCGGCCGCTGCCGTCCTCGGCGAGCTCGGACAGGTGCTGGCGCTGCACGAGCACACGCGCGACCGCCTGCTGGACAGCGTCGAGGCGGCGCTCGGCCGCGGCCAGCCGGCGGCCGGCCCCGAGACGTTGCGCTGGGTGCAGGTCGCGAGCCGGCAGCTGCCGCCCTCCGGCGGCGGCTTCTGTCTCGACCGGGTGGGGAGCATCGGCGGCGCGGAGCTGCACGGCGCCCGGGAGCCGATCCCGCTGCCAGGCGACGCGGTCCACCTGGCGGGCTGGGCGCACGTCGGCAGCTGCGCGCCGGGCGACGTGGATCTCTTCCTGGCCCTCGAGGCGTGCGGCGGCGGCGAGGACCGCGTCGTCCGCGTCACCGAGCGCTTCGCCAGGACCGACGTCGCAGCGGCCTTCCCCGGCCATCCCGAGCGCTGCGGTTTCGACGCGACGGTCGACCTCGCCGGCCTGCCGCCGGGGACTTATCGCGTCGCCATCGTGCAGCGCACGCCCCACGCCACCTACCGCGACGCCACCGGGGTGGCGGTCCGGCGCCCGGGGGCGCCATGTTCGAGCGCCTGATCTGGCTCCCGGACCGCGCGCTCCTGGGCGACCTCGTCTTCCGCCTCGAGCAGTCGCGGAGCGACGGCTGGGAGCTCGGCGACGAGTGCTTCGCCTTCTACAAGAACCGGCAGCTGGTCGAGCAATTCGAGCGCTTCTGGTCAGCGACCGCCTTCCGGCCGCGGCGCATGCTGGAGATCGGCATCTGGGACGGCGGCAGCACCGCCTTCTGGTTCGAGCACCTGCGGCCCGAGCGGCTGGTGGCCATCGACCTGCGGGACCGCGAGGACAGCCCGTACTTCCGCCGCTGGGTGACGGCCAACGGTTTGGAGGGGCGGGTGCTGACGCGCTGGCGGACCGACCAGGCGGACCGCGCGGCGCTGCGCGAGCTCGTCGAGCGCGATCTCGGCGGCGAGCTCGACCTGGTGATCGACGACGGCTCCCACCTGGCCGTGCCGACGCGGGCAAGCTTCGAGGCTCTCTTCCCGCTGCTGCCGCCCGGCGGCCTCTACATCGTCGAGGATTGGGCCTGGGAGCACTGGCCGGAGTTCCAGGACCCGGGCCACGTCTGGGCCGGCGAGGAGAGCCTGTCGGCGCTGGTGGGCGACCTGGTGGCGGCCACCGGCAGCTCGCGGACGCTGATCCGCCGCCTGGCCGTGCACGAGGGGTTCGTGGCGGTCGAGCGCGGCGACGGCGACGGCGGCGGCGAGGACCGGCACGGCTTCCGCCTCGCCGACCACATCCGCCGGCGGCCCTGGCGCGAGGCGGCCGAGGTGGCCGAGGCGGGCGGGGCGGCCGCGCCTGCCGCCGCTCGCGCCCGGGCCGGGGCCGGGGCCGAGGAGGACGTCAAGGTCCTCGCCTTCTACCTGCCTCAGTTCCATCCCATTCCGGAGAACGACCGCTGGTGGGGCAAGGGGTTCACCGAGTGGACCCGCGTGACGCGCGCGCGGCCGCTGTTCGCCGGCCACTACCAGCCGCACCTTCCCGAGCGCCTCGGCTTCTACGACCTGCGCCTGCCGGAGGCGCGGGCACGGCAGGCGGCGCTGGCGCGCGGCCACGGCATTCACGGCTTCTGCTACTACTACTACTGGTTCGGCACCAAGACGCTGCTCGATCGCCCCCTGGCCGAGATGCTCGCCGGCGGCGAGCCGGACCTTCCCTTCTGCGTCTGCTGGGCCAACGAGAACTGGACGCGCCGCTGGGACGGCGCCGAGCGGGAGCTGCTCGTCGAGCAGCGCTACGGTCCCGAGCTGGACGCGGCGCTGATCGAGGACCTGCTGCCCATGTTCCGTGACCGCCGCTACCTCCGGGTGCGCGGCGCGCCGGTGCTGCTGGTCTACCGGCCTGGCTCGATCCCGGAGCCGCTGGCGACGACCACGCGCTGGCGTCGCGCGGCGCGGGAGGGCGGGCTGCCCGACCTCCACCTGGTCGCCGCCCTGACCTTCGGCGTGCAGGATCCCCGGCCGTTCGGCTTCGACGCCGCGGTGGAGTTCCCGCCGCACGGCGAGAACCTGCCCGAGAACGAGTGCGCGGTCGAGGGGACCGACCCCGGGTTCGGCGGCACGGTCGTCGACTTCCGGGCGGTGGTCCACCGGCGCCTCGCGCTGCCGCCGCCCCCCTTCCGCCTCTACCGCACCGCCATGGCCGGCTGGGACAACACCCCGCGGCTCGGGCGGCGCGCCACCGTCTTCCACAGCGCCTCGCCCGCCGCCTACGAGGAGTGGCTGCGCGCGCTGGTGGCCGCGGCGCGGCTCGGCCATCCCGAGCACCGTCTGGTCTTCGTCAACGCCTGGAACGAGTGGGCCGAAGGCGCCCACCTCGAGCCCGACGAGCGCTTCGGGATCGGCTACCTCGAAGCGACCCGGCGCGCCCTGGCGCCCTGAGCCTGCCGCGGCCCCGGCTCGCGGCAGCGGCGTCGACCAGGCGACCCGAGGACGTCATCGAAGCCCGTAGAGGCTGAGCAAGGCAGCCCAGCCCGACGGCATGAGCTGCGGCGGCTCCTCGAGCTCGGCGGCGTACTTCACCGCCATCTCGAGAAAATATCGCGCGTGGAGAAACGCCTCGACGATGGGGGCGGTCGATTCGACCCAATGAGCATTGTCATCCGGCGAGAACTCGCGGTCGAGCCCGGGCTCGAGGATGACGCGGAAGAGCTCGCAGAATCCGCGCCCTTCGGGCGCGATGCTCGTGAGCTCCGCGACGATCCGCGCGGTCAGCTGCTGGAGACCGAAGACCTTGAACGACTGATGGTAGAAGCGATACAAGCCGTCCTCATAGCCCCAGTGATCATTCACCCGGGCCAGCAAGTCGCGCAGCTCGGAAGCCTTCTCCCGCATCTTCGCCAGCAGCGTCCGCTCGAGGCGCTCGTAGTCGTCGGTAGGGACCACTTCGGGAGTCCTGATGAACTCGCCGAAGCAATATCTCACGCATACACGGATGGGAGTCTCCCGCCGCGCCGACGCCACGAGAGAGTGCCAAACAGCTCGATTTACCTGCTGAGGTGCGGCTCTCATTCCCTGTTGCTGCTCTCCCTTGCCAGTAAACGGCACGAAGAGCACAGCGGGCTGGCCGTCCTCTTCGATGAAGCGGATCCAGAGGGGCGAGTTCGTCATGAGACCCGGTTCCATCCACGGGTTTAGCACGTTGCCTCCCGAAGTCCTCCAAAGATTGGACGTGTCGGTTGCGAGGAGCGTCACTGGGCCGGTCCAAGTCCCTACGGGTTCCAATGAAAGGGGATCGCGGTCTCGCGGGCGCCGTGACGAAGGCCGTCGTTGGGATGCAGAGGGCTCAGGACCATTCGCGCGCCGCGATGGGAGGCAAGCTTCTCCCGCCTGGTTGATGCGGCCGCGGAAGACTTCTTCGAGCGCGATGTAGGTGCGTTGACTGTGGGGCGTCACGATGTAACCGGTAGTGAGGTCCCCGACCATCGTGGACTTGCGAGGGCCGTGTTTCCACCAATACGCCGCGATGTATGCGCAAATGAAGGCATCCACCCGATCTTCAGTCTCCTTACTCGGAGCGTCTACTACTTGAGCCGCGAGAATACCGATATCCAGGACCGGCGGGTCGCCTTGCGCCAGCGCCTCAAGGTGTCTCACAAGGCGACGCCATTCTCCCAGGTTCCGATGGCGGACCTTGTATTTCAGGATGCAGTCCAGGTCAAACAGGCCCAGGAGTGCAGGGTGTGGATAGCATTCGAAGCAATACTTCCCGCTTGGCGCTTCTGGTACCTCCATTGGACTATGGTGAAATCCGCGGTCGGCGAGTGTTTTCAGGAACCCCCAGATTGGTGCACGCTCCGCCCAGCACGGGTTATGCTGATTCGCCGGGTACGCCGCACAACCAAAGCCTGGCAGCAGAGCCCGGATCAGGCCGGCTTCTACGGGCCGGCAGCCCGCTTGATTCGGGACGCAAAGTGGCTGGTCAATTGCGAGAATGTGAAGGTCCGGGCTTGCGGCATCAGAAATAACCTGGGCTGCCTGGCTCCAGTTCACGGCCCGTGGAAAGTCGCCTTCTATCGAGAGGCATCCGTTGTCATCCAAAGCCAGGTTGCAGATGGCCCCCGAGTTGTTCGGGCCCCATGCCGAGTCGTAGCCTGAGAATACTGCGCGCATAGCGAGCTACGGGATAGCAGACGGCCAGCTCAGAGCTTGCCGGCCTGAGCCACCGCCGCGAGGAAACGGCGCAGGGTCGCGACTCCCTGAGTGAACTCGTCATGGAGACGGGCGTGATCGACGCTCGCGTAGCCGTGCGCGATGCGGTTGCGCAGCCCGGCGGCGCCGCGCAGGCCGTCCGCCAGTGCACGGTCGATCTCTCCGTGTTGGGCGAGCAGATCGAAGGTGGAGGATGCGTCCGGGGGCGGGGGCCAGCCCGCGTCCGCCACCCAATGAGCGGCGAGGTCGATCACCTCCTGGATGGCAACGAGCAAGTAGAAGCTCGCCAGATCACGGCCTCGAGGGTCGGCCAGGAACTGCTCGCGCGGCCGCGAGACGAGCGCTTCGGCCTGCTCGAGACGAGCCGAGGCGACCGCAATCTTCTGTCTCGCGACCTCAGGTCGTACCATGCGGGGGGCCTGCCTTCTCCCGGAGGCGCCGGATCGCCGCGTCGTTGATGATTCGGGCGGTCGGCGCCCAGTCCCACCAGTCGATCATGGCCTGGGCGCGGAAATCCACCCAGTCGTCGCGGTCGCGTGCGAGCAGGAGCACGCCGTCGCTGGCGATCTCGAAGCGCAGCAGCGGCGGCGCCGTGTCGAGGAAGACGAGGTCGACCTCGCGCCCGGCGGCCCGCCCCAGGTCGGCCTCGATCTTCTGCCGCAGCGCGGGCGTGTCGGGGTCGAGCAGCAACGCGAGGTCCACGTCGCTGCGGGCGTGTTCGCTGCCGCGTGCGACGGAACCGAAGGCGGCGGCCAGACGGACCGCGGGGAACGCCTTCAAAGTCGCCCCAAGTCTCTCCAATAGTTCCATGCGCCGATGTTACCAGCGCTTCCGGCCGAACTTCTTCGCTCTAGCTTGGCAGCTGTGGCAGGTCATTGAGGGCCTTCCTCTCGGGAGGGGAAGGCCGTACACTGAGAATGGCCTATGCATGTATCCTGGCGGCCTTCCGGCTGTTGGGTGTTAACGCCGGCCCCTGAGCCGTTAGCGCGACCAGGGGCCTCTTCAGCGAAGCGGCCCGCCACGGCCCATCCCCGAGAGCCCGCAAAGCGTCCAGGGGATGGGCCTTCCTGTTCTTGCCCCACACGTCGGCGAGCCAAGCGGACGAGGGGGCTACTCTCCTCCTTATCATGGTGTACTCCCTGATCACGGCGCCATACTACGGGCATCTCCGGATAGAAGTCAAGTCGGTAACGGCAGATTTATCCGGACCGCTTGACACTACCGCGCGGCATGGCTATCATGAGCCTGGACATTTTATGGGAGGTATCACCATGGCAGCTCCCCGAAGCCCCAACTACCCGCAGGTCGGCCTCAGCCACGCCCTGGCAGACATCAAGAAAGTGGCGGACAAGGACGACCGTAACAAGATCTCGGCCCAAGCCGTTGCTGCCCATCTCGGGTATTCGACGCTCAATGGAAGCGCAATGGTAGCGCTGTCAGTACTGAAGAAATATGGCCTTCTGGACGGGAAGCTCGACAAGTTTTGGGTCAGTGACACCGCCTACAAGATCCTACATGCTCCGCAGGGCTCGGCCGAGCGCCGGGAGGCCGTGCGGAAAGCAGCCCTCACTCCCGCGCTCTTCGCGGAGTTGCGTAAGGAGTTTCCAGACAGCCTTCCTAGCCAGGAGGCGCTTCGCTACCACCTGATACAGAAGAAGTTTAACGTGGAAGCAGCTGAGAAGGCGGCCAAGGCTTACCGGGAGACAATGACACTTGTAACGGGAGGCGATAACGGGCATAATGAGGCCGAAGGGTCCGAGAAACCGGATTCGGGAGGCTCAAACATGGAAGGCCAGCAGGAGAAGCTGTCCGCGCGCCCCCCTGGACAAGGAGGCCGCTCGGTCGAGACGCCGCCGCCACCCCTCGTAGGGAGAGGCGTCGTCCCGCCGGATGAGATGAGACAAGGCGAGGGCGGACTCTTCTTGCAGGTGCCATTTCGAGGGAGCGTCTTGACTGTTCGGATCGATACACAAGGGGAGCGGCTGACAAAGGCTCACGTCAGCCGAGTCAGGGACTTCCTAGTGCTTGCCGAGGAAGATCTGGCACCTGAGCAGCCTCGCTGGCGCAACCCCCGAAGCCGGCGAATGAAAGAGGCAGTTGATGTCTCCGAGTTCCCGCGCACGCCCGAGGGCTACTACACGCTTCCGCCCGAAAGTGCGACGCTGCTTTCTGAGATGGAGTCACCAGATTTCTGTGATGCAAAGGAAGAGGCCTGGATCTGGTCAATCGGCCGCCATCGGCAAACCGGAGAGATCCATGCGTCGAAACAAGGCGACCTATACGAGAACCCGGCTTACGAGTGCCTGTGGCTCCGGTAAGCGGGCTGGCTCCACGAGATCGGGCCTCCCTCTACCACGGAGGTGGTAGGTGCCTGGCCAAGGTGCTCAGGCGGTTGCCGAGCTGCGGGACCCCCGCCCTGGCGCAAGTTGGGGAGCCGGCCCGCATCTACGGGGTGGACCCACCTGCCGCCGAGAGCGGCCCCGGAGGGGGACCGAACCGATGCCCTGTGAGGATCGAGTCTCCCGCCAGGTCGGCGCCGCGCTCCGGCGCCTCCGGCTGGAGCGCCGCCTCGGTCAGAAGCAGATCGCCGGGTGGGCCGGAGTGACCGTGTCGATGGGTTCGGGCGCCTTAGACCACATGGCGCTTCCTCTCCCGGTACTCAGGCCGGCGGGGCCGGCAACGCAGCTAGTGGACTACCTGGCCGATGCCAGCGCGGCGCGCGCGGCAGGCTTGGGCCGGCGGGTGGCAGCGGCCGGAAGGCTCAGCGGGGCGCTCAGCGGGCTGCCGGGCCGGCGTCGTGGAAGGCCTTCAGCGCCTTGGCCACCGTCCCGTGGAGCTCCCCGGCGGTGGTGCCGCCCCAGCCGGTGCGCCGCCAGAGCACCCTGCCCTCGGGGTCGAGCACGAAGAAGGTCGGGAAGGCCGAAACCTGGAACTGCCGGGCGGTCTCCCTGTGCTGGTCCCAGACCTGCGGCCAGTCGGCCGGGTGCTTGGCCAGGAAGTCCCGCAGGCTGGCGCCGTCCGCGTCGTTGCTGAGGCTGACCAGGACGAAGGGCTCGCTCGCCATTCTCTTGGCGAGCCGCTGCAATGAGGGAAGGGCGGCGACGCAGGGCGAGCACCAGGTGGCCCAGAAGTCGAGCACGACGACCTTGCCCTTGAGGTCGGCGAACGACAGGTACTTGCCCTCCAGGGTGACAAAAGCGTAGTCCGGCGCGAAGTCCTCGCGCGCGCGCCGCGGCTCTTCCATCAGCGCCCGGGCCTCGGCGGCGATCGGCCCCGTGGGCTGGCGGTCGAGGAATTGGCGCAGCGTCGCCAGCCCCTCGGCGTCGCGCGACTCGCGGAGCAGTGCGCGGCCGAGGTTGAAGCGCGCCAGCTCGAAGCTGCCGTCGCTGGCCGCGAGCGCCTGGCGGAAGGCCTCCTCGGCCGCCTTGACGTCTTCCACGGCGGTCCGGCCCTTGCCGTCGGCGCGGTGGAAGAGCGCGATGCCGGCCTGGTTCCAGGCTTGCGCCTGGATCTTCTTGTCGCCGGTCGCCGCCACCGCCTGGCGCGCGTTGTCGAGCGCGTCGCTGGTGGCGCCGAGCTGGTTGTAGGCGGTGGCGAGGCCGAGCAGGCAGTCGCCCGAATGGCCGCCGGCCAGCTTGTTGGCCTTGCGGTAGGCGTCGATGGCCCGCCGGAAGTCGCTCTTGCCGAGCGCGGCGCGGGCCTCGTCGAGCTTGGCCGCCGCCTCGTCTTCGGGGGAAGCGCCGAGGGCGCCGCCGGCGCCGAGCAGTGCGCAGACGGCCAACGCCAACCAGCTGGAGCGGTGCGCCCAGTTCATTCCGATCCTCGAGTGCCAACCCGGATCATACCGCTTGCCGCCGCCGCCCGGGCCGCTGGCGCCGCCCAGCCCGCCAGCGCAGCCGGCCCGATGTTAGACTTTCGTCACGGTTCCATGAAATTCCAGCCCGGCACCCGCCTCGGCCCCTACGAGATCGTCTCGCCCGTCGGCGCCGGCGGGATGGGGGAGGTCTACAAGGCGCGAGACACGCGGCTCGACCGCTCGGTCGCGATCAAGGTCCTGACCTCGCGCCTGGCCGGGAGCGGCGATCCCCGCGCGCGCTTCGAGCGCGAGGCGAAGGCCATCTCGGCGCTCAACCATCCCCACATCTGCACCCTCCATGACGTCGGCCACGAGGGGGATTCGGAATACCTGGTCATGGAGTTCCTGGAGGGCGAGAGCCTCTCCCAGCGCCTGGCCAAGGGACGCCTGCCCCTCGACCAGGTCTATCGCCTCGGCGCCCAGATCGCCGACGCCCTGGACAGGGCGCACAAGCACGGCATCGTCCACCGCGACCTGAAGCCCGGCAACATCATGCTGACCAAGTCCGGGGTCAAGCTCCTCGACTTCGGCTTGGCGAAGCTGCGCGCCGAGGCGTCGCCGGTGGACAGCATCTGCACGACGTTCATCGCCGGCGCCCCCGACCATCGCGATGCCGGCGCGCCGCTGACCGATCGGCACGTCCTCATCGGCACGCTGCCGTACATGGCGCCCGAGCAGCTCGACGGCAAGGAAGCCGACACGCGCTCCGACGTCTGGGCGCTGGGCTGCGTGCTCTACGAGATGGTGGCGGGCAAGCGGGCCTTCGCCGCCGACGGCCAGGCGAGCCTGATGTCCTCGATCCTGACGTCGGAACCGCAGGGGATGGCGGAACAGCAGCCGCAGGCGCCCGCCGACCTGGACCACCTGATCCGCGCCTGCCTCGCCAAGGACCCGGACGACCGCTGGCAATCCGCCCACGACGTCATGGCCGAGCTGCGCTGGATCGCCGAGCGCGGCCCGGTGTCCGGCGTCGTCGCGCCGGGGCCGCCGGGGCGCCGGCGCCGCGACCGGGCGGTGGCCGCGGCGGCGGTCCTCCTGGCCCTGGGCTTGGCGGCGGCGCTGGCGCTCCTGGCGCTCCGTCCCCGCGCCGGCGGCCAGGAGACGACCCGCTTCGTCGTCCTGTCGCCCCTGGACGGCGACTTCGCGCCGGGCCTAGCGGTGTCGCCGGACGGCCGCCAGATCGCGTTCGTCGCCGGCGCGCAGGGGCGGCGCGAGATCTGGGTGCGCCCGCTCGCCGCGCTGGAGGCCCGGTCCCTGCCGGGCACCGAGGGCGCCCGCTTCCCGTTCTGGTCTCCCGACGGCCGCTCCCTGGGCTTCTTCGCCAACAACAAGCTCATGCGGGTGGACCTCGCGGGCGGCGCGGCGCAGCCGCTCGCCAGCGCCAACGACGGCCGCGGCGGCGCCTGGGGCCGCACCGGGGTGATCCTCTTCGCTCCCACGCCGACCGCCGCGATCCACCGCGTCCCGGCGAGCGGCGGCGCCGACGAGGCCGTCACGCTCCTCGACAAGGCCAGGGGCGAGAGCGACCATCGCTGGCCGGTCTTCCTGCCGGACGGCCGCCACTTCGTCTACCTCGCCCGCACGCGGATGCCCGAGAACCACGCGCTGGTGGCCGGATCCCTGGATGGACCGGAGGCCAAGGTGCTCGTCACGGGTCTCCAGACGAGCCTCGCCTATGCCGCGGCCGGCGGCTACCTGCTCTACGTCCGCGAGCGGACGCTGGTGGCGCGGCCCTTCGATCCCGAGCGGCTCCAGTTCACGGGCGAGCCGGTGCCGCTGGCGCAAGCCGTGGACCCCATCGGCGAGGGCAGCCCCGGTACGGCGTACGCCTTCTTCGCCGCCGGCGGGAGCACGCTGGCCTACCGCGCCGGCGTCCGGGTGATCAGCCAACCGACCTGGTTCGACCGCGGCGGCAGGGAGCTCGGCCGCGTCGGGCCGCCGGGCGACTTCGACGAGCCCGCCCTCTCGCCGGACGGCAGGGACGTCGCCCTCGACCGCAACGACGACCAGCTGACCTCGGCGGTCTGGCGGCTCGACCTCGAGCGCGGCGCTCTCTCCCGCCTGAGCTTCGGAGCGGGCTCGGCCCTGGCGGCGGCCTGGTCCCCCGACGGCAGCCGCGTCGCCTACACGTGCTCCCAGCTCAGGTCGCTGTGCCTGCGGCCGGCCAGCGGCGCCGGCGACGAGGAGGTGCTGCTGACCTCGGACGCGGCCAAGCTGGTGGACGACTGGTCGCCGGACGGCAGGTTCCTGCTCTTCGAGGAGGTCTCGCGGAAGACGACCACCGACCTGTGGTTCCTGCCGCTGGCGGGAGCGCGCAAGCCGTCGCTCTACCTGCAGACCCCCTTCGACGAGACCCACGCGAAGTTCTCCCCCGACGGGCGTTTCGTGGCCTACACCTCCAACGAATCGCGCCGCGACGAGGTGTACGTGCAGAGCTTCCCGGCGGCGGGAGGGAAGTGGCAGATCTCGACCGACGGCGGCGACCAGGCGCAGTGGCGCGCCGACGGCAAGGAGCTGTTCTTCCTCGGGCTCGACCGCAAGCTCCGGGCGGTCGCGGTCAAGACCGGGCGCGGCTTCGAGCCCGGGGCCCAGCGGGTCCTCTTCGAGGCGCGGACCGCCGTGCCGGCCGGTCTCGCTTCGCGCGCCTCCTACGCCGTCTCGGGCGACGGCCAGCGCTTTCTCGTCGACAAGATCGTCAGCGACGGCGGCCGCATCCCGATCACCGTCGTCCTGGACTGGACGAAGGACCTGCCGGCCCGCATCAGGTGATCCCGCCTGGCACGGGAGCCTGACGGGAGCCGGTCGAGCAGGTTGCTGGTGGCGGACGACGGCAGGCGGCAGTGCTGGACCCTCGCAGCTCCAGCAGGAACTGCGCGTTGCCCGGGCGCCAGGGGGCCGCCGGGCTGCTGTAGAGCACTTCGTCGCTGTGCCCGCTCGGATAGCGGAACGCCCCGATGGCCTGCACGGCCATGCTCCAGCCGATCAGGACCCAGAGGCAGAGGCGCCGGCCTCCCACGATTCCGGGCAGGGCCGGCGCCAGGATCCATGCCGCCGCCGGCATCATGTCGGTGGTGAGGCGGGGCCCGTAGCAGAACCCGCCGAGTCCGCCGGTCTTGGCGAACAGCACCAGCTGAGCGAGGATGCCCGCGCCGAGCCAGCGAGCGAGCAGACGGTCGCCGGCGGCGCCGGGATCGAGCCGCCGCGCCAGTCCCACCAGGAGCCAGGGCGAGAAGATCAGCAGACCCTTGCCCGGGCTCACGAGCTCGCCGGCGAACCCGGCGAGGAAGGGGTGCACGAAATACGTGAGCGGTCTTGCCAGCCCGGGGTGGAACGCGCTGCCGCCGGCGAGCCGCCCCGCCGCCGCCAGGTTGCACGCCAGCACCAGGGCCGTCATGCCGAACGCTCCGGCCAGGAAGGCACCCTGCTGGCGACGCCCGGAAGCACGGCGCAGGCAGTAGACCGCGACCGGCAGCGCCAGCAGCAGGTCCGGCGACCGCATCGCGGCGAGCAGCACGGCGCATGCGCCGGCCAGCGCCAGCGTGCGCATCGTCGGCGGGGCGGTGGCCGCAAGGAGCGCCGCCACCAGCGCCAGCTGGGCGGGACCGTGCTGCCAGAGCGCCTGGCTCGCGATCGCCCAGGTCGTGGTGCCGAACGCGCACGCGACGGTCAGGGTGAGCGCGCCGCGCATCTCCAGCCGGCGGCGCAGCAACAGGTAGAGGCCTCCCATCGCCAGCGAGGCGAACGCGGCGGCGGCCGTCTTCTCGAGCAGCGCCGCAAGGAATCCGAGGTCGGCGGCGTTCCAGCCCGTGGCGTCGAGATAGAGATAGGCGGGAAGGTACAGGGGAAGGGCAGCCAGGGGTGCGATCACCGGGTAGATGGAGACCAGGCGGCCGCCGACGTCGTGCACCGCATATTGCCCCGGTGCTCGAGCCTGCACCTCCGTGGCGAAGCCTTCGAGAGTCAGCCGGTGGTCGCGGAGCACCGCGAAGGGGAGATACCGGGCCGGGCGCGTGTCGGCGCTGGGGATCACCCTGGCATTCGCCGAGTACACGACGAAGCAGAGGGCCGCCACGAGCAGCGCTCGCCGGCGTTCCGCACCGCGTCCCGCGGGCTCGTGCCGCGGCGCCCATCCCGAGGGGGACTCGCCGGCGCGGTCCGGCGCCGGAGCGCTGAAGCCCTCGGTAGCGTCTCTCCCTTCAGGCGGCTTCATCACCGGCGACCGATCGAGATTCGCGGGGATGTCGAGCAGGCGCCGCAGCCGCGAGCAGATGGCCCGTATCAGTCGGCGGCCTCGCGGCCCCTGGCCTTGCATCGCTGGCGCAGCCAGGCGGGCACTCTCGAGATCGGCGCTCCCGGCTCGCCGCCGATGCGGTAGGCGAGCTCCATGTGCACGTTGTCGCTGCGCAGGCCGACGGGACCGTCGAAGTCCTCGACCTCGGCCGGCAGCGTGCCTTCCCAGACCGGTGCGCCGTCGCTCCAGACCCGCAGCTCACGGCCCAGCAGCTCGGCCCGCAACGTGTGGGTCGAGTCCGGCTCGATGCGCGGCGCCGGGGCACGGCGCCGGGCTTTCAGGTCCACGTAGCCGCGGGCGCCGCAGTCCTCGTGGGTCCGCTGGCCGGGGTTGCGCTTGATCGAGACCGCGATCTGGTTGCGCGGCTCGATCCACCACATCACGTAGAGCAGGTTGCAGGAGTCCTGGGCCCGGAGCTTGAGCCCGATCTGGCGCCGCACCTCTCCGGAGGCGAGGGGCTTCGTCCCCGCCGACGGGCCGCGATAGGTGAATCGGATCTCCGCCGCCTGGGGCGTATCGGCCAGGACCACGGCCCGCACCTCGGGCTCCTCGATGCCGAGGCGATGCCCGGCAAGCTGCTCGATCTCACCGGTGGTGATGCAGAGATCCCGGCGGTCGATCGTCCTTGGACCGCCCGCCGTTGCTGCCGCCGCGCTCGCCACTCCGGCGGCCAGCATGCCGGCCGCCGCCAGGAACCTGGCGCGCCTTGCCATGGTCATCGCTTCCTCCCTTTCTCTGCCTGCCCGCTCCACCGGTCCCAGGCGGCGCGGGCGATGCGGGCGATCACGGCTTCGCGGGTGGCCTCGTCGGCTTTCGAGTCGGCCACGAACACCGCCACCGCGAGGTGCCTTGCATCCGGCAGGCGGACGATCCCCACGTCGTTGGTCGCGCGGGTCAGGCCGCCGGCCGTCCCCGACGTGCCCGTCTTGTGCGCGACGAGCGTGCCGGCGGGCAGCAGGCCGCGGATGCGCCGCGCCCCGGGCACGCTGGCGGTCATGAATTCCAGCAGCAGCGCGCGGCTCGACGGCGACAGGCCCGGCCCCTCCTGGATGGCGCGCAGCAGCTGGATCGCCGCCAGCGGCGACGCCCAGTTGCGGTACTGGACGTCGTCGCCCCGCGCCATCTCGGCCTCCGAGGTGGCCACCGTCATGTCGGTCACTCCCAGGCCGCGCACGAAGCGGGTGACGCTCTCCCCGCCGCCGGCGAGGCGCAGCAGCACGTCCGAGGCGGTGCCGTCGCTCACCTCCACCGCCTGCCGCAGCAGCTCGCGCAGGCTCAGCTCGACACCGCCGTGCGGGTAGCGGTCGCGCAGCGGGCTGTACACCTTGGCCGGCACGAGGTCCGCCGCCTGGACCATGACCGTCCGGTCGAGGGCGAGAGCGCCGCCGTCGACCGCGTGCAGCACGGCCATGGCGATCGGCAGCTTGTAGACGCTCTGCATCGGGAAGTGCTCGTCGCCGCGCACGGCGACCGATTCTCCCGTCTCGAGCAGGGTAGCCGCCGCCCCGACGCGGCTCTGGGCGGCGCGCGAGATCTCGTCGATCTGGCCGCGGAGGCCGTCCGTGGGCCGGGCCGCCGCGGCGAGCAGCAGGCAGACGATGGACGTCAGCGCCTTCATCGCGATCTCCGGGTTCGCCTGGTGGAGCTCCGGGCCGAGATTCTACTGCGCCTGCGTCGCCCCGGGTGGCAGCCAGGCAGGGGGCGCGGCGGGCGCGGCAGGTCCGGCGGGCTACGGCGGGAGTGGTGCGCGCGGCGGCGACCCGGCCCCTCCTGGAACCCGCGCGCCGCTCCCCTCGTAGGATTAGTTGGCAGGCAGGCGGCGGACCGCCTGCGCGTGCGAAGGAGATGCCGATGCGGAAGGTGCTCGCGGTGCTGTTCGAGCTGGCCAACGGCCTGGTCCTCGTCGCCGTCCTGATCGTCGGCGACGTCCTGCTGCAGAGCCGATCGCTGGTGGTCCTCTTCCTGCCGCTGCTCGCCGTCGCGGCGATGGGCCTCGGCCTCTGGCGGGGCCGCGCGAGCGCGCTGGCGGCGTGGCTGGTCGTCGCTCTTCTGAACCTGCCCTTGCTCCTCGTCGTCCTCTACGCCGGGGGGCGCACCTGGGGCCTCCTGTCCCTGCCGGTCGTGGGCATCGCGTTCGCGGCCTTCGGCATCGCGGCGGCGCACGGACTGGCGGCGCGCGGGCCGGCCGCGGACCGGCCGGCCGCCTGGCGAACCTGGCGCGTCGCGCTGCCGCTGCTGGCCGCCGCGGTGGTCGTCCTCGGTGCGCTGGGACCGCGGTTCGCCCGCGCTCTCGTCATCCGCCACGAGGTGCGAGAGCCGCCCGTCTCGTTCCAGCTCGCCCTGCCCGCCGGGGCCCCGGTCACGGCGGAGCAGCTGCGCGGGCGCATCGCGGTGATCGATTTCTGGGCGACCTGGTGCGGCCCTTGCCAACACGAGCTGCCGGAGCTCGAACGGCTGTACCGGCGCTTCTCCGGCGACCCGAGGGTGGCCTTCTTCGCGGTCGACTTCTCCGGGGGCGACTCGCCGGACGTCCAGGGCGACACGCCGGCCCAGGCGAGCGAGTACTTTCGCCGCCGCGGCTTCCGCATGCCGCTCGCCTACGATGCCGGTGGCCGCGCGGCCGCCGCGCTCCATGCCCACGGCCTGCCGACCCTCCTGGTCCTCGATCGCTCGGGCCGCGTGCGCCTGCGCCACGTCGGCTACGTCGGCGCGGAAGACCTCGGCGCGTCCCTGGCCGGAACTCTCCAGCAGTTGCTCGCGGAAGGACCCACCTAGAAGGAAGCTCCCCTTTCGCCGGAGGCTCCCGGCGCCTCCTCCTGCCGCCTTTTGGGCGAGGGTCTCGAAGTCCGAGGTCGGTTCCCTTCGAGACCCTCGCCCAAAAGGAGGCAGGAGGAGGTGCCGAGAGCCTCGAGGGGGAAGGGGAACGAGGGATACGGGGGAGGCTCAGTAATGCGCGAGAAAAGCCTCGACGCTCGGCAGCTGCGCTCTCTTGAAGGCCGCGCACAGCGAGATCTGCTCGAGCACCTGGTTGAGGATGCGCGGCCCGCCGGCGTACCTCGCGATCGAGGTCTTGAAGAAAGCCTCGACGTCGGCGCGGTGCTCCTCGTCGCAGAAGCCGCGGACCAGCAGCGGGAACCTCGCCGGCAGGTCGCGCGGCAGCTTTGCCGCCAGGGCCTCGAAGTTGCGCTTGAGGAAGCGGTAGCGCTCTTCGAGGACCGCCGGGTTCGCCGGGTGCGCGCCGAGGATCGCGGAGATCGCTTCCCGCGGATCGAGCTCCGGGGTGAGGAGGATCGCCTCGGCCCGGGCCACGAGGCGCGGGTCGCCGAAGCTGCCCATCGCCTCCAGCAGCTCGGTCCGCTCGCGGCGGTCGGCGGTGGCGAGCGCCGCCGCGTGGAGGCGCTCGAAGAGCGCCGCGTCGCCCTGGAGAGCGGCCAGACGCAGCGCGAGGCCGGCTGCTTCCGGCCTGACGCCGCGGCGGTCTGCCAGCCAGCGGTGAGCCAGCGCCGTGGCCTCCGCCAGCAGCCGCGGATCGCGGCCGCTCTCCGCGACGAAGGCGACGAGGCTGTCGCGCAGCGCCACGGCGTCGTCGTCGGCCAGCCTCGAGGCGACACCCAGCGCCCGCGCCCGCTCGCCGTAGACCGCTTCGACGAAACGCTCGTACCGCGGCCGCTCGTCGTCGGGTAGGAGATCGCGGGGCCGCGCGGCGATCTCGATCGTGGCCTCCACGACATGCCGGTCGGCGTCGTGGCCGTTGACTGCGGCGAGCGCCAGCGCGTCCTGCATCGAGAGCTCGCCCGTCTCGGCCAGCGCGGCCGCGTCGTCGAGCGCCGCGACCCGTTCCGGCAGGGTCAGCGCGGCGGCGGCGGCGCCGGGGCCGAGCAGCTTGGCGAGCAGACCGCCGCGATGGTCGACCCGGTAGTAGCCAAGCCCGCCGGCGTTCCCGAGCACCCACTCCGGACAGGAGTCGCCCGCCAGCGGCAAGGCCTGGCGCGCCTCGACGAGCAGGGTGCAGGCACGCTCCGCGCGTTTCCCCCTGCCGTAGCGCACGCATACCGGCACCTGCCAGAGCTGGCCGCTGGTCCCCGTGGAGCCGAGGGGCAGGAACCGGCGCTGGCTGAGCTCGAGCTCGCCATGGCCCCGGGCGCAGCGCAGCTCCACGCCGACCTCCGGCAGGCCGGGTTGGGTGAGGAAAGTGAAGAAGGCCGGCGCGATCGCCGCATTGCCGGCGGCGGCCAGCGCGCCGACGAAGTCCTCCGCCGTGGCGCTGCCGGAGGCATGCGCGGCGAGATAGCGCCGCACGCCGGCCCGGAATCGTTCCTCTCCCATCCAGCTCTCGAACATCTGCAGCACGGCCTGACCCTTGGCGTAGGTGATGGCGTCGAAGGCGTTCTCGACGTCGTGCTTGCTCGCGACCGGTTGGCGGATCTGCCGGGCGGAGACGATCGTGTCGTTGTGCGCCCCGCGCTCGCGGGCGGCGATCGGATCGACGCCCGCGCTCCAATCCGGGCGGAAGCGGCCCTCGATCTTGGTGCCGAGCCAGGAGGCAAAGGCCTCGTTCAGCCAGGCGTCGTCCCACCACTTGAGCGTCACCAGGTCGCCGAACCACTGGTGGGCGGCTTCATGGGCGAAGGCGCCCACGTAGCGGCGCTTGAACCGCAGCGTCGCCTCGTCCGGCCTGGCGAGCACGATGCTCGAGGCATAGGTGATGAGCCCGGCGTTCTCCATGGCGCCGAAGCCGACGGTCTGCGGGATGACGAGATTGTCGAGCTTGGCGTACGGGTAGGCCGTGCCGACGTATTGCTCGAGCAGATCGAGCAACCGCGCCGAGGTCTCGACGGCGTACCAGGCTTCTCCGCCGCGCCCGCGCGGCACGATGATGCGGATCGGCGTCGCATTCCGGCCGGCATGACCGGCGTCGACGATCTCGAACGGGCCCACGCCGAGCGCCACGAGATAGCTCGGCAGCGGCGGCGTTGAGGCGAAGACGACCTTCTTCATCCCCCCCGGCTCCGCGGTCTCCGAGAGGACCGGGGCGTTCGCGACGGCGGTGTCCTCGCGCGGGACGTGCAGCGCCAGGTCCCACGGCGTCTTGTAGCCGGGCTCGTCGAAGCACGGAAAGGCGCGCCGCGCGTCGGTCGCCTCGAACTGGCTGTAGAGATACCAAAGGCCGCCGTCGCTCTGGCGAAAGAGGCCGTTCGTCTCGATGCTGCTGACCTGCCCGCGGAAGCGGACCTCGAGCCGCGCTCGCCCGGCAGGGATCGGACGGGCGAAGCCGAAGCCGACGAAGTCGTCGCCGCCGGGCACGATGCGCGCGTCGAGGCGCGTGCTGCCGGCGGTGAGCGTGGCGGCCTCGACGGTGAGCGCGGTGGCGTTGAGCCAGAGCACCGCGGCGGGATGCTCGAGCAGGAGGTCGATGGCGACTTCGCCCGAGAAGCTCTCCGCGGAGGGCACCAGGGTCAGCTCGACGCGATAGTGGAGGGGCGAGGCGCCGGCCGGGAGGCGGAACCGCGGCACCTCGCCGCTCGTCGCCGGCGCCGCGCTGGCGAGCGGCGCGGCCGTCGCGCCGAGTCCGAGGGAGGCGATCGCCACGAGGTGCGCGATTCGTCTCCGGGTGTTCCGATTCCTCATCGGCCCCTCCTTGGCGTCCCCGGGGCAAGCGCAAGCCCGGGTGGGCTGGTAGAGGGTAGCAAGAAACCGCGCATGGTAGGATGCGCCGGATTTTCAATCCATCGAGCGCCACTCCACGGAGGTGAACCGATGCGCGTCCGTCGAATCTCGGCCGTCCTCTTCAGCCTCGTCCTCTCCGTCACCCTGACCGGTCGCGCCCACGCTGCGGCGGCGAAGGTCGAGATCAAGGGTGCGGCGATCCTCGACCACGCCTGCGGCAAGGTGGCCGTCAAGCACATGGGCCTGGTCCATGCCGGCAAGATGGACGAGGCCACCAAGCTCGGCTCCAAGGAGATGCAGGAGCAGTGGAAAGCCTTGCCCGCCGCGGACCGCGCCATGATGTCGGGGATGATGAAGGACACGTCGAAGACCGAGGCGCAGTTCTCGGCCGAGATCAAAGCCGGCGGCCTCCTGGTCGTCGAGGGCAACAAGGCGACGCTGACCGTCAAGCAAGAGCACAAGGACGCCAACGGCACGAGCACGGAGACGCTGACGCAGAACTACGTCGTCGACGGCGCCAACTGCTCGATCACGCGCTGACGGGGGAGGAGGCGGTCATGAACGGTCGACCCGGCGTGGCATCACCTGGCATCGCCGGCCTCATCGCCGGCGGCGGCCAGAACCGCAGCGTGGGCCCGGTCTTCTTCTGGGGGACCGCGTTCGTCTGGACGGCCCTGGCCTTCATCCTCGACCGGACCGGCGAGGTGTCCGGCGGCGCCTTGCCGCGGGTCGGCCTGCTCGGCTACCTGCTCGGGCTGGCGATTCTCTACCTGCTCGGCGGCCTCAACGTCGTGCGCGAGTGGGAACGGCGCCCGATCATGCTGTTCGGCCGTTACGTGAGTACGATCGGTCCCGGCCTGGCGTGGGTCGATCCGATTTTTCATCGCCGGCTCGACGACGTGTCGGTCCGCGACGTGGTGAATGAGCTGCGCATCGGCGGGGTCCAGACCCACGACAACGTGCCGATCTCGTTCAATCTCATCATGACCACGCGCGTCGGCGAAGGCCACGTCAAGGACTTCGTCGTGCAGGTGGCGAGCGGCTACGAAGCGACCCGGCAACGCGCCCTGGCCTCCGTCACCGAGATCGTCGGCAACCACGAGCTGGACGCGATCCTGCATGACCGCGCCAAGTTCTACACCGAGGTCCGCGACTCGTTGCAGACCAAGGTGGCGGGGTGGGGCGTCATCGTGAAAGCCGTCGAGCTGAAGGATCTGCAGATCACCGACGAGCAGATCCAGCAGGCCATCGCCATGAAGGCAAGGGCCGGCAAGGAGGCCGATGCCGAGCTCGTGCGCGCCGCCATGCAGCTGCACATCGCCGGCAAGCTCGTTGAGGCGGCCGCCGCCCTGACTCCCGACGCCTGGCGCCTCAAGGAGCTCGAGGTCCTGGTCGAGCTGACCCGCTCCGCGCAGAACAACACCATCCTCGTCCCCACCACCCTGCTCAAAGGCCTCGAGGACATCGGCGCCGCGGCAGGCCGAGCGGCGGTGGTGCGCGGAGCTTCGCCGTAGGCCCGAGGGTCGGTCCGGCCGAAGTCGGCCCGTCTCGAACGGCGGGCCAGGCGGGAGGGTTCTCTGCGCAGATTCCCTCCACTCTCGCGGGTCAGCCTGGTGATCTCGGGCCAGCTCTGCACGAGCCCATTGTACGAGAAGGCCAGCTCGCCGAGCAGCCAGCTACGGTCCGCCGTGCCGGCGAATGAGGATGACGCCGCGGCGGTCGCCGTTGGCGGCGGGGTCGGCGGGGGGTTCGTACCAGGCGGTGCCGCCTTCCGGCGCTTCGAGGGTCGATTCGCGGAAGGAGGCGGGTATCGCGAGCGGGGCTGTCGTGACCGCGGTCCCTGGCTCGGCGGCGTCGAGGGCGATCAGGCCTGGCGGCGTTGCGAAGGCGGGGAAGCCGCCGGCGGGGCGCACGGACAGCATGAAGCGGCTCCAGAGGGGCATGGCCGCGGTGGCGCCGGAGAAGCGGGTCCCGGCGTCGTCGTCGTAGCCGACCCAGACGACGGTGACGCGGTCGGGAGAGTAGCCGGCGAACCAGCTGTCGCGGCGGTCGCTGGTGGTGCCGGTCTTGCCGGCCAGGGGGTCGGCGAGGCCCTGGCGGCGGACGGCGCTGCCGGTGCCGTGATCGAGCGCTCCTTGCAGCAGGGAGGTGACCAGGTAGGCGGTGGGCGCCGGCAGGACGCGCCGCGGCGGCGGCAGCTCCTCTCCGGCCAGGACGATGCCGTTGCGGTCGCACACCGTGTCGAGGCCGTGCAGGGTGGGCCGCAGACCGAGGGTCGCCAGAGTGGAGTACATCCGCGCCACCGCCAGCGGACTGGCCTCGACCGCGCCCAGCGCCAGCGCCGGCACCGCCGCGGGCGGGCCGCCCAGGCCCATGGCCTCGGCGAGGTCGGCGATGCGATGCAGCCCGACCGCCAGCGCCAGGCGCACCGTGGGGACGTTGAGGCTCTGCTCGAGAGCGCCGGCCGCCGTCACCCAGCCGCGGAAGGCGCGGTCGTAATTCTGCGGTTGCCAGAGGGCGCCGCCGGTGTTCACCAGCACCGGGCTATCCTCGAGCAGGGTGGCGGGGGTGGCCACGCCGCTGTCGAAAGCGGCTGCATACACGACCGGCTTGAAGGCGCTGCCCAGCGGGCGTCGCGCCTGCGCCAGCCGGTCGAAGTGGCTGCGCCGGCGGTCGCGGCCGCCGACGTAGGCGAGGATGCCGCCGTCGCGCGGATCGACCGACACCAGCGCCGCCTCGAGCTGCCGCCGTTCCCGCTGCTCTTGCCGGGCCGCTGGCGCCTCTGCGGGTCCGCCGGCGCCGGCGGCGTGACCGGAGAGCGCGGCGAGCTCCGCCTCCAGGGCCGCCTCGGCCCGCTGCTGCTCGCCGGCGTCCAGGGTCGCGAAGAGCTGGTAGCCGCCGCCGGCGAGGTCTTCGACGCCGAAGCGCTGTCGCGCCTCCTGGGCGGCGAGGTCCGCGAACCATGGCGCGCAGGGCCGCGGCTCGAGCGGCCTGTGCAGCGCGCCCAGCGTCTCGGCTCGAGCGCGCGACACCTGGCCGCGGTCCACCCAGCCCAGGTCGCCGAGCCGCGCGAGCACCCGGTTGCGCCGCTCGAGCAGCGCCGCGGGGTGCGCCACCGGCGAGTACTGGGCGGGGGCGCGGATCATCGCCGCCAGCGCCGCCGCCTGCGCCAGGTCGAGCTCCTGCGGCGGCTTGCCGAACCAGGCGCGGGCCGCGGCGCCCAGGCCGACGAGGTTCGCCGGCCCGCTGTGACCCCAGCCGGTCGAGTTGAGGTAGGCCTCGAGGATCGAGCGCTTGTCGTGGCGCAGCTCGACGACCTCCGCCAGCAGCGCCTCCCTGGTCTTGCGCAGCAGGCTGCGGCGGCGCGAGAGGTAGAGAGTCCTGACCAGCTGCTGGGTGATGGTGCTGCCGCCCTGCCGCAGCTCGCGGCTGCGCAGGTCGACCCAGGCGGCGCGCGCGATGCCTCTCGCGGACAGCCCGGAATGGTGGAAGAAGCCCTCGTCCTCGGCGGCCAGGACGGCCTGCACGACGTGGGGCGGGAGCTCGTCGAGACGCACCGGCCAGCGTTCCTCGACCGCCGGTCCATAGAAAGACGCGAGCAGCGGCGGCTCGATCGCCGTCCGGGCGACCGGCAGGCCGGCGATCGTCAGCCGCGCGACCCGGCCGGAGCGGACCTCGACGACGAGCGGCCGGCCGCCGTCCCATCCCGCCGGCGTCGGGAAGCGCCGCAGCCCGACGCTCAGGGTCTCGCCGCGCAGGCGGTAGGTGCCGGGCCGCGGCGCGGCTTCGCCGGCCGCCGCCCGAGATCCGATCGCGGCTTCCCCTGCTGCTGCCGCGCCTTCCCCGGCCGCCGCCCGCGGCCCGGTCGCGCTCGCCGCGTCCCCCGGCTCGCGCTCGTACCCCTGGCGGGCCAGCTGGCCCGCCAGGTCCGCCAGCCGGCAGCTCGCGCCCGGAGTCAGCTCGAGGAGCCTGCCGTAGAGCCGGGAAGGCTGTCGGAAGCGGGCGATGGGGAAGCGCTGCGAGACCCGCCACGCATCGGCGACCGCGACGACGACGCCGGCCGCGAGCAGCACGCCGACGATCCAGGCGGCGAGCCGGCGGGGCCCCGGAAACCAGCGACGCGGGGAGGATATGACGACGGAAGGGCTCCGAACCATGATGTACCATCCTCGGGAGTGGAGCCTGGAAGGCTGCCGCGCCAGGCTCCACGGTGGAACCGGCGCCGCGCCTGCCTGCGTTCCGGGTAGAAGGCAAGGGCCGTGCCATATGTGCCGTGACTCGCGACCGGACCGGCATCCGGCCGGCTTCAGATGGCGCGGATAGGCGCGGCGGTACCGAGAGGAGGCTCCGATGGAAGCCAAGGGAACGACCGGCCCGACCGGCAACGCAGACCGGCAACACGCCACGACCGACCTGGCGGCGCGGAGCTGCGGACCCTGCACGGCCGGCACGCCGCCCGTCGAGGGCGAGGATCTCGCGCGCCTGCTCGGGCAGCTCCGCGGCTGGTCAGCCGAGGCCGGCGAGGGCGGCGCCCGCCGCCTGGTGAAGCAGTACCGCTTCCCGGACTTCCGCCAGGCCCTGGCCTTCGTCAACCGCGTCGGCGAGCTGGCCGAGCAGGAAGGTCATCATCCCGACATCGAGCTCGGCTGGGGGCGTGTGCAGCTGACCCTCTGGACCCACTCGATCGGCGGCCTCTCCGAGAACGACTTCATCCTCGCCGCCAAGGCCGACCGCGCCCTGGCGTCCTAGGACCGGTGCCGGTCGTCGCGCATGCGGCCGAGATCAGGAAGCGATCCTGTCCAACTCCGCCAAGATTTGCGACGAAAGCGACAACTGGCCGGCGGCCAGGTTCTCGCGGAGGTGCGCAATGGACGAGGTCCCGGGGATGAGCAGGATATTCGGGGCGCGGCACAGCAGCCATGCGAGCGCAACCTGCATCGGCGTCGCCCCGAGCCGACCCGCGACGTCCGACAGGGTGGAGGACTGCAGCGGCGTGAACCCGCCGAGCGGAAAGAAGGGCACGTACGCGATGCCTTGCCGGGCCAGGTCGTCGATCAGGGCGTCGTCGGCCCGATGGGCAAGGTTGTAATTGTTCTGCACGCAGACGACCTCGCAGATCCGGCGTCCTTCCGCGATCTGCCTGGGAGTGACGTTGCTCAGCCCGATATGACGCACCAGTCCCTGCCGCTGGAGCTCGGCCAGGACGGTCAGCGGCGCCTCGATCGACCCCTCGACGGGGCGATGCGCGTCGAACATGCTGCGCAGGTTGACCACGTCGAGCACCTCCAGGCCCAGGTTGCGGAGGTTGTCGTGGACCGCCTCGGTCAGTTCTTCGCGCGAGAAGGCCGGGATCCATGATCCGTCGTCGCCGCGCCGGCAGCTGACCTTGGTGACGATGACGAGATCGTCGGGATAAGGGTGGAGCGCTTCGCGGATGACCTGGTTGGTGAAGTGCGGCCCGTAGAAGTCGGCCGTGTCGATATGGTCGACACCGGCCTCGACGGCGCTGCGGAGGACGGCGACGGCACCGTCCCGGTCCTTGGGGGGACCCCACACGCCGGGGCCGGCCAGCTGCATCGCGCCGTAGCCCATCCGTTGGACTGTCAAGGACGTGCCGGGGAACGTGAACCGCCCGCCAAGCGTGGTCTCGCTCATGGCGCGGATTCTATTACTCCGCGTGCTGCTCTTGGGGTCGCTCCTCCCCGCCCAGGCTGTGGCCGACGAGCACCATGCGGTGGCTCGCCCGCGCCGCGCGCCCGGGGTCGAAGCGGTCCAGGGTCCGCTCGAGCGCCGCGCGAATGGCGCGCTCGTTGAACGCGAGCAACACGCCGGAGCGGTAGAAGACTTCCCACACCTGGTAGTTCCGGCGGATCTCCTCGTCGCCCGTCAACTCGTTGGCGACGTTGACCCAGGCGTTCGGGCTGCTCGCCAGGCCGTGGATCAGGACCACCGTGAGCTGGTCGGGATCGTAAGGCTGCATGAGGAAGACCCGCGGCTCGACCAGCTCCTCGGTCGACCGCGTGAGGGCGCGGCCCACCTGGCGCCTGAAACGCGAGCGGTTCAGCCAGAGCGCATAGGGAGCGGTGAAGTCGGCGGCGAGGCGCACCTCGGTGCCCGGCAGCGAGATGCTCTCGTGCCGCGCCGAGCCGTAGGCCTCGACGGTTGCCTCGCGCGCCGTCATCACTTCCTCGAGCGAGGAGCCGGGGAAGCGCAGCACGGCGGTCACGGGGACGTAGCCGATCTCGCTGCCCGCGAGCGTCTCGGCCGCGGCTTCGGGCGGCGGCTCGGCCGCCACGGCGACCAGCTCGGCACCGAAACCGTCGCGACGGTAGACGTTGCGGATGCCGGTCAAGCCGAGCCGGCGGGCGGCGACCAGGCTGAGCAGCGGCCGGCCGGCTGGCAACGGTACGTCGATCAGGCCGCGGTGGATGGCCCAGGCGTCGGTGAGGACCGTGAGCCCCGCGTGTGCCTCGTCGAGCGTTCCCCGCCGCTTCGCTTCCTCGAAGAGGAGGATGGCGACCCGCTCGGTGGCGCCGTTGAAGAAATCCCGCACCTGGTCCTGGCGGTCCTCGAGTGCGCGCTCGCCGAGGCTGCGGCGAGTGAAAAAGAGATATGCATAACTGGCACGCGCCGACTCGAGATACGCATCCAGCGTGGAGTTGCGCTCGCCTGGCCGGGGCGGGTCGTGCGCCATCGCCTCGCCGAGCCAGAGCTCCGCGAGGGCCGACAGGCGCCGCTCGTCGTCGAGTCCCTGGCTGGCCTGGAGGCTCTTCAGGCAGGGCCGCGGCTCGAGCCAGCAGGCTGTCTCGGGAAGGCCGAGGATGCGCAGCGACTCGCGCGTGGCGCTGCTCGCGCCGCCGCCGTCGAGCGCGCCGGCGTGGCGTTGGCGCGGGTCGTGCTGCCCCAGCCGCCGCGGGTCGTGCGACCGCACCTTCACCGCCGTGCAGCCGGCGAGGAGCAGCGCCGCGATCAGCGGGCACCAGGTCCGCCACCCGGGGCTCCCGCCAACCATTGCGGCCATCACCGAGTTCCTCCAATGACCGCCTGCGGCAGTCACGCGGGGGGCATGCGGCAGGTGTCGCCGCCGGCCGCGGGCAAGTAGCACTCCTGGACGTAGTCCATCACCATGCGGTCGGCGTTGTAGCGCCAGGCGAGGGTGCGGATGGCGCGCTTGACCCTGGCGATCCAGCCGCGGGGCAGGCCGGTGTCGTCGCGGCTGTAGTAGAGCGGGATGACCTCGCGCTCGAGCAGCTCGAACAGCGCCCGCGAGTCGCGCTCGTCCTGGACGCCGGGATCGGCGTGCGACTCGGCGGCGCCGATGGCGAAGCCGTTGCCGCCGTCGAAAGCCTCGGCCCACCAGCCGTCGAGAATGGAAATGTTCAGCACGCCGTTCAAGATGCACTTCTGGCCGCTGGTGCCGCACGCCTCGAGCGGCCGCCGCGGCGTGTTGAGCCAGGCGTCCACGCCCTGCACCAGCTGCCGCCCGATGAACATCGAGTAGTTCTCGACGAACACTATGCGGCCGGCGAAGCGCGGGTCCTCCTCCAGGCGGACGATCTGCCGGGCGAGCTCCTTGCCGCCGTCGTCCTGCGGGTGGGACTTGCCGGCGTAGATGATCTGCACCGGGCGCTCCGGGTCGCCGACCAGCCGCGCCAGCCGGTCGAGGTCCCGCAGCAGCAGGTCGGCCCGCTTGTAGGTGGCCAGGCGGCGGGCGAAGCCGAGGGTCAGCGTCTCGGAGCCGAGCGGCGGCGCCGCCGGCTCGGGCAGGCCCAGGCGCCGGCGGCGATCGGCGAGACGGCGGCGGACGAAGGCCATCACCTGGGCCTTGAGCACCTGGTGCACCTCCCAGAGCTCGGCGTCGGGGATGGTGTCGATCTGCTTCCAGGTCTCGGCGCGGGCGAGCGCATCGAGCCAGCGGGTGCCGAGGTAGTGGCCGATGAGATCTTGCATGTCGGCGGCCAGCCAGGTGCGCACGTGGACCCCGTTGGTGACGTGCCCGATCGGCACCTGCTCTTCGCGGAGATCCGGGTAGAGCACCTCCCACATCTGGCGCGACACCCGGCCATGCAGCGCCGAGACGCCGTTCGAGCGATGGCAGAGGCGTAGCGCCAGCAGCGTCGGACCGAAGGTGCCGGCCGGGTCGAAGGGAGGCTCCGACCCCAGGGCCATCACCTCGGCCATAGGCAGGCCGAGGCCGGCGGCGAGCGGCTCGAGGTGGCGCTGCGCGAGGTCGGGCTCGAAGCGGTCGTGGCCGGCGGGGACCGGGGTGTGGGTGGTGAAGACGCTGGCCGCCCTCACCTCGCGCAACGCCGCCGCCGCGCTGAGGCCGTCCTCCTCGACCCGCTGCCGCGCCCACTCGAGCAGGGCGAAAGCCGAGTGCCCTTCGTTCAGGTGCAGCACCGAGGGGCGGATGTCGAGCTTGCGCAGGGCGCGGAAGCCCCCTACGCCGAGCAGGATCTCCTGCTGGATGCGGGTCTCCTGGTCGCCGCCGTAGAGCCGCCCGGTGAGCTCGCGGTCGGCGGCGGAGTTGGCCTCGTCGCGGGCGTCGAGCAGCAGGAGCGCGCTGCGCCCCACGTGGACGTGCCAGACGCGCAGGTGAACCTCGCGGCCGGGCAGCTCGACCGGGAAGCGCAGCTGCTCGCCGTCCGCTCCCAGCCAGGGGTCGACCGGCAGCTCCTCGACGGCGATCGGCTCGTAGAGGTCCTGCTGCCAGCCGGTGGCGTCGATCTGCTGGTGCACGTACCCCTCGTGGTAGAAGAGGCCGACGCCGACCACCGGCACCCCCAGGTCGCTCATGCTCTTCAGGTGATCGCCCGCCAGCACGCCGAGGCCGCCGGAGTAGATCGGGATCGAGTGGTGCAGGCCGAACTCGGCGGAGAAGTAGGCCAGCGGCCGGGCGAGCAGCGGACCGGCGCTGGCGATCGCCCAGTCGCCGCCGCCGCGCAGGTACTCGCCCAGCTGGCGGTGGGCCTGGTTGATGCGGGTCTGCATCTCGAGATCGTGCACGCGGCGCGAGATCTCGTCGCCGTCGATGCGCTCGAGCAGCGCCACCGGGTTGTGGTACACCGCGCTCCAGATGTCCGGCGCCAGCTCGCGGAAGATGGCGCGGATGTCCGGCTGCCAGGACCACCACAGATTGCGCGACAGCTCGCGCAGCTTGCGCACGACGTCGTTGGTGCTCGAGTCGGTCATGTTCTCCCCAGCCGGCAGCAGCACACCCCCTGTCGGCCGGCGTCGTCGCCAGTGCCGGTGGATCGAGGAACGGAGGCGGTACAGACCACGGCGCGGGGCGCTAATATAACCCGAAGCCCGGCCAGGTGAAAACGGTTTCAGCGGACCGGCCGGCGCCTCCGGCACAGGCTGTGCATTTTGCTGCGGCGTGCCCGCCAGGACGACGCCAGAGAGAGCAGCCACCGCCGCCGCAGCAGCGCCGGCAGCGCCGCCGGCACCGCCAGCGCCGCGAGCCCGGGAGCGCCGGCTGCCGGTGGGCGCCGAGGTGGTGCCTGGCGGCGGCGTGCACTTTCGCGTCTGGGCCCCGGCCCGGCGCCGCGTCGAGGTGGTCTTCGCCGCGCCCGGCGGCCGGCCCGAGAGCGTCGAGCGCGAGGTCGAGCTCGAGCGCGAGGCCGGCAGCGGCTACTTCTCGGGCTTCGCCGCCGCGGCGGCCGCCGGCGACCTCTACCGCTTCCGCCTCGACGGCGGCGACGCCTTCCCCGACCCCGCCTCGCGATTTCAGCCGGAGGGCCCTCACGGCCCCTCGCGGGTGGTGGACCCGGCGGCCTACCGCTGGCGCGACGGCGGCTGGCGCGGGGCGGTGCGGGAGGGGCAGGTGCTCTACGAGATGCACGTCGGCACCTTCACCCGCGAGGGGACCTGGGCGGCGGCGGCGCGCCGGCTGGCCGGCCTCGCCGATCTCGGCGTCACGATGCTGGAGGTGATGCCGGTCGCCGAGTTCCCGGGGCGCTTCGGCTGGGGCTACGACGGCGTCGACCTGTTCGCTCCCACCCGTCTCTACGGCCAGCCGGACGACTGCCGCCGGTTCGTCGACGGCGCGCACGCGCTGGGCCTCGCCGTCATCCTCGACGTGGTCTACAACCACCTCGGGCCCGACGGCAACTACCTCGAGCAGTTCTCGCCCGGCTACTTCACCGATCTGCACGCGAACGAGTGGGGCCGGTCGATCCACTTCTACGGCGCCCCCGAGGTGCGCGAGCTGTTCGTCGCCAACGCCGCCTACTGGATCGACGAGTACCACCTGGACGGCCTGCGCCTCGACGCCACCCAGTCCATCCACGACCGCCCAGGCCGCGGCGAGCGCCCCGCCCGCCCCGACGACCGCCCGGGCCGCGGCGGCGGCCCCGGCGCCGGCCGTGAGCACATCCTGGCCGCGATCGGCCGCGCCGCGAGGCGGGCGGCGGCGGCGCTGCCACCCGGCCGGTCGGTCGTGCTGGTGGCCGAGAGCGAGCCCCAGGACAGCCGGCTGATCCGCCCGCAGGAGCAGGGGGGCTACGGCCTCGACGCGATCTGGAGCGACGACTTCCATCATGCCGCCAGGGTGGCGCTGACCGGCCGCGCCGAGGCCTACTACAGCGATTTCCGGGGATCGCCGCGGGAGCTGCTGGCGGCGGCCAAGTTCGGGCCGCTGTACCAGGGGCAGCGCTATCGCTGGCAGCGCAAGCGGCGCGGCGCCCCCGCTCTCGACCTGCCGCGGTCGGCCTTCGTCTTCTACCTCGAGAACCACGACCAGGTCTCCAACTCGGCGCGCGGCGAACGCCTCCATCGCCTCGCCAGCCCGGGCCCCTACCGGGCACTGACCGCGCTGCTCCTGCTCGGGCCGGCCACTCCCATGCTCTTCCAGGGCCAGGAGGCCGCCGCCGGCCCGCCTTTCGTCTTCTTCGCCGACCACCATGCGGAGCTGGCCGGCGCCGTGCGCCGCGGGCGGCAGGCGTTCCTGGCCCAGTTCCCGAGCCTCGCGGACCCGGCGGTGCAGGCCGCGATCCCCGATCCCGCGGCGCCGTCCACCTTCGCGCTCTGCAAGCTCGACCCGGACGACGGGGAGGGCTCCGCCAGCCCCGGCGGCCCGGACCTGCGTCGGCAGCAGCACCAGCGGCACGCGGCCGCCCTGGCGCTGCACCGCGACCTGCTGCGCCTGCGCCGCGAGGATCCGGTCTTCCGGCTGCAGGCGGCCGGCGGGATCGACGGCGCGGTGCTCGGACCCGCGGCGCTGGTGCTGCGCTGGTTCGCGCCGCGGCGGGAAGAGAGCGGCGGGAGCGGCGGGAGCGGCGAACCCGGCGGGCCCGGCGGCATCGGCGGAACCCCCGCCGGCGATCGCCTGCTGCTGATCAACCTCGGCGCCGACCTCGAGCTCGACCCGGCGCCCGAGCCGCTGCTGGCGCCGCCGGCCGGCGCGCGCTGGCAGGTGCTCTGGTCGAGCGAGGACCCGCGCTACGGCGGCTCCGGCGCGCCGCCGCCCGAGGACGACGAGGGTGGCTGGCGCCTGCCCGGCCAGGCCGCCATCGCGCTAGCTCCGGCGCCGCGCGAGCCGTGGCAGCCGCGCCAGGAGAGCGACGATCCGCCATGAACGACCGCGGCGAGGAGACCCGGAGATGAATCCGCCCGACGTCCGCCCGCCCGCGGCGGGCTCCGGCGCGCCTGCCGGCCCGGCGCCCGCCGCCGATCCCGCCGTGCCGGCGGACGAGCGCCAGGACCTTCCGGACCGCAGCATGCCCTGGCCCGAGGAGCTGGTGGAGGAGGCGCCCGTCGCCCAGCCGGCGGCGCTGGTGCGCCGCGAATGGCTGGTCACCAACAGCCGCGGCGGCTACGCCTCCGGCACCCTGGCTGGCATCCCCACCCGGCGCTATCACGGCTTGCTGGTGGCGGCGCTGCCGGCGCCGGTCGGCCGCACCCTGATGCTCGGGCAGCTCTCCGAGGTGCTGCGCCTGCCCAACGGCCTGATCGTCCGGCTGGGCGGCGATCGCCTCGGCGGGGAGGGAATCGAGCCCCCGGGCGCCGGCCACCTGCGCGAGTTCCGCCTGGAGGCCGGGCTGCCGATCTGGCGCTACGAGGTGGGGGACTACGCCGTCGAGAAGCGCGTCTTCCTGGCGCACCTGCAGAACACGGTCTACGTCCTTTACCGGCTGCGCCAGGGTCCGGAGACCGTCCGCCTGGAGGTCCACCCGACCGTGCATTTCCGGCCGCACGACTCCCCGGTCTCGACGCCGCTCGGCACGCCGTACGTGCTCACCGTGACCGACGGCCGCTACGAGCTCGCCTCGTCCTGGCCGGCGCTGCCGCCGCTGCGCTTGTGGCTGGCCGGGGCGCAGCCGACCTTCACCGTCGCCGGCCGCCTGATCTCGGGGGTGCGCTACGAGGTGGAGGAGAAGCGCGGTTACGAGTCGGTCGGCGATCTCTGGTGCCCCGGGTTCTTCGCCGTCGACCTCTCGCCGGGCAGCGCGGGCCGCGCGGGCGACCCGGGCGAGGAGGCCAGCCTCCGCGCGTCGACCGAGTCCTGGGAGACCCTGCGCGCGCTGCGGCCGCGCGAGGCGCTGGCCGCGGAGACCGAGCGGCGGGAGCGGCTGGTGGCGCTGGCCGACCCCCGCGCCCAGGAAGGGACGGCGGCGGAGCTGACCCTGGCCGCCGACCAGTTCGTCATCGCTCCCGCGCGCAGCGAGGACGCGGCGCGCGCCCGCGCCGCCGGCGACGAAGCGCGCAGCATCGTCGCCGGCTATCACTGGTTCACCGACTGGGGGCGGGACACCATGATCGGGCTCGAGGGGTTGACCCTGGTCACCGGGCGTCACGTCGAGGCCGGCTACATCCTGCGCACCTTCGCCCGCCATGTGCGCGACGGCTTGATCCCGAATCTCTTCCCCGAGGGCGGCCGCGAGGGCGTCTACAACACCGCCGACGCCTCGCTCTGGTTCTTCCACGCCCTCGACCGCTACCTGGCGGCGACCGGGGACCGCGACACCCTGGAGCTGCTGCTGCCGGTCCTGCTCGACGTCCTCGATCACCACGTCGCCGGCACCCGCTTCGGCATCGGGATGGATCCGGACGACGGCCTGCTGCGCCAGGGCGCCCCCGGCTACCCGCTCACCTGGATGGACGCCAAGGTGGGCGACTGGGTGGTGACGCCGCGCCGGGGCAAGGCGGTCGAGATCAACGCCCTCTGGTACAACGCCCTCCGCCTGCTCGAGGGCTGGCTGCGAGGAGCCGCCGGCGGCGGCGATGGTGGCAAGAGCGATGCCGGCGATGCGGGCAGCCGCGATCACGCCTCCCTGGACGCCGCCCCCGCCGCCCGCGCCTCCCAGATCGCCGAGCTCGCCCGCCGCGCCCGCGAGTCCTTCAACCGCCGCTTCTGGTACGAAGCAGGCGGCTACCTCTACGACGTCGTGGACGGCGAGCACGGCGACGACACCGCCTGCCGGCCGAACCAGATCTTCGCGCTCTCGCTCCCCCACCCGGTGCTGGCGCCCGAGCGCTGGCGGCCGGTCTTCGAGACGGTGCGGCAGCGGCTGGTGACGCCGCTGGGGCTGCGCTCGCTGGCGCCCGGCGAGCCCGAGTACAGGCCCACCTACGACGGCGACCTGCGCGCCCGCGACGCCGCCTACCACCAGGGCACCGTCTGGGCCTGGCTCATCGGCCCGTTCGCCGATGCCTGGCTGCGGGTGCACCCCGGCGACCTCGAGGGCGCGCACGCCCTGCTGCGGGGCTTCGTGCCGCACCTCGGCGAGGGCTGCCTCGGCACCATCGCCGAGATCTTCGACGCCGAGGAGCCGTGGACGCCGCGCGGCTGCGTGGCGCAGGCATGGAGCGTCGCCGAGGTGCTGCGGGCCTGGATCGCCACCGCCCCCGACCGGCCGGCCGCCGCCGAGCTCGCCGCCGCCGCGGCCGCCGGACCGGGCAACCCGAAGGAGTAAACTCCGAGCAGCCGAGGAGCTGGTAGTGGGTCCGTTTCCCCTGCGCCCCTTTGGGCGAGGCGCTGTAGAGGTTGGCGAGCAGGGCTTTGGCGCCTCGCCCAAAGGGGCGCAGGGGAAACGGACCCACTACCG